>Ga0302347_1000146_pt1 | contig 133745 bp, 138 predicted proteins | sample PhyWR1_FD_202178 | JGI IMG/M metagenome (GOLD analysis project Ga0302347, IMG submission 202178) | Leaf surface microbial communities from wheat plants in UC Gill Tract Community Farm, Albany, California, United States - DLSL W.R1 (v2)... | ecosystem: Host-associated > Plants > Phyllosphere >... | reverse complement strand
GGGCTGTTAGAGCTACGGAGCGATATCGATTTGGCCAGCAACAAGGTGGGTATTTACAGCCGACCGGCCAAGCTGAGCGATGTGCTCAATGATGGCGACAGGGTAGAGATTTACCGGCCATTGATTGCCGATCCGAAAGAACTGCGCCGTCAGCGGGCGGAAAAGGCAAAAAAATAAGGCGCTGAATGCGCCTTATCTTCATCAGAACGTTGTCTTCCGAGTTGCAGCCTGCGACTGTCATGAAGGATTTCACTCTTCCCCCATGGGCCGGATGACAGCTCCGGCTCGGCTTACTCGGTCAGTGCCGGTTTATTCTGTAGATCCGTCAACACGCCTGCACTGTCGAACGTCAACGTCAGCGTTTGCTGCGTGATCTTCTCATGGCCTGGCTCTTGGCGGAACACGTAGAACCACGTCTGGGTACCAAACGGATCCTGCATCATTGGCGTGCCCAATGTGTAAGCAACCTGTTGTTGCGTCATTCCCTTGTGGATTTTTGCCACGTCGGTTGGTGTCAGGTAGTTACCCTGGTTGATATCAGGCCGGTAAACCACCTTCTCAAAAGTAGAACAGCCTGCGGTCAGCATCACAAGAACCACAGCGGCAGCTGTCAGCATTTTACAGCGCATAATAATCACATTCCTTTAGGGCATAGGATGCCGATGATAATAGACCTTGCAGCAGTTGGGAACCTTTACAGGGCCTCATTATGACCTCAGGAAAGTAAAAAAGTTATGCGGCCAGCAATTCTTTTGCGTTTGCCAGCGTATTTTTAGTGACTTCACTGCCGCCGAGCAGGCGCGCCAACTCTTGCAGACGGGCACGTTTGTCCAAAGGTGACATCTGGGTTTCGGTTACCGTGCCGTCGGTTTGCTTGCTGACAAATAAATGCTGATGACCGCAACCGGCGACCTGCGGCAGGTGGGTCACGCACATAACCTGGGTTGATTCACCCAACTGACGCAGCAGGCGGCCAACAATGGCGGCCGTTGGGCCACTGATGCCTACGTCTACCTCATCGAAGATCAGCGCCGGGGTTTCCATTTTACGGGCGGTAATGACCTGGATGGCTAACGCGATGCGGGAAAGCTCACCGCCGGAGGCCACTTTTGCCAACGGCTGCAGCGGTTGCCCCGGGTTGGTGGAGACGCAGAACTCCACGCGGCTGGCCCCCTCGCTGCTCAGGTATTCCGGTTCAAAGCGGACGTCGATATTAAATTTGCCGTGCGGCATCGAGAGCGCATTCATGCTTTCGGTGATCAGGGTAGTTAACTCGGCTGCATAGTGCTGCCGCTTCTGGTGCAACTGCTCAGCCAGCGCTAGCGCCTGTTGATGATGCAGGTTGACCGCTTCACTCAGGTGTTGCTGATCGCTGGCCTGTTGGGAAAGCAGCTGTTGCTCATCCAGCAGTTGTTGATGCAGGCTGGGTAATTCTTCCGGTGAAACATGGTGCTTACGTGCCAGGCTGATTTGGCGCGACAGGCGCTGTTCCAGCTCATGCAGGCGGTTGGGATCGAGATCCATGCGGTCTGCGTAATGGCGCAGTTCATCGCTGGCTTCGCTGATTTGGATCGAGGCTTCTTCCAGCATATCCAGCAGGCCGCTTAGCTTCTCATCCATGCCGATCAGGTCCAGCAGCAGGTGCTTGGTGGTGTAGAGCTGGCTGAGCATGTTGTGTTGCTCGTCATCGGCCAGCAGTTGCAGGGCTTGCTGGCTGAGGGTCAGCAACTGGCCGCTGTTGGCCAGACGCTTGTATTCGCTGTCGATCTGCTCAAATTCACCGGCCTGTGGGGCGAATTCGTTCAGCTCTTTCAACTGGTATTGCAGCAGTTGCTTGCGGGCATCGCGCTCGAGAGATTGCTGCTGATGGTGCGCCAGCTCGCGGCAGCTTTGATGCCATTGGTGGTAAGCCTGGTGCATGGCGGCCTGCAAGGCTGGCTCGCCAGCATAGGCATCCAGCAACTGTTTTTGGTGTTCGGGTTTTAGCAGCAACTGGTGAGCGTGCTGGCCGTGGATCTGGATCAGGCGCTGGCCAAGTTCACGTAATTGGGAAAGGGGAACGGCGGTGCCGTTGATAAAACCACGGGAGCGGCCATCTGTCCCGATCACGCGGCGCAGCAGGCACTCATTGCTGTCATCCAGCTGGTTTTGTTCCAGCCATTCGCGGGCGGATGGGGTATCTGCCAGTGAGAAGCGGGCACAGATATCGGCACGGGAGGCCCCCAGACGTACCACGTTGCCGTCGGCGCGGTTGCCGAGGCACAGGCCTAACGCATCAATAGCAATCGACTTACCGGCACCGGTCTCACCGGTGATTGCCGTCATACCCGCTTGAAAGTCGATCTCCAACTCACGAACGATAGCAAAATTGCTGATGGTTAATTGCGCCAACATAGGGACCTTCCTGTGTATAAACACATAACTGTGATTTCATACAGTATAAACTGGTTTTATATACAGTAAAGCGGTTGGCGCCATTTTTAGAATAATTTTTTTGACCAGCCCAGTTTGGTGCTCAACGTATTGAAATAGCTGTAGTCCTTGGGGTGGATCAGGTTTAAGTGGAAGTCGCTGCGGCGGATCAGTACCTCTTCACCTTCCTGGATGGGCAGGGCGATCTGGCTGTCGCAGCTGATTTCCAGATCGCTGCCGATATGGGAAAACTTCAGGCGAATGGTGCTGTCGCCGTTGATCACCAGCGGCCGGGCGGAAAGCGTGTGCGGGAACATTGGCACCAGCGCGATGGCTTCCAGCGATGGAGTCAGAATGGGGCCACCTGCGGAAAGCGAATACGCGGTAGAACCAGTTGGCGTGGCGATGATCAGGCCATCGGAACGCTGCGAGAAGGCGAAGCGATCGTCAATATAGACTTCGAACTCGATCATGTGCGCCACCTTGCCAGGGTGTAATACCACTTCGTTAATCGCGGTACTGACGCGGCATTGTTGGTGCTCTTTATGGACGATGGTTTCCAACAGGAAGCGCTTTTCGTCGATATATTCCCCTTCCAGCACGTCCGCCAACTGCTGGAGTGCGTTATCCGGGTCAAGATCGGTCAGGAAGCCGAGATTGCCACGGTTTACCCCGATCACCTTGATGTCATAACGTGCCAATACCCGCGCTGCGCCCAGCATATTGCCATCACCACCCACCACGACGGCCAGATCGGCCCGTTGACCAATCTCCGCCAGGCTGCCGGTATCTACGTCTTTCATGCCCAAATCGTGGGCAATCTGGCGTTCAAGGATCACCTTGTAGCCACGGGCAACCAACCATTCAAACAGCATTTCATGAGTAGCCAATGCGGAAGGGTGACGCGGGTGCCCAACAATGCCAATACATGCAAATTTTTTCTTCATCGCTGCCATTTTCCTCACCAGGGACGGTTTATGCCCCACATTGTGACCGGTTGACTTGAAACCCCGGTTTTGATCCCCATAATAAGCCAAGTTGCGAGATTAATGCTAAAACGCGGAGATATTCATGAGTAGTAAAGAACAGAAGACGCCAAACGAGCAAGCCTCGGAAGAAATGGAACAGCAAGCACAGCACGAAGAAGCCATGGCGGCAGGCGCCGATCTGCGCGATGATCGCATTGCCGAGTTGGAAGCCCAACTGGCTGAAGCTCAGCAACGCGAGCGTGATAGTGTGCTGCGTGCCAAGGCTGAAATGGAAAACGTTCGCCGCCGTAGCGAGCTGGATGTCGAGAAGGCTCACAAATTCGCGCTGGAAAAATTCTCCGGTGATTTGCTGCCGGTGATCGACAACCTGGAACGTGCACTGGATCTGGCGGACAAGAACAACCCTGAACTGGTCGCGATGATCGAAGGGATTGAACTGACGCTGAAGTCACTGCTGGACGCGGTACGCAAGTATGGCATCGAAGTGGTAGGCGAGCTCAACGTGCCATTCAACCCGGACGTTCACCAGGCGATGAGCCTGATGGAATCAGCCGACCATCAGCCGAACCATGTGATGATGGTGATGCAGAAAGGTTATACGCTGAATGGCCGCCTGCTGCGCCCTGCGATGGTAGCGGTATCCAAAGCCAAGTCTTAATAAGACCTGCTGAGGATAAAGGCACCCGCGTGGTGCCTTTTTTGTGCCTGGTGGATCATTCCTGCGGCAGGTGCGGTACCCAGTCAATCGGTGCCAGACCTTGTTGTTCCAGTAACTGATTGGTTTGCGAAAAGTGGTGGCAACCCAGGAAACCGCGATGGGCAGAAAGCGGGGAGGGATGCGGCGCTTTCAACACATGATGGCGCTGGCGATCGATAAAGCTCCCTTTCTTTTGTGCGTGTGACCCCCACAGCAGGAACACGACACCCTCGCGATTTTCGTTTAACGCGGCAATGACCTTGTCGGTAAAGGTTTCCCAGCCCAGATTAGCGTGAGAATGCGCCCGGCCACCTTCAACGGTTAATACGGTATTGAGCAGCAGTACGCCTTGCTCGGCCCAGCTTTGCAGGCAGCCGTGTGTCGGGCGCTCAAAGCCGGGGATATCCGTCACCAGCTCTTTGTACATATTGACCAGTGAAGGCGGCGCAGGGATGCCTGGGCGCACGGAAAACGACAGGCCATGGGCCTGGTTCGGGCCGTGATAAGGATCTTGCCCCAGGATCACCACTTTGACGTCTGCCAACTCGGTAAAGCGGAAAGCGTTAAACACGTCTTTCTGCGGTGGATAAATGGTCTTACCAGCCTGGCGTTCATTAGCTACAAAGGCGAGTGTATCCAGAAAGTAGGGCTGCTCTTTCTCTTTGCCGATGACGTCGTGCCAGGTGAGGGAGGTAGACATAAGCACTCTCCTTTGTTTTTGTTAGCAATTCATGGTGCATAGCTTACCGTTAACCTCTGCTCGGCGAAACCCGCTTTTTCAATGGGTATGGCGAACGAGAGTTACAAATATTTTTGAAAATTTACAAAAATAATTTTAATGAGCAAAAAGGTAAAATTGATATAAAACATAAATTTGCCTCTATCGTTCATTTCAGTACCCCGTAAAAATTGATTTTAGTCAAAGAATCGACCCGGTTTGACTGGTATACAGAACAACAAGACAACATTGGTTTTACCAAATGGCCGGAAACCACAACCGAGTTTTCGGCGACGTAGAAATTTTTCTCCCTATTACGGAGGCAACAAAATGATTACTGGTATTCAAATCACTAAAGCGAACAATCAAGCACTGGTGAACTCTTTCTGGCTGCTGGATGAAGAGAAATCAGAAGCGCGCTGTGTCTGTGCCAAAGCGGATTATGCTGAAGATCAGATCGTGCCTGTTAGCGAACTGGGCCAGATCGAGTACCGCGAAGTGCCGATGGAAATGCAACCTACCGTGCGCGTAGAAGGTGGTCAGCACCTGAACGTGAACGTGTTGCGCCGTGAAACTCTGGAAGATGCGGTTAAGAACCCAGAAAAATACCCGCAGCTGACCATTCGTGTTTCTGGTTACGCGGTGCGTTTCAACTCACTGACGCCAGAACAGCAACGTGACGTGATCGCACGTACCTTTACCGAAAGCCTGTAATTTTCGGCTAGGTAGACAAAAGGGAGCTTCGGCTCCCTTTTTTAATGCCTTCACGGCAGAAAACAGATTTTGATCACATTACCTGCAAAAAATAATCATTCCCATTACAGAACTCGTATGACTCGCCGATAGCTAAATCAGTTCCATTTGGGGCTGTCTATGGATAAGGAGTCTTTATGAGTTTGCCTTTGAGTTTCATCTCGACGATGACGCCCATCACCGCGGTATCTGCTGCGGCATTCCCGGCTCAAGACGTAATAAAACCAGTCCACACCGACGAGCCACAGGTGACAAAAGTTGCTGTGTCGCTCCCCTCTGAAAATAGTCGTAATGCACAAAACCTGTTGAATTCACTGACTCGCGATCTCTCTGCTGCGGTACCTTTGGCCCCAAGGCTGGAGATGTCTCGTGGGCAAGAGTCTCAGCAGGGCGATTACTCTTTGGCGCTATTGGCCAAAGATGTATACAACCTCTCGGGGCAGGGTGCAGAGGGCTTTTCGCGCATGAGTGATAACGATTTGCTGAGTGTTGGCATTGACCCCGCAAGTTTATTGGATACAGCCTCGGGGTTACAGGCGGGTATTTATTCGAATAAGCAGCACTATGTGCTGGCTTTCGCTGGTACTAATGATATGCGCGATTGGCTGAGCAATGTGCGTCAGGCTACGGGGTACGACGATGTGCAGTACAATCATGCCGTGGCGATTGCCAAGAATGCCAAAGCGGCGTTTGGTGACGGGTTAGTGATCACCGGCCATTCGTTGGGGGGAGGGTTGGCAGCAACCGCGGCGTTGGCAACCGGTTCTCTGGCGGTAACATTCAACGCCGCTGGGGTTTCCGATCATACTCTGAACCGTTTCGGTATTAATCCGGCTGCGGCAAAGCAAGATGCAGAATCTGGCGGGATCCGTCGTTACAGTGAACAATACGATATGTTGACGGGGACGCAGGAGTCGACCTCTCTGCTTCCAGATGCTATCGGGCATAAAATAACCATTGCCAACAATGAGACTCTGAGCGGCACTGATGCTTGGCGGCCGAGCAAATATTTCGATCGCAGCATGACGGCACATGGCATCGATAAGGTAATCAGTTCAATGGCGGAACAGAAGCCATGGGAGATCAAGGCGAATGCCTAAAAGGTGGTGCAGAGGCTGCTGGATAGCGGCTCTCGTTTTGCCCCTGTTAGGGATCGCTGGGTTATTGATGGTAGCCAAGGAGCACTATATGGAACAGCAAAATTCGCCATTTGCGGGTACCGATGTCCTGTCTTTATCACAGGCGGTGGCTGAGGATGACGTTTGGCAAATTAGCCAGCAAGCAACGGCTGAACGGCAACATATGCGGGGAGATTTGCAGATCACACTGTTGCAGTGGGCGATTCTGCAGCAGAGGCCTGGCAGTGTACAGGCATTGATACAGGCGGGGGCAGATATTGGGCAACCTGGTATGGAGGGCAACGGGGCATTGCATACGGCGGCGATGGTTAAGGATGCGCAATATTTACGCTTGTTATTGCAACAGGCTCCCCAGGTTAATATGCGTAATCTGGTCACTGGTGCTACGCCATTAGCCGCTGCCGTGCTGGCGGGGCGGGAGGAGCAGGTGCGTATGCTGTTGAATGCCGGGGCTGATAGTACCTTGAGTGACAGAGTAGGGGATACGCCCTTGCACCTGGCCGCAAAAATCAACGCACCTGAGTTGGCGCTGATGCTGTTACAAACGGGGGCTGACGCAAAGGCACTAAATCAGCAAGGGAGAACGTTCCAGTATTACTTTGCCCAGACGCCAATGCATTTGCAGAATAGCGAGTTGCGTGAGCAGTACCGTCAATTGGAGATCTGGCTCAAAAGTCAGCAATTGGCCGGGCACTATACTCAGCCTTGAAAATAAAAAAACCGCCTTCAAAGTGATGGCGGTTTTTTGATGACAGAGAGATTATTGTGCGTCTGGTTTGGCTTTTGGCTGGCGGCGCTTACCGACGTTTTTCGCGTCGCGATGGCGTACCTTCACCTTGGCCTTCTCTTTGTTCTTCAGCTTGTCTTCGATGCGCTTGGCCAGCACCTTCTTCGAAGGTTTACCGTTGCTCTTCTCGCTAGGCACCTTGGTGGATGGACGCAGTTCGTCAATCACGCGGGCTTTTAGTGGCTCATTGAGGTAACGCCCCACTTTGCCCAGCAGCAGATGGTCGTGCGCTTCTACCAGCGAAATGGCGGTGCCTTTACGCCCGGCACGGCCAGTACGGCCAATGCGGTGCAGATAGGTATCGGCGGTGCGCGGCATATCGAAGTTGAACACGTGGGTGATATCCAGGATATCCAGCCCGCGAGCTGCAACGTCGGTAGCGACCAGCACGTTGACGCGGCCATCCATCATGCGTTTTACCGCTTCGTTACGCTTGGCCTGCACCATTTCCCCTTCGAGATAGCAGGTGTTGATGCCCGCTTCACGCAGCCAGGCAGCAAGCTCATGCACGCGCTCACGCTTACGTACAAAGATCACTGACTTCTGCACGTCCGGCTGTTGCAACAGATGCACCAGCAGGGCGGTTTTATGCTTCACGTCATCGGCGCGGTAATACCATTGCAGGATCTTTTTACGTTCGCGGCGGGACGGATCGGCTTCAACCTCAACCGGATCTTTCAGGATACGCTCGGCAAACTCGCGGATGGCTTCGCCTTCCAACGTTGCGGAGAATAGCAACGTCTGGGTACGCCAGCGGGTTTCGGCCGAGATGGTCTCGATGTCTTGCGCAAAGCCCATATCGAGCATGCGGTCGGCTTCATCCAGGATCAGCGTTTCTACCGCGCGGCAGTCAAAGTTTTCTTCTTTGATGTATTGCAGCAGGCGGCCGGTGGTGGCAACCACCACGTCCTGGTTTTCGCTAAAGACTTCGGCGTGGTTCATATACGCCACGCCGCCGGTGATGGTGGCGATATCCAGCGAGGTATGCGCAGCCAATTCACGAGCCTGATCGGCCACCTGCATTGCCAGCTCACGCGTCGGGGTGAGGATCAGTACGCGCGGTGGGCCAGACTTCTTGCGTGGGAAATCCAGCAGATGTTGCAGAACCGGCAGCAAGAATGCGGCGGTTTTGCCCGTGCCGGTCGGTGCCGAACCTAATACGTCGCGCCCGTCCATAGCTGGCGGGATCGCCTCGGCCTGGATAGCGGTGGGGCGATCGTAGCCTTTATCACGCAAAGCGAGGATCAGGCGCTCATCGAGTTCGAGTTCGGAAAAATTGGTTGCTGTCATTATCTACCTCTACTTGGGGCGCCGATTATAGACGGGATGGCCGCAGGGTTCACCCTTTTTAACTTTTACCCTAAATCAGTTTGCCTTATGCTACGCCAGTTTTGTCTGCTGGTGGCCATTGTGAGTAATCAAATTAAAACTAAATCGACCCCGCGCCGCGGCGGTTTTACCTTTAAACAGTTCTTTGTCGGCCACGATCGTTGCGCGATGAAGGTGGGTACCGATGCGGTTATGCTCGGCGCCTGGACTGCCGTGGATAACGTGCAGCGGGTGCTGGATATTGGTTGTGGCAGTGGGCTGATCGCCCTGATGTTGGCGCAGCGCACGGCTGGCGAGGTCACAATCGATGCGGTTGAGCTGGATAACGCCGCCGCCTTGCAGGCACGTGATAACGTGTTGGAGTCGCCTTGGCCGCAGAAGATCCAGGTGCACAGCCAGGATATTCATCATTTTGCCCAGCAGCATGCCCATTGTTACGATCTGATCGTCAGCAATCCACCGTATTTTGAGCCTTCCGTCGCCTGTCGCGATCTGGCCCGCACCAACGCCCGTTATACCGAAACCCTGACTCACGACGCCTTGCTGGATAGCGCCGAACGATTGATAACGGCGGAGGGGCAGTTCTACGTAGTGCTGCCTTACGAGATTGGTGAAGCTTTTGAAGTGAATGCCCACCAACGTGGCTGGCACACCGCACGGCGGCTGAACATCAGCGACCGGGCCGAGACGCCAAAGCACCGCTTGATGTTGGCATTAGCGCGTAAACCAGTGGTGAAAGAAGAGACGGATTTGGCAATAAAACTGGCGGATGGCAGCTACACCACCGACTTCCGCCAGTTGATTACCGATTTCTATCTGAACTACTGAACCCTCAAGGTTGCAGAATGGTGGGTTTTGGCTCCGGCAACATGTCCGGGTAATCCAGCGTGTAATGCAGCCCACGGCTTTCCTTGCGCTCCATCGCACTGCGTACAATCAGTTCCGCCACCTGCACCAGATTACGTAGCTCCAGCAGATTGTTGGAGATGCGGAAGTTGGCGTAATACTCGTCGATCTCCTGCTGCAACGTATTGATGCGGCGTAGCGCCCGCTCCAGACGTTTGGTGGTGCGCACGATCCCGACGTAGTCCCACATAAACAGCCGCAGTTCGTGCCAGTTATGCTGGATCACCACGCGTTCATCCGAATCATCCACCCGGCTTTCATCCCACTGCGGCAACTGTTTGGCCAGCTTGATGGCAGGCAGGCGCGTCAGAATATCTTCGGCGGCGGACCAGCCATAAACCAGGCATTCCAGCAGCGAGTTGGACGCCATGCGGTTGGCGCCGTGCAGGCCGGTGTAGCTCACTTCGCCAATCGCATACAGGCCGTCCAGATCGGTACGGCCATGCTGATCGACCATCACGCCGCCGCAGGTGTAATGCGCCGCAGGGACGATCGGGATTGGCTGCTGGGTCAGGTCAAAGCCCAGCGTCATCAGCTTTTCGTGGATCATCGGGAAGTGTTGAGTGATGAATTCCGCCGGTTTGTGGCTGATATCCAGATACATGCAGTCGGCACCCAGGCGCTTCATCTCATGGTCAATCGCGCGGGCGACGATATCGCGCGGCGCCAGTTCACCACGGGGATCAAAGTCTGGCATAAAGCGGCTGCCGTCTGGGCGTTTCAGGTGGGCACCTTCGCCGCGCAGCGCTTCTGTCAACAGGAAGTTACGTGCCTGCGGGTGGAACAGGCAGGTTGGGTGGAACTGGTTGAATTCCAGATTGGCGACACGACAGCCAGCGCGCCAGGCCATGGCGATGCCGTCGCCTGAAGAGATATCCGGGTTGGTGGTATATTGATAAACCTTGGCCGCTCCGCCGGTGGCTAACACCACCGTTTTGGCACGGTAGGTTTCCACCTGCTCCCGCTCACGGTTCCAGACGTAAGCGCCCACTACGCGCTTGGTGCCGGGCAAGCCGATCTTGTTGGAGGTGATCAGGTCGACCGCATTGCGGCGTTCCATCACGCAAATATTGGGGTGAGCACTTGCTTTCGCTACCAGTGTAGTCTCTACTTCTTTGCCGGTGGCGTCGGCGGCGTGCAGGATGCGCCGATGGCTGTGTCCGCCTTCCCGCGTCAGGTGATAGCGTTCCTCACCTTGGGAGTTGGTTTCGGTGTCGAACAGCACGCCCTGATCGATCAGCCACTGTACGCAGTGGCGTGCATTGCCGGCAATAAACTCGACGGCGTCTTTGTCACACAGGCCGGCTCCGGCGATCAGCGTGTCATCAACGTGTGAGGCGATGCTGTCCGTTTCATCAAACACCGCGGCGATCCCGCCTTGGGCATAAAAGGTGGCGCCTTCATTGAGCGGACCTTTGCTGAGTACAGTAACCTTGCAATGTTGCGCCAGGCGCAACGCCAGGGAGAGGCCAGCAGCACCGCTACCGACGATCAATACATCGCTAACATGTTCAGATGATGGTTGCATAACGTATGATGTGTGCAGAAGAAGAGTGAAATTCATGTTAGCCTACTTGTCCGGGCAAAAGCCACGGACAAGGTGACATCAACAAAAAAACAATGGCGGTATGGAACTTAGCGTTCCGTATGAACTCCAAGCGAGTGCTTGCTCAGGAAAATAATGTATGGCTGGCGGTACAATTTCACGCGTGGAGATAGATTTGGGGAGAATTTACCTCGGATGAGCGAGCAGTTAACGGATCAGGTTCTGGTTGAGCGGGTCCAGAAGGGCGATCAGAAATCGTTTAACTTACTGGTAATTCGTTACCAGCATAAAGTGGCGAGTCTCGTTTCGCGCTACGTACCACAGGGCGACGTGCCGGATGTGGTGCAGGAGTCGTTTATTAAAGCTTATCGCGCACTGGAGTCGTTCCGTGGCGATAGCGCCTTTTACACCTGGTTGTATCGAATTGCTGTCAATACAGCAAAAAATTATCTGGTTGCTCAGGGCCGGCGCCCACCATCAAGCGATGTGGATGCCAATGATGCCGAAAATTACGAAAGTGCGGGCGCACTGAAAGAAATTTCGAACCCTGAGAACTTAATGTTGTCAGAAGAACTGAGACAGATAGTTTTCCGTACCATTGAGTCACTCCCAGAGGATCTTCGCATGGCGATTACCCTGCGGGAGTTGGATGGTCTAAGCTACGAAGAGATAGCCGCCATCATGGATTGCCCGGTCGGAACCGTACGGTCACGTATTTTCCGTGCTCGGGAGGCTATCGATAATAAAGTTCAACCGCTGATCCAACGTTAGCGATAGCGGACACTGGAAGGGTACTTAGGCATGCAGAAAGAAAAGCTTTCCGCTCTGATGGATGGTGAAATGCTCGACAATGAGCTGCTGAGTTCATTGAGTAAAGATCGGGCGCTTCAACAAAGCTGGCAGAGCTATCACCTAATCCGTGACACGTTACGGGGTGATGTCGGGCAAGTCATGCATTTCGATATCGCAGACCGTGTTGCTGCCGCATTGGAAAAAGAGCCCGCTCGTCTGGTTCCTTCGGCAATCCCCGAATCTCAACCGCAACCTCACACCTGGGGTAAACTGCCGTTCTGGCACAAGGTTCGTCCTTGGGCTAGTCAGCTAACTCAAGTCGGTGTTGCCGCTTGTGTCTCTCTGGCAGTGATCGTGGGTGTGCAACAGTACAATCAGCCAACTGCCCAATCAGGCGCGGCTGAAGCACCAGCGTTCAATACGTTACCTATCATGGGGCAAGCTTCCCCGGTCAGCCTGGGCGTCCCGGCAGACAGTTTCTCAACCGGCAGCGGTCAACAGCAGCAGGTGCAGGAACAGCGTAAGCGTATCAATGCCATGCTGCAGGATTATGAGCTGCAACGCCGTTTGCACTCCGATCAGCTGCAACTTGAACAAAGCAGGCCACAGCAGGCCGCCGTTCAGGTTCCTGGAACTCAGTCTTTAGGAATGCAACAGCAGTAATGAAGCAAATCTGGTTCTCCGTTTGTCTTTTAACGGGCGGCCTGCTCAATTCAAATATCGCCTCGGCGCAGGAACCTGCGTCCGGGGCGTTATTGCAACAAATGAGCAGTGCCAGCCGTTCACTCAATTATGAACTCGCCTATATCAGCATCAGCAAGCAGGGGATAGAGTCGTTACGCTATCGCCATGCGGTGATCGATAAACAACCCCTTGGGCAGTTGCTGCATATGGACGGCCCTCGTCGGGAAGTGCTCCAACGTGGCGGTGGGATCAGCTACTTTGAGCCTGGTCTGGAACCGTTCACGCTGTCTGGCGATCACATCGTCGACGCCTTGCCCGCCATCGTATTTGCCGATTTCGACTATCTGGCGAAATACTACGACTTCATCTCCGTTGGTCGCACCCGCATTTCCGATCGGCCTTGTGACGTTTACCGCGTCGTGGCCCGTGACGGTTCCCGTTACAGCTATGTGGTCTGGATGGATATGGAGACCAAGTTGCCGCTACGGGTCGATTTGCTCGATCGTGATGGCGAAACGCTGGAACAGTATCGGGTCATCTCGGTCGTGGTGGGCGATCAGGTGAAGAACGTCATGCAACCTTTGCTCAAGGCCAATCTGCCACCGCTATTGACCTTACCCGCGGCTGAAGACGTTAAGCTGGCCTGGAATGCTGGTTGGTTGCCCGCTGGCGTTAACGAGGTGGCGCGTAATCGCCGCAAGTTACCGAATGTGGCGGTGCCGGTTGAATCGCGGCTTTATAGCGATGGCTTGTTCAGCTTCTCAGTTAATATCAGCCCTTCTGGCAGCAATACCAGCCAACAGTTTTATCGTCAGGGCCGCCGCACCATCCAAACTGAAATTCGTAATGGCAATGAAATTACCGTGGTTGGGGAATTACCTCCTTCAACGGCGAAACGCATTGCCGACAGCATTACTTTCAAGGTAGCGCCGAAATGATGAAAGAGTGGGCCACGGTCATCTCGTGGCAACAGGGCGTGGCACAGCTGCGTTGTGAGCCAAAAGCTGGCTGCGGCAGCTGCACCGCGCGCTCTGGCTGTGGTGCTCGCGCATTCGACGAACTGGTGCCTGAAAGTGAACATCACCTGCAGGTGGCAATTGCCCATCCTCTGGAACCCGGGCAGCGCGTTGAAGTCGGTATCGCCGAAGGCAGCCTGTTGCGCTCGGCGATGCTGGTCTATCTAACCCCGTTATTAGGCATGATGCTAGGTGGTGGCCTGCTGCAATGGTGGTTGGGCAGTGACGCCGCGGCGGCACTCGGCGGGATTTTAGGGGGTGGCCTCGCTTTCCTGATCGCCCGCGCCTTGGCAAAACGCCTCGGCGAACAGGCCAATTATCAACCCGTGGTGCTGCAAATCGGTTTGCCGCCCGGTGCCTTGCGGTTGAACACCGAAACCGAATCCCCGTTCTAATAGGGCGGCCGTGTCATCGCCGGGTTGTTATAGGCGGGGATGCGGTTGTTGATCATATGCTCCATCAGCGCAATAAACAGATCGGCGCTGAACAGCGAGTCATAACCCAGTGAAAACAGCTCATTGCCTTGTAGATCCAGCAAGCGAAGGGTGCCACGCTGCTTATTGTTTTCCAGCTGGTGGATCTTTTCGATCTGAACCTGGGCCTGGGCGGAACTCACCGTCGTAGCGCTAAGCCGTAATGTTTGAGTCGGTTGCTCTTGCCAAGAACCAAGCCAGCTCTTACTGCTAATGAGATAGCCGAAGGTCAATATTTCCCCCTGATAAAGCGAATTTAATGCCAGTGGTCCACGCTGCTGGATCTGTTGCTGGATCAGGGTTTCAATCAGCTGCCGGGAGTGAGAGATATTGCTCTTGATGCTGTACCAGAACGCCGCCTCCGAAGTACGAAACGCCACACTGTCGTTTAGCCCGCCAAGCAGACTGCTACCGCGAGAATGGTAGATATCGGCAATCTTTTCAAACGCAATAAACCGTTCTTTATGACTGTGGTGATCCAGCACGCGTACGCCGTGCTCATACAGGCGATAGGTCAGCATTGGTCGCAGATAATGACGCAATGCCAACAACGTAGTGCCTAACAGAATGGTTGCCGTGCCGGCTTGCAGTAAGGCCAGAACGTGAGGATCTTCCATGTTGCTCAATAACGGCATTAACAACAGCGCCGCACCGAGAGTGAACAGCAGCGTTACCGCTGCCAAAATGCCCCAGTTGACCTTGGAAAAATCGTGCCGGCTCAGCATTTGCCCTTTATCGATCATGATAAACCTTCCAATCAATGTTCAGAGGAGATGCCGGTGAACTCTGGTGGGCTTGCCGATGTCGTAGTGCCCTGAAGTCTGTTTTTATCCAAAGTTCTTGCCACTTGTAACCGAGGGGCAAAGGAGCGTATATCAGGTTTATCCTAAAGCAGTTGCGTTGTGGTTTAACTGTAAGTTATTGATAAAAATATTATTTATCAAAAAATTAAGATTGGGTTTATTGCGTAATCGCGTAATATGTATTACCACCGGGTAAATAGTGTCTGGCCAAGAGGTTTGGCGCAATTAGTCCACAATTTTTATCAGGCCTTCGCCGCGTTAATATCTGCTTTCATCAACTGCGGCGCGTTGTAACACTAAACTACGTATAATCGAATAGCTTCCCTACACCGATTGCTAGGTTTTCAGTGTTGTGGCATGTAGAATGCTGCGATTCAGGCGAAAAATAGCCGACCCATTCACCGTCGCTTTATGTCCATGCGGGTTCCATAGGCGAGTAATTCAGAAATACCAAGGCAGAAAAACTAATTAAATGAAATACATAAGAAATTTTTCTATCATTGCCCATATTGACCACGGTAAGTCGACGCTGTCTGACCGTATTATCCAAATCTGCGGCGGCCTGACCGAACGTGAAATGGCCGCACAGGTGCTGGATTCTATGGATCTGGAACGTGAGCGTGGTATTACCATCAAAGCGCAAAGCGTAACGCTCGACTATAAAGCCACTGATGGGCAGGTTTACCACCTTAACTTTATCGACACCCCTGGGCACGTTGACTTCTCCTATGAGGTTTCACGCTCACTGGCCGCCTGTGAAGGCGCATTGCTGGTAGTGGATGCCGGGCAGGGTGTAGAAGCCCAGACCTTGGCCAACTGCTATACCGCACTGGACATGGATCTGGAAGTGGTGCCGGTGTTGAACAAGATTGACCTGCCTGCCGCCGATCCGGATCGCGCCGCACAGGAAATCGAAGATATCGTGGGCATTGATGCGACTGACGCGGTGCGCTGCTCGGCAAAAACCGGCGTTGGCGTGCCTGAAGTGCTGGAGCGTCTGGTGCGTGATATCCCGCCACCAGAAGGTGATGCGGATGCTCCGCTGCAGGCACTGATTATCGATTCCTGGTTTGATAACTACCTTGGCGTTGTCTCCCTGATCCGCGTGAAAAACGGCACCCTGCGCAAGGGCGATAAAGTTAAGGTCATGAGTACTGGCCAAACTTATAACGCTGACCGTCTGGGTATTTTCACCCCGAAACGTGTTGATCGCGACGTGCTGAACTGTGGCGAAGTGGGCTGGTTGGTCTGCGCCATTAAAGATATTCTCGGCGCGCCAGTGGGCGATACCTTGACGTTGGCTCGCCAGCCAGCAGACAAAATGCTGCCAGGCTTTAAAAAAGTGAAGCCACAGGTGTATGCCGGCCTGTTCCCGATCAGTTCCGACGATTATGAAGCCTTCCGTGATGCGCTGGGCAAGCTGAGCCTGAACGACGCCTCCCTGTTCTATGAACCAGAGAGCTCTACCGCGTTGGGCTTTGGCTTCCGCTGTGGCTTCCTGGGTCTGCTGCACATGGAGATCATTCAGGAGCGTCTGGAGCGTGAATACGATCTGGAACTGATCACTACGGCACCTACGGTAGTGTATGAGGTCGAAACTACCGGCAATGAAACCATCTACGTCGACAGCCCTTCCAAGCTGCCGCCGTTGAATAACATCGCTGAACTGCGTGAGCCGATTGCTGAGTGTCACATGCTGATGCCGCAGGAATATCTGGGCAACGTGATCACGCTGTGTATTGAGAAGCGTGGCGTACAGACCAACATGGTTTACCACGGTAACCAGGTGGCGCTGACCTACGAAATCCCAATGGCCGAAGTGGTGCTAGACTTCTTTGACCGTTTGAAATCCACCTCGCGCGGTTACGCGTCATTGGATTATAACTTCAAACGTTTCCAGACCTCGGACATGGTGCGCGTTGACGTGTTGATCAACAACGAACGCGTAGATGCGCTGGCGCTGATCACTCACCGTGATAACGCGCAGTATCGTGGCCGTGAACTGGTTGAGAAAATGAAAGAACTGATCCCACGCCAGCAATTTGATATTGCGATCCAGGCGGCGATCGGCACGCATATCATCGCTCGTTCTACGGTGAAACAGCTGCGTAAAAACGTGTTGGCCAAGTGCTACGGCGGCGACGTCAGCCGTAAGAAGAAGCTGCTGCAGAAGCAGAAAGACGGTAAAAAACGCATGAAGCAGGTGGGTAACGTTGAGTTGCCGCAGGAAGCGTTCCTGGCCATTCTGCACGTGGGTAAAGACGGTAAGTAAGAGCGAAAGCTCGCGTAACTAGGGAGTTTGCATGGCGAATATGTTTGCCTTGATCTTGGCGATAGCCACTTTGGTGACCGGGATCATCTGGTGCTTTGAGCGCTTTAAATGGGCGCCGGCACGTCGGGCGAAAATCGCGGCGGTCAATGCACAGGCGGCTGGAACGATCGACGAAACGGCCTTGGCGAAAGTGGCCAGGCAGCCGGGTTGGGTTGAAACAGGGGCTTCGGTGTTCCCGGTATTGCTGTTGGTGTTTGTGGTGCGTTCGTTTATTTACGAACCGTTCCAGATCCCTTCAGGCTCAATGATGCCGACGCTGTTGATTGGTGATTTCATTCTGGTGGAAAAATTTGCCTACGGCGTAAAGGATCCGATCACCCAGACCACGCTAATTGAAACCGGTCATCCCAAGCGCGGCGATATTGCGGTATTTAAATATCCACGCGACACCAAACTGGATTATATCAAACGCGTGATTGGAGTACCTGGCGATCGCGTGACCTATGATCCGGTGAATAAGCGCGTGACTGTGCAAGAGTCCTGTAATAGTGGCCAGGCGTGTGATACCGCATTGGCGGTCACCTACAGCGATATGCAACCGAGCGATTTTGTGCAGATGTTTACCCGCAGCGGCATGGGCGAAGCCAGCAACGGTTTCTTCCAGATCCCACTGGCGGATAACGTGCCACAGGGCGGTATTCGCCTTGGCGAACGCAAGGAAACTCTGGGCAACGTGACTCACCGCATTCTGACCGTGCCTGGTGCACAGGATCAGGTCGGTGCTTACTATCAGCAAGCAGGCCAGCAGTTGGGCGAGTGGGTAGTGCCAGCCGGCCATTACTTCATGATGGGCGATAACCGCGATAATAGTGCAGACAGCCGTTATTGGGGATTCGTACCTGAGAAGAATCTGGTAGGTAAAGCCACCGCGATCTGGATGAGTTTTGAAAAGCAGGAAGGTGAATGGCCAACGGGTGTCAGATTGAGCCGTATCGGTGGTATTCACTAATAGCGTTTTGCAAACTGCAGCCAATTAGGCTGCAGTTTGACAGGCAATGGGTCTATATAATCGCAGCAATATATTTCCACTCGTTGTAGAATAGCCCCTCGAGCGATAAAAGTTGGCCCCTTTTGGGCGCCACTGCAAACGAAACAGCTTTGGATTGGCTTTTGGCAAAGCAGGCCTGTTCCGTATGCTGCAAGTTTTTGACGCATTCTTGATCTATTGGTAACTCATGAACCCCATCGTAATAAACAGGCTACAGCGGAAGCTGGGCTACACTTTTCAACAGCAGGATCTCTTACTGCAAGCGTTAACTCACCGTAGCGCCAGCAGCAAACACAATGAACGTCTTGAATTTCTGGGTGATTCGATCCTTAGTTTTGTCATCGCCAATGCGCTCTACCAGCGTTTTCCTCGCGTAGACGAAGGAGACATGAGCCGCATGCGTGCCACCCTGGTGCGGGGCAATACGTTGGCGGAGATGGCGCGCGAATTCGATCTGGGCGAGTGTTTGCGCCTTGGGCCGGGCGAGCTGAAAAGTGGTGGATTCCGCCGCGAGTCGATCCTGGCGGATACGGTGGAGGCACTGATTGGCGGTGTGTTCCTGGATAGCGATATTCAAAACGTTGAGCGACTGATTTTGGACTGGTATCGTAGCCGGTTGGACGAAATCAGCCCCGGTGATAAGCAGAAAGACCCGAAAACCCGCTTGCAGGAGTTTTTACAAGGTCGTCATCTGCCGTTGCCAACATATCTGGTGGTGCAGGTTCGCGGTGAGGCGCACGATCAGGAGTTTACTATCCACTGTCAGGTGAGTGGTTTGAGCGAGCCCGTCGTGGGCACCGGCTCAAGCCGCCGTAAAGCCGAGCAAGCGGCAGCGGAACAAGCGCTGAAAAAGCTGGAGCTTGAATGAGCGAAGAAAAACAATACTGCGGTTTTATTGCGATCGTAGGTCGTCCCAACGTGGGCAAATCCACGTTGCTGAACCAACTGCTGGGGCAAAAAGTCTCCATCACCTCGCGTAAACCACAGACGACCCGTCACCGCATTATGGGTATCGATACCGATGGCGCTTATCAGGCCATTTACGTCGACACTCCGGGTCTGCATATCGAAGAAAAGCGCGCCATCAACCGTTTGATGAACCGCGCGGCCAGCAGCTCAATCGGCGACGTCGAGCTGGTGATCTTCGTCGTAGAAGGCACGAACTGGACTGCCGATGATGAAATGGTGGTCAACAAGCTACGCGGCCTGAAAAGCCCGGTGCTGCTAGCGATCAACAAGGTCGACAACGTTACCGACAAATCCAAGCTGTTGCCGCACATTGCGTTCCTCAGCCAGCAGATGAACTTCCTCGATGTGGTGCCGATCTCTGCCGAAAAAGGCATGAACGTGGACACTATCGCGGCTATCGCACGTAAAGTGTTGCCGGAAGCGGAACACCACTTCCCGGACGATTACATCACTGACCGTTCCCAGCGCTTTATGGCGTCGGAAATCATCCGTGAAAAGCTGATGCGTTTCCTGGGTGAGGAGCTGCCTTACTCGGTGACGGTCGAGATCGAACAGTTTGTACCGAATGAGCGCGGTGGTTACGACGTGCACGGTCTGATCCTGGTTGAGCGTGAAGGCCAGAAGAAGATGGTTATCGGCAACAAAGGTTCGAAGATCAAGACTATCGGTATTGAAGCCCGTCAGGACATGGAACAGATGTTTGAAGCCAAAGTGCATCTGGAACTGTGGGTGAAAGTGAAATCGGGCTGGGCGGACGACGAACGTGCGCTGCGTAGCCTGGGTTATACCGACGACCTGAAGTAATACCTCCTATGGATGGCTGGGAGCGCGCTTTCGTCCTGCATGGGCGGCCCTTTAGTGAAACCAGCCTGATGCTGGACCTGTTCACGGAAGGCCATGGGCGGGTGCGCTTGCTGGCAAAAGGCGCACGCAGTCGCCGTTCCAATCTAAAGGGTTGCTTGCAACCCTTTACTCCTCTGTTAGTACGCTGGGGCGGTCGTGGCGAAGTCAAAACGCTGCGCGGTGCCGAAGCAGTCTCCCTTGGTTTACCCCTCAGCGGCATGATGCTTTACAGCGGCCTTTACGTGAATGAACTGTTATCACGGGTGCTGGAGCAGGAAGGCAACTATTCGGTGTTGTTCTTCGATTATCTGCAATGCTTACAGGCCTTGGCAGCGGAGGACAGTTCCCCAGAGCATGCCCTGCGGCAGTTCGAGTTGGCATTGTTGGGGCATTTGGGGTATGGGCTGGATTTCCTCCATTGTGCCGGCAGCGGCGAGCCGGTGGATGACGGTATGACTTATCGCTATCGGGAAGAAAAAGGCTTTATTGCCAGCCTGGTGGTGGATCATTACAGTTTTACCGGCCGTGAACTCCGCGCCCTGGATGAACGCCAATTCCCCGATGCAGAAACCTTGCGTGCAGCCAAGCGCTTTACCCGCATGGCGCTAAAACCCTATCTCGGCGGTAAGCCGCTCAAGAGCCGTGAACTGTTTCGCCAGTTCGTGCGCAAACAACCCGATACCCCCGTCGACGAAACCTAAGCGGTTTCTGCTTTTGCCGTTTTGCCCGCCCGTGTAAACTGCTGCTACTGAAAATGACTTAGTAGAGGGTTGTCATGGCTGATTTACTGCTGGGCGTCAATATCGATCATATTGCCACGTTACGTAACGCGCGCGGCACCAATTACCCGGATCCGGTGCAGGCGGCATTTATTGCCGAGCAGGCGGGGGCCGATGGCATCACCGTTCACCTGCGTGAAGATCGCCGTCATATCACCGACCGCGACGTGCGTATCCTGCGCCAAACCATCCAGACCCGTATGAATCTGGAAATGGCCGTCACCGATGAAATGCTGGATATCGCCATTGAGCTGAAACCTCAGTTTTGTTGTCTGGTGCCGGAAAAACGTCAGGAAGTGACCACTGAAGGCGGGTTGGACGTGGCCGGTCAGCAGGACAAAATGGCCGTGGCGGTTGAACGCCTGGCACAGGCTGGCATTTTGGTTTCGTTGTTTATCGATGCCGATCACCGTCAGATCGACGCGGCGGTAGCCGTAGGTGCACCTTATATCGAGATCCATACCGGTGCCTATGCCGAGGCACAGGGCGATCTGGCCATTCAAGTCGAGCTCAAGCGCATTGCCAAAGCGGCCACCTACGCGGCCAGCAAAGGCCTGAAGGTGAATGCGGGCCACGGTTTGACCTACCATAACGTGCAGCCGATCGCCGCGCTGCCAGAGATGTATGAGCTGAATATCGGCCATGCCATCATTGGCCAGGCGGTGATGAGCGGTTTACCGGCCGCGGTGGCGGACATGAAACTGCTGATGCGGGAAGCGCGTCGCTAATGGCGGTACTGGGCTTGGGAACCGACATCGTGGAGATGGCGCGTATCGAAGCGGTGGTGGAACGCAGCGGCGATCGCCTGGCCCGCCGGGTGCTAAGCCCGGCCGAATGGGCGGTGTATCAGCAGCATCAGCAGCCGGTACGCTTCCTGGCGAAACGTTTTGCGGTCAAAGAGGCCGCCGCCAAGGCGTTCGGTACCGGTATCCGCAATGGCCTGGCGTTCAATCAGTTCGAAGTGTTCAATGATGGCCTGGGGAAACCCAATATCCGGCTGCATGAACGTGCAGCAGAGCTGGCGCAGGAGATGGGGGTGAAATCGATCCACGTTTCTCTGGCGGATGAACGCCGCTATGCTTGTGCTACGGTGATCATCGAGGGGTAGGCCGGAGCGCTTGGTTGGCTTGTGCACCTTCGGGAAATGGGTGCGAGAAGGACGAATGGTGGGGTATTACGCAGAAAAATTAGCGAACTCGATCGGTCCCCTCTCCTTTTGGAAGAGGGTTAGGGTGAGGGGCGATTGACTCACAAGCTATCGGCATGGTGCAGCACGACAAACTTATCCCACAGCTGTTCCTGGTTCTCTACGTGCTGCGGATCGGTAATGATGGTGTTATCGATCGGGCACACCTGCTGGCAGGTTGGGGTCTCGTAATGCCCCACGCATTCGGTACAGCGGTTGGCATCGATCTGGTAAATCTCATCCCCCATCGAAATCGCCTGGTTCGGGCATTCCGGCTCGCACATATCGCAGTTGATACATTTGCGTGTGATTAGCAGGGCCATGGCAACTCTCTCATTATTTACAGGGGTATTTCGCGGAGCGCAGATTATACGCCTTACACCCGTTTTTTCACTAATTGTTCGCTGTGGTGGATGCGATCGTGGGTATGATCGAGCTCGTGCTGGAGCAGTGCCATAAACAGCAGGTCGGTCAGGGCGAACTGCGCGGTGCTGGAAGATATCGCGGTGCTGCGGATATTGGGCTCTTGCGCAATGGTATAAAGGCAGTGATCGGCCCGTTGCTGTAGGCCATTAGGCGAGAAGCTGGTCAGTGCCAATACCTTGGCTCCGGCAATACGTGCTTCTTCGGCGGCCAGGTTGATTTCACGCCGTTCGCCGCTAAACGAGATCGCCAGCAGCAGATCCCCCCTACTCAGCGCCTTTATCGTCGCCAGCTGAACGTACATATCCGCTTCTGCCACCGCCATCACGCCAATCTTTAGCAGCTTGAACGACAGGTCTTTGGCCACCAGCCCGGAAGCCCCGATGCCGACCAAGATCACCCGTCGCGCCGCACGCACCATCTCCAGGGCGGTAAGCAGCCGCTGTTCACTGTTGATATCCAGAGTAGCTCGTAATGCGGCCTGCTTTTCCAGCAGCAATTTCTCACCGACGGTTTTTAGTGGATCGCTGCTCAGAATATGGTTATGGACCGTCACCACCTGTGCGACCTGTGGTTGAGCCAGCACCTCACCCAATGCCAGTTTCAGCGCCGGAAATCCCTTGTAGCCCAGTTTCTGGGCGAACTTGACCACGCTTGATTGGCTGACACCGGCCAACTGGGCCAGCTTTTGTGAGCTGAGGTGGCGGGCCTGTTCGGCGTTATCCAACAGAAAGTCCGCCAGTTTGCGATCGTTTTGTGCCAGCGTTGGGTAAATCTGACGAATGCGAAGAAGGGTACTCATGGTTTTTTTCCTTTGAGCCAGCCAGCATTCTGCCATGCCGGTGGTAAAACGGGCAGCAATCATTTTTGTGAGCAGGCCGCTAAAGCGCTTGCAGCAACACTATGGCTTAGGGGGGTATTGATGGGTTAAAGCGCCTTTGGCGTTGACCTATGTCGGTTGTATCTGGTCGGTCTAATGATTACGATAATAGCCGGTTGTATTTTCACCTGCATAATGGGGTCAACGATCCTGAGGAGTAACGTTTGACTGACAAACCGGTTGCACAGGCCCAGCGCGTGGTATTTTTCGATCTGGATGGCACCTTGCATCAGGAAGACATGTTTGGCAGTTTCCTGCGCTTTTTGCTACGGCATCTGCCGTTGAACCTGGTGCTGGTGGTGCCGCTGTTGCCCATTATCGGATTGGGCTTGTTGATCGGTGGGCGGGCAACTCGCTGGCCCATGAGCCTGCTATTGTGGGCAATGACCTTTGGCCGATCAGAGGCCAGGTTGAAAGCGCTGGAGGCGAAATTCGTCGACTATTTTCGCCGTAAGGTCACCGCTTTTCCGGTCGTACAGATGCGTTTGCGTCAGTACCTAGATGCCCAGGATGCTCAAGTGTGGTTGATCACCGGCTCGCCGGAACGGCTGGTGGAGCAGGTTTATCGGGATTCTGCGTTCCTGCCACGGGTACAACTGGTGGGGAGCAGTATTGTGCGTCGCTACGGGGGCTGGGTGTTGCCCATGCGCTGCCTGGGAGTACAAAAGGTGGTGCAACTGGAGCAGCGTCTGGGAGCGCCTTTGAAATTGTTCAGTGGCTACAGCGACAGCAAGCAGGATAACCCTTTGCTGTATTTTTGCGAACATCGTTGGCGGGTGGGTAAAGAAGGCGAGTTACAGCAGTTGGATTAAATAAGGCTCCCCCTAGTAAAACGAGGGAGCCTGGCAGCGGTTACATGGCTGCTTTAAAGATTGCCATAATCTGTTCGTGGCTTGCCTGGATTGGATTGGTGAATCCACAGGCATCGTTCAGGGCGTTAGTGGCTAACGTGGCAAAGTCTTCTTCTTTGACCTGCAGATCGCGTAAGCCAGCAGGAATTCCCACATCTTTCGCCAGTTGGCGAATGGCGGCGATACAAGCGGCAGCCCCTTGCTCATCGCTAAGGCCTGCAACATTTACGCTCATAGCGGCGGCAATGTCTTTCAGTCGCCCTGCGGCAACCTGAGTATTGAACTCTTGCACGTGCGGCAACAGCACGGCGTTACACACGCCATGTGGCAGGTTGTAGAAACCACCCAACTGGTGCGCCATAGCGTGCACATAACCCAATGAGGCGTTATTAAATGCCATACCGGCCAGGAACTGGGCATAGGCCATGTTCTCGCGCGCCTGCATGTTTTGCCCGTCGTTGACCGCATCACGTAAAGATTCGGCAATCATGGTGGCGGCTTTCAGCGCGCAGGCATCGGTGATTGGGTTGGCGGCGCTGGAGACGTAAGCTTCGATAGCGTGGGTCAGAGCATCCATACCGGTGGCGGCGGTCAGGCCTTTTGGCATGCCAGCCATCAGGTGAGGATCGTTGACCGACAGGATCGGAGTGACGTGCTTGTCGACAATCGCCATTTTGATGTGGCGCGTTTCATCGGTGATGATACAAAAACGCGTCATCTCGGAAGCGGTACCCGCAGTGGTGTTGATCGCAACGACCGGCAACTGCGGCTTAGCTGAGCGATCAACCCCTTCATAGTCTTTGATTTCCCCGCCGTTAGCAGCGACCAGGGCAATCCCTTTCGCACAGTCATGCGGCGAACCGCCACCCAGAGAAACAACACAGTCACAGTGATGTTCGCGCAACAGTTCCAGGCCCTGATTTACGTTTTCCGTGGTCGGGTTGGGATGCGTGCCGTCATAGACGCAGCTTTCAATGTTCTGTGCCGCTAACAGGGCTTGCACCTGAGCTACGACGCCAATGCCGTTCAAAACCTTGTCGGTCACGATCAGTGCGTTATGCAGACCATGCTCTTTCATGGTTTTTGCCGCGTCTTCCAGACAGCCGGAACCAATCATGTTGACGGAAGGGATAAAGAATGTTGAGGCAGCCATAACCTACTCCTTATAAAGGCTTTTTGCGTGAGGTAAACATTATCGTGCTAATGCATAAGAGAATATGATCTATCACAATTTAGTTAGAAAAAATTTGCTTAATTTTACGGCTTGATTTTCCACCAGTTTATAATGGTTATCTGAAATTTTAAGAGGCGAACAAAATTTAATCATCATTAAATATGATGTTATTGATTTGTTGGTGGCGTTTTGAGCGATCGACAAACGTGGCGGGTTCAAGCTTATTTGCATCAACAATGCCGAGTGGCTGCGGCAAAAGGGACTAGTGTGTATAATGCCCGCCGCGATGCGCACGAGGATTGATGTGGTGAATGAATATAGTGATGAGTATTGGATGCGTCAGGCGTTAAGCCTGGCTCAACGTGCGCAGGAAGAAGGTGAGGTGCCGGTTGGGGCGCTGCTGGTGCTGGACAATCAGGTGATTGGCGAAGGTTGGAACCGGCCGATTGGCCGCCACGATCCCACCGCTCATGCTGAAATCATGGCGCTGCGGCAGGGGGGGGCGGTATTGCAGAATTACCGCCTGCTGAATGCCACGCTGTATGTCACCCTGGAGCCTTGCGTGATGTGCGCCGGGGCTATGGTGCACAGCCGCATCCGTCGTTTGGTATACGGTGCGGCCGATGAAAAAACCGGAGCGGTGGGTTCACTGGTGGATATTCTGCGCCATCCGGGCATGAATCATCAGGTAGAAATCGTCTCGGGCGTGCTGGCAGAAGAGTGCGCCGCCACCCTCAGCAACTTTTTCCGCATGCGCCGCGAGCAGAAAAAAGCGCTGAAACTGGCGCAGCGGGCCGGCAAAGACCCGCAATAACTACTTATCTTGAGAATAGCTACAGAGCCAGCGCCAGCTTGGCTTCCACGGCCGGATAGCCCTTGGCCAGTTCGGCCTGTTTCATCGCTTCTACTGCCTTCTTCTCTTTTTCCAACAGATAGCCCACCAGGCTGACCTGATAACGGCGGATGTTTTCCACGTAATTATAGGCTTCGCGGCCACGGGCATAGCCATAGGTGAGTGACGGATAGTAGCGTTTCTGGCTCAGCATCGGCAGGCGCTGTTTCACATCGACCCAACTGTCGGGGTTGCCTTGCTGGCTTTTGGTGAGTTTACGTGCGTCCAGCATATGGCCCCAGCCCATATTATAGGCGGCCAGTGCGAACCAGATCCGTTCATCTTCCGGCACCGTATCGGGCACCTTCTCCATCAGACGCTGCAGATAGAGCGCCCCGCCTTTGATACTCTGTTCCGGATCGAGCCTGTCGGTGACGCCCAGGCCTTCGGCGGTGGCTCTGGTCAGCATCATCAGCCCACGGACACCGGTGGGGGAGGTCGCCTGCGGATTCCAGTGTGATTCCTGGTAGGCGATGGCGGCCAACAGCTTCCAGTCAATTTCGCTGGCATACTTTTCAAACAGCGAGCGGAAAGTGGGCAATACCGAGTCGATGGCCGACAGGAAGGTTTTGGTATCAACGTAGTCAAAACTGCCCACGTGCCCCAGATACTTCTCTTCCAAGCGGGCCAGCGTGCCGTCTTCTACCCTTTGGCTATAAAAATCCAGCAGCGCGGCGTACAGGCTATCGTCATTGCTACGCTTCAGATACCAGGTCACTGGCTCTTCATCGGTAATGTCAAAAGCGACGGCCAGCTGTGGATGGATGCGTTGCAGCAGGGCAATGGTCACGGAGTCGCCGATGGTGTAATCCAGCTTGCCATCGGCCACCTGTTCCAGTAGCTCTTTCGAGGTCATATCGCTTGACGCTTCCCAACTGAGATCGGGGTATTTGCTTTGTTTGAGCTGCTTTAGCGTGCTGACGTGCGCCGAACCTGAGGCTACTGCCAGCTTGCCTTTGATATCGGAAAAGGTTTTTGGCCGCGTGGTTCCCAGCCGGTAAACCAATTGCTGGGAAACGGAATAATACGCTGGGCCGGTACTGGCGCGGCTGAGGCGATCCCGGTTGTAGATCAGCCCGGCGGCGAGAATATCGGCATTGTCATCATCAAGATCGTCAAACAGGTCATTGATGTTTTGATGTGGGATCACCACCAGCTTGACCCCTAGGTAGTTGGCAAAGCTTTTGGCCAGCTCATAGTCAAGGCCACTCGGCCCCTGTGGGGTAGTGAAATAGGTTAACGGTGAGTTTAACGTGCTGACGCGCAGTTCCCCCCGCGCTTTGATCGCCTCGAGTTGGCCTCCCTGTCCACCACGCCAGGCGATATTGGGCCACAGGGCTAGCGCCAGTAGCAGGGCCACAATACCGATTAGAATATAATTTATTTTTAGGCGTTTCAAATAGTTATCTCAAATAGATGCACGCTTTATGTTGACCGTAATCAGGATTTTTTCATGGTTAAATCACCAGTGCCGGGGCATTTTGCGCAACATTACGCCAGCGCGCAACTTTATTGATAGGTTATGAGAATTCGGCAGCGAGAATAGCTTTTATCAATAATAGCTACGCAAACGGTTTCGTCGGCGGCGCGGATTATCTATAATGGCGCGCGTTTTCCCCCTGTTGCGCCCAATGAAGTGCTGAACCCAGTTGCTTCGAAGACGAGAGAACTTTGATTATGGAAATACTGCGTGGTTCGCCCGCTTTGTCGGCTTTTCGTATTACCAAACTACTGTCCCGCTGCCAGGATGCTCAACTCCCGATCGGTGATATCTATGCCGAGTACGTTCACTTTGCCGATGTCAGCGCACCGCTAAGCGCCGAAGAGCAGGCCAAGCTGCAGCGGTTGCTCAAGTATGGCCCTTCTCTCGCTGAACATGCTCCGCAAGGCCGCCTGCTGTTGGTGACGCCGCGCCCGGGCACCATTTCGCCGTGGTCTTCCAAAGCCACCGATATCGCCCATAACTGTGGCCTGACGCAGGTGGTTCGTCTTGAGCGCGGCCTGGCGTTTTATGTCACAGCGCCGACCTTGACCGATGCCCAGTGGCAACAGCTTGCCACCCTGCTGCACGATCGCATGATGGAAACGGTATTCAGTGAGCTGCAACAGGCGGAAACACTGTTCTCTCATCATCAGCCCGCACCATATCAGACGGTGGATATCCTGGCCCAGGGCCGCAGCGCGCTGGAACAAGCCAACACCAAACTGGGGCTGGCCCTGGCGCAGGACGAGATCGATTACCTGCTGGCCGCCTTTACCGAGTTGGGGCGCAACCCAACGGATATTGAGCTGTACATGTTCGCACAGGCCAACTCCGAACATTGCCGCCACAAGATTTTCAACGCCGACTGGATCATCGACGGCGAACAGCAACCGAAGTCGCTGTTCAAAATGATCAAAAATACCTTTGAGCAGACACCGGACTACGTGCTTTCTGCCTATAAAGACAACGCAGCGGTGATGGAAGGTTCCCAGGTGGGGCGCTTCTTTGCCGCGCCGCAAAGTGGCCTGTATGACTATCATCAGGAAGAAGCACACATCCTGATGAAGGTGGAAACCCATAACCACCCAACGGCGATCTCGCCTTGGCCAGGCGCTGCGACCGGTTCTGGCGGTGAGATCCGCGACGAAGGAGCTACCGGCCGTGGCGCGAAGCCGAAAGCTGGCCTGGTAGGGTTCTCGGTTTCCAACCTGCGTATTCCGGGTTTCGAACAGCCTTGGGAACAGGATTTCGGCAAGCCGGATCGCATCGTCACCGCGCTGGATATCATGACCGAAGGCCCATTGGGCGGCGCGGCATTCAATAACGAGTTTGGACGCCCGGCGCTGGTCGGTTACTTCCGTACTTATGAAGAGCGCGTCAATAGCCACAACGGCGTTGAGCTGCGTGGCTACCATAAACCGATCATGCTGGCAGGCGGCCTGGGCAACATCCGCGCCGATCATGTGCAAAAAGGTGAGATCACTGTTGGTGCCAAACTGGTGGTGCTGGGTGGCCCGGCGATGAATATCGGTTTGGGCGGTGGGGCGGCTTCGTCGATGGCCTCTGGCCAGTCCGATGCCGATCTGGATTTTGCTTCGGTACAGCGTGATAACCCGGAAATGGAGCGCCGTTGCCAAGAGGTGATTGACCGCTGCTGGCAGATGGGCGATAGCAACCCGATCCTGTTTATTCACGATGTGGGTGCTGGTGGCCTGTCGAACGCGATGCCGGAACTGGTTAGCGACGGTGGCCGCGGTGGTCGTTTCGAACTGCGTGACATTCTCAACGACGAGCCGGGCATGAGCCCGCTGGAAGTGTGGTGTAACGAATCCCAAGAGCGTTATGTGATGGCGGTAGCGCCTGAGCAGATGGCGACCTTTGAGGAAATCTGTCGCCGTGAGCGCGCACCTTTCGCGGTGATTGGCGAGGCGACGGAAGAACGCCATCTGACGCTCAACGATCGCCACTTTGACAATCAGCCGATCGACATGCCGTTGGATGTGCTGCTGGGCAAAACGCCAAAAATGACCCGTGACGTGAAACGTCAACAGGCGAGCGGAGAAGCGTTGCAGCGTGCTGGCATCACCATTGCCGATGCGGTCAAGCGCGTGCTGCACTTGCCAGCCGTCGCGGAGAAAACCTTCCTGATCACCATTGGCGACCGTACCGTCACCGGCATGGTTACGCGCGACCAGATGGTCGGACCGTGGCAGATCCCGGTAGCCGACTGTGCGGTAACCACGGCTAGCCTTGATAGCTATTACGGGGAGGCGATGTCGATCGGCGAGCGTGCTCCCGTCGCATTGCTGGATTTTGCCGCCTCAGGACGCCTGGCGGTAGGGGAAGCGCTGACCAACCTGGCCGCGGTGGAAATCGGTTCGCTCAAGCGGGTGAAACTTTCTGCCAACTGGATGGCCGCAGCAGGCCATCCTGGCGAAGATGCTGGTCTGTATGAAGCGGTTAAGGCGGTGGGTGAAGAGCTTTGCCCAGCGCTGGGGATCACCATTCCGGTGGGCAAAGACTCGATGTCGATGAAAACCCGCTGGCAGGAAGGCAATGAACAGCGGGAAATGACGTCACCGCTGTCGCTGGTGATCACCGCATTTGCTCGTGTGGAAGATGTGCGCCACACCGTGACGCCGCAACTGCGTACCGACAAGGGTGATAGCGCGCTGTTACTGATCGACCTGGGTAATGGCCACAATGCCCTGGGGGCAACGGCGTTGGCGCAGGTCTATCGCCAACTGGGCGACAAGCCAGCCGATGTTCGCAACGTCGAGCAATTGGCTGGTTTCTTCAACGCGATGCAGCAGCTGGTGGCGGATCGTGCGCTGTTGGCCTATCACGACCGTTCCGATGGCGGCCTGTTGGTCACCTTGGCCGAGATGGCGTTTGCCGGGCATTGCGGCGTGGAAGTCGATATTCAGGCGCTGGGTACCGACGCCTTGGCTGCCTTGTTCAACGAAGAGCTAGGTGCAGTGATCCAGGTGCCTGCTGTGCAGCTGGCAGCCGTACAGCAAGTATTTGCCCAACACGGTCTGACGGATAACGTGCATCACCTTGGCCAGGCGCTGAGTGGCGATAGTTTTGTTATCACCAGCGCTGGCAAACCGGTGTACAGCGAAAGCCGCAGCACTCTGCGTACCTGGTGGGCTGAAACCACCTGGCAGATGCAGCGCCTGCGAGATAACCCGGAATGTGCCGATCAGGAGCATCAGGCCAAGCAGGACGAACGCGATCCGGGCCTGAACGTCAAGCTGACCTTTGCAACCGATGATGACATCGCGGCACCTTATATCGCCAAGGGTGCACGCCCTAAGGTTGCGGTATTGCGTGAGCAAGGGGTTAACTCCCACGTTGAGATGGCGGCGGCGTTCCACCGTGCCGGTTTCGATGCGGTTGATGTTCACATGAGCGATCTGCTGGCTGGCCGTCGCGATTTGCAAGAGTTTCACACGCTGGTTGCCTGCGGCGGCTTCTCTTATGGTGACGTGTTGGGGGCTGGTGAAGGCTGGGCGAAATCGATACTGTTCAATGAGCGCGTACGCGATGAGTTTGCCGATTTCTTCCATCGCCCGCAGACCTTGGCTCTGGGCGTATGTAACGGTTGCCAGATGATGTCCAACCTGCGTGAACTGATCCCGGGGGCTGAACATTGGCCGCGCTTTGTGCGCAACCTGTCGGATCGTTTCGAAGCGCGCTTCAGCCTGGTGGAAGTGGCCAGTAGCCCGTCGCTGTTTATGCAGGGTATGACAGGCTCGCGCATGCCGATTGCCGTTTCTCATGGTGAAGGCCATGTAGAAGTGCGCGATGCGGCGCATCTGGCGGCGTTGGAACATCACGGCCTGGTTGCGTTACGCTTTGTCGACAACCGTGGTCAAGTGACCGAAGCTTACCCTGCCAACCCGAACGGTTCACCGAATGGGATTACCGCAGTGACCAGCAGCAATGGCCGCGCCACCGTAATGATGCCGCATCCGGAACGCGTGTTCCGCACCGTCAGCAACTCCTGGCATCCAGAGGAGTGGGGTGAAGACAGCCCTTGGATGCGTATGTTCCGCAACGCTCGCAAGCAACTGGGGTAATTTAACCTGAGGTTTGCGTGAAATTTTCTGAGGCGCCGCATTGGCGCCTTTTTTATATCCATATTTTTTAATGAGTTAGGTTATATGTCGGTTTTTTGAGACAAATGGCACTTTGCCTGTCTCTAAAAAGAGACATTTAACTAATTGATTTTAATCATGGTTAATTCGATTGGGTTAAGTTGTCGTGTTTTGGCGACGGTGTGTCGGATTATTACTCAAACTTGGCTGCCTTGGTAGAGTGTTACAAGTGGCGATAAAATAATTTATGTTTAATAAACATGTAATTATAAAATATTTTATAAAGTTGGCACGGAAGGTGCATTGTAATTATCAGTTGCTCATTCACCTTTTTATGATTGGCCCCGTCTAGTACGGAACAGCGCCTCATAAGCCTCCGAATGATGCCTAAGAAATGGTGCCTATCGTCCAACCAAACCGATAACAGACGCGCAAGCGACTTTATCAAGCATCGGACGACACGTGGAGTGAGGCACCGCCTAGTATCCAACTGTGATGATATGTTCATCAATCCCGGATACTTTTTGGATGCTATTCGTCCTGATCAGATGCCAGCCTAGTGCTACATCACCTGGGGACGAGGAGTAAGGGCATCCACATATTCCTTGCGATGGGGCATCATGCCCCAGCGTCAACATCCAAACCGCATTGCCTCCGTAATTTCCCTCGATACGTTCTCAAACCACATCAGTTTCCTCTTTTGGGATAACGCGTTTTTGCTTATCTGAACGCCATTAATCCGCTGCCGGGCTTTTCTCTCCCCGGATTGTCGGTTAGCATCTGGGCAGACTAGAGATAATGAGATGATTTCTTTGAAAAGATGGCGTCTATTTCCACGCTCGTTGCGCCAATTGGTCGTAATGGCGTTCCTGCTGGTGCTGTTACCGCTGCTGGTATTGGCTTATCAGGCCTACCAAAGCCTGGATCATCTCAGCGCGCAGGCGGCGGATATCAACCGTACGACGCTGGTAGATGCCCGGCGTAGTGAGGCAATGACCAGCGTGGCGCTGGAAATGGAGCGTAGCTATCGCCAGTATTGCGTACTGGTCGATCCGACCCTGGAGCGGCTGTACCAGAACCAGCGTAAACAGTATTCACAAATGCTGGATGCCCACGCCCCGATCCTGCCGGACGAACGTTACTACCAGACACTGCGTAAACTGCTGACTCAGCTTGCCACCATCAAGTGCCAGAGCAGCGGGCCGGACAAGGACGCTTCACTGTTGTTAGAGTCTTTTTCACATTCCAACGCCGAAATGGTCCAGGCCACCCGCACCGTGATCTTTTCCCGTGGGCAGCAGTTGCAGCAGGCGATCGCCGAGCGCGGCCAATACTTTGGCTGGCAGGCGCTGTTGCTGTTCCTGGTCAGCGTGCTGTTGGTGGTGCTGTTTACCCGCATGATTATCGGGCCCGTCAAGGCCGTTGAGCGTATGATTAACCGCCTGGGTGAAGGGCGGCCCATCGGCATGACGGCATCCTTTAAAGGCCCGCGAGAGCTGCGTTCTTTGGCTCAGCGTATTGTCTGGTTGAGCGAGCGCCTGGCCTGGCTGGAATCGCAGCGCCATGAGTTCCTGCGCCATATCTCCCATGAGCTGAAAACGCCGCTGGCCAGCATGCGTGAAGGTACCGAGCTGTTGGCTGATGGTGTGGCAGGCCCGCTCACCTCCGATCAGAAAGAGGTGGTTGCGATCCTCGATCAGAGCAGCCGCCATCTGCAATTGCTGATTGAGCAACTGCTGGATTACAACCGCAAACTGGCAGATGGCCCTTCGGAACATGAAAACGTCGAGCTGGAAGAACTGGTGGATATGGTGGTCGCCGCCCATAGTTTGCCAGCACGTGCCAAGATGATCCGCACGGAAGTCAAACTTGAGGCGGAAATCTGCTGGGCAGAGCCTACGCTATTAATGCGCGTACTGGATAATCTCTACTCCAATGCGGTGCACTACGGCAAGGAATCCGGTAACATTTGGATCCGCAGCCGCCAGGTCGGCCAGCGGGTACAGATTGACGTTGCCAATACCGGCAGCGCGATCCCGCAAGCGGAACGAACCATGATTTTTGAGCCTTTTTTCCAGGGAAGTCACCAGAGAAAAGGGGCCGTTAAAGGAAGCGGACTGGGGCTGAGCATTGCACAGGACTGTATTCGCCGTATGCGTGGCGAATTGACATTGGTGGATCTCGCCGATGCCGACGTCTGCTTCCGTATTGAATTGCCATTAACTGCCGAGAATGAATAAATAATGTACACAGGGTCTAATCGCGCTTATCAATCGCAGACCGAAGGTTCACCGCGTGTTTCTCTACGCGCACCGCTCGGCAAACATTCGCTTTCTTTTTTGGGCACCATCCTTTTTGCCCCGTTTCTACTGATCGGCTGTGTCGATCGTGCCGTCAGTAGCGGCCCGGCCCAGCAGCAACAGGAAGCGATCCCGGATACCAAGGTGGTGGATTACCGCATTGCGCCTTGCGATACGCTATGGCAGCTTGACGAAAAAGAAGCCTTGGAAAACTCACTCTTTTGGTTGAGGGCGATGGACTGCGCCGATCGTATCGGCTCCACGCAGGCCAGAGCGTTAGCGAAAACCCTGCCGGGCAACAATTGGCAGAACGTGTTCAAGCAAAGCATTTTGCTGGGCAGCGCTGAGCCGAGCTCGAGCGAGCGCCGCCAGATCATCGATCGTTTGAACAGCTATCGCCTCGAATTTCCTAACTCGCTGCGTCCATTGCTGCAACTGTGGCGTCAGCAGCAGGCATTGCAAGTGAGCCTGTTTGACGAGCGGGCGCGTTACCAGCACCTGCAGGAAAGCTCAGACAGCCAGATCGATTCGCTGCGCCAGAACCAGATCCATCTGCAGAGCCAGTTGCAGGAGACCTCCCGCAAACTGGAGAACCTGACCGATATCGAACGCCAGCTTTCCTCACGCAAGCAACTGCAGGGGGAAATCCCGGAAAGCAGCGTGGCGCAGCCTAAAGCAGATGCCGCAGGCAAGCCCGCAGCGCCCGCCAAAGCGGCCGAGCCTGCAGAGCCAGCCCCGGTGACTGAAACCGGTACCGCCTTGCCGGTAGAGCCGGAAGAGACCTACACGCCGCCCGCGGCTAACAAGGAGTCCCCAGCGCAATGACAGCTCGCAAACCGGCCAATCTGTTGTTGGTTGACGACGATCCCAGCCTGCTTAAGCTGTTGGGAATGCGCCTGACCAGCGAAGGTTTTCACGTTACCACGGCGGAAAGCGGCCAAGAGGCTTTGCGCCTGCTGGCCCGCGAAAAGATCGACCTGGTGATCAGCGATCTGCGGATGGATGAAATGGACGGCATGGCGCTGTTTGCCGAGATCCAGAAATACCAGCCGGGGATGCCGGTGATCATTCTGACCGCCCACGGTTCTATCCCAGACGCGGTGGCGGCGACCCAACAAGGGGTGTTCAGCTTCCTGACCAAACCGGTCGATCGTGATGCATTGTATAAGGCGATCGATGAAGCGTTGTCGCTGTCGTCGATCCCTGCCGGTGATGACAGCTGGCGTGAGGATTTTGTCACCCGTAGCCCGATTATGCTGCGGCTGCTTGAACAGGCCAAGATGGTCGCCCAGTCGGACGTCAGCGTGCTGATCAATGGCCAGAGCGGCACCGGTAAAGAGGTGCTGGCACAGGCCATCCATGCGGCCAGCCCACGGGCCAAGAAAGCCTTTATCGCCATCAACTGCGGTGCGTTGCCGGAGCAACTGCTGGAGTCGGAGCTGTTTGGCCATGCTAAAGGGGCGTTCACCGGTGCCGTCAGCAGCCGTGAAGGTTTGTTCCAGGCGGCAGAGGGGGGCACGCTGTTCCTGGATGAGATTGGCGATATGCCGCTCTCGCTGCAGGTAAAATTGCTACGTGTGTTGCAGGAACGCAAGGTGCGCCCACTGGGCAGCAACCGCGATCTGGATATTGACGTACGCATCATATCCGCCACCCACCGCGATCTGCCTAAAGCGATGGTAAAAAACGAGTTCCGTGAAGATCTCTATTACCGTCTGAACGTGGTTAACCTGAAAATACCAGCGCTCAACGAGCGGGCCGAAGATATCCCGCTGCTGGCCAACCATCTGCTGCGTGCTTCGGCGCTGCGCCACAAACCTTTTGTACGCAGTTTCTCCTCCGATGCCATGAAACGCCTGATGACTGCCAGCTGGCCCGGCAACGTCCGCCAGTTGGTGAACGTGATCGAGCAGTGCGTGGCATTGACTACGGCACCGGTGATCAGTGAAGCGCTGGTTGAGCAGGCGCTGGAAGGGGAAAACACGGCGTTGCCAACCTTTGTCGAGGCGCGCAACCAGTTTGAATTACACTATCTACGTAAACTGTTGCAGATCACCAAGGGTAATGTCACTCAGGCCGCGCGCATGGCGGGCCGTAATCGTACTGAGTTCTATAAATTGTTGTCGCGCCATGAACTGGATGCCAACGATTTCAAAGAATGATGTTTTCTTTTCTGAACCTGCATGCGCAGGTTCTCAACAAAGTAGCCGGAATGATTTACACTCCGGTTTCTTTGTTGTGGCATGGCAGACCATAGAGATATGAGCAGATCACTTTCCATTGCGTTGGCCCAGCTGAATTTGCTGGTGGGCGATATTGAAGGCAACAGCGAGCGCATGTTGCAAACCGTGCAGGAGCAGCAGAAGGCGGGAGCCGATCTGGTCATGTTCACTGAACTGGCGCTGTCCGGCTATCCGCCGGAAGACCTGCTGTACCGTGATGATTTCTACCAGCGCTGCGATACTCAGCTAAGCCGCTTGCAGCAGGCCTCCGCCGATGTGGCAATCCTGGTTGGCCACCCGTGGCGTGAAGACGGCAAGCTGTATAACGCGCTGTCACTGTTCTCTGAGGGGGCTTTGCAGGCTCGTTACTTCAAGCAACAGCTGCCTAACTACGGCGTATTCGATGAGAAGCGCTATTTCCATGCGGGCGATAAAAACTGCGTGGTGGAGCTGAAGGGTTACCGCCTGGGGCTGCTGATCTGCGAAGACTTGTGGTTCCCGGAACCGGTCGATGCGGCGAAAGCGGCGGGGGCAGAGATCCTGCTGTCGATCAACGCTTCCCCGTATAACCGTGAAAAGCCGTATATCCGCAAAACCCTGATGGCGAGCCACTGTCAGCGTACCGGTTTACCGTTGGTCTATCTGAATCAGATCGGCGGGCAGGATGAACTGATTTTCGATGGCTGTTCAAAAGTCTTTGATGCCGCTGGCAATATGACTCATCGCCTGGCGGCTTTCGCCGAGCAGGTGACTCTGCTTGAGTTCAGAGGCCTGGAAGTGGTGCCGATGACGGCTCCGGCGGCAGAGTTGCCACAGCTGGCGCAGGTTTATGAGGCGCTGGTGCTGGCCGTACGCGACTATGTGACCAAAAACGGTTTCAAAGGCGCGGTGCTGGGCTTGTCCGGAGGGATCGATTCGGCGTTGACCCTGGCGATCGCCGTGGATGCTTTGGGCAAAGACAAGGTTCAGGCCTTGATGATGCCGTTCCGCTATACGGCAGATATCAGCATCGCTGATGCCAAGGAAGAGGCCGAAATCCTCGGCATCGAATTTGACATCGTCTCGATTGAACCCATGTTCGACGCCTTTATGGGCCAGCTCGCCCCGATGTTTGCCGATACTGCACGGGATACCACCGAAGAAAACTTGCAGGCCCGCTGCCGTGGCGTGGTGCTGATGGCGCTGTCTAACAAACGCGGCAGCATCGTGTTAACCACGGGTAACAAAAGCGAGGTGGCTGTCGGTTATTGCACGCTGTATGGTGATATGGCTGGTGGCTTCGACGTATTGAAAGATGTGCCGAAAACGCTGGTGTTCAAGCTTTCTGAATACCGTAATACCGTCTCCTACGTGATCCCTCAACGGGTGATCGATCGTCCACCGTCTGCCGAACTGGCGCCGGATCAGCTCGATCAGGACAGCCTGCCGCCGTATGACATTCTGGATGCTATTCTGGAAGGTTATGTCGAGCGCGATAAATCGGTCGCCGATCTGGTTGCTGAGGGCTTTGAAGAAGCCGTGGTGCGCAAGGTGATCCGCTTGGTGGACATCAACGAGTACAAACGCCGTCAGGCCGCCGTCGGGCCGCGCATTACCGCCCGTAACTTTGGCAAAGACCGCCGCTACCCGATCACCTCCGGCTTTGGCCGTAAAAATTGGTAATTAAGGAATAAAAATGAAAAAAATTGACGCGATTATCAAGCCCTTCAAACTGGATGACGTGCGTGAAGCACTGGCCGAAGTAGGTATCACCGGCATGACGGTGACCGAAGTGAAAGGCTTTGGTCGCCAGAAGGGCCATACCGAGCTGTACCGTGGTGCCGAGTATATGGTCGACTTCCTGCCAAAGGTTAAAATCGAGATCGTGGTAGCTGACGATATCGTGGATACCTGTGTGGAAACCATCATGCAGACGGCGCAGACCGGTAAAATTGGCGACGGTAAAATCTTTGTCTTCGATGTGGCCCGTGTAGTGCGTATCCGTACTGGCGAGCAGGACGAAGAAGCGATTTAATCAAAGCCCTAACAGGCTCATAACCAAGGCGCGGCTTAGCTGCGCCTTGGTTGTTTTTGTGCACTGCCTCCCTCTTTGCGTTCTAAAAAAGCGAACGATATCGTGTTTTTCACACATTTCCTGATGGCTTACCGGTGAGCATCTACACTCAAACCAACTGTTTTGTTTGAGGTTGCTACCATGATGACGTTACGCCAAATCCGCCATTTTATTGCCGTGGCTGAAACCGGTTCAATCTCGGCGGCGGCGCAGGCGGTGTTTGTGTCGCAGTCTTCGCTCACGCTGGCGATCCAGCAGTTGGAAACCGATATTGGTGTGCGGTTGTTCGAGCGCCACGCCAAGGGAATGAACCTGACCCACCAGGGGCATCAATTCCTACGCCAGTCCTACCTGATCCTGGCAACGGTGGATAATGCCAAGCGCAGCCTGCAGCTGGGCACCGAAAGCCTGAGTGGCAAATTGACCATCGGCGTCACCAGCCTGGTGGCGGGGTATTTCCTGGTGGAGCTGCTTAAGCGCTTCAAGTCTGCCTATCCCAATGTAACCATCCAGGTGGTTGAGGATGAACGACCCTATATCGAGCATTTGCTGGTGAGCGGTGAAATAGATATCGGGGTGCTGATCCTGTCGAACATTGAAGACCGCGATGCCTTACAGACCGAAGTGCTGATGCACTCTCCGTATCGCCTGTGGCTGCCGCCGCTGCACCCGCTGCTGGAGCACGAAAGCATCGGTTTGGCAGACGTGGCCAAACAGCCGCTGATCCAACTCAACGTTGATGAAATGGACGTTCATGCCCGGCGCATCTGGGGGCGAGCGGGCCTGAAGCCGGAGATCGCCATGAAAACCGCCTCCACCGAAGCGGTGCGCAGCCTGGTGGCGGCGGGCATGGGCATTGCCATCCTGCCGGATATGGCTTACCGCGCCTGGTCATTGGAGGGCAATATGATCGAAGCGCGCAAACTGGTGGATTTGCTGGAACCGCTGGATATCGGCCTGGCCTGGCGGCGTGGCAGCGCACGGCCTGAATTAGTGACGCCATTCCTCACCATTGCGCGTGAGAACAGCAAAACGAACATGACCGGCCTCAAGCCTTCGATTTAATCGAACGCTGCCTTCAGTATTTAGAATTTGTTGTCCGCAGTGCGCTCGCTTAGTCTGATTAAAACTAACTTATCACATTTAGTTAACGTTTTTGTCACATAAGGCGGCGCAATGGCTGAGTTACAGTTGGTTTCAGGTTTGTCCTGTCGACAATTCATTAACGGCGAGTCGGTCGAGGGTGAAGGCCATCAGGAGACCATTGTTAATCCTGCCAACGGTGAAACCCTGGTTTCCATTGCCGAGGCAACGCCAACCCAAGTGGGTCACGCAGTTGCCGCCGCCCAGCAGGCATTTTCCCACTGGTCACGTACCACTCCCGCTTTCCGAGCTGCAATCCTGCTGCGCATTGCCGATGCCATCGAACGGCAGGCAGAACATCTGGCGCGCCTTGAAGCGCTGAACTGCGGTAAACCTTTCCATCAGGCACTAAACGACGATCTTCCCGCAGCCATTGACGTATTCCGTTTCTTCGCCGGGGCCGTGCGTACCCAGCAAGGCCAATTGGCCGGTGAATATATTGAGGGCCACACCTCAATGATCCGGCGTGACCCGATCGGAGTGGTGGCCTCCATCGCGCCATGGAACTATCCGTTGATGATGGCGGCCTGGAAGATTGCTCCGGCGCTGGCTGCGGGCAACACCGTAGTATTCAAACCCTCCGAACATACCCCATTGACCATTCTGGCCTTGGTTCCTGCGTTGCAGGAAATCCTGCCGCCAGGCGTGTTGAACATTGTCTACGGCGGTGGTGAAGGGGTAGGTAGCCATCTGGTTGGTCATCCACTGGTTCGCTTGGTTTCGGTTACCGGCGATATTGTTACCGGGCAGAAAATCTTGCAGGCGGCGGTCAAAAGCGTCAAGCGCACCCATCTGGAACTGGGCGGTAAAGCCCCGGTGATCGTCTGTGACGATGCCGATCTGGATGAGGTCGTCAGCAGTATCCGCACCTTCGGTTACTACAATGCCGGGCAGGATTGCACCGCGGCCTGCCGCATTTACGCCCAGGCAGGAATCTATCTGAAACTGGTGGAAGCCTTGGGAGAAGCGGTCTCTAGCCTGCGCTTTGCCCGCAAGCGCGACGAAGATAATGAAATTGGCCCACTTATTAGCAGCCGCCAGCGTGACCGGGTGGCCAGCTTTGTCGAACGGGCTCTCAGCCAGCCACATATCGAATTGATCACTGGCGCGGCGGCGCACTCTGGCCCCGGCTTTTACTACCAGCCCACGTTATTGGCTGGCTGCCTGCAAACCGATGAAATCGTCCAGCGTGAAGTGTTTGGCCCGGTGGTCAGCGTGACGCGTTTCGAGACTCTGGAGCAGGCAGTGACTTGGGCCAACGACTCCGAATACGGTTTGGCTTCTTCTGTGTGGACACAGAATATCGACCGCGCGTTGCATATTGCGGCGCATTTGCAATATGGCAGCACCTGGATCAATACCCACTTTACGCTGGCGAGCGAAATGCCCCACGGCGGTTTAAAGCGCTCTGGCTACGGCAAAGATCTCTCCAGCGATTCATTACAGGATTACAGCGTTGTCCGGCACGTGATGGCGAAGTTCAAGGCTTCCTTCTAGCCACTCGGCCGATAAAAAATCGGCGGCAACCGTTCCTTGCCGCACTTTAAACATACGCAACACCGAGGTAATTACGATGGGAAAAACACACGCAATCACCACAGTCACCGCGCTCTGTATGACGATCCTTTGCGGTATGGCTCATGCAGCCGATGCGCCGCAGCAGTTGGGCAAAGGAGAAGGGCGGTTGGACATCATCGCCTGGCCCGGTTACATCGAACGTGGTCAGTCCGACAAGAATTACGACTGGGTGACCCAGTTTGAGAAACAGACCGGTTGTGCGGTGAATGTAAAAACCGCCGCGACCTCGGATGAAATGGTCAGCCTGATGGCGAAAGGCGGTTACGATCTGGTGACCGCTTCCGGCGATGCCTCGTTGCGCCTGATCTTCGGCAAGCGCGTGCAGCCAATCAATACCGCGCTGATCCCTAACTGGAAGAATATCGACCCACGCCTGTTGAACGGCCCTTGGTACAACGTGGCGGGAAAAACCTACGGTACGCCGTATCAGTGGGGACCAAACCTGCTGATGTATAACACCAAAACCTTCCCGACGCCGCCAGACAGCTGGGCCGTGGTGTTCCAGCAACAAAACCTGCCGGACGGCAAGACCAATCAGGGCAGGGTGCAGGCTTACGACGGCCCAATCTACATCGCCGATGCGGCACTGTTCCTGAAAGCCACTCAACCCCAGCTTGGCATCACCGATCCTTACCAACTGAACGAAGAGCAGTATCAGGCGGCACTGAAACTGCTGCGCAGCCAGCATGCGTTGATCCACCGCTACTGGCATGACACCTCGGTACAGATGAGCGATTTCAAAAACGAAGGCGTGGTGGCCTCCAGCGCCTGGCCATACCAGGCTAACGCCCTGAAAGGCGAAGGCCAGCCTATCGCTACCGTATTCCCGAAAGAAGGGGTTACCGGTTGGGCAGATACCACCATGTTGCACGCCGAGGCTAAGCATCCAAGTTGCGCCTACCAGTGGATGAACTGGTCGCTGGAACCGAAGGTACAGGGTGACGTCGCGGCCTGGTTTGGTTCGTTACCAGCAGTTCCAGCAGGTTGCAAAGCCAGCACCCTGCTCGGTGACAAAGGGTGTGAGACCAATGGCTTCAACCAGTTCGACAAGATTGCCTTCTGGAAAACGCCACAGGCTGAGGGCGGCAAGTTCGTCCCTTATAGCCGCTGGACCCAGGATTACATCGCCATTATGGGCGGTAGATAACTATCACTGTTCTCACCTGCGAGTGCCAGACGGCTCCCTCTCCCTTTGGGAGAGGGTTGGGGTGAACGGCATCATTTTGGAGCGTACATCATGACCATTGCTGTGCAATTTATCGATGTCTCGCGCATTTTCGGCGATGTTCGCGCCGTAGATCGGGTTTCTGTTGAAATACAGGACGGCGAGTTTTTCTCCATGCTTGGGCCTTCCGGCTCGGGTAAAACCACCTGCCTGCGGTTGATCGCCGGTTTTGAGCAACTGAGCTCGGGCTCCATCCGCATTCATGGGCAAGAGGCCAGCAATCTGCCGCCTTATCAGCGCGATGTGAATACCGTGTTCCAGGACTATGCGCTGTTCCCGCACATGTCGGTGCTGGAGAACGTGGCCTACGGCCTGATGGTGAAAGGCGTTGCCAAGCGTGAGCGGCTGGCGCGGGCGAATCAGGCGTTGGAAAGCGTGGCGTTGGGGTTCGCCGCCGAGCGTAAACCGGCACACCTTTCGGGGGGGCAGCGTCAGCGCGTGGCTCTGGCCCGTGCATTGGTTAATCGCCCACGCGTCCTACTGCTGGACGAGCCGCTCGGGGCGTTGGATCTGAAACTGCGTGAGCAGATGCAGGGGGAGTTGAAGAAGCTGCAACGCCAACTGGGCATCACCTTTATCTTCGTCACACACGATCAAAGTGAAGCCCTGTCGATGTCCGATCGGGTGGCGGTATTTAACAATGGCCGCATTGAGCAGGTAGATGCGCCTCGCGAACTGTATATGCGGCCAAGAACGCCGTTTGTTGCCGAGTTTGTCGGCACGTCCAACGTGGTACGCAGCGCACTGGCGGAGCGTTTGCTGGGGCAATCTGCCACCTTTTCGATCCGCCCAGAGCATATCCGCCTCTTGGATCAAAGCGGGACAGCGCAGGGGGAAGTTCAGGTTCAGGGTACCTTGCAGGATATCCATTACCAGGGAGCGGCGACACGCTATGAAATCGCCCTGAGCAGCGGTGAGAAACTGCTGGTCAGCCAGGCTAACCCACAGTGGCAGGCCGTGGCACAGCAGCGCCTGATCGGTCAGCCGGTCACCGCCTGTTGGGCTAGAGAGGCCATGGTACCGCTGCTGGAGGAGAGGTGAGATGGACATGAGCATCGAGCAGCCGGCAGCGCCCGGCGGTAAAATTCGCGCGATTTCAACCTACCTGTACCGCAAGCCAACGCTGTATCTGCTGCTGTTGCTGGTGCCACCGCTACTGTGGTTTGGGGCAGTGTATCTTGGCTCGCTGCTGACCTTGCTGTGGCAGGGGTTTTACACCTTCGACGATTTCACCATGACGGTGACGCCGGATCTGACCTTCGCCAACCTGAGCGCACTGTTCAATCCGGCCAACTACGACATCATCGTGCGTACGCTGACCATGGCGGTAGTCGTTTCGCTGGCCAGTGCGGTGTTGGCATTCCCGATCGCCTATTACATGGCCCGATACACCAGCGGCAAAGTGAAGGCGTTCTTTTATATCGCCGTGATGATGCCGATGTGGGCCAGCTACATCGTTAAAGCCTATGCCTGGACGTTGCTGCTGGCTAAAGACGGCGTGGCGCAGTGGTTCCTGCAACATATGGGGCTGGAGCCGGTATTGGCGAGCATTCTGAGCATTCCCGGCGTTGGGGGTAATACGCTATCCACATCCGGTCTTGGGCGCTTCTTGGTGTTTGTCTATATTTGGCTGCCGTTCATGATCTTACCGATCCAGGCGGCGTTAGAGCGCTTGCCGCCTTCGTTGCTGCACGCTTCTGCGGATCTGGGCGCGCGCCCGTTGCAGACGTTCCGCTATGTGATCCTGCCGCTGGCGGTACCGGGTATCGCAGCCGGTTCCATCTTCACCTTTTCACTGACTCTGGGCGATTTTATCGTGCCGCAGCTGGTGGGGCCGCCAGGATACTTTATCGGCAGCATGGTGTATGCCCAACAGGGGGCAATCGGCAATATGCCGATGGCGGCCGCCTTTACGCTGGTGCCGATCGTCCTGATCGCCATTTATCTTTCGATTGTGAAACGTCTGGGGGCCTTCGATGCACTCTGAACGCGCGCCGTTAGGGCTTAAATTGGCCGCCTGGGGTGGCCTGATCTTCCTGCACTTCCCGATAGTGATTATCGCCATGTACGCCTTCAATACTGAAGACGCGGCGTTCAGCTTCCCACCGCGGGGCTTTACCCTGCATTGGTTCAGCGTGGCGGCGGGCCGGCAGGACATTATTGATGCGGTACTGCTTTCGGTGCAGATCGCCTGCCTGGCTACGGCGATTGCGCTGGTGCTCGGCACGCTGGCCGCAGCGGCTTTGTATCGCCGAGATTTCTTCGGCAAGGACAGCATTTCTTTGCTGCTGCTGTTACCTATTGCCTTGCCGGGGATCGTCACCGGTCTGGCATTGCTGGCGGCTTTTAAGGCGCTGAATATCGAACCGGGGATCATGACGATCGTCATCGGCCATGCCACCTTCTGCGTGGTGATCGTGTTCAACAACGTGATCGCCCGCTTCCGCCGTACCTCACACAGCTTGATCGAAGCCTCGATGGATTTGGGGGCCGATGGCTGGCAGACCTTCCGTTACGTGATCTTGCCGAATCTGGGCTCGGCACTGCTGGCGGGGGGGATGCTGGCGTTTGCCCTGTCATTTGACGAAATCATCGTGACCACCTTCACCGCCGGGCACGAACGTACGCTGCCGCTGTGGCTGCTGAACCAGTTGGGCCGCCCACGTGATGTGCCGATCACCAACGTGGTCGCGTTGTCGGTGATGGTATTGACGATGTTCCCGATCCTGGGCGCGTACTACCTGACCAAAGGCGGAGAGAGCGTCGCCGGCAGCGGTAAATAACATCGCCTTCGTCTTTCAAGCCATAGCGTTGTTGGCTGCGAGCGTAAACCCCAGTCACTTATTTTGTATAACCTCCTGGGGAATTACGTTCTTGCCGCCTAGCTATGACTTGAAATCCATTGGGGATAGGAACTGTATTTCTAAGAATGAATAACGAGGTGTTTGCCATAAAGGCAGGCACCGAATTACGCGAATATTTCAAAGGATAACCCTATGCAAAGCCAACTGCTGATTAATGGTCAACTGGTTACCGGCCAGGGCGAAAAGTTGCCGGTCTACAACCCGGCAACGGGTGAAGTGATTGTGCAGGTGGCCGAGGCCAGCGCACAGCAGGTTGAAGAGGCCGTGCAGGCCGCTGATGCGGCGTTTGAACAGTGGGGGCAAACCACCCCGAAAGAGCGTGCCGAACATTTATTGGCGCTGGCGGACGTGATTGACAAGCATGCGGAAACCTTCGCCAAACTGGAGTCCCTCAACTGCGGCAAGCCTTATCACTGTGCGCTGAATGACGAACTGCCTGCGGTGGCTGATGTGTTCCGCTTCTTCGCTGGTGCCAGCCGTTGCCTTAGTGGCATGGCGGCCGGTGAATATCTGGCGGGGCACACTTCGATGATTCGCCGCGATCCGTTGGGTGTGGTTGCTTCGATTGCCCCCTGGAATTACCCGCTGATGATGGCCGCCTGGAAGTTGGCACCCGCGTTGGCGGCGGGGAACTGCGTGGTGATCAAACCTTCTGAGCAAACGCCGTTAACCACCTTCAAGCTGGCCGAACTGGCCGCTGGTGTGTTCCCACCGGGTGTGCTCAACGTGCTGTTTGGCCGTGGGGCCAGCGTGGGTGATGTGCTGACCGGCCATGACAAGGTGCGCATGGTATCTCTTACCGGCTCTATTGCTACTGGTGAGCATATCATTGCCCATACCGCTCCAGGGATTAAACGCACCCATATGGAGCTGGGCGGCAAAGCGCCGGTAATCGTTTTCGATGATGCCGATATCCAGCAGGTTGTTGACGGCGTCCGCACCTTCGGTTTTTACAATGCCGGGCAGGATTGCACCGCCGCCTGCCGGATCTATGCGCAAAAAGGCATTTACCCACAACTGGTGAAAGCGCTGGGTGAAGCGGTGGCCAGCTTGAAAATCGGGCCACCGGAAGACAGCAGTACCGAATTAGGGCCGTTGATCACTTCCCAGCATTTGGATCGGGTGATTGGCTTTGTTGATCGAGCCAAAGCACTACCTCATATCCAGGTGGTCACTGGGGGCGAAAAAGTCGCTGGCCCTGGCTTCTATTTCCAACCAACGCTGTTGGCAGGCGCGCGCCAGGAAGATGAGATCGTCCAGCGTGAAGTGTTTGGCCCGGTAGTGACGGTGACGGAATTTGACGACGAGGCGCAGGTGCTGGCCTGGGCCAACGCCTCCAATTACGGCTTGGCTTCCTCTTTGTGGACGCGTGACGTAGGGCGTGCCCATCGCCTGGGTGCGCGTTTGCAGTATGGCTGCACCTGGGTTAACACCCACTTTATGCTGGTGAGCGAAATGCCGCACGGCGGGCAGAAGCTGTCTGGCTATGGCAAAGACATGTCGATGTACGGGCTGGAGGATTACACCGCCATTCGCCACGTGATGTTCAAACACTAATCTGCTTGATCTGGCTGTATTTATACGCACAATAACGGGGCTCTCAGGCTGGCTTCGGCTGGTCTGATAATAATAAAGAATAAAAGGACGCTTTTATGGCTATCACCCGTCGCGATTTTCTTAATGGGGTGGCGATTACCATCGCTGCCGGGCTAACGCCGATGCAGATCTTGCGCGCATCGCCGCAAGCCGCCCATCAAACCCTGTATTACCCACCCGCTTTAACTGGCCTGCGTGGCAATCACCCTGGTTCATTCGAACATGCCCACCAACTGGGGCGTGATGGCAAAACCTTTGATTTTGGCAACCTGCCGATCGAGGAAGAATTCGATCTGGTGGTCGTCGGCGCTGGCATAAGCGGCCTGGCGGCGGCCTGTTTCTGGCAGCAAATGAAGGGCAAACAGCAACGTATTTTGCTGATTGATAACCATGATGACTTTGGCGGTCACGCCAAGCGTAACGAATTCAGCACCGAGAACGGCACTCTCCTCGCCTACGGTGGCAGCGAATCATTACAGTCGCCACGTTCCAACTTCAGTCCGGTCACCATGGGGTTGCTGAAAAATCTGGGCGTTAGCCTGGACGGTATGGAAAAGGCCTTCGATACCACTTTCTATCCGGATCTCAATCTCAGCCGTGGCGTCTACTTTGATCGCCAGAACTTTGGCGTTGATAAGGTAGTGAGTGGCGATCCGGGTCGGGTGGTGGCGGATGATATTCCGCGTGACCGCCTCAATGGTCGCTCTTATGAAGATTTTATCAACGACTTCCCGTTGCCGCAGGCCGATCGCCAGGCCTTGATTGCGTTGCACACCGTCGAAAAAGACTACCTGCCTGGCCTGAGCCAGGAAGAGAAGGTGGCCTGGTTGGACAAGCACAGCTATAGCCAGTTCCTGCGCGAGAAAGTGGGGCTGAGCGAAATGGCGATCCGCTATTTCCAGCAAACCACCAACGATTTCCAGGCCGTCGGCATTGATGCGACCTCTTGCAGCGATGCCCGCATCTGTGATCTACCAGGCCTGAACGGCATGAACCTGCCGCCGTTGGATGAGGAATCGCAGGCCGATCTTGACGATCCCTATGTATTCCACTTCCCGGATGGCAACGCTACGCTGGCTCGCCTAATGGTGCGTCATTTGATCCCGGCGGTGGCTCCGGGTGGCAAAGATATGAATGATGTCATTCTGGCGCAGTTCGATTACAGCCAGCTGGATCGCCCCGATTCGCCGGTGAAACTACGCTTGAACAGCACCGGGCTGCACGTGGCCAATGTGGGTGATAAGGCCGAGGTGACCTATATCAACGGCGAGAAGATGGTCAAAGTGCGGGCCGGGCAAGTGGTGATGGCCGGTTACAATATGATGATCCCTTATCTGATCCCGGAAATGTCTCACGAGCAGCAAGAGGCGCTGAAGCAGAACGTCAAATCGCCATTGGTGTACAGCAAGGTGGTGATCCGCAACTGGCAGCCGTTTATCAAACTGGGGGTGCACGAAGTCTATGCCCCGACCGCGCCTTATAGCCGGGTGAAATTGGACTACCCGGTAAGCATGGGGGGATATCAGCACCCACGCGATCCAAACCAGCCTATCGGACTGCATATGGTGTATGTGCCGACATTGCCCGGCAGCGGCCTTAGCCCGCGTGAACAGTCGCGCAAAGGGCGTGCGTTGTTGCTAGGAACCCCGTTTGAGGTACACGAGCAGATGATCCGTGAACAGTTGCAGGGCATGTTGGGTGCGGCCGAATTTGATCATCAGCGGGATATTCAGTCGATCACCGTCAACCGCTGGTCGCACGGTTACTCCTATTTCCTCAACGGCATGTTCGATGATGAAGGTGAGTCCCAAAAGATCATCGAAACCGCGCGGCAGCCGATCGGCAAGATCGTCATTGCCAATTCCGATTCCGACTGGAGCCCGTATGCCAACTCGGCGATCGATCAGGCTTGGCGAGCCGTGAATGAACTGGCCTACGGCAAGGTTGCTGCCAAGGAGGGGGTATGACATTACGTCCGTTGTATCTGATGCTGTTGCTGGCTGGTGGCTCGGCTCACGCCATGTCCGCCGGGGAATACGTGGCCAAGGCAGGGGACTGTACGGCTTGCCATACGGCTCCGGGTGGTAAGGAACTGGCGGGCGGGATGAAGTTCCCAACGCCGGTAGGGGATATCTATGCCACCAATATCACGCCGGATAAACAGCAAGGTATTGGTAGCTACAGCTTTGAAGAGTTCGACCGTGCCATGCGGCAGGGCGTGGCCAAAGATGGGCATCGTCTGTATCCCGCCATGCCTTATACCTCCTACGCCAAAATGAGCGAGCAGGACATGCGGGCTCTGTATGACTACCTGATGCACGAAGTCCCGGCGCAAGACACTGCCAACCGGCAAAGCGATATCAACTGGCCGTTGTCCATGCGTTGGCCGTTAGCGGTATGGAATACGCTGTTCCATGAAGACCAAACCTATCAGCCAGACAGTAAGCAAAGCGCCCAGTGGAACCGCGGTGCCTATCTGGTTCAGGGGTTGGGCCACTGTGGCAGTTGCCATACTCCGCGCGGTTGGGCGATGCAGGAAAAAGGGTTGGATAACCAATCCCCTGAGTTCCTGAGTGGCGCAGAGTTGGATGGTTGGTATGCCCCGAGCCTGCGTGGGTTGAAGCCGGATGATGTGGTTGCGCTGCTGAAAAGCGGCCGTAGCCAACATGCGGCTGTGGCCGGGCCTATGAGCGACGTGGTGGCGCACAGCACGCAATACCTCAGCGATGACGATTTAAAGGCTATCGCGCAGTATGTACACAGCTTGGAGATAGAGGCACCGAAACCTGTAGCAACCATGGCGGCATCAAGCGCGAGCATGGCTTCTGGCGGGCAGATCTATGCGATGTACTGTTCAACTTGCCATGGCAATAAGGGGGAGGGGAGCGACAACGTCATACCTGCTCTGGCGGGTAATCTGTCGGTGACGGCGGATAATCCACTGACTGCCTTGCGCGTGGTACTGGAGGGCGCTCATACGCCTGTCACCCAACATGCCACGGCGATCGTTATGCCGGGTTATGGCTGGGTGCTCAACGATCAGAAGGCAGCGGATCTGATGAGCTATCTGCGAGGGAGCTGGGGGAACCAGGCTGCGCCGGTAACGGCGGAGCAGGTACGGGATGCGTGGAAGCGGACTAAATAACAGGGTGTAGGGGCGCAGCGTGCTGCGCCCGTTACCTGAAGCCTTACAGCACCTTATGCGGGCCGAAGCATTCGTAGTGGATACGTTCGGCCTCCACGCCCATCTCAAGCAACTGCTTACCCACGTGCTGCATAAACGGCACCGGGCCACAGAAGTAGTAATGCATCTGCGGATCGCTCAACTCGCTACGCAATGCGCTCAGATCCATCAGGCCCTGGCTGTGATAATCGCGGCCCTGCACATCATCGGCATTGGGTTCACGGTACCAGACGTGACGACTCAGATTAGGCATGCGCCCGGCAATATCCGCCACTTCGTCGGCAAAAGCATGCACTGCACCATTTTCTGCGGCATGCAGCCAGTGGATGTTGGCCGGATGCTGATTGTCGTGCAGGGTGTTAAGCATTCCCAGCATTGGCGTTTGGCCAACGCCTGCCGAGATTAATGCCACTGGCGTAGTCGGTTCTACCTGCAGGAAGAAATCGCCGTGTGGTGCCGCAAGATGAATGATATCGCCTTCTTTGGCCTGCTGATGTAGGAAGTTGGAAACGGCGCCCTGTTCCTCACGTTTGACCGCGATACGGTAATATTCCCCGTTCGGTGCGGTGGTGAGTGAATATTGGCGGATCTCCTGATGTTGCAGGCTGTCATCGTTAATATAAACCGCCAGATACTGGCCTGGCTGATAATCGGCCACGCGACCACCGTCTACTGGAGCCAGTACAAAGCTGGATATGACCTCGCTCTGCGGCTGTTTTTTCACGATGCGGAAGGCACGCAAATCACGCCAGCCACCGTCACTCTTTTCCGTTTCCTGGTAGATCTGGCCTTCACGCTGAATAAACACGTTGGCCAGCACCCCGTAGGCTTTTCCCCAGGCATCAAGCACTTCCTGGCCAGGGCTGAGCATTTCGTCCAACGTGGCTAACAGGTGGTGGCCGACAATCTGATACTGATCGGGCTGGATATTGAAGCTGGCGTGCTTCTGGGCAATGCGTTCTACCGCAGGCAGCAGGGCGGCCAGGTTTTCCAGATTGCTGGCGTAAGCGCAGATGGCATCGAACAACGCCTGGCGCTGATCGCCGTTACGCTGGTTGCTCATATTGAAAATATCTTTCAATTCAGGGTTATGGGCAAACATGCGATCGTAGAAGTGGGCGGTCAGTTTGGGGCCGGTTTCGGCTAACAGGGGAATGGTCGATTTAACGGTGGCGATGGTTTGACTATCCAGCATGGTGAGGCTCCTTGGGGATGTTTTTATGATTTTCTAATAGATGTATTTTATATGCATCTTATGAAATTTTCTCATGCTTGTAAATATCCCTGTTGTTGTTGCGGGGTTGTTAACCGTCGATCGCCTTCACAGAACTTGAAAAAAGCGCATTTTGTTGATGAGTAAAACTCCGTTGCCAAAATGCGTCCTTTAAGGGTTCAAAGCCTTACGCCACCTGATGCCAATCGTTTGCGTAAAAACCTCTGTCAAGACCTATCTTCGATAGGCCGAAACGGTTTACACTGTGGCCCAGAACCCATATGGGTAAAATTATCCCCGTCGTCTTTCAAGCTGCAGCGTTGTTACCTGCACTATCACACCCCAGTCACTTACGAAAAGTAAGCTTCTGGGGATGAGATAGCTTGTCGCCTAGCTGCAGCTTGAAGTCCATAGGGGAAAGCTAGCTGATTTCAGTCAGGAGATGCCGGATGTTAAAGCGTGAAATGAACATTGCTGATTATGATGCCGAACTGTGGCATGCAATGGAGCAGGAAGTGGTGCGTCAGGAAGAGCACATTGAGCTGATTGCGTCTGAGAACTACACCAGCCCGCGTGTGATGCAGGCTCAGGGTTCCCAACTGACCAACAAATACGCAGAAGGCTATCCGGGCAAGCGTTACTACGGCGGTTGCGAATACGTTGATATCGTTGAGCAACTGGCGATCGATCGCGCCAAAGAGCTGTTCGGTGCAGACTATGCCAACGTGCAGCCGCACTCTGGTTCTCAAGCCAACTTTGCCGTTTATACCGCACTGCTGCAGCCGGGTGACACCATCCTGGGGATGAATCTGGCACACGGCGGCCACCTGACGCACGGTTCACCAGTGAACCTGTCCGGTAAGCTGTATAACGTGGTGCCTTACGGCATCGATGAATCCGGGCAGATTGACTATAACGATCTGGCCAAACAGGCGCAGACCCACAAACCAAAAATGATCATCGGCGGCTTCTCGGCCTTCTCCGGTGTGGTTGATTGGGCAAAAATGCGTGAAATCGCTGACAGCATCGGTGCTTACCTGTTCGTGGATATGGCACACGTGGCTGGTCTGATTGCCGCTGGCGTTTACCCGAACCCGGTTCCTCATGCCCACGTCGTGACCACCACCACCCACAAAACGCTGGCGGGTCCGCGTGGCGGCCTGATCCTGGCCAAAGGTGGTGATGAAGATCTGTACAAGAAGCTGAACTCTGCCGTCTTCCCTGGTGGCCAGGGCGGCCCGCTGATGCACGTGATCGCGGGTAAAGCGGTAGCGTTGAAAGAAGCGATGGAGCCTGAGTTCAAGGTTTACCAGCAGCAAGTGGCCGATAACGCCAAAGCGATGGTGAAAGTGTTCCTGGATCGCGGTTACAAAGTGGTTTCTGGCGGCACCTACAACCACCTGTTCCTGCTGGATCTGGTCGATAAGAACCTGACCGGTAAAGAAGCCGATGCCGCGTTGGGCCGCGCTAACATCACCGTTAACAAGAACAGCGTGCCAAACGATCCGAAGAGCCCGTTTGTGACTTCTGGCATCCGTCTGGGTACCCCAGCGGTGACTCGCCGTGGCTTTAAAGAAGCCGAAGTACGTGAACTGGCTGGCTGGATCTGTGACGTGCTGGACAACCTGAACGACGAAGCCACCATCGAACGTACCAAGAAGAAAGTGCTGGATATCTGCGCTCGCTTCCCGGTTTACGCTTAAGTACTTCGATTGGTTTGCAGATAAACCCGCTTCGGCGGGTTTTTTTTAGCGTTGTTTCAACGAAACTGTGAACTACTTTGCACTCTAGCCTTTTGAGCATGAATGAAGATTGCTGCAAGGTGTGAGCTCTGTCAAAGTATTGCCCTCATCCTGGAGGGAACATGGTTCTGCAATCAACGCGTTGGCTCGCACTCAGTTATTTCACGTACTTCTTTTCCTATGGCATCTATCTACCGTTTTGGAGCGTTTGGTTAAAAGGCGAGGGCATACCGCCTGAAACCATCGGTATCTTGCTCGGCGCTGGCCTGGTAGCGCGCTTCCTGGGTAGCTTGCTGATTGCTCCACGTGTTAAAGATCCCTCATATTTAATCACCGCGTTACGTTTGTTGGCATTGCTCTCTCTGGCGTTTGCCGTCGGCTTCTGTTTCGGTAATGGCTGGGCCTGGTTGATGTTGGTGATCGCCGGTTTTAACCTGTTCTTCTCCCCGCTGGTTCCCCTGACCGATGCGTTGGCTGCCACCTGGCAACGGCAGATCACTCTGGACTATGGCCGGGTGCGGCTGTGGGGATCGCTGGCCTTTGTGATCGGCTCGGCGTTAACCGGTAAGCTGGTGTCCGTTTGGGGCCATAATGCGATTTTGATCAGCCTGTTGGTCAGCATCCTGGCGATGCTGGTAGGCATGTTGCTGAAACCGAGCGTGCAGCCACAAGGTGAGGCTCGGGCGCAGAATGAACCCAGCCGCTCCTGGCGTGAACTGCTCAGCGAAGGGCCTGTCTGGCGTTTTCTGCTGTGCGTGACGCTGTTGCAAGGGGCACATGCTGGTTATTACAGCTTTGCCTCCATCTATTGGGAAGAGGCGGGTTACTCTGCGGCGACTATCGGCTACCTGTGGTCTTTGGGCGTGGTCGCCGAAGTGGTTATCTTTGCCAGCAGCAATTTCCTGTTCCGCCGCTGGAACGCGCGTAATCTGCTGTTACTTTCCGCCGTATGCGGTCTGTTGCGTTGGGGGTTGATGGCAACCACGACGGAAATCGGCTGGCTGTTGCTGGTGCAGGTGCTGCACTGTGGTACCTTCACGGTTTGCCATCTGGCGGCAATGCGCTTTATTGCGGCGCGTCATGGGGCAGAAGTAATCCGTCTACAGGCGATTTATTCGGCGCTGGCGATGGGCGGCGGCATTGCCGTGATGACCGTGGTGGCCGGCTTCCTGTTCGAGCATTATCAGGGTGGAGTGTTCTGGGTGATGGTCGCGGTGGTGGTGCCAGCGTTGTTTATTCGCCCACCGGCGGTGGCGGTTAGCAGCAGCCGCTAATGGCTTTCCAGCAGCGCACGGATAGCCTTGCGCTGCTGACGTTCCAGCGGCAATTTGGTAATAATCACTGTGGGAGGTTGCTCCTGGCTCGGTGTGGCGTAGGGGCTGATCACCACAGTAATCCCTTGCGGTGCGCCTGCGAGCAGATAATCTGGCAACGGCTGATATTTGATATTCAACGGCAATAGCGTCAGTTCGCGGATCTGATATTCCACTTCTTCTTCCAACTGCGGGTTATCCAGCGTCAGCAACAGTATCTGCTTTTCCTGCAGCGCGTTGCCCTGCATTAACCAGGCACCAAAGCTGATCGCCACTAGCCCTGCTTCTTCCCGCGAAAATTGAATCTCATATTCCTGTTCAAACGGTGCTAATGCCTCCTGCGTGGTGCGCATCAGACGGGGATATTTACGGACCACCTCTTCCAATAGCGTATTGTCGATACCGATAGCAAACCGGCAGCGTTCCACGGCAGGGGCCAAATGGGCAAACAGCTGGCTGATTAACCCCTCCTGGCTGCTGAAATGCATGCCGGAGATCTGCTGGAAGCATTCCACCACCTGCCCAATGGCCGCCATCAGGCGTTGGTCCTCTGACGAATCGCTGCTCTGGTAGTTGTGACTTTTCAGCAGGGTAAACATCAACGCCAGGAAGTCGCATTCTCTACTATCATCGGGCTGGTCAAATAGCTGATTCAGCGCTTGATGCAGTTCAGCTGCCGCCAGGTGCTCTGGCTTGCTTTGCAGCCACTCATGCTGGCGGCGATCAAATTGAGGATGGCGCTGATGCTGGCTAGCCCAGACGCAATAACAAAGATAGTGTTGCAAAAACAGTCGGTCACGCTGCTCAAAACGGCGGTTAAGGCGCTGTTCACATTGGTTGATGCACAATTCCAGTGCCGGAAGCTGTTGGTGCTGAAGCTGCATCGCCCGCTGAAACTGAGGGCCAAAGTATTGTTCGACAAACTCAGGGCTGCAACGCAAGGCTCGCCGTAGCCATTGGAGCAGACACAAACGAAGATCCAGCGCGCTGCCCTGGATCTGGTAGCCTTCGTCGGGATCACCGCTGATTTCCAGATGATGGAAATGCTGGATCTCGCTGGCAACCTCGGCTATATCTTGCCGGGTAATGAGCAGGTCTACGCCGTTGATTTGGCCGATTGTCTCCAGTTGTACCGAGGGCACTGGCGCATACAGCATCAGCAGTAAATGACAGCGCCGTTGTTGACCGGAGAACTCAGGCGCAGAAGAAGTCTCCAGGCTCATATCACCTTCTGGCAGGTCGTGTTTAAATTACGTTTAAGCATAGCAAAAGGCTCTGCGGGGCGTGGCAGTTGCTCCTGCTTTTACTTCGGCTTACTACTTTCGTCACAGTTATTCGGCTTGTTCACGCCGGTTGAGGTTTTATTGATGTTATATTATAACAATAAAAAGTATGCTTGGATGATGAAACTCCGCGCCCTGGTGGTCTGCTTGGTAATGATGATCAGCATGGGGGCACTGGCCCACCCACACAGTTTTATCGATATGAACACCACCTTTGTGGCTAAGGATCAGAAGCTGACCGGTTTAAAAATGGTTTGGGTAATGGATGAGATCACCTCGGCGGATCTGTTGTATGACGCAGAAAATGCCAACAGCGATTCAGAAGTCTGGAAAAAACTCGCGGCGGAAGTGATGGCTAACGTCCTTGGGCAGCACTATTTCACCGATATTTACCGCGCAGGCAAACCGGTGAAATACCTCAACTTGCCAACCGAATACCATCTATCCCGGCAGGGCCATAAAGCCGTGCTGGAGTTTGTGTTGCCGCTGGCGGAGCCACAGTCGCTGGTGGGGAAGCCGTTTGAGATTGCCACCTACGATCCCACCTATTTTGTGGACATGACCTATCAGGATCAAAAGGCGTTGCATTTGCCGCCAGAAATGGCAAAGCAGTGCAAATTCAGCCTGATGACACCAAAGCCAAATGAGTCGTTGCAAGCCTACGCACTGTCTCTCGATAAGAACGACTCGCCCGGCGAAGATATGGCGCTGGGGCAACAGTTTGCCCAGCGGGTGACGTTAACATGTCAGTAAACCTCAGCCAGGCCAGCAAACCTCTGCGCCATTGGGCCTTCAGCCTGTGGCCGTTGTTGCTGTTCTTCATTCTGTTGGCGGCGGTGGCTCAGTGGGTTTGGCATTACTGGCCGCAACTGTTGATGCAAAGCGTGGTGTGGCAGAAAGGGTTACATCAGGAAATGGCGGCCTTGCTGCAACAGGTCAAGGCTGCTCCCCAGCAAGCGGGAGTGGCGCTGATGCTGTTCAGTCTAGGCTATGGCGTATTGCATGCCCTGGGGCCGGGCCACGGTAAAGTGGTGATCGCCACCTATCTGGCTACCCACCCGGCACGGTTGAAAAGCAGCCTGAAGCTGACGTTTGCCGCCTCCGTGGTGCAGGGATTGGTCGCGATTGCCCTGGTCACGCTAGTGCTGGTGGTGCTGCAGCTCTCTTCCCGCCAGTTGCATCAAAGTAGTTTCTGGCTGGAGAAGGGCAGTTTTATTCTGGTGATCCTGCTCGGCGTCTTACTCAGTTGGCGGGCATTAAAGCGCTTGTTTATGGTGGTGAAAGCCATGCGTCCTCGGCCTGTGCTGCGCATCAACAGCTTGCAGCCTTTGCCAACCGATCATGTGCATAGCGCGAATTGTGGTTGTGGCCACCGGCATTTGCCGAGCGATGAGGAACTGCAAGCTGGCAATGATTGGCGCACCAAAACGGCTATTGTGCTGGCAATGGGGCTACGGCCTTGCTCCGGGGCGATCCTGGTATTGCTGTTTTCCAAGGTGATCGGCGTTTTTACCTGGGGCGTGTTGTCGGCACTGGCCATGGCACTTGGGACCTCGATCACGATTTCCGGATTGGCGCTGCTGGTGCATTACAGCCGTAAGCTGGCGATACACCTCAGCCGTCAGCGCGCACCGGCGGCCTGGAGTGCGGTTGCCTGGGGCTCGTTGGCGTTAGCCGGAGGTTTAATTCTGCTGTTTGCCGGTGTGCTGCTGTACGTCAGCGCTCAGCCGGAATTTGGCGGCGGGATACGGCCTTTTGCCCGCTAAGTGCGGGATTAAATATTGAACAAAGAGATAACATAAGTAAAATAACCTAATGTAATCCCTCAGGATTTCTTATAAAGAAAGAGAGGTTTATCATTAGTTTCTATGAGTTCCAAGCCAGATTCCGGCGTATCTATCAGGAAAATATTGCCTGGAAGTTATTGCGCACGGATAACGCCCCGCTGATATTGGCTTTCGTCGCCGATCTGTTCAGTGAAGAAAATGAGGTGCCCTATGGGCGTGCCCGCATTCTGTTGGAAAGCATCCTTGAACAGTGCCGCCTCCAGGGCATTTGGATCACCGAAAGCCCGGCGACCAGCTATCTGAACCAATGGATCCAGGCAGGGTGGTTACGTGAGTTGGATGGCCAACTGACCAAAACCGATGCCTGCGAAACAGCCCTACGCTTTAGCCTCTCTTTAGATCAGCACAATGCCACCACCACGGCCTCACATTTACGCATCGTACAAGATGCGGTACGTGATTTTGTGATTTCTATTTCCCCCAATCCCGATCGCCGTTTGGCGGTGCTTGAGCAGAAGAGGCGTGAGATTCAGCGTGAAATCGACGCGGTTAAGGCCGGGGTGATCGTTGAGCTATCGCCTTCTCAACAACGAGAGCGCTTACGGGAAATCTATCAGTTGGCTTCGGTGCTGACGGGGGATTTTCGCCGTGTCGAAGACGAAATCCGCACCATGGATAAAGATATTCGTATCCAGATGATCGAGCAGGGAGCAAGCCGAGGGGAAGTGCTATTGGCGGTATTGGAAAAAGAACAACTGTTGACCGAGACTGATGCAGGCAGTGCCTTCGAGGGTTTTTTCCAATTGTTGTGCGATCAAAACCGCACGACGGAATTTCGCGAGCAGTTACAGGTGATCCTGAATCTCCCGGTCGCAGAATCATTAACGGCCCAGCAAAAACAGTTTCTTGGGCAACTGATGCGTGAGCTGAGCCGTGAAAGTGAACGGGTATTTCTGATCCGCCGTAAGACCGAAGAGAGCTTGCGTGCTTATATCGAAAGCGGGACATTGTCTGAACAGCGCGCGGTGGATCGTCTGTTGGGGCGGCTGGAGCGGTTGGCGATCCGCTTCAAGGAAGACCAGAACAGCTTGAAAATCAGCACCTCGGTACGTCTACCCACTGGGCATATTCGCTTTTACTCGCCAGATGCGCTGCTGCTGAAGTCTCCCGATGAGCAGTTGGATACCTCTGGCGTAGAAGTTCAAACCAACGGCAGCATTCCCAGCGACGATATGCTGGACTATCTGGACACGGTAAGAATGCTCGAAGTGGCGCAGTGCCTGCTGGAACTATTGCAACGTGGTGGCCCTATGACCCTTGCCGCATTGGCACAGCAGCAGCCGTTAGAGATGGGGCTGGAAGAGTTGGTTGCCTGGTTGCGCGTTGCCAAAGCGGTGAAAGCGACAGAGCTGGATGAAAAGGAAACCATAATGGTGACGGATAAACAAGGTGTGCAACTGAATGCGGTGATCCCCGGCTATCTGCTGAGTGCGGCCATGTTTCCCGCGAACTTGGGGGAGCTGGCGCTGTGAGCGAAGAGAAAGTGTCATCAGGCGATTTACTGGATCGCATGCGGCGTTTAAGCCAGCTTAGCAAGGAGCAACGGGAACGAACTCCCGAACCTGAACCAGTGGCAAAACAGCCGCAAGAGCGGCTGGATTTGGAGCTGGATTTGGTGGCACCAGAGCTTGCTACCGCTGAACCAGAGATAACGGAAGTTGATACCGAGGTGTTAGCCCCGGAGATCCGGCGTACTCTCGTTAGCCTGCTGCGTGTTGGCGTCGTACTGGCCGCGCAAAAGCCCACGCTGTTTGAAGCCTTATGTCGCCATCAGGCCGTCATCGGTAATCATCTGGCCAATATGTATCTACGTTTATTGCTGGATGAACCGGGCGGAGTGGCTTTTGTCCTGCAGCAAGATCTGGAGGAAGATGAAGAGACGGAAACCATTTCCCTGATTAACCGCCGGACCTTGTCCTTGTATGACACCTTACTGCTGTTGGTACTACGCAAGCATTATCAGGAGCGGGAACGCGCAGGCGAACAGCGTGTGATCATTGACATTGAGCGTATCGAAAGCCACCTGACGCCCTTTCTGCCGTTAACCAATAACAGCAAGGCGGATAGAAAGAAGCTGAATTCGGCGTTAGATAAAATGGCCGAGCGCTATATTTTGTCGGCGATCCGTGGTGAGAGTGAGCGCTATGAAATTACCCCGGTCATTCGTTATGTGGTCAATGCGGCATTTTTGGAGGCTATGCTCGAAGAGTATGAGCGGCTGGCTCTGAACGCGGGAACCTCTCCGGCTAACAAGGAGGAAGCAGATGATGGCGAAGAGTGAACAATTGATGCTGGCTGGTGCTGATTGTGGGCAAATCAGACTGGCTGAGTTATCCGTCTATAACTGGGGCTCATTTCATCAACTGCATACGGCCGTCATCGATCCGTTGGGCACGCTGGTGACCGGGGATAACGGGTCAGGTAAATCGACGCTGATCGATGGCCTGATGGCGCTGCTGCTGCCCGCGGGTAAAGCCTCGTTTAATATTGCCGCGGCGCAGGGGGATCGCACCGATCGTTCGCTGGTGTCCTATATGCGCGGCAGTTTCGGCTCGGAGCATGACGGAGCCAAAACGCGGGTCAAAAGCAAGCGTGAAGGGCCAGTGCTTACCGCATTAAGAGCGTTATACCGTACCGACGATGGCTCTTGCATCGTGTTGGCAGCGCTATTCTGGACCACCAAACACAGCCACGCGCTGGCGGACATTAGCCGGATCTATCTGGTGGCCCGGCGCGATGTCGCCTTGAAAGAGCTGTTAGATCGCTTTGGTGAAGGCAACGTACGTGGCTTGAACCAATGGTTGAAAGAAGATCCCGCCATTACGCCATGCGGCGATAATTTTAGCGATTATCAGGAAACTTATCGGCGCTGCCTGCATATGGAAAATAAAAATGCTCCGGCACTGCTGGCGCGGGCGCTGGGTTTAAAGAAAATCGATGATTTAACCGAATTGATCCGGGAACTGGTGCTGGAAGCCAGCGGTGTTAAAGACGATGCCCGACGGGTGGTGGATGAGTTTGCCGATCTGGTGGCAATCCATGAACGTTTGCTGGATGCTCGCAATCAGCGGGATCACCTGATCAGATTCCCCAATTTAGATCGTAGCTTGCGCAGCAGTGAAGCGGAGATCAAACGGCTGACGGCCCAGCTTGATGCCTTACCGGTTTACATGGGGGAATGTGGTTTTCGCCTGTGGGATAGCCGGATCAAAGGGTTACAAAACCAACTGGACGCGCTGGCGCTGGAAATCAGGCAGTTGGATCGCGATGAGCAAGAAACCCAGGAGCAGGTTGAAAAAACGCATACGGATTATATTAACGCCGGCGGCGACCGGATCGAAATCATCAAACAAGAGTTGGCGCAGGCTCAGCGTCAACTGGAAAGCGTGGGAGTTAAAGCCTCGGAGTATCAGCAAGAGGTTAAAGCGCTGGGGCTGGAGACTAGCCTGCGTGAAGGTGTCTTTCTGCATAATCAGGCGATTTCGCGGGAAAAGCTGCAAACCATTAGCGATGAAAAGCGCGCAGCTCAAGATGGATTTGGCGCGCTGAGCGCCGAGTTGGCAAACTTGCAGGGGCAGTTGCGCCAACTTGAACAGGAATTGGAAGGGATACGCGCCCGGCCCGATTCGAATATCGATCTGCGTTTCCAACGTTTGCGTGACGAAATGGTGGCTGCCTTGGCGTTGCCACGTGAACAATGTCTGTTCATTGGGGAGCTGTTGGATGTTGACCCGGATCAGCAACATTGGCAAGGGGCTATCGAGCGGGCATTGGGCGGCATACGCACCACGTTAGCCGTGCCGGAAAAGAGCTTTCATTTAGTGACCCGCTGGCTGAATCAGCGCCATACCGGGCTTCATGTTCGAGTGCAGGTGGTTCGGGAAGCTGTCGCGTCAGCCCAGCCCGCGTTCCATCATGATGGCTACCTGCATAAATTAACCTGGCGCGAGCATCCTTACCGCAGCTGGCTGCAACACCATCTGGCGCGTTTTGATTTGCACTGTGTCGATACGGTCGAAACCCTGGATGCCACCGCATTTTCCATGACTCAGCAAGGGTTGATCCATCGCGACCAAGGTCGTTTTGAGAAAAAGGATCAGCATAAGGTTGACGATCGGCGGGCATGGCAACTGGGGTTTTCTAACCAGACGCGTATTGCGTTGTTAGAGCAGGATATCAAGTCATCAGGCAGTGAGCTGAGCAAAACGCAAAAGGCGCTGGAATCGGCGCGCATCGATCTGGATGAGGTGAACCAGCGGGAGGCGTTGTGGCAAAAACTGCCTCGCTATCGTTGGGAAGATATCGATGCTCCGTTGTGGCAAGGCAAGGTTGGCCGGATTGAGCAGCAGCTTAATCAGTGGGTAGCTTCGGGGAGCGATCTCCAGCAGTGTAAAGCACGTTGGGAAGAGGCCAAGCAGCGTTTAGCCACCTTGCGGGGAGAGAAAGACCGCAAGAATGCCAGCCAAGGCGGGTTGGATAACGAAAAAGCCAACGCGCAGCGCGAGCAGGATAAAGCCAGCAAGGCGGCTGAGCCTGGAATGGAAGACGAAGTGCGTCTTCTGTTGCAACAACGAGTCGGGGCTTTGGACGACGCGGAGCTGTCTCAACTGGCGTTTTTGGCTGAATCACATCGCAAGCGGTTGGTGATAGCTCAGGATAAAGCCAGCGATCGCAAGAACACTGCCCTACGGGAAGCGGTGGGCAGCATGTCATCCTTCCGTACCAAGTGGGAAATTATCGCAGGCAGTTGGGGAGCCGGTGTCGACAGCCTGCCCGAGTATTTGCAACACCTCGAACAGTTGGAGCGGGAAGGTCTGCCAGCCTTGGTGGAGCAGTTCAAAGCACGTCTAAATAAACATGCCACCCAGTCAATGGTACGGATTCGCCAACGCATCGATGCCGAACGTGATGATATTCTGGAGCGGATTGCGACTATCAATAAAGTGCTGGCTCGCACCGAGTTCCGGGCCGGGAGCTACTTGAAGTTGGGTACCAAGACCGAACTGTATCCTCATGTGCAGGATTTTAATCGCCAGTTGGATAAGGTTTTCGCTCAGGCAACCAGTGACGATCATCTGGCCCGCTATCAGCAGCTAAGGCTGGTGGTAGGGATCCTCGAGAAAGCCAGCAATCCGGTTTCTTCGGGGACGCAAGAAAGCCTGCGCCTGTTGGATGCACGTTATCAAATGTCTTTCTTTGCCGAAGAGCGAGATATGGCAAATCATGAGGTGCGTGACGTCCTGCTATCTTCGGGCGGTAAATCCGGTGGAGAGAAAGAATCCTTCGCTGGCACTATTGTCGCCGCCAGCTTGGCCTATGTGTTGACGCCCGAAGGCCAGGATCGGCCGGTTTACTGTACGGTGTTTCTGGATGAGGCCTTTTCCAATACGGCGGAGGCCGTCAGCCGCCGGGTATTGCAGGTCTTCCGTGAGTTGCACATCCACGTCAATATTATTACACCTTACAAGAACCTCAACCTGGCGCGTGAATCTGCGCGCTCTTTACTGATTGCCGAACGTGATGCCAAGAACCATGAAAGCCGCCTGTGTGAAGTCACCTGGGCGGAAATCGATCGGCGCTTGGATACGGCACGCCAACGCCGTGCGCAAAACCTGGGCATCGAATTGACCGAGGTTGGTCAACATGGCGGATGATTGGGGGCGTTTGCCTGAGCAGGCTTATGCCATGATCTCGAAGCGTGAGTGGTTTCACCGGGGCAATTTGAAAGCCCGTCTTTTAGGGGAACGCCCTTTTCCCATACGCGTTTCGCTGAAACCACCGACGAATCGGGCAATATTAGCTGACCTGGCCCATTTTCAGCGTTACGTCGGTGCCTGGCGGCAATTTCCGCAGCAGCAATGGCTTGAGTGGGAAGAACGTAATTATCGAACGTTAGGGAGCCAGCTGGTGCCGATGGCGTTGGTGCTTGAGGATATCACCAGCTTGCTGGCTTATCTGGGGAAAGAGGCGCAAGCCCGCAGCGATAGCTGGGTACGAAATATGACGCCATTATTGGCGATAGAGGCCAAATTGTACCCGGTACTGGTGAATTATCTGGAGTTGTTAGCTTCGTTGTCCCCAATAGATATTCAGCGGATGCAGCAGTTAATTCCTCAGCTCAAACCCGGCATGGGGAATGGGCGGTATCTACGTGCTTTACCGCTGCAAGGCGTTGATACCAAATTTGTCGAGCAATATGTTCGCTTGATTAGCGATCTGCTCGATTGCCTGCATGATGGAGCGATCGCAGCACAAGGTGGTTTGGCTAACTGGCTGGATGTTAAAGGCAATCATAAAGGCTGGTTAACGGTACGCCCGCTATGCGCCGCCGCGCAGGCCAGGCTGGGGGGATTAGGGTTGTTGCAGTTAACGGTGGATGAGTTGCGACAACAACCGTTACCGGCCAAACATATTCTGGTGGTGGAGAATGTGCAGTCAGGATTGGGATTACCCTTATTGGCAGATACGATAGCGGTAGCCGGCGGAGGGAAGAATGTCAGTTGGCTGGATGCACCCTGGTTAGCCGATAAACAGGTCGCTTACTGGGGCGATATCGACTCGTGGGGATTGCATGTGTTGAGCGATGCCCGCAGCAAATTGCCACAGCTGACGGCTCTGATGATGGATCATATTACCGTGATGCGTTATTCAGCGATGATGGTTGATGAGGATTCTTCGATGACCGTAGTACCAACGCACCTGACGGCGGATGAACTAGTGCTGTTTGAGGCGTTGATCGCGGGAAATTACCCAGGAACGCGTTTGGAGCAGGAGAAGCTGGCGCCGGATTATATCCAACAGCGACTCAGTGAATGGTTGAGCAGTTTGCAGTAGAAAACGCGGCATCAGTAGCCTGATGCCGCCCGAGATTAACGCTTCAGCGCTTCACTCAGTTCTTCACGCATATTGGAAAGCAATGCTTTCACCACACGTGGGTTACCGGCAACCACGTTGCCAGAGCTGAAGTGGTTATGGCCGCCAACGAAGTCGGTGACCAGGCCGCCAGACTCACGTACCAGCAGTTCGCCAGCAGCAAAGTCCCAAGGCTTCAGGCCAATCTCAAAGAAACCATCAACGCGGCCAGCGGCAACGTAGGCCAGATCCAGCGCGGCGGAACCGGTACGACGGAAGTCGGCACATTGGGTGAACAGTTTGCCCAGCACGTTGATGTAAGCTGGTGCGTGCTGTTTGACTTTGAACGGGAAGCCGGTCGCCAGGATGGTGCCATCCAGATCTTTGGCATTGGTGCCGCGCAGACGGTAACCGTTGAGCTGTGCGCCTTGACCACGGGTGGCGGTGAACAGTTCGTTGCGCATTGGATCGTAAACCACGGCCACTTCGGTACGGCCTTTAATGCGTACGGCGATGGAAACGGAGAAGTGTGGAAGACGTTTGATGAAGTTGGCGGTGCCATCCAGTGGATCAATCACCCATTGTACATCCTGATCTTCACCGGTTAACTCACCGCACTCTTCACCAATAACGGTGTGTTTCGGGTAAGATTTACGGATGATTTCGATGATCAGACGCTCAGCCTCGCGATCGACGTTAGTGACAAAGTCGTTAGAACCTTTTTGTGTCGCTTCTACAGCGTCTGGAGTCTCGTAATTTTTGGCAATCAGGTTGCCAGCCTTGCGCGCAGCGCGCACGGCGATAGTCAGCATCGGATGCATGGGTATCTTCCACAGGATGTTAAAGAACAGGAAACGGCGCGAAGTATAGCAGGTGTTCGGCAAAATACCTACGACTGTGTTAGGATGCTACGATTTTCCGCAACGCTCAGAGTTTGTATGCTGCACAATATCCGCATTGTTCTGGTTGAAACCTCTCATACCGGCAACATGGGCTCTACTGCCCGTGCCATGAAAACCATGGGGTTAACCAACCTTTATCTGGTCAATCCACTGGTGAAACCCGATTCCCAGGCGATCGCCCTGGCCGCAGGTGCCAGCGATGTGATTGGCAACGCCACGATTGTCGATACCTTTGATGAAGCCATTGCGGGTTGCCGCTTGGTAGTAGGCACCAGCGCTCGTTCCCGCACTCTCCCATGGCCGATGCTGGAACCTCGCGAATGCGGCGTGCGCGCAGTACAGGAAGGCGAGCAGGGGCCGGTTGCGTTGGTCTTTGGCCGTGAACGCGTTGGGCTAACCAATGACGAATTACAGAAATGCCATTATCATGTCGCCATTCCTGCCAACCCGGATTACAGCTCGCTGAATCTGGCCATGGCGGTGCAAATCCTGGCGTATGAGGTTCGCGTTGCCTTCCTCGATCGTCAGCAGGCTGATGCCGCACCGGTGGAAGAATCACCGTATCCTCTGGTGGATGATATTGAACGCTTCTATCAGCATCTGGAGCAGACTTTGGTGCGCACCGGCTTTATCCGCGCCGCCCATCCCGGGCAGGTGATGAACCGTTTACGCCGCCTGTTTGCCCGGGCTCGTCCAGAAGCGCAGGAGTTGAATATCTTGCGTGGTATGCTGACCTCGATCGAGAAACAGGATAAACAGCAAGGTAATTAATTTTGCTGTCACCCGCAGTTAGGCAAGATACTATTGCTTATCTGCGGGTTATAAGGTGTATTTTATATGCATCGGATAGCAAAGCGCACAAAAAGCACGAATACTTGAGTAAATTACTAGGTTAAATAGTTGACTGATTTACTCGGGAATGTCAGAATTTGGCCCATGTTTGACCAACAGGTAACCAATTAGCTATGAGACTGACATCCAAAGGCCGTTATGCAGTAACTGCCATGCTCGACGTGGCATTACACTCCCAGGAAGGGCCGGTACCACTGGCGGATATTTCCGAACGCCAAGGTATCTCGCTCTCTTATCTGGAACAACTGTTTTCCCGTCTGCGTAAGAATGGCCTGGTGGCCAGCGTGCGTGGGCCAGGCGGTGGTTACCTGTTGGGCAAAGACGCGGACGCTATCGCCGTAGGTGCGGTGATTTCCGCAGTCGACGAATCTGTAGACGCCACCCGTTGCCAGGGTAAAGAAGGCTGCCAGGGGGGCGATCGTTGCCTGACTCATACTCTGTGGCGCGATCTGAGCGAGCGCATCAGCGGGTTCTTGAACAATATTACGCTGGCCGAACTGGTGAACAACCAGGAAGTGCTGGACGTGGCAGACCGTCAAAATAGCGATACGCGCCGCACGGCCAACGGTCGTCTGCAAGAAACGATCAACGTTAATCTGCGCGCATAAGCAGCTGACGACTAATTTATTGGTTTTTGGAAGTGATGTACGGAGTACAAGAGCAATGAAATTACCGATTTATCTGGACTACTCGGCCACGACTCCGGTCGACCCGCGTGTTGCTGAGAAGATGATGCAGTTTTTGACCCTGGACGGCACTTTCGGTAACCCGGCCTCCCGTTCCCACCGTTTCGGCTGGCAGGCGGAAGAGGCGGTTGATATCGCCCGTAACCAAATCGCTGAACTGGTTGGTGCGGACCCGCGTGAGATCGTCTTCACCTCTGGGGCCACCGAATCCGATAACCTGGCGATCAAAGGCGCTGCCAACTTCTATCAGAAGAAAGGCAAGCACATCATCACCAGCAAAACCGAACATAAAGCCGTGCTGGATACCTGCCGCCAACTTGAGCGCGAAGGTTTTGAAGTCACCTATCTGGCACCGCAGAGCAACGGGATCATCGATCTCCAGGTTCTCGAAGCCGCGATGCGTGAAGACACCATCCTGGTTTCCATCATGCACGTGAATAACGAAATTGGCGTAGTGCAGGATATCGCCGCTATCGGCGAAATGTGCCGGGCGCGTGGCATCATCTATCACGTCGATGCAACCCAGAGCGTAGGCAAACTGCCTATCGACCTGAGCAAGCTGAAAGTGGATCTGATGTCCTTCTCCGGTCACAAGATTTATGGCCCGAAAGGCATTGGTGCCCTGTATGTGCAGCGTAAGCCGCGCATCCGCATCGAAGCCCAGATCCACGGCGGTGGTCATGAGCGCGGTATGCGTTCCGGTACGCTGGCAGTGCATCAGATCGTTGCCATGGGTGAAGCCTATCGTATCGCCAAAGAAGAAATGGCCAGCGAAATGGCACGCCTGCGCATTCTGCGCGATCGTCTGTGGGACGGCGTGAAAGATATGGAAGAAGTGTATCTGAATGGCGATCTGCAACACGGTGCACCGAACATTCTCAACGTCAGCTTCAACTATGTTGAAGGTGAGTCGCTGATCATGGCGTTGAAAGACTTGGCGGTTTCTTCAGGCTCAGCCTGTACTTCCGCCAGCCTTGAACCCTCCTATGTGCTGCGTGCACTGGGTATGAGTGATGAGTTAGCGCACAGCTCGATCCGTTTCTCCCTGGGGCGTTTCACCACGGAAGAAGAGATCGATTACACCATTTCGTTGGTGCGTAAATCCATTGGCCGTCTGCGCGATCTCTCCCCTCTGTGGGACATGTTCAAGCAGGGCGTGGATATCAACAGCATCGAATGGGCACATCATTAATTCTCAGGATCCAGGAGCAACGTCATGGCTTACAGCGAAAAAGTAATCGATCATTATGAAAACCCGCGTAACGTAGGGTCGTTTGATAACGAAGATCCTACCGTCGGTAGCGGTATGGTAGGGGCACCGGCCTGTGGCGACGTGATGAAGCTGCAGATCAAGGTCAACAACGAAGGCATTATTGAAGATGCCCGTTTCAAAACCTACGGCTGCGGTTCCGCCATCGCTTCCAGTTCGCTGGTCACCGAATGGATGAAAGGCAAGTCTCTTGATCAGGCCGAAGCGATCAAAAATACCCAGATCGCCGAAGAACTGGAGTTACCTCCGGTTAAAATTCACTGCTCAATTCTGGCCGAAGACGCCATTAAAGCAGCGATCGCCGACTACAAGAGCAAGCACAGCGCCAAGTAGTTATTATTGAGTCAGTTAGCCCGCCTTGCGGGCTAAGATTGAAGAGGTTGTTATGTCGATTACCATGAGCGACAGCGCCGCGCAGCGGGTTCAGGCATTTTTGGACCACCGTGGCAAAGGTCTCGGCCTGCGTCTGGGCGTGCGAACTTCCGGCTGTTCCGGAATGGCGTATGTGCTCGAATTTGTTGATGAAACGAACGACGATGATATCGTTTTTGAAGACAAAGGCGTCAAGGTGATCATTGACGGCAAGAGCCTGGTCTATCTGGACGGTACCGAGCTTGATTTCGTCAAGGAAGGTCTGAACGAAGGCTTCAAGTTCAACAACCCGAACGTCTCAAGCGAGTGCGGCTGCGGCGAGAGCTTTAACGTCTGACAGTCCATCGTGCTCCCCCGTGAACCACGGGGGAACCTCAATCATCACGATAACGCCCCGAGCACGCTATGGATTACTTTACTTTATTCGGGTTGCCGGTCCGCTATAGCGTAGACGGCAGCTTGCTTACCTCACGCTATCAAGATTTGCAGCGCCAATTCCACCCCGATCGTCATGCCCTCCAACCGGAGCGTGAACGCCTGATGGCGTTACAGCAGGCGGCGACCATCAACGAAGCCTATCAGTCGCTGAAGCACCCGTTAAAACGTGCCGAGTATATGTTATCTTTGCACGGCTTTGATTTGGGCAACGAGCAACATACCCTGCGCGACACTGCGTTCCTGATGGAACAGTTGGAGTTGCGTGAAGAGCTTGATGCCATTGAACGCTCGCCTGATGCGCAAAACGCACTGGCTGCCTTCGCCACGCGCCTGAACAAGACCTTCAAACAGCGTAGCGCGCAGATGGTGCAGGAGCTGGATGATCAGCAGTGGTCACAGGCTGCCGATACCGTGCGCAAGTTACGCTTTTTGGACAAGCTCCAGCAACAGATTGAACAACTCGAAGAAAAACTGCTGGGTTTTGAGTAATAGATTCTTGATCTTGATTTTGGAAGCTCTGTAAATGGCCTTATTACAAATTAGTGAGCCTGGCCTCACGGCTGCGCCGCATCAGCGCCGCCTGGCTGCCGGTATTGATCTGGGGACCACCAACTCGCTGGTGGCTACGGTGCGTAGCGGCCAGGCCGTGACGTTGGCCGACATTGAAGGGCGCTATCTGCTCCCTTCCGTGGTGCATTATCAGGCCACCGAACATCAGGTTGGCTGGAGTGCTCGTGCACAGGCGGCACAAGATCCGGTCAATACAGTCAGCTCTGTCAAGCGCATGATGGGCCGCTCTTTGGCGGACGTGCAACAACGCTATCCAAACCTGCCGTATCAGTTCCAGGCCAGCGATAACGGCCTGCCAATGATCGTGACCGCCGCAGGCCTGGTTAACCCAGTTGGTGTTTCCGCCGATATCCTCAAGGCACTGGCTACCCGCGCTAAAGCAGCGTTGGAAGGTGAGCTTGATGGTGTGGTGATCACCGTTCCTGCCTACTTCGACGACGCTCAACGCCAAGGCACCAAAGACGCAGCGCGTCTGGCTGGCCTGCACGTGCTGCGCCTGTTGAACGAACCGACCGCCGCGGCTATCGCCTACGGGTTGGACTCAGGTCAGGAAGGGGTGATCGCTGTTTACGATCTGGGTGGCGGCACCTTTGATATTTCCATTTTGCGCCTCAGCCGTGGCGTGTTCGAAGTGCTGGCTACCGGCGGTGATTCCGCATTGGGTGGCGATGACTTCGATCATCTGCTGGCGGACTGGCTGCGTGAACAGGCAGGCATTAGCGATCGCAGCGATCATGGTGTGCAACGCCAATTGCTGGATGCCGCGATTGCGGTCAAAATCGCCCTGAGCGATGCGCAGAGCACCACGGTAGATATCGCTGGTTGGCAGGGTGAAGTGACCCGCGAACAGTTCGAAACGCTGATTGCCTCGCTGGTGAAACGTACCCTGATGGCTTGCCGCCGCGCGCTGAAAGATGCCGCCGTCAGTGCCGATGAGGTGCTGGAAGTGGTGATGGTTGGCGGCTCAACCCGTGTGCCATTGGTACGCGAACAGGTGGGCGAGTTCTTTGGCCGTACGCCGCTGACGTCGATCGATCCGGACAAGGTGGTGGCGATCGGTGCTGCTATCCAGGCGGATATCCTGGTGGGTAACAAACCGGATAGCGAAATGCTGCTGCTGGACGTGATCCCGCTGTCGCTTGGCCTGGAAACCATGGGTGGCTTGGTTGAAAAGGTGATCCCGCGTAACACAACCATTCCGGTGGCGCGTGCGCAGGAGTTTACCACCTTCAAAGACGGCCAGAGCGCGATGATGATCCACGTGCTGCAAGGCGAGCGTGAACTGGTACAAGATTGCCGTTCGCTTGCACGCTTTACGCTGCGTGGCTTGCCGCCGTTGCCTGCCGGTGGGGCACATATTCGTGTGACTTTCCAGGTAGATGCCGACGGCTTGCTGAGCGTAACGGCGATGGAGAAATCCACCGGCGTCGAAGCCTCCATTCAGGTTAAGCCTTCGTATGGCCTGTCCGATGCCGAAATTGCCGGCATGTTGAAGGACTCGATGGCCAATGCGCAAAGCGATGTCGGTGCTCGCAAGCTGGCGGAGCAACGGGTAGAAGCTTCCCGCGTGCTGGAAAGCCTGCAAGGTGCACTGGCAAGCGATGCCGCTCTGCTGAGTGACGAAGAAAGCCTGGCTATCAACAACGCGGTAGCCGAGCTCCAGCAAGTGATGCAAGGCTCCGATCCTGCTGCGATCGAGGCTGCAATAAAAATAGTCGATGCAACAACCCAAGATTTTGCCGCGCGCCGCATGGATGCCTCCATTCGCCGTGCGCTGGCTGGCCATTCTGTGGATGAGGTTTAACCATGCCGAAAATTGTTTTCCTGCCCCATCAAGATCTCTGCCCGGAGGGGGCAGTACTGGAAGCGGAAGTTGGGGAAACTATCCTCGATGTCGCACTGCGTAACGGTATTGAAATTGAACATGCCTGTGAGAAATCCTGTGCCTGTACCACCTGCCACTGCATCGTGCGTGAAGGGTTTGATTCCCTGGCCGAAAGCAGCGAGCTGGAAGACGACATGCTGGACAAAGCCTGGGGGCTGGAGCCGGAAAGCCGCTTGAGCTGCCAGGCCCGCGTCACCGAAGACGATTTGGTGGTCGAAATGCCGCGTTATACTGTCAACCATGCGCGCGAGCACTAGGAGATAAGAATGGGACTGAAGTGGACAGACAGCCGCGAAATCGGCGAAGCCCTGTACGATGCCTATCCAGATACCGATCCGAAAACCGTGCGTTTCACCGATATGCACCAGTGGATTTGCGATCTGGAAGAATTTGACGATGAACCGCAGGCTTCCAATGAAAAAATACTGGAAGCGATCCTGCTGGTCTGGTTAGATGAAGCAGAGTAAATAGCATGACGGGCTGCCATAGGCAGCCCGTTTATTTGTATCCGACAAGATTAGTACAAGAATAATCCGGAGTAAGGCTATGACAACCGAAATCATGCAGATCACGCTATCCCAGCAACCCGCCGATGCGCGCTGGGGTGAAAAGGCGCTGCTGAGCACCAATGACCAAGGCATCACCATCCATCTGAGCAATTCCGGCAAGCTGGGCCTGATCCAGCGCGCGGCACGCAGGATCGATGGCCAGGGCATCAAGAAAGTGAAACTGGCCGGGGAAGGCTGGGACCTGGAAAACAGCTGGGCGTTTTGGCAGGGCTATCGCGGGCCAAAAGGGCAGCGTAGCGTCGAGTGGGCTGAGCTGCCGGAAGCGGAAAGCCAAGAGCTGCAACAGCGCCTGAAGATTGTCGATTGGGTGCGTGACACTATCAATATGCCAGCGGAAGAGCTGGGGCCAGAGCAACTGGCAACCCGCGCGGTTGATCTGATGTGTGCTGTTGGTTGTGATGCCGTCAGCTATCGCATCACCAAAGGTGAAGACCTGCGTGAGCAGAACTACGCCGGTATTCATACCGTTGGCCGGGGTTCCGATCGTTCTCCGGTGCTGTTGGCGCTGGACTTTAACCCGACGGACAACCCGGATGCACCGGTATTCGCCTGCCTGGTAGGTAAAGGGATCACCTTCGACAGCGGCGGTTACAGCCTCAAGCAAAGCGCGTTTATGGACTCGATGAAGTCCGACATGGGCGGCGCAGCCACCATTACTGGCGCATTGGCATTGGCGGTGGCTCGCGGCTTGCAGCAGCGCGTCAAACTGTACCTGTGCTGTGCGGACAATATGGTCAGCGGTAACGCCTTTAAACTGGGCGACATTATCCGCTATCGCAATGGCAAAACGGTTGAAGTGATGAACACCGATGCGGAAGGGCGTTTGGTATTGGCCGATGGCCTGATCGATGCCAGCGCGCAAAACCCGCAGTTGATCATCGACTGCGCGACCTTGACCGGCGCCGCCAAAACGGCGGTAGGTAATGATTACCACGCGTTGTTCAGCTTTGACGATGCGCTGGCGCAAGAGCTGTTGGCCAGTGCGGATGAAGAGCATGAGCCGTTCTGGCGCCTGCCGCTGGCGGAATTCCACCGTAGTCAGTTGCCGTCAAACTTTGCTGAACTGAACAACGTTGCGGGCCCGGCTTACACCGCTGGCGCCAGCACCGCAGCGGCTTTCCTGTCACACTTTGTGCAGAATTACCAAAAGGGCTGGCTGCATATCGACTGTTCTGCTACCTACCGTAAAGGTGCCGTGGATCAGTGGTCAGCAGGCGCAACTGGTTTGGGCGTGCGTACGCTGGCCAACCTGTTGCTGAACAAAGCCAAGTAACCGTGCTGGCCCCTAACCCCAACCCTCTCCCAAAGGGAGAGGGGGCTGAAACGGTGAAGTGGTGAAGGGCGGAGTTAAACTGTGGCACAGACGGTTCCCTCTCCTTGGAGGCGGTTCAGGGAGAGGGATCTATATCGGTGTTGTGGTCAGGCACAAGAGTTAATTTGTAGCACGGACAGTTCCCTCTCCCTTTGGGAGAGGGTTAGGGTGAGGGGAACATCACTGAAGCTGGAAAACTTCTCACCTTGATTATTAACATTTTCCGTGGGGGCCCAGCATGCTGGGCCCCTGATACATTGAAGGAGTCGGCAATGAGTTCCCACCACCATCATGATGATGACGCCGTTTCAGGCGAAAACGAGCTTGAGCGCCTGCTGAGGCTGGCGGCATCGGAACCGGCGCACCGCCCGGCGTTTTTCCGCGAACTGCTGGATTCAACGGTCTATATTCTGGGTGACAGCGAGCAGGTGCCGCACGACGGTGAAATTACGCTGAATGCCGAGACGCCGGTGAACATTCAGCACTGGGAAAGGCAGGATGGCAGCAGCGTGGTGCCTTTCTTCACCTCGTTGGAGGCGCTGCAAAAGGCCGTGGAGGATGAGCAACCCTTTATCGCCATGCCCGCTCGCGTGCTGTTTGATATCACCCAAGGTGCCGAACTGTTCCTGAACCCGAAAGGCACCCACGGCAAAGAATTCCTGCCTGCCGAGATTGCCATGCTGTTAGCTACCGGCGGCGTAGTGAAACCGGCAGAGCGCTATATCGATACCGAAACTCAGCTACTGCTGGGGCAGCCTGAAGAATATCCGGCGGCGATGGTGGATGCGCTGACAACTTTGTTCAGCCAGCGGAAACCGGTACGCCGCGCTTTCCTGGCGTTGATGCACGATCGTGCCGTAGACGAGAAGCCGAACCTGCTGGTGGGCCTGGAAGTGGATGGCGATCCGGCAGAGATTGAAGCCCTGATCAGCGAAGCTGGTATGGTGGCCAGCGAAACCGCGCCGAACGATGAGCCAGTCGATTTTTGCCTGGTAGAAGAGAATGCGCGGGGCGTGAGCCATTATCTGATCACCCATACCCAGGCTTTCTACCAGCGTCGCTGGGGCAGTTGGCTGCGAAATATGATCCCATCGACCGATAAAACACAGTAAGCCGATCGGTCAGGATCCCATTTGTCGCTGACTATGGTGGATTAGGATAATTTTTTTTTAATGAAATGTTGATTTTCCCGTAGGCAAGCGTTAACAGCGCACATATAATCTGCGCCACTTGAAAGGCCGGCACCTCACCTTATCGCCCGGCCTGTTTTGGAAGACATAATAGAGGCCATCATGACCGTAGAACGTACCTTTTCCATCATTAAGCCAAACGCTGTAGCTAACAATGACATCGGCGCTATCTATGCTCGTTTCGAGCGCGCGGGTTTCAAAATCATCGCATCCAAAATGTTGCGTCTGACTCGCGAACAAGCCGAAGGCTTCTACGCTGAGCACAAAGGCCGTCCTTTCTTCGACGGTCTGGTTGAGTTCATGACCTCTGGCCCGATCGTGGTACAGGTTTTGGAAGCTGAAAACGCCGTACAGCGTAACCGTGACATCATGGGCGCAACCAATCCTGACAACGCATTGGCTGGCACCCTGCGTGCTGACTATGCCGACAGCTTCACTGCCAACGCCGTGCACGGCTCAGACGCAGTAGAATCCGCCCAGCGTGAAATCGCCTATTTCTTTAACGAAAGCGAAATCTGCCCACGTTAATTGCGGCTGTTTTTCTGCTGAAACCGGCTATTTACCGGCAGATACAATAAAAATGCCGTGAAAGCCGTTCAGACGTAGAAAGCCGCTACTAAAATTTGTACAATGCCGCGCCCCAGGGAAGCTATCTTGCCTGGGGCGTGTCTTTTAATGACACACTTACTTTCCACTCCTTCAAGCCATAACGTGTAATAACGAGGCTAAGAGATCATTATGTTAGAACCCATCGCGCCCGAGCATACCTTGTCTGAAAATAATTCCCTGACCGTGCAAACGGAACAGCCGGCTACGGCCAAAATCAACCTGCTGGATTTGAACCGTCAGCAATTGCGCGAATTCTTCGCCAACATGGGTGAAAAACCTTTCCGCGCCGATCAGGTGATGAAGTGGATGTATCATTATTGCTGCGACGATTTTGAGCAGATGACCGACATCAACAAGGTGCTGCGCAATAAATTACAGCGCGTGGCGGAAATCCGTGCGCCGGAAGTCGCAGAAGAGCAGCGTTCGGCCGATGGCACCATCAAGTGGGCCATCAAGGTGGGCGATCAACAGGTCGAAACCGTCTATATTCCAGACGGCGATCGCGCCACCCTGTGCGTGTCTTCACAGGTAGGCTGCGCACTTGAGTGCAAATTCTGTTCCACGGCTCAGCAGGGCTTTAACCGCAACCTGCGTGTCTCGGAAATCATCGGCCAGGTTTGGCGTGCTGCTAAAATCCTGGGTGCCATCAAAGTCACCGGGCAACGTCCTATCACCAACGTGGTGATGATGGGCATGGGTGAGCCGTTGCTCAACCTGACCAACGTGGTGCCAGCGATGGAAATCATGCTGGATGACTTTGGTTTTGGTCTATCCAAGCGCCGCGTTACCTTGTCTACCTCCGGTGTCGTACCCGCTCTGGACAAATTGGGCGATATGATCGATGTGGCCCTGGCTATTTCGCTGCATGCGCCAAACGACAAGATCCGCGACGAGATCGTGCCGATCAACCGCAAGTATAATATTGAAACCTTCCTGGCGGCGGTACGCCGTTATCTGGAAAAATCCAATGCCAACCAAGGGCGGGTCACCGTTGAGTACGTGATGCTGGATCACATCAACGATAGCACCGACGATGCGCACCAACTGGCGGAAGTGCTGAAAGATACGCCGTGCAAGATCAACCTGATCCCATGGAACCCGTTCCCAGGGGCACCTTATGGCCGCAGCTCCAACAGCCGCGTCGACCGCTTCTCCAAGGTGTTGATGGAATACGGCTTTACGACTATTGTTCGTAAAACCCGTGGCGATGACATCGATGCTGCCTGTGGGCAGTTGGCGGGAGAGGTGATCGATCGTACCAAGCGTACCCTGAAAAAGAAAATGGCCGGGGAACCTATCAACGTACGAGCGGTCTGAATCCTATAGCATGATTTTTTTGTTATCTAACAGCCTGTTATGTGAGCAGCAATCCTTCAGGCGATCGGGTAACATCAGATAAGAAAATGAGTGCAAGCATGAAGCTGAAACTGTGGGGTGTATTATTGGCGGCCAGTTTGCTGGCGGGCTGTTCCAGCTCGCAACCCGATAACGACGGGCCAGCGGTGGCGGCAGGCCAGACCCGGTTGCAACTGGGCCTGGAGTATCTGAACCAGGGTGATCTACCGGCTGCCAGGCAGAATCTGCAAAAAGCGGTCGATGTGGCCCCACAGGATTATCGTACCCAATTGGGCATGGCACTCTACAACCAGCGGATCGGCGATAACGCCGCCGCTGAACAGCGTTATCAGCAAGCGCTTAAACTTGCACCGGGTAACGGTACCGTATTGAATAATTACGGTGCGTTTCTCTGTAGTTTAGGGCAGTATGTACCGGCCCAACAGCAGTTTAGCGCTGCGGCACTGGCGCCAGAATATGGCCAGGTTGCCGACAGTCTGGAAAACGCAGGTTACTGTTTCCTCAAAGCCGGTCAAAATGATGAAGCTCGTAAGTTATTAACGCGAGCGCTGAAGATCGATCCGGACAAGGGGGCTCCGCTGCTAGTGGAAGCAGAAAAGCAATTTGGAGAAGGGAAGCGCGCGCAGTCGCAACTTTTATTGGACAGTTATCAACATGTTCTGCCGGCGAGTGCCGACAGTCTATGGCTACAGATTCGTTTCGCCGCGTTAGCGGGCCGTCAGGATAGCGTTCAACGCTATGGCAAACAGCTAGCGCGAAGTTTTCCACAATCCAAACAGTACCAGCAGTTCTTAGCTAATGAATACTGAAGATTCCCAAGATAAAACCGTATCTATGACAACAGGTCAACGCCTGCGCCAGGCTCGTGAACAACTCGGGCTGAGTCAACAGGCCGTGGCTGAACGCCTGTGCCTAAAAATGTCTACCGTGCGCGACATTGAAGACGACAATATGTCTGCCGATCTGGCTTCAACGTTCGTGCGTGGTTATATCCGTTCCTATGCCAAGCTGGTGCATTTGCCAGAAGATGAACTGTTGCCGATGATGGAAAAACAGGCACCGGTGAGAGCGGCCAAAGTGGCTCAGATGCAGAGCTTCTCTTTGGGTAAGCGCCGTAAAAAGCGTGATGGCTGGCTAATGAGCTTTACCTGGCTGATTGTGTTTGTGGTCGTGGGTTTGACCGGTGCCTGGTGGTGGCAGAATCACAAAGCTCAGCAGGAAGAGATCGCCACTATGGCGGATCAATCTTCCGCACAGCTGTCTCAGCATGGTGAAGGCCAGCCAGTGTCATTGACCGACGGTAACGTGGATAATGGTGCATCGGCAGTTGTTCCAGACAACAGCCCTGCGCCGTCAACCAATAGCGCTGCTACGACTCAACAGGTCCCGGCCGTGCTTGATCCTCAGGCGGCTCAACAGCCTGCTGTGGTAGCACCAAGCCAGGCTACTATCCCGGATGCGACATCGACCGCGCCAGTCGCCCAGGCTCAGTTGCCTACCGGTGCCGCTGGAGTCAGTGCTTCGGAGGCTGATGCCAACGGGCTGGTGATGGATTTTTCCGGCGACTGCTGGGTACAAGTGGTTGACGCGACGGGTAAATCCTTGGTCAGCGGCATCCAGAAAAGCGGTTCCCGGCTGAATCTGGCTGGCAAGGCGCCGTTTAAACTGACCCTTGGCGCACCGGCTTCGGTGCAGGTCCAATTCCAGGGTAAACCGGTCGATTTAAGCCGGTTTGTCAAGTCAAACCGTGTTGCTCGTCTGACCGTTGCCGCGCAGTAATTGCGCGGCTATTGTCGTTAAGTCAGAGCAGCAGTGGAGAGTAACTGATGCATAACCAAGCTCCCATTAACCGTCGCAAATCCACCCGTATTTACGTCGGTAACGTGCCTATAGGCGATGGAGCGCCGATTGCCGTGCAATCGATGACCAACACCCGTACCACCGATGTCGAAGCGACGGTTAATCAGATCCGGGCTCTGGAGCGCGTGGGGGTTGATATCGTTCGCGTTTCCGTTCCCACCATGGACGCCGCCGAGGCGTTTCGGCTGATCAAGCAGCAGGTCAACGTACCGTTGGTGGCCGATATCCATTTCGATTACCGCATTGCGTTGCAGGTTGCCGAATACGGCGTTGACTGCCTGCGTATCAATCCAGGCAACATTGGCAACGAATCTCGTATCCGTTCAGTGGTCGATTGTGCGCGTGACAAAAATATCCCGATCCGCATCGGCGTTAACGGCGGCTCGTTGGAAAAAGATATTCAGGAAAAGTACGGCGAACCTACGCCGGAAGCGCTGCTGGAATCCGCCATGCGTCACGTGGATATTCTGGATCGCCTCAACTTTGACCAGTTCAAGGTGAGCGTGAAAGCGTCCGATGTGTTCCTGGCCGTGCAGTCTTACCGGCTGCTGGCTGCCCGTATTGACCAACCCTTGCATCTTGGCATCACCGAGGCGGGCGGAGCACGCAGTGGCTCGGTGAAATCAGCCATTGGCCTGGGCATGCTGCTGTCGGAAGGGATCGGCGATACGCTGCGCATTTCGCTGGCGGCGGATCCGGTTGAAGAAGTGAAGGTTGGCTTTGATATCCTGAAGTCCTTGCGCATCCGTGCTCGTGGCATCAACTTCATTGCCTGCCCAACCTGCTCACGTCAGGAGTTTGACGTCATTGGCACCGTCAATGCGTTGGAACAACGCCTGGAAGACCTCATCACCCCGATGGACGTGTCCATTATCGGTTGCGTGGTGAACGGGCCAGGCGAAGCCCTGGTGTCGACCATTGGGGTAACCGGCGGGCACAAGAAGAGTGGCTTCTACGAAGACGGTGTGCGCCAGAAAGAGCGTTTTGATAACGAACAGATGATTGACCAGTTGGAAGCGAAGATCCGGGCCAAAGCGGCCATGATGGACGAATCCAAGCGCATTTCGATCAATCTTCTGGAAGAATAAGTCGGCGGCTATTGGCCCGCTGATTGATAATCCGAGGACTGGATTGCGCATCTGCGTTGAATAGCGGGTGGCAAAGTCCCTATAATCGGATCCATTTTATATAAACGGACAGAGAACTCACGTGGCAAAAAACATTCAAGCCATTCGCGGCATGAACGATTACCTGCCGGAAGAAACGGCACTGTGGCAGCGTATTGAAGGCACACTCAAGCAGGTGCTGAGCGGCTATGGCTATAGCGAAATCCGGTTGCCGATTGTAGAGCAGACCCCGTTATTTAAGCGCGCCATCGGTGAAGTGACCGACGTCGTGGAAAAAGAGATGTATACCTTCGAGGACCGCAACGGCGAAAGCCTGACGCTGCGCCCGGAAGGAACGGCTGGCTGCGTACGCGCCGGTATCGAACATGGTCTGCTGTACAATCAGGAACAGCGTCTGTGGTATATCGGCCCGATGTTCCGTTACGAACGTCCGCAAAAAGGCCGTTACCGCCAGTTCCATCAGTTAGGGGCAGAGGTATTTGGCCTGCAAGGCCCGGATATTGACGCCGAGCTGATCCTGCTGACCGCCCGCTGGTGGAAAGCGCTGGGTATTGCCGAACACGTCAATCTGGAACTGAACTCCATTGGTTCACTGGAAGCTCGCGCCAACTACCGTGACGCTCTGGTGGCTTTCCTGGAACAGCATCAGGAAAAACTCGACGAAGACTGCAAACGCCGCATGTACAGCAACCCATTGCGTGTGCTGGATTCTAAAAATCCAGAAGTGCAAACCCTGCTTAACGATGCGCCGCGTCTTTCCGACTACCTCGATGAAGAGTCCAAAACCCACTTTGCCGGGCTGTGTGAACTTTTAGCTCAGGCCGGTATCCCATATACCGTTAACGAGCGCCTGGTGCGCGGCCTGGATTATTACAATCGCACGGTGTTTGAGTGGGTCACCACCAGCTTGGGCGCTCAGGGCACCGTGTGTGCCGGTGGCCGTTACGACGGCCTGGTTGAGCAACTGGGTGGGCGCGCTACCCCTGGCGTAGGTTTTGCCATGGGGCTGGAGCGTTTGGTACTGCTGGTTCAGGCGGTTAATCCGGACTTCAAGGCACCGGCCACCATTGACGTGTACGTCATATCGAGCGGTGCGGGTACCCAGAGTGCGGCCATGTTGCTGGCAGAGCAGGTTCGTGATGCTGCGCCGCAGATTAAATTGATGACCAACTATGGCGGCGGCAACTTTAAAAAGCAGATCACCCGTGCGGACAAGTGGGGCGCGCGTATCGCCCTGATCCTGGGTGAGAACGAAGTCGCAGCACAGCAGGTGGTGGTTAAAGACCTGCGCAGTGGTGAACAAGAAACGCTGGCGCAAAGCGAAGTCGCTGCGCGTCTGCCTTTGATGTTAGGTTAAGGAGAAGGACACCGTGGAAGTCTATACCACTGAAAACGAACAGCTTGACGCTGTGCGCAACTTTTTTGCCGAAAACGGTAAAGCTTTGGTTGTGGGTGTGGTGCTCGGTATTGGTGCCCTGGTTGGTTGGCGCTACTGGCAGAGCAACCAGACCTCCAGCATGATGGCTGCCTCACAGTCGTATCAACAGGTTGATGTTGCCCTGGCATCGGGTAAAGCCGAAGACGTGGCAGCGGCAGAGAAGTTTATCCAGGCGAACGACAACAGCTACGGCGTGTTCGCGGCTCTGGATTTGGCTAAACACTTTGCAGAACAAGGTGACTTTGCCAAGGCAGAACAGCAACTGGTGGTGGCACAGAGCCATGCCAAAGATGAAAACCTGCTGGCGTTGGTAAATCTGCGTCTGGCTCGTGTTCAGATGCAAGAGAAAAAGCTGGATGAAGCGCTGAAAACGCTGGATGGCGTGAAAGGCGAAGGTTGGATGGCAATGATGCAAGACGTACGCGGCGACGTGCTGTTGGCCAAAGGCGACAGCAAAGGTGCACGTGAAGCTTACAGCAAAGGCATCGAATCCAATGCTTCTCAGGCGCTTGCGGCAGTGATGCGCATGAAATTGAATAACTTGTCCAGCTAAGGGGAATTCCCATGCAATTGCGTAAAACACTCTTGGTCGGACTGGTTTCCGTTTCTTTGTTGAGTGGTTGCTCGCTGTTTAGTGGCGAAGAAGACGTGGTTACCATGTCGCCGCTGCCAACGGTTGAAAATCAGTTCACGCCAAACAAAGCGTGGAGCACGTCGGTCGGTGATGGTATTGGCGAGTACTACTCTCACCTGCGCCCGGCTTATCAGGACAGCACGGTTTATGCTGCCGATCGTCGCGGTACGGTGAAAGCGATGGACCTGGCCGACGGGAAAGAAAAATGGAAAGCCGATCTCTCAGAGAAAACCGGCTTCTTCTCCAGTAATCTGCCTGCACTGCTGTCTGGCGGCCTGACGGTGTCTGGCTCCAACGTGTACGTTGGCAGTGAGAAAGCAGTGGTGTATGCGCTGAATACCGAAGACGGTAAAGTCGCCTGGCAAACCAAGGTTGCGGGTGAAGCGATTTCCCGTCCGGTGGTCGCCGAGGGGCTGGTGCTGATCCATACCACCAACGGTCAGCTGCAAGCGTTGAACGAGTCTGATGGTGCCATCAAGTGGACGGTCAACCTGGATATCCCTTCACTGTCACTGCGTGGTGAGTCTGCTCCGGCAACGGCCTTTGGTGCAGCGGTAGTTGGCGGTGACAACGGTCGCGTCAGCGCCGTGTTGATGCAGCAGGGTCAGTTGATCTGGCAGCAGCGTATTTCCCAGCCAAGCGGTGCGACCGAGATCGACCGCCTGAATGACGTAGATACCACGCCGGTGATTATTGACAACGTGGTCTATGCCTTGGGTTACAATGGCAACATGGCGGCGCTGGATCTGCGCTCCGGCCAAATCATGTGGAAACGTGATATGGGCTCGGTGAACGACTTTATCGTCGACGCAGGCCGTATCTATGTGGTCGATCAGAATGACCGTGTAGTGGCGATGAATACCGAAGGTGGCGTTAACCTGTGGCGCCAGAGCGATCTTCTGCATCGTAACCTGACTGCACCAACGCTGTATAACGGCTACCTGGTCGTCGGCGATGCCGAAGGTTATCTGCATTGGATCAATACCACCGATGGCCGTTTTGTGGCTCAGCAGAAAGTGGATAGCTCCGGTTTCCTGTCCGCGCCAATTGTGGCCGGTGACAAACTGCTGATCCAGGCGCGTGGCGGCAAGGTTTACGCCTTCACTCGCTAACAGTTTTAGCCCCAATAGATCGCAGGCTGTGCAGCCTGTAAGATTCATGGGATAACGGCTCCTGACGTCAGGGGCCGTTTCGTATTTTTAAGCTATGCCGCTGCTGTCTATTGCGCTGCATAGTAACGCATTGATTATTAAGTAATGAGGCTTCAACATGATACCTGTCGTTGCGCTGGTCGGGCGCCCGAATGTCGGTAAATCCACCTTGTTTAACCGTTTAACACAGACGCGCGATGCGCTGGTGGCGGATTTCCCCGGGCTAACGCGAGACCGCAAGTATGGTCGTGCTGAAGTTGAGGGCAACGAATTTATTATCGTCGATACCGGGGGTATTGACGGGACGGAAGATGGCGTTGAAACGCGCATGGCTGGTCAGTCGCTGCTGGCGATCGAAGAGGCCGATATCGTCCTGTTTATGGTCGATGCCCGTGCCGGGTTGATGCCTGCCGATCAGGGGATTGCCCAGCACCTGCGTAATCGCCAGAAGGCGACGTTCCTGGTTGCCAACAAAACCGATGGCATGGATCCGGACACCGCGACGGCAGATTTCTATTCCTTGGGCCTGGGGGACGTCTACGCGATTGCCGCTTCCCATGGCCGTGGCGTCACGCAGCTGATTGAGCACGTGTTGGTGCCGTTCATCCCGGCAAAACCGGAAGAAGTCGAGCTGACCGAAGAAGAAGCCAATGCCGCCTATTGGGCCGAGCAGAGCGGTGAGCTGGAAGACGGTGAATATGAAGATCCGGAAGACGACTTCAACCCGCAGGATCTGCCGATCAAACTGGCGATCGTTGGCCGCCCTAACGTAGGTAAGTCGACGCTCACTAACCGTATCCTCGGCGAAGAGCGTGTCGTTGTGTTTGACATGCCAGGCACGACTCGCGACAGCATTTACATTCCGATGGTGCGTGACGAGCGCGAATACGTACTGATCGACACCGCCGGGGTGCGCAAGCGCGGCAAGGTTACCGAAACCGTAGAGAAATTCTCGGTGATCAAAACATTGCAGGCGATCGAAGATGCCAACGTTGTGTTGTTGGTGGTCGACGCCCGCGAAGGTATTCCCGATCAGGATCTGTCTCTGCTGGGCTTTATCCTCAATAGTGGGCGCTCACTGGTGATTGCGGTCAACAAGTGGGACGGCATGAGTGAGGAAGATCGCGATCACGTCAAAGAGATGCTTGATCTACGCCTGGGCTTTGTCGATTTCGCGCGTGTGCACTTTATCTCTGCGCTGCACGGCAGCGGTGTGGGTAACCTGTTCGAATCTGTGAACGAAGCCTATGAGTGTGCTACTCGTCGCGTAAACACCTCGATGCTTACCAAGATCATGCAGATGGCTGCTGAAGACCACCAGCCGCCGTTGGTGCGTGGCCGCCGCGTGAAGCTGAAATACGCGCACGCAGGGGGTTATAACCCGCCTATCGTGGTGATCCACGGTAACCAGGTATCCGATCTGGCCGACTCTTACAAACGTTACCTGATGAACTACTTCCGTCGTTCACTCAAAGTGATGGGAACGCCGATCCGCATCCAGTTCAAAGAGGGCGAGAACCCGTTTGCTGGTAAGCGCAACACTTTGACGCCAAACCAGATGCGCAAGCGCAAGCGCTTGATGAGCCACCTGAAGAAGTCAAAATAACAATCGTAGGGCGTGGAATTGATACCGCGCCCTATTTTTATCCTGCTTAAACCGTTCTATTATCTGCCAATCTCACTTCTTCACCGCCCCTGCAAAGGAACCTCATGTCCTGGGAAACCTGGAGTTTTGCCTTTAGCGTCACCGTACCCAACTTATTGATGATGCTGCTGGGGATCTTGCTGCGCCACTGGCGGCTGATGGACGATCGCTTTATCGATGGAGCCACCAAGCTGGTATTTAATCTGGCGTTGCCCTGCCTGTTGTTTTTCAGCATTGCCACTAACCACCCGCAACTGCGCGATAATTTTGCTCTGGTGATCTACGGTGCGGTAGGGACGATTGTGACCTTCCTGTTGCTGGAGATCGCAGCCAAGTGGCTGGTGAAAGAACCACGCGAGCGTGGTGTGTTCGTGCAGGGGGGATTCCGGGCGAATACCGCGATTGTCGGCTTGGCTTATGCCATGACCGCCTACGGCGATGAGGGTGTCGCGATTGCCTCGCTGTATCTGACCGTGACGGTGATCCTGTTTAACGTGCTGTCGGTCATCACCCTGACGCGTAGCCTGCAAGGCGGCAACGGGCAGAAGATCAAACATCTGTCATTGCTACGCAGTATCGTGACTAATCCGCTGATCTTGGGGCTGCTGAGTGGTCTGGCCTATGCCCAGACCGGGCTGGGGATTGCGCCAGTGCTCAAGCAGACCGGCAGCTATATCTCAGGCCTGTCATTACCGCTGGCCTTGCTGTGTACCGGGGCCAGCCTCGATCTGCGAGCCATGTTCCGCTCTTCTAACGTCGCTGCGTTGTCGTCGTCGGCTAAACTGTTTTTGGTACCGGTGTTGATGACGTTTGGGGGTTGGCTTTGCGGTTTCGAGGGCGCTACGCTCGGCATTATTTTTATGTTCTCGGCGACGCCAACCGCCTCCGGCAGCTATGTGATGACGCGTGCCATGGGGGGCAACGCGACGTTGGCCGCCAATATTATTGCGATCACCACCGTGGGATCCTTCTTCACCACCGCGTTGGGGATCTCTTTCTTGCGCTCGTGGGGCGTGATTTAAACCAGGAGGAAAGATGGACGCCTTATGTCCGGTTTGTGCCCAGCCGATGAGTTGGGTGAATGGCCACTATCATTGTGACGGCTGCAACAGCGATTACCTGCAGCTTGCGGAGTGCCCCGACTGCGGGCAACCGTTGCAAGAACTGAAAGCCTGTGGCGCCGTGGATTATCTCTGCCAGCATGGCCATGGGCTGATTTCCAAAAAGCGGGTGAAGTTTAGCTATCAACCGGTGGAATGATCTTATGCATCATAGAGCCGGTGGTCGTACGTGCTGACCGCTGGCGACACCTTGTTTTGGCTGAGGCGTTTAACCGAGGCCCTTACCGCCAAGCGCCCGTGCAACAGCATATTGCTGGGTGGCGCATCCGGGCGCAGCATACGGCGCTGCAACAACGCTATGGCCTCTGCACCCAGCTCATCACGAGGAACGTGAACCGAGGTCAGCGGCACGTCGTGGATCTCCGCCAGATTAAAACCATCCGTACTCATCACCGAAATATGTCCCGGTACGCTGATGTGCATTTTCTTTAGCGCATTGACGGCACCCACCGCCATATAGTCCCCCCCTGCCAGGATCGCCGTCGGCAATTGTGCCCGATCGGTAACGCCGTTGATAAAGGCCGTGATGGCCTGCTCGGCTTCTTCGCTGCCGAAACCGGAAGTGGTGACCAGATGCTGGCGATCATCGAAGGGAATATTGTGCCGCATATAGGCCTGTTTGATCCCCGCCAGCCGCAACTCCATAGTATTGCGCCGCAGACATTGCAGATTGAGGATATGGCTATGGCCCTGTTGCAATAGATAGTTGGCGGAATACTCCCCAATCAGTTGATGGTCGGGGGAGACGCTGTCTAGCCGCATCTGGCGATCGGTGCAGTTAATCAGAATGCAGGGCTTGTTCAGATCGGCGGCCAGCGTATGGATATGCTCGTCATCAATACCGATGATCAGCACGGCTTCGGTTAACGGATCGCTCATCTTTTCCACAAACAGCATGCTATCGCTGTGTTGTTCCTCCAACCCGCAGTAGCGGATCCTGACATCATGTTGCGCCAGTGCGGTGGTTATCCCCTGGATCACCTTGTAGTAGAAAATATCGGTGCGGACATCAAAAGCGCGCTGTGGGGCAAATACCATCACGTTGTTCAACATCAGCCTGCCGTTAGAAAGCCCCTGCAAAATACCGTTTTGCTGTGCGCAGGCCAGCACCCGTTGCCGCGCCTCGGCGCTGGTGTTGGCTTTCCCGGCCAACACGCGTGAAACGGTGCTGATCGAAAGGCCGGTTTGGCGCGCAATTTCCTGTATTTTCAGCTTTCCGTTCATTTTGTGATCTCCTTCAAATTCGGTCGTGAGAATATTTTCACGACACATATCTGTCTCTCAGACGGCTTTCTATGGCTATAGCGGCGAAATTTTATCTGTCGTATGAAAATTTATGCAAAATTCGCCATTTCACTCGCACTCTCCGCTGGTTAGTCTGCGTTGGTACACCAATTTTATAGATTTATCAGTCCAATTTATTGGATGGAATACAAGTAAAACAACATTAAATCATAGGGTTGTCGCAGCATTGACGTTGTATTTGTGGCCGGCGTCACAAATAACGCTGTTAACACCTCCGTTAGCAAGAGTTGCCCTACCAAAAAGGCGTATGGTCGCCGCGGAGATCAAGATGAGTGTAGAAATCAATCAAACGGTAGTCGCCAGCAGCCGCCGTAAATTCAAATCGTTGCGCTGGTGGATGTTGGCCCTGTTCCTATTGGGCGTCACGGTTAACTACATTACCCGCAACTCGCTGGGGATTCTGGCACCTGAGCTGAAAACCAGCCTCAACATGACCACCGAGCAATATTCCTGGGTGGTCGCCTCCTTCCAACTGGCTTATACCCTGTTCCAACCGATCTGCGGTTGGCTGATTGACGTCATAGGTCTGAAGATGGGGTTCCTGGTTTGTGCCAGCATCTGGGCGGTGGTATGCATGATGCATGCTGGCGCGGGCAGTTGGTTGCAACTGGCGATCCTGCGTTTCTTCATGGGGGCAGCTGAAGCGGCGGCTACCCCGGCTAACGCCAAAGCGATTTCTGACTGGTTCCCGAAAAAAGAACGGCCGATTGCTGCTGGCTGGGCAGGGGTCGGCTTCTCGATAGGCGCGATGTTGGCTCCGCCGATCATTGTGATTGCCCACGTTTCCTTCGGCTGGCAGGGGGCATTTTTGTTCTCCGGTGCTCTGGCGCTGATCTGGGTGGTGTTGTGGTGGGTGTTTTACCACTCGCCGCAACAGCACCCGAACCTGAGCCAAAAGGAGTTTGATCTGATCAACGAAGATAACGAGCCGGTACTGCCGAAGCTACCGTTCTTTAAATCGTTGGTGATCCTGTGCAAAAACAAAAAATTCTACGGTATCGCCATCCCAGCGTTTCTGGCTGAACCGGCTTGGGCAGTATTCAGCTTCTGGGTGCCGCTTTACTTGGCCACCGAGCGCGGCATGGATCTCAAACAGATCGCCATGTTTGCCTGGCTGCCGTTCCTGGCGGCGGATATCGGCAGCGTCGCAAGTGGTTATCTCACTACGCTGTATCGTAAATGGTTCGGCTGTTCCCGCGTGAACTCGGTGGTAGCCAGCTCGGTGACCGGAGCCTTCATGATGGTATCGCTGGCGTTTGTCGCGATCACCAAAGATCCCTACATCGCGATCGCGCTGATCTCCATTGGTGGCTTTGGACACCAGGTGATCTCCTGCATGTTGAGCGCACTGGTGGTGGAATCCTTCGATAAAAACCAGATGGCGACGGTAAACGGTATGCGCGGCTCCAGCGCCTGGATCGCCAGTTTCCTGTTCACGCTGTTGATTGGTGCCGTTTCCGACACCGTCGGCTTCAACCCGCTCTTCGTCGCCATGGGCTTCTTCGACCTGATTGGTGCGATGTTCCTGATCGGTTTGATCGCCGAGCGCGGCAAAAAACCTTCACCTACTGTGTAAGTTGGATAATTATGAAAACGTTAAAAAACTGGACGCTGGCTGGGCAATATGCCGACCGTGTTGAACTGCTGGTGGACGAGCAACATCTGTTCTGCTTGTACGTGTTGGAAAACAATCTGTTCCGCGTGCTGATTAAACGCCACGGCGAACTGGCACTGGATCGCACCTGGAGTATCGCCCCGCAAGAGGATGTGCCTTGGGCCGGACGGGATCGCCTCAGCGTCGCCGGTTTTGGCCTGCCGGGCTATCAACTTAGCCAGCAGGCAGACAGTTTGACGGTCGCGACCCCGCAGCTGCGCGTGACAATACACCAGCCGCTATGGCTGGAATGGGAATACTGCAATGCGGTGGGGGAATGGCTACCACTGGCTGCAGATCGCCCAACCAGTGCCTATCTGCTTAATGCGCACGGCGACGGCGTGGCGCACTATCAGCGCCGCCATCAGGGCGAACGTTACTATGGGTTAGGTGAAAAAGCGGGCGATCTGGAGCGTACCGGCCGCCGCTTTGAAATGCGTAACCTGGACGCGATGGGCTACAACGCCGCCAGCACCGATCCGCTCTACAAGCATATCCCTTTTACCATCACGCGCCGGGAAGAGGTCAGCTTTGGCCTGTTCTATGACAACCTGAGCAGCTGCTGGCTGGATTTGGGTAATGAGATCGACAACTATCACCTGGCCTATCGCCGTTATCAGGCCGAGGCGGGCGATCTGGATTACTATCTGTTCCTGGGGCCAAAGGTGCTCGACGTCACCAAAGCCTTCGTGCGCCTAACCGGTAAAACCCATTTTGGGCCGAAGTGGAGCCTGGGTTACAGCGGATCGACGATGCATTACACCGACGCGCCGGATGCCCAGCAGCAGTTGCAGCAGTTCATCCAACTGTGCCGTCAGCACGTCATCCCGTGCGATTCGTTCCAGCTCTCTTCCGGCTATACCTCGATCAATAACAAACGCTACGTCTTCAACTGGAACTACGACAAGGTGCCGCAGCCTAAACAGCTCAGTCAAGCCTTCCACGATGCTGGGCTGAAGCTGGCGGCGAATATCAAACCCTGCCTGTTGCAGGATCATCCCAAATATCAGCAGGTGGCAGAACTTGGCTTGTTTATCCGCGATTCGCAAAGCGATGGCCCGGAGCGGTCCAGCTTCTGGGATGACGAAGGTTCGCACCTCGACTTCACCAACCCGGCAGCGGTGCGCTGGTGGCAGCAGGGGGTGACGGAACAACTGCTGGAAATGGGGATTGACTCCACCTGGAATGATAACAACGAGTATGAAGTGTGGGATGGAGAAGCGCGCTGCCACGGTTTTGGCAAGCAGATTGCCATCAAGCATATTCGCCCGGTGATGCCGTTGCTGATGATGCGTGCCTCACTTGAAGCACAGCAGCGTTTTGCGCCGAACCTGCGGCCTTATTTGATCTCGCGCTCCGGCTGCGCCGGTATGCAGCGCTATGTGCAAACCTGGAGTGGGGACAACCGCACCAGTTGGCAAACCTTGCGCTACAACACTCGTATGGGGGTGGGGATGAGCCTATCCGGGCTGTTTAACGTTGGGCACGATGTGGGCGGTTTCTCTGGCGATAAACCGGACGCGGAACTGTTGGTGCGTTGGGTACAAAACGGGGTCATGCACCCGCGCTTTACCATCCATTCCTGGAATGATGATGCTACCGTCAATGAACCCTGGATGTACCCGGCGGCTACGCCGATGATCCGTGATGCTATCAACCTGCGCTATCGGCTGATGCCGTACTTCTACACGTTGCTGTGGCAGGCAAGCCATGATGATGAGCCGATGCTGCGGCCAACCTTCCTCGATCATGAGCACGATGATCGCACCTTCGGTGAAACCGATGATTTCCTGATCGGCCGCGACATACTGGTGGCCAGCGTGGTGGAGCAGGGGCAGCGCCAGCGTGAAGTCTACCTGCCGGATAACGTTGATGGCTGGTACTGTTTCTATAGCGGCCAATGGTACAGCGGCGGCCAGAGTATCGTGTTGGAGGCACCGCTGGAACGCTTGCCGTTGCTGGTACGCGCTGGTGCCGGGCTCCCGATGTCACAACGGTTGGGGCATGTAGACAATGCGGCAGACGATCGCCGGGAACTGAGGCTGTTCCCCACCAAGGGCTGCGGATGGGCCTCAGGCCTGCTGTTTGAAGACGACGGGGAAAGCCATGGCTGGCAGCAGAATAATGCGCTGTGGCTCCGCTGGGAGGCGGTGAGTGACAATCAGCGCATCGAGCTGACCTTCAGCCACGAAGGGCATTTCAAACCGACGTGGCAGGTGCTGAACATTGTGTTGCCAGCAGGCGAGACTCGCGAGCTATGGGTTAATGGGGTTTGTTGTGATAGCTATGTGCTGTGACTAATGCCATATCCCAACCCTCAACTGAGGGTTGGGATGCTATCAAACTGAATGAAGTTTTGCCTAAAAAGAAGAAGTCGATCAGCTCTGCCACTAACCGCTATTCCACCACGCGTTTCTTACGCGGCTTTTTCGCCACGGTGACGGTTTTGACTTCGCTCTCAACCCAGCCATCCTGCAGGCGGGTTTTCAGTATTTCCCCAACCTGTGCCTGCTTGGTGGTTTTCAGTAACTCACCCTGTGGCGTCTGCGTTACGCTATAGCCGCGAGCCAAGGTTGCCAGCGGGCTAACTGCCTCCAGTTGGCTACAGGCGACGCCAAAGCGTTGGCGATAGCCATTAAGTTGCCGCTCCATCCCCTGTTGCAAACGGTATTCCTGCTGCTGAACACGCTGCTGCAAGCGGTGGATACGGCCCATCGGCTGTACCTGCGCCAAGCGCTGCTGCACGCGTTCACTGCGGCGAGAAGATAGCCGTAATTGCTGCTGCATCCCTTCTTCAAGACGGCGCTGTAGCTTGAATAGCAGTGTTTGCTGTCGTGCCAGCCGCAGGTGTGGATGCTGCTGTTGCAGACGGTGATTGATGCGGGTGAACTGCTGCTGGCGCTGCGCCAGATAATAGTCCATCGCCATTTCCAGCCGCTGTTGCTGTGACTGCAATTGGCGCAGCAGCTCAAGCTGATTACGGCTGACCAACTCTGCGGCCGCTGAAGGGGTGGGAGCCCGCAGGTCGGCAACAAAGTCGGCAATGGTGACGTCGGTTTCATGGCCGACGGCGCTGACGATCGGGATACGGCTGGCAAAAATTGCCTTTGCGACGCGTTCGTCGTTAAAACTCCATAAATCTTCTAACGAACCACCGCCGCGCCCGACGATCAGAACATCACACTCATCGCGGCGGTTGGCGGTTTCAATCGCGCGAACGATCTGCAACGGAGCTTCTGCCCCTTGCACGGACGTGGGGTAAATCACGATCGGCAGTGAAGGATCGCGCCGCTGTAGTACCTGCAAAATATCGTGCAGCGCTGCGCCGCTGGCGGAGGTGATCACCCCAACGCATTTGGCCGGGCTTGGTAGCGGTTGCTTGAACTGCTGATCAAACAAACCTTCGGCTGCCAGGCGCTGTTTCAACTGCTCGAATTGCTGTTGCAGCAGGCCGTCACCGGCAGGCTGCATGCTTTCGGCGATCAGTTGGTAATCACCGCGTGGTTCATACAGGGTGATGCTGGCCCGCACCAGAACCTGCTGGCCATTTTGCGGGCGAAAGGTGGTGCGCCGGTTGCTGTTGCGGAACATCGCACAACGCACCTGGGCACGGTCATCTTTCAGCGTGAAATACCAGTGGCCGGAGGAGGGCTGGGAGAAGTTGGAGATCTCGGCGGAGAGCCAAATCTGCCCCATTTCCATTTCCAGCAGCTGTCGAACCGTCTGATTGAGGCGGCTTACGGTAAAAATGGACGGTGAAGTAGGTAGTGACATGTGACCCAGATCAAATTTCAAAACAAGCACTTAATTGGTCGATATTACAGCTCGGCGAAAGGTAATCAAGAGTTTTTGTAAGAAAGTGCTGGAGGCAACCGATTACGCTCTGTATAATGCCACGGCAATATTTTATCTTTTCCGCATCCACCTTGGTGAGATATTGCCCATGCTACGTATTGTAAAAGAAGCTCTAACGTTCGATGACGTTCTCCTGGTTCCAGCCCACTCCACAGTTCTGCCTAATACCGCAGATCTTGGCACCCAACTGACCAAATCCATCCGCCTGAATATCCCTATGCTGTCCGCAGCCATGGATACCGTAACCGAATCCAACCTGGCTATTGCGCTGGCGCAGGAAGGCGGTCTGGGCTTCATTCACAAAAACATGTCCATTGAGCGCCAGGCGGAAGAAGTTCGCCGGGTGAAAAAACATGAAAGCGGCGTGGTCACGGACCCACAGGCCGTTACTCCTTCCACCACGCTGGCAGAAGTGAAAGAGTTAACCGCGCGTAACGGCTTTGCCGGTTACCCGGTTGTGACCGAAGAAAACGAACTGGTGGGGATCATTACCGGCCGTGACGTGCGCTTCGTAACCGATCTAAACCAGCCTGTCACCGCAGTGATGACGCCAAAAGAGCGCTTGGTCACCGTCAAGGAAGGCGAAGCGCGTGAAGTCGTGCTGCAAAAAATGCACGAAAAACGCGTTGAAAAAGCGCTGGTGGTGGACGACAGTTTCCACCTGCTGGGCATGATCACCGTCAAAGACTTCCAGAAAGCAGAGCGTAAACCTAACGCCTGTAAAGATGAGCATGGCCGTCTGCGCGTAGGCGCTGCGGTAGGTGCCGGTGCTGGTAACGAAGAGCGTGTTGATGCGTTGGTCGCTGCCGGTGTTGACGTACTGCTCATCGACTCTTCACACGGCCATTCCGAAGGCGTGTTACAGCGCATCCGTGAAACCCGTGCCAAATACCCAGACCTGCAAATCCTTGGCGGCAACGTCGCAACTGGGGCTGGTGCCAAAGCCCTGATGGAAGCCGGCGTGAGCGCGGTGAAAGTCGGTATCGGTCCTGGCTCTATCTGTACAACTCGTATCGTCACCGGCGTAGGTGTTCCGCAGATCACCGCTATCGCCGATGCGGTAGAAGCGTTGGAAGGGACTGGTATCCCAGTTATCGCTGACGGTGGTATCCGCTTCTCTGGCGATATCGCCAAAGCGATTGCTGCTGGTGCGTCTTGCGTGATGGTTGGCTCAATGCTGGCGGGTACGGAAGAATCTCCGGGCGAAATCGAGCTGTATCAGGGCCGTTCGTTCAAATCTTACCGTGGGATGGGTTCTCTGGGCGCGATGTCCAAAGGTTCCTCAGACCGTTACTTCCAGACCGATAACGCCGCTGATAAACTGGTGCCGGAAGGTATCGAAGGCCGTGTGGCCTACAAAGGCATGCTGAAGGCGATCGTACATCAGCAGATGGGCGGCCTGCGTTCCTGCATGGGCCTGACCGGCTGTGCGACCATCGACGAACTGCGTACCAAAGCCGAGTTTGTGCGCATCAGCGGTGCCGGTATTCAAGAAAGCCATGTGCATGACGTAACCATCACCAAAGAATCACCAAACTACCGCATGGGCTAATGCTTCAACCTCTCTCCTGCGGGAGAGGGGCAGGGATGAGGGGGGTAACCTCTCATCCCAAATACCCTTTTTGCTCTTTTTCTCTGTTGCTGGAATTTGCCTCACATGACAAAAAATATTCATAAGCATCGCATCCTGATCCTGGATTTCGGTTCACAATACACCCAACTGATTGCCCGCCGCGTGCGTGAGATTGGTGTTTACTGTGAGCTGTGGGCCTGGGACGTCAGCGAAGAGCAGATCCGCGAATTCAATCCAAGCGGCATCATTCTCTCCGGTGGCCCGGAAAGCACCACCGAACTGAGCAGCCCGCGCGCGCCAGAATATGTCTTCACCGCCGGCGTACCGGTATTGGGCGTGTGCTACGGCATGCAGACCATGGCCATGCAGTTGGGCGGCCATGTACAGGGTTCAACCGAGCGTGAGTTCGGTTATGCGCAGGTGGAAATCACCCAATCAAGCGCCCTGATCCGCGATATCGAAGATGCGATCAGCCCGGCAGGCAAACCGGTATTAGACGTATGGATGAGCCACGGCGATAAAGTTACCGCTATCCCGTCTGATTTCGTCACCGTTGCCAGCACCGATACCTGCCCGTTTGCCATTATGGCCAACGAGGAAAAACGCTTCTACGGCGTACAGTTCCATCCGGAAGTGACCCATACCCGTCAGGGCCAGCGTATTCTGGAGCGTTTCGTACTGGATATCTGTGGTTGTGAAGCGCTGTGGACACCTGCCACCATCATCGAAGATGCCGTTGCGCGTATTCGTGAGCAGGTCGGTGAAGATCACGTGATCCTCGGCCTGTCTGGCGGCGTGGATTCATCCGTTACCGCCATGCTGCTGCACCGTGCCATTGGCAAGCGCCTGACCTGCGTATTCGTAGATAACGGCCTGCTGCGCCTGAACGAAGCTGACCAAGTGCTGGAAATGTTTGGTGACCACTTCGGCCTGAACATCGTGCACGTAGCGGCAGAGAACCGTTTCCTGAGCGCGCTGGCGGGTGTGGATGAGCCAGAAGCCAAGCGTAAGATCATTGGCCGCGTATTTGTCGAAGTGTTCGACGAAGAAGCCTGCAAGCAGAGCGCCGTGAAGTGGCTGGCTCAGGGCACCATCTACCCTGATGTGATCGAGTCTGCCGCTTCCGCTACTGGCAAAGCGCACGTGATCAAATCGCACCACAACGTCGGTGGCCTGCCGAAAGAGATGAAGCTGGGTCTGGTGGAACCGCTGAAAGAGCTGTTCAAAGACGAAGTGCGCAAGATTGGTCTGGAGCTGGGCCTGCCGTACGACATGCTGTACCGCCACCCGTTCCCAGGGCCAGGTCTGGGCGTACGCGTATTGGGCGAAGTGAAGAAAGAGTATTGCGATCTGCTGCGCCGTGCCGATGCGATCTTTATCGAAGAGCTGCACAAAGCCGATCTGTACAATAAGGTCAGCCAGGCGTTCACTGTGTTCCTGCCGGTGCGTTCTGTCGGCGTGATGGGCGATGGCCGTAAATACGATTGGGTTGTCTCTCTGCGTGCGGTAGAAACCATCGACTTTATGACCGCGCATTGGGCACACCTGCCTTACGATTTCCTTGGCCGTGTTTCCAACCGTATCATCAACGAAGTCAACGGCATTTCCCGTGTGGTTTATGATATCAGCGGGAAGCCACCGGCGACGATTGAGTGGGAATGATTTACAGAGGTTTTATACCTCTTTATACCTATTGAAATACACCAATAACCCTTTGAGAAATCGAAGGGTTTTTGTTTTTAGTGATTTATATCTATTGACCGAAGCATCAAATTTTTGACGGTATATTTGACGGTATATGCAATTCTCGATTACTCTCCGGTGAGGTTATCCGTCACCTTTATGGTAATTCTGACGGTATATTTTTCGCAGAGAGGCCATGCCAATGCTCACCGACACAAAGCTAAAAAACCTCAAGCCAAGAGACAAACTCTATAAGGTGGCAGACCGTGATGGTTTGTACGTAGCCGTTCTCACAAGCGGGTCCGTGTCGTTTCGCTATGACTATCGACTGAACGGACGACGGGAAACTTTGACGATCGGCAAGTATGGCCCTGACGGTATCAGCCTGGCCGAAGCGAGGGGGCAGCTCAATACCGCCAAACAACTGTTAGAGTCAGGCCAGTCACCGGCTGCGGTTAAACGTGACGGTATCAAACAGATGAAAGGCGCGGATAATTTTGCTGATTATACCGTCGAGTACATGAAGCATGTGCGCCTGGCCGATAGCACGCGGCGCATGAAGAAATCTGTTATCGAGCGTGACATCCTGCCAACACTTGGCAAAAAGCTGCTTCATGAAATCACCACGCCAATGCTCCGAGCGCTGTGCGATAAGGTTTTAGAACGTGGTGCCAGGGCTACCGCCATGCAGGTGCGTGAGATTGTCGGAGCAGTATTCGGCCATGCTATCGATCGCGGGCACTCAGTACCCAACCCGGCGGCCAATATCAAAGCCTCAAGCATCGCAACTTTTGAAGAGCGTGAGCGGGCGCTGGATCCCTATGAGATTGGGGTGTTCTTCAATGCCCTTCATTCCACTGGCGCGGCGTCATCACTTAAGCTGGCCATAAAGCTGATACTGATCACCATGGTACGCAAAGGGGAGCTGGCCGGAGCAATGTGGAAGGAAGTCGATTTCGAGTCTGCCCGATGGGTGATCCCTGCTGACCGGATGAAAGGTAGCCGCAACCATGTTGTTTACCTCTCGCAGCAGGCGCTGGACATTATGGTATCGCTGCAGGTCGCCGCATGTGGTTCTGATTACATCCTTCCAGCGCGGTACGATCCACGCAAGCACATGTCCAATGCAGCACTGAACCGCGTCATCACAACAACTGTTGAGAAAATTAATAAAGACGGAGGGGATATTGCTCATTTCACAGTGCACGACCTGCGCCGGACGGCCAGCACGATCCTGCATGAAGAGGGGTTTAATTCGGATTGGATAGAGAAGTGCTTGGCCCACGAACAGCGCGGCGTCCGTGCGGTGTACAACAAAGCGGAGTACGCCGAACAGCGCCGGGATATGCTGCAACAGTGGGCCAATATGGTGGATGGTTGGATTGAAGCGGAGAAGAAGCGTTAATCGCCAAGCACTTTCTTGGCAAGCAATGAAGAGAAAAAGGCGACAATGACGGGCAACCACAACCAGATGATGATGTGGTCTTTCCATCCAAGCTTGTCGAATCTCTCTTCCCACCGACCAAGGATGTAGAAAGAAAACATGAGGTGCAAATAGATTAAGATCATGATGCTTTCCTCATTGGTAGTGCTGGCAGGAATGCGGACGGGGCCAGTTCGATGTCATTGTGCGGGCATTCGTTGCCCCAGTGGTGCCAACCCGGCGCGTCACCACGGCTAAAAAGTTCAATTCGTGACACGTCACCGTACAGCCTTTCGAGCCGGTGCCGGGCTTCCCAAGGCTTGGAGCTGTGCTGGGTTATCGGTGCGTAGATCACTTGCTTTACGCTGGCGTCTACACGCTCCAGTCCAGAGCCTCGCACTGCAACAAGCATTGATTCCTGATTGCCTCTGCTGTAGTTGCCGGGGTTCATGCGGGTAATGCCGTTTAGCAGATCGAGGAAGTCATAGAAATCGACTAGACCGCCGTCCTCCAGCGCTGCGTTCACCGTGCGTTCTGCCATTTCGTTGAGCTTCACCCAGGTGAACAGGAACATCTGGCGTACATCGAAGCCCCAAGCCTCCGCCAGTTCTTTGGCCTGCTCTGCATGTGTGCCGGTGTACCACATGGCCAGCACGCTGTTTTCTGCTGCGATTGACCAGACTGGGAGCCGCTTAAGATCCTGCAGCGTCATGGTGCTGTAGTGATTACCGGCTGCGCCGTTGCTTACTTTGTTGCCGTACGTCCACGGCGGATCGGCCTGGATTAGCTGGTATTTAATATTCATAGCTTTTCTGGCTCCCCTTTTATTTTGATACCGATATAGCGAATGGCCTTGGCACACTGGTTAATTCCATCGTTCAAGCCTTCGGTATAATCCGTATCGTTTTCACCGTCACCACTCAGCTCTGGCAGATCAACAACGAGGCTTTCCCGGCTTGCGTTGAACATTCGCCATAGTGCCGCCGTGACCCTGTGAGTGTAATTTTCACCATCCCACCGCAAGCACGGCTCTTCTTCACCCTGGGTTATTTCGTCGTGCTCCTGCCAGTTCCAGAACTCGTTGCACAGTTTTTCGAATTGCTCCCGGCTCTCAGTCTGCTTATCCACAAATCACCTCCCATAACCAGATGAGCAACACGACAAGGCCAATCAGTGAAAGCCAGAACACACTGACGGCCAGGAACAAATAGGCCCAGATGTTGCGCAGCACATGCCGCATTACCTGGCTCATGCTGCACCTGCCTGCACTGGTCGAGACTTCCGTTGCTGCACATCTGGTTTGTACACCGATTGTTTTCCGGTGCCTGCCGCTTGGCGGGCATCAAGCCACACCTCGACCTCGTCACCATTCCAAGCGACGCGGCCCTCGGTGATAGCGAACCGTTTAGGGAACTCCCCGGCCTTCTCCAGTGCGTTGATGGTGTAAAAGGACAGCGGCACCACCTGGAGTAATTCTTTTTTGCTTAATGCCTTTTTCATTGCGTCTCCTTTGGCGGGGCCGTAGCCCCGCATGGTGGTTACATTGGAACTTCGTTCATTTCATCGCGGCGAATGGTGTAAACATCGGTCGCCATTTCCAGCCAACGATCTGACAGAGCATCGCTTGCGCCTGGTCTTTTCTTGCCATCAGGCCAAGTGCCGCCGTTGAATATCAGATCCAGCTCTTCAACCGATTTCGCCTTACCTGCCGCATCAGTGAACGCCGTAAGAATGTCATCCTGTGAGCGAGTTTCGCCCTTTGTTGTTTGGGGGCTGGTCACCTTTTCTTCTGGCTGAATAATCTTTTCCGCCTTGCCGTTGATCAGGCTGTTAAGTCCTGCGGCATTGGTTGCCGCTGGTGTTACGTCGCGCTCAACGCGTGGTTGTGGTGCGTCGAACTCGTCCGGCGTGTACACACCAAGAATCACTTCCGGGCAGTACAGGCGCGCCCAGTATTTAACGGCCAGGTAGGCGATCTGCTGTTTCGGTGCCGTTTTCCAAAGCGGGGAGTTACGCGTTGTGATTGGTGCCAGATAGACTGGCTCGCCCCAGGTGATTTCTGTCTCACCACGGATCACTGCACCAACTCGAATAAATAACCCGGCCTCATGCTGCTTGTCCGAGTGCTGCATGTACGCGTCCCAGTCGCCGCCATATTCGTATTTGAAACGGCCTTGCACCGCACGGGAGCTGGTTACTACGGCGTTAACCAACTGAGCCTCATAACCAAGGGTGCCGTTAACCAAGTGGGTTTTTTGGGCTACTGCGAAAGGGTTCATGCCCCATTGAGCTGCCTGCATTGCCACCGCCATGCAATCAGCAGGCTTTCCAGCAAGATGCTTTGGCAGCATCTGCACGCCTTGGGCCATAACTTCAGCGAATTGCTGTAACTGGCGAAGCCCGGAAGGGCTAAAAATTGCTGTGGCCGTATCAGTTACGTCGTGGTTTCCCACGGTGATGATGTCATTGCTCATGATTGATCCTGTTTGCGGGCCCACGCAGGGCGTTGAATTTTCTCGACGCCGCCCCAGTCATCCGAGGTGCGGCATTCGTGGTAGGTGTTTAGATCCCGGCGGTAGAGTCGGTGACCCTCGTCTACATCTGCTGCGTCAAGTTCAAAAACGCGTACCGGGTAGCGGCCACAGTCGATCGTTTCGCTGACAGCCACGAAGAAGAAGCCGTGTGCTTCACCTCGCACTTGCTGCGCACCTTCGCGATACATGGCGTCTTGAACGTGGTAGCGGAATTCCTCGATGTGGCGGGCAAACCGATCCATGTCGGCAACCTTCTTCACATCGACTATCACGGGGTGATCGACCAGGTAACGGTCTGGACGAACCCGGCATAGTTCGCCGGTTTCCGCATCGGTCCAGTAAAACGACGACTCGCAATGCCCTTCGGCTTCCAGCAGCCACCGCGCCGCCGGGTGGGCCATGGCGCTATCGCGCATCAGATCCAGCTTGCGGCCTTGCTCAAAGTCCATCACCGTCTTGCCGGTCTGTTCGCAGTCCTTCAGGAATGCAGCCTCGGCAGCCTTGCCATCGTTGGTGCGCCGGTTGAACTCCGGCGCGATGATGAAGCGTTTTTTAAACTCTTCCGGTTCGAGTAGTCGGCAGTGCAGGGCGCTTCCCATATCGAGCGCCTTCAGCTTCTCGGTATCAACCGGGGCTTTTTTAATCCACTGCAACAGGGCCGGGTTTTTGGCGACCAGATCGAGCTGTGACTTACTCACGCCGTCGCCGGCGTGGTAGTCATCATTTGAAATGTCGTGGTAGATGCCTGTTTTCATCACGCCACCTCATCGAACTGGTGCATGCGCTTGTAAATTTCCAGCGCCCGTTGATGTTTAACCAGCTCGGTTAGGCTGTCCCAAATTGCAGCGCTGGCCAGTTCCTGGTACTCGGTGGAGTCGCTGCCAAGTTCCAGCACTTCCGGTTCCATTCCCGGCAACTGCTGGCGGAGCATTTCGGTGAAGTGGTGAATACGAAACTGCTTATCGAGGCGTTCAACTTCGCTGTAAACCGCTTGGTAATCCTGCTCGGTGAAGTTCGCGACGATTTTTTTAACTGCTAATGCCTGCTGTGCGTTCATGGAAGCACCTCCAATCTGTTCGCCGCGTCAAACGCGACCTTAGTAATGAATGCCCACTGGAGGGCTTCGCCGAAATCTGCAAACCGCCAACTGATAAAGCCGCAGACGGTTACGCAGTAAAATCCGTTGATGGTCTGAGATATCATTTTCAATACCTTTTGATTACCATAATGGTAACTATTGGTGACGTGTGAAAATTACTTTCTGCTGGTCAGCATCGAGTTGAATTTCCCAGCCTTGAATACGTTTAACAAAGAAAAACATATCGTTAAGAAGAGGGCTTTCATAACCCATTGTGAACATCCAGTTTGATTCTTTCATCGTGTAAACCTCTGCTGTAGTGGTCTTAACGAAGCGCCTCGCAGGACGCTTTATAAGTTCACTTCTAAAGAGCTTGTCCAGTCGGTCCCGCTCTTGACGGGGCTGGGGGTGATTGAGTCGCTCACCCGATGCGTTTGCTTACCTTCGTTTACCTTTTTGGTAACTTGTTGAGGTAATGATTATCCAAAAATGAATAGGTGTCAATAGGTATAAATATAAAAATTACCAAATTGGTAATCGTTGGTGGCGTGCAAAAGCACCGCAGCGCGGTAACTTCTTGGAAAGAAAGGAAAGGCGGGTTACTTCTGTGCTGGCGGGGTGTATTCCATACGCCCTAGCGAGGCGGCCTTTTCCCTGTGCAGGCGCAGGCGTTCTCTAAAATACTCGCGCAGGTGCTCGGGCTGTTCGCGTTCGACCAGTTCCGGGATCACAGGCATGTTGTAGCGTTCTTTGAAGGCAACCCCACCGGCGGCCAGATCCACGTTTACCTTGTCCATGTCCTCTTTGGAAAGGTTGGTCAGGTTGAACGATGTTTTCTCTGTCATTGGCGGGCCTGCAACATCACGAATTCAATGAATGACTCGATCTTGGCCTTATCTTCCGGCGGCAACTGCGCAAACTGTGATCGATCATAGTTAATCAATGTCGGGTCGTTCTGCTGTAGCAGCAGCTCGTAACCACGGCGCCCGAATGCCCCGGCGATCGCCTCCAGGCTGTTGATTGTCACGTTGCCCTCACGACTCAGCACGCGGTTAACCGTCGCCTGTCCGACACCGGCAGCTGCGGCAACTTTCACCTGGCTGGAAAGCTCGCGGTTTCCACTCATCCACTTTTCCAGATTACTGGCCACTATCGCGCCTGCGTCAGTTTCTTGCTCTGCCTGGTCGGCCCCAGAGTCCAAGGCAAGAACGTGATCGCGGTCGAGCCAATACTTTGGCTTGTTGCTTGCTTCTTCTATCTTGCGCGCAACACTATCGCCGATCCCTTTGTTGTTCTTGTCGGCAACCGGCTTCAGCCAACGACTGACCAGGTTGGCATTGATCTTCAATTTCTCTGCCAAACGTATCTGTTTGCCGTCAAAGTCGCGCCGAATGATTTCGAGCAGGTTCTCGCGTCGTACTTCGTTGATGCTTTTCATGATGTGTTGAACAGTCCATTGAATAAAATTCTGCCTGTATTTAAAACAAAATTACCTTAATGGTAAATGCACCAAAAAGGTAATAAATTTGCCAAAGACCACCAATTAGGTAATCATCTATGCATCCGCTGGCGGCAAAGAGGTGCCATAAATTGGAAAAAGTCGATAAGTTTAGTCTAAAACAGATGTGGCTCTGCATGAATGCCGACGAGCGGAAAGCGTTCGCCGCTGATGCGGGCAGCACCGTCCACTACATCAAAACGCATACTGTGCGAGCTACTAAAGTTCCACGGCAAGCGTTTATGGATCAGCTTGTTAAGGCAGTACGCAAGCGCAAGCCTGAAGTCACGAAAGAGCAGGTAATCGAATACTTCTACCGGTAGTCACCACCACCTAACCAGGGTCGCTTATGCGGCCCTTTTTTTATGCATGCTCGGCAATGGTAATTAAAATCCATTTATGGTTGATCTATTTTCAACTAATCGCTAATCTCTATCACATTCATACACAGAAAAGAGGTGGAGGCGTGAAGATCATTACCCGAGCAGAGGCTGCGAAAGCCGGAACCATGAAGTATTACACCGGCGCAGCATGCCGTAACGGGCATGTTTGCGAGCGTTATACGGTGAACGGGGCGTGCGTGGAATGTAACGCCAATCATACAAAAGCTCAGCGTCAGCGGATCAGGGAGATGATCACGCTTGCTCGAGAGGGTCGCGAGGTGGCTCATGGTTAAACTGAAAAATGGCGAGTTGGCCCTTATCGTTAAATCCAAGCTGGAAAGCGAAGTCGGGAAAACGGTTAAATTAATTCGCCCCATTGCAAACCGTGACTGGTTTAATTCTACCGACGGTACACGTTATCAATACAACACTTCACATGGTTATGGCTGGTTATGCCAGGGAGATATAGCTCTTGGCATGAGGCCATTTCCTAAAGATTGGCTGATCCCATTATCAGGCGGTTTTGAGGATGTGCAGGAGGTGCGCTGATGGCCGGTGACTGGATTAAGATGCGATCTGATTTGCACACGCATCCTAAAATTGTCCGCATGGCGTCCGCATTGAAAGCGGACAGATTGCGCATAATCGGCGCATTGCATGCTACATGGTGTCTGTTTGATGTCCACTCTATCGACGGATTGCTGGACGGTTACTCTTCTGAAACGCTAAATGACATGATTGGTTTTCCCGGCTTTGCCCAGGCAATGATCTCTGTTGGCTGGCTTTCTGATGAACACGAACACCTTTCTATGCCAAGGTTTGACGAGCATAACGGCCAGTCTGCCAAGCGTCGAGCACAAGAAGCCTCACGTAAAAGGGAAGCGCGCAGAGCGTCCGCAACTGATGCGGACAAATTGCAGACTAGAGAAGAGAAGAGAAGAGAAGATATAAATAAAGATCCCCCTCTTACTCCCCCAAAGCCAAAAAAGGCGGGATATGCGTATCCAGCAGAACTTAACGCACCGGCCTGGGATGAGTGGAAGCAGTATCGCCGGGATCTGAAACTCAAGGCATACGCGCCGACCCCCAGAAGCGAAGGCGCTGCAATCACCAACCTGTTGAACCTTTCTGAAGGCAGTCAGCAACGACAGGCCGAGATTATCAAGCAGAGCATGGCTAACGGCTGGCAAGGCCTGTTTGAACTTAAGCCAAGCATGCAGGGTAATTCGCACTCAACAATTGACTTCGAAAGTGCCTTCATGCGGCTTGTGTTGAACGGAGGTAAACCAGTCAACGAGGCAGAGGCAAGAGCTTTGAAGCAGGCCCAAAATGCAGGACTGCGCAGACGCAACGAAGCTCAGGCTCATTCTGCTTGGCGGGCTTATCTTTCCCAGGCATACCGTGATACAGGAGAAACAGTAAATCCGAATACGAATTGAAATGGTGCAATTCCGAAGCGCTTCAGGGGTAGATTGCGGTAAGTGGCACTCAGGCATATAACGCGACGGGTTAAGCGGTAGAACTCAACAGCGGCCCATACAGAGCGTTTTAGCATAGATGCGAATTGTGAGAACAATCGCTATTTTTTAGTTGCAAATAATTACCTAAAAGGTAATGATTACCTTAATGGTGATTCAAGGGGTGATTTGTGAGACAGAAAACAAACCCATCTTTTGCTCTTGGCCGGTTGAAGGTCGGGCAGATGAACAAGACCGAGCAGGCGTATGCCACCACGTTGGATGACTGGAAATCAGCGGGAATGCTCGCCTGGTTCAAGTTCGAAGGGGTAAAGCTCCGCCTTGCTGATAACACGTTTTATACGCCGGATTTCGCAGTAATGCGCGCCGACGGAACCATGGAAATGCACGAAGTTAAAGGGTTTTGGACTGACGACGCCAGGGTAAAAATCAAAGTCGCCGCAGACATTTACCCGTTCAAATTTTTAGCCATTAAGGCCAATAGCAAAAAGGCTGGCGGTGGCTGGTCGGTAGAGGAGTTTTAACGTGGACAACATCGATCAGGCCAACGAGCGCGCAGAGCAAATCCTGCAGATGCGCATAGACGCAGCCAGGACAAAACCAGTTTTACCAGCGGCGCATGAATGCGACGCGTGCGGCGAACCAATACCAGAAGCCAGGCGCAGAACAGTTCCCGGTGTCCGGTTGTGTATCGACTGCAAAACGTTCGAAGAGATGCACCAAAGAACACACAGATAAGGACTTGATAATGAAAAATATCGTTGAAAATCAAGGTATAAAAAATGATAAGCCAGTTCCGCTTAGTTACGAGCAGCTCAAGCAAAGGCTGGATGCTGTTGTTGCTGAGTGTGCAGGCCTTCGCGAGCAATCAGAAGAAGTCTACGCAGCAGGATACAACCACGGCCACCTCAACACCGTTGATGGAATTGCGTATGCACCAGGCACCAAGGACGAATTTTACTCTTTGGCTTTGCAGGTAATGGCGGAAGCCGTAGCAGTCTGGAACCGTGACAGCGAGGCCCAGCATGAAGAGTGAGCAACTAACACATGATGAACTTTGCCTGATTGCCGAGCGCTTTCTCAGAAATAACGGCTTCAAAGTGGCATTCCATGATCGCTTTGTTGCCGCCGTATCGACCGGAGAGCAGCCGGATGCAATCGGCTTTCGTAACGGCTCGTCATGCCTTATAGAAGCCAAGGCAAGCCGTGCAGACTTCCTCGCTGACCGTAAAAAACGATTCCGCATTCAGTCCGAGTTAGGCATGGGGGATTGGCGTTTTTTCATCTGCGAGCCGGGGATTATCAATCCCGAAGATTTGCCGGAAGGCTGGGGCTTGCTGTACGCGAAAGGGAGCCGAGTTTACAAGGCTCATGGCTGGCCTGGTAACGCGGTCTGGTACTCGGATAAACCCTTCCAGGCTAACAAACAGGCGGAGTGTGATTTGATGTATAGCGCGCTGCGCCGTCTGCAAATCCGTGGCTATTTGCCGGAAGTGTATGAAGGCATTCCAAAGCCAGCGGGGCAGCACACACAGGGGGAGAGAGAGTGAGCAAGCTAACGAAAAAGCAGCGTGCTGAGTTGCGGCAAATGTTCGGTGGCCGGTGTGCCTATTGCGGCTGTGAGCTGAAAGAAAAAGGCTGGCACGCTGATCACGTAGTTGCTGTTCTGCGCGTGTCGGAGCAGGACATGAAAGCCGCAGCCAAAGGGATTTTTAAGCTGAAAGCCACTGGAGAGGTATTCAATCAGCATGCTGACAATCATGAAAATCTCGTCCCGGCTTGCGCCCCCTGCAATCTGTTAAAAACCAGCTATTCGCTGGAAATGTTCAGAAAGCAAGTTTCACTGCAAGTTGAGAGAGGCCGGAAAAGCAGCGTCAATTTCCGAACTGCCGAGCGATTTGGTCAAATTCAAGTCACTAACGCACCAGTTGTTTTCTGGTTCGAACGTTATGACGCCCAGGAGGAAGCAAAGCCATGAGCATGGAAAATGACACATACGAATGCTGCCGCAGGAAGTGCAAGCTAATTCATAAGCACTCTGAGCGCGTCATGGTTAAAGGCAAGCCCATTCATGGTGTGGCAGTAAAAGATTCAACCTGCCCCCGCTGTGGGTGCAAAGAGTTCTATATCGTCAAGCGTGATGAGGACGTGACTGATGAGCAATAAATTAGAAGCACTTAGCCAGCCTGTGGCATTCGTCTATCAAATTGCTGGAGCCTGTGTTTCAGACTACCCAAATCCTTGTGGCAAATGGGTCGACTGGCGCACTGAGTTAAGCTGCGAATGTCCTCCCGACTGGATGATTGAAGAAGGAAAAGTAAAAGACCTCAAACCCCGCTACTCGCAAGAGTACGTAACAGCACTATTGGCAGCGCTGGAAGAAGCCAACAGCAAAAACTTTCAAACTCAAATGTTTGAATGGATTGGAAGATACGAGGCGGAGCGCAAGCGCGTAGATGCAGCAGAGCAGCGACTACAGCAGCCTATCAAGTTGCCGAAAGGTTTTTCACATCAAGATGGAGCGCCCCACGCATTGCTCGGTACTGGCGACGTGATGATAAGTCACATCAAGTGGGCTGACGCACAGGGCATAGCATTTGCCCCCATGCCAGCGGGTAAGGCTGGGATCGGCGTTAATGTTGATGCTGACGTGGCCGGTAAAAGTAGCGATGAAATTGGAGCGGTATTCGTCGTCAAGGCAACGTCCGTGCCGTCTCTCGAAGTGCTGAAAGAGGCTGTGCAGATGGCTATTGATGGCTTTAAGGTCGAGGGGGAGTGATATGCGCATCCGGATCAGCAAAGACCGCTGGCTTTGTTGCAATACACTGCCGCGTGAACTGTGGTATTTCGGTTACGTGGAGGATTGGTATGACGGGCCAATCCCCTGTTTCGGCTTTGGCTTCTTCCACTTTTATTTGTGGTACGACTACATGTTTTGAGGTGATGCATGACCAGATCAATGGCACCAAATGAGTGGGTGAAAGCAGTTAAGCCTGATTTTGTAGACGGAAAACCGTGCGCGTTCTGCAATACCCGCCAGCCAGAAAGCCAGGTGATTGGTGGCCCTGATGGCATCAAGATTTGCCGCGATTGCGTGTCTTTGTGCAGCGACATAATCCGCGACAGGGACAACCAAGCCAGGGCTAATGCAATAGCAGCACTTGTGCAGCATGGCCGTATCACAACCGATAGGAATGATGACTGGAAGCGTTCTGCGGAGTGTATTTATACAGCGATAGCGGAAGGGAAAATTCCAGGCGTGAGGATTGAGTGACATGTCATTCTACTGCTTGTTTAACGGTCACAATTACATCATGGCCGCATATCGCCACAATGGAATTTATCTAATCTGCCCATCATGTGGTAAGCAGCTTTGGCGGCCAATGGATACTGAGCTTTGAGAAATAACCTATGACAACAGTAACAACTGAAGCCATTGCTGGCGTGGCTGATTTAAAGGCCGGTTACACCCTAGGTCACGCCGATGTGGCGATACTGAAAACCCTAGCCGCCGAGCTGCTGGCTGTAAGGGAGGCGCAGCCGGTGTGGGTAGATGCGGAAATCCATGAGACCATTGAAGATATATTGCACCGTAGGATGTCCGGCGCAGGAAGGTATGTATCATTTCATCGAAATCAGTCACCAACGGGTTTCAAGCAGCGGATGCCAATCTACACCGCTCCGCCTGCGCCAGCATTACCAGGCGAACTGCTAGATGCAATGGCTGAGGTCATTCGCATTTCTGACCGCGACCACGAGGCATGGGATCGCGCTAAAGCCGCCATTTCAGCCTGCCGCGCTGCAATGCTCCAACCTGTTAGCCAGGGTTGCGCGTGGACTTACGACGAGCACGATTACAAATGGGATAGCACCTGTGGTGAATCATGGCAGTTTACCGATGGTGGTCCAGAAGATAATGGCGTGAAGTTTTGCCAAGGCTGCGGAAAACCTGTTGCGCTGGCAGCAGCACCTACCCCTACCAAGGCGGTGCCAGATGCGTGACCGTACTCCGTACACCAACGAAGAGCTGATCGAGATGGCCGATCAGGTTGAAGAGTTCTGCCCGCGCCGGGCTGCCACATACCGGGAACTGGCAGGGTTAAGAACGCGCCTCGATGCGCCAATCATTCCCGGTGAGGCTATTGGTGACATGATTAACCTTGGCGCTGGCTTTGTCGTTATCGATGAGCATGGCGCCAGAAGGTTGCCACCGCAAAAAGTGTCTTTGCTTCCAGGGGAGAATGACTATGACCAGGACTGACGACCAGAAGCGGGCCGATGCCCGCAATCGCAAACGTGCCCAACGGCAGCGCGAACGTGAAGCGGCGACCACCGCCGCTGTAAGCGGTAGACGGCGGATTACTTTCGAGGTCAGCGATCACATCTTCGAGCAGATACAGGCCAACTGTGCCGCACGTCGGCCAGGCAAGGAGCCGTATAGCGTGGATGAATACTTCGAGCTGTTGGCGGTGCAGGATATCAATCTGTTAAAGCGGCAACTGGATGAGCTGGCCAACCATAAGTGCCATTGCGGCGAACCCATGCCCGGGCCAACCGGCGGTTGCGTTATGAATGGTGATGCCGTCTGCAAGCAGACCGGGATCTGGCGTGACCTGATGCTTAAAACTCTGTGACGTGTCACACGATAATTCGTGACTGGTCACGACAAGTCACACAGCAGATCACCCGCCGCTTGGCGGTTTTTCACTGCGTGTTATGATGTTACCAAGGAGGTAATCATTATGGCTAAAGACGGTAAACTTAATGCGCAGATGGAGCGATTTTGTCAGGAGTACATTAAAGCGCCAGAGAACCAGACGGCGGCCGCAAAGGCTGCCGAGTACAAGAACCCTGCGGTGTCTGCGTCCAGGCTGATGAAAGACCCAGACATTCAGGCCCGCATTGCTGAACTGATGAAGCACCGCAACAAGCGCACAAAGATCGGTGCTGACTACGTGCTAAAGCGCCTAGTTGAAATCGACCAGATGGACGTGCTGGACATCCTGAGCGATGACGGAGGGCTAAAGCCGATCAGCGAATGGCCTAAGGTGTGGCGAATATCATTGAGCGCAATGGACATCAACCGGATCCGCATGGCAGGGAAGGAGGGCGATGATAGCATCGAGTCAACCCTGCAAAAGGTTAAGTGGCCTGACAAGGTGAAGAACCTGGAGCTGATCGGTAAGCACGTCGATGTCCAGGCATTCAAAGACCGCGTAGAGCTTAATGTCAACGTTACGCTGGCTGACCGCATGGCGGCAGCGAGAAAGCGTGTTGTTAAAGGCGAAACTAATTAAATCTAAGGGGAAGGAAATGCAAGATACCTGGTTGCTGCGTTGTTTTAAACATGCATACGGAATCACAGACAAAGGCGGATCAAAGGCATTAGTAGCTAGGCACTACAACCGCAAGGTAAGGAAGTGCTTTCCGCGTGGTAAGAACTGGCCACCAACAGAGGGTGGACAGCCGGATAGGGAGGCAATGAAACATGCCTGAGCTTGAAAGTGCTCAGCAAGAGCTGATCGATGATATCGCCAGCTTTACCCACGATCCCCACGGCTACGCACTCTATGCATTTCCGTGGGGTGAAGAGGGAACCGAGCTGCATGATTCACCTGGCCCGCGAGTATGGCAGGGTGATGCTTTCGATGAGATTGGTACACATCTACAAAACCCGGAAACACGACACCAGCCGCTACTCATCTGCCGCGCATCCGGGCACGGGATCGGCAAGTCTGCGTTTATCTCTATGCTGGTGAAGTGGGGCATGGACACATGCGAAGATTGCAAAGTGGTGGTGACAGCAAACACAGAGAACCAGCTCCGAACTAAGACGTGGCCGGAGATCGCCAAGTGGCAGCGCCTATCGATCACCAACGACTGGTTCAACTGCACGGCTACCGCTATCTATGCCAATGATACGGCACACGCCAAATCGTGGCGGGCTGACGCCGTTCCGTGGTCTGAGAACAACACAGAGGCATTCGCCGGGCTGCACAACAAGGGTAAGCGCATCATCCTGATATTCGATGAGGCATCAAACATTGCCGATCTGGTATGGGAGGTTGCCGAGGGGGCGCTGACGGATGAGGGCACAGAGATTATCTGGGTAGCTTTCGGTAACCCGACGCGCAACATGGGCCGGTTCCGTGAATGCTTCCGCAAGTATCGCCACCGCTGGAAGGGTAAGCAGATCGACAGCCGCACGGTGGAGGGCACGAACAAAGAGCAGATCGCCAAGTGGGAGCAGGACAACGGCGAGGATAGCGACTTCTTCAAGGTGCGTGTGCGCGGTATCTTCCCTGATGCATCTGAAACCCAGTTTATCCCAACTGGTTTGACCGATGAGGCGCTGGCCAGGGTGGTGACTGAACGTGATGTTGCCCACGCTCCGACCATCATCGGCGTAGACCCCGCCTATTCTGGCGCTGATGACGCGGTGATCTACATGCGCAAAGGGCTGCATGCCAAATTACTGTGGCGTGGCAGCAAGACAACTGACGATCTCATCATGGCGAAGCGTATTGCTGATTACGAGGATGAGCACCAGGCTGATGCTGTCCATATCGATTTTGGCTATGGCACAGGGATCCACTCTATCGGTACTGGCTGGGGCAGGTCGTGGACGCTAGTCCCGTTCGGTGGCGCATCCAGTGATCCGCAGATGCTGAACAAGCGCGGGGAGATGTACAACAACGCCAAGATGTGGATGAAGTTAGGCGGCGCGCTTGATGAGAGGGAAACGGCAGAGGACTTATCTGCGGTGGAATACAAGGTGAGGGTAGACGGCAAGATCGTGCTGGAGCCAAAGGAGCAGGTGAAAGAGCGCCTAGGCCGGTCGCCTGGTTGCGGTGATTCGTTTGTCCTTACCTTTGCGTATCCAGTCACCAAGAAGCAACATGCAATGCCCGGCCAGAGACGCGGAGGCGCAGTCGTAGACTATGACCCGTATGCATAAAAAAGCCCGCATTAGCGGGCCTTTCATCTGTTCGCGGAGATTAAAATTAGTCCTTCAAATGCGCTTCAGTTTTAACCGCCATCTCACTGGAAAGCAATTCAGCACTGGTGCTATCCACGACTGCCGTGTGGTGTGGGTTAACGTTCTCAGCCATCCACTTGATTAGCGGAGTTGCAGCCTCTACGAAGCTATTGCGCCGCTGTGCATTCTCATCGCTTACAGCACACTTGCCCAGGCATGGCCCTTGGTCAGCAAAACAGTTGGTGCAGGCATGATCGTGTTTTTCTTGCTTCTGGAATGTTTCATGGATACCGCCTCCCATGTTGTACCACTGCCAGCATTTACCGTATTCTCGATTCAGGGAATGATCATCCAGTAACTCAATTACCCCCAGGTCACTTATCGCTGCCTCATGTTCTGGCTGATAGCCTTCGCCAATGGCGATCTTTATATATTCGATCATCTGTCCGCGCTTTGGTTCAATGGAACCTTCAGGCTTGTGAAGATAGATCTTGTCGAATGCGGCATTGATATCGTCTGCAATCTTCTCGAGCATTTCTTTGCCATGTGTGGCTGCAACCGGCAGGAGCACATCACGCAGGGTTGCAAGTTTGGCATGGAAACGGGCCTCGCTGGCCATGGCTTCCATTTGCCGTTCATCAAGTCCAGTTGCATTTAATCCGGTAGATAACATGGGGCAGTCCTCTCTAAAAAAATGCCCGCCTCGCTGCGGGCGAAGTCTTACACACAGATAACGGTCGCGGGTATATCGTGAAGCACCATCCCCAAGTTACCGGCACACCCCCTACAAGTGTTTGGCACTTGATTAACAACGAATGATGCTTCGCGTTAAACCATCGAGAGCACCGGTATCAGTTTCTTAGACTATCCAGGGTTTAAGTGCTGACCCGGTTTGTTGCTCTCAATGATTACCATAAAGGTAATTTGTAATGGTGTTTATGTCAAATACTATTTCTATATGGTTTAATTGGTAATTATTTCAGGAGGGTTATCGCATGTGTATGAGTTCGCCGAAGGCTCCAGCAACTCCGCAGGTTCAAGCCGCGCCACAGGTGCAGGACGCCTCTATCGTTGATGCTGCTGATAGAGACAAAGCCCGCCGCCGTGCTGCCGCTGGTCAGCAGTCTACGATCCTGACTGGGGCGCAAGGTGCAACTGGCCAGGCGACCACCACAGGCAAAACTCTGTTGGGTGGCTAAGATGGCAGAACAGGAATCCCGCAAGCAGTTTTTGATGAGCCAGCTCTCACAACTGGAGACTGCCCGCAGCTCTTACGATTCGCACTGGAAGGAACTGTGCGAGTTTATCCTGCCGAACAGCGGGAGATTCCTCACATCCGAAGTTGCCAAGAACAAGCGCAACACCAAGATTGTCGATCCGACCGGCGGCCTTGCATCACGCACGTTGGAGTCGGGCATGCTATCCGGCATCACTTCCCCAACCCGCCCGTGGTTCTCACTGAGCACGCCGAACAAGCAACTGATGGACAGTTGGCCGGTCAAGATGTGGCTGACGCAAGTTGTCGGACTGATGAACGATGTGATGAATAAATCGAACTGGTACCAGTCGCTGACGGTTCTCTACCGCAGCCTTGGCACATTCGCCACAGGTGCCATTTCGATACTGGAAGATGACGAGGACGTGATCCGCACGCACGTATTCCCGATCGGCAGTTACTACGTTTCGAACAGTGCTCGCCTGCAGGTTGATACCGTATTCCGCAAATACTCCACGACCTGCCGCCAGCTTGTTAACGAGTTCGGCATTGATAACGTCAGCGCTGGGGTTAAGTCGGCATGGGAGAGCAAAAGCTACGAGCAGTATTTTGAAGTGGTTCACGCCGTTCTACCCAATACCGATCGCGATACCGGCAAGTTGAATTCGAAGAACAAGCGCTACAGCTCTGTTTACTTCGAGACAGGCGGCGACGGTGACAAGCTGTTAAGCGAGGCTGGTTTCGATGAGATGCCGATCCTGGTGCCGCGCTGGGATATCAACGGCGAAGATGCTTACGGCTCGTCCTGCCCTGGCATTCTGGCGTTGGGCTGCATCAAGGCATTGCAGCTACAGCAGAAGCGCAAAGACCAGGCGATCGACAAGCTTGTTAATCCGCCGATGATGGCCCCGTCCTCATTGCGTAACGAGCGCATTTCTCTGCTGCCTGGTGACGTGTCCTACTACAACGGCGCTGGCGATCAAGCCGGTTTCAAGCCCATCTACGAAATCAATCCGCGTGTAAACGAGCTGCTGGCCAGCATTCAGGATTCCCGGCAGATCACCGACGAGTGCTACTTCGTCCCGCTGTTCAACATGTTCAGCCAGATCAATACCCGCAGCATGCCAACCGAGGCAGTAACCGAACTGCGCGACGAGAAGATGCTGCAACTCGGCCCAGTGCTGGAGCGCCTGAATGATGAGTTCCTCGATCCGGCTATCGACCGCATTTTCAACATCATGCTGCGCCGCGGCATGTTGCCACCACCGCCGGAAGAATTGCAGGGCCAACCGCTGCGCGTCGAGTACACAAGCGTAATGGCTCAGGCTCAGAAAGCCGTGGGCATTGGCTCCATTGAACGCTTCGTTGGCTTCATCGGCAACATGTCCCAACTGTTCCCGGCAGCACGCGACAAGCTGGATGTGGACAACACCATTGACGAGTACGGCGACATGCTTGGCGTACCGGCCACGATCACCAAGTCAGATGAGCAGGTGCAGGCAGAACGCCAAGCACAGGCACAACAGGCACAAGCGCAGCAGGCTCTACAGATGGGCGCGCAGAGTGCAGATATTGCCAAGACCATGAGCGAGACAAGCACCGGCGGCGATCCTAATGCGCTGACGCAGGTCGCGCAGGTGATGCAGCAATGATGACGAAAGAGCAGTTGCAGCAGCGCCACGCTGACGACGTTAAGCAGGTGATGAGCACCGAGCAGGGCCGCCGATTTGTTTGGGGACTGTTGTCCCAGGCTGGCGTGTTCCAGACGACCTTCAGTGTTGACACAAACACCGCCATGTTCCGCGAGGGAAACCGCAATGCTGGGCTGGCTTTATTCAATGACGTGTTCGGCCTTTGCCCGGACTTGTACCTAAAGATGGCCGCCGAGGCCGAGAAAGACAGAGAGGCTAATCATGGCAAGACAACGCCAGAAAGTGATCCGGAATGACGGCGGCGTGCAAGTCGTTGAGGTATTGAGCGGTGGTAGTGCATCCGTTGCATGGGGTGACATCACCGGCAAGCCAACCACGTTTGCGCCAGTTACAGCAACCACATCAGTGATCGGCGGCGTGAAGCAGGCAGCAACTCAGGCCAACTCAACCGCTACTGATGCGGCAGGACTGGTAACCGATTTCAACGCACTGCTGGCCAAGCTTAAAGCCGCAGGGATTATGGCGTAAGGAGCAAGTAGATGAATTTGTTTGAACGTTTGTTATATCGCCGCTTGTGTGCCGAGGCTTCGCCAGATGGTGGTGATGGCGGCGGCGCAGCACCGGCGGGAGCTGAACCTGCACCAGCCAGCGATCCGGCACCGGCCCCGGCGAGTGATCCAGCTCCGGAGGGAAAACCTGCCGATCCTGCAAAGGAGCCAGAGGTTGATAATGCTGGCGAAAAGGACAAGGCGAAGGAACCGGAGAAGAAAGACGAAAAGCCGGTGGTGCCAGAAAAGTACGAGTTCAAAGCTCCCGAAGGCGTTGAACAACTGGACCCGCAGGCGTTGGCAGTATTCGAACCGATCGCCAAAGAGCTTGGCCTTTCACAAGAGCAGGCTCAAAAGCTGGTCGACATCTACCCGCAGATCCAGCAACAGCAGGCTGAACTCTGGAGTAAGCAGGTTACTGACTGGGGCGAACAGGTCAAAGCCGATAAAGAAATTGGCGGCGACAAGTTAACGGCCAGCGTTGGCCAGGCGCAGAAGGCGCTCGATCAGTTCGGTACGCCAGCGCTGCGTGAGTATCTGCATACCAGCGGTCTAGGTAATCACCCCGAACTGGTTCGGGCGTTTGCAAAAGTCGGCAAGATGATGAGTGAAGACAAAATCATCATGCCAAATCAAGGCGGTCAGCGTAGCGCGGCCGACATTTTATACGGCAAGAAGGAGTAATACCGAATGGCTATTAAAGGCACTAACGCGCTTACGCTGGCAGACCACGCAAAGCGCATGGATCCAGATGGGAAGATTCCCGCAATCGTTGAGTTGCTGGCACAAACCAACCCTATTCTGACGGATATGGCGTTTGTTGAAGGCAACCTTCCAACTGGTCACCGAACTACTATTCGCACTGGGTTACCGTCTGCTACCTGGCGCCTGCTTAACTATGGGGTGCAGCCAAGTAAATCGACCACTGCGCAAGTGACCGATAGCACTGGCATGCTGGAAGCTTACGCAGAGGTCGATAAAGACCTGGCAGACCTGAACGGTAACACCAATGAATTCCGCCTATCAGAGGATCGTGCCTTCCTGGAAGGTATGAATCAGCAGATGGCAGAGACTGTTTTCTATGGCGATACACGGATCACCCCTCAGCGCTTCACCGGATTATCTGCTCGCTATAACGATAAATCTGCTAAGAACGCGCAGAATATCGTTGATGCTGGCGGCACTGGATCCAACCTAACCTCAATCTGGCTCGTTGTTTGGGGTAGCAACACCGTGCATGGGATTTTCCCGAAAGGTAAAGCTGCTGGTTTGAGCCACGTCGATAAAGGGCAGCAGACATTACGTGATGCGAATAACAACCCGTATGAAGGCTACCGCACTCACTACAAGTGGGATAACGGCTTGACCGTTCGCGATTGGCGCTATGTTGTGCGTATTGCCAATATCGACACTACCAAGCTAGGCACTGATGACGGCCCGAACATCGCTAAGCTGATGGTCCAGGCACTGCATCGCATCCCTAACCTGCAAATGGGTAAGGCCGTGTTCTACATGAACCGCGATGCTGCTGAGTATCTGGACATTCAGGCGACAGAGAAAGCATCCCTGGCGATCACCGTGAAGGAAACCGAGGGCATCTTCTGGACTTCCTTCCGTGGCGTTCCTGTTCGTACCTGTGATGCGCTGCTGAGCACTGAATCACAGGTTGTTTAAACCCGGCTGAGCCGCCGGGTGCGGCTCTCCTTTCTCACTGATGGAGAGACAAAATGATCCTCGACTATCTCAACATGTTTTCGCAGAGCCAGACAGTAACGGCTACTGCGGTGTCCGCTGATGTGATCGACCTTGGACCGCTCTACGCAGGTAATGATGTGCGTGATATCGGCCCTGGTTATCCGATTGAGTTTCTGGCACAGGTAGCAACTACAGCTACTGCTGCTGGTGCTGCAACGGTGACGATCAGCTTGCAGACATCAAAGACCAGCGACTTCGCTACCGCAACCACGCTCTTGCAGACCGGAGCTATTGCTGTGGCTGATCTCAAGGCTGGTTATCGCTATGTCGCAACCGTTCCGCACGGCGTACAGCGCTACCTGCGAGTCAACTACGCCGTGGCCACAGGCCCGCTGACTGCTGGTGCTTTCACCTCTGGCTTACTGCTGGATGCGGATGCGCAACGCAACTACGCCAGCGCATTCAAAATCACCGTTTAAGGGGCGCGTGACATGTCACAAGAGAAAAGTTATCTGGTCACGCGCAAATCGTTCATTGATGGCCACTTGCTGGAAGAAGGCGAGATCATCAAGTACTCAGGCAAGGCTGGTAATAACCTCCAGTTGCTTGATGACGATGGCAAGCCGGTTACTGCAACTGCCGCTGTGCAGGATGGCGATAGTGCCGACTTGGAAAAATTGCGCCAGCAGTATGAAGGGTTGTTTAACGAGAAACCTCACTTCAACACAGGCGCGGCCAAGCTTCAGGCAGCTATCGATGAAAAGCGCAAAGAGTTAGGCGTTAACTAATCACCGAGGGGCTTCGGCCCCTTTCTTCTATGGAGTGATCGCATGAAAACCGTAAACCTCAAGATTGGCACTGACACCTACGAAAGCGAAGGCGGGAAACCAGAGACACGCGACGAATACCCTTGGGGTTTGCGCTTCACTCTGAACAACGACACGCTGGAAAAGCTGGGCATTCCTCTGCCAAAGGTTGGCGAGATGCTGGTCGTTGGCGGCATTGCTAAGGTGCTGTCTGTTTCCACTCGCACCGAAGGCGACAAGGCCGAAAGCAGCGTTGATCTTCAGTTTACCGATCTCGGTGTAGAAGCTGCGCCAGCACCACAGCGCTCCGCCGCTGATACGCTCTACGGCGATGCAGGGGGCGAGTAATGGCCTCTGTAATCCAAATCTGCAACGTTGCGCTTAGCCGCCTGGGTAACAGCCGGGTGATCGCCAGCCTGGTCGAAAAGAGCAAAGAGGCGGCAGCCTGCAACCTTTTCTATGAGGATTGCCGTGATGCTGTTCTGGCCGACTTCCCTTGGGCGTTTGCGTCGAAGCGTGTGGCCCTGGCTGAGTTGGACATCACACAGCCTGATTGGCAATTCAGTTACCGCTACCCAACTGACTGCATGCGCCTTATCGAAATCTATCCGCCGGACGGCAGCCGCTTTACTACGCCAGAATTCCGCGTTCCATTTGAAACCGGGGCGGAAGCGGATGGCGCTGGCCGCCTGATACTCACTAACCTGCCGAAAGCATGGATCCGATACGTGTCCCGCATCACCGATCCGAACATGTTCGGGCCTGAGTTCCGCGATGCCCTGAGTTGGCGACTGGCTGCAGAAATCAACATGCAGGTGACTGGTGATCCGAACCTTGGCGCGCAGGCTCAGCAGCGCTACCAACTGACAATTTCATCAGCGTCAGCACTGAGCATGCAGGAGGCGCAGGAGCCTGTTGCCCCTTGGTCTGATGTCACCAATGCGAGGCTGTCATAATGACTACCAGCCTGATCCAGCCGTCCTTTGCCGGTGGAGAGATATCACCAAGCCTTTATGGCCGCGTTGATCTGGAGAAGTACCAGACATCACTGCGCCGCTGCCGTAATTTCGTTGTGCGCCAATCCGGTGGCATCGAGAACCGGGCGGGCACCCGCTTTGTGGCCCCGGCAAAATACGCCGATCGCAAGTGCAGGCTGATCCCGTTCCAGTTCAATACTGAGCAAACCTATGTGATTGAGGTTGGCGATCACTACTTTCGCGTCTACCAGGACGGCGGCCAGGTGGTTTACTCGTCTGGGCCAAGCGCTGGTCAGCCTGTTGATGTCGTTACGCCATGGGCGGCTGCTGATATCGGCGAACTGAAATACACGCAGAGCGCCGACGTGATGACTGTCTGCCACCCTAACTATCAACCGCTGGAGATCCAGCGCTACGCACACGATGACTGGCGCACAGCCGAGGTTGTCACTGTCAGCGGGCCATTCGGCAGCGTTAATATTGACGAAGCCATTACCGTGTATGCCAGCGCCGCCAGCGGCACGGTAACGCTGACCGCCAGCAGCGCGATATTCAAAGCCTGGCATGTTGGCAAGCTGTTCTACATGGAGCAGAAAAACGTTGATACTGTTGGCCGGTGGGTTACCGGTGAAGCGGTCAGCGTAGGCGATATGTGCCGGTATCAGGAAAACTATTACCGCTGCATTAATGCTGGCGAGCGTGGCCACACCGGCCCGGTTGCACCATCGCACACTACCGGCGATAGCTGGGATGGCTGGGCAGTAACTGGATCGGATGCGTATGGCGTACTGTGGCGCTATCTGCATTCTGGCCGTGGTATCTGCAAGATCACCACCGTCGCTGGTGATGGTCTGACAGCCACTGCTGATGTTGTGACGCGCAAAGACGGCGAGATAGAGTTGCCCGGGCAGGTGGTTGGAGAAGATTCGGCCACATACAAGTGGGCGCACTCTGCATGGAATAGCGAGGTTGGCTATCCTGGCACCGTTGTTTATTACCAGCAGCGCCTGATGTTCGCCGGTTCACGCAGCCAGCCGCAGACGATATGGACAAGCCGCAGCGGCGACTACAAAGATTTTGGAACGTCCAACCCAACGGTTGACGATGACGCGATCACCTACACATACGCCGGGCGCCAGCTTAACCAAATTCGTCACCTGATCGATGTTGGCTCCCTAGTGGCGCTGACCAGTGGCGGGGAATACAAGGTTAACGGTAACCAGCAGGGGACGTTGACCCCGTCAGCGTTCCAGTTCTCCAGCCAGGGGCAGAACGGGGCCAGCCATGTGCAGCCGATCGCAATCAGCAATGTGGCCCTGTACATCCAGAAGAAGGGCGGCGCGGTGCGCGACCTGGCCTATTCGTTCGACGTTGACGGCTTCCAAAGTTCTGACCTAACCATCCTTGTCGATCACCTGTTTGTTGGTCACCAGATCGTTGACTGGGCATTCTCCATCACGCCTATGTCTGTCGTCTGGGCTGCGCGTGAAGATGGCATGCTGCTGGGCCTGACCTATTTGCGTGAGCAGCAGGTGATCGCATGGCACCCGCACCCGAGCACTGGCCGGTTTGAATCTGTATGCAGCATTGCAGAGGGTAACGAGGACGCTACTTACTTCGTGGTCAACCGTACCATTAATGGCCAGCAGAAACGCTACATCGAACGCCTACAGACCCGACTCTATACCGATGTTGATGATGCCTTCTTTGTCGATAGTGGACTGACGTACGACGGGCGCAATACCAACGGCAGCAAAACCATGACGCTGACCGGCGGCACCGGTGATTGGCCATACGACGAAGAGATGGTGTTGACCGTATCCGGCGCGGCCTACTTTGTGCCTGGCAATGTCGGCAACGAGATCCACATGCCGTACATCGAGGATGGCGAAAACAAGGTGTTGAAGCTGCTGATCCGTTCACTGAACAACGCCAACCAGGTGGTGGTCACCAGCAACCGCGATGTGCCCGTTAGGTTCCGTGGCGTTGCTGTCAGTAACTGGGGGCTGGCGCGTGAAACCTTTACCGGCCTGAATCACCTGGAAGGGGAGATCGTCAGCATTCTGTCCGATGCCAATGTTGAGCCACAAAAGACCGTCACCGCTGGCAGCATAACGTTGGAAAAGGCAGGCGTAGTTGTGCATGCCGGGCTGCCAATCAAGGCTGTGATGGAAACCCTGGACGTTAACCTGAACGGCAATGAAACGCTGCTGGACAAGAAAAAGCTGTTCACCAAGGCGTCGCTGCTGGTCAACGAGTCACGCGGCGTCTTTGCCTCAACTCCTGGCTGTGAATTCTATGAATACGCTCAGCGTTCTGATGAGTTCTACGACGAGCCGGTAGATAACGCCACGGGCACCATTGAAATGCTGCTCGATGCGAACTGGGGCAAGAATGGCCGGGTGATTATCAAACAAGATGATCCGCTGCCGATGACCATCCTTGCGGTGATCCCGCGTGTAACCGTGGGGGGCAACTGATGCGAAAGGTTCAGGTTGTTCAGGCAACCGCCGAGCATGCAGCGGAATTGCTGCCACGTGTGCGCCAGGCCGATATTGACGAGTTCGCAGCCATGAGCGGCAAGACTCCGGCGCAGGTGCTGGCTGTTGGCCTGCGTTCCTCTGCTTTGTGCTATGCGGGCCTGGTAGATGATCAGGTTGTCACTATCTTCGGCGTGGCTCCGCGCTCCATTATCACTGGCTCCGGTGTGCCGTGGCTCGTTAGTTCCGATCTGGTTGAGCAATACCAAACCACATTTTTACGACGTGGACGCCCTCTGCTGCGTACCTTTCTTGAGCAATACCCGGTACTGGAAAACTATGTCGATGCACGCAATACCGCGGCTATCTGCTGGCTGCGCTGGATGGGCTTCACCATCCACGAAGCTGCACCGATCGGCAGGGCCGGGCTTCCTTTCCACAGATTCGATATGAGAAGAGGTGACCATGTGTGAACCCGCATCGATCGTAGCAGGCGTTTCTTTAGCCATGAGCGCATACAGCGCATACAGCCAGCGGCAACAGGGCAAAGTGGCACAGAGCATGGCGAACTCCCAAGCGGAAGCCCAAGAGGTTGCAGGGCGTGATGCTATCAATACCAGCAACGCCCAAGCGGCTATGCAACGCCAGGAGGCTCGACAGCTTCAGGGCGCACAGTCGGCCGCATTTGGTGCCGGCGGAACAGACATGACCAGCGGCAGCGCACTGAATATCTTCGGTGACACGGCGATCAACAGCGCACTGGACTCGGGGACGACCATCACCAACGGGATTAACCGGGCAAATGGCCTGAACTTCCAGGCTGATATGAGTCGCACGCAGGGCAGGATCGATAAGCAACAGGCCAACATTGGCGCAGGCATGACGCTGCTAAATGCTCCGCTTCAGGCTTTTGGTGCTTACAAGACCTTTGGCGGTGGAGCCTCGCTGTTCAACTCAGGTGCAGCATCAACAGGGAACTCGGCTGATGTTATCGGAAAAACACAAAATACGCTGAATACTGCCGGAACCGGCCGCTACGGTTACAAAACTCCGTACACATTTTAAGGGGGCGTGATGCCAACAGTACCGATTTCCCAGCGCAAAACAGCGCCAGAAATGGCCCCGGTCAACAACGTCAATCTGCGGTTGCCACAGCAGGGGCTAGGTGAGCAACTCGCCCAGGTTGGAGGAAACTACATTCAGGTGATTGGCCAGGAGAAGGAAAAGCAGGATCTGGCCTTTGCTCAGAATGCGCTACTGCAGTTCCAACAGAAAGCTGATGACCTGATCAACAATCCGCAGACCGGCCTGATCACAAAGCAGGGTGCAAATGCTATTGGCCAGGGTGAGGCGCTGGCCAGCCAGCTCGGCCCAATGGCGGCGGAAGCTTTTGACTCTATCCCCGACGGGCCCGCCAAAGAGAGATTTCGCAATCAGTTCCAGACCGCAGGGCAACCGATCGCCAACCGCGCACGTCAGTATGAAGTTGGCCAGCGCCAGCAGTTTGAATCTGGTCAACAGCAAGGGCTACTGGCTAACCTACAAAAGCAGGCCCGCGACAGCTATGACGACAATGACATGCTATTGAGCACGCTGTCCCTTGGCGGGCAACAGATCGTTGCATATGGACAGGCGCACGGGCAAAGCCCTGAAGAAATCGAGTCTAATTGGAACAACTTCCGGGAAAGCACAGCGCACGAAGTCTTAAACGCCCGCGCCAGTACCGGGCGATATGAGCAGTATCTTGCCAAGAACGGCGAGCCTTCCGACACAGGCGGAGTACCACGATTCAGTGCTCACGGTAATTCATCTGCTGCCCGCGGCCTTCGTAATAACAACCCAGGCAACATTGAAGCCAGCGCCGATAATCCGTGGGAAGGGCAGACCGGAAGCGATGGCCGTTTTGCAAAGTTTGAAACACCTGAGCATGGGATCCGCGCCCTGGGCAAAAACCTGCTGTCATACAACAGGCTTCACGGTCTGGATACCGTCGGGGAGATGATCACTCGTTGGGCACCACCAAAAGAGAAAGGGAACAACACTGATGCTTACATCAAGGCGATTTGTGCTCAGCTAGGTGTAGGTGCCAATGACCAGATCGATGTAACCAACCCGCGCACGCTGGCCGCATTGTGCGCCGGGATCGTGCAGCAAGAAAATGGCGGACAGCCATATAGTGCCGATCAGATTAACAATGGCGTCAGTGCCGCGCTGGGGCTGACAGAATTGACTGGCTCCAGCAAACGACGCACCGGTGATGCTGCCTTTGACTCTGCCAGCCCGGCAGCGCAAGGGGCATACTTGCGCCAAATGCAGGCCATGCAGAACGAACAGCGCGCCCTGTATGCGGCACAGATGGGGACATCTATCAAAGATGCCTATTCTGCCTTGGATGAAGGTATGCAGCCCGGCCAGCTACCAACCCAGGCTGACATGGTGAATGCCTATGGAGCGGCAAAGGGTTTGCGCCAGTGGCAGGATCTTCAAGACCAGAAAGCCTATGGAGGCGTCATCGCTGCGTCCAAGGATATGTCACCGGCTGCACGCGAGGACTTGCTCGAACGCCTTCGCCCTAACGATCCCAACGCTGAAAACTTTGCGGCCAATCAGCAACGCTGGTCAAAAATGAAAGCCAAATTCAGCGAGCTGGATAAAGAGTGGGAAAGGAACCAGGGCCGCACCATGGTCGCTAACGCGCTGAATAATGGCGTAGCGCTTGATCCGTCGAACAAGAGCAACAAGGATGCTGCCGACAGTTATTTTGATAGCAATCTCAGCAACTTCAATATCAAAAATAACGACGATCTTAATGCGGTTACCAGCTTTGTCGCCAAGACCGGGATCATCCCAACAAAGTTATCGTCACAGCTTAATGCAGCGTCGGCGGTCAAAGACCCCAACGTGGCCATTCCCGCTGCCGAGTTAGTAAGCCGGATCTATGACACCAACCCGGCAGCAGTATCCAACATGCCGAAGGAAAAGCAGTCGTTTTACCTGAATGCCAAACGCCTTAAAGACGCCGGTGTTGATCCCAAAGAGGCTGTAGAACAGGCTTATAACCTGGCCTATAACCAAACGGACTCGCTCAAAGCACAGTTGGCATCTGAACAGGGATCGTCATCCTATAAGAAAGACCGGCTCAAGGCGGCCAGTGATTTTGTCAGCGACCGCTCGCAGTTTTTCAGAATCGATCCATCAGCAAAAGACACGAACACAGATGCTGCTCGTTTCCGCCAAGACTATGAGTCGCTTTATGACCTTAACTATCGCGTATCCGGCGGTGATGCTGACATTGCCAAAAAGCTGACAAGCCAGCAGGTAGCCCGCGCCTGGTCGATCAGTGAAGTTAATGGCAGCGCGCAGTTGATGAAGTACGCGCCGGAGGCACTTTATCAAGGTGGGCCTAGTGGATGGCAGGCGCAGCAGTGGGAAGAAGAGAAACAGCGCCTCACGTTCGGCGAAAAGAGTGACCCAATTGAAACCAGCACCAACGCGCTTGGTGCTACCTCTGGTCGTCCAGGTATTGCCACGACGACCACCCCGGAACGGAAAGTTAAAGGGGACGTGATTCTTGTTCCTGATGTCCATACGCCGCGTAACGGCGATTACGCCATCATGATCAGCGATAAAGATGGTGGGCTGCCTCAGCCTTACTATGATGCCGATGGGCGGCCATTGCGATACAGGCCAGATCTACAAAGCTGGAAGCCATACCAAGAACTACTCACTGACCAGAAGGCGAACGTTGAACAAACCATGCAGAAGGCCCAAGAGCGCAGAGGGTTCTATGATACGCACCGGGAGTTCGATAACCAGTATCAGGAAAGCCATGAGAAGCGCATAGAAAAACAAAAGACCCAACTTAAAAACTACTTCAGATGGGGTAAAGAATAATGCCTGTTTATCCAACGCCTGACTCATACGCCAATAACTTCAGTGCACCTCAAGCGCCTGGCTGGGATACACCACCAACACCTGGTGTTAATCCGGCACCGGCTGAAGAAGGACCATCGGTATTGGGGGCTGCATTCCGCCAATATAATCTCATGTCTGGGCTGCTTAACCCTGCGCCGGACTTTGAAGAACAGGAAGGTTATAACCCATTCAGCAACCCAGACGAGATCCGCGGGTATGAACCGTGGGCTACCGCCTTCTCTGATTCTCGATCCCCACAACAGACGGCATCGATAAGGCAACGAATTGATGACGAAAATCAGGATAGGCAATTCCTAGCGGAGTCCGGCGCGCCCGGTGTTCTAGCCAGCATTGCTGCAGGAGTCGTGGATCCTGTTACCATTGCCAGCTTGTTTGTACCTGGTGCCCAAGGTGGCCTTGCGGCTCGCGTTGCTTCAAACGCTGCTATTGCAGCCGGTGGTACAGCGATAAGCGAGCTGGCTCTGCATCAGCAGCAATACACACGGACAGCGGAGGAAAGCCTGCTTCACACCGCAGCCGGTGCAGTATTGGGCGGCATGCTCGGCGCTGGCTCTCATCTGCTCAGCCCAGAGGTTCGAAACGCTGCGCAAACAGAGATCGCTGATTCACTCAGGAATATCCGCAACGGCGGAAGCGTTGGCGCCATGAACGTGCCTGCTACAACCTTGGCGCAGGAAACCATGCGGGGGCCCAAAGTCGTCAACAAGGTCATGAACATGACGCCGCTTGGCCGTACTATGGAATCCCCCTCTGTAACCGTGCGCCGTACTGTCCAACAATTGGCAGAGAACAACCTCACCACTGCCAAGAACCTGGAGGGGATCGCAACTCCATCCGCCGCAGAAACACAGGTTCGTATGTGGGCGCGGGAGGAAGCAGCCTCAGCTATAACGGCTAATGATGGGTTTGCTAAATTCAGGGCGCAGGGCGGAACTGGCAGCAAGCTAGATTTTGCCGAGGAAGTTGGCCGGGCGATGCGCCGAAATGATACCAGCCCTAATGCAGTCGTGCAGGAAACGGCAAAGGCACTACGCCCTATCCTCGATAACATACGGAAAGAAATGCAATCGCTCGGCATGCTTGCCGACAACCTGAAGGTGACCGGTGCGCAGAGCTATTTTCCGCGCATGTACCGCCAGGGGGAAGTGCTTGCCAAGCGTGACGAGTTCAGGAAGATCATCACTGACTGGTGGGCAAGAGGCAGCAAGGCATCGCAGGAGGATCTCGACATAGCTGCTGATGAGGTGATCAACAAAATCACCGGCGCAATGCGTCCGCAGGATTACGCCAACGCCTTCTCTGTAAAACTGCCAGGCTCGACAAAGTCACGCTCGCTTAATGTGCCTGACGATCTGCTGGAGCCATTCTTGGAATCGGATGTGCGCTTTGTAATGCAAAGGCACATTCGTGATGCGGCGCCAAACATCGAGTTAACGCGTAACTTTGGCGACTCTTCAATGGAGCGGGTACTGAAAGATATTCGCGACGAATACACCGACATGATGCGCAACAACCCAGCAGACCAGGCGATGCTGAACAAGCGAATGAAACGCGATGAAGCGGATATCATGGCCATGCGCGATCGCCTTCTTGGCACCTACAAAATGCCTGATGATCCGTCTGGGACATTTGTGCGGGCCGGTAACGTACTAAGGAATATGAACTACCTGACCAAACTCGGTGGCATGACCGTGTCTGCTGTTCCTGACCTGGCCCGCGCCGTCATGGTAAATGGCTTCAGCAAGACATTCAGCGCCTACGGGAAATGGCTGGCACGCTCTCCAGCATGGAAGGCTAACAAGCAAGAGATGCAGAAGATGGGCACAGCACTGGATATTGTGCTGTCAGACCGTAGCCGGGCGATAGCTGACATCGCTGATGGGTTCTCGCAGCGTTCTGCGCTGGAGTCTGGCCTGGATTATGCCACGGGCAAGTTTGGTAACCTTACGCTGATGAACCAGTGGAACTCCTTTCACAAAGCATTGAATGGGATGAATACGGCAGACATCATCCTTAACTCCACAAAATCCAATCCACGCCTGGCTAAGCTCGGGATCGATGACAACATGGCGGCCCGTATCCAGCAGCAGTTTAACAAGCACGGTAAGACGATTGACGGCCTGCGCATAGGCAACAGCAGTGCCTGGGATGATCCGGCAGTGCGGGCTGCTTTCGAGTCTGCCGTGGTGAAGGATGTGAACAACACGATAGTAACGCCAGGCATTGGCGACACACCGCTGTGGTCAAGTTCCCAGATGGGAAAGCTGGTATTCCAGTTCAAGTCGTTTATTTTTGGTTCCTACAACCGGGCCACCGCAGGCGGGATCCAGGCTGGTGACGCGCAATTCTATTACGGCCTGGCTATGCAGCTTATGCTTGGTGCAATGACCTATGCGATCAAGAACACGATAGCCGGGCGTGATGTGGACTATGCGCCTGAAAAGCTGGTGCTTGAAGGCATCGATCGGTCTGGTGCTCTGGGGCCGCTAATGGAATTCAACAACACGCTGGAGAAGGTTAGCGCGGGCACCCTTGGCTTTGGGCCTGCACTCGGCACTGGAACCCAGTCGCGCTACGCCAGCCGCAACGCGATCGGTTCTATCCTTGGCCCGTCGTTTGACTCTATGGGGAAACTGTCAGATATTGCTACAGGGATACTCAGCGGTGACTTTGATGATAAGGCTGTAAACTCAACACGGCAGCTTATCCCAGGGCAAAACTTGTTCTGGATAGCTCCGATTTTGAACAAGGTTGAAGAAGAGCTTAAATAGCTAGGTGAATAATGAAAATAAAAATAATTGTGATTGCATCTATGTTCTTTTCTTTTGGCGCTTTATCAGTGGAGTGTAATAAGGATAATTTCGATAAATGTAAAACGTGCGATCAGCTTCAAAAAGCTATTGATATCAAACACCCAGATCATGGGGATTACTATCGTGCCGCCTTATGGAATGGGCTGTATGCAGCATATGTTAGGAATTGCCAAGCCGTTGGCGAGAAGCTTTTGAATAATGGAGCTACCCCGTCCCTAGGTGGGTATCTTGGTTCTATGGGAGGTGTCATAACAGGGAAATGGCCTCACAATAATGAATCTATAAACCTTGAGTGGGCTAACATGCTGATAAAGCATGGCTTTGATGTTAATACTTATACTAGTGACTATAGGTCTGCCACTGAGGTCTGGGCTGAAGATGAAAGTCTTATAGAGTACAAGTCAGTGTTTGATAAACTACTTGCATCTAGTGAAGTAAAACCGCTGAATCCAGCAAGAAATGTAGAATGGTGTGCTTCAGAAAAGCGAAATTTAAGTGCAACTGCGTCATTACAAAAATGCACATACAAGGTTATAGCTGAGCTAGATGATGGCGTATCACCAGCTTCTGAAGTTTCATTATCAGCTGTTAATTCATGCAGGAAAGAATTGAAAATTTTTACGTCTGGTGTTGCATGTAAAATGGCAGTTGATAATAAGTCATCAATGAATAAGTCAGAGCTTTATAATATTTATATAAACAGTCATGAAAATAATAATGCAGTATTTACTGCCGTAAAAGAATTAACTATGAAGCAAGTCCTTGAATATCGAGCGATAAACAGAAAGGCTGGCATTAACTGATTGACTGTCAACTAAGCCCCGCACGGGGCTTATCACTGCAAGGAGGTGATCACCATGGCAAAGAAACAGTATGGCATCATGCCGCCGTTCCCCAGGCTGGTCGCTATGATGCGCGGCTCTGAGGGTCGTCACTTTGTCTACGGGATATGCTGGCTGACGAAGGCGATCACCATCCATCGCAATGGAGCTTACGAGATAGTGCCGATCGAAAGGGTGAGGTTTGTCGAGCCGACAAAGGAAGAGGTGGAGTTGCTGAACAGATCGTGACGTGGCCACACCCAACAAAAAGCCCGATTGCTCGGGCTTAATTTTTAGTAACTTCCGCCGCCACCCTTACGGGCATCAGCAGATCGGTCTCCACAAACAGAGCCATCTTTTGCGCGATCGGTGCGGTGCTCGCAACTGCCAGCAAACGCCTGTGCAGAAGCACCTAAAGCCAACACAACCAGAAATAATGCGAATACTTTCTTCATTTTACATTCCTTGCATCAATAAAAAGCCACAAATATGGCTCGTTGAATATGCGCCTACTCAGGAATTAAGAGAAGGGGAATTGATGATTTTATCTACGAAACCGCACGGACTCTCACCCCGCACAAGACCTTCCAAAAATCACCATGATCGATTTAAGCGATCAATTTTGCGTAATTGATCTGCGTATCCTATTTGCACCTTTCTCAGCAACAACCACAATCAGATGTACTGGCCAGCAAAACCCAACGTAACCACCAACCCACACCAGGGGGATGCATGGCTAAACACGACCATAAGAATATGAATTACAACAACACTGACGTGGAGCTAGACCAGGTCATCACTGAGCTGATAGCCGATGAGGGGAACCTGCAACTGCTGAAACTGATCCGGCGGTTGAGCGATGGTGATGAGTGCTCCCTGGCCGGGGTAGTTCGGGAGATAGAGGTTATCCGGTATTACGTGGCAGAGTCCAAGAAACGCCTGGCTGCGGTGGCCACATGCGCCCAGTACATCGCAGAGCAGACCAAGATTGAATAAAAAAGAAAGGGGCCACCGGCCCCGATTCGCTGAAGATTACTCCCCGAGCTTGTAAGTAATAAACTCCGCGTGTGTCTTGATTTCCAGCCTTAACTTTTCTGTTTGTGTGACGTAGTTCACTAAAGCGTTAAGTTCTAAAAACGCTGCACCAACCTCCGATCCATCAGCCTCAAGCTCCCTTAGCAGTCGTTCTATGTTTGAACCTTTCGCTAGCCCGGCAACTCCTTTGCTCGTATGTATTTTTTGTTCCAGCAACCGGCTGGACGGATAGTCATATTTTTTCACCTGGCGTTACCACTCATGTCAGCCAAAAACACTGTATGTATATACATAGATTAAACCGAAGCGAATTGCAATGCGACACATAAAATTACCTTATTGGTAATATTTAATCAATGTTATTGCTAGTTCAATTCATATACGGTTTGGTTGTGCGTACAATGATGAGGTTTAAAGCATAACAGGGCGAAAAAATGACCGTATCAACCGAGGTGAGCCGCGAAGAGTACACCGGCAACGGAGTGACGACAGACTTCGACTACCGATTCCGCGTCTTTTCTGCGGAGGATTTGGTTGTATCTGTCGCTGACACAACAGAAACCATCACGGTATTGACCCTCAATACCGACTACACGGTGACGGGAGCAGGCAGCCGAACAGGCGGAAAGGTAAAGCTGTTATCGCCGCTGGCGTTTAACTGGCGGATCAGTATCGAGCGTGCGCTGCCTGTCACACAGGAAACCGACATCCGTAACCAGGGTAACTTCTTCCCTGAAGTCCACGAAGATGCTTTCGACAAGTTGACCATGCTGATCCAGCAGGTCTGGGGTTACTTCGGTCTGGCGCTGCGTAAGCCTACGTGGTTGGCGAAATACTATGATGCTCAGGGCAACCGGATCGCCAACCTAGGCAATCCTATCAACCCTCAGGACGCAGCCACTAAGATCTATGTTGACACTGCCGTTGCTGAATCTGATGATTATGCAGATGACCTATTTAAGCGAACGCTGAGAGTGCCAGAGTCATCAGTAAACCAACTGCCTTCGGCTGAGGTAAGGGCTGAATCACTTCAGGGTTACAACAATTTAGGGCAGCCTGTTCCTATCTTTGCTATGACAGACACCGCCGATCTTGCTATCAAGCTTGCTGGGTCGTTTGGTACCCAATTAATTGGCCATACTGATCTGATATCAAAGTTTTACCTTCTGAAAGACTACCTTGATCAAGGGTACATACTTGTTTCATCACGCGATGAACTGCTGGCGGCGCAGAACGTTATTAAAACGGTTATGCGAAAGCGAACAGAGGTCCGCCTTGCGCGTGATTTTGCGCCATGGACTGCCTCGCAAACTGATATTGATCTGGCGTGGGTTACTATCAAGGGGCACGGAGAAGGTACGTATATCGATGCTACTGGAATTCCTAATGTTGCAGGGAATTATTTTATTCGATTCTATAATTCTGGTGAGCTAGATATTAAATCGTTGCCTGCGCTTGAAGGTTTAAGGTTTTCCGGTGTAAACGTTGTTGGCCCTGATAGAAACTCATTAGTTGATGGAATTTTATTTCACAGCCCGGAGGGGCAGTTAGGAAACCTTACTGTCGGCTACTATAGTATCCAAGAGTTTAGCCGTGGACAAATTTATCAACGTAACGCGTACATCATTAAGACTGTAAATGCTCAGATTCTACGCTGCGGTGTTTACCATATCGACATGCCATTTGGCTTTTCAAACTACGGTGAAAACATCTCGTTCTATGGTTGCACTATTGCAACCAGTGGCGGTGTGGCTGTCCATATAAACAACGGCAATGGTGGAATTACGCTCACAAATTGCAGTATAGACTACGTTGGTCGGATTATTATTTCGGAGGCGGGATATGTAGAGGTTAACGGTGGCCACCATGAATTTGATAACTCAATTAATCCGCTGACTGGCATACCCTATGCTGTCTCTACTGCGCAAACAGCACGCATTACATTGCGCGGAACAAAAGTGATGTGCATAAGAAGTGGTGGTATGACGCAGCCCTATCTTGTGCAAGCTGAAACCCTGGCTGATGGGGTTTATTTTTTTGCAGTGCAACCACAAAATTTAAAGACAACAACGGGAGTGCTAAAGACAGGCGATGGCCGCTTTATTATTCGTGATTCACAGGTGCAGCGTGGTGGCGGTAACCATGGCCTAACCATTGTTCAGTCAAAATATGAAAACCTCTTCATTGATCCAGAAAACAGCCAGCCTGTAGTGTGTGATTGGTATGTTTATCGCGTTAACTCCACAGTAAATAGCAGGACGGAGGGTGATAACATTACAATTACTAACTCAACTGATGTGCATAGAGAAGGTAGTCATTCATTAAAGGTTTCTCGGACCATCCTTGGTACTAATCACGGCGTAGCTGTTGTGGCTCCAGTTCTTACTGCCAACCAGCCCGCGTACATTTTTTACATCTATGCAAGTGGTGTAACGGGTTCCGTATTTACAGATTTTTACTTCGTTGCTGTTCAGGGGTTTGATGTCTATGGTAGGCCAAATATCGTAAGACAGAGTGATACTATCGGAACGAGGACGACGCTATTAACCGGGGCTACCGGTTGGCAATCTGTATTTTCAAATCCACTAAAAGCACCTGCTCCTGCGTGGGCGACACATGTTGCAATTAAAATTAACTCATCAGGAATCAGTGAAGGGTATTATTACATTGCTGATGCCGGTGTGTGGCAAATATAAATAGGGGGATTTATGATTACTGATTCAACTTTAACAGAAGAACAAAACATTACGCTTATTCTACTCGATAAGCTTAATTGGAATACTGACGCAGCAAAGTTAGCTACTGAATTTATTCAGGGCGATGAGCTAAGGCAAAGGCTTTTTAACGTCTATTACGATAAGGGGGATGATGTCGCAGACGAAATCAAGAGAACTAACTCTGCGATATCATTAGCAAATGCAGCGCTAGTTCTGTTCCCTAAAGAAACTGGGGCGGCAGAGTAATTTTTTACCCCGCATAGGGGAGGTTGGAGCCATGAGAATGAATGATCAGCAACCGGTAAATATCGTTACGCAGTTTTTCGCCTGGCTGGCCGCAATAGCATCTGCGGCTGGCATAACAACGCAGGATCTTATTTACATCGCATTCGGGGCCATAGGTGTGTTGGTTTCTGTGCTCTCGTTTGTACTGGGACGCATTGATTCCAGGGCGAAGCGCAAACAGGAAGAGCGCCGCACTGCGCTCTATGCGGAATATTTAGGGAAACGTAGCGGTAGAATTGGAGCTTCAGTTGACGAGGCAGATCAGTATACGCCTCTGCCTGGCGGGGAGAGTAAAGCGTGAAAAATATAAAGAAAGGTGCTGCCGCTGTCGCCTGCTCTGTCATGGTAATCATCGGCCTGGTGGTGGCCAATGGCAATGTGCGCACTAGTCAGAAGGGGTTGGAGATTATCGGCAATGCGGAGGCTTGCCGTCTTGAGCCGTATCTCTGCCCGGCGAACGTGTGGACTGACGGGATCGGCAATACGCACGGGGTTAATCCAGGAGTGCTCAAGACCGTTGACCAGGTGGCCGCAGACTGGGAGCGCAATATTCTGGATGCAGAGAAATGCGTGATCCGTTATGCCAACGGCGACAAGCTGCCGAGCGGCGCGTTCGATGCCGCGGTGAGCATTACGTTTAATGCTGGCTGCCCGGCGATGCAGAAATCAACCATGTTCATGCGCTTCCGGGAGGGGCGCATAGCTGACGCCTGCAACCAGTTCCCGCGCTGGGTGTACTCCAACGGCAAGATCCTGCGGGGTCTGGAAATCCGTAGGGAAAAGGAGCGTGAACTATGCCTATCAAACTGACACCGGCGGCATTGGTTGCCACTGCCGTGGTGATCCTGCTGGCGCTGGCGTCCATCGTTGGCGCTGGCGTATGGCTGGCCAGCCGTCACTATCAGCCCACGATCGATAACCTCAACAGCCTGCTGGCGACGTGCCAGAACAACAACCGGCAGCAGGCCGCATCCATTGACAGCCAGAACGCCGGGATCACTGCACTGCAAGCGCTGGAGGCATTACGCCAAGCAGCGGCAGCAGAAGCACAGCGAAAAGCGCGGGCGGCAGCACAGGACGATTACGGTAAAGCCAATGAGGTGCTGACCGAACGCAGCGAAGGCGACGTGTGCGCGGCTGCTTCTGTGGCCTTTGATACCGAACTGAGAAGGGAGCGCGGGCAATGAAGAGACTGATCGTTGTAGCTGCTATGGTGCTGACCGGCTGCGGTAATGCCCCAGTACCACCTCCTGCATATGTCGAGGTTAAAGTGCCCGTGGCTGTGCCGTGTAAAACCGATCCCGTTGCTGTTCCTGCGTTTGCTGTTGACCAGTTAAAGATCGGTGCGTCTATCGATGTTCAGATGCGCGCACTGCGGGCGGAGCGTCACCAGCGGATCGGTTATGAGCGTGAGCTGCTGGCGGCTAGTGCCGCGTGTAACTGATCAGAGTTTCTTAGGTGGCGCTTCAAAGTTGTAGTTCTGTACGGCTTGGAACAAATCTTCAAAGGTTGCGAATGGCTCCGAGAATGCCCGGCGCCATTCGCGATGATAATGGACATCTAGCCAATACTGCCCCTCCTCGTCATGCCAGGCGCAGAAAGATGCTGCGGCGTCACGATCTGGCGACGGGTAGGCCTCATTTTCGTTCATGAAAAAAATAGCGTTCCCTGATATCATCAACCTGCGCATATAGCCCCTCAGTCATTTTCAACCATCCAAGTGTAGCCGCCAACCGGCACCAAAACGAGGGCACTTTATTCTGGTGACGGTATATAAGACGGTACGACATCAAAGATATTGCATTCTACGTTAGTTAAATCAATAACTTACTCTATCTGTAAATAATTGAGTGGGAATGATTTACAGAGGTTTTATACCTCTTTATACCTATTGAAATACACCAATAACCCTTTGAGAAATCGAAGGGTTTTTGTTTTTAGTGATTTATATCTATTGACCGAAGCATCAAAT
>Ga0302347_1000144_pt1 | contig 134056 bp, 119 predicted proteins | sample PhyWR1_FD_202178 | JGI IMG/M metagenome (GOLD analysis project Ga0302347, IMG submission 202178) | Leaf surface microbial communities from wheat plants in UC Gill Tract Community Farm, Albany, California, United States - DLSL W.R1 (v2)... | ecosystem: Host-associated > Plants > Phyllosphere >... | reverse complement strand
GTCAAGCCCGCCAGAGCCGATGGTATTGCCGTAACAGGTGGGAGAGTAGGTCGGTGCCTTTTTTTACACGGAAGCCCTTGCTGGAAACAGTCAAGGGCTTCTTTCGTTTAACTACCTCCATGGCCGTCCATGGGGCTGGTCCATCGGCCATGCTCCGCAACCGGCACTGTCCTCAGTCGCACAGTGCATCTTCATAGAAGTCTGCCGATCAATCTTAGTCCAAACTTGCAATTGTATCGATAGTGGCTATTTCATAACTGAAGTACAGGAGTGCTCTTAAACAATAGATACGCCATAGCCATATTGCTTTTCTATAATTCTTGTATTCATGTTTTTGTATCTTGCTGTAAATATTACTTATTGGTCATATGAGAAATTGTTTCATCATCGCTTTCCTACTATTGTTTATCTTGAGATCAGGTATTTCCCAAGAGGTGCAAGATTACACTTTTCTTTCTTATGAAAACTATCTTCCAACTCCGGAGATAGGTATTGTTGATTTTTATAAGAACTTAAATGAAAAATGGAAATGTAATTGGAATATGAATCATGATAAAGCTTATGTAAGATTCGAGGTTAGTAAGGATAGTACCGTTAAGGTTGTTTCTAGCAACATTGGACATGTCGATATGATTGAGGAAATGAATCAGAAATTTTCTTCCATATCGAAGTTTAACATTCGATCCGAAGAAAGTAATGGTAACATATGATTTTAATTGAGTAACTTTGCATGGCAATGGGTACATTATTGGATAAAGGAGTTAAACCGTATAATCATTACGGGGCTTATTTAAAGCAAAAGTATAACGGACAGAGAGTGTTTAAAGTGATTGTGGATGGTAATTTTACTTGTCCAAATCGCGATGGCAGTAAGGGCTACGGCGGTTGTACGTACTGTAATGTTGATTCTTTTACACCGGATACAGCCCGCAAAATTCCTTCGATACGGGAACAAGTGGAATCGGGGATCGAAAGAGCCCGCAATAGCTATGGAGCTGAAAAGTTTATTATCTATTTCCAGCCAAACACGAATACGTATGCGCCGACTCATTTACTGAAAATGATGTATGATGAGGCCCTAAGCATTGATCCTGAAAATACCTTAGGTCTCTCCGTGGGAACACGTCCTGATTGTTTAGATTTTGAAAAGATCGCGTTATTGGAATCTTATACGGATCGTTATGATGTAGATTTAGAAATGGGAATGGAATCTATCTACAACGATACATTGGAGAAAATTAATCGAGGCTGCTCACACGATGAGTTTGTTCAGGCAATGGATATGTTAAAGAATACTCCTCTGGAGATTTGTGTACATACAATTTTTGGTTTTCCATGGGAATCTGAAGCGATGATGTTAAAGTATGCAGACGAGATTAACCGGTTTCCACAGATTAAATTTGTGAAATTGCACCACTTGCATATTGTAGAAGGCTCCATTATGGGGGTAAAATATAAAAGAGAACCTTTTGAACTTTTCTCGATAGAAGGTTATACTGATTTCTTAGCCAAATTGATTCCAAGATTACGGCCTGATCTGATTATTCAACGTATTTTCGGGATTGCAGACAAAGAATTGTTGATAGCACCAAATTGGGGCTTTCCCAAGTCACATATACAAACGGCAATAGATAAAGGTTTGGAGGCACGTCAGGTTGTGCAGGGGAGTCTTTTTTAAAGTCTATATCCGTTCCTATAAATTTTGCAACGCTTGCATTGAACCAGTGGTTTGAACGTAAAATAAGATAAATAAATAAGGCTTCTCGAGAGAAGCCTTATTTATTTATCTTATTAACGAAAAGGGGAGAGCTATTTTCCTTTTCCATTTAGCCCTCAACAATCGTTTTTAGATCCGCTGGAGAATAATTGATGGATTTTAAAGTTTTGTTGTCAGCAGTTCTGAATACTAAAAACTTGCCATCAACTTCTTTGTAATAAGATTCTACTCCTTTCAATTTATAGTGTTCTTGGGTAGCAATTGCTTCCGCTTCGTCTTTACATGCCTTACTCATGTTAGAACGTTGAACCTCATCAAAAAGGGCAGAGAATTTATCTTTTAAGCCAAATTCCAATACTGCGCCAGCAAGTACATATTGGATGTCACATAGTGCATCTGCAATCTCTACCAAATCTTTATCCTGGATGGCTTCTTCTAATTCTTTTAATTCCTCAGCAATCAACGATACCCTTAAAGCACATCGTTGTTCAGATGGAATAGTAGGCGTGTCAAGGATGGGATGTTGGAATGTTTTATGGAATTCCGCAACGGAAGAAAGTGTTTTCGGATCAGTCATATTCTTTGTTTTTTTATTTTAAAGAGCAAATATAAAAAATAAGGACGGTTAACTGAATGACCGTCCTTATTTTTATTGATATCCTTGAGCGATTAAAGGAGGTGCTTTAATTGCACGATTTCTCGTTCTTCTAGGTATCTCCAACGGCCACGAGGTAAGTCTTTTTTAGTCAGATTGGCATATACCACACGATCTAATTTAACTACTTCATATCCTAAAGATTCAAAAATACGACGTACGATACGATTTTTCCCTGAGTGAATCTGGATGCCGACTTCGCGTTTTGATCCGCCTTGAACATAGCTCAAATCGTCCGGTTTGATCACACCGTCTTCTAATTCGATACCAAAGTTAATTTTGTTAAAATCGCCCTGTGTAAGGCTTTTGTTTAGTTCGACATTATAGATTTTGCTGATGCTGTTACGCGGGTGCGAAAGCTTTTCGGCAAGGCTTCCATCATTTGTCATTAAAAGGAGTCCAGTCGTATTTCTATCAAGGCGACCAACAGGATAGATTCTTTCTTTGGTTGCTTTAGAAACAAGTTCCATCACCGTATGACGCTCTTGGGGATCGTCTGTAGTCGTGATATAATCTTTTGGTTTGTTTAACAAAACATAAACATTTTTTTCACGTTTCAAGCGTTCGTTGTTGTAGCGGATTTCATCTGTTGCAGGGTCTACTTTAGTACCCAATTCGGTAACAGGTTCTCCATTTACCCAAATGACACCAGCCGTGATAAGTTCATCTGCTTTACGTCTTGAACAAATACCAGCATTGGCGATGTAACGATTCAAACGAACTAAGCCGTCGTCTTCTGACTCCGCAGCTTTTTTCTTTGGACGTTTAATATATTGTTTTTCACCAAAGTTCTTGTTGTCATCGAAATTTCGACTTCTTTCTCCGTCAAATTTTCTGTTTGAAGACCTTGGACCGTCATTTCTGTCGGTACGTTTGAAGCTATCTTTTTTGTCGAAAGAACGCTCTGATCTGTCGAATGACCTTGGACCGTCATTTCTGTCGGTACGTTTGAAATTATCTTTTTTGTCGAAAGAGCGTTCTGATCTGTCGAATGACCTTGGACCGTCATTTCTGTCGGTACGTTTGAAGTTATCTTTTTTGTCGAAAGAACGTTCCGATCTGTCGAATGATCTTGGACCGTCATTTCTGTCGGTACGTTTGAAATTATCTTTTTTGTCGAAAGAACGTTCCGATCTGTCGAATGATCTTGGACCGTCATTTCTGTCGGTACGTTTGAAATTATCTTTTTTGTCGAAAGAACGTTCTGATCTGTCGAATGATCTTGGACCGTCATTTCTGTCGGTACGTTTGAAGTTATCTTTTTTGTCGAAAGAACGTTCTGATCTGTCGAATGATCTTGGACCGTCATTTCTGTCGGTACGTTTGAAATTATCTTTTTTGTCAAAAGAACGTTCTGATCTGTCGAATTTATTGAAGGAATCTTTTTTATCAAAAGATCGTGAAGAATCATTTTTATCAAATGAACGAGATCCTCTACCGAATGATTTTTCTGAATTATCTTTTGAACGGGAGGAATTATTATCTTTTTGGAATGATGGTCTGTCTGAGAATTTTTTAGATCCGAATGATCTATTTTCACGATTATCATCTTTTCTGAAAGATCCTCTTTCAGAAGAGTCGTTTGACCCGTATGATTTTTTTCCGAAACTATTGTTCTTATCGCCTCTAGATTTGAAGCTGTCTGAGTTGCCTCGTGACTTTCTGGAGTTGTCATCACGACTGTTCCTTTTATTGCTGAATGGCATTGTGTTTTACTAAAAATGTGAACAGCAAAGTTAGGTATAATTTTGGGTTTTGCGAAAAAATCCTTATCTTTTTGTCTTTTCCTGAATTTACTTCATTTTTAAACTAAAAAAGCCCCTTTAAAGTGCTTAGGAGGTAACTATTTGTTTTTTAAATAAATAGTGTTTACCTTTGTACCCTTGAATTTGAACCAAGCTATTTTTTGATCGATTAGAGTCGTGGATAGGATAGCATTAAGGGAGTAAATGATAAGAAAGAAAGTTTTATGTAGTAGTGTGATTTTGTTTGCTTTATTGCTGTCAAAATTATACTCAACCCCACACAACAACGCTTCGAACGGCGGTCAGATCGCCGAGCCAAAGCTCATCTTAATTCCAGCTCATTCTGGAAAAGATGAAGAGAAGAAAGAAAAAAGCAATTCGTTTGAATCTTATATGAGTTCATTGACATTTGCCGAAGATTCCTTACCTATGGATCGTCCGCTTGTGGAAAGTAAATTGCGCAAATTTTTCAATCGATTCGCGTTTAAAAAGACAGGATCATACGATATGCATAGAAAGGCAGAAACCTATTTGCCGATGATCGCAAAGATTCTTAAATCACATGGTATTCCGGAGGACTTTAAGTACATTCCATTGGTGGAAAGCGGGCTCAGTAAGGCTGTAGTTTCCTCCAAGGGGGCAGGTGGCTATTGGCAGTTTATGCCTGCAACAGCCCGTTTGTATGGATTGAGAGTGAATGGTAAAGTAGATGACCGGAAAGATCTTGTCAAATCTACGCATGCTGCTGCCAGGTACCTTAAATATCTGTATGCCCAATTTGGAAACTGGACTTTGGTGGCTGCTGCATACAATGTCGGTGATGGTAGTCTAAAGGGCTCCATGAGGAGGCAAAAAAAGGACGATTATTTTGCGTTGAAGTTGAATAATGAAACTGGTTCCTATGTATACAAGCTAGTTTCGATGAAGGAAATTATTGAACATCCGCAGAAACATGGCTATTCGCGTTATGCAAATAAAGAATTGGAGACTTTAGATAAGGAACCTAATATGCTGTAAAATCAGTTGAATTAAAATAATGGCTACAGTGCAATAGAAAAGGCTTTCGATGTTGAAAGCCTTTTCTATTGCACTGCATTTCTAAGTAGTGTATTATCGATGGATTCTTATCTTAAATCGACTATATCGAATCCTTGGTAGTCATTTTTGTTAAATACGAATAGATTGTCTGAAAGTACCTTATTGCCCTGTTGTGAAGCTAATGTATATGTATAGCGGTTTCCACTTTTATCGAATATAGTGGTATCATAGATCAAATTTGTTGCTTTATTGATGCGTAGCTTTATCTTTGAATAGTTTTTTTTGCTATCCACTGGGGTTAAATTGACGACATTCAGTGTAAGTCCATTGACCTTTTCGGTATTGGTCAATGTATACTTAAAGCCAGTTGTATAGAAGCTAAAGATGTTTGTTGCGTTGATCTCGTTGGTCGAATTGCTGGCTTCCGAGATTTCAACTTCCTTTTCGGCTTTCATGATATTCCACTGTGTCTTGGAGTCTGATATCAATACTTGATTTTTGGTGTTCACCTGATATTTGTTGTTAGCCTTGTCCAGATATAGGGTTCCAGCATCAGCATGTGATCCTCCGTTCGCTTGTTTAATATGCAATGAGAAATTGGCCTGTATTGTTTTGTATGTATTGTACTTTTGGCTTACTTTCGTCAATAGCGCCTTAGCAGCCGCATCATTTTGTGCATAGCTGTTTTGACTGTATATCATAAATAGCAGCCCTACAATAAACCATAATTGTTTTTTCATTTTAGTTGTCCTTTTTTAACGTCTCCAAAAATTGTTCTAATGAATACTCATCTGGATAGAGCACTTCGCGTGCTTTACTTCCTTCAAATGGACCTACAATTCCTGCAGCTTCCAATTGATCGATGATTCGTCCTGCTCTATTATAACCCAATTTTAATTTACGTTGGATTAATGAAGTTGAGCCTTGCTGATGCATGACAATCAATCGGGCAGCTTCTTCAAACAATTGATCGCGGTCTTTGGGATCGAAATCTGTACTACCAGAACCATCACCGTTTTCATCTACGTATTCCGGAAGCATAAATGCCGAAGGATAGCCTCGTTGTGCACCGATGTAGTCGGAAATCTGTTCAACTTCAGGCGTATCGACAAATGCACATTGGATACGTATCAGATCACTTCCAGTTGCCAGTAGCATATCACCTCGACCGATCAACTGATCTGCACCTCCTGTATCGAGAATGGTCCGTGAATCGACTTTTGATAAAACACGGAATGCAAGACGAGCAGGGAAGTTGGCCTTGATTGTACCGGTAATGATATTAACAGAAGGTCGCTGGGTCGCTATGACTAGGTGAATACCCACTGCACGGGCTAATTGGGCCAAGCGCGCAATTGGCGTTTCTACCTCTTTTCCTGCTGTCATCATCAAGTCGGCAAATTCATCAACAATAAGAACGATATAAGGTAAGAATCGATGACCCTCCTCAGGGTTTAATCGGCGATTGATAAATTTTGCATTATATTCCTTTAAATTACGTACCTGAGCATTTTTTAACAAATCATAACGTTGATCCATCTCTATACACAAGGAATTTAGCGTGTTAATTACTTTTTTAGTATCGGTAATAATGGCGTCTCCGTCATCAGGTAATTTCGCAAGGAAGTGTCGTTCCACTTTTTTGAATAAAGAGAGCTCCACTTTTTTAGGGTCAACAAGTACAAATTTGAGCTCAGCCGGATGCTTTTTGTACAGCAAAGAGGTCAGAATGGCATTAATACCGACTGATTTACCTTGGCCGGTAGCACCTGCAACCAAGAGGTGGGGCATTTTCGCCAAATCTGCAATATACACTTCATTAGAGATTGTTTTACCTAACGCGATAGGGAGATCCATTTCTGTTTTTTGAAACTTTTCTGTAGCCAGGACCGATCGCATGGATACCATCTCCGGATTGGAGTTTGGTACCTCAATACCGATTGTTCCCTTTCCGGGCATAGGTGCAATAATTCGGATGCCTAAAGCAGCAAGACTTAAGGCAATGTCATCTTCCAGATTCTTGATTTTTGAAATCCTTACGCCTGGTTTCGGTATAATTTCATACAGCGTTACCGTTGGACCTATGGTTGCTTTGATGCTTTCGATCTCTATGCTATAGTTTCTCAGGGTATCAACAATCTTGTTTTTGTTTGCTTCAAGTTCGTGTTGATTGATTGTTATTTTACCCCCACCATAGTCTCTCAATAAATCCAAAGTTGGGTGTTGATAACCCGAAAGATCCAATTTTGGATCATATTGTCCGAATTGCGCCACCAGGTCGCTGGCAGTAATTTCTTTTTCTTCTTTGATATCTTCGACAACCAGACCTGGTACTGCTTCCACTTCTAGTGATGGTTCAGGTTCTTTTTGTGACGGAGTTGCAACAGCTGGCGGTTGGTATTCACGTATTAGCGGTACTTCTGCGTCTTCAAATTCTTCATTCGGCTGGTCAATCGTAAAACTGATAGATGGTGTATTATCTGTTCGATCCAACGGACTATCATCAAATGATAGTACCACTTTGTCTTTCGGATCAATCTGTACATCAGGTATTGGATGATGGGTAAATGCAGGGCGTTGAAGCTCTTCTTGTACTTCTTTTTCACGGGCAGATTGAAAACGCTCGTTGATGGATGTCGGCCGTTGAATAGATTCCCGGACAGATTGGATGGAATCATCTTCAATATGAATTTTATTCCTTAGGTTTTGCGTAGCGTATTCATCTTCGTCCTCCTGATCTATATCCTCCGAAAATGACTTGGATTTTCTATTGCTGAAAAGAACAAATTTGAAATCGAGGTTGTAAAGTAAGATTAATGTGGTCATATAGGCAAAACCTAATATACACCCAACGCCCACAATGCCAACTTGCGCTTCCAATAATTTATTGGTCCAAAAGCCAAATTTACCCTCGAGCATATGTGGAGTGTCGGCCATAAATCCATGTAAGAAACCCAATGTTACGGAAATAAAAACGATGGCGACAAATGAATAGACCACAGTGCGGTACAATGGAAGCAAAGATTTTTTAAACAGCAAGCGATATCCTAAGATAAAGAGCACTGGAATAAAAAGAAACGATGCAACGCCAAACCATTCGTACATGAACTGGTTGGCAAGCAATGCTCCAAACTTTCCTAATTTATTATCGACAACAGGTAGATCCACTGCTTCATCATTGATTTCTTCTACAGACCGGAATAATGTAGACCAGCCGCCATTGGTTTTAGCGATATAACTTTGATCGTCTTCCCAAGTGAATAGATAGGAAACGAAAGCTGTGGCAAAAGCCAACGAAAGGAAGATCAATAAAATTCCTAATATCTTGACCGCCTTTTGCTGTGCATCAGAATAATCTGTTGGTACAGCGTTTTTTAGACTTTTTTCTTTTTTAAATGTTGTCGATTCCTTTTGAGGGGCACGTTTGCCAGAAACTGAATTTCCTGTCTGCCTAAATGTATTTCCTTTGTTTGACATTGAAAAGCTCACAATTATACTGCGTACAAACTTAGTTATTTTGATAGTATTTTAAGGATGCCTATGACCTATTATTTTAAGTTTGTCGTTTTTTATGAATGAATAAATTTAGATGTCGCTAAAAAGCGCGATAGGTATAAGGACTAGCAAATACTATGCCCTGCAAATAGGTCGGTTAAAAGAATGGCGAATAGCTGTAATGGATTGCTGGTGCTTTTTATATTCTTGGAGTTGCAGTAAAATATGTAGTTTTACGAAAAATACAAAAGATAGCATGAACAAGTTTGAGATACGTAAAGCGACATTAGCTGATAAAGGACGAATTTGGGAAATTATACAGCAGGCAATTGCCTTAAGGAAGGAACAAGGCAGCAGGCAATGGCAAGATGGGTATCCGAATGAGGACGTCGTGCAATCGGATATTGATAAAGGATATGCCCATGTCGTTGAAGTAGCGCATAGGATTGTAGGTTATGTTGCAATAATTTTTGATGTGGAACCTGCTTATGATGATATCGATGGGAAATGGTTGAGCAATGGTCCCTATGTCGGTATACACAGACTCGCCTCGGCGCAAGACCCCCATATGAAGGGTGTGGGAACGGCTATTATGCGGGGTGTTGAGGAGATTGCAATTGATCATTCGGTTTATAGTATCAAGGTAGATACTAATTTTGATAATGGCGGTATGTTACATGTGTTTGAAAAATTGGGATACCAATATTGTGGTGAGGTGCATTTTAGAGGTGCGTCACGTAAAGCTTTTGAAAAACTACTAAAATAATCGGCTCATTTTTTCATAATGAAAAAAAAGCTTTCGACTGCATAACAAAAAGTCCCTTTTGAACAAATCAAAAGGGACTTTTTAACCTCTAGGGTTCAATAAAAACCACAAGTATTAATTTACAATAATCAGGTAGTAGTTCTTTTTACCACGTTGCGCAACAATATATTTATTGTTTAGCAGGTGATTGATTGTAATTGAGGCGTCAATATCCGTAGCTTTTTCTCTATTGATAGAAACTCCCCCGCCTTGTAGCATTTTTCGGGCTTCGCCTTTTGAAGGGAATACTTGGGTCTGAACAGCCAGTAAATCAAGAATATTAATTCCTGCAGCGAGATCTGTATGATCGATCTGGAATTGCGGAATACCTTCAAATACTTCTAGAACAGCCTCATGATCTAAGTTGTCCAAGAATTCCAACGAACCATTTCCAAAAAGAAATTCAGAAGTTTTGATAGCTGTTTCATAAGCTTCTTCTGAGTGTGTGCGAATGGTGATATCTTTTGCTAATGCTTTTTGAACTAAACGTAGATGAGGTGCAGCATCATGGTCTGCAATAATAGCCTCTATTTCGTTCTGAGGTTTTAGCGTAAAAATTTTGATCCAGTTTTTAGCATCATCATCGGACGTATTCAACCAAAATTGATAATATTTATATGGCGAAGTTTTTTTTGGATCTAACCATACTGCGCCAGATTCTGTTTTTCCAAATTTTTGGCCATCCGCTTTTTTGATCAATTGTGTGGTGATAGCATAGGCTGTTCCTTGATCCTGACGACGAATCATTTCACTTCCTGTTACGATATTACCCCATTGATCGGACCCACCCATCTGAATTTTGCAGTTGTGGTGCTTCCAAAGGTAATAGAAGTCATATCCTTGAATCAATTGATAGGTAAACTCTGTAAATGAAAGCCCATTGTCACCTTCTAAACGTTTTTTCACAGAATCTTTTGCCATCATATAGTTAACGGTAATCATTTTACCAATATCACGGATAAAATCCAAAAATTTAAAATCTTTAAACCAATCGTAATTATTAACCATTTGGGCGTCATTTTCACCTTCTCCAAATTCGAGAAATTTGCCTAACTGTTTTTTCAGACAAGCTACATTATGCTGTAGGGTAGCTTCGTCCAACAAGTTACGCTCTGCAGATTTGAAAGAAGGGTCTCCAATCATCCCCGTTGCTCCTCCAACTAAAGCAACCGGCTTATGGCCCGCATTTTGGAAGTGGATCAAGGTCATGATTTGAGTTAAGTGTCCTACGTGTAGAGAGTCTCCTGTGGGGTCAAAACCGATATAACCAGCGACTTTTTCCTTATTTAGTAAGTCTTCAGTTCCCGGCATAATGTCTTGTAACATGCCTCTCCAACGTAATTCTTCTACAAAGCTCATTGTTAAATGGATTTAATTTTTTAATTTACAAGATGCAAAGATAGGAGATTAAGCGTATATTGAGCGAATAAATCCGTATAAAACCACACGCTAATAAGCTGGTATGAATTTTTTATCACATTTTTATTTTGAACGGTTTGCCACTAATCCCGAACGTATTGTAGGTGGATTACTACCCGATCTATTAAAGAATGCTGATAAATCTTTTATGCTAAAGCCTCGTCAGTATGAAGATGAGCTTTTGAATAATCCTTTATTGGAGCAAATGTATATCGGTTGGAACCGTCATATTGAAGTGGATCGGCTTTTTCATAATTCAACTTATTTTTTTCATCATACGCATCAGCTAAAGTTACAAATTCAGCCGAGTTTGGTGGGATTGCCTATCCGGCCTTCCTTTATGGCACATATTGGGCTAGAGCTTTTGTTGGACCATATACTCACGCAAAAGAGCGCTGTTTCAGTCGATAAATTCTATGCCGCGTTAATACACGTCAACCAAGATGCCCTGCGGAAGTTTTTAGCAGTAAACCAGCTTCATGACATTCCGAAGTTTGAAAAATTCTATCATCAGTTTATAGACTGGAAGTATATTTACGACTATGCACAGGTGGAAAAAATTGCCGGGGCGCTTTTTAATATTTGTAGGCGATTGTGGCATTTTGACGTTTCAGCGCAGCAAATACAGGCGCTTACGGAACAGCTGATTTCTTATCTGCATATACAGATGGCCGATTATCAGGAAATTTACCAGTATATTCAATATGAGCTGATGGACTTTAGTTAGCCTATCAGAAAATACCAATAGTATAAGACCTTGAAAATATTTATTTTCGCATAATTTTAAGTATCAAAACTAAATTTACATGTCACATAGACTTTTTCGGAAGAAAAGTGTTGATCAGATTCTCCATGACACTCAAAAAGAGGAGGGAACAGGCCTTGCAAAGGTATTGGGTGTAACCGATCTGGTTTCTTTGGGTATCGCCGCTATTGTTGGAGCTGGAATCTTCAGCACAATTGGATTGGCCAGTTATGAAGGTGGACCTGCAGTATCACTTCTCTTCGTTTTTACAGCTTTTGCCTGTGTTTTTACGGCATTGGCTTATGCGCAATTTGCCAGTACAGTTCCTGTTTCGGGCTCTGCGTATACCTATGCTTATGTGGCATTTGGTGAATTGTTTGCCTGGATCATCGGTTGGGCATTGGTTTTAGAGTATGCGGTTTCGAATACGGTGATTGCGATTTCATGGTCGCAATATTTTGTCTCCATGCTGGAGGGCTTTGGGGTTCACATACCGCCTTGGTTATCCATGGCTCCAGGCTACGCTTACGATGCTGTAGACAAAATGAACCAGCATGGCGCGGCTGCCTTAACTGCAATCGATCAGCATGGGTTAGATGCTTTTAATAGTGCTCCGCGAATCGGAGGGCTACCCATTATTTTCGATTTACCAGCAGGAGTTATTACATTTTTGGTCACATGGTTGGTTTATATCGGTATAAAGGAATCTCAAAAAGCGAGTATGATCATGGTGATGATCAAAGTTGCTATTATTCTGGCGGTAATATTTGGTGGAATATTCTTCATAAAGCCCGAGAATTGGACACCATTTGCACCTAATGGCCTTAAAGGTGTACTCGGAAGTGTTGCCGCTGTGTTCTTTGCCTTCATCGGATTCGATTCGATATCGACAACTGCTGAAGAGTGTAAAAATCCGCAGCGCGACCTGCCTAAAGCCATGATTTATTGTTTATTGATTTGTACGGTACTGTATGTAGCCATAACCTTGGTATTGACAGGAATGGTCAACTATACAGAATTGAACGTAAAGGATCCATTGGCTTTTGTCTTTAAGTATGTCGGCTTTGATCATATGGCGGGAATTATATCGGTGACTTCTGTAATTGCCATCACTAGTGCCTTACTGGTATATCAACTGGCTCAACCAAGAATCTGGATGACCATGAGCAGGGATGGTCTGTTGTGGAAGAAATTTGCAACGATCCATCCCAAATATAAAACGCCTTCTTTCGCTACGATCGTCACGGGGTTGGTGGTAGCCATCCCGTCGTTATTTTTTAAAATGGACTTCTTTGTGGATCTGACGAGCGTGGGCACCTTTTTTGCCTTTATCCTTGTTTGTGCAGGCGTATTGTATATGGACTATTCCGGCTTATCTGCAAAATCGAAATTTAAGGTTCCTTATATCAACGGTAAATATTTAGTCGGTGGTGGACTGTTAATTGCTATTGTGCTCATTTTTATCTACGGCCAGGGAACGGTGCAAGAATGGAAATCGCTGTCGGCACTTGAAATTATAGAACATAAAATGCTCGTTATTATATTTTGGCTGATTTGGCTTGGGCTAAGTGTTTACAGTTTCAAAATGAATTTTTCTTTATTGCCTGTCGTTGGCATCTTGATCAACCTGTATTTAATGACCGAATTGGGCGCCAGCAACTGGATTATATTTGTGATCTGGCTCGTGGTCGGCCTGGCTGTGTATTTTATGTATGGCTATAAACATTCTAAGTTAAACAAGTTGACCCAAGTATAACAGATGACATCCTATTCAAAAAAGGAGCTATCTGTCGTAAGATAGCTCCTTTTTTGAATCCTTTATATAGTTATTAGAATCTCCATAGGAGAATCCGGCTTACTTTGTTGCCTTGTTCCATGCGGATCACCTCGGTCTCTTTTACATTTATTTTCTTTAGTTTGTGTTGTAGAAAGCGGATGTCTTCACGATGTGCTACTAACGTCGTAAACCATTTTACTTGATCTTTGTGAAACTGGCTTTCAAAGATCATGCGTGACAAGAAGGCTTTTTCACCGCCATCGCACCATAATTCGCTTCCCTGCCCCGAAAAAGTTTGTGTCACCGGTTTTTCGTCTATTTTAGCATCTTTTACACCTGTGGTTTTGCGGATGGATTGTTGTAAAGCTTCGGTTTGAGAGCTAAAAAATGGCGGGTTACAGATCACTACATTATATTTTTCACCTGGAAGGATAATATCTTTGAATATGGCCTTTGGATTATTTTGTAGGCGTATTTGTATGCTCTTTTTTAGGCTCATGTTTGTCCGTGTTATCTCGATTGCATTTTTGTATGCGCTCTTAATAATTTCGGAGCCTACAAAGCTCCAGCCATATTCCTGATGACCGATGATCGGGTAAATACAATTGGCACCAACACCGATATCGAGGATATGGATATTTCCGCCTTTTGGAATTTCATTGTTGTTGTCGCGCGCAAGCACATCCGCGATATAATGAATATAATCTGCACGGCCTGGGATAGGAGGGCAAAGATTCTCTTTGGGAATATCCCAGTGTTGAATATGATAGTATTTCTTTAGAAGCGCCTTGTTTAATGTCTTAACGGCATCAGGATTGTTAAAATCGATGGATTTTACCTTGTAAGCGTTTTCTATTACAAATTCCTTGAGCGAGGGTTCTACTTTGCTCAGTTCTTCAAAATTGTAGTTATCGAGATGTCTATTTCTAGGATGTAATTTCTTTTTTGGATTAGCGTCTGCCATGATGTATTATTTGCAACAAAAGTAATGCAATTCTATTGAATAAAAAAGGTGATGCTTTGGCATCACCTTGAGAAGTATTAATCTTTGCGTATGAGATGGACTTCTGAAGTCTGTGGAAAATTGAGCGGTACGCGCTCTATCGTAACAAAACTGGAATCCAAACCGAAACCTTTTTCTTCGGATAAACTCATTTTTTTGAGGTAACCATAGATGTCCATAATAACCTTTTCTATCCACGTCATCTGATTGGTTTTGGAAAGTACTTTTTCTAAAACAACAAATTTAAAATCGCCTGGTATATTATATTTACGTAAGGTATCGTACTGGCTAGTGATGTCAATTTCACCTTTTTTCACCATTTCTTCCACAACTTTTCTAAACAATAAACTGATGCGTTGCTCTTCTCTAAAGCCAAGTTTGAAATCAATTCGTATTAACTTCCCTGGGATAAGTTGATCGATCGAATATTCTTTGGTATGTGGATGATCCATCACGTCAACATGTACCAGCCAATAGACGTCAGCCCGCTTTGGTTTTTTATTTATAATGGAATAAATAATTTTAGCTTCTATCTCTGATTTAAAATTTGCGCTTGTTAGGTACACTAAATGCGATGCATATGGTGGAACAGATTTGTCTTCGCTTAATTCTGAGATGATAGGGTAATATTTGTTGATATTGATAAAGTTGACATAGCGATTTTTAATTTTTCGCGCTGTATACCAACAATACATCGTTACAAATAATGCCGTGGCAAGCATCAGGGTTAACCAGCCTCCGTGGGCAATTTTTACCCCATTTCCGACTAAGAAAGTTAACTCGATGACAAAGTAGGCGATCAAGAATAGGGCAATCACTGCTCGATTGACTTTTTTCATCGACAGAAAATAACCCATTAAGACTGTCGTCATCAAAACGGTTAGATTGATAGCGAGACCATAGGCTGCATCCATTCGGCTTGATTCTTCGAAAACCCAGATGACAATCATACAGCCTATCCATAAAATTAAATTTATGGAAGGAACATACAGCTGTCCTTTATGTTCGCTTGGATAGCGGATAGCAACTTTAGGCCATATATTCAATCGCACTGCTTCGGAAATCAATGTATAAGATCCGGATATCATGGCTTGACTCGCTATGACAGCCGCAATTGTCGCAATAGCGATACCATAGCCGATAAACCAATCGGGCATGATCGAGTAGAAGGGGTTTGATCCTCCTAGAACACGTCCTTCCTGGGTCAATAACCAGGCACCTTGTCCGAAATAATTTAATATCAGCGTGATCTTTACATAAATCCAGCTAATACGGATGTTGTTTTTACCACAGTGCCCCATATCCGAATATAAAGCCTCGGCTCCGGTAGTACATAAAAACACCGCGCCAATCAATAATAGCGAATGCGGGTACGTAATCAGAATATGAAAGGCATAATAGGGGTTGATTGCTTTCATCACTTCCGGTGCAAGGTGGAGATGGGATAAACCAAGCACGCCAATAATTGAAAACCAGATGGTCATCAGCGGTCCAAAAACCTTTCCAACAACGGATGTTCCAAATCGCTGAATAATAAATAACAAGGATATGATTGTAACGACGATAGGAACTGTAGGTAACCCTGGGAATTTGATGTCTAGACCTTCAATAGCCGAGGATATTGTAATTGCAGGTGTGATCATTCCATCAGCCAATAAGGTGGCTGCACCTATCATCGCAGGGAAGATCAACCAAGGCGCGCGCTTACGTACCAAAGAATAAAGGGATAAGATGCCACCTTCACCTTTATTGTCTGCCCGTAGTGTAATCCAAACGTATTTAATCGTTGTTTGGAGGGTCAGCGTCCAAAAAACGCAGGATAGTCCTCCCAAGACCAGGTCTTTTTGGATGGCTCCTTGTCCCATGATTGCTTTGAAAACGTATAATGGGGAAGTTCCTATATCTCCAAAAACAATTCCTAAACTGATCAATAATCCGGCGAAACTCACCTTATTGATACTGCTGTGATGACTATTGTCTGCCATTTATCAATTATTTTATTTCAAAAATATACTGCAAAAATATACTTTTTGCCTGTACTTTAAGTAAGTACATTTGCTGCGCCAAATTTTAGCATTTCCTTTGACATGCGCAATAGCTGTTAAAATTTGTTAAAAGAAACTTGGAAAGGCTCTTGTTGATAAAAAACTTTTAAACAAAATACTAACTTTGTTGTTGATAATTCAAATAGTTAGCGTTATATTTGATTAAACCGTAACCAGTATTTGAAGTCTAATTTAACACTATGGGGAGAAATCTACTTAAAGCAGCTTTTTTAACACTATTATCCGCACTGACATTGTGCAGTGGGGGGGCTCGGGTGTATGCAAAGTCTCCTTATGACCTTACTTTTTCGCAACATATTTGGGACGGCAATGAGGCAATCGGAGGGGATAAAACGATCAAAGAGACCGAGAAATTGATCAATAATGTTAAAGTATTTTATAATCCGATTGCTGAACAGATAAACCTTTCTTTTAAATTGGCAAAATCTTCGGGTGTTTCTATTAAAGTCATGGACGCATTAGGCAATGAGATTCTTCAATTAATGAATGGTAATCTGGATTCAGGAATTCAAAATCTTTCATTTGAGCATGGCGGAAAATTAACCACAGGATTTTACTTCGTAAGGGTAGTGGCTGGTTCTGAAACTGTTGTTAAAAGATTTTCTATCCGATAAGGAGATAATTTATAGCGGAATTCGTTAGTATACAAAAACAGCAGCGGGAATCATTTGATTCCCGCTGCTGTTTTTGTATACTTTTAGTTGTAGGCTTTAGTCTTGTAATTCTTCGATCCAAAGGCCATCATCTTTAATGATTTTGATCAATTCGTCCAAGGCATGTACAGAACTCACATTTTTCTTGACAACCTGCTGGCCCCTATACAATGTAACTTTATCAGGTCCCGCTCCGACATAGCCATAGTCTGCATCAGCCATTTCACCAGGGCCATTAACAATGCAGCCCATGATACCAATTTTTAACCCTTTTAAATGGTTCGTGCGGCTTCGAATCATTTGAGTAGTTTCTTGTAGATCAAACAAGGTTCTGCCACAGCTTGGGCAGGAAATATATTCGGTCTTGGATATTCTGGATCGTGTTGCCTGCAAAATTCCGAAAGATAATGAGGCTATGTTTTCTAATGCCGTTGCAGGAGAATCAATCCAGATTCCCGATCCTAAGCCATCGATCAATAGCGCCCCTAGATCTGTCGATGCATAAAGCTGTATTTTGGAAATAGGTTCTTCGGGATTCATAAATTCACCAATAGGGCCTGAGAAGTCTTCTTTTGGATAGGAGCGTTTGATAATGACTGGATTGTTGATGCCTATTTCCTGTAAATTACGGAAAAATTGCCTTTGATCTGCCATCCCGTGCAAGTAATCGGTTTCTACTATAAATACGACAGTTTTGTCAAGCTGTAAAGATTCAAACAATGGGGTCAATAAATCTGAATTGCAGATTTTGACCATATTCAACACCTTATCTTTATGGTCCGATGCTATGAATTGGTCCAAGGTAAAAAGGGGATGAATGTTGGTTTTATCCGCAAGTTTGAACCAGGTGTCGTAATTGTAAATCTGCTTCAGGTTGGCTGGCATGGTGAAAGACGGTAAACTATCTGCGAGATAGACAAAGTCTACAGACTGCTCCCCCATGTGATATTTATCTAACAGGATATCATAGCGATAGCCAACTTTGGTGAGTATCTGGGCGTCTTTCAAATTTTCTTTTGAGATATCAACAACAATCCTGGGAACTAAAGCCCCCCCGATGAATGTATTTACTTCTTGGCTGGTATAAGGGACAACGGGTGTGTCTGTGGATAATTGAACAATTTCTTGTTTGGGCTGGAGCTCGAGGTTTGCCTGCCGTTTGCTATATCGATTGACAAGTGCTATTGCAACAGGGGCTTCGCGTTCGGGCTCTTCGGTTAACGATACGCGTACAGTATCTCCCAGTCCATCTTCCAGCAGTGTTCCAATGCCGACGGCAGATTTTACACGACCGTCTTCACCGTCTCCTGCTTCGGTTACTCCGAGATGTAGCGGATAGTTCATGTTTTCGGAAACCATTTTTTCGACCAACAAACGGTAGGCTTTAACCATGACCTGCGGATTGGATGATTTCATCGAGATACAGAGATTATAAAAATTCAGGTCTTCGCACATCCGGATAAACTCCATGGCCGATTCGACCATGCCTTCAGGCGTATCGCCATAATGGCTCATAATTCTGTCGGATAAGGAACCATGGTTGGTGCCAATGCGCATGGCGGTACCGTTTTCTTTACAAATATTGACAAGTGGTGCAAATTTGTGATAAATGCGCTCCAATTCGAGTTTATATTCAGCCTCGGTATACGACAGCTGATCGAATTTTTTCTTGTCCGCATAGTTTCCGGGGTTGACCCTTACTTTCTCTACGATACGGGCTGCTACCTCGGCAGCATTCGGTGTAAAATGAATGTCAGCAACCAAAGGAACTTGATATCCTCTTCGCCGGAGTTCATTCTTTATATTGGCTAAATTATGTGCTTCTTTAATACTGGGAGCGGTAATACGAACGTATTCGCAGCCCGCTTCGACCATCCGAATGGTCTGTTCAACTGACCCAATCGTATCCATCGTATCTACCGTTGTCATACTTTGAATACGAATGGGATTATTGCCACCCATGGGGGTATCACCGATTTGAATTTCCCTTGTTTTCCATCTCGAATAATCTACCTTGGAATTGCAATAGATTCCAGGCAATGTCAACATATTACTTGTGTCCATATCTAACACAAAGTTAACTTTTCTTGACTAAAAATCGGCTGTCAATTAATATCTTCTAATTTTTATTGATGCAATACCACCGTTGATGTCAAAATCGAATTTTTGAGTAGCTGTGTCGTAATTTATCGATTTTACCTCTCCTTCGCTTTTGAGGAAATCGCCCTCATAATCTGTAGACGATAACGCATTGTCGCTTGTAATACGGCAGGCAGCGTTTTTTGGGATCATGATTTCGATAGAGGAGGCTCCGGCGTCCATTGAAATTTTTGTTGTAGCTAGTGGCTGACCTAATTTTAGTTTTAAACTTGTTGCACCGGCATCGATATCTAATGCCTCTATTTTATAGGGGGAAAGATCCAGCTTGGCATCGATCGCGCCGACATCAAAATTCAGGTTCCACACGATGTTGGGGTTTAAAGCAATAAAAGTATTATTATTTTTGCTATTGAAATCCTTGTTTTGGAATTTCCCTTTTAAGTTGATGTCAACTTTTTCGGTAGACTCTCCATTTACTGTTACGCCCAGTAAATATTCTTTTGAGGTATTATATGCCGAGAAGATCTGTGACGTCGTGCTGCTATCATTTCTTAATGAGGTGGCGCCTAAATCAAGATTTAAGGTAGCGCTATGGATTTTATCGTCCAGTGGTACGTTTAGCTTTTCTGTCGTATAATTCGTTTTATCATTTGGATCATCGTTATATTTGATGCCAAGGGTTTTACTTTTTAATAGCTGTGTTAAAAGTGGTTCTTTGGGTGTAGATAGGCCGATGTATGTCAAAAAACCTAAAATGACCACGGTAGAGCCAATGGTAACAAATTGTCCAATCTGCTGATCTTTGGGTACCAGCATACGAATTCCGGCAAGAACGATGAACAGCGGCCAATATCTAAAAATACCGGCCCAATTGAATGAAATTGTGTCAAGCTGTGACAATAATAAGACAACGCCTATAAAGAGAATGGTGATACCAGTTGTTATTCTTCGTGTATTCATAACTAATTCTGTTTGTTAATATATCTCAAAAGTAATTCGATTTGAGAGATACCGTATGAATGTTTAGGCTATTATACATAAAAAATCGGTAAATGTGACTAATTGATCGGTAAGTAATTTCGTTTTTCCTTTACTTTTTGGCTTTTCGCTTGTTTATATATTAGCGGGAATTAATTACCTTTAATGGATATCTCGGCTTAATATAGTCCTATAATTGACGTAATACATTGAAATTAAATAGATAACATGATCTTTCATCACATTGGTGCATATCTCATACTCCTTAAATCAGTATTTAAAAGACCGGAGAAGGGCCGGATTTATTGGAAGGAAACCGTATTGGCAATGACCGATATTGGTATTGGCTCGCTCGGCCTTATCGTCATTATCTCCACGTTTATTGGTGCTGTTATGACCATGCAAATAGCCTTTCAGATGGTTTCGGACTTGATCCCTAATTCGATTATAGGTTCTATCAATCGGGATTCGAATATCTTGGAATTGGGGCCAACGATCTCTGGGTTGGTTTTAATGGGGAAAATTGGTTCGTCCATATCTTCACAGATTGGATCTATGCGTGTTACAGAGCAGATTGATGCCTTGGAAATTATGGGGATCAATGCTCCTGGCTATCTGATTTTGCCCAAAATTTTGGCTGGTGTCACCATGATTCCGATGTTGGTTATTATTTCCATCGTGTGCGCCCTGGTGGGCGGCTTGTTGGGGGGATCCCTTTCGGGAGCTGTTACGCAGGCAGATTATATTTTGGGGATTCAAGATGGCTTTAATGGTTTTACCGTAACGGTGGCGCTTGTGAAGGCCGTGGTCTTTGGATTTATTATTACATCGGTTTCTGCTTATAAAGGATATCATGTGAAGGGCGGGGCTTTGGAAGTTGGGCAGGCGAGCACGGAAGCTGTTGTGGTAGGCTGTATTACCATTCTAGCGGCGGATTATGTAATTACGGCACTAATGCTTTAAAAAGATTTTATGATTCAAATCGAAGATATTAACAAGTCGTTTGGTGATAATCATGTGCTGAAAGGTATCAGCGCGAATTTTGAACCTGGTAAAGTAAGTTTGATTATTGGTGGTTCGGGGTCGGGAAAGAGCACCTTACTGAAGTGTATCGTGGGGTTACATCAACCGGAAAAAGGAAAGGTCATTTTTGACGGCAAAGATTTTACACGGATGAATTTTGAAGAACGTGTTCCCATTCGTAAAGAAATAGGTATGCTTTTTCAGAATTCAGCATTATTTGACTCAATGACTGTTGAACAAAATATTATGTTTTCTTTGGATATGTTTACGGACATGTCGAAAGCGGAGAAATTAGACCGGGCAAACCATTGTCTAGAACAGGTTAATCTGGAGGGAAGGAATAAGCTATTTCCTGCCGAGCTCTCTGGTGGGATGAAAAAGCGGGTAGGTATTGCGCGTGCAATCAGTATGAATCCCAAATACCTTTTTTGTGATGAGCCTAATTCGGGTCTGGACCCTGAAACTTCTATTGTTATCGATGAGTTGGTTTTGAAGATTACCCAAGAATTAAAATGTACAACAGTTGTTGTTACGCATGATATGAATTCTGTGATGGGAATAGGGGAATATATTTTGTTTCTTTACCAAGGGGCGAAATTTTGGGAAGGTTCCAACAAGGATATGATGCGCTCGGATGTGAAAGAATTAAACAACTTTGTCTTTGCAAGTCCATTGATGAAAAGTGCTAAGGCCTCAATGGGGTAATAGTGGGTAAGATTATTGTTTTAGTGCGCCCGATTTTAGGCGTTGATCAGGGTTAGGATCATGCAGATTTCTTTTATATTGAAATTTAGCTTAGTTTTGTCGGAAAATTTTGATTTTGGCAGCAACAAATATACAACTATTGACTCCACAGCATTGGAGGGACTATGAACTCATTGATTGTGGTGATTTTGAAAAATTGGAACGCTTTGGTGATTTAATTCTGATCAGACCAGAGCCTCAGGCTGTATGGCCTAAGGCGTTGAGTGAAGCAGAGTGGAACAAGCGTTATCATATCAAATTCAAAGGTCGTTCGGCTACTTCTGGAGAATGGTTGAAGAAAAATCCGAAGGTTCAGGACCGTTGGCACATCGAATATAAAAATAGCGACGTGGCCATCAAATTTAGATTGGGCCTGACATCTTTTAAACACGTCGGGATATTTCCGGAACAGGCTGTAAATTGGGACTATATTTCGGAATCTGTTCGTTCATTTAAGACGGGAAAACCAAAGGTTCTCAATCTTTTTGCATACACGGGAGGAGCATCTTTAATAGCGAAAGCTGCTGGCGCGGATACAACTCACGTGGATTCGATTAAACAGGTTGTTACCTGGGCGAATGAAAATATGGAAATTTCCAACTTGGATAACATTCGCTGGGTTGTTGAGGATGCGTTAAAGTTTGTGAAGCGTGAACTGAAAAGAGGTAATACCTATAATGGAATTATTTTGGATCCACCAGCTTATGGACATGGCCCGAAAGGCGAGAAATGGAAATTAGAAGACCACATTATGGAAATGATGACAGATGTTGTTCAACTATTGGATCCTAAAGAACATTTCTTGATTTTAAATACGTATTCTTTAGGTTTCTCTTCGGTTATTGTGGAAAATTTAATTAAGACTGCTTTTCCGAAGGTTGAAAACTTAGAAATAGGCGAGCTATTTTTACAGGCAACTGCAGGGCCGAAACTTCCACTTGGCGTATTTGGTAAATTCCGTAAGATAGCGAAGTAAGACGGTCAAAAGATTTCTGATAACAAACACGGGGCGCTTATTTAAGCGCCCCGTGTTTGTTATCAGATACAATTGTTTTAATATGCATTAGGCATTACATATGGATATCCTTCAACCGTAACGATGCTAGTTCCAACTGCTTTGGAATAGCTGTAATGATGTTCTGTGGGATATGTGATAAGTGTTGAGCTAGCTCATCATAGTAAGCAATTCCAGCTTGTAACTGCGCTTTAAACTTGGCTACGTACTTTATCTTTTTATCATTAATGATGTTTTGATTGTCTGTTACATATTTTTGAATATGATCAATATAAAGGTTGAGCTCGTTGATCAGGACAAATGGCCGATTGTTATTTTCAAAGACTGAGATACGGCCATAGATATGGTCTATCATTTCCCGTAAAGTATATTGTTTTTTAAACCAGACGAGATTTGGACCCGGGCAAATGGCTACGGCAGTCTGTTCTTTAGCCTTCTGGATATTGTACTTGAGATAGGCAGGCGCTGCGAGCCCTTCACAAAGGCAGGTTTTTTCGGTAATGGCCTCAAAAGCTTTTTCGTATTCAACAGCAGGCAGGTTCTGTTGTTTTAGTTCCTGTATCTTTTGATGTTGATATACGCGTGATGCGGTACAGATGGGCTTGTCACTGAACTCTGTGTTCGAAATAAGATACTCTTTTTTGCAGGGGCTACCAGGACGACCTTTTTTAATTCGTTCCACTCGTAAGTGCTCAGCGCCACTTTTTCTGAAGTTGTTGAAAGGAATCCCTAATGGAGATGCTCCACTGCAGTAAAAGTCTTCTTTTTCGGCAAGTTCCAATGCTTTCAACGTTTCTTGATCTACCGTGGTTGCTTCGGGTACCATTAGAAATGGAGATCCCCAGCCCACAGCATCAAATCCATAATAATCTAATAAAAACTGATGTTCTGAAGCGGTACCCACCCCGCCTTGAACCGTATATTTGATAACGGGAGGTATGGTTAGAAAGCGCTTTTGAGCAGTCCAATAATCTTGGTATATCTCGAAAAGTTCGGCTTTTAAACTTTCTTTCTTTTCTTTAAATTCTTGAAGGATTGGACCTAGAAGAAAGCCATCCGTTGCGAAAGCATGTCCACCACAGTTCAAACCGGATTCTATTCTGAATTCAGATACCCAAACCCCTCGTTTGGCGAGATATTTTGCCTGAATGAGTGCCGATCGGAAATCACTTACTTTTAATGTGACCTTTTTGTCGAACATACTTTCATTATCGGGGACGAAAGCTGGCAATTCAGCAAGGTAAGCATATAAGTGTGGATTCATTCCGGCAGAAAGGATAAGCGAAGAATGAAGATTGGAATTTGCAAAGCCACGTAAGGCTGCTAGTGCATCAGAAAAGCGCTCGTCCAATACCTTGCCATCTTTATAATTTATCTTGTCAACTTTGGACATGATATTAACATCAATGTCACCCGGTTTTAGATAAGTGATCAATAAGTCTTGGAGTTCGGTCTTAATGGCCAGATTCGTTTCAATCTCCATAGCGTGATACAGTGGCTTGGATGGATGTGAATCTGGTAGAAGCTGAAAGTATTTTGCCAATTCGGAGCCTTCTGTAAAGGGTTGATGTTTTAAGGCTGTAATTTGTTTATTGACCACAAATTGTACCAGATTGAGGTATGCGGTGATTCTATTTGCCCGATAGTCTTCTTCAGATGTGAGGATCGGTTGATAGGGGATTTGATATTCTCCACAGTAATAGCAGCGCATGCGCTCGATTAGTTCATCGTCAACGATAGACATCACGGAGGAGATTCCGTACTGTGCAACCTTAATTGCGGAATCGATGGAGAAAGCTAAGCCTAATACGGGGATATGAAAAGTATGCGTCATTCTTAAATATTTCTTTTACGAAATAATGGAGAATAACGCTAAAAAAAAGTAATGATTGTTTTATAGGGAGATGATTGTAATCACTATTCAAATACAATTGTTTTGTAGTCGTTGCGCATGACACGATCCTCGCTAAGCAGGCGAATTGCCCGGCTTAAAACGGCTTTTTCTATTTCCTTTCCGGCAGTAACCATATCTTTTACAGTGTAGGTGTGGTTGACATGCCGTATGTCCTGAACAATGATTGGGCCTTCATCAAGTTGGTCGGTCACGAAATGGGCTGTGGCTCCAATAATCTTAACACCTCTTGCATGTGCCTGTTTATAGGGGTTGGCGCCGATAAATGCCGGTAGGAAGGAATGGTGGATATTAACCAATTTATTCTCAAAGGTGCCAACAAACTCTGGTGATAAGATCCGCATGAATTTAGCTAAAATAATATAATCGAAATTATATTGCTTGATTTTTGCTATCAGTTGTTTTTCGAACGTTTCCTTTGTTAGGTTTTCATGTGAGATACAGTGAAAAGGAATGTCGAACTTTTCTGTAAAAGAGCGTAGCGATTCATAATTGCCAATGACAGCCTGCACTTCGGCTCCCCAAGTTTCGAAATGCTGTCGTACGAGTATGTCTGCAAGGCAGTGATGCTCTTTGGTCACCAAGACGACAATCTTTTTTCGGGTATTGGGGTTGATCTGTATTTGAGCAGAGTGAGGAAGGACCTCAGCCAAGGAGTCGGAAAGTTGTTTTTGCTCAATTACTAGACCGTTACAGACCACACGCACGAAGAATTTATTGGCTTCTTCATCTACATATTCGCGCATGGTGACAATATTGAGCTGATATTTTGCAAGCGTGTTTGAGATGTTAGCGACTAGTCCAACGGCATCTTGACATTGGATCAGAATTAAGGTTTGGTTGTGCATGAAATTTGGTTGTAGGTTATTGAAAAAAAGCGGGCTATCTTAACCCGCTTTTTTTGTTAGTTCTTCTTCAAGGTCAACTTCAACACGTAGATTTTCGACGATATGTTTTTGTCTATCTGGCGTGTTTTTACCCATGTAATATTCTAATAACTGTTGAATTTTATTGTCTTTGGACAAGATAACAGGATCAAGGCGGATATCTTTTCCTATAAATAAACCAAACTCGGAAGGTGATATTTCACCCAGACCTTTGAATCGGGTGATTTCGGGTTTAGCGCCTAATTTTGCGATTGCTTTTTGCCGTTCTTCGTCTGAATAACAATAAATTGTTTCCTTTTTATTGCGGACACGGAAAAGTGGGGTCTGCAAAATGGAAACGTGCCCTGCTTTAACAAGGTCTGGGAAGAATTGTAAGAAAAACGTTAATAATAGCAAACGGATGTGCATTCCGTCCACGTCGGCATCGGTGGCGATAACGATATTGTTGTAACGTAATCCATCTAGACCATCTTCAATATTGAGTGCATGTTGCAAAAGATTGAATTCTTCGTTTTCATAAACAATCTTTTTGGACATTCCATAAGAGTTAAGCGGTTTTCCTTTTAGGCTAAATACGGCTTGAGTCTGTACGTCGCGTGATTTGGTGATCGAACCAGAAGCAGAATCCCCCTCGGTAATAAACAGTGTTGTTTCTTGGTTACGTTCATTTTTGTCGCTAAAATGCACTTTACAGTCGCGTAGTTTACGGTTATGAAGAGAGGCTTTTTTTGCCCTTTCGTTGGCCAGTTTTTTAATACCCGCGATGTCTTTACGCTCACGTTCGGATTGCAGTATTCGTTTCTGAAGGGCATCTGCCGTGGCTGGATTTTTATGCAGGTAATCATCCAATGCCTTTTTTACAAAGTCATTAATGAAGCCTCTTACAGTAGGGCCTTCAGGACCGACACTTTGTGAGCCCAATTTTGTTTTAGTTTGAGATTCGAAAACAGGCTCTTGTACTTTGATGGCTATTGCTCCGATGATTGACGACCGAATATCCGATGCATCAAATTCTTTTTTGTAGAATTCGCGGATTGTTTTGACGAGTGCTTCACGAAATGCTGCCTGATGTGTTCCTCCTTGGGTTGTATGTTGTCCGTTTACGAAGGAATAATATTCCTCTCCATATTGTTGCCCATGCGTCATGGCAATTTCAATGTCTTCACCACGTAGGTGAATAATTGGATAGCGCATGGATTCGGCATCAATATTACGTTCCAATAAGTCTTTTAGACCATGCTCGGAAATAAATTTCTGATTATTGAAATTAATGGTAAGACCAGAATTCAGGAACACATAATTCCAGATCATGTTTTCAACAAATTCAAGTCTGTATTTATAATTCCGAAAAATGGAGTCGTCCGGATAGAACGTTACCGCTGTGCCATTTCGTTGCGTTGTTTCTTTTTGTTCATCATGGACTAACTCTCCCTTAGAGAATTGAGCGATGCGGGTAATATTTTGTCGATAGGACTGTACGGTGAACTGACTAGACAAAGCGTTCACTGCTTTTGTACCGACCCCATTTAAACCGACGGACTTTTGGAAAGCCTTACTATCATATTTACCACCTGTATTGATTTTAGAAACAACATCAACTACAGAACCAATTGGAATACCACGTCCATAATCGCGTACGGAAACTTTATTCTCGTTTACCGTGATATCAATTGTTTTACCAGCTCCCATAACAAACTCATCGATGGAGTTGTCAACGACCTCTTTCAATAAAACATAAATACCATCATCATAGGCCGAACCGTCCCCCAACTTTCCAATGTACATTCCCGGACGAAGGCGAATATGCTCTTTCCAATCCAGGGACCTAATGCTGTCTTCGTTATATGTACTCATAAATTTATGTAGAACTTAGCTAACAAAAGTAAAAAAAATAAACTACGATAAGTAGTTTAAAAGGCTAAATTTTTTAGATATCCGCAGTTTATGTCCAGATGGTGAAAATTGCTGGTTTGCCGGGAAATGTTTACATTTAGTGTAAGTAATTTTAAAGCGAATTTAAAGCGAATAATTTATGGGATTATTTGATAAAATCAGGAATGAGTTTGTCGATATTATCGAATGGGTCGATAATAGTACAGATACAATTGTGTGGAAATTTCCAAGGTATCAGAATGAAATAAAAATGGGCGCACAATTGACCGTAAGGGAAGGACAAGCTGCTGTATTTTTAAACGAAGGTGTGGTGGCTGATGTCTTTCAGCCTGGTCGTTACGAATTGACGACTCAAAACATGCCGATCATGACAACCATTAGGGGCTGGAAGTATGGATTCAATAGTCCTTTCAAAGCGGATGTTTATTTTGTGAATCTTCGTCAATTTGTTAATCAGAAATGGGGTACCAAAAATCCAATCATGTTGCGGGATCCTGAATTTGGCCCCATTCGACTCCGAGCTTTTGGTAATTTCTCCTTTCAAGTGAAAGATGTTACTGTTTTTATGAAACAGCTTGTTTCAACGACGCCGGTATTTACGGTTGAAGATATCACAGAGCAGCTTCGAAACATTGCGGTATCGAGAGGGATGGATGCTATTGCGGAGTCCAAAATTCCTGCTTTGGATCTTGCATCCAACTACGATGAAGTGTCGGCCTTGATACAGCAGAAAATTGCATCCGATTTTGATGAGTTGGGGTTAAGTTTAACGAAGTTTTTAATTGAGAATATTTCTTTCCCAGAGGAAGTTGAAAAGGCACTTGATAAGCGAAGTAGCATGGGAGTTGTTGGTAATCTTGGGGCATATGCTCAATTTCAAGCTGCTAATTCGATGGAGAAAGCTGCAGAGAATCCAGCTAGTGGAGGTATCGTCGGCGCGGGTTTTGGCGCTGGATTAGGGGCAGGAATGGTTGGTCAGATGGGAAATATCTTTCAACAAAATAGTTTTGATGGAAACAATCCAACTGGAGTAGGGGGCGCAGGTGCTTCTTCTACACCCGCGGGTCCACCGCCGCTACCTAACAGCGTAGCTTATTATCTCGCGATTAAAGGAAAACAGGAAGGACCATTTGATCATGAGCAATTGAGTAGCCTTGTCAAGGATGGCACGCTGAATACAGCTACCCTAGTGTGGAGAGAAGGACTTGAGAACTGGATTGAAGCTGATAAGGTGAGCGATTTGAAAGGACTTTTTTCACAGATTCCGCCTCCAATACCAGGAGTTTAGGAAAGAAACGCATGACTGTATTGTATGAGTTTTGAAGAAAAAACCTCCGAGATAGAACAAGGGCTGAAATGTCAGGGTTGTGGTGCAATTTTGACTTATCAGCCCGGTACTTCCTATTTAGGATGTTCCTATTGTGGAACCAGAAATGAAATAGCTGATCAGTTGCCAGAAAATGGGCGTATTGAATCAACGGATTATAAGGTCTTTGGAGCCGCGATGGAAGAACTCGAAGACGACCGATATAGTTATTTAGCTGAGGTTGTGCATTGCGGAAACTGTGGTGCAAATTCAAGGTTAAATGCGCACATCACAGCGGATTTATGTGCTTTTTGTGCTTCACCATTGATCATTGACCATCAGCAAAAACGTATTGTAAAACCGCATGGTGTTGTTCCTTTCGGTGTTGACTATAAAAGTGCCTTTGGGCTATTGACGCAATGGGCTGGGAAGGTATGGTTTGCACCGAATGACTTTAAGCGGATTTTTAATGCTAGGAATGACCGTCTAAAGGGGGTATATATTCCTTTTTGGTCTTATGATGCAGATGTGAATTCTGATTACGTTGGATCCCGAGGTGAGTATTATTATGTGACAAGGACGCGGCGTAATTCGGATGGCGAAACAGAAGAATACGAAGAAAGACGAACCAATTGGTATCCAACTTCGGGTACTGTTTATAGCCAATTCAAGGATATTGTTATTTCTGGATCAACCTCCCTTCCGGAAAAGTTTTCCGAAAAGATCGGGCCGTGGAATTTAGGCTATCTAAGACCTTTCAATGAGCATTATTTGAGTGGTTTTATCGCGGAAACTTTCAGTGTAGATCATGTGAAAGCAGCAACAACTGCCCGAGCGATTATGGACCGGGAGATCGAGCGACAGGTTGAGAACGACATCGGTGGCGATACGCAGGATATCGATTCCATTGACAGTGATTTTAAATCCATTAAATTGAAATATATTCTTTTGCCCATTTGGTTATCTGCTTATCAATACAAGGGAAAGAGTTATCAGATCATGGTTAATGCATTTAATGGTAAAGTTTACGGGCAACGGCCTTATAGCTTTTGGAAAATAGCTTTTTTGGTATTAGCGATCCTTATTGTTCTGTATTTATTAAGCTTTATGGGATAACAAATAGGTTAGTAAAAGAAAGCGCTGTCCTCAAACGAAGAGAACAGCGCTTTTTTGTATGCTAAAAGGTGCCTATTTGTTCAACGATAGTAGGAATCCAATGGTAAAGTTGGCATCCCAGTCAAAAACAAAGGTATCGCAGTTGGTCGCATCTTTAATTGCTTTATAAATGTTAACACCGCTTTTTGTTTTTATTTTATCTGCGTTGTAAGAAGCTGGGTCGTTCAGAACGGTAAAACGTTCTTCACCTTGGCGCGTTTGTGAGGCAAGTTCAAAAGGAACGCCACCTATAATAAAACAAACTTCTCTTTTATTTTCAGGAATCTTTTCACCTAATTTTTTTACTTCTGCATAGACAGCATCATCTTTGAGATCTTTCTCATAGTACTTTGCTCCAGGTGCTTCGACAGATTTTGTATCGCCATCGATCCATGAAATTTTTGTGTTACCAGACCCGATGTCAACAACAAATGCATTGTCTTCATATGCTTTTGGAAGGACCGATTTTAATGCAAGCTTTCCTTCTTGCTCTGCTGTAACCAAGTTGACCACAAAGCCCATTTTTCTAAGTTCACTACTAATGATAGTTGTTTTGGGTTCCTTTTGCGCTCCAGAGCTAATGACGAAATGTATGTTTTTCGATTTAACACCTTTATCCAGCATCATGCCGATATAGTCTTTTAATCCTTTGCGAATATCCTCGGTATTTGCCAATCCTTCATAAGCAAAAGACTTTCCAAAATCTTTGGAAACGATTTCCCAACGATTCTCTTTATCCATATTCACGACGAAGGAATTGAAACCAGAGGCGCCCACTTCAACCACTCCTTTGTATTCACCGTCAACAGGCTTTTCAGGTTGATAGTTGAATGAACGAGTGTCTTTCGAGCCCGATGAGTGGTTTGAATCCGCATTTTTGTGACTGGTTGAGTCTGTTTGTACAGTAGGGTTAGCATCAAATTTGCCCGATTGCATTGCCCAGTAACCGATTGCCAGAATAGGTAAGGCAATAATAATTGCTTTTATAGGCCATCTTAATCTTGCCCATGTTGATTTTTCTTCCATAATGTTGAAGTAATATAATTTTATAGTTAATCAAGTAGTGTAAATCCTTTATCCACTTTCTCTTCGGGCTTGAGCTCGTAGCTGGCGTCTGTCATCTGCGTTACATTCAATACCTTCAGATTACGTTCGTCTACTTTGCGGATGAATTCTTCCAGTTCACCCTGCGTTGGCGCTCCGCCGACAGTGATGTTGTTGTTTTGATCCAAGAAATCCAAATTGGACCGAATAGATGCAATATTTTGACTAATGGCACCTGTTGCGGCATTCATCGCTTCCTGAAAAGCCCAGCCATCTTTTATATTGAATACATCTGCAAGACCGTCGGTGGCATTTTTCATTTTTTGGGTCGCTTCTAGCTTCTTGGAAATAATAGAAATGCTGCTATCTAAGGTGCTAACATAAATTCGGGCGGCACTTTCATTGTCTTTGAGTACTTCCAACACTTTGGCAAACTGATTGGCATATTGGACGTAGCTGCGCGCATTTTGCTCTTCTGATTCTCCTTCTTTTCCTAATAGAAAGGCTTTAGTACGGGTTTCTTTAGCATCTCTGGCATAAGCATTTGCTTTTTCTGCGTTATTTTTACTCGCTTCTTCTTTTGATTTTTCGTCGAGATTAGCTGCCTCTGCTGTAAAACGTTTGGCATACGTATATTTTTCTTCCGCAGTTTTCTGTGCTGTTTCGCCACTTTGAATCATATCAATGCGGACTCCATCGACATTGCTAATTTTTTCCTTTACTCGTTTCAGCGTGTCTTTTGCATCTCTTGATAGCAATTGTAGGGTCTCTATTGGGTTATTTCTAATGATTGATTTTTCTCCTTTAAAGAGTAAAACAGTGCCAAGCCGATGCAGTAGTGCGATGATTTTGGGGGCTAACAACAATAAGGTAATCAGGATAATACTAAATATGACAAAAAGTATGCTTTTTCCAGCATACTCCAACATAATCGGTAAATATTTGAAAAATGCAAATGCGCCACCGAGTAAAATTGCCCAAAAGAAAACCTTTGACGCAGTTTTTTTTGCTTCTGGGGATTGTAGCTGTGCAGGCAGATGATCGCCCAATACTTGAAATATCGGAAGTTGCGTCTTTATCTCAGCGGGAATGTTAACATATTGATCTTTTCTTTCCATTGATTTATTTTTATGTTATTGATTGATTAATCATACGCAATGTCGTATTGATTTCGGTAACGACCTCATCAACGGCTGCACTGCCGATGTTTATTTTTTGTTCAATGTCTTTAATTTTGGGTTCGTACTTTTCATTAATTTGCCCCAAAGCGAGCTGTTTTTTCTGTAAATCATCTTGCAATTTTGCAATATTTTCCGTTATTGTTTTGATTTCAGCATTCAGATTTGCAATCTCCAAGGTTCGGTCCTGTTCAGTTTTTTTCTTTTCAGCCTGTTTCTGTTCCGATTCTTTGGCAATGGTTTCTTTGAGTTTATTAGCATAATTTGTGCCAGTTGCTATCAATTTTTCTTTGGACAACGAACTGTCTACAAATTTAAGCGAGGTATAAGCTGCTTTGAGGGTGTTTTCCTCCACTTTACCCATTGCTGCTGCAGCATTCCATACCTCAAAAAAGTCTACCCCTTGTTCATTTAGTTTTTCCAGGATAGCATAGACCTTTAATTTCATTTCTTTAAGGTCGGTAGTTCCATCGTTGGCCGTTATGGGTATTGGGGGAGGTGTTTTTCCAGTTGTTGGCGGAGCTGGAGAATAGGATGGTTCCTTATAAGGGGTGTTTGGAATAGCATTTGGTGCAGGCGCCGATGGCGTTTGTGGGTGCTGGTTTTGTTGAGGTTTATCATCTTCAAAAATTAATTTCTTCAGACTGTTTAATATACCAGATCCTCTTTTAGTGTCGTCGTTGCTCATCATGTCATAGTTGATTATATCTTTACTAAAATAATAAAAATTACTATTCTCTACTGGATTGACCGATAGAAAATCTATAATGGATGGGAAGAGTTATAGGCTGACATGAAAAGATGAAATTCTATTTTAGGGACTGAAAGAGCTCTACGGGCATTGTAGGCGGCTAAAAAAAGAGCGATAGCCCATCAATAATTGGTTATCGCTCTTTTGTTCATGGCGGTTATTGAATATTATCTGCCAAAATCATCCTGTACGCGAACGATATCGTCTTCGTCAGAAGGGTTGTTGGCATCTGTATGTTGCCAAATTTCTGCTAAAATACCGAAGCCGTCCAATCCAATTAAACGGTGACGTTGTCCTTGGCGCAATCGGATTGTTTCCCCTTCTTTCAATGTAGATACAACAGATTCTTCATCTGTGTCAGAAACCATAACCCCTACGTTACCTTGGATAACCCGCCAGATTTCAGCCCGGCGGTGGTGATATTGCCAAGATAGTCTTTTATCCGGTGCAACAATTAGAATTTTAGGACTTAATTTTCCGGATATTCTTAATTCTTGTACATCCATTCCGCCGAAATATTCATCGGCAAATTCCTGCGCCTGCGATTCGTCAATGACGAAAAATCCGCCCCAAGGACGCGCTGCATCTGATTTATCGATACGAAAACCTTTGGAAGTCAGCATTTCCTGTACATTTTCAAACAATGCAATTTTATCTATAGCCATATTACAATTCTAAAAATTTGTTATTCGTTAATTTAGCAGCTAAATATAAAAAAAATCTATTAATAATTTAAGTTAACCGTTTTAGCAATATTTACATGCCGACTATAGTCGTTTCTTTGGTCGTGCTCAATCGCCATGTGCCAGGTAAAGTTAAAAATGAAATTGCTAATTTTGTGATCAATCTAATTTCAGGATATGTCAAACTTTCAAGTCGATCGGGAAAATACTGCATTTATGCAGGCTGTTGCTTTCGTTAACCAAACGAATCAAAACGTATTTATTACAGGGAAGGCAGGTACCGGAAAGACGACGTTTTTGAAGTATATAAAGGAGCATAGTTACAAGAAGATGGCGATTACGGCACCTACTGGCGTTGCAGCGATGAACGCAGGCGGAACGACTTTGCACTCTTTATTTTGGCTTCCTTTTGGAACTTTTATAGAAGATTATGAGTTGCGGTGGGATGAGCAGGATAGTCATATTTACAATAAATCACGTCTTTTTAGCACGATTAAACTGACGAAGCAACGCCGGGCGATTTTGCAGGAACTTGAACTGTTAGTGATTGATGAGGTCTCGATGGTTCGCGCAGATACCTTGGATGCGATTAATGTTATCCTCCAATCTGTTCGTCGCGATATGCGGCCTTTTGGCGGATTGCAGGTGTTGTTTATCGGAGACTTGTACCAGTTGCCGCCTGTCGTGAAAGATGCAGAGTGGAATGTATTAAAAGATCATTACTCTTCTGTTTTCTTCTTCAATGCCAAGATATTGAGAGATAATCCTTTGGTGATGTTAGAACTTAATAAGATCTATCGTCAGCAAGATGAGGGCTTCATTTCCATTTTGAATGCCATACGAAACAATCAATGTACAAGTGATATGCTCAAGACCCTAAATGGTTACTATCAGCAGGACTTTGTTCCAAATGAAGCAGAGCAATACATTACATTGACCTCTCATAATCGAAATGCCGATGAAATAAACGGTGCTAAATTGGCATCATTATCTGGTAAAATGTTAAACCTTAAAGCGGTAGTAAAGGATGATTTTGCACAGGGCTCCTATCCTGCAGAGGAAACATTGTCATTGAAAATAGGAGCACAGGTCATGTTTATTCGCAACGATTCGGGAGATGAACGTAAGTATTATAATGGTAAGATAGGTACGGTAAAGGACATAGACACTGTGCAAGGAACTGTAACGGTTACCTTTCCTGATGGGTCGGAGTCTGTAAGCGTTAAAAGGGAAACTTGGGAGAATATCCGTTATAATTATGATAAGGGGCAGGATCAGATCAAGGAGGAAATTTTAGGTACATTTTCACAATTTCCACTTCGGCTCGCCTGGGCGATCACTATCCATAAAAGTCAGGGCTTAACATTTGAAAAAGCAATCATTGATGCGGGTACTTCTTTTGCAGCAGGTCAGGTTTATGTTGCATTGAGCCGTTTAACGAGTTTAGATGGACTTGTATTAAAGTCTATCATTCCTTCTTATGCCATTCGTACCGATTATCAGGTCGTTGAGTTTGCACAGCGCGCGCAGGCGCAGCCTGATATCAATTCGATTCTGGAGCAGTGTCAACGGAATTACCTTGGTCAGATTTTAATGCACGGTTTTCGGTGGGATGGCTTATTGGCGGAGACGTCTGATTTATTGAAGTCGCTCGAAGAACGTAACATTGATGGTAAGGAACAAGCGGTATTGTTTTTTCAGCAACTGGTCAAGCACCTGCAGATGCAAGAGAAAGTTGCCCATAAGTTTATCGTTGTTTTATATGATTTATTACGTGATAAAAATGCAATTGATTACGATGTTATCTGTGAGCGTTCTACCGCGGCAGTCAATTGGTTTTTGCCAAAAATGGATACCGATCTGATTGATGCGTTGAACAAACATATTGAAGAATATCAGATACGAAAACGTACCAAGAAATATATTGACGAGCTCAAAGCGCTATTGCTTGATTACAAGCGAAAACGCGAACAGTTGCAGCATTGTCTGCTTATTGCTGCTACACTATCCAAGCGGGAAGATTTTCAAACGGCCATGTTGGATGTATCTGCCAGTGTGAAGACCAAAGAGAAAGATGATTTGGCTGCACAAACTGCAGATGAAGAAGGGCCTAGAAAATTAGATACCAAAGAGATTTCTCTAGAAATGTTTAAGGATGGAATGAGCATTGCTGATATAGCAGGTAAGCGCGGGATGGTTGCAGGCACGATTTACGGACATTTGATTACCTTTGTAGGTACAGAAGTGGAGGCTACAGACTTGATCGAGCAAGAGAAGTTGGATCGTATACTAGATGTGATCCGGACAAACCCGGATAAATCGTCTTCTGAACTTAAAATGCTTTTGGGGACAGATATAGACTACCCAGATATTAAAATTGGACAAAAAGTTTTGGGATTGTAGGCAATAAGGATTTATGATGTATATTTGTAACAAATATTGTGATGTAGTTTGTTGAGAGCCCATTGATAACCTTACGATTTCTTATGGAAGACAAGAAAGATCCTAACAAGTGGCTTGTGTTGACAACTATTTCTACTCAGATGGTTTTTACCATTTACGTATTTTATTTATTAGGAGATTGGTTGGACGGCAAGTTTCATAGTGATAACCAATTATGGATGAAAATCTGTACCCTTGCTGGGATTGGGATTTCTCTCTACCAGGTCATTAGACAAGTGAATCGATTAAACGATAGATGATAGTATATTTAAAGCAGGCACTTATTTTATTTTTTGTTGCGGTATTGGTATTTGCCCTTCATTTCTTTTTGTTAAAATCTTTTGATGGAATACAAAATCTTGACGATCTACATTTTCCATTGTATGAAATATATGTTTTTCAATTGATTTTATCGATTATTATTATGGCAGGAGTGCGTTATTTTTCGCAGCAATTCCCACCATATGTCGGTTTTATTTTCTTAGGATTATTGACGTTAAAATTTGTCCTAAATTATTTGTATATCCATAGCGGGCTAGCAAAACCACATGCCGATATTTTAAAATATAACTATTTGATCGTTGTCGTTTTATTCCTTTTTTACGATGTTGGATTTGCTTATAAGGCTTTAAACAAATCCTAAGGGAGAAAACGATAGTTTTTTCAAAAAAATGTAATATTAAAGTAGCTTTTGTGCTTTATATGTAGTATTTTCGCAAAAATTTTAAATAACATAATAGTAGTATCGTGAGTCTTAAAAGAACACTTCAATTTTTAGCAGTTATTCTGTTTGCAGTTGCGCCATTTTTAACAAAGGCCAATGAGAATGCACACGGAGAAAAATCGCAGGCTGAGGAAATCAATAGCCATATTGAGCATCACTTACAAGATGATTATTATTTTAGCTTCTTTTCCGACGAAGAGACAGGTAAGCATTTTGGCTTTTCGTTGCCAGTTATTTTGATTGACAATGGCTTGAAAGTTTTTATGGCTTCTGCATTTGATCACGGTAATAAGGTTGCTGAGGTTGATGGTCAATACTATGCATTATACCATGGGAAAATTTATAAGACCGATGCTACTGGTAATATAGCTGGTCATGAATACCGGAAAAATGCCGATGGTAGTTATGTTATGACTGTAAACGAGAATGGAAAGGAAGTGAAAAAGGAATTTGAAACTTCTTATGTTGTCGGTTCTCATGAAATTCATGAAGCTACAGATTTTCATCCGTCTGTAGACATGCCTTTAGATTTTTCGATCACAAAGAGTGTTGTAGGTTTATTTTTGGCTGCGTTTTTAATGTTTTGGGCATTTATAAGTTTGGCTAAAACTTATAAAAAGGGTGCTAACAACTTACCTAAAGGTGTAGGACGTGTATTAGAGCCTTTGGTTATCTATGTGCGTGATGAGATGGCAATTCCAAACATTGGTCATCGTTATAAAGAATTTATGCCGTATTTATTGTCTGTATTTTTCTTGATCTGGATTTTGAACTTGGTTGGTTTGACACCACTAGGCTTTAATGTGACAGGTAACATTACAGTAACATTATGTTTGGCTCTATTTACTTTTTTTATTGTAAATATCAAAGCAAACGCAAACTATTGGAAACATATTTTCTGGATGCCAGGTGTTCCTGTTCCATTTAAATTCGTTTTGGCACCAATTGAAGTGTTGGGGTTGTTTACAAAGCCATTCTCTTTGATGGTTCGTTTGTTTGCAAATATTACAGCTGGTCACACGGTTGTGATGGGATTGATTGCAATTGTTTATTTATTGCAACACCAATTGACAGTAGTGGGTAGTGTCGGTGTTTCCATGTTCTTAACAATCTTCTTGATGGTTATTGAATTATTGGTTGCCTTCTTACAAGCGTTTATTTTTACGATGTTGTCATCCTTGTTTATCGGTATGGCTGTTGAAGAACATCACGATCATTAATTAGCAAATTTTTTAATTATTCAAATCATACATTATGTACAATTTAATTGGAGCCGGTTTAATCGTTATCGGTGCAGGTTTAGGTTTAGGTAAAATTGGTGGTTCTGCAATGGAAGCTATCGCTCGTCAACCAGAAGCAGCATCTAAAATCCAAACTGCAATGATTATCATTGGTGCCTTACTTGAAGGTTTAGCATTCGGTGCTTTATTATTAGGTAAATAGTCACAACGGTTTTATGATATAACCTGCAACGGTTGGTTGCAGGTTATATTATTCCTGAATCTTAAAAAATAAAAATTATCATTATATAGTATAACAATGGATAAATTAATACATTCGTTTTCGTACGGTTTGTTTTTTTGGATGGTCATCGTCCTTGTCGTTATTATCTTTTTATTAGGTAAATACGCTTGGAAACCAATTGTTGATGCCCTAGACGAACGTGAAAAAGGTATTGCAAGTGCTTTGGAGGCAGCTGAAAAAGCTAAATTGGAAATGGCTCGTTTAACAAATGAAAACGAACAATTACTGAAAGAAGCACGCGCAGAACGCGACGTTATCCTTAAGGAGGCAAAAGAGCTTAAAGATAAGATCGTAGCTGAGGCAAAAACTCAGGCGCAAGCTGAAGGTGCAAAAATGATTGCTCAAGCGAAAGAGGAGATCAATGAACAAAAGAACAAAGCTTTGGCTGAGGTGAAGTCTCAGGTTTCTTCTTTGTCTTTGGATATTGCTCGTAAAGTGTTAAACAAAGAATTTGAGGACCAAGGAAAGCAAGAAGCTTTAGTAGCAGATTTGCTTAATGACGTTAAATTGAACTAATCCGGTCACTCAAATTACGAAATAGAATTATGTCAGTATTTAAAGTAGCATCGAGATATGCGAAGGCATTAATTGACTTGGCAGGCGAGCAAGGCTCACTGGAAACAATCAAGACCGATATGGATTCATTCATTGCGGTTTTGAAATCCAGTACCGAATTGCAAGCTGTTTTGGCCAATCCTATTGTCCCTTTGGATAAAAAGAAAAACATATTGGATGCGCTATTTAAAGATAAGATCAATCCAAATATCTTGGCGTTCTTTAAGATCATGATCAATAAAGGTCGTGGCGAAATTGTATATGCCACTGCTCAAGAATTTATTCGTGAGTATAATGAGGTAAAAGGAATTGTGAAAGCTACAGTTACATCTGCAGCACCACTTTCTGAAGCTAATTTGGCGGCGATGAAAGATGTACTTGCAAAGGAAACCAATGCTCAAGTGATATTGGTCAATAAAGTTGATCATCATTTGATCGGTGGTTTTGTGGTCAATATCGGCGATCGCCAGATTGACGCAAGTATTGCTGGTAAGTTGAATAAATTGGAAAGATATTTAAATCAGAATAATTAGTTTTTTTCTGAGATTTGAAGTAAAATAAATCAAAAAACCCCTTATAATAATTAAAATGATAGAGGTAAGACCAGATGAAGTTTCGGCAATTCTAAGAGAGCAATTGTCGGGCTTTAAATCAGAAGCCGAACTAGAGGAAGTGGGTACCGTACTTGCTGTAGGTGACGGTATTGCTCGTATTTACGGCTTAACTAAAGTTCAGTCCGGTGAGTTGGTTGAATTTGATAACGGATTACAAGGTATTGTATTAAACTTGGAAGAAGACAATGTTGGTGTTGTACTTTTAGGCCCTTCTGATGAAATCAAAGAAGGGGATACTATTAAACGTACCAATCGTATTGCATCCATCAAAGTTGGTGAAGGCTTGTTGGGCCGTGTTGTAAATACTCTAGGTCAACCAATCGATGGTAAAGGACCTATTCAAGGTGATTTGTATGAAATGCCGATCGAGCGTAAAGCTCCAGGTGTCATCTACCGTCAACCGGTAACTGAACCATTACAAACAGGTATCAAAGCGATCGATGCGATGATTCCAGTTGGTCGTGGGCAACGTGAGTTGGTTATTGGTGACCGTCAAACAGGTAAAACAGCTGTTTGTATTGATACGATCTTGAATCAGAAAGAATTTTATGATGCAGGGCAACCTGTATTCTGTATCTACGTTGCCGTAGGTCAAAAGAATTCTACCGTTGCGAATATCGTGCGGACATTGGAAGAAAGAGGTGCGATGGCTTATACAGTAGTTGTTGCTGCATCTGCTGCTGATCCTGCTCCACTTCAATTCTATGCGCCAATGGCAGGTGCTGCTATCGGCGAATTTTTCCGTGATACAGGCCGTCCGGCATTGATTGTTTATGATGATTTGTCTAAACAAGCTGTAGCTTACCGTGAGGTTTCATTATTGTTGCGTCGTCCACCGGGCCGCGAAGCGTACCCAGGTGACGTATTTTATCTACACAGCCGTTTGTTGGAGCGTGCAGCGAAAATCAACTCTTCGGATGATATCGCACGCAACATGAACGATTTACCAGAATCAATCAAACATTTGGTGAAAGGTGGTGGTTCATTGACTGCGCTTCCGATCATCGAAACACAAGCGGGTGACGTTTCTGCTTATATCCCAACCAACGTAATTTCAATTACAGATGGTCAGATCTTCTTGGAGTCTAATTTGTTTAATGCAGGTATCCGTCCAGCGATCAACGTAGGTATCTCTGTATCTCGTGTAGGTGGTAACGCACAGATCAAACCGATGAAGAAAGTATCGGGTACTTTAAAGTTAGATCAAGCGCAGTACCGTGAATTGGAAGCTTTTGCTAAGTTTGGTTCTGATTTAGATGCTGCTACAAAAGCTGTGTTAGACAAAGGGGTTCGTAATGTTGAAATCTTAAAACAAGGTCAATACTCTCCAGTTTCCGTAGAGAAACAAGTTGCGATCATATACATCGGAACTAAGGGTTTATTGCGTAATGTTCCTGTAAATAAGGTTAGAGAATTTGAAGAGGAGTTCTTAACACAATTGGAACAACGTCATCCAGAAGTGTTGGCAGCATTTAAAGCTGGTAAGTTCTCTGATGAATTAACTGCAGTATTAGAAACAGTAGCTAAGGATTTAGCATCAAAATATTAATAGTAATGAGTATTTGGTATTGAGTCTATTGACAAGGCTCGATACTCAATACTAGGTACTTAATACTTAAAACAAATATGGCAAATTTAAAAGAAGTAAGAAACCGGATTACCTCCGTATCATCAACGCAGCAGATTACAAAAGCTATGAAGATGGTTTCGGCTGCTAAATTGAAGCGCGCTACTAACGCTATCTTACAATTGCGCCCATATGCGAATAAACTAAGAGATATTTTGGCGGATGTTTCTGCAAGCGTGGAGGGAAGTAATTCTCCGTTTACTGTAGATCGCGAGCCAAATAAGGTGTTGATCGTTGTTGTTTCTTCTAACAGAGGTTTGGCTGGAGCATTCAACGCAAATGTTATCAAAGCAACTAATAACTTGATCGCTAACAAATATGCCGAGCAACATGCAAAAGGAAATTTGAGTATCATTGGTATTGGTAAGAAAGGTTATGATTTCTTTTCGAAGCGTAACTTTAATGTGGTAGCTAATCACTCTGATTTGTTTTCTGATTTAAATTTTGGTGGGGTATCCGTGGTGACTGAATTTATCATGGAACAATTTAAAGAAGGTAATTTTGACCGTGTTGAAGTGGTGTACAACCAGTTTAAAAATGCTGCAGTTCAAGAGCTGACAGCGGAGCAGATTTTACCTTTAATACCACCAGCCGAGGAAGACAAACAACATACGCATAAAGCAAAAATAGAAGCTGAGGTGGATTATATCATCGAGCCTTCCAAAGAGAAGATTATCGAAGAGTTGATTCCTAAAGCAATCAAAATTCAATTATACAAAGCTGTTTTGGATTCAAATGCTTCGGAACATGGAGCACGTATGACAGCGATGGATAAAGCGACAGAAAATGCAGGTGATTTATTAAAATCATTGAAGCTATCGTACAACCAGGCACGTCAAGCAGCAATTACAACAGAATTGACAGAGATCGTATCAGGGGCCGCTGCTTTATCAAACGGATAGTTTTTATTCGGGTGAACACAAAAAAAGGTGCTGATCATATGATCAGCACCTTTTTTTGTGAACTACATTACCATCGAATTAGCGCTGATCCCCATGTAAATCCTGCTCCAAAGGCGGCCAGACAGATAAGATCACCGTTTTTAATTTTTCCTTCTTCCCAAGCCTCGCATAATGCGATCGGAATAGAGGCCGCAGTGGTATTGCCATATTTTTGAATATTGTTGAAAACTTGATCGTCCCTTAATTGAAGTGTTTTCTGTATAAATTGGGAGATGCGGAGGTTGGCTTGATGTGGAATCAGTAAATCGATATCGTTGGTTTTTAAATTATTTTTTTTCAATGCCTCTTGAATTACTTCAGGAAATTTGACAACAGCTTTCTTGAAAACAGCCTGTCCATCCATATTTGGAAATGCAGTCCCGTCTTCGAGCATCTCTTTGGTCATCAATAATCCTCCTAATTCCTGCTCGGGCCATTTGGGCATTTCATCCAGCCATATTCCGCTGGATGCCCCCGGGTAATACATAGCTAGCTTTTCGGCTTCTGCTCCGTCTGAATGTAAATGTGTACTCAGTATACCTTTGCCATCTTCCGCTGTTGGTTGCACAACGACCGCTCCTGCACCATCGCCAAAAATTACGGAAACGGCTCGTCCCCTGGTTGAAAAGTCGAGGGCAAAAGAATGTTTTTCTGAGCCGACGACCAGCACATTTTTATACATACCTGTTTTTACAAATTGGTCGGCTATAGAGAGGGCATATATAAATCCCGAACATTGGTTTCTGACATCCAATGCGCCAACTTCATTCATCCCCATTTCCCTTTGTAATAAAACCGCACAGCCCGGGAAATAATAATCTGGGGATAGTGTTGCGAAGATGATAAAATCAACATCCTGCGGGGTAATTTGGGCACGCTCTATAGCAATTTTAGCCGCTTCGACTCCCATTGTTGTGGTGGTCTCACCGATTCTGTCAGCATATCTACGTTCTTTAATTCCTGTTCGTTCCTGAATCCATTCGTCACTGGTATCCATAAAGCGTGTAAGATCATTATTGGTATAGACGTTTTTTGGAACGTAATAGCCGATTCCGGCAATTTTTGACTGTAACATAATAAATTCTGCTAATTGATTGTATTCTTCCCTTTTATAATGTCGTTAATTTAGAAAAAAATATTCTATTTTTGCAGAATGGGTACCCAAACTGCTGAAGAAACCTTTACGTTAGAAGAGATTTTAGCCTCTGTCAAAGAGTCTAATCGACTCATTTTATGGAATGATGAAACCAATACGTTTGAACATGTGATTCACTGCTTGATTTATCATTTGCAATATACCGAAAAGCAAGCCGAGAAGATTGCCTGGAAAGTACATACTGAAGGAAAATGTGCTGTATTGGAAGGGAGTTATACGGAGATGGAAATTTATCGCAAAATTTTGAAAGCCGAAGGATTAACTGTCTCTGTAGAGTAACTTGCCATTCTTTTGTTACCGTAATAATATGGTTACGCTTCTATTTTGTCTATAAGTTTTAGTTTTCTTTGTAGATCATAACTATAAACTAAGCTGAAGCTCTCATGTTGTTTAACGCTAAATCGTTTAAATCTTTTTTATTTTTATTGTTTTTACCTGTTTTTCTTTTTGCTCAAACGGGTCAAATTAAAGCTATTTTGGTTGATAGCGCAACTGCTAAGCCTATATTATCCGCGAGTGCCACACTCCTGGATGCGAAAAATAATACCGTTGTGAAAGGTGGACAGTCTGTAGACCAGGGATTTCTCTTGTTATCTGATATTAAACCCGGTAAATACAATATACGTTTTTCCTATGTCGGCTATGAAGCAAAATCTATTGATGCTGTAGAGGTCTTAGGAGGAAAGAGTAAAGATTTAGGCCGAATTGCTTTGAAGTCCATAGGTAATATCTTGAATGAAGTGGTTGTTGAAGGTAGGGTTCCAGCCATGCAAATTGGTATAGACCGTAAAACGTTCAATGTAGGTGAGAGTTTGGTAAGTGCTGGCGGAACTGCAACTGATGTATTAGCTAATGTCCCAACCCTACAGGTTGATCAGGACGGATCTGTCAGTTTGCGTGGGTCGAGTAGCGTGAAAATTTTAATCGATGGCCGAGAGTCCGCTTTAGCCGGAAGTGATGTGACTTCGTTGCTTCAAAGCCTACCTGCTAATTCAATCGATAAAGTTGAGGTCATTACCAATCCTTCTTCCAAATACGACGCTGAGGGACAGACTGGGATCATCAATATTGTTTTAAAGAAGAATATCAGAACCGGATTAAATGGTTCTATCAATACTTCTGCCGGGTCTTATGATAACTACATGGCAGGACTGACCTTGAATTATAGGGATAAAAAGTTTAATTATTTTGGATCTTATAATTTCAACAAACGCCATATGGTTGGAAGCGGTGCCGTTGATAATATCTTTAAAAATAACAATAGCCAGATATCAAATAATTCGGAATCATCAAGAAAAGGTAATAGTCATACGATAAAAGCTGGAGTGGACTATAGTCTTTCTGATAAAACATCCTTGAGCCTTTCTGGTAATGTGAGCATAAGGGATAATAACCGTGGTGAGGACTTATGGTACCATTATTTTAATCACCCAACCTTATCCGGCACGAGCACTAGAACTTCTCGCCAACTCGAGGATGATCTGGGCTATGAATTTACAATGGATTTTAGACATCAATTTAAGAGATCTGGTGAAGAACTGACCGCTAATGCCAGCTATGGCCGCGATAAGGAAGATGGCACCAATGTTTTTTTACAGGAGTTTACCTCTGGAACACCTAGTACAGGCCGAAATAATGTCAGTTCGGAAGACGGTAAAAATATCAATATACAAGCGGATTATGTGCTCCCTTTTTCAGAAGAGAGTAAATTTGAAGCAGGTTATCGTTCGCAAATCAGAAAGTCATTTGATACTCAATTCTCGGATACGTTGTCGGTAGCAAATGGTAGCTATCTGCCAGACTATGGCATCAGCAATGATTTTGATTTTACGTCTACTGTTCATGCCTTATATGCCAACTACCAAGGGAAACTATCGGATAGAATAGGTTATCAAGTAGGTTTGCGTGCTGAGCAATTCAACCTAAATTCTACTTACTTTTCAAAAGATCCAACTGTTATTGACAAGGAAACTAAGGCCAGTCAAGACTTCTTTCGTCTATATCCAACCTTATTTTTAACATACAATGTTGGTGATGAAGGTGATAAAATTCAATTCAGTTATTCTAGAAGAGTTCAGCGAGCGAGAGGTTGGCAAGTCAATCCATTCTTGAATGTTTCAGATGACATGAACAGACGGCAGGGGAATCCCAATCTGAAGCCTGAAGATGTTCACGGCTTTGAGCTGAGTTTTGCCAAAACCTTAGGTAAGGTGAATTTGATTTCTTCTGCGTACTTCAATCATACCAATGAGGTGATGCAGCCTTATGTTTATTTTGTGGACACCTTGAGCAGTGTGACCTACAGCCGATGGGAGAACTTGACAAGTAGAAATCTCTCCGGATTTGAATTTATCTCTAAAGTCAATGCGACTAAGGATTTTGATTTTACATTCAATCTTAATCTGATCAATATCAATTTTAAGGCTAATGAGGCTTATAATGTTAAAGCATCCAATGGTTTTGCATACAATACCAATTTAACGGCTAATTACCGTTTTACGCCAACGTTTTCCGCTCAAGTTCGTGGTGAATATAACTCTTCGCGGGTGATGGCACAAGGAAAGATGAACGCTATGAAAGGTGTTGATGTTGCATTGAAAAAAGATGTGCTAAATAAGAAGGCATCTATTATGTTCAATGTTAGAGATGTATTTAATACACGGAAAATGCAGGGCTTTACTGAGACACCACAATTGAGTTCTAATTTTGAACACCGTTGGATGAAGAGAATGTTTACTTTGTCGCTTTCCTACCGGTTTGGTAGCCAAGATTTAAACAAATCAAAGAAGAAGGTGTCAAACACAAATGAATTAGGGGAAGGAGAGGAATATTAAAAAATATTGCTCTTTGTAATCCCAAATGCTTAAATTTAATTTTAAAACAAACCTAAAACTAAAAAGAATGAAGGTATTAAAAACAGTTCTTGCGGTATCGGTGATTGCTTTTTCAGCACACTTAAATACTGCCATAGGGCAGACAAAGAAAGAAGTTCCTGCTTACAAAATCTTAGATTTACCACGTGTAGATATCAAGAAATTTAAAAAAAATAAGGCTGGAGCTTATGTTATTTTTGATGGTACTTCTATGGACGGCTGGAGAGGCTATGATAAGACTGTCGTTCCTAAACGATGGGTGATTAATGAAGGTGCAATCAAATTTGATAGCCAAGCTAATCTTGGAAAGGAAGATGGGGGAGATTTAATTTTTGCTCATGATTTCAAAAATTTCGAATTAGAAATGGAATGGAAAGTTGCCAAAGGAGCAAATTCGGGAATTTTCTTTTTAGCCAAGGAGGTTGAGGGACAACCGATATATATATCGTCTCCAGAATGTCAGGTTTTAGACAATGAAAACCATCCTGATGCAAAAATGGGTGTTGACGGAAACCGAAAATCGACATCACTATATGATATGATCCCGGCCAAACCACAGAATGGTAAACCATATGGCGAGTGGAATAAGGTTAAGATCAGAGTCAATAATGGAAAGGTAGAGCATTTTCAGAATGGTGTAAAAGTTGTAGAGTATACATTGTGGGATAAGTCATGGATTGATTTATTGCAAAAGAGTAAATTCAGTGAAGAAAAGTGGCCTTTGGCTTTTGAATTGTTGAGCAATGTTGGTGGCGATAGTAAGTCAGGGCTTATTGGTCTCCAAGACCATGGAAACGATGTATGGTTTAAGAATATTACCGTAAAGGTATTAAAATAAAAAAAGCAGCTTTAAGCTGCTTTTTTTATTTATTATAGTATCGATTGTAATTCTTTTAAATCGATAATCATATGGTCGACATCCTCGGGCTTTTCGGCGCTAGTAGGGTTAAAGAAAATGGCGTCCATCCCAGCATTTACTGCACCACGGATATCGGCATCAAGGTTATCTCCAATCATCAATGACAGCTGAGGTTGCGCAAAGGCTGTCGCCATGGCAAATTCAAATATTCGAGGATCCGGTTTGTTTACGCCGACTACCTCTGAAATAAAAATATGTTTGAAATATTTTCTTAAGTCGCTTTTTTCCAATTTTGTTTCACACGCTTCTTTAAAACCATTGGATATTAAGTGAAGATTATATCTGTCACTTAAATAGGTCAGCGTTTCATGAGCATTGGGGAACAGATTTGTTTTTTGGGGACAGATGGCGAGATATTCTAATTCGAATTCCTCAGGAAACAATTCTGGATCCACACCGAGTTCTGTAAAGGTATCGGCAAACCGTGCTGTCCTGAGTTCGGGTTTTGAGATCTTTCCGTGATGATAAAGTCCCCAAAGCCGATGATTGTTGATCGTATAAGTTTCTATAAAACGGGTGGACGACTCTTGATTAAACAAGCGATCAAACTTGTATTTAAAATATAACTCGTGAAGACTTTCTTCGGCATTTTTATCAAAATCCCAAATCGTATGATCCAGATCGAAGAAAATGTCTTTTTTTCCCTGATTAAACATATGCAAAACTAAAATAAAATCGTCTGAAATACGAAAGAGTATCCGTTATTTGATTGTTAAATTGGTAGAAAGCATGTTGCAGTGAAGATATATCAGGGGTATTGTAATGAATTATTAATGTTGCGACTCCGTTAATTTTCTTCTTTGTGTCATAATCCTTCGGATATTTCCGAATACCTAGTTGAATACCTATTTTTGTCCCATGAAGAAAGCGCTGTTACTCTTTTATTTTCTATTGTTTTATGCGGTTATGCAATTGATCTGGTGGGGGGTGATGTTCGTTCGATTTGACCCCAGTAAGCAGAACATGATCATTGGAGAAGGGATTTTCTTCCTAATTATCTTCCTTTGGGGAGCATGGCGACTAAAACGACTGGTGGAAAGAGAACAGAAATTATTGCAGCAACAGCAAAACTTTCTTTTAGCCATTACACATGAACTGAAATCACCCTTGGCTTCTGTCAAACTGTATATTCAAACGATTTTGAGGCGCGATTTGGATAAGGAACAACAGCAGACATTCTTGCGTAATTCACTAAAGGATATCGAGCGTTTGGATGATTTAGTGGAAAATGTGCTAATGACCACCAAATTGGATAGCCGCAATTATAGTATGCCGAAAGAGGATTTTAATTTTACTTCTTTGGTAGAACAGATCGTTGACAGGCTGCAAAAGAATTCGTGTAGTTCACAAGTTTTGAAACCTTATTTGGAAGCGGATATTATTATTCATGCTGATAAGTTTGCGATTAGTAATGTGGTGACTAACCTTATTGAAAATGCTATTAAGTATTCACCCGCATGTGCTATGGTGGATGTGAAATTATATACGGAGAATAGTAAAATAATTTTTTCTGTTGCTGACCATGGTATTGGTATCAGCGATGAAGAGAAAAAGCTTATCTTTAATAAGTTTTATCGGGTGGGCAGTGAAGCTACACGGAAAACCAAAGGCACAGGTTTGGGGTTATATATCGTGAAAACCGTGTTGCAGAAACACGACGCGACCATTAAAGTTAAAGATAACACTCCTAAAGGGAGTATTTTTGAAGTAACATTTGAAAGAAATGCAAAGTAAACAAAGAATATTACTTGTCGAAGATGAAGAACACTTGTTAGAAGCTATCAAGTTGAATCTCGAAATGGAAGGTTACCGTGTCACTACGGCTACCGATGGAAAAAAAGCACTAAAAGTCTTCAAGGAGGAGCGTTTCAACTTGGTTGTCTTGGATGTGATGATTCCGGAAATTGATGGATTTCAAGTTGCTGAAACTATTCGACTGCAAAATACAGAAGTTCCAATTATGTTTTTAACTGCCAAAAATAGCAGTGAGGATCGGATTACCGGTCTTAAGAAAGGAGCAGATGACTATTTGGTGAAACCTTTCAACTTAGAAGAGTTGATTCTGCGTGTTGGAAATCTAGTTCGCCGTGGCATGAAGCCTGATGATCTCAAAGAACTAAATTCTTATCAAATAGGAGATAAAACGATCTATTTCAATTCGTACGAACTGCATCATGCGGATGGTACGATAACTTCTTTGACAAAAAAGGAAACGATGTTGTTAAAGCTGTTGATTGAAAGACGTAATGAGGCGGTATCGAGGGAGCAAATATTGGAGACCGTGTGGAACTATGATGTTTACCCATCTACACGGACGATCGATAATTTTATCCTGACCTTCCGGAAATATTTCGAGCCGGATCAAAAACACCCAATTTACTTTCATTCTATCCGCGGTGTTGGTTATAAGTTTACAGACAATTATGCCTAGGTAATAAGAGATGATGACAATTAAGGCTAGGATAGCCGTTATTTTTATCGCCGCGTTATTTTTGGGCTATGGCATATATCAAGGTCATTATCAGACTGCTGTACTGATAGCTGGTGGAATAGGCTATTTGATTTGGAGCCATTTCAGAGAAGGGTCTGTTTTTTTGGCTACACAGGCTTTTCATAGACAAGATTATGAGAAAGCAAAAAAATTGTTGGCTGAAATTAAGAACCCCGACGCGCTGCGGAAAGGTAGACGTAATTTCTATGAATTTATGATGGGAAATATTGCGCTGAAAGAAGAACGTGTTGATGAGGCGGAATATCATTTCCAGTTAGCATCACGTCTGCCTTGGAAAAAAGATAATGAAAAGGGCATGGTTATGATTAATCTAGCAAACATAGCACTTCGAAAGTTTGATTACCAAAGAGCCAGAGCGTATGCAGATGTGGCCAATAAATTGCATCTGACGGCTAGACAGAACAGTATTATTACAAAAATAGAAAACGAAATTTCAAAACATTTATAGTGAGTACTATTTTACAAAACGACTTATTGATTAGGGCTGCATTCTCGCAGCAGACAGAGAGACCTCCTGTGTGGATGATGCGCCAAGCTGGGCGCTTTATGAAAGAATATTGGGATATCAAGAATAAATATTCCTTTCTGGAAATGTGCAAAACACCCGAAATCGCCGCTGATGTCACTATGCTTCCGGTTGATTTATTGGGTATTGACGCTGCTATTTTATTTTCCGATATTTTAGTAACCGCCGAAGCAATGGGCGGCGATCTTTCTTTTGAACAAGGTGTAGGACCTCGTTTTTCTAATCCTATTCGTTCTGTAAAGGATGCCGAAGCTTTATCCGTTAACTGTTTGGATAGATTGCAATATGTAGCTGATGCCATAAAGGTGATTCAGCAACGTCTTGATAGGCGTATTCCTTTGATTGGATTTGCAGGAGCACCGTTCACAATTTTAAGTTATTTGGTCGAAGGTGGATCTTCAAAAGATTTTAAGTTAACAAAATTGATGTTGAATAATCAGCCGGAGCTGGCCCATATGATTCTTCAAAAGATCGCCGATGTTACTGTTGACTATCTGAACATGCAGATCGAAGCTGGTGTTAATGCGATTCAATTATTTGATAGTTGGGCTTTAGCCTTATCATGGAATGATTACCGTGATTTCTCACATTATTATAATAAACAGATTATTTCAAGATTAAACCGTCAAGACATTCCAGTTATTTCATTTTGCAAGGGATCGTCTGTTTTTGCACCGATGATGGTCGAAGCGCAGCCTGATGTGATATCTATTGATTGGAATGCAGATTTAAAAAATATAAAACAATCCCTACCACAGGGGATCGCTGTACAAGGAAATTTAGATCCATTTGTTTTGTATGCTGATAAGGCTGTAATCAAAAGGAAGATTACAGAACTCTTTGAACGTATGCGAGGTGAAAATGGGTTTATCTTTAACTTGGGGCATGGTATAATGCCAGATATTCCATTTGACAATGTAAAATATGCCATTGAAGTAGTGAAAGAATTTCGCTATTAATTGTGGTCTCTTAAAATATACAGAACGACTTGCGAAAGCAAGTCGTTTTTTTGTACCAGGTCGGAAACTGATGATATTCGACTTTTGTATATTGGATGTAAGATTTATACAAATCATAGTTGCTGGTGACAATTGCTCCTAACTTTTCTTAATTTTGTAATTATGATCTATTTGTATGCAAAAGCTGTTCACATTATCTTTGTAGTGTGTTGGATGGCTGGATTGTTCTATATTGTCCGACTATTCATCTACCATACGGAAGCTAAATCTAGGCCTGCGGAAGAATATGGCATTTTGCATAGGCAGTTTACTGTAATGGAAAGCAAATTGTGGTGGATTATAACCACTCCAGCAATGTACCTCACTGTAGTCGCAGCACTTGTTATGCTTTATATGAATCCGGGTTTGCTGAAGATGGGCTGGATGCATGTTAAGCTCACTTTCGTTTTAGGATTGATATTTTATCATTTCTCCTGCCAGCGGATTATGTTTCAATTACAAAGTGAGTCTTCCAATTGGTCTTCGACAAAATTGAGGCTATGGAACGAACTCGCTACAGTTTTACTATTCGCGATTGTTTTTACAGTAGTTTTAAAATCGGCCTTGAATTGGATATTTGGCGTTTTGGGACTGTTAATTTTATCGATTGCGCTGATGATGGCTGTAAAGCTTTATAAAAAATATCGGAACAAGAGTGTTGAGCGAAAACGTTAAATTCTATGCTTTCTTAATCCTTTGTGATTCTTTATAGTCGAAAGATTATAAATAGAATAGGATTATGTATAGAAAAATTCTAAGTATGTTCTTGTTGCTTATTGTAGCAGCAGCTGGTTTTGCGCAACGATACAGACCTTTGGGTGGTACATTAAATATCTACTCTACAGATGTACCCTTTTTTCTGTATATTAATGACATTTTGTATAATAATAGAGCTTCAAGGGGTGTCAAAGTATCTCATTTGAAGAATAGACGTTATGATTTGCGTATCGTGTTTGTCGATCGGCAGCACCGCACATTAAATGGTTCCGGAATACAACTTGTCGATAGAAATGGGCAATTCATGGACGTTGTGTTTTCTGTTAGTAACAGAAGAGGAAACAAGGGGATTATTTTAGAATCCATGAATCCTATTGATCGTTATGGCAATGGTAATTATCGTAACGACTTATTTTATGATAATCACGATAGAAATAAGGATGAGCAGTATGATGAGCCATATAGCCAATTGGAAAGTCGTGGTGATTCACCGGCCTATAATCGGAATGGCTATGATCATGATAGGAGCAATAATCAATACAGGCAGCCAGAGGAATCCGAAATTTATCGTAATGGTATAGATCGTCCTCATGGAAATGCTAAAGATGAAGGAAATGGTCAACTGGATAAAGAAGTATTCCTTAAAACAGATTCTAACCGATTGAATGACCTGTTGAATCAGAAAGAAAATGATCAGGATAAACTCGCGTTAGCTGCTCAGGAGTTACAAAACATGCAACTTCGTGTTTCTGAAATTGCCGATTTAATGGAATTGTTTATACGGGATGATAATAAGCTAACCTTTGCTAAATATGCTTATCCAACTTGTGTGGACAAACAGAATTATGAGAAAGTAGGGGATGCCTTATCATTTAGCTCAACCCGGGAAAAGCTTCTGGATTTTCTAAAGAAATAAAAAAGGAGCAATTTGCTCCTTTTTTATTCTCCGCCGAAGCAGATATATTTTAATTCCATATATTCATCTAAGCCATGTTTTGATCCTTCTCGACCAACTCCTGATTGTTTTACCCCACCAAAAGGTGCGGCTGCATTTGAAATAAGACCGGTATTGACACCTACCATGCCGGCTTCAAGTTGCTCAGCTACCCGGAAACAGCGATTGATATTTGTACTATAAAAATAGGAGGCGAGACCAAATTCAGTATTGTTGGCCATCGCTATGCCATCTTCTTCTGTTTTAAAGCTGAAAAGGGCGCAGATTGGGCCAAAGGTCTCCTCCCTAAATATAAGTGCTTCTTTTGGAATGTTCGTCAGAACAGTAGGCTGGAAAAATAGGCCTTTGATTACGTTACCTCCAGCAGCCAATTCGGCACCGTGATTTAAGGCATCTTGTACATGATGTTGTACTTTTTCTAAGCCTTTCGCATTAATAAGTGGGCCGACCTGGACACCTTTATCAAGCCCATTACCAACCTTTAGTTTACTAACGGCCTGGGTAAGTTTCATCGAAAACTCATCGTAAACATCTTCTTGAACAAGAAATCTATTAATTGATACACATGTCTGTCCGGAATTTCTAAATTTACCAGCGATAGCACCTTCAACAGCTGCATCAATATCGGCATCGTTAAAAACTAGGAATGGGGCATTACCGCCAAGCTCCATTGATACTTTTTTGATGTTCGAGGCTGATTGTTCTATAAGTGTTTTTCCTACTTCGGTAGATCCTGTGAAAGAAAGCTTTCTCACCAGATCGTTCGTCGCTAACTCTCTTCCTATTCCGCTGCTATCTCTTCCTGTAATGATATTAAGCACCCCCTTGGGAACGCCTGCCTCTTCAGCAAGTTTCGCTAGTGCGATCGCTGAAAACGGGGTCTGTGAAGCTGGTTTGAGTACCACTGTACAACCAGCGGCCAATGCAGGAGCTACTTTTCGGGTCACCATCGCTATGGGAAAATTCCAGGGTGTAATTGCCGCGACTACACCTACACCTTGTTTAATTGTCATCATCCTGCTACCTTTCTTCTGGGAAGGTATCGTTTCACCATAGGCTCTCTTTCCTTCTTCTGAAAACCACGCTACAAAAGAACTACCATAATCCACTTCTACCATAGATTCACTTAGTGGTTTCCCACTTTCCAAAGTCATGATTTCTGCAAGATCGTCCTTATGCTCTTGAATAAGATTGTACCATTTACGGAGGATATCGGAACGTTCCACTACAGTTGTGTTTTTCCAGCTTTTCCACGCTTTGTCAGCAAAATCTATCGCTTTACTGCAATCGGCCACTTTCAAATCGGGTAATGAAGCGATAACTTTTCCTGTAGCAGGATTTATCACGTCAAAAGTGTGTTTTGATGTAATAAATTTCCCATTGATATAAGCACTCTCAATTAAAAGTTTATTTTTCATCGATGTAAATTTTATTGTTACAAGTATAGTTTGAACACCTCAAATTGAAATTCTGTTCAATAATTTATTTCTCGTTCAAATGAACCTTTCTCTTTCAGCTTTTGAAGGTGTCTTACAAGACTCATTTTTTCCAAACCATTGATAACGGTTTTTAGCAAAATAGTCATAAAGCGCATCTCTCCATGCAATGGGTAAAATCTTCAGTAAATAACATATGGTGTAGGGGAAACCCAATTGCTTAATGATTTTGAGAACAGCTTCACTTTTGATAAAGCTGCCTTCAGGAGATAAATAAACGATTGAATCAATGTTTTTAGGAATATTTTTCAGCGTGGCCCTACTAAATTCGGACTGCAGGGAACTAAATAAGAATTTTTTATTACGATCTATTCTTAACAGTTTTTGAACAAAGCGATTACAAATCAAGCAATCCCCATCAAAAAAGATGATATGTTTTCTTTGTTGTTCCATATGATGAAGTTACTGCTATTTATTGAGAGTACTGCCATGAAAGGATCATAAAAAAGGAAGGAGTTACTATGGCGGGGGGCATATGAGTGAAAAAAGCGGTGCTTTTTGAGACACCGCTTTTTCGAAATCGTTCTTATAAATTTTTCATGATCGTATGACCCATACGATCCCGTTTGGTTTTTAGATATTCTTCGTTAAATGGATTTGCCGTTATTTCAATAGGTACATTTTCTACAATTTCAAGACCATAGCCCACCAAACCAGCACGTTTCGTAGGATTGTTTGACATGAGGCGCATTTTTGTGACCCCCAGATTTCTTAGGATCTGTGCACCTACGCCGTAGTCTCTTAAATCTGCCTTAAATCCTAATTGTACATTGGCATCTACTGTGTCTAATCCATTTTCTTGCAACTTGTATGCGTGTAGTTTATTGATCAGTCCAATACCTCGTCCTTCTTGATTCATGTACACGATGACACCTTTACCTTCCTGCTGGATCATTTCCATTGCTTTGTGCAGCTGAGGGCCACAATCGCATCGGCAAGACCCAAAAATATCTCCTGTAACACAAGAACTATGCACACGAACTAAAATAGGCTCGTCTTCATTCCAGTCACCTTTGTAAAGAGCTAAATGCTGTTCGCCAGTATCTTTCTGCGTAAAAGCTTTCATTTTAAAATCACCATATTGTGTTGGCATATTAACGGTGACTTCTTCATTGATTAAAGAGTCGTGTTTAAGGCGGTACTCGATCAGATCTTCAATACTTACGATCTTTAAATCGAATTTTTTAGCAACATCCATGAGCTCGGGCAGCCTAGCCATTTCACCGTCCTCTTTTAAAATCTCAACCAATACACCTGCAGGTTCAAATCCTGCTAATCGAGCCAGGTCAACCGTAGCCTCAGTATGACCAGTACGACGTAGCACGCCGCCATCTTTTGCTATTAAGGGGAAAATATGACCTGGTCTACCTAATTCTTCGTAGTGAATATTAGGATCAATCATTGCTTTAATTGTTTTCGAACGGTCTGACGCAGAAATTCCTGTTGTACAGCCATATCCCTGAAGGTCAATGGAAACAGTAAAGTTCGTTTCATATACCGCTGTATTCTGCCCCACCATGAGATCAAGGTGTAATGCATCTGCTCTTTCTTTCGTTATCGGAGCACATACCAATCCACGCCCGTGAGTGGCCATAAAGTTTATGATTTCAGGAGTGGCATTGCGAGCAGCAGTGACAAAGTCTCCTTCATTTTCGCGGTCTTCGTCATCCACTACGATTACTACTTTTCCTGCTTGTATATCAGCGATCGCTTCTTCGATCGTGTTTAATTTGAAATCCATTTATTGATATATTGTAATTGGTACAAAGTTAGTGTAGAATCTAAATTTATTTATAATAGCCCTGTCACAATCTAATGTGATTCTTTTAAATTATTCTTTTTTAAAAACTTTTCTTTCACCCATTTCCATGCGGCTTCTACTTTTAACTTATATTGATCAATATCAAATAAAGCGGAGTCTGTTGTCGATTTGTACGTTAGAAAAGCAGCAAGTGGTGTTAAGACAATGATTGCCATCCACATCCCCACCCCTGATGATATCGCGCCATCTTTAGCCGTTTTTTCTGCTACCGTAGAAATAATATGATAAATCAGAAAGAATATAATGGCCATAACTACAGGAAGACCAAGCCCTCCCTTTCTGATAATGGCCCCAAGCGGAGCTCCGATGGCAAACAACAAAAGACAGGAGACAGCAAGGGTAAACTTGCGATGCCACTCAATGCGATAGCGGATATCTTTCGATTTATAATCTTTAAACTCAAGCGTACGGCCATTCAAATCTTCCTTCAGATAATTCAACTGGTTTAGTGCATTCATAGTAACTTGTGAACGTTGTTCTTGAGGTACAAGATCGGTAATCAGATTTTTAAAAGGCTTGATTTTAGCTTCTTTGACCTTGGGCTGTCCAGGTTGATTGGCACTAAAATATTTCGAGTAAATATTATATCGCGTATCTAATGTCCGGGAAATTGCTTTTCCCATACTATCTAACTTAATATGGTTCGAGTCGATATACATGTCCAACTGTTTCAAATTTAACATGGCATGGTGGCTCTTGAAGAGGTTTTCATCTGTTTTACCCTGTTGAAAGCTTCCCATATCAAACTTTTGCTCAGTTTCTTTGAATTTAAATCGCGTAAATTGCTGACGTGGATCGTAGGTTTTGGAGTTTTTAGTCCGGGCCTCCTCGTAACGTATACCATCCTTAAGTTTAAGAATCATATAATTGTTGTCGGGAGAATTGTAGATATAGCCTTCTTTAGCCATAAGTACATTATTGGCCGTATTGCCACCGCGGTGATCGTAGATCATCAAGTCGTAGAGAATTGTTCCCGCTTTGTTTTTTCCTCGGGCGCGGATGGAGTAGCCAGGGATCGTATTGTTAAATATTCCGGGTTTAATAAGGAAATCGGCCTTTTTATTACGTACATCTGTAAGTAATGTCCCCATCTTCAAATTCACTACAGGAAGGATATAGTCGGAGAAAAGAAAAGAACTTGTTGCGAAAATTGCGACGAGTACGAATAGCGGAGTCATCGCTTTGCGCAAAGATACGCCGGCAGCCTTAATTGCAACTAATTCATAGCTTTCACCCAGATTTCCAAATGTCATAATGGAGGAGAGTAACATGGATAAGGGCATTGCCATTTGAATTTGAACAACGCATTGATAGCCAATTAACTCCATGATTGTGTACCATTCGAAGCCTTTTCCAATCAAATCATCTATATACTTGAATAGAAAAAGCATCAATAGCACAAACATCACAATAAAAAATGTGACAATAAATGGTTTTATGAAAGCTTGAAGAATAAGTAAATGAACTTTTTTCATCCGTGACGCTAAGCAAATTGATGCCTTTGCATTAAGGCATCTCTACACCAAAGAACTCCCCTAGGAGTCCTTGGTGGATTATATTGCAAAGATAGGCTTTTTTATGCACCTATAACACTCTGAAGGTAGACTATTGAATTTTTCCAAATTAATTTTCTGTTTTCAAGATCTTCTTCTTTAGCGAAATCAGTTATTTTAAGAGCAACATCATTTGTTAGTTCATCTTGGTCGATCTCCAGATCGAAAAAATAGGGATCATCATCAAGCCATTTAAAGCGTACGGATTTATTTTCTTTCGATGCTACAATTTTTGCTCGGTGTGGTTCATCATCCCAAATGAAAGTATAAACGGTGTCTTTATAGTTTACATCATCTGCAAACCATTGTGCCAATTCGTTTGGTTCTTGCAAATACGGAAATAAAATTCTAGGTGAAGAGTTGATGATATATTCTAGTTGGAATTTTATTTTATCTGCCATATAAATGTTTTTTTAAATATTAGTTTGTTTAAATCAAAAATAAGCTATATTTGCATTCCCAAAATGGCGGGGTAGCTCAGATGGTTAGAGCGTTGGATTCATAACCCAAAGGTCGGCAGTTCGATTCTGCTCCCCGCTACAAATCTCTTCCAAAATTGCTTTTTATTGCATAAACTTATTATTTGTAATAATACATATTTATTTTGTTATTGCAAGTTTTTTTATGAAAAGTTGAGTCCTTATTTTGATAAATATTACGTTTTTAATACGATCAAATTTTTAAAAGTTATCTGCTTTTTTTAGATAATAAATTTACTTGGTTAAAAATGAGTTTGTTGCGCTTAATAGACGGTTTTAATACTAGATAATTGGTAAAAAAATAAAAAAATCTTTTGAATTGACACATGAAGTGGTATATTTGCATACCGAAACGGCGGGGTAGCTCAGATGGTTAGAGCGTTGGATTCATAACCCAAAGGTCGGCAGTTCGATTCTGCTCCCCGCTACTAAAAGCATCAATCTCTTTAGGTTGATGCTTTTTTATGAAAAATATCTTGTTCTACAAAATACCTTATTTTGGTGGCTAGAGGAAAGTATAGCCCTTTTATTGCCTTATGGAGAATAGTTATTTTTTTTCACCCCCTCTGAATACTGCTTGCCTCTTTAGATGTTCGGCTAAAGAGATTGCGCGTTTTCAGCAAAAATGCCTGTTCAAGTGTTATCCGTTGGTGGTAGACAATCTGTATGTTTCATCAATTGTCGTCATAAGCAAGGCTTTTCCAATCTTCTTTCTGTAGATACTTTAACATCAAAAAGAATATGATCCATCCGAGTCCGGCTAAAATCCAAATTAGCGTTTCGAAGTGGAAGATTGTTTTATGTAAGAAGCCCAATATCCCCAAAAGGCCTAAGATGAATAAATTGGTTATTGCTTTAGAATTGGATTGGTTTGCTTTTGAAAACGGGTAGCTTTTGACCATAAAAAGCATAATCAAAATACTTTCAATGCCGCCAACTGCAGAAGATAATAGTAGATCATTAATTGAATTGAGACCAAATAGGGGTATACAGATACATAAAAACACGACGTTGAAAGGTAAAACATACTTAATGAGACAAGCCTTAAGAACGCCGGTCATCAACTGTCCCGGCTTGTGTATGGGAGCAGTATGATAGATCCAAGCTGCTTTATACTTGTTGCTTTGAGTAATAAGCTGGAAAACGGTTAAAATAGTGAGTAATGAGAGATAGAACATAATGATATACAGGCCTGAATCCCGAATTTTTAATATCTTGTCCGCCATTGGGAGCTCTTCTCCAGTACGTATAAATAAAAAAGTAAAGTAAATAGGCAAATAAGCCAACGAAGGGTAGAGCTGTTGTTTAAATTCTCTTGTTTTAGCACTTATCAGCCATACAATGCCAAATCCTGCCTCTTCAACTGCGGATGAACATACTTTCGCGGATATCCATTTATAAACAGGCAGTTTAGATCCATGATTCTGCTTCAAAGGTAAATTTTCATTGGGGAAGATGTCTGCGCTTGCCAATGCAGCTATTTTTGCATTAAATCCACGTGAAAATAACTTGATACAGGCATAGACACCTACAAGGGGAGTGAGTGCCCCCAATATGGATAGCATGATAACGGGTAAATTTTGGTCTCCGAACATTAAGGGTTGAAAAGATGCAATCCAAGTACTCGGAAATATCCAAAGAAATCGGAGCTGTTCCATCGTCAAATGAGATTCTACAATAGATTGAATCAGATTTGGACCAACATAATAGGACAGGAAAAGAACCAGTGAGAGGCCTATCTGTATATAAGTAATAACATCTTTAAACTCTTGGATGGGCAGGTATTTAATACTGATCAGGTAAAATCCGTTGACACCGATGAGAGCGATTAAGGTGCTGAACATAAGCTGTAAACATAGAACAAGGACTGAAGTAATATCCCAATTAAACAATACATAAACAAGTACTGGTGCGGTGAGTGCAATTATTTGGTTAAACAGCTTTATTGCAATAAAAGTTATTCGCGCAATCGATAGGGTCCTGTCGTTAACTGGACGCGGCATAATGATATACTGGTCCCGGGTATCTAATAATATAGGTGAAAAATCAGTAACCAATGTAATACTTAGCATACTGATAAAGGTGAGCAGCATGATAGAAACAGCTAAATATCTATCTGGAATTGACAAAAGTATGGCCATGAATACCAAGCCAATAATCAGGTATAACACAAATTGTAAAATCGAAGACGATGAGGAGGATTTCTCCGTTCTACGTCTCCGAAAACTAATAGGTTTTCGGTTTTCTAAAATGATTTTCGTTTGTAAGATGATCTTAAACTGTTCAAAATTAATACCTAAGCTTTTCCAAACCCCAGGAAACAGAAGAATAAACTTTAAGATGAGTTTTTCCATGTTATTGAATTGCTCTAATGATATTGGAGACATCCAATGTATTGCTGCCACTATTTGTTAATTTTGCAAATATATGCTCCAAAGATTCGTTAGCTTCTGTCTTTAGCTCCTCAATTGTACCATCCGCAATAATGCTCCCCTGGTTTATAAGTAAAATTCGATCGGATACTTTTTCGACAACATCCATCATATGGGAGCAGTAGAAAATTGTTTTTCCTTCTTTTGCAAGCAAGGAAATAAGTTCCTTAACAAAAATAACAGCATTGGCATCAAGTCCAGATAAGGGTTCATCCAGAACAATAATTTGAGGGTTGTGAATAATTCCTGAAATCAGTAGTACTTTTTGACGCATTCCTTTTGAGAAGGTGTCCATTCTATTATTTGCATTTGATTCAAGACCAAAAGCAGTCAATAACTTTAAGGAACGCTCCAGAATAATATTATTTTCCATTCCATAGAGTTTACCCACAAAATCTAAATATTCAATTGGAGTCAGTACTTCATATAATTCAGCATTCTCGGGAACATATCCTAACAATGTTTTCACGGCCAATGGATCTTCTTGAATGTTGATACCATTAATTTCTACAGTGCCTGTGAAATCTTCAATTAGTCCTGTCAATATTTTAACGGTGGTGGATTTGCCTGCCCCATTTGGGCCAATATATCCGATAACTTGGCCTGGGAATATGTCGAGGTTGATTCCTTTCAAAATTTCCTTGGTTCCGTACGATTTTTTAAGGTCAACGATCCGGATGAGCGGTAATATACTTTGCATATGATAACAATCTTCAAAGTAAACTTACGTAAAAATTGGGAGTTATGATTACTGTTGAGATCGGTATAGACTGTATTTTTTAAATAAAAGATTCTTATTTCAAAAAATAGAAAAAGGGACCTTTTGGTCCCTTACAATGGTTTTATTTTCGGAAACTATCTGTCATTTTTAGGATATCCTTCTTCATCAAGATCATCTCTCAAATCTTCTTCATTCTCTGCTAATTTCTTGTCTAAAGGAGATAACCGTTCATGATCAAAAGTCTCAATTCGCATGTTCGCCTGATCCAAATCTTCACCCTGGAGTTCATCTTTCGAAGCATATTCATCTCCCACAAATGGGTTTGAATTGTCATAGGTTGAATCATCATCAACAGCACCCTCTGCAATAGTATCGTAATCAGCTGGGTGAGCATAATCTGGATCGTTACCGTCGACATCCATTTCATAACTGTCAAGCTCTTTGTTAAAAGTAAGGTCCTGATCTTTATCTGGATAGTCTTCTTCAACTTTCCCGTTTCTATATTCTTTTTTTGACATAATTCTGCTAATTTTTATTCATCATTAAAACAGTTCACATAAAAAAAAGTTTGGATTTTACTAGACAAAGTAGGGCTCAAGCGCTATTGAAATACCAAAAAGATAAAATTTCATTTTAAAAAGGGCAGAACATGTTAGTTTTAGGAGAAGCCATTCAGCTTTGTCTAAATTATAGTGTCCATGGTAGAATTCAGCTCGACAACTAATCAGGCGCTATTTTTAGCTCTTTTATAAGAGCTTGGTGTAATATTTCGTTTCTTCTTATAAAAATTAGTCAAGTGACTCTCATCGTTAAATCCAAGTTCTTCTACAATTTGTTTCATGCTATATGTATTGGAAGCTAACCTATCTTCAATAAGTTTAATACGAATATCATCGATATATGTTTTATAACTCACAGCATATCGCTTTTTAAAAAATGCACCAAAATAATTAGCGGAAATTTGAAACTGATCGGCAATCGATTTAATTTGTAATTTGTCGGGAAAATAAATGTTTTGATGAATATATTGCTCGATCTCTTGAGACATTTCATAAGATGCATGAATAGGCAGGCCCAGGTCCTTTACAATATTTTCCACTAAGGCGAAAAGAGACATAATTTGGTGGAATATGAAAATAGAAGTCGTTGCGTCCTCACGGTCATATTGATGTATCAGTTCGAATACCTGCTCTGTCAATTTTTTATTTTCTTTCTTAAGGGATAGGCTCCTATTTAAAAATGTCTTCGAATTGAAAATATCCACCGGGCTGAAAGAAAGTCTGAAATTTTGCTGTATAAAATGAAGATCTTTAAAATAGGAACCGGAAAAATAAAGGACAAATACTATTGCATCTTTCTTAGTGTCAAGTGTTTCAAAGGTCTTATTCAAAAAGAGTAAGTTTCCTTTTGAAAATTTCAACTTATTTTCTTTAGAAAGGATCGATCCCTCCAATATATATACTAAAGCAAAATCAAAGCCTGTTTTATTTAGTTCTATTTTTTGTTTCTGCTTGATTTTTTGAGAAGCGAAAGATAAATTCGTCATATGTACGATTCTATTGAATAAATACCAACTACAAACCTAAGAAAAATAGAATAAACACTTAATTTTTCCTCTTGTTGTAATGGAACAATTATGGATTTACATTCATGATAAAATATAAATAATTTTTGATTCCAATGAATTGTTAGGTGCTTTTTGCATTCCTAGTCATTTTTTCAATATTATCCCACTGGTCCTGCGGAATAACATCCAAACCATTAAATTCGCCGGCTCCTTTAAGCCACTCTCCACCATCTATAGTGATGACATCACCGTTGATATAACTTGCATAGTCAGATACTAAATAAGCAGCGAGGTTAGCAAGTTCCTGTAGTTCACCCAGGCGACCCAAAGGGATACGTTTGGTTGGGGAGAGAAGTTCGCCTAATTCTCCAGGCAACAAGCGTTCCATGGCTCCGGAGGTTTGAAATGGACCTGGTGCTATAGCGTTTAGTCGTATCCCTTTTTTCCCCCATTCCACAGCCAACGAACGGGTTAGCGCTAGAACTCCAGCCTTGGCTGTTGCAGATGGTACGACATATCCAGATCCCGTCCACGCATAGGTTGTGACAATACTGAGTACAGCTTTATTTTGTTCATTTTGCGCGATCCACCTTTTTCCTAGCGCGAGGGTATAATTTATACTCCCTTGAAGGACAATTCCAATGACAGATTCAAAGGCTCTATGGCTTAAACGTTCAGTAGGGGAGATAAAATTTCCAGCGGCATTATTTATGAGAATATCTATTCCACCGAAATGTTCATATCCAAATGAAACGACGTGTTCAACATCATCATAATTGCGAACGTCCCCCGCCACAGCAAGACATTTAGCCTGATGTTTTTCTGATAATTCTTTTGCTGTCTGTTGTATAATATCATCTTTGCGACTTGTAATCAAGCAAGAGGCCCCAAGCTCGAGAAAGTAATCTGTCATTGCTTTGCCTAGCCCCGTACCACCACCAGTGATCAGAATTCGTTTTCCTTTTAGTGCGTTTTCTGTTAACATGCCCATATATCGTCCAGTTTTATGTATCCTTAAGTTACATAAAATTTGATATAAAATAAAAGGGCGGGGCGGGGAAGATTGTATAGTGAGGAAAAAAGATCTAACTAAAACAGGAGCTATTCATTGAATAGCTCCTGTTTTAGTTAGATCCATTTCTACTAATAGAATGGAGGTAGGCTTACGCGCCTAGTTGTACGCGTTTGAAAGCAGTAACAGTCAATCCTTTAGAAACTGAATCTAAGAATTGCGCAATATTTTTAGAAGAATCTTTTACGAACTCTTGGTTTAACAAGGTTGTATCTTTGAAGAATTTGTTCAATTTACCTTGAGCAATTTTTTCAGCCATTTCAGCTGGTTTTCCTTCAGCGATGATTTGCTCTTTTGCAATAGCAATTTCACGCTCAATTGTGTTTTGATCGACACCATCTTTATCAATTGCAATAGGGTTCATTGCAGCAATTTGCATTGCAACATCTTTACCAGCTTCTTCAGCACCAGCAGCGTCAGCAGAAAGCCCTACCAATACACCTAAACGGTAGTTACCGTGAATATAAGCGATAACTTTTTCAGCAGTGATAGTTTCGTATTTAGAAACGTCGATTTTCTCACCAATTACACCAGTTTGCTCGATTAAAGAATCAGCGATATTTTTGCCATCAAGTTCCAAACCTTTTAATTCTTCCAAAGAAGCAGGCTTATGGTTTAATGCAATATCTGCAATTTTTTCAGCGAAGGCTACGAAGTCTGCGTTTTTAGCTACGAAGTCAGTTTCACAGTTAACTTCAACTACAATACCTGATTTGCCATCAGCAGTAGCTTTAGCGATGATAACACCTTCGTTAGAGTCGCGATCCTGACGGCTAGCAGCTACTTTAGCGCCTTTTTTACGCAAGTAATCTACAGCAGCTTCGAAGTCACCATTAGACTCAACCAAAGCTTTTTTACAATCCATCATACCAGCGCCAGTTTGTTGACGCAATTTGTTTACATCTGATGCAGAAATTTGTACTGACATGTTTATTTCTTTTTATTATTATTTACGACTGAAATTTGTACAATATTAACTTAAAAAAGGTTAAGCTAATATGAAGTTTAACATTCCTTGCTAAACGGGTTCTGTTAAACAAAAAACCGGACAGATAGGCTAGTTCAAGAAAAGTAAACTTTTCCAGAAACTAACGCTACGCCATCCGGTTTGGAATAAAAATATTATTCTCCGTCTTTCGCTTTGCGAGGACGTTTAGCTTCTGAAGCTTCACCATTATCAGCTTTTGCTTTAGCAGCAGCAGCATCTTTTTCAGCTTCTTCTTCTTTGTCGCGTTTGCGCTCGTCCAAACCTTCTTGGATTGCTTGACCAATGATACCTGCGATTAAGCTAATAGATTTGCTAGCGTCATCATTTGCAGGGATTGGGAAATCAATGTTTGAAGGATCAGAGTTTGTATCTACCATTGCAAAAGTAGGGATGTTTAATTTCATTGCTTCAGAAACAGCGATGTGTTCTTTTTTCACATCGATGATGAATAAAGCAGCTGGCAAACGGTTCAAATCAGCGATACCTCCTAAAAGATTTTCTAATTTGATACGCTCACGTTGAATCATCAACTTCTCTTTTTTAGACAATACATCGTAAGTACCGTCTTTTTGCATTTTGTCAATGTTAGACATTTTTTTGATAGACTTACGAACTGTAGCGAAGTTTGTAAGCATACCACCTAACCAACGCTCAGTCACGAAAGGCATGTTGACCTCTTTAGCTTGTTGTGCGATGATCTCTTTTGCTTGTTTTTTCGTAGCTACGAATAAAACTTTGCGACCTGATTTTACGATTTGTTTGATAGCTGATGCAGCTTCTTCTAACTTCGTAAGTGTTTTGTTCAAGTCAATGATGTGGATACCGTTGCGCTCCATGAAAATGTACTTAGCCATTTTCGGATCCCATTTACGTGTAAGGTGACCAAAGTGCACACCTGCATCCAATAAATCTTGATAAGTAGTTCTTGCCATTTTTTGATCCTCCTTTGATTAACGTTTACTGAATTGGAATCTTCTACGAGCTTTACGACGTCCTGGTTTCTTACGCTCAACCATACGGTCGTCACGCGTTACTAAACCTTTAGCACGTAATGCAGGTTTAACTTCTGGGTTAAGTTCAACCAATGCTTTTGCGATCGCTAAGCGAACAGCTTCTGCTTGACCTTTAACACCACCTCCGTTAACGTTTACTTTTACATCAAAGTTTGCTAATTCACCAGCTACGTTCAAAGATTGAGTAGCGATGTATTGCAAAGGTAATGTTGGGAAATACTCTTTGTGGTCTTTACCGTTTATGATTATGTTTCCGCTACCAGCAGTTAAGTAAATGCGGGCAACAGCAGTTTTTCTTCTTCCTGAAGTATTAGTTGTTGACATGTCGATTCTCCTTAAAATTTAACTGGTTTTGGATTTTGTGCTTCATGCTTGTGCTCAGTACCAGCATAAACGTAAAGGTTCTTAAACAATTGACGACCTAAACGGTTTTTAGGAAGCATACCACGAACAGCTTTTTCAATGATGCGCTCAGGGAATTTAGCCATTAACTCTTTAGGAGAAACGAAACGCTGACCACCTGGATATCCAGTGTAGCGTACGTAAACTTTGTCGCCTAATTTGTTTCCTGTCAATTTGATTTTGTCTGCATTGATAACAATCACGTTATCTCCACAGTCTACGTGTGGGGTGAATGTAGGCTTGTGCTTACCACGAATTACTTTCGCGATGTTGCTCGCCAAACGCCCCAAAATCTCTCCTTCAGCGTCAACAACGATCCACTCTTTGTTAACGGTGTTCTTGTTGGCAGAGACAGTTTTGTAACTTAACGTATTCACTTGCTTTTGTTTAAATAATTTATTAAAAAATTTTTCTTCCCCTTATCTCAAGGGTCTGCAAAGGTACATCTAATATTCTATATTTTAAAATCTATTTTGCTTATTTTGCTGAAAACGAGTCGAATTTGCCACACTCCCCCCTAATCTCAATATTTTTACAACTACCTCGAATGAATATTGTTACATTAGTTAGTATATTGCAGGAACAAATTTTTAATTATTTAGCGGAAGTAGATGAGATTTAATTTTTTGAATAAACGATTTTTAAGTTTTATTGGCGTGTTCCTTTTGGTAGTGAATTCATTGCACGCGCAATCACAAGATAGGAAAACAAAACCATATGATACCCGATTTAAAAATGTACAAGAGATATTGAAGCAAGGCAAAATTGGACCAGGTATGGATTCTCTTGACGCTATCATCGCAGACTTTCCGCAGGCAGACGATATCTATTTCACTAAAGCGATTCTTCTTGCTCAGATGAGAAATCAGGATGGAGCGATTCAAGCCATTAAGCAAGCGCTGGATATCCAGTCTAAGCCAGAATATCTGAGTTTCGCAGTCGACGCGTTTAAAAGTAAAAATGATGCTGACAGTGCATTGATTTATCTCGATAAGCTGATTGATCAGGATGATAATAACACCGCGTCACTTAAACGCGAACGCATCATGCTTCTTTTTAATGGCGGATATAAAGATGTGGCCTTAGAGTATTTTTATAAAACCAAAGAAATTGCAGGTGCTTCCGATACGTTGGATATGGTCGGTAGTGTGTTGTTGAATGATGCTGGCAATTATAAAAGTGTCATTGAGCTTTTGAAGCCCTGGGCGGATAAAGGGACTTCTTTAGCCCAGGTGTATGGTCAGCTGGCACAAGCTTATAATCTTTCCAAAAACTCGAAGCTAGCACTTGAATATATCAATAAGGGAATTCTCAACACAAAAGAAGACTTTCTTTATTTTGATTTAGCTGATCTATACCGATTTGATAAAAAGTTCAAGTTATCCTTTGATGCACTCAAACAAGGGTTTCAATCTAAAAAGATAGACTTTGCAGACAAAAATCGAATCATAATGACCTTATTGAATCCAAAGGGGCCTTATACACCGGATCAGCTGCTGGAGTTAGCTAATATCTTGGTGGAGGTTCATCCACGGATTGCTGAAAGCCATATGGCAAAGGGGCAGGTACTATGGCTAAAAGATGATAAAACTGCTGCGCAAAGCTCTTTGGCAGTAGCGGTTAGTATGAACCCTTATCAGATCGATGCCTGGCGAATGTTAATGAGCTTGGATATGGATAAAGGTGAATTCGATCAGGCAATCGCTCATGGCGGAGAAGCTTTGCATTATGTGCCTAATAACGCTACAATACTCTATTTTACCAGTATGGCTTATCTGATGAAGAAGGATATGGAAAATAGTCGGAAGTTTATGGAGGCAGCACTCAATAATGCACAGGAGGAATCTCCATTCTTACAAGCAAATATCTATGGCGGCTTGGGTGATATTTATAACTCGCTTAAAATGTATAAAGCCTCCGACGCAGCTTACATGGAAGCCATCCGACTTGATAGTACAAATGTGACAGCAATGAACAATTTAGCCTACTATTTGTCGTTAAGAAAGGAACGACTTGATGAGGCTACGAAATACGCTGCTAAGGCAACAGATTTGCAACCTAATAATGGTACGTTTGAGGATACTTATGCTTGGGTACTATTTGCCGATGGAAAATATGACGAAGCATTGGTTTGGATTCAAAAGGCATTAAAAAATACTAATCCACAAACTTCGGTGCTGCTGGAGCATTATGGTGATATTCTGTTTAAGTTAGGGAAAACAAACGATGCTGTTAAACAATGGACTTTGGCTTTGGAAAAAGGAGTGGATTCGGATGATAATAAGCTGAAATTGAAAAAGAAGATTGACACAAAAAGTTATGTGGAATAAAATTGTTTGGGCTTGTGCTGTAGTGATGTTGCTCTCTTCCTGTAGTTCGAAGAAGAGGATGCTGAAAGAAGCTGAGCTGAGGGCTCAAAACGAATTGATTATAAAGGATAATACCAGAGAGGCAAAGAAAAATAGTTTACGCAATCTTTTTTTGACCAATTTGAATTATTCGACTTTTTCGGGAAAAGCTAAAATGAGGCTTGATATGGGAAAGGACAGTTATGACGTCAATTCGACTATTAGAATAGAAAAGGACAAGCGAATCTGGATTTCCATTTCTGCTACATTGGGTATCGAAGTGGCGCGTGTTCTAATAACTCCAGACAGTGTTCAGATCCTCAATAAGTTCCAAAGTGAATATATGGTTAAGCCTTTTGACTATCTATACCGTTTCGCTAGTTCCGATCTGACCTTTGGAAACTTACAAGACTTATTGCTGGCCAACCTATCTGTGGATCTCCTGTCTGATATTGATCAGGTAAACTTTAAGCAGGATTCAATGTCCGTTCAGTTGGACGGTAAACTCAATGAGTTGGATTTTTTGTATAGGTTGAATAATAACAATAGGCCTTATCAATTTAGATTAGCCCAGCTTTCAAAGAAACAATTATTGGAAGCTAACTATGGCGAATATGCTATGGCTTCGGGACAGGAATTTCCGATGCTTTTAAAAATGATAATTTCTGATGGCCGCCAAGAAATTAAGACAGAAATTAATTTTAACAAAGTTACTTTTAATGAACCTGTCGAAATGCCTTTTTCAGTATCGTCGCGATATAAGGTAATCCGATGACAGGATGTCTATATGATTTAGATTTATTACTTTCGCAATTAGTTTGCTAAAGTAGGATATGAAGTGATAAGTTAGAAAGATGGCAAACACAAAAAAATAGTACTGTAAATGAACTTTAAAAAGACAATACTTGGTATAGCTGTTTTCCTATTCATGATTGGGATTTCATCGGCGCAAACTAGAGCTGAACTTGAAAAGCAACGTGAGAAGCTCAATCGTGAAATTGCTGAATTACAAAATACGGTCAAAGAAATTGCAAAAGAAAAATCATTGACCCAACAACAAGTGACAGCATTGAGTAAGCAGATTAATTTGCGCGAGCAGAAGATAAATACCATTACTTCCGAAGTAGCTGTGATTAATAGACATATTAATGCCAATACGGCTGCAGTGAGTAAATTAAAGGCTGAATTGGAGAAGATGAAACGTGACTATGAGAAAATGGTTATGTTTGCTTTCAGAAATCGGAATGCATACAATAAATTGATGTTTATTTTTGCATCGAAAGATTTCAATCAAGGGTTTAGAAGAGTAAAGTATTTACAACAGTTCAACGATTCTAGAAAGCTGAAAGCTGCCGACATCGAAAATACCAAGAAGCAGATTGAACAGAAAATTGCTCAGTTGCAAGCTGACCGCAACAAGCAGGTTGCTTTAATGAAAGAGCAGGAAAATGAGAAGAGAACCATATCGCAACAAAGATCCGTTTATTCAGGGCAATTAAGTGAATTGATCGTTACAGAGCGTGGCGTGAAAAAAGATATTACGCAAAAACAAAAAGAGGAGCGTCGTATCAATGCAGCCATTAAGGAAATCATTAGAAGGGAGATTGAGGCTGAACGTCGCCGGGCTGAGGCTGCGCGCCGTGCTGCTGAAGCTGCAGCTGAGCGAAACCGTAAAGCAAATGAGCCTACAACGAATACAAAAAATAAAAATGCCGCAAGTTCAAAAAGCAGCAATACTGCGCGAAAATCAGATTCTGAAGTCTTGCGTAGCACACCGGAAGCTGTTAAACTTTCGAATGATTTTAGATCTAATCGCGGTAGTTTACCTTGGCCTGTTTCCAATGCGAAGATCATGCAAGAGTTTGGTTCAGAAAGTGTCGGTAGAAACGTCAATTGGGATCATGAGACGGTTAAAATTCAAACGTCGAGCGGTGCAGCTGTGAAAGCAGTATTTAATGGAGAAGTGTTAAGTATAGTTTCAATGATGGGGCAGCGTATTGTCATGATTAAACATGGGGAATACTTTACGGTGTATATGAATTTGGCAGGTGTAAATGTTTCAAAAGGACAAAAAATAAGCACAGGACAAACCATAGGAACAGCTGATGTCGACTCAGATACTGGGGTTCCGATGGTAGAGTTTTCTGTTTTACAGGGAACGACACCACTCAACCCAATGTCATGGTTGGCTAGATAAGAAATAATTACTATATTTAATAATTATCCTTACATTTGTAAGGAGAGTGAGAAATTTAGTTTAAAAGAATTGAAAAACAAGAAATTATAGTTATGTCAACATCATTATTAATCATGGGAATCGGGGGGCAAGAGTTAATTGTCATTGTAGTAATATTGTTACTATTATTTGGTGGCAAGAAGATTCCCGAATTGATGCGCGGGTTGGGTAAGGGCGTTAAGGAATTTAAAGATGGCCAAAAAGAGGACTCTCCAACAGAGAAAAAAACTGAGGTAGAAGATAATAAATAAGGGAAGTTTAGATCCCATTATAGCATGGATACGATTTTGCGAGGAGCAAAATCGTATTTTGTTTTATACTCGACCTAAAGCTGAATAGGGCGAAAACCATTTTTATACTAAAACCCATTTCTAAGCGTTTAGATTATTGTTGATTTTTCAGTAGATCAATCAAACTCGGATTTAACAGTAAATTTATGATCGGAAAACAGGCGTTAATTTCATTACTAGGAGGGGTATGCTTTGTGCTGCCACTTAAGGCCCAAGAAAGCGCTGTAGAAGGTATGAAAGAAGCAGCTCAAAACTTCTTTCAAAAAAGCATCGAAAAGGAAAAACAGGAGATTTACCAATACCTAGATAGTATAAAATCTACGGGGAATAACGGACAGCAGTATTCTGAAATAACAGACGAAGATATACAGCTGGTTCGGAAATTGAAGGCAATAGAACGAGAGGTTCCTCTAGACTACTCGCCTCGAGTGAAAGAGCTGGTGGCGAAATACACCTCAGACAATTATAATCCTTATATGTGTAGAATGATGGGATTAGGACAATACTATTTTCCATTGTTTGATAAAATTTTGGATGAGGTCGGTGTGCCACGCGAACTCAAATACCTTAGTGTAGTTGAATCATCCCTAAATCCGCGCGATATTTCCAGTGCAGGAGCGACAGGTTTATGGCAGTTAATGTATTACGAAGCCAAAACTTATCACCTTACAGTAGACAGTTATACCGACCAGCGTATGGATCCGATCGCTTCCAGCTATGCAATCGCAAAGATTTTAAAAGAGGCTTATGAGGAATACGGCGATTGGCTATTAGCGATAGCATCCTATAACGGCGGTAAAGGAGCTGTTAGCCGTGCAATTCAGCGCTCAGGAAAGGAGAAGGCAACTTTTTGGGATGTTGCACCTTATTTGACACAACAAACTCAAAACTATATCCCGAAATTTATCGCTATGACCTATGCGATGAAGTATGCAGATGAAAATAATATCAATGCGGCAGATACCGAACTTTCATTAAGAACGCAGATCTTGGATATCAATAAGCGGATATCATTGAACCAAATAGCAGATGCATTACAGGTGTCTAAAGAAACATTACGTGCATTAAATCCTAGCTTTAAGAAGAATGTATTAAATGGTACCGAGGATGCCCCATTGCGGTTAGTGTTACCTGTAGTGGACAAGAAAATTGCTACAGAAGAGTTGTATGCAGCACTTAATACGCCAGTCGCCCCGTCAAATGCAATCCAAAATGAAAACATAGTGCAGACCCTACTCAATGGAAAGTATAAAGTGAAAGTTGGCGAAACATTCGCTTCCATTGCTGATAAGTTTGACGTGACAGTTCAGGATATAAAATCCTGGAATAATCTGCGCGGCAATCAAATTGTTCCTGGACAAAACCTACTAATAAAAAAGAAGGATGATTTTGTAAATACAAAATTAGCCCGCAATACAGAACGATCTGCAAAGAAAAGCCAGCAGCATGTAGCCAACATCACACGTACAGCTTACTATGTCGTAAAGAAAGGCGATACATTATCTGAGATTGCAGATAAAAATGGTACTTCAGTGGGCCGGCTTAAAAGTGAAAACGATTTGAGCGGAAACCGGATAAAACCAGGTATGAAATTGAAAGTCTCAAAAAAATAACAGCATGGTTTAAATTAACCATGCTGCATCCTCTTCATTGTCAAATTCTTCGAGCGTAACAGTTACGTGCTCCCGTAATATCGTAGAAAGCTTTGTACCATAGTAATCGCTAAATATTGGGAACTTATGGTGACTTCTATCAATTAATACAGCAGTTCTCATTTTTTTTAATGGTACATTCAAAAATACACCCAGCCCATAAGCTAGTGCCCTGCCACTATTGAGTACATCGTCAACAAGGATAATCGTCTTGTCTTTTGCAATGTCAACAGCTAAGTCTGTGTTTGCGCTTAATGACCTGCTGGTCTTCTTCATTGTTACCTTAATCAATAGAATCTCTTTGTCTGAAATATCCTGCAAAATTGCTTGAAGACGTTGAGCAAATACATAGCCCCGGTCAGCAATACCTACTAATACGAGCGTTTCATCTTCAAAATTGTCTTCCAATATTTGATAGGCAATCCGAATAGATTTTTGTTTTATTTGTTCTTTATTTAAGATGAGGGTTTTCTTTGAAGACATAATAGTATTTCCAATGATTATTGGGTAAAAATAGGATATTATATTGTATAAAAAAAGTCCAAAACGAGTTAAACGCTTTGGACTTTCTGAGAGTGAATCTAATCCTATTAATTCAATTTATTATCTTTTTCTGCTTTGATTATCTCCGCAGTAAGCGTTCTATTATCTTCTGGTAAACGACCTCCATTGTAGTAATAACGTCTCCAGTATGGCTCATCTAGGTTGCTGATCATGACACCTTTACTAGAAGATGCATGTGCAAATTTATTATCTCCGATATAAACCCCTACATGGGTAATACTTCTACTTCTAATTTTGAAGAATACCAAATCACCAGCTTTAAGCTCATTCTTTTCGACGGTTTTTACTTGAGAGTACTGATTTCTGCTATTATACCCCAGCGATGTGTTGAACACTTTGTCGTATAATTCGTAAGAAAATTTTGAACAATCAATGCCTCTCTTTGAATCTCCTCCTAAACGGTAAGGAGTACCTAGCCATTCATAAACAAATTGATAAAGTTTGGTGTTTGTTGTTGCTGATACTGCAACTCCCATGATTTGTGAAAAGTATTCCTTCGCTAAGTTGTCAGGATCTGATTCTGGTTTGGAGTTTCTGTTGGTTTGTGCCTGCGACACTAGACATAAGCCGATAAATAGCATTGACGCTATAAATTTCTTTGTTTTCATTAAATCGCTTTTTTGTACAACATTTAACTTTTAAAAATTGAATACTGTCATCTATTTTGGACAGCACTGTTGCGAATATAATACAATAACAGTTTAAGGTCAAATTTATTTTCACGTATTTAACGAAATTTTAACAATTTTAACATCTTCAAAGATGTATTTATACCTGTTGAGAACGATTTCATCTGATGCGTTTCGTATTTATTAAGGACAGCACCTACGCTATTTTAGTGTACTTATGTGATGATAAAATACCACCTCAATGAGGTTACTATTGTGAATCTTAAAAAAAATATTAATTTCCTTTGGTAAAGTGATAATATTTGTTCTATATTTACAAAACATAATTAAAAGCAATGAACACAACTTCAATTATTACGTCGATTATTATTACCACCGGGATAAGACTCAGGAGGAAGTAGTTTCGTTGTATATAATTGTAGACACAATATTTAGAAGCGCTTTCCTCAAAACAGGAAAGCGCTTCTTTTTTATCGCAAAATCATCAATCTAAACAAACAGTATAAAGTAGCATGAAAGTTTTAAAATTTGGAGGCACATCAGTCGGTACAGTAGAAAGCTTAAAGGCAGTCCTGGGCATCGTGAAAAAATCTTATGATGCAAAGGAAAAACCGTTGGTTGTGTTGTCAGCTATGTCGGGTGTGACAAATTTACTTACGCAATTAGCTGAGGACGCTGCAGAAGGAAAATCCTTTTCAGAGGGACTGAAATCATTGGAAGATAGGCATTTTACAGTAGTGAAAGAACTTCTGGCTGTGAAATATCAAAATCCTGTATTTACAAAGCTGAAATTATTTTTTAATGAAATAGAAGATCTTCTTCAAGGAATTTTTGCACTAAAAGAGCTGAGCTATCAAAGCAAAGATTTGATATTAAGCTACGGCGAGCGTTGTTCGAATTATATGGTATCTAAAGTGATGGAACAATATGTTCCAGAATCATTATTTGTGGATGCTTCTCACTATGTGAAAACTGATTCGAACTTTGGTAATGCGCATTTAAATGAAACATTGACCGAGCAATTGGTGAAATCACTATACATATCACATGGCGATAAATTATTATTTGTGACGGGTTTTATCGGTAGTAACGAAAACGGTCGTATTACCACTCTAGGAAGAGGTGGTTCAGATTATACAGCAGCTATCTTCGGATCCATATTAGACGCGGCAGCCATTGAAATTTGGACAGACGTAAATGGCATGTTGACCGCGGATCCACGCATTGTGAAAAAGGCTTTTTCTTTACCTGTTTTATCATATACCGAGGCCATGGAATTGTCTTACTTTGGTGCTAAGGTGATTTATCCTCCTACCATGATCCCTGCTTTCTTGAAGAAAATTCCGATTGTTATTAGAAATACCTTTGAGCCTGATTTCTCCGGAACCGTCATTCAGTTTGATAGCGGCAAAACAGCGCTACCAATAAAAGGAATTTCCTCTATATCAGATATTTCGGTTATCAATCTAAGTGGTTCAGGCATGATCGGCAAGTCGGGCTTTAGCGGAAGGCTTTTTACTTTATTGGCTAGAGAGCAAATCAATGTTGTGTTAATTACGCAGTCATCTTCCGAACATAGCATCACATTTGCTGTAAACCCATCTGACGCCAAACGCGCGATACAATTAATCGAAGTGGAGTTTGAATTGGAGATCCAAGCCAATAAGCTCATCGTTCCAGCGATTGAAGATAACCTTTCAGTCTTGGCCATCGTTGGCGAAAATATGAAAAAGACACCTGGTATGTCCGGTCGATTATTTGCCGCGCTAGGGAGGAATGGCATTAATGTTCGCGCTATAGCACAGGGCTCATCTGAATATAATATATCTGTTATTATAGGTAAGGAAGATCTGGCGAAGGCGCTTAACGCTGTACACGACGCTTTTTTTGCCGAGCTAAAGAAAACCCTTCATGTGTTTAATATTGGTACGGGTAACATCGGCGCAACTTTATTTAAACAGCTGGAAAGTCAACATGATTTCCTACTGGATAAAAACGATATCGAAATTAAAGTCGTCGGAATTTCGAATAGCCGTAAGATGCTTTTTAATACCGAAGGTGTTGATTTAAATAATTGGTCTAATGAACTCGACAGAAATGGAACTGAATCGGACTTGGCCTTGTTTATTGAACGCATGAAGGCACTCAATCTGCCAAACTGTGTTTTTATCGATAATACCGCGAGCAAATTACCAGCTACCTATTATGAAGACATCTTTAAATCCAATATTTCGATCGTCACCTGCAATAAAATTGCGAACTCAGGTAAGTATGAGCAATATAAAACACTCCGCGATACCGCTCATCGACACGGTGTGGACTTTTTTTATGAGACAAACGTAGGCGCGGGACTACCTATCGTCCGCGTACTCAAAGACTTGATGTTGAGTGGTGATCGTATTGTCAAGATAGAGGCTATTTTATCTGGAACAATCTCGTATATCTTCAACAATTTTAAAGCTGATGCTTCTTTTTATGATGTTGTTAAACAGGCACAGGAACTAGGATATACTGAACCAGATCCAAGGGACGACTTAGGCGGTATAGATTTTATGCGTAAAATGCTCATATTAGCTAGGGATGCCGGATATCCTGTCGAAGCCGAGGACGTAGACCTAGGTTCAATACTTCCGCCGGCATGTTTGAAAGCTGAATCCGTAGATGCGTTTTACGCAGAATTGCAGCGCGAAAATGACTATTTCGAAGCCATGAAGAAGAAAGCTGAAGATGAAAATAAAGTAATACGCTACATCGGAAAATTGGAAAATGGAAAAGTATCCATTGCGATTCAGTTTGTTGATGAAAACCATCCTTTCTATGCATTATCGGGTAGTGACAATATTATATCATTTACAACAGAGCGCTATAAAGAACGTCCTTTAGTAGTAAAAGGTCCGGGGGCTGGGGCTGAAGTAACAGCTGCGGGTGTATTTGCCGATTTAGTAAATGTTGGAGCATAAAAACGATTCAAGGAAAATAACAATTACATGATGGCTAATAATTTAAATGTAGAGTATCTGAAAGATAAGATTATAAATTTAGACAGCATGCTGTCCGAAGTTCGTGTCTTTGCACCTGCAACTGTCGCCAATATGATCTGTGGTTTTGACATACTGGGCTTTGCGGTTGAGGCGCCAGGAGACGAGGTGGTCATGCGACGCACAACACAACCCGGGGTAACTATTCGTAAAATAACAGGCGACGATGGAAGATTGCCGCTTGATCCAGGTAAAAATACCGTTTCTGCCTGCGTTCAGTATTTATTACAGGCTCTGAATATTTCTTCAAAGGTCGGTGTGGAAATTGAATTACATAAACATATGCCTATCGGATCGGGTTTAGGTTCTAGCGCAGCCAGCACAGTGGCAGGGCTTTTTGCCATCAATACCATGCTGGGTAACCCCTTGACAAAAGAAGAATTATTGCCATTCTGTGTCGAAGGCGAGCGCTTGGCCTGTGGTACGGGGCATGCTGATAATGTGGCACCAGCACTCTATGGAGGTATAACTTTAATTCGGGGAAATGAACCTTTGGATGTGATTTCCATTCCTTCGCCTAAAGAACTCGTTGCTGCAGTCGTTTTTCCACAAGTCGATGTTCCCACACGCGACGCTAGACAACTTATTAAAGATAAAGTACTATTAAAAGACGCTGTCACCCAGTGGGGTAATATCGCGGGATTGGTAGCTGCTTTGTTCAAAGAAGATTATGATCTCCTTGCGCGAAGCATGAAAGACGTTCTTATCGAACCGACGCGAGCTATTTTAATCCCTCAATTTTATGAAATGAAAGAGATTGCTCTAAAACACGGTGCCTTAAGTTTCGGTATTTCTGGCTCTGGACCATCAGTTGTGGCAATAACACGAGACGAGAAAATAGCAGAGGATATCGCAGACAAAATTCAAACTCATCTCAAAGAAAATGAAATTGATAGTTTTGGATACGTTTCCCGTGTCAATGTAGAAGGCCCCAGAATATTAGATCAAAAGTTGTTTACAGCATAGCGGTCTATCAAATCTAAGGTTAATTCATATTTACCTCTTAAAAAGATAACAAAGTGAAATATCCATGTGAAAATATCAATTCAATTAAAACGGGATGTTTCATATGGCCTTAAAAAAAAAAGAATATTACATATGAAATTTTATAGCACAAATAATAAAACATTAGAAGTTTCCTTTAAAGATGCGGTCTTCAATTCGCTACCAGCAGACAAAGGGTTGTATATGCCGGAAGCGATCCCTCAATTGGATCCATTATTTATTAAGAATATTCAGCAGCATTCTTTACAAGAGATTGCATTTGAAGTCGCTTACACGCTCTTGAGGGATGATATTCCCAAAGAAGATTTAAAGCAAATCGTGAACGACGCGATTAACTTTGATGCTCCCGTAAAATTCTTGACCGACAGCACAGCTGTGCTCGAACTTTTCCATGGACCTTCTTACGCCTTTAAGGATTTTGGTGCCCGGTTTATGAGCAGAGTGATGGGTTATTTTTCGAAGACGGATGATAAATTACTGGATGTGCTTGTTGCGACATCTGGCGATACTGGTGGAGCTGTTGCCTTGGGATTTTTGGGCGTTGAGGGAACGCGTGTAACCATCTTATACCCCAAAGGTAAAGTGTCCGAGGTTCAGGAATTACAATTGACTACAAATGGACAAAACATTCGTGCAATTGAAGTGGAAGGTACATTTGACGATTGCCAGGCATTAGTGAAACAGGCTTTCAATGATCCCGAACTGAATGCTGTCTTACGGTTGACTTCAGCTAATTCAATTAATATAGCACGATTGATCCCACAGACATTCTATTACTTTTATGCGTATGCGCAATTAAAGTCGCAAGGAATCAATGAGGTCGTATTTACAGTACCGAGTGGTAATTTTGGTAATATTGGGGCAGGCCTATTAGCTTATAAGATGGGGCTACCTGTCAAACATTTTGTTGCGGCTACAAATGTAAATGATACCGTACCTAGATTTCTTTCATCAGGCAAATATGAACCGCTGCCTTCAGTACAAACATTGAGCAATGCAATGGATGTCGGAAACCCGAGCAACTGGGTTCGTATACAGGATATCTTTGGAGGAGATGTGGACGAATTAAAAAGTATGTTATCTTCTTATACTTTTACAGACGAAGAAACAGAAAGAGGAATGCAGAAGTTATTTGAAGAATCGAACTATATCGCCTGTCCACATACAGCAATCGCATGGCTTGGCGCTCGTACCTATGCAAATGAGTATCCTGGTCACTATGCTTCGGTTTTCTTATCTACTGCTCATCCCTGCAAATTCCCTGATGCAATCGCTGTAGATGTGTTTGAAAAGATAGTTCTGCCTAAAGGAGCAGAAGCTTTGCAAGGAAGGGAAAAGTTAGCTGAACCTTTAAAAGTCGATTTTGAAGCATTCAAAAAATATCTAATCAACCATAATTAAATGCTTGGGGCTCCTTTCGGAGCCCTTTTTACTTTCATTCACAAATAGCGGTTCTTTTACACGGAAGGAATAATTTAAAAAAAGTATGACGTTTTGAGAAAGAGCGAGGTTTTATCCAGAAAGTTTCGTCATGATGTCGAATTAATACATTAATTTTGCAGTAATGAAATCAGTTTATTTGAATAAGGGTAAGGATAAAGCTGCGTGGCAATTGCATCCTTGGGTATTTTCTGGAGCAATTAAATCATTGTCCGATAAAATTGAGGATGGCGAAGTTGTTGGTGTTTACAATGCTGAACGTGAATTTATTGCCTATGGGCTATTTCACAATAGTTCGCGCGTGGCCATTCGTTTGTTAGAATGGAATCCTCAAGTGCAGATTGATGCAGCGTGGTGGCGTTCACGCGTCCAGAAGGCTGTTGCGGCACGACAGCACCTATTACAGAAAGACGTGACGAATACTGTTCGTCTAATCTTTGCTGAAGCAGATTTTCTTCCTGGACTTATTGCAGATAAATATGCAGATTTTATATCTATTCAGGTTCACGCAGTTGGACTTGAAAAAGTTAAATCAATTATTATCGACGAATTGAATGCTTTGCTACAGCCAAAAGGAATTTATGAACGTAGCGATCTGAAATCCCGTGAACATGAGGGACTACCCGACACCAATGGGCTTTTGTATGGAGAACTTCCACCAGAATTTGTTGACGTTGTCGAAAATGGTATCCATTATAAGGTGAACATTATTGATGGACAAAAATCCGGATTCTATTGCGACCAACGAGAAAACCGTCAGCTGACAGCCAACTACGTTTCTAATAAGCGAGTCCTGGATTGTTTTTGCTATTCTGGTGGCTTTACATTGAATAGCCTGAAAAACGGGGCATCAGAAGTCATTTCCGTAGATAGCTCTGCACTAGCTATTGAAACCCTGGAAAAGAATATTGTTGAAAATGGATTTGAACCCAGTCGACATAAAGCAATATTGGCGGATGTAAACAAGCAATTACGCAAATTCATCGATGCGGGTGAAAAATTTGATATGATAGTCTTGGACCCGCCTAAGTATGCACCATCACGATCAGCCTTGGAAAGAGCATCTCGAGCTTACAAAGATCTGAATCGCCGTGGATTGATGTTGTTAAATAGTGGTGGTTTGTTAGCAACCTTTTCTTGTTCAGGCGCAATGGATATGGATACCTTCAAACAAGTGCTTGCTTGGGCAGCGTTGGATGCAGGTAAGGAAATTCAGTTTATCAGACAGTTTCATCAACCTGAGGACCATCCTGTGCGGGCCTCTTTTCCCGAAGGAGAATATCTGAAAGGATTGTTGGTCCGCGTATTATAATTTATTACATGAAGATAATTTGGGTTGGTTTGCGAAAACCAACCTTTTTAATTTTTGAACAACGTCATGATACAAGAAAAATCGAGTAGACCTATCTTTTCTATTTTATTTGCCGTAAGCATGGTGCACCTTTTGAATGACATGATTCAGGGAGTGATACCAGCGACATATCCCTTGCTCAAAGAAGAACATCATCTGAGCTTTTCGCAGGTTGGAATGATCACAATGGTTTATCAGATAGCAGCATCAATATTCCAGCCTGTTGTGGGCTCATTTACAGACAAACATCCTGTTCCATATTCGCAGATTATCGGAATGTCTTTTTCTCTCCTTGGTATGCTTTTATTTTCAAAAGCAAACAGTTATGAATGGATCTTATGTTCAGTCTTTCTCGTTGGGGTTGGATCTTCAATTTTTCATCCCGAATCGTCTCGCGTCGCTTACATGGCGTCAGGTGGAAGAAGGAGTATGGCACAATCTATTTTTCAGATCGGCGGAAATGCGGGGACAGCTATGGCCCCAATTATTGTCGCTTTTTTGATTTTACCGAGAGGGCAGCAGGCAATCGCATGGATGTGCCTATTCACAATCATTGGCCAATTTATATCTTATTATATCGGAAGTTGGTATAAAGAAAGGCTTCGAAATACAGCTAAATCTACCAAGCGAGCGATACGCGTGCCAGATTTACCCAATGGGCGGATCGTCATGACTGTGATTATCCTCCTATTGTTGATCGTATCAAAATATTTCTATATCGCCAGTATCACAAATTACTTTCAGTTTTATACCATTAAAAAATTTGGGATTAGTGAAGTAGAAGCCCAGGTTTATCTCTTTTATTTTCTTATTGCAGTTGCTGTCGGAACCCTATTAGGAGGAGCATTCGGCGATCGATTTGGCCGAAAATATGTTATCTGGTTTTCTGTATTGGGCGTTGCACCATTTGCATTGGCTTTACCCTATGTAGGACTTACCATGACGGGGATATTGATCGTCATGATCGGATTAATTTTATCATCAGCTTTTCCAGCGATTATTGTTTATGCACAGGAGCTATTGCCGAAAAAACTAGGCATGGTTTCCGGTTTATTTTACGGCTTTGCATTTGGAATGGGCGGAATAGGATCAGCTGTGCTAGGCTGGCAGGCAGATCACACTTCTATCGAGTTTATTTATCACTTATGTTCTTATCTTCCTTTGATCGGTATTGTAGCTTATTTTCTTCCCGATCTACAAAAAACGCAATACAAAGAGATTTAAACTTGAAAATAAACAATAGCAATTGTGTCGTCTGTTAAAAATAGCGAGCGAATATCCAGTACGATATTCGCTGGCTATTTTTATTTAATGCATTCCATCCATGCGGATGCCATCATCTGTGCCCCAGCAAGTGTGGGGTGAACTCCATCTGCCGCCCAGTAGGCACCAGGAGCACTCTTTTGAGCATTATCAAATATTTTTTGATAGGGAATTAAGATTCCCCCAAATTCTTTTGCTATTTCACGGGCAGATTCTTGATAAGCCAAGAACTTTGGATACCAAGCATCAGTAATATGGCCCACCCCTTTGACCGCAAAGGGTTCTCCAATGATCAGTTTGACATTGGGAAGCTTTTGTAGCGTCTCCTGCAATAACTGTTGATATTGGGATTTATATTCATTAACTGTAGTTTGTGCGCCCCGATCAATCGTGCGCCAAAAGTCGTTTACACCAATCAAAATGCTTAATACTGTTGGTTTAATGGCTAATGTATCTTCCTGCCAACGCTTCTGTAGATCCGGTACACGGTTGCCACTGATACCTGTATTATAGACCTTGAGTTTCTTTGCTGGATATTTATTTAAAAGTTGACTAGCGGCCAATAAAGCGTAACCGTGACCCAGCGCACCAGTGTCATTGGCATTTCTGTTATTCCTATCCCGACCCACATCTGTAATGGAGTCGCCCTGGAATAAAATAATGTCGTCGTTATTTAAACTTATTTTTGAGGCACTGGATGTTGATTCATGGGCGAAAACTTCGTTTCCTAGTAAACTGGCGCCACTCAAAAGACCGGTGCCAATGATACTTTTCTTGATAAATGATCTGCGGTTCGTATTCATTATTAGGTTCTTGTTTAGTATGAGGATTTATTATGTTTAAAGTTACATACTTTTAAGCATACTTTTCCAAACCTTTTATAAGGATATTACACGCTTTTTCGATTTCAAGTTCTGTAATCGTCAATGGCGGAGCTACACGCAAGGCTGTTTCACAATGCAGATACCAATCAATCATTACCCCATTCTCAGCACAGTACCTGCTCACATTGTAAACCTGATCAAAAGAGTGCAATTGAAGACACATCATAAGACCTAATCCGCGAATTTCTTTGATCGCAGGATGTTTGAGCTTTTCTTTGAATAAAAGAGCTTTTCTTTCTACCTGCTCAACTAAATTTTCTGTTTTGATGACTGCTAACGAAGCGCGAGCTGCTGCACAACTCACAGGATGGCCACCAAAAGTCGTGATGTGCCCAAGCATAGGATTATCTTTAATAACATCCATAACTTCCTTTGCTGCAACAAAAGCCCCTAAAGGCATACCGCCGCCTATACCTTTGGCGAGCATCAAGATATCGGGAACAATACCAAAATGTTCAAAAGCGAAAAGACGGCCTGTCCGGCCGAAGCCAGTTTGGATCTCATCAAAGATGAGTAAGGTACCAGTTTCATCACAGCGTCTTCTGACGGCTTGCATGTAAGCGATGTCTGGCACCCGAACACCAGCTTCCCCCTGAATAGCTTCGAGTATAACTGCAGCTGTTTGTTCGGTAATCTTTGTTAGGTCTTCCAGCTCATTAAACTCGATAAAATCTATTTCGGGTAGGAGAGGAGCATACGCTTTACGATACTCGTCGTTTCCGATGAGACTGAGTGCACCCTGTGTGCTGCCATGATAGGCTTTTTTTGCAGCTATAATCTGCCTACGGCCAGTATATTTCTTTGCTATTTTCATGGAACCCTCTACCGCTTCAGTTCCGCTGTTAGTGAAGTAAACAGATTGAAAATGAGCAGGCAGCTCTGCGAGTAATTCTGTTGCAAACTGCACTTGAGGAACCTGCACAAATTCACCATAAACGGTGACATGTAAGTATTTATCCAATTGTGATTTTATGGCCTCCAACACTTTTGGATGACGATGGCCTATATTGCTGACATTAAACCCGGAGACTAAATCCATATATTCTTCTCCATTGGGGCCATAAAGGTAAACACCTTCAGCCTTTACCACTTCAACCAATCTAGGGGAGCTAGATGTTTGAGCAGTATTCATTAAAAATAATTCTCTGTTGCTTAACATGATATTACAAATGTCCGAAAATAAAAAAGAAGTCTTTAAGACTTCTTTTCTATTTTTAAGATTATTTTCTTCTATTCTGCAGGGATTTGTAAAGATGTTCCCTAAATTCTTGCTCAACTTCGAAAAATTGCGATGCCCGCGCGTTGCCAATCACTTTGGCAAATTTAGCCCGGTATTCCTTTTTGATCTCCACTTCTTTCGCATCGTACTGTAATATATCTCTCGAACCATTTCTAAAGCTGTTTTTAGGAGCACCATTTAACTTTTCTTTTCTGATATCCCAAAGTGTTTGACTATACTCATTATAGAGTGGGAAGAATTGCTGAGCCTCTCTTGGCGTCAAATCTAGTTCTTTAGTAATGTAAGCTATTTTTTCATTTTCTATAGCTTGAAATCGATTTTTGTCTTGTGCAAAGCTCAAGGCAATAGAAAATATACTAAAGAACAATGTTATCCATATGTATTTTTTCTTGAACATCATTATAAGGTATAATTTAGATAATCTTCTATTTCTTGTTTAGATAAATTGCTGCCAAATCCCTTAGTAGGGAGATTAGCTTCATCAGTATATTGGGACATATATATCATATCATCACCAGACGCTGACGCTGCAAGGTAATTGATGATTTCTTGCTTAGGAATTTCAGATAAATGCTGGCTCAGTTGCTCCTCTGTGATCCCATCCGCAGCAACAGCATCTTGTTGTAGATATTGATAGCCCCAGTACCCCCCGATACTCAACATGGCCGCAAAAGATGCAGCGACAGCGTAACGAGCATACCATTTTTTTGGTTTGCCTATGCGATGGATAGGTGTAACATCTTCTTCAACCTCCTGTACAGCGTTAATAATTCTATCTGACAGATTCTCAAAATAATGTTGGGGTACATTAAAATTGGTAGTACCAACAGTTTCTTTTAATTTTTCTTCAGCAATACGCGATAAAATAGTCAATTCTAAGCTTTTCTCATAGTCAACTGGCGTCAAAAATCCATCTGTAAGAACTGTATCCTTCAATTCGAGTTCAGCTATACGTGAAAAAATAGAATTTTCAAGGACGTGGTCGTAATCATGTGGCAGTGTAAAACCATCAGATGAAACTTTTTCTTTTAATGCGTCTTCTGAAATTTGGCTGAGAATAGATCCTGAAAGCTCAGAACTATAATTTTCAGGAATTTCGAAACCGTCCACAATGACTTGACTTTTTAAATTATCTTCCGCGATTTTACACACAATGACATCATAGAGATTGTCAAAATACCCTTCTGGAACCTCAAAGACGGTGTCTTTGCTTTCAACCAATTTGACTTGCGTAATTATTTTTGATTCTAGATCATTGAAATAATTTTCCGGTAAGTCAAATGGATTTTTACGCAACGATGCTGGAAGATTGTTAGGCTCCAGCCCATCATGATATGTGCCATTTTCCTTCATAGTATCTGTTAGAGCCTAATTTAGCCAAAAGGTTTAATCATTGTTGTTAAAAAAAGCCTCAATTTTTTTGACGGCTAAATGATATGAAGCTTTAAGCGCCCCAACACTCGTTCCGAGCACTTCTGAAATCTCGTCATATTTCATGTCTTCAAAATATTTCATATTGAAAACCAATTTCTGTTTCTCGGGCAAGGTCAACAGTGCCTGTTGTAATTTCATTTGAGCCTTGTCGCCGCTAAAGTAATTGCCATCAGCAAGTGTTTCTGCCAAATAAGCAGTCGTGTCGTCATCCAACGACACGTTCTGCTTTTGTTTTTTCTTATTTAAGAAGGTGATACATTCATTTGTTGCAATGCGATAAAGCCAAGTATATAGTTGCGAGTCTTCTCGGAAGTTTCCAAGATTCTTCCATACTTTCACAAAGATATCCTGCACAACATCGTCCGCATCGTCATGATCGATGACCATTCTTCGCACATGCCAATAAATCTTCTGTTGATATTTCTTCAACAATAAACGGAAAGCTTCTTCTCGCGTACTCTCTTCAGCGAACTTTGCTATAATTAAAGCGTCATCCATATATTGACCTGCGTAGTATTGTTATTTTCTTTTGATTACTTTTTGAGCCGCTGCAACAATAGCTGCTGCATTCAAACCGTATTTCTCCATCAACTGAGCAGGAGTACCTGATTCCCCAAAACTATCATTGACAGCAACATACTCTTGCGGAGTAGGTAACTCTCTTGTTAGTACCTGAGCCACGCTATCACCTAAACCACCAAGACGATTATGCTCTTCTGCCGTTACTACACATTTCGTTTTGGCAACAGATTTCAAAATAGCCTCCTCATCCAAAGGTTTGATTGTATGGATATTGATAATCTCGGCGTTAATACCTAATTCTGCCAATTTTTCCCCAGCTTGTATAGCTTCCCACACTAAGTGACCCGTAGCAATAATGGAAACATCTGTTCCTTCATTTAATAACACCGCCTTACCAATAACAAATTCTTGATCAGCAGGGGTAAAGTTAGGAACAACAGGACGGCCGAAACGCAAATAAACTGGACCTTCATATTTAGCTACTGCAATAGTAGCCGCTTTTGTTTGATTAAAATCGCAAGGATTGATCACCGTCATTCCTGGTAGCATTTTCATCAAACCAATATCTTCTAAGATTTGGTGAGTTGCACCATCTTCACCCAATGTCAAACCCGCGTGCGATGCAGCAATTTTTACATTTTTGTCAGAGTATGCAATCGATTGGCGAATTTGATCGTAAACACGGCCAGTAGAGAAATTCGCGAACGTACCCGTGAATGGGATTTTACCGCCGATAGTCAACCCGGCTGCAATACCCATCATATTTGCTTCTGCAATACCGATTTGGAAAAAGCGCTCTGGAAACTCTTTAATAAAATCGTTCATTTTTAACGAACCGATCAAATCAGCACATAATGCAACCACATTTTCATTTTGCTTTCCCGCTTCCAATAAGCCCGCTCCGAATCCTGAACGTGTATCTTTTGACTCTGTATAAGTATATTTTTTCATTCTAGTAATCTCCTAAAGTTTCTGTAAGCTGATTCAACGCCGACGCCAATTGTTCGTCACTTGGAGCAACACCATGCCATTTGTGAGAGCCCATCATAAAATTAACTCCACTGCCCATTTCGGTATGCATTAGGATGATGACAGGTTTACCCTTTCCTGTACGTGACTTGGCTTCTGCCAAACCAGCTACCACAGCGTTCATATCATTGCCTTTCGCAATTTCCATCACATCCCAGCCGAACGCTTCCCATTTTGCACGAAGATCACCAAGAGATAATACTTGATCCGTAGATCCGTCAATTTGCGCTTTGTTGTAGTCAACAGTAGCGATCAGATTGTCTATTTTGTTGTGTGGTGCATACATTGCAGCTTCCCAAACTTGGCCCTCCTGCAATTCACCATCACCCATTAATACATAAACTAGATTATTGTCTTTATTCAATTTTTTTGCCTGTGCGGCACCAATTGCAACAGATAATCCTTGGCCTAAAGATCCCGAAGCAATACGAATGCCCGGAAGGCCCTCGTGTGTTGTAGGGTGACCCTGAAGTCTGGAATTGATTTTTCTGAACGTTGCTAATTCGCTCACTTCAAAATATCCCGCATGTGCCAATGTACTATAAAATACAGGAGAGATGTGTCCATTTGACAGGAAGAATAGATCTTCTCCTTTTCCATCCATGTCAAAGGAAGGATTGCGTTTCATTGCATTGAAATAAAGCGCCACAAAGTAATCTGTACAACCTAACGAACCACCTGGGTGTCCTGATTGACAAGCGTGTACCATACGTACGATATCACGTCTTACCTGTGATGCAATTTGTTCTAGTTTGATAATATCTGCACTCATTTTTTTTGTTGGTTTCACAATTGGTCGTAAAGTTAACTATTTTTAAGCTAGATGCTTGTTAAAAAATGAATTTATATTGACTTATGCCCGAATATCAAGCCGCTTCAGAAGAAGGTTCGCAGGATAGCAATCAAAAAATGCTAGTGAAGCCGAGGAGTTTTGCCTACCTGACTAGTACTTTGATACGCTGGATATTTTCAGACCTTTTACATTACCGGACATAAAAAAAGGATTCAGCACTACTAATTGCCGAATCCTTTTTTATTATAAATGTGAAGCTGAGATTACATGGCTTCAGCAACAACTTCAGTCACTTCCGGGACCATGCGCTTCAACAATCCTTCAATGCCTGCTTTTAAAGTAATTGTCGATGATGGACAACCACTACAAGAGCCCTTTAGTTCAACCGTTACCACACCTTCATTAAATGATTTATAATGTATGGCACCCCCATCCTGTTCAACAGCAGGTCGTACATAATCGTGTAAAACTTGTTGTATCTTAACTTCAGTTTCGGTGCCCTCAAAATTCACTTCTGTGTCGTGGTGTACCGTTTTTACAGCAAGTTCAGACTCTACAGCCCCTTTTACAAAATCTTTCAACAAAGCTTCGATGTCTTCCCATTCCGCATCTTCCGTTTTGGTGATAGTTACGAAGTTACTCGCGAAAAATACACCATTTACAAAATTAAATTTGAACAATTCAAGTGCAAACGGTGAATCTTGTGCTGCTTCTTTATTTGGAAAATCCACACTACCGTTGATCAATAACTTATTGACCAAGAATTTCATGGTAGAAGGGTTGGGTGTAGATTCTGTATATACGTTAATCGTAGCCATGTATTATCTATTTTTTTATTCCAAGCAAATATATATCAAAAGGAGCTTTATTAAGGTCATTTATAAGTAAAAGCTTATAAAGTGACACCCGTATAGTTAGCAGGACTGATCGCTTTGAGTTCTGCTTTGACTTTATCGGAAACATGGAGCTGATCGACAAACGCTGCTATTGTCTCTTTCGTTACCCGCGTGTTTGTACGTGTAAGATCTTTCAGCGCTTCGTACGGTTTTGGATAGCCTTCTCTTCTTAATATGGTTTGTAATGCTTCGGCAACAACAGCCCAGTTATTTTCAAGGTCATCAGCCAATGCCTGTTCGTTTAAAATCAATTTACGTAAACCTCTTAATGTCGATTTAACGGCAATTAGCGTGTGCGCAAATGGAACACCAATATTACGTAAAACCGTCGAATCTGTTAAATCGCGCTGAAGACGTGAAATCGGTAATTTAGCGGAGAGATGCTCGAAAATAGCATTTGCAATGCCCAAATTTCCTTCTGCATTTTCAAAGTCAATTGGATTGACCTTATGGGGCATAGCGGATGAACCGATCTGTCCGGCAGTGATTTTTTGTTTAAAATAATCCATCGAAATATAAGTCCAGATATCGCGGCATAAGTCGATTAGGATATTATTTATGCGTTTTAAAGCATCACAGCTTGCCGCAAAGTTATCGTAATGTTCAATTTGCGTTGTGGTTTGTGAACGGTCTAAACCCAAGATATTGTTGACAAAATTATTTCCGAAATTGATCCAATTGGTTTTCGGATAAGCAACCTGATGCGCATTGAAATTACCTGTTGCACCGCCAAATTTGGCGGAATATGGAACTTGATTGAGTAGTTGTAACTGTCGCTCTATTCGTTCGATAAAAACATAGAACTCTTTGCCCAATCGAGTTGGAGACGCAGGCTGTCCATGTGTACGGGCCAACATCGGAATGCCTGACCATGACGTCGCTAATGATTTTAATTCATGAAGCAACTCGTCAATCGCTGGCGAGTAACTTTCTTTGATGGCTTCTTTCCAAGAAAGCGGAATAGCTGTATTATTGATATCTTGGGATGTTAAACCAAAATGAATGAATTCAAGGTAGTCCTGTAGCCCTAATTTTTCAAATTTATCTTTTAGAAAATATTCAACCGCTTTAACATCATGGTTCGTAACTTTCTCTGTGTCTTTGATCCAGATGGCATCTTCCTCAGAAAAATTTCTATAAATGTCACGCAATTTCTCATTTAGACTTTTGTCAAATTGTTGCAATTGGGCAATACCTGATTCACATAATGCAATAAAATATTCCACTTCCACGCGTACGCGATATTTTATTAAAGCAAATTCAGAAAAAAATGCTGAAAGTTCATGAGTGTTATTGTAATAGCGTCCGTCGATAGGAGTAACTGCTGTTAAAGATGATAAAGCCATAGATTGAATGATTTTTTGGCAAAGGTAAAAAAATGCTTGGAGCTTAGCAATTTAATTGGCGCAGATATAAAAAAAGCCTCCTTGGTGAAGGAAGCTTTTTTATAAGGTCTAAATTATATTTCAGAAAATTAGTGAGCAGCTTTAGTTGAATCAACTTTAGCCTCAGCTGAATCTACAGCAGTTTTTGCTGAATCCAATTGTGTGTTAGCTGAATCTAAAGCAACATTAGCTGAATCAGTAGCAGCGTCAGTTGTTTTACCAGTTTCACCACATGATGCGAAAGCTAATGTTAAAGCTAAACCTAAGAAACCGAATTTGAATGCGTTTTTCATTTTATTAAAATTAAATATTTTTAAATCTTGTTATTTAGGGGTTAATACCGATAAATTAAAAAGGTAACCCCAGATTTTTCTCTTTTTGAAAAAAGAAAGACCTTTTGTTAAAAAAGGCCTTCCAAAAGCTTTATTCAGTCCTAAATTATTTTTTAGTAGCAGCTGAATCAACTTTAGCAGCAGCAGAATCAACTTTAACAGCAGCTGAATCTACGTGGTTAGCAGCTGAATCCAAAGTGTTAGCAGCTGAATCAACTAAAGCAGAAGCTGAATCTGCAGCACCTTCAGACTTTTTCTCTGAATTGTTACAAGATGCGAAAGCTACAGTTAAAGCTAAACCTAAGAAACCGAATTTTAATGCGTTTTTCATTTTCTAATTTTCTAATTTAAATTGAAATAATTTTCTTTTTCATCTGTTAATACACGTAACTAAAAAAGGTAACCCAAAAAATATATTTTTTTTAAAAATTTATATAAAAGTTTGTTTATCAAAGTTTTATTTTTTTTAGCAAGACGTGTATCTTAGGCTTTCGACTGCGCTATCCTTTAGCGTTACAAGGGTTAAGTAAGGCAATCGCTAGGTGGATCTTGTCTATTTGTTGTGCATAAGTTGTGTGCCGCCTCTAACTCGACAAATGTATCGGTCCAACTGTTATTAAATAGCAAACAATTTTCGGTTATTTTTCTTATTTTGAGAAGTACTCACTTTAAAAAAAATACACATATGTTTGATAAAGTTAAGAATATAATGGATTTGGCAAAATCGATAGACTTTGCCAAATTGGAAGAAATAGCAAAAAAAGTGGATTTGGGAGCAGTTATGGATGCTGTATCAAAAATGGATGATAAACAGCTGCATGGTTTAATGAAAATGCTGAATTCCGGAAAGGAAAAGCGAGAATTGCCTCCTATTAATGGTGATTTCTATGCGATGGACAGTAAATTAAACGATACAGACCGCGCTTTACAATTGAAGGTGAGAGAATTTATGGAGACCGAAGTCAAACCAATAGTTAATAAATATTGGTTGAGAGATGAATTTCCTTTTGAAATCGTACCCAAACTGGCGGCTTTAAATATTTGTGGATATACATACAATGGGTATGGATGTATGGGCGGAAGTTCTTTGATGGAAGGAATTATAGCGGCTGAGATAGCACGTGTGGATGCTTCTGTAGCAACATTCTTTGGCGTACAGAGTGGTTTGGCAATGGGGTCAATCTATCTTTGCGGATCTGAAGAACAAAAGCAAGAGTGGTTGCCCAAGATGCAACAGATGCAGGTGATAGGTGCTTTTGGATTAACAGAACCTGAAGTGGGCTCGGGGGCTGCAGGCGGATTGACGACAACTTGTAAAAAAACAACCGATGGTTGGGTTTTGAATGGTCAGAAAAAATGGATCGGAAATTCTACTTTTTCCGATATTACAATTATATGGGCTAGGGATCTCGATGATGGAGAAGTCAAAGGTTTTATTGTAAGGAAGGATAACCCGGGTTTTTCTGTCGAAAAGATCAAGGATAAGATGGCGTTGCGTATTGTGCAGAATGGCCTCATTACTTTAAATCATTGTATCATTCCTGAAAGTGACCGTTTACAAAAGGCAGATTCCTTTAAAGATACAGGTAAGGTTCTTCAGATGACGCGGGCCGGGGTCGCCTGGATGGCTGTGGGCTGTGCTAGAGGAGCCTATGAAAATGCATTGGATTATACCCGAAAAAGGAAACAGTTTGGTAAGCCAATCGCCTCTTTTCAGCTTATTCAGAATCACCTGGTTGAAATGTTATCCAATTTGACCGCTATGCAAACGCTAGTCTTTAGGCTATCTGAACTTCAGGATAAAGGTGAGCTAAGAGATGAACATGCTTCGCTGGCAAAAGTGTTTTGTTCTTTGCGTACGAGAGATATTGTTTCCAAAGCCCGTGAAGTCATGGGGGGCAATGGCATTTTGTTAGAGTATAATGTCGCGCGATTTCTGGCGGATGCAGAAGCAATTTATTCCTATGAGGGTACAAAGGAGATTAATTCCCTCATTGTTGGTCGAAGTATAACTGGATTTAGTGCTTTCGTGTAGCTGCTTTCCGGCTAACTTTTCGTTTCTTGATGTCGAGAATTACTAAAAAGGACTTTGTTAAACAACAAAGCCCTTTTTAGCTGAATTAAACGCAAACTGAACTTGACTATTTGCGTTTAAACCGCATAATGGCGATATCGCCCATGATAAATGTTAGGGTATTCTCGCTGATACTGTACGTGTTCACCTTTTCTAAGGTAGAGAAAAAAGTTGCTTCGCCATTCCCTTCGCAAGCCATTTTTGTTGACATAATGGGGCCGAAATTAATACTATTTCCATTGGTTTTGAACGTCATATTATAGTTGTTACAGCTACTATTGCCATTAACCTTTCCGCTGACCGCGTCAAATATCATTGTTGGTTTACGGTCGGGATATAGACCCTCGAAAGCAATGCGTGCGCCCGATATATAATCAAGCTCCCAAGTTCCAGAAAGTTGCTGCTTATCGTCCTGGATCAACTTAAATTTTGCCAATGGAGCCATTTTAGCTTTGTTCAGGCTAAGAATACCATTGTTGACAGTGTAATTGTCTGCAGCGATCAAGTTTTTTGACAGCGCTTGTTCGATAGACATATCCGGACAGGCCATCATAGTTGACATTCCCTGAGCAAATTTAATTTTTCCATTTTTGGATAGTATTAAATCTCCTCCGATGCCATTGCAGCCCCCACTTGCACTGTAGCGTTTTTCCTCCAGTTGCAGATAGGGCATTTTACCATTGATTTGATCCGCTACGGCCTGCCCATTGATTTCAATTAATTGCCACTTTTTTCCAACGACAGTTGATGTCGAACTGTTTTCACTTTGATCAGTCGACTTCTTGTTGACGACAGAACAACTACCAAGACCAATACTTAAGATGGCCAATATTGCGATGTTTTTAAAGTTCATATTTTAAATTTTAACCTATTAACATCCCTTTTAACGTTTGGTTTGGCAAAGTGCTACAAAAGTTTACAAACAAATAAGGCTTCCAATCTGGAAGCCTTATTTATCAATCGAATAAATGTTACTATTTATTTTTATTTTGTTGTGCCTGCTGTTGAGCACGCATCATTTCTTCCATTTTAGCCTGGAAGCTTGATTTTTTTTCTGCTTTTGGATTCTTTTTGTTCTCCTCCAATTTAGCTAATATTTTCTCATCATTCACCATGGTGCGGATTACCAATTGCGTCAAGAATGTAAATAAAGCACTCAAGAAGTAATAGTAGTTCAAACCAGCCGGGAAGCTGTTCAACACAAAGAAGAAAATCAACGGCATGATATAGCCCATGTATTTCATCTGACCTGTAGCGCCGGATGTAGCATTGTTATACCAAGTGGTCAACAACGTTGTTAACGTCATCAGGATACACATCAAAGAAATGTGGTTAAACGATCCAAAGATGGGAGCAAATGTGAATAACGTATCATAGGTTGACATGTCCTTCATAAACAAGAAACTCTGTCCTCTCAATTCAAACAAATTTGGGAAGAAATAGAAGAATGCAATTGTAAAAGGCATTTGTAATACGAGGGGAAGGCATCCACCAAGAGGATTGACACCGACCTGTTTGTACAATTTCATTTGCTCCTGTTGCATCAACATTTGGTTGTCTTCGCCGACTTTTGCTTTGATCTCGTCCAGCTGCGGTTTTAATACGCGCATTTTGGCCATAGAAACATAGGATTTGTAGGTCATTGGCGAAAGGATCAATTTCAACATCAGCGTCAATAAGAGTATCACGATACCGTAGCTCATATGGAAACCATCCAGGAAGTTGAATACCGGTACCGTAATCCATTGGTTGATCCAACGCATAGGGCCCCAGCCCATATTGATGATCGATTGATAATCATTACCCTCCGCTTTCAGCACATTGTATTGGTTCGGACCAAAGAAGAAGTTCAACGAATAGCTATTGTCCTTATGGTTATCAAATGCTAATTCCGCGTTCGTATTGTAAAACTTGATGACATCCGTTTCAGTCGCATGTTTTACATCCACTTTAGCATTCACAAAACCATCTTTCGCGTTCAAGATACTAGAAAAGTAATGTTGCTTAAAAGCAATCCATTCCACTTTTTTCTCCAATGCTTCGTCAGCGTCTTTTGATTCTGAAAGATGATCTACCTTATTGTCTTCTTTATAGTAAAGGGTAGATTTTTGTCTTTCAGACTCTATATTTTGTTCCTTTTGTCTTAACGTGGTATTCCAGTTAAGGGTCAACGTTTTTTGACTTTGTGGAACTAAATTATGTATCCCTTTTGTATGGATGTCCAGCGCTACATTATAACCTTTGCCGGCAATAGAGTATATATATTCAATGTATTGGTCGGCATTGTAATTTAGTCTGAATTTTACCGATTGTTTTCCTTCACCAGAAACTTGGATATCCGAAGATTCTGTATTGAAGTACAAATCGTTTGTTGCCACGTTTTGACCCGCTGCATTAAACAGAAAACCAAATTTATTGTCCTCACCTTCAAAAAGCATCAACGGTTTTCCATTGAAATTCTTTTCACCTTTTAGTTCGACAGATTTAACTTTACCGCCTTTCGTGCTGATCTTGGCAATGATTTTTTCATTTTCAATCGTGATGACTTTCTCGGTTCCAAATTTCGTGGCACCAAAAGGCTTTTTCAGTTCCGCCGAATCAGCAATCACTGCTGTTTGTGCTGTTTTGGCTTTCGCGGTAGAGTCACTTTCAGCAGGAAGTCCTTTTTCTGTACGCGCTTTAGCCTCTTGTCGCGCTTGTTCTTGTTTGATTTCTGATTCTGAAGGCTTCATCAGGTAAAATGAACCAGTGATGATAGCAAACATCAGGACCAAACCAATTAGGGTATTTCTATCCATTTTTAATAATTAAACTTAATTAATTGTATCCTTCTATTACTACTTTGATTTCTTGTTGGCCAAAGCAGCGGCTACAAAGCTAACAAAAAGTGGGTGAGGATTTGCAACTGTTGACTTTAATTCTGGATGAAATTGTCCGGCAACGAAAAATGGATGGTTTTTCAGTTCCACAATTTCTACCAATCCAGTCTCTGGATTGAAGCCTGAAGCAATCATTCCGGCCGCTTCATATTGCTTCAAATAGTCGTTGTTAAATTCATAACGGTGACGGTGTCTTTCAGAAATTTTTGTTTTGCCATAGATTGCAAAGGCTTTAGTTCCTTTTTTAATTTCACAATCGTAAGCGCCCAAACGCATGGTACCACCCATATTGGTGATGTTTTTTTGCTCCTCCATCAGATTGATAACCGGATTAGTCGTGTTGGCATCCATCTCAAAACTGTTGGCATCTTTCAGTCCCAATACGTTTCTTCCGAATTCAATTACTGAACATTGCATACCTAAACAGATCCCAAAGAAAGGAATATTATTTTCACGAACATATTGGATAGCATTTAACTTACCATCCAAACCGCGTTCACCGAATCCCGGAGCAACCAACACGCCGTCCATTCCTTTTAGCTTTTCAGCAACATTTTCTTTTGTAACACTTTCGGCAGCAATGTAACTCACTTTTACCTTACACTCATTTGTAGCACCTGCATGGATAAATCCTTCAGTAATGGATTTATACGCATCTGGAAGTTCAACATATTTCCCAATCAATGCAATATTAATTTCATTTGTCGGGTTTTTAAGCTTACCTAAAAAGTTTTTCCAGTTTTCCAGATCAGGCTCATTTTTGTTGGAAAGTTTCAGTTTTGTTAATGCCGTTTTATCCAAGTTCTCCTTCAGCATCAGTAAAGGCACATCATAAATTGTAGAAGCATCGATGGATTCGACTACTGCATTGATATTGACATTACAGAATTGTGCTAATTTTTTACGGATTTCCTGAGATAATTTATGTTCTGTACGACAAACAAGAATATCAGGTTGTACCCCATATTCCAATAATGTTTTAACAGAATGTTGAGTAGGTTTTGTTTTCAGCTCGCCAGCAGCAGCCAAATATGGAACCAAAGTCAAATGGATAACCAACGAATTATTGGCTCCCAATTCCCAACGGAGTTGTCTTACTGCTTCCACGAAGGGTAAAGATTCAATATCACCAACAGTTCCTCCTAATTCGGTGATCACAATATCATATTGACCAGACTCTCCCAGCAATTGCATTCTGCGTTTTATCTCATCTGTGATATGCGGAATTACTTGAACGGTTTTTCCTAAATATGCACCTTCACGTTCCTGTTGGATAACGTGTTGATAGATGCGGCCTGTTGTGACATTGTTTGCTTGTGAGGTAGGGACATTCAAGAAACGCTCGTAATGACCCAAGTCAAGGTCAGTTTCGGCACCATCTTCAGTCACATAACATTCACCATGTTCATATGGATTTAATGTTCCTGGATCAATGTTAATGTAAGGGTCAAATTTTTGAATGGTAACTTTATAGCCACGCGCTTGGAGAAGTTTAGCAAGGGAGGCAGCAATAATACCTTTCCCCAACGACGAAGTAACGCCGCCCGTAACAAAAATATATTTAGTCATAACAATTAAAGGATTTTCAATTTTATGTGGCCAAAATGACCAATAATAGTTGCTTTATGTACGGGATACAAAGGTAGCAATTATTATTAAAAATTAGCATTGAAGATTGCTCTAATAATTAAATTAAAAATAAATATTACCCCGGCTATCTATCGTTGTCTTTAATGTAGGCTTTGTTTTTGACTTGATTTCAACACGATAGAAATTATTACTATTTGAAAATATGATGCCATATTTTTTTCGCTCATTCAGAATTTCGGGATATAGTTTGCTCAATTCCAGAACAGACGTCGCATAGCGTTTTTTATCGTTTCTATAAATTTGTTGTAAATAAGAAATATTCCAGGCCATTTTTTCAAGAGATAAGAATTGCTCGTCGATAAATAGCTGATTTGAACTATCGATAAATTTGATATGCCCCCATCGTTCCGGATAGTGCATGTTAACAAGCCCAATAGGAGACCATACCCAGTTCTCCTCGGCAAGATTCTTTCCAGTATTGTCTTTTTTCTTGCTATAAGTTGTTCCCGTATTTTCATAAAGCCATTGAACTCGGGAGAAATTTATCTTCCAGATTTCATTGGCCTTAATCTGATCTCCTTCGCCAAAGTATTTCAGACTCTTAACCGGTATTTTCATTTCCACCGTCCAATATTCATCCTTATCTTTCGGGTTGTTGATTGTGCCTGCATGATAAACGGCGCTTTCAATATCTTTTGTGTCCCAATTTAGATTAGCCCTGCCGCCAAAGCGATACGGTTTAGTCATCAAAAGATCCATGACCGTATTTAAAGCATTTACTTCAATCTCTATATATTCCGGAGATAGTAAATTTGGCTTAAGAAAAACTTCAAAGTCATTGTCGTGATAAATGATGGTGTCCTTTTGTTTTAAATATCCTTTAATATGAGGCTCTTCAAGCTTAGCAAATAAGTATAGGTTTTCTTTGTCCCAAAGCATCTTGACTTTTGTGTCAAATATGGGATGAGGTTTTTGCAATCCCTCAATATCCTTAAATGAATCTGTCCATACGGCTTTAGACCACGAATCTTCATTGTCTTTTCCATCTATAGTAATAACATCAGTTATTGGCTGCACATAGTACACTTGAGGCTGCGGCTGTAGTTGAAGAAATTCATTCATATTCCGCTGTGCGAAAGCAAAGTTCGGATAGATAATAAAAATAAGGATAAAAGCGATAGTTCTCATCGATATATAGTTTAATTATTCGTGCCAAAAATAAAGTGAAGACAATACGGTATTAAAAGTAAGTAAAATGTTTTAGCGCGGCAAAAAGAGGGGACTATTTTAAACAGCAAGATATAATTATCCTAAATTTATTACAGAAGGAAGTTGGTAATATGGCTTGGGGGGTAAAAAGGAAATCTATAGTCCATAAAAAAAGGCTTTGAATGATTTCAAAGCCTTTTTTTATGCCGTGGTAGTCGTAATTAGATTCTTTTCGATTTAATACGAGCAGCTTTACCAGTAAGGCCGCGTAAATAGAATAATTTCGCGCGACGAACTTTACCGTAGCTGTTTACTACAATTTTTTCAATGTTTGGTGAGTTTACAGGGAAAATACGTTCAACACCTACACCGTTTGAGATTTTACGAACGGTAAAAGTAGCGTTAGCACCTTCGCTGTTTAATTGAATTACTACACCTTGGTACACCTGTACACGCTCTTTATTTCCTTCGCGAATTTTATAATGAACGCTGATGGTATCTCCAGCTTTGAAAGCGGGAATTTCATTCTTTACTACCGCTTGTTCTTCTACAAATTTTACTAAATCCATGATTTCGAGTAATTATTAACGATTTATATCCTGTAAAAATCGGAATGCAATATTACGACTTATTTTCTGAATATAAAAATACTTTTTTAAAAAACTATTGACTGATATTCAAATCGGATGCAAAGATATGAAAATGAATTGGATAATTTAAAGATATTTTGAATATTCCTTTGGCTGTTATTTAGGTGGGGTTTTCGACGGGTAAATGCTAGAGAATATATTGTTGTTGTAAAAATAGTATGCAATTAATCAGTTGGTTAGTGATTATTTTTTGGTCGACTGTTGACAAAGTCAAAAAATGATTAGATATTTGTGCCACACAAAACAAAGGTGATACCTTTTCGGGGTGTAGCGTAGCCCGGTATCGCGCCACATTTGGGATGTGGAGGTCGTAGGTTCGAATCCTGCCACCCCGACTTAAAAGCTCGACGAATGTCGAGCTTTTTTTGTTTTGTCTATTATTCGTCTCGTAAACTATTTACAGGATTGGCTATCGCTATTCGGATGGCTTGCCATCCTACCGTAATCAGAGCGATCGCTATCGTCACAGTTCCCGCGAGCAAAAAGAGCCACCATGGAATAGTAATGCGGTAAGCAAAGTCCTCCAGCCATTTATTCATGATCAGCCAGGCAGTTGGTGCCGCGATAAGTAAAGCAATTAGTACGGGTTTCAGAAAATCTTTTGACAACAATGCTGTAACGCCGGATACCGAGGCGCCAAGCACCTTACGTATTCCAATCTCTTTATTTCTTTTGGTAGCCGTAAATGAAGCTAGGCCGTATAGGCCGAGACAGGCTATAAATATGGCTAATCCCGCAAAAAGACTAAGAATGCGCTGTTGCCTGAGGTCGGTTTTGTAGAGGGTGTCAAACTTTTGGTCCAAAAAGCTATATTCAAAAGGGTATAAGGGAGCTGATTTAGCCAATGCCTTTTTAATAGTATTTAGCGCCGCAGGGAAATCCTTTGTGTTCAATCTCAGAAGCGCTACCCTTAGGTCATCGGAAGGAGAAATCACGAGTGCATCCATGTTTTCTTTTAGGGATAGAAAGTTGAAGTCGTCCACTACGCCGATGATTGTTCGTGGAGATTGGTCACGGATCGTATTTTTTATCCATTTTCCAACGGCCTGTTCTGGAGTATATCCGAGCATTGATGCTGCAGTACGATTAACTAATACGGCGCTAGCGGAGTCTGTTGGATATTGCGCCGAGAAGTTACGGCCGGCAATTATTTTGAGTTTTAAGGTGCTTACGTAATCAAAATCAGTGAATTCAGTTCTGGATTTCCACTTCTCACCGATTTTTCTCTCTACTTCAAATGTGTGGCTATCGAAAAAGCCGCCTGGTTCGCCAGACATAAAGGAGACCGATGCAATGTCGCTGCTCGCGGATAGTTCATTTTTGAATGTACGTAGGTTGTTATATAGTTCTTCATTGTCAATAGGGATAACGACGGTCTGTTGGTCGTCGTATCCAAGCCCCATTTCTTTTACATATTTCATCTGCTTGGTAATAATCATTGTACCTATGATAAGCAGAATGGAGATGCTGAACTGCACCACAACTAACGTATGGCGAAACAGCGTTCCTCCTTTACCTATGCGTAATTTCCCTTTTAATGCTTGTGTAGGGGAAAAGGTCGAAAGGTATAATGCAGGATAGCTGCCTGCTAATAAGCCTACAATAACGATAAGCGCCAGTAGAAAAATATAGATGGGCCACCAATTCCAGGGAACTGTCAGCGTGTATCCCAAGAGCTGATTGTATATGGGCATTAATAGTTGTAGCAGGCAGATGGCGAGCAAACAGGATATTGCAGTTAGTAAAATAGACTCTCCGATAAACTGTCCCATTAATTGAATACGTTGTGCTCCGAGCACCTTCCGTAAGCCGACTTCTTTTGATCGGTCAACCGCACGTATCGTTGAAAGATTCATGAAGTTGATGCAGGCGATAACCAATATGAGTATGGCGATCGATAAAAAGATGTAAATGACTTTTTTGTCACCATGTTTTGCACTGTCAAATGCGCTGTGTGGCTCAAGATATACGTCTTTCAGCGGGGTGAGCGCTAGATCAAAATGAATTCCCATATTTGTGGAAACCGCTTTCATATGCCTGTCCATAAAAGAGGGGAGTTGATTTTCAAGTTTTTGGGCGTTTTTATTTTCGTTGAGTAGGATATAAGTAAATAAGTTGTTGTTTTCCCATGCTTTGAACGGTTCGGTATTGATATAGTTGGATAATGGAATGACCAAATCAAAATCTAAGTGAGAGTTGACCGGAAGATCTTTTGCAATCCCTGTAACGGTGAGTTGTTTGCTTTTATCCAACTGGAGTATTTTGCCAATTGGATTGTCATTTCCAAAATATTTTCTCGCTGTTTTTTCTGTTAATACTACACTTGTTGGGTTTTTCAAAACAGTCGTTGGATTTCCTTTGAGCAGGGGAAAGCTAAAGAGTTCAAAGAAATCAGCATCAGCAATAAAGAGTTTTTTTTCATTGAACGTAATGCTATCAAAAGCGAATAGTCCATTGGCGGGCATGACTCGTACAGCCTTTTTGATTTCATCCGGATAATCGGTTAATAGGGCAGGAGCATATGGGGCAGATAAATAAGGTGCACGATCTTTGCTATTGTCGAAACCGCGCATGAGGCGATAAATGCGGTCACCCTGGCTGTGAAATTTGTCAAAACTAAACTGATTGGCAATAAATAGGAATATCATAGCACAGACCGTGATCCCTATCGTTAAACCAAGAATATTGATAAAGGAGAAGACCTTGTTTTTCATCAGGTTCCGCCATGCGATTTGTAAATAATTCTTTATCATACTTTTCGTTATATGTGTTCATTTTGATCTTCTGATAATCAATAGCTTTGAATAATATTTTAATCTACAGACTCTTAAAAATATTAATTTCGGTCAGTTTCAAAAGAACTGCCAAATCAATAAATATCTAGTAGTGAATGAATTACATTTTTTTTTAATGATTTAAGTGTTTGGATATGAACACCTGATGTTCATATCCGAACATGTTAGGTGCTGAAATAAAAGCGAGTTATCGGAGACGTGCTGTAAATGGAAAAGACGGTTGTGAGTAAGAATATGTCGCAATGAAACAACAGGTTAGTTTTATTTTGTGCATTTCATTTGCAAATAAATTGTAAGAAGCGTATATTTGTGCACACAAAACAAAGGTGATACCTTTTCGGGGTGTAGCGTAGCCCGGTATCGCGCCACATTTGGGATGTGGAGGTCGTAGGTTCGAATCCTGCCACCCCGACTATAAAAAGCTCTAACGAAAGTTAGGGCTTTTTTTGTTTCGGGACAGGGTGAAGATCTCGGGTCTTTAAGATACGCTATTGCTCAATCTTTAGAACATTTAACCGGTCCTGCCGTTTAAGCTACCACTATTTTAATCGTTTGCTTGTGTATTTATTCTACAAGTTAGGGGGGTGTTATATTAGTTTTTATACCGAAATTGATTGAGGCATTAAATCTTTCATAAATTATTTTACAATAAATCAGTTTGTTAAGTGTTTTATGAAGAATATTCTTGAAAGATAGCTATATTTAATGTACTTTTGTGCCACACAAAACAAAGGTGATACCTTTTTCGGGGTGTAGCGTAGCCCGGTATCGCGCCACATTTGGGATGTGGAGGTCGTAGGTTCGAATCCTGCCACCCCGACTAAGAGAGCTCTAACGAAAGTTAGGGCTTTTTTTATATCTATTTTTAACATAATATCTTTGTAAACCCGCTGTTAAACAGATAAATTGCTTTAAATTTACTGTCAATTCGAATATAAACATAAATAATATGAACAGAAAAGCGGCATTTCTTTTAGGAATTTTGGCCTCTTGTGCATTACCGCAAGTAACCTTTGCTACACATTCAGTTGGAGAGTCTTTCCATTATCAACAAGATGTAGAGGGTAAAGAGCTGATAGGGCGATGGGATATCGAAGTAGATGTCAACGGTACACCAGCACCATCCTGGTTAGAGGTGAAATTGTCAGGCTATAGAACGTTAGTCGGTCACTATGTGAGTACTTCTGGGAGTGCCCGACCGGTTTCTCATGTGTTTTACGAAAAAGGAAAGTTTAAGTTTTCTATCCCTCCTCAATGGGAGAGTGGAAAGATGAATTTGAGTGTGGAGGGCGAACTTGTCAATGGTGTTTTGGAAGGAACGATAACAGAGCCGGATGGCAAAACATATCGTTTTAAAGGTACACGCGCTCCAGAACTAAAGCGCACCGCTGCTGTCAAATGGGGTAAACCTATTCAACTATTCAATGGCAAGGATCTATCCGGATGGAAAGCCACAGGTAAGACAAATCAATGGTTGGTAAAAAATGGTATTTTGACCAGTCCGCAGTCCGGATCTAATTTAGTTTCTGAACAAAAATTTGAAGATTTCAAATTGCACGTCGAGTTTAAAATTCCAGCAGGGAGCAACAGTGGAGTCTACCTGAGAGGTCGTTATGAGGTTCAGATAGAGGATAGTCCCAAGGATGCCCATCCAAATGCCGTGCTTTTCGCAGGGGTATATGGCTTTTTAGCTGCTAATGAAATGGTCAATAAAGGAGCCGGACAATGGCAAACATTCGACATTACACTTATTGGCCGTCTCGTGACGGTAGTGGCAAATGGTAAGACTGTGATCTGTAATCAAGAAATCCCAGGCATAACTGGCGGTGCGTTGGATAGCAAAGAGGCAGAGCCGGGACCGATCTATTTCCAGGGGGATCACGGTCCGGTTGAATTCCGTAAGGTGATTATTACACCAGCAATTAAGTAACTGCACATCACGCTAAGGCTGCCTGAGAATAGGTAGCCTTTTTAAATTCCTATGACAACGACCACAATATCTTCATTCTGGTAGGATGTATAATAACGTTCAATAGATCCATTATCCTTGTATTCCTTCAGTTCTTCAAAAACCATTTTTTTGAGCATTCCTTTTCCCTTGCCATGAATAAACTTTATTTCGTTCATTTCCCAATAAATAGCTGCGTCTAGATTAGATCGCATAAAATCAATGGATTCCTGTAAGAGTTCCTCTGGTGAATAATCTTCCCAATCATCAAGGAAGGCATCGGTATGTAAGTCAACAATAGCTGAAGGTTTGCGCATTTCTCAATATTTTACAATGCTGCAAAAGTATAACAAAACGGCGACTTAATAGGTGAAGTCGTTTACGAAATAAATCGCTTGGGCAAATTTTTCATGCCATTTTTTGATAATAGCTGCAATTTCATATTCTTCCTCATCGGCATGGCTGAGCATCAATGATTCGATCGACTGTAGTAACTGCTTGACATCAAGAAAATAACCGTCAAAATCCCGGAATCCAGAAATTGTGTCGCGAACCAGCAGCATCACATCGTGGCGAAGTGTTATCATATCGTAGCGCGAAGAAATTCTATCCAGCAACCATTCCTTTTGGAAATTGGAATCAATATGTCTGTTGCACGCCTGATTGAAAATTAGCTCAAATTCAACGACTTGATGCTTAAGGTCATAAATAGCTTGTTGGAGCTCTTCAAAAGTGCTGATAATTTTCTCCTGCGTCTCCATATTCTTCGATACAATTGCCATGATAATTTACTTAAAATGATATACAATTGATTTTTAGCTGTTTAAATAAAAACATGTAAGGTAAATACAAATAGGTAAGCAGAATGTTTTTAATGTTTTAATTTGTATGCGTAACTATTAGTTTTACTCTTTTTAACCTTAGTATTAGTCCAATACAGGGAAGAGAATAGGTTATTTGCTATTTTTTTACGTTATTCGCGTAAACGAAAAATAGCTTAATAAAATCAAATGAAGGAAAAGGCGATTGGAAACTACCAATTAGAAATCTGTTCAAATTCTGTAGCGTCTGCTATAGAGGCCGAAAAGGGGGGAGCAACCCGCGTAGAGTTTTGTCAAAATTTAGAAAACGGGGGAACTACACCTTCGTTTGGCCAGCTACAGTTAGTAAGAAAATTGGTTAGTATTGGTATTCATGTGCTTATCAGGCCACGTGGAGGGGACTTCCTTTATACCGAGACTGAGATTTTGGAAATGATCGCAGATATTGAAATATGTAAGCAGTTGGGGATGGATGGCGTTGTAATCGGTATGCTGAATGCAGATGGTACGGTCGATAAAGTCAATACCTTGCGGTTAGTTGAAGCTGCACGCCCCATGGATGTTACGTTCCACCGCGCCTTTGATCGCGTAGAAGATCCTTTCCGTGCGTTGGAAGACGTTATTGATATGGGGATAGATCGTATTTTGACATCCGGTTTAAGAAATTCTGCACTCGCTGGAGTTTCGATACTCAAAGAGTTGGTTCAACAAGCCAATGGCCGTATTGTAATTATGCCTGGTGCAGGGGTCGACGCGTCTAATATCGTTCACATTTTAAAAGAAACGGGTGCAGTTGCGATACACAGTTCGGCAAAGGAGCTGCATGTTTCGGAAATGAGATTTAAGCAGGTTCAAGTCAATGGAATGGATGAAGCACAGTGGATGAGCTCAAAAGAAAAAGTCCACCAAATGGTGGACCTATTAAAAAGCCTTTAAAGTTATACTTTAAAGGCTATTAGATTCTTCTTACTTATTTAGCTTCTGAAGCTAATTGATTTAAGATAGCATCGTTTTTAACGATTTGGTTGCTAGCTTTCATTTTTGATCTAGAACCCAACTCTACGTTAGTTCCTAATTTCAAAAACTGAACTTCAACACGTGAAACAGTTTTATTTCTTCTATCTTTTCTTTTTAAACGTGTAACTCCCATTTTGATAATATTTTTATTGTTTAAAATAAAACGAGGTCGGAAGCGGATTCGAACCGCTGTAGGAGGTTTTGCAGACCTCAGCCTAGCCACTCGGCCATCCGACCCTATTTTTTTCCTTTTGAAGGTCTGCAAAAATAAAACTTATAATTGGAATTAAAAAATCTTTATGATAAAACTTTTGAGTTTTTAAGCATTGCTCTGAAAACCAAGCTTGTATTTTCAATGCATAGCCTTTAACGCATGTTTATGAAAATGTGTTTAACAATTTAAAGCGAAATTTTAGCCGCTTTACTTCAATAAAGTATCCAGCTATTTACGAAGGCTTTTTTAGATGATTATTACCAACATAGTAAGGTGGAATTTACTCCACCAATTGTCTTTTTTAAAGGACATTAGTAAGTATAGTATTTTTAAATTTTAATATTTTTTTGATTTGAAAATGAACATATTATATATTTTGGAATAGATATTGCAAAACACGTTGTCAGAAATCTCATACAGGAAATATATGAGAATAAAAGATAAAAGAACAAAGTAATTAAATTGGGAAACATGAAAAAATTATTATTATCTGCAGCAATTTTATTTGGATCAATGGGCGCATTTGCACAAGGAGGATTGGGTTACGGATTACGTGCGGGTGTAAATATTCCTAAATATTCCATGGACAATGGTAGTACAAAATCTATCACAGGATTTTTTGTGACAGGTTATTTGGATGCACCAATTTCACCAACATTTTCTATTCAGCCAGGATTATCCCTGCAAAATAAAGGTGGGAAAGAATCCATCAGCGAAGGATCAAGTGAAAATAAAGTAACTGTTATGTCTTTGGATATCCCAGTCAATTTAGTAGCTAAATTGCCTACTGGTGCGTCCGGTAATTTCTTTGTTGGCGCAGGACCATATGTCGGTTTTGGATTAAGTGGCAAAAGTAAGCAAACTCTTGCCGGTGTCACAACGGAAGATGATATTAAGTTTGGCAGTGGTTCTGGAGACGAAATGAAGCGTACCGATTTTGGTGTAAATTTCTTAGCAGGTTATCAATTAACCAACGGATTTCAGATCAATGCTGGTTATGGTTTAGGTTTGACGAACTTATCACCTAATGTTGGTTCGGCTAAAAACAGAGTTTGGTCCGTTGGTATCGGTTTCGGACTATAAGAAATATAAGTACTTAAACTTATTATGAGGAAAGAGTCCCTGCGGTTGTGGGGACTTTTTTAATGGATTAAACTTAAATCGACCTAAATTGTTATTTTTATGCAAAAGATAGCTGTATGAAAAGATTTCTTACTTTACCATTCTATGTGAAGTTGGCCAGTGTACTTATTAGTATTCTCCTGTTAGGTTATTTAGCAAAGATTGGTGATACCATCCTTGTCCCGATGATCTTGGGATTGCTATTCTCCCTGCTTTTGATACCGTTGAGCAATTTTATGGAACGTAAACTACGCTTCCCAAGAACATTAGCGGGCATTTTGAGTGTGATATTATTCTTCGGAGTTTTGGGGTATGGGCTTTTTCTATTAGCTTCCCAACTCACACTTCTTAAGGAAGATTTTCCAGCATTTAAAGAGCAGATCATGGATGGTGCGAGTAAACTGCAAAGCTGGGTGAGTGAACAATTTGGCATAAGGCACAAAGAGCAGATGGAATTCATCAATAAGACGGCCTCGAAGTCCGTGGATTCTGGTACGCTATTTCTAGGAACGGCATTGGTTTCACTTTCCTCCATGTTTATATTATTTGTTTTTACTTTCCTTTATACATTTTTTCTCCTCATCTATAGAGGGCATATCGTGAAGTTTCTTCTATTTGTCAATCGTGTCGAAGACCGGCCCATTGTGGTCGATGTAGTACAGCAGGTACAGTATGTCGTCAAAAAGTATCTCATTGGTTTATTGATCCAGATGAGCTTAGTTTCCCTTTTGGTCTTTATAGTTTTGTCATTGATTGGTGTCAAATATAGTTTGCTTTTAGCTTTAATTACAGGGGTGTTTAATGTGCTGCCCTATGTCGGTATTTTTTCCTCTATACTTATTATTTCCATTCTTACTTTCGCAACATCATCGTTGACCCATGTGGTTTTGGTCATCTTAGCGTTGATTATTGTACACATGATTGATAGTAACTTTATCGTCCCTAAAATTGTGGGTTCAAAAGTTAAAGTAAATTCATTGTTTGCGATGTTGTCCATCATTATCGGTGAGATGATATGGGGTATTTCCGGGATGTTTTTAGCCATTCCTATTTTGGCAATAGTTAAGATTGTGATGGATCGTATAAAAGAACTTAGGCCCTGGGGATTTCTGCTAGGAGAGGAAGATAGTAAAGATGAGGTATACAAGGAATTATTTGAGACGCTCAATCCGATAGAGAAGAATATTATTGAGAATGACGTGAAGAAATAGTATCATTCAGATCATTGGCCCAATTCTTTGATTTTGTAGCTATTTTGTAGTATTAACTGAGGCAAGCAAATAGTGCTGGTTCAGATTAGGTTGGCTTAAAACGGCGGACAGGAGACTCCTTTTTGGATCTCCTGTCTGCCTTTAACATTTCTATCCCTAAAATGCAGGGCGAATTGTTTTAGATGGTTTGGTTATTGAACTCTTCTCGGCTCAATTCCAATAGTATACATGCCCGAGCTGTATTCTCTCGTTGTATATGACGATCCATCAAAGCCTGTTACAATCTTATCTGCAAAATTAACAATAACATCTCCTAATTGGTCGCTTTGTTTCGTGACTTTGTAAGATACTGTCGATGATCTATCTTCTTCTAGACTTGCACCAAACTTTAATCCAATTTTAGCTTTTTCATTTCCTAATGAAGCATCGATTCCAAAATTAGTCGCAAATTTTACGGTGCGAGTTTCTGATCTGCTTTCTTCCCCTGTGTCGTCGACCTCCTCTACGATTATCTTAATTGTTGACGCATATTCGTCAAGTTTCCAATTAAATAGTGGTATATTAAGAGGTACTTTTTTCGGATTGATAGACTCGATTTCCCAAACAGGTGGCATATTGTTTAACAAATTTGGGGGTAAACCAAAAAAGAACCTTTTATATTTAACATCATATAAATCTGGACCATCCACTGCAAAATGCTTATTAAAACTAGCACCGACGCCATTTTTTGCATTTACTAAGATATTTACTCGAAATTGGAAACTTCCGCTTGTCCATGGAACTTTCGGAATATTACCTTTCCATGATGGGTCAGCGTAATTTTTATTGTTGATGGGATCTCCATCTTGGTCAGAGATAATACCTAAACTATTAGCGTCGTTCATCATAAAAGATGTTATATGTTCTTGATAGTCATAATTAAATTTTCCCTTAGGCTGACCAGGTGTAATGTCATAATAGATAAGATCGCGTTGCCAGCCATCTGTATTCTTGTAAGTGTCAAACGCCGTCTTGATTTTAGGATCGATAGCAGAAGCATTTATGGTTGATGCTCTAAGTTTTGGTGAAGATTTTTGATTTTTTTCATTTAAGCCGTTAAATGCTTCGTCTAAAAATTCGAAAGTATATAAACTACTTTTCAATAAATGTTTATCGGAGTTTTTTTCTTTGTTGTCATTAGAAGTGGAAGCCTTAGTTGAATGAGACGCACCTGAGCTTACTTTTACTACTTCGTTCTCTTTTATAACGACAATGGGGAATGAAGGGATATATTTTGCTTCTAAAATATATTCTTCGCCCTTCTCATTCACAATAGGGACATTGGCTGTTGTGTTCAATGTATAGGCCACTTGAGGAATTTCTGTTTGCGTGTTCCATTTTTCAGCGGAAAAACTATCCATCGGTAGCTTAGGAACAAAAATTGTAAGTGTTGGATAGAGTCGATCCAATTCATTCAAATTTTCTTTCTTTTCATATTGTTCAGCAATAATATCCTTGAATTTTTTATCCCCAATCATTTCCTCTTTTACCATCTGATAAAGAATATCATAATCTAGGTCAAATTTTTTAAGAGCCTCATTTTTTATAAATGCCCTTAATTCTGAGTTGGAGGCTAAAGCCTTAGCAAAAGCTTTAGAAAACTCCTGTTTGTAGACGGATTTGGCATCTAGCAAATTCTGTTCAATTTCCTGTTGGTTGCTTTCAGAAGAAAGATTGTCTTTCTTACAGGCTATTATACTTGAAAGTAAAATAGCTGATAATAAAATTTTTCTCATTATTAAAGTTAAATTATATAATTAAATATCGTAAATATAGATATTATTTTTCTCATTTATGGTTTTTTTAGAAATTTAATTTCTTTTTGTTTTTTTTGTATGATGTTTGAGTTTTATTATTTTCAAAAATATGTTTTGTAATTGGTTTCCTTTTGGTAGTTTAATGGAAAGATTAGATGTGCAAAACTATTAATAGCAAGTGGCTCAGAATTGAAATAGTCTACATATCTACTGTTAATAATGAGTTTTAAGCATTACTAACAGTAGATATGTGAAATTTTTTGATTTAATATAAGAAATGGCAAGCATGGATAATTACTGACAACAATAAAATTTGACATTTTTGCTAGGTTATATCTCGGAATGTTTAATGCTTATTTTTTTTGCGGTAGAAATAATTGATAGGGTACAAGTTAATATTATGTTATTTCTAAGTTTTATGTATAAGCAGGTTCAGTCAACATTTGAGCTATGGTTGAAAATGAATTTATAATCTAATTTTTTTGGATTGTCTTGGAAACCTCTTCGGAACATTTGCGTTGTTGACTAGTTCTGTGCCATATATTAATCGGACTTAGGCCAAATAAATACTGCTTTGAGTCTGGTTTGAATCTACCTGTTATCCGCTTGTTATACGGATATCGTACAAATTTAATGCGAATTTGTTTAAGACAAAGCACCGGAGAAAACTTAGTATTATTTAGATAGTAGATCATGCTCTTATAAAACACGAAATGGGAAGTTTTTAAACCTTAATTTCATTTGAAAGCCGGGGTAATTTGTCCGAAAAGCAAATTAAAAATACGAGGTAGTATGAATAATGTAAAAGCTACTTAAATACATCATATTTTGGAGGATATCCTTATTTTGTTTTTTCCGTAAACAAACCTCCCGTTCTCATCTTTCTTTCTTGTCAATTTTAAAGTGCCTTTGGTTCCGTTACAATATTTTAATGCATTTGCTAGAAATAATGGACGTATTGAACCTCCCAATTCTTTTTCACAAGTTTTTAAGATGTTAATGATCTAAATATTTAGGGTCTTCACAGTAGCAAGCTTTTTAAAAAATTGGTCTTGTAAGATCATAAAATGTAGGATTCACTACTGAATCGCATCATACCAATACATCTCATTCAATATCAAAAAGTTTTTAAAAGCGCATAACGATTTAGAGTTACCCAGCTTGTCGAGACCTTTAATATGGTGTAATTTGCTATTTAACAATAATTAATGTATTTTGTGTGAATAATTAATTCTTTTTGTGAAAATTATGATGATATGATGAATAGATCTCTACTTGTATTTTCTGTTTTTTTCTTGTTTCTTGTAGCTGGTTGTAAAAAGTCGGAAGAAAGTGGTGCTGATTCTAAAGCGAGTATTTTGTTTTCGGACAACAATCATGCTGTTAGAGGAAAGGTGACTTACGATTACAATTTGGATAATTGTGGACAGATTAATCTAATTACCGCAGTAAAGGAGGACAACGGTGATTACGCTGAGTTGAAGTTGACTTTACTTCAGAATGGTGCACTGGCCAAGGTGCAGTATTTAAAACAAAATTCGCCGGATGATGGTAATTATTTTGCGCCGCATCTCCAAACGGAGAAATCTTTTAAGATCAAAGATTTCAAATATGATAAAAAGGGAGGCCGTTTGTCCTTTTCCTTTGATGGGAAAGTTTTCAAAAATAATAAACCCAGTGGTGAACGTATATTGGCTGGTAAAGTAGAACTTAACTCAATTCAATACGTCCCATGTGAGGCATTGATATTTGATGTGATGACAGTTAATCCGGCTTTCAACTTTTTCGCTATTCCCGGAACCTCCAATAATTCTGTGAATACTACTGGGGGACCAGATAAGTATAAAGAGTTTGCATACAATGTTTATTCCAACGCTGGTCAGTTTCTGAGCTTGAGACTAGATCGCGATATATCAAAATTGGTGGGCCAAGAGATTGCATTTGACGAAGGAAATAAAATGTTTAATGTACGATATTGGGAATATATTGGACCTTATATGCTCTCAGAATCCTATGGTCCGATTGACAGAAATTGGAAGCGCTTTCAGACAAGAGGAAAGTTAGTTAATATCCAAAAAATGTCTGATAATCGGTATGGTAAGCCTTATTATAGTGGGTTGATCATCATGGATATATTCGATGAGGACCGCATGGTAAAACAGGCTGTTGAATTACCTTTCCATTTATCATCTTGGGTTGATTAATAACAAGGAGGGTACTGTATGAATAACAGATAGTGGGTTTTGTTGACGATTTATTGAAATTAGATCCATATCAAAAAGTATTAATTATAAAAGCCACTAAAGATGTGGCTTTTACTGTTTTCGTGATCAGTTATACAAATTGAATAACTTCCTTATGTTGAATTATAGATACATCAATTTTTGTAATTCTAAAAAAATGTTATAGAAATATATCAAGATTTTTTAGTTGTATTTCAGTAAATTATATGCTATTTTCGTTCTATATTTAATTTGTTTTTTATGAAAAGAAAATTACTATCAATCGCTGCAGCATTGTGTTTTATTGCTGGAGCCAAAGCACAGACTTCTTATGGTTTTAAGGCTGGTGTTAACTTTGCTAAATATAAGATAAGCGGAGGTAATACGACCTATACTTCAGATGCTAATACATCATTTTACATTACAGGATATGCAGATATACCTGTCGCGCCGAGCTTTAGTGTACAGCCTGGGCTTTCACTTCAAGGTAAGGGAGGAAAGGTTTCTGCTGGTGAGTTTGGTTTGGATGAGGATGCTAAAGATAATCTGATGTATATTGAGGTTCCTGTAAATTTAGTATATTATGTTCCTACCGGAGATGCTGGAAAGGTGTTTTTGGGTGCAGGTCCTTATGCTGGGTTTGGGATTCACGCAAAAGCTAGTAAAGGAAATTATAGTGAAAGCGGAAGTTTTGGCGATGCCGGTATAAAGACCTTCGATGCTGGTTTAAATTTATTGGCTGGTTACAAACTAACAAATGGTTTCTTGATCAATGCTGGTTATGGACTAGGATTAACAAATATGTCTAAAGATATCGAAGGGGTCACTTCTAAAAACCGCGTATTCTCAGTAGGTGTTGGATACCAGTTCTAATCAAAAAAATATAAACAACAAAAAAGGGCTTTTCGCAAGAAAAGCCCTTTTTTGTTCAGTGATTGAAATCTATCACACTTTGATTTCTACTTCAACACCTGAAGGCAATTCAAGTTTCATCAATGCGTCAACAGTTTTAGCGTTTGATGAATAGATATCCAACAATCTTTTGTAAGCACACAATTGGAATTGCTCACGTGCTTTTTTGTTAACGTGTGGTGAACGTAATACCGTATAGATTTTTTTCTCAGTAGGCAATGGAATAGGACCACTAACAACTGCACCTGTAGGTTTTACTGTTTTTACGATTTTTTCAGCTGATTTGTCAACCAAATTGTAATCGTAAGATTTCAATTTAATTCTGATTCTTTGGCTCATTTTTATTTATTTAAAATGACTGCTAATTAGAGCTATTCACAACTAGCAATCGGTGTTTATTTAATATTTGATTAAAGAACAAAGACAAATTACAACAGTACTTCATCTTTGTTCCTCTATCTATGTTCTATATTATTCTACAGAACCTTTGATTTTACCTTTTGATTTTGCAATCACCTCTTCAGCAACGTTACGAGGAGCTTCTTCAAAGTGATCAAATTCCATTGTAGATGTTGCACGGCCTGAAGTGATTGTACGTAATTGTGTTACGTAACCGAACATCTCAGAAAGTGGAACCAATGCTTTGATTACTTGTGCACCGTTACGTGAATCCAAACCTTGCATTTGACCACGACGACGGTTTAAGTCACCCATTACATCACCCATGTTTTCTTCTGGTGTTAAAACCTCTATTTTCATAATTGGTTCCATTAACACTGGAGAACATTTAGGCAATCCTTCACGGTATGCTTGACGAGCAGCTAATTCGAAAGACAATGAATCTGAATCGACAGCGTGGAATGAACCATCAATCAAACGAACTTTCATTCCTGATAATGGGAATCCAGCTAACACACCATTTTTCATTGAAGTTTCAAATCCTTTTTGAACTGAAGGGATAAATTCTTTAGGAATTTTACCACCAACAATTTCATTAACGAATTGAAGAGGTGATTTTGTTAAATCGAAATCTTCGTCCGCTGGAGAAATAACAACTTTGATATCCGCGAATTTACCACGACCACCTGATTGTTTTTTGAATACCTCACGGTGCTCAGTAGTACCTGTGATTGACTCTTTGTATGATACTTGAGGAGCACCTTGGTTAACCTCAACTTTAAATTCACGTTTCAAACGGTCGATCAAAATCTCTAAGTGAAGCTCACCCATACCAGAGATTACTGTTTGACCAGTTTCTTCGTCAGTTTTTACAACGAACGTAGGATCCTCTTCAGCCAATTTACCAAGACCAATACCTAATCTATCTACGTCAGCTTGAGTTTTAGGCTCAATCGCCAAACCAATTACAGGCTCAGGGAAAGTCATAGACTCTAATACGATAGGGGCTTTTTCGTCACAAAGTGTATCACCAGTTTTGATGTCTTTGAAACCTACAACAGCGCCGATATCACCTGCCTCGATGAAAGGGATCGGGTTTTGTTTGTTCGCATGCATTTGGAAGATACGAGAGATACGCTCTTTGTTTCCTGAACGCGTGTTCAATACATAAGAACCCGCATCTAACTTACCAGAGTAAGCACGGATAAAACATAGACGACCTACGAATGGGTCAGTAGCAATTTTAAAACCTAAAGCTGCGAAAGGCTCACTTACAGATGGCTTACGTGTGATTTCTTCACCAGTATCAGGGTTAGTACCTTTTACAGCCTCGATATCAAGAGGTGAAGGCAACAATTCCATTACTAGATCCAACATAGTTTGAACACCTTTGTTTTTGAAAGATGAACCACATACCATAGGAACGATCGCATTATCCAATACCGCTTTACGTAAAGCATCTAAGATTTCACGCTCAGTCAATGAATTTGGATCTTCGAAGAATTTCTCCATCAAAGTCTCATCATAACCAGCTACTGCTTCTAATAATTTCTCACGGTATTCAGCAACCTCGTCCACCATGTCTGCTGGAATTGGAACTTCTGTAAAAGTCATTCCTTTATCATGCTCATTCCATACGATACCACGGTTGTTAATTAAATCAACAACTCCAGTGAACGTATCTTCAGCGCCGATAGGTAATTGTAATGCTACAGCATCAGAACCTAGCATTGATTTTACTTGACCAACAACTTTTAAGAAGTCAGCACCTGAACGGTCCATTTTATTAACGAAACCGATGCGAGGTACTTTGTAATTATCAGCCAATCTCCAGTTAGTCTCTGATTGAGGCTCAACACCATCAACCGCAGAGAATAAGAATACTAATCCGTCTAATACACGTAATGAACGATTTACCTCAACCGTGAAATCCACGTGTCCAGGAGTATCGATTACGTTTACTTGGTATTTATTACCACGGTATTGCCAGAAAACTGTCGTAGCAGCAGAAGTAATTGTGATACCACGCTCAGCCTCTTGCTCCATCCAGTCCATTGTTGAAGCACCTTCGTGAACCTCACCCAATTTATGGTTTACACCTGAGTAGTAAAGGATACGCTCAGTTGTTGTAGTTTTACCAGCATCGATGTGAGCAGCGATACCGATATTTCTAGTGAATTTTAAATCTCTTGCCATAATATTTTTAAGCAGCGGACCTTAATGGTCTTATGTGTTTAAATGTAATGTTAAATAAGTACACCGACCTTGATAAAAAATTACTTTTATCGGAGGTCGGTGTACTCATATTTTTTTGAATGTCTTCAAAATTAGAATCTGAAGTGTGAGAACGCTTTGTTAGCTTCCGCCATTTTGTGCGTATCTTCTTTCTTCTTAACAGCAGCACCTTCACCTTTAGAAGCTGAAATGATTTCTCCTGCTAATTTCTCGAACATTGTTTTTTCACCACGTTTGCGAGCGTATGAAATTAACCATTTCATACCTAAAGCGATTTTACGGTCTGGACGAACCTCCATAGGAACTTGGAAGTTTGCACCACCCACACGACGTGATTTAACTTCAACAGCAGGCATAACGTTGTTTAAAGCTTTTTTCCAAGCTTCTAAACCGCTTTCTTGTGTTTTTTGTTCTACTAATTCTACTGCATCGTAAAAAATAGAATAAGCGATAGATTTTTTACCATCTACCATCATATTGTTTACGAAACGTGTTACCTGAACGTCGTTAAACTTTGGATCAGGTAAAATGATTCTCTTTTTCGGTTTTGATTTTCTCATTTTTCTTTCCTCCGTTTAATTATTTCTTTTTACCTTTTGCTGGAGCTGCAGCTGCTTGTCCTGGTTTAGGACGCTTAGTTCCGTATTTTGAACGACGTTGGTTACGACCTGCTACACCTGAAGTATCTAATGCACCACGGATGATGTGGTAACGCACACCTGGTAAATCCTTAACACGACCACCGCGGATCAAAACGATCGAGTGCTCTTGTAAGTTGTGACCTTCTCCAGGGATGTAAGCGTTGACCTCTTTACCGTTTGTTAAACGTACACGAGCTACTTTACGCATTGCTGAGTTTGGTTTTTTAGGGGTAGTAGTATATACACGTGTACATACACCTCTTCGCTGTGGACATGAGTCCAACGCTGGTGACTTACTCTTATCAACCAGAGCTACTCTACCTTTTCTAACTAATTGTTGAATAGTAGGCATTTACCTGTTTTTGTTTATAAATTTTGTACCTAAATTATTTTAAGTTCGCAAAGATACTGATTCCCTTTTGAATATGAAATAGTTACTATATAATATTTAGATTATTTTTTCGAAATAGGACCTCTAATTCGTCATTACGCTGTCCTATCCCAATGCGAACCTCTTTTGTCCTGAAATATAGACAGTCATATGCTAGTAATTGGTATATCCTGAATCAACAATAATTTTGGAATAATAGCTGCTGCGGATCTGTTTCCCTTGGTATTACCCTTAATAACAGTCTTTTGCCCGAAATTATTTTTCTACTTGTTTCCAAGTATATTGCCTAGTCTGCATGTTTTTGCGTGCTGTTTGGCAAAGCATTTGATAAATACGGATAAAATTATTTAGTACAAACAGATAAAGTATTCAAGTTATGAAAATGAAAATGAAATTAATGTATGCGGTTGTATTGGCCTTGGTAACCTTTGCTTTTGTTGGATGTTCGAAAGATGATGATAATACTATGCCATCGGAGAATAAAGGGGCTCTTAAGGTTACAGTAACAACTTCTTCATCTTTCACTGTTGACGGAGGAGATGTGTCCGTATCTTGTGGGTCTGCGGGAAGCGATGCAAAGCCACAAACGTGGACCGTAAATGGGACTGCTGGAACAACAGGTCAAGTATTGTATTCGGTTGAAAAAGAATATTTTCAAGGAGGTAAAACTGCTATTTTGGAATCCCCTGCTAATTATTTGACTGCTAGTGTAAATATTTCTGCATTCACAATTAAGCAACCGTTCACACTTACCTACAAAGTTGAGCAGGGAGGGAAAGTAATTGTGGAGAAATCTCAAGAAATCAAGTCTGGTGTAACTCCTGTATCAGTCTCATTATCATATTAATATTTAGTTTTTCTGAGATGTCTCTATAAAAAAATAGGATCTTTGTTTTTTATAATACAAGTGCTGGATTTCTATTACCCTTTTGATGTCTACTATATGTTAAGTTGGTCAAACTACAGCATGAAAAATAGAAAATAAGAAAAGGGTGTTAATTTTCAAAATTAACACCCTTTTCTTTTATTAACTCAACAACGTAAAATCAATCTGCCTTTTATCCAGATCTACTTTCTTCACGCGGATCTGAACCTCATCACCCAACTGAAATTTCTTTTTCTTCCGTTGTCCAATGATGGCATAGTTTTTCTCGTCAAGCACGTAAAAGTCATCGGTAATATCGCGCAAACGCACCATACCCTCACACTTATTCTCCTCAATCTCTACATACATACCCCATTCGGTCACGCCCGACACAATACCGGTATATTCGGTGCCAATCTGATCCTGCAAGTATTCTGCTTGTTTGTACTTGATCGATGCACGCTCTGCCTCAGCTGCCTTTTTCTCCATTTGCGAAGAATGTTCGGTCATTTTCTCGTAATGCTCTGCATTGATCTTCGTGCCGCCATCCAGATAAAACTGTAAAAGACGGTGTACCATCACATCCGGATAGCGGCGGATAGGAGAGGTGAAGTGTGTATAATAATCGAATGCCAATCCATAGTGGCTTGTTTTCTTCGTCGTATAGATTGCTTTGGCCATCGAGCGCACAGCCAATGAAGTCAGCATATTCTGCTCTTTGCTACCTTCGATCTTGGTCATCAGTGCATTCAAAGATTTGGCCGTTTCCTTATCTGTTTTGATGGTCAATTTATGGCCAAACCGCGCAGCAAATTGAGAGAAGGTAGTGAGTGTTTCTGGATTAGGTACATCGTGAAAACGGTAAACAAACGTAAGCTTGTTTTTTCCGCGCCCTTGCTTACCGATAAACTCAGCAACCTTACGATTGGCCAATAACATAAAATCTTCAATCAGCTTATGAGCGTCTTTACGGACTTTGGTGTATACCCCCGTAGGTTTGCCATTTTCATCCAACGTGAATTTTACTTCTTCACTTTCAAAGGCTATTGCTCCATTTTTAAACTTCCGCTCCCGAAGGATATAAGCAAGTTCGTTTAATTTCAGAATCTCCTCGCTGAAATCACCCGATCTCGTCTCGATCACCTCCTGCGCCTCTTCATAGCTAAACCGTCTATCCGAGTGAATCACTGTGCGTCCAAACCATTGATCGTGTACATTAGCTTTCTCATCCAGTTCGAAAACTGCTGAAAAACACAGCTTATCTTCATGTGGACGTAACGAACATACACCATTGGAAAGGCGCTCTGGAAGCATAGGGATAACGCGGTCTACCAAATAAACCGATGTGCCGCGACTGAAGGCTTCTTTATCTAATTCTGTATCAGGCACCACAAAATGGGAAACATCAGCAATATGAACACCAATCTCATAATTGCCATTCTCCAGTTTCTGAAATGAAATTGCATCATCGAAATCTTTTGCATCTGCGGGGTCAATGGTAAAGGTCGTCACGTTTCTAAAGTCACGTCTTTTTGCAATTTCCTCGTTGCTTATTTCTTCCGAAATCGTATTGGCTTCGGCTTCGACTTTTTTCGGAAATTCCAATGGAAAACCAAAGTCGGCCAAAATCGCATTCATCTCGGTATTGTTTTCTCCTTTGGTACCCAAAACGTGTTTTACCGTCCCCACAGGATTTTTACTTCCACTCGGCCAGTCAATAATCGAAACCACTACTTTTTCTTTATCCTTGGCACCATTCAGGTTATCCAAGGGAATGAAGATGTCGTGTAGCATTTTGCGGTCGTCTGCAATAAAAAATGCAAAATTATTGGAGATACTGATGATTCCCGTAAAATCGGTCTTGGCCCTTTGCAGGATTTCAACCACTTCACCTTCTTTTTTACGGCCGCCTTTTCGTTTTTCAAAAGTATGTACCTTAACGATATCGCCGTGTAGCGCCTGCCTCAGCTTACGTGGGGCAATATAAATGTCATTTTCAAATTCGTCGTCAGGAATGACATAGGCAGAACCATCGGCAGTCATATCGACCTTCCCTGTGACATAAACTTTGAGTTGCTTCAAACTAAACTTGCCTCGCTCGACCTCAACAAAAAGTCCATTTCTAACATTATCATGTAAGATATCGGCAATAGCGACTTTGGAATCGTTATCCGTAAGGTTCAATTTTGAAGACACTTGTTTATAGTTGAGCGGCTTGTTATCTGATTTTTCGAAAATATCGACGATCAGTTGTGTCAAGACCTCTTTATATGGATTATCTTTTTTTGTTTTCATCCAATTTTTTTTCTTAATTATTATTTATTCAGTTGTATCGATCCTATACAGCCTTCGGCTTTCCGCTAACTGACTGCGCGGTAATGGATCGCGCAAAGCCAGTCCTTGGAACGCAACATGAGGGTGTCGGATAGCAAGATCGATGTTACTACAAGGTACAAAAAAAACAGCAGTTGGCACGACAATAACGAGCTAGACGGAGCATCTTCCGATAGCTGATGTATAGACACTTGAACCGACAAATAGTTTTAGATTCGTATAGCCTGATTTATTTTTTGCAATGATTGCACACGCCAAGCGCATTTACCGCTATGGCTTCGAGACTAAAGCCTTCAGGTATAGATACCTTCGGTAAAGTCATGTCTTCCAGACAGTATACAGAATTGCATACCCGGCAAATAAAATGTACGTGTTGGTCATGGTGATCATGTTCTGAACAGTTTGTCGAACACATGGCATAAGTGGCCGTACCATGTAGGTCAAAGATTTTATGGATAATCCCTTTCTCTTCAAAACTGGCCAAAACGCGGTATAATGTGACACGGTCAATATCCTTGCCCAGTAATTTTTCCAGTTCCGGCTGAGAGATAGCCGAATCTTTCCGGGAGATAATTTCAAGTACCTTCAGCCGTGGCTGGGTAACTTTTAAACTATTTCGTTTGAGAATTTCTGGATATACAGTGTTGGAATCTTCCATGGATTTTCTTCGTTAAGCCTTAGATCAAATACAAACTAAGAGAAATTTATGGTCATTTACAAGTTTTAAAAACTGTCCGACGAATTTATTCATCACATTTTTCCCCTTTTACCCTTCGCTAGATGAAACAAAAATAAATCTTTTTCACTAGTCAGCAGAAGCATTAATAAGACAAAAATACGGAATCTGATAAAATAAAGAAAACCGATAAGTTTAAGATTCGTGTCATCTTACTTATCGGTTTTAACGCTATATGGAACTATAGATACCTTATTTTCCTGCAGCTTTAGCGTGATCAGCTAAGAATGTTGCCAAACCGCTATCTGTCAATGGGTGTTTCAATAGGGAAAGGATCGCCGACAATGGACCTGTCATCACATCAGCGCCAATTTTAGCACATCCTAGAATGTGCGCACTGTGACGTACAGAAGCCGCTAATATTTGCGTTGGATAGTTGTAGTTATCGTAGATCAAACGGATATCTTCAATCAGCGCCAATCCATCTGTAGAGATATCATCCAAACGACCAATGAAAGGAGATACATAGGTTGCACCAGCTTTAGCAGCCAATAACGCCTGACCCGCTGTGAACACTAATGTACAATTTGTTTTAATGCCCTTTTTGCTGAAATATTTAATTGCTTTTACGCCATCTTTGATCATAGGAACTTTAACAACAATCTTATTATCAAGAGCTGCCAACGCTTCTCCTTCTTTGATCATTTCCTCATAAGTAGTAGAAATAACTTCTGCACTTACGTCGCCATCAACGATCGCACAGATCGCTTTATAATGGTTGATTACGTTTTCATCACCGCTAATACCTTCTTTAGCCATTAAACTCGGATTGGTCGTTACACCGTCTAATACGCCTAAATCTTGAGCTTCTTTGATTTGTTCTAGGTTCGCTGTGTCAATAAAAAATTTCATTGTGTATTGTGTTGAATGATAATTATTTGATTATTCTATTGTTGAAAATAACAGTACAAAGTTATCGATTATATTCCACTATTGAAGCATCGATTTTCACCTATTGCATCATAATCTTTGCAAAAAAAGAATCTCTTCGGCTAATTTTTTGTTATACTTTATTATAGTATTATCTTTAACGTATGCAGGTTTTCCGTTCGCTCCAATATAGAAATTTTCGTTTACATGTTATTGGACAGGCAATTTCCCTGATGGGAACATGGATGCAGCGTATAGCTATCAGCTGGTTGGTCTATGAAATCACGGGCTCTGTATTCTGGCTCGGTTTTGTTCAGTTCATCTCCTTATTGCCTTCGCTCATCCTTTCGCCATTTATTGGAAGTTTTGTTGATAAGCACAAAAAGTATAAATTGGTTTTGATGACCCAAATTGGTCTCATGATCCAGGCGGGTATTTTGACTCTGGTGGTGTATCTGAAGTGGGAGAGTGTGCTATGGCTTTCCGCATTGGGACTTATACAAGGGATTATTAACTCCTTTGACGTTTTGGGACGACAGTCCCTGATGATGCATTTGATTGGAGATCGTAAAGATCTGCCGAATGCCATCGCCCTGAACTCAACGATTTTCAATGGCGCACGCATGGTGGGCCCTGCAATAGGGGGGATTTTATTAAGTACTTACGGCGAACTCGCCTGCTTTGCACTTAACTTTATTAGTTTTGTTCCTGTCATTATTACGCTATTGATGATGCGGGTCGACGAAACTCATGCTCAGCTTAGCAAGGGGAGCAATTGGGAAGGCTTGGTCGAAGGTTTTCGCTATCTCAAACGGTCACCACATATCTCTTCGCTGATTATCATCATGACCTTTTCCAGCCTGATTGTCATTCCCTACACGTCGTTGCTACCGGCCATAGCCAAAGAAATGTTTCACGGTGATGAACGCACCTTTTCCTGGTTTGAAAGTGCAGCCGGATTGGGAGCTATGATTGGTGCCTTTAATATGGCTCGTTTAAAATCTGGTACCAATTTGCGGTATCAGGTGATGGGAGCTGCCGCACTGATGGGGATGGCATTGTTGTTTCTGGCGCATTCTAGCATGCTTCAGATGGCACTCGTTTATGTCATGTTGGTGTCTTTTGCCATGATGATGCAAACGTCAAGTATCAATACCTATATTCAGACCCACGCCATACCGATTTATCGTGCCCGCGCGATCTCCTATTACGTGATGGCCTTTCAGGGGATTTTCCCGATCGGCACATTGATGATCGGTTCTCTGGCCAGCTATTGTGGCCTGAGAATAACATTATATGCGATGGGCGGGCTAGGTATTATGATAGCAGTCGTTTATTACGGTTATCTCCGATTCCACATCCAAAAACGTTTATTTAAGTTTTAGTTTTCGGGTGCGCAATTTTAGCGTGCGCTTGGCATAATCGATGACAGCACCATAGTCTGCAAAAATATCTCCACCCAATACGCCAATCACAGGATCTAGATGCATTTGTTCGTAGGCATAATTAATGGAACTTAAGTCCAATACCGCAGTATGTAGTTTGTTGATCTCCCATTCGCCAATTTTCAGGCTCGGAATTGCCAGGTTAAAGCTTTCCATTGAATTGGTACCAAGTCCTGTTGATAGTGTTTCAGATGGTTCAAGCTCCAATTGATCCTCTAAAAGATGGCCCAATTGTGTTTTATCAAATACAGTTTTAGAAGCACCTGTATCAATCACCATCTTGAATGAACGACTATAAATTTCTACATCAACTAAAATGTGTGTGCCTTGGCCTTGTAAATCCAATAATTGAAATGGTACTGTTGTCATACCTCCAAACATAGCCAAAAAATCCATCAAAAAAGAAACTTTCCGCCGCTGGAAGCTTAAAATTGAGCTTGATGCTGAATGGTGTATCTGCACTTTTCCGCTTTTCAACGTTTTCAGGTAGGGATGCAGGTTTACTAAAAGCAACGACAATACAAGAAAGATAATAGATCCTAAAGGAGAGGAGACAGAGAAATAGGCTGTTATTTGTGTACAACAGCCTATTATTTTGTTGCCTATAGGGCTTTTATTTCTTTTAATACATTATTCATGTTACGGACTGCTTCCGCGCTTTTGCGAAATTTTTCTTCGTCCTCTTCATCCAAATGAAGTGGTACGATCCGATCCCATCCTTTTTTATTGATGATAACCGGTACGCCAAGCGTAATATCTTCTTGGCCAAATTCACCTTCCAAATAAACGGAAGCAGTAAATAATTTCCCTTGATCACGGACAATGCTTTCAACTACTGCAGCAGTTGCCGCGCCAGGCGCATACCATGCTGATGTTCCGATTAGGCTGGTTAATGTAGCTCCTCCAACCATGGTTTTGTGGACAATTTCATTCTGCTCTTCCACGGTGAGGAAATTCGTCACCGGAATACTGTTCCACGTGGAGTGCTTAATAAGCGGTATCATTGTTGTATCGCCATGACCACCAATGACTATCGCATTGAGATCCGCAGCGGAAGCATTCAGTTTATCACTTAATTGATATTTAAATCGGGCCGAATCCAAGGTTCCACCCATACCGATAATCCTATTTTTGGGTAAACCACTTGCCTTTAAGGCCAGATAGGTCATGGTATCCATCGGATTAGAAACGATGACAATGATAATATCTGGAGAATGTTTTACTAAGTTCTCGACAACAGACTTGACGATATTCGCATTTGTCCCGATTAATTCTTCACGTGTCATTCCAGGTTTACGTGGAATGCCGGACGTAATCACAGCAACAGTAGAACCAGCAGTTGAAAGATAGTCATTCGTTACCCCCTTGATTTTTGATTCAAAACCCAATAAGGCTGCAGTTTGTGCCATATCTTGTGCTTTGCCTTCTGCAAAACCCTCTTTAATATCCAACAATACAATTTCCTCTGCGACATTCCGACGGATTAAATTGTCCGCTGTAGTAGCTCCTACAGCTCCAGCACCAACAATAGTTACTTTCATATGTACTTTATTTGTTTATTTATGCGCTAATTATCCGACTAAGCCCAGTTTGCCTTTGGCAGCTTTATGCCATATAGAATATCCAGCCTATCCTCATCCGTGCGTGTATCTTAATGCTGCATGGATATTTCCTGAACATTTATGTGGATCAAAAAATAATGCTTGAATTTAATCAATTATTGTCAGTAAATCAATGCCGGCCGTGGGAATACTTCGTTTTTTGTCATAAAAAAGGTAACAGGATTTCGTCCTGAGCGAAGAATACCCGATAACATCGTTGCCAGTGTATGACTTAGTTAAAATGACCAAAAAAAAGAACAGGCTTGAAATTCATTCAAGCCTGTTGTTATTAGGGCATATGCCGAATCGGTTGCTTAGAACGGATAACCAATGGCTAAGTTGAACATCAAGTTGTCTTTACGCCATTTAGAACTTCCAAAGTCAATATCGCTAAATACCCACCGTTCTCCTTTTGGAAGATAGGGGATACGGAATGGTATGGACATATCGGTACGGACAATCAGGAAAGTGAAGTCGAAGCGTAATCCCGCTCCACCACCAACTGCTAATTCATTTAAAAAATCCTTACTAAATTTGCCGCCCGGCTTGTTCACATCCTCTCGCTGCAACCAGACGTTTCCCGCATCAATAAATGCTGCCCAATGCACAAACCCCGCTAATTTTGCTCTATATTCTGTATTTAGTTCCAATTTAATGTCACCGGTTTGATCCGCAAAGAAAAGTCCATTGCTTAGCTTTTCAGGAGCAACTGTTCCCGGACCAATAGCGCGGGCCCCGAAAGCACGGATACTATTAGGCCCCCCCACATAATACTGTTTTAAATAGGGAAGGGAGCGGGAATTGCCATAAGAATAGCTCAAACCCAAACTTACCCGCGAAGCAAGTTGTGCATTTTCCGATAACTTTAAATAATGTCGGCCATCGCCACTGATCTTGATATATTGTGAGAAATAAGCGTCAAACAATTTGAACGTTTTCCCTTTATTAAAATCTGCTCCTTTGATCAGCCCAAGTATGTTTCCCGACAGGTCCAAGTTGCCTTTGAAATAAAACGTATTTTTCAAATGCTGCTTCATGGTGTTTTGAAACGTAAAGTTGTAGTTTGGACCAATGGTAAACTGAGGGTCTATGGCATGTCGCAACGCAGGGATGGTATCCATTTGTTTTTGGTAGTTTTCCGAAATACCTTTAGGCTGAACATAAGTAATCTCCATTAAAGCGAGATCATGCTGTTTCTCTTCAGACTCTTGCCAGATATAGCCGTAATCCAACGCAATCGAATTTAGCGTATAAGCTTTGCGGCGATTTAAAAACTCATAGCGGCCTTTGATATAAGTCTTCGGAATAAAGCGCCTTGAGGGCGAAACTCTTCCAAAGGGAGACAATATGCGAGGAAAAGTCAAGGTCGCCTCTATACCGTAGCGGTAATAACTCGAATTAAGGTCGGCCGATCCTCCCGTCTGGGTTTCATAACCACCGAATACATTAAAGCTCAGTTGCTCAGCACCTTTAAATGCATTTCGTAAAGTCCAGTTGACATTCACCTCAGTACCGTTGTATACCGAAGCCATTTTTCCTAAAAGCTCCACCCGAAGGGACTTTTTGGGTAATGGGGTCAAGTAATAGTAGACATCCAGTGCGTTGGGTACTTCTTTGCTGTCGACAAAATTGTTCTTTACAAATTTCCAGCTATTGAGGTTTACCAAATGACTGATGGTCTGATTGTGGGCATTACGGTTGTATATATCGCCCGGATGAAAGAAGATATGGTTCGCAATAACAGGCTTCCTGTAAAGATGCTGACGGTCTATAAAATAATAGCTGCTATCGTACAGTTCTGCACTCCGTGTGGATCGCTGATAACCAGAGCTTGTTTCTGTATAGTTCGGAAAAATGTAAATTTTATTGATCTTGGATGGGATTTTCGCCTGCGCCGGTGTCTCTTTTTTAACCGTAACATACATATCCACCTTGTTATTCCGGTTCGAACTGTCTACCTGAACCAAGATGTAATCCGGGCTGAAATAATAATAGCCTTTATTTTTAAGATCATTATCGATGCGGTCACGTTCGTTTAAGATAACATCTAAACTGTAGTTCTTTCCTACCTGGAGAAGACTTTGATCAGAACTCGAACGAATATCTTTCCCCAACTGACTATTGCTGTCAACATCAAATTTAACAGACTGTATGCGGTAAATCAGGTTGGGCTTGGCGGTATAATTAATCGTTGCTTTTTTGTTTTCTACTAACGTATCGGATCTCACCTCCGCATTGAAGAAACCGAAATTTTCCAGACGATTGCGCAATAGATTTTCATTATACTCTCGATTGACATCACGCAACAACACGGGTTCTTCACCAATCTTCTTGAAGAATTTTTTTATGATGTTGTTCCCGACTGAATCTCCAGCCATATTATTAAAATATAGCTTGAAAGGTATCCCCACCAGTCGTTTATTCGGTTTGGGCATTAGGGCCTCTTCCAGGCGGGTTGATATCTTTTCCTTATTTTCCTTAGAAATGGTGTCCGACTCGACGATGACATTCCCCTTCACATATAAGCTTTCTCCTTCTTTCAGATTCTTGGTTGACGAGCAGGAGGCTATAAATGCAGCGAATGTTACTATTCCAACACTATACTTTAATCTAACCCGCATGATAACTCCTTTCCTCATCTTCATTTTTTATTGCTGTTGTTCTGATGGTATCTAAATTTGATTTTGGACCATTGCTTTTTGGTAATTTTTTGCTTGAGTCCAGTTGCTGTTTACGTTTCTCTTCTTCTCTTTCCTCCATACGTTTTCTGTATGCTGGACTATGTAGCATCAAACTGTCACGGATGACCGTGCGCACGCTATCACGATAGATTGAGTCGGTTTCCATGCGCTCCACATCGAAACGTTTTCTGAAACTTTTGCTATTCGTATCATAGTACTCTTTGAGTTTTTTTGAACTCATCCAGATTTCCTTAAATCTGTTGTAATCCATATTGATGATAAATCCAATACCTGTTTCTACATATTGGCCCTGAAGTGTAACCTGATATTGATTCTTTCGGTATACCCGTGCAAAATAACGGCCGTCTTGTGAAAGCTGATAATCCAATTGGATATCTCCGGCGATATTATTGGCAGTCTCTCCAGGCCGCGTGTTTCCTTCCACTTCAAAATTGGATCCAATAGTAATTTTTAAACGATCATTTAAGAGCATTTTCGATACACCTATATTCAGATCCGTGCGGGTTTGTCCAGCTCCTGTAGCATAATCCTCTTCTGAAGTTAAATTAAAATCCAGTTCTACTCCTGTAATAAGTTCGGAAGCCAAGCGGTTCAACTGACCACTTAGGAAGGAACTGATACTATTTCTCACAATAGCTTCGGTACCACCGCCACCCGAAAGACTCTCAAATGGATTGGTCGACATAAAGCGCCCCAATACAATAAGTGAAAAGACCTGCTTGTTGAGTTCAGACGGATTTTCACGTAACGTCGTCAATGCATTGTTTACCTTGCTGATTACATCTTGCGAAACAACCGAGTTGTTTTCGTCCAGGTCAATATCAAAATTCAGTTGCGGCTGGAACAATTTGTCTGTAATCTTTAGTAAGACATTGAACGGAATACGTTGCTTATACAAATTGGCATTTTCTGAACCGAGTTGCGTCGCAACAAGCTCTAAAGTCGGTGCTTTCGTCGTATATGCTGCTGTGATATTCAGCTGGGCATCCAATGGATCGCCATTCCAGGTAATGGTGCTTCCTTTTCGGAACGTAAAATCTTTCTTCACAGGGCCAAAACTAAATGAATAGCTTCCCTTGTCAACGGTAAACGTCCCAGATAAAGTTATTTTGCTACTGGCATCGATACCTGCGTTCAGCTCGGCTTCACCCTGGATGTTCAGGGCATCCTGCGAACCAGCATCCAGAAGAATCTTAAATTTAGCATCCTTATCTGTTTGAAGGTTGAGGTCCACATCGATCCCCGTTAAACGGGTGACAGTCATGGAATCTAATTTGGCAAAAACATTTGCTCTTGTTGTATCCCTCTTATCAACAAATTCAACAACCCCTTTACGATCGGCCATTCCTGGATCATCGTTTGGCATGACAAAGGTAAAATCGGTATCATCTAACACTTTGATTGTACCGTCCACGATAGGTTTATCGAGATTTCCGCGAATGCGCAGATTCGAAGTAAGATACATTTTACCATAGAACATGTCATTATCGCTTTGTGTTGAATTGAGCACTTCAAAATTGTCCGTATTGACATTGAGATTAAAATCAAAATCAGTATACGTTGTCGTGGCTATGGATCCCGTCAGCTTAGCAATATTTCCCTTTTTGTCTTCTAATGCAAATTTGGGAAAAGTAATGCCTCTTTCATCCAAATGAATTGTTTCGTTTTTTGCTTTAAAGAGTGCATTCAGCATGGCAATATTAAATTGTGCATCTTTAAAATTAACATCGCCGTTAATGAGCGGTTTAGATGGTGATCCTGTTATTTTCAATTGGCCTTCAAGATTTCCTTTCGAATCTTTAAGATATCCGAGGCTAAATGCTTGCACGGTCTGCATCGAAAGCGGCGCAATATCTAAGGTAAAATCTAAGCTTGCTTCTCCCTGGGGGGGATTCACAAAATCACCATTTAAGACAACATTGTTGCCATTCTCGCTAATACTAATATTGGCATTGTACGTGTTTTCTTTCTCATTATTAACCTTAATATTGACATTCCCAACGGTATCCTGTCCAATATAAAATTTATTGATAACAAGATCCGATACAAATACAGGGCTGCTCTCCAGGCGCGATATGGTCGCCTGACCATTAATTCCACCCCCGAGATCTACGGTTTCGCTTTCGAGCATTTTACTTAATGTCTCAATCCGGAAATTCTTGAACGCAATGTTTATCGGTGAATTGAGTACACTATCCTGCGAAGATATACTAAGCTCTTGTCCCTTATTGCTTAAGATAAATTCATTGGCCTGAATCCCTGTACGTCCAAATTTGAGCACATTGTTTGGATTTATTGTCCATTTGTCGTAATTCAGCATAAGGCCATCCTGCAGTAAACTGAAAACAAATGCCCCATTATCAACACGCATATTTGCACCCAGATGATACTGCTCTTTTTCTTTCTTGTCTTTTATCCATAATCCAAAGTCTAAGTTGTTTTGAATGACTTTGCCACTGAATACCGTATTGACAAGTTCAATATTACTTACCTTGATCTTATTGATCAATGCGGAGTAATACAGTGTACTATCCAGCGTATTGATGTCAAAAGTGACGTTATTGATTTCGGTACCATTATATATTATTTTGGGAGCATCCAACTTGGCGAGAATCGTTTTAGATTGACTGTTAAACATACCGTCCAAGGTGATGTCCGACATGGCTGTTAGTTCCGGTAAAAAATCCTTTATAAACTTCGTTCTGGTCAACTGAGCCGAAAACTCTATATTCTGTGGGTCATATTTTGGTACTTCAACAGCTTTACCGGGTTGGTAGTATACCTGCAGAATGTCCTGTATGGCATTCTGCAATTCCAGAATTTTATATTTACCAACTAGATGAGCATTTAAAAAGTTTGATTTTAGAAGCAATAAATTACGGCTGGTATCGGCTTTTGCTATAAGCGAAATGCTGTCTAAAGAATAATATGCACCACTGTAAAAGATAGATGAATTGGTAATATGTGCTTCACCGTTTAAAAAATTTGGATCCGCTGAACTAAACTTTCCGACGAGTTTACCCTGGTATTTGAACTCGTCATCCATTAACTTTAAATTCTTAAGATTGATGGTATCTACCTGAAGCTCGAAATCCACCTGTGGATATTTGGACTTCATATTCGCTGTTGCATTTAACGTCAATTGAATATTTGGATCAGGACTAACCACAGCCGCTTTGATATCTCCTTTGTCTGCGGTCAGGTTCATGTCGATATTCTGATACCGGTAACCCATGGCGTCCATTCGGTTTACTTTACCATCGAAGTTGGCTACAAGCTTCTTGGGGTCAGTACCATGGCCTTTAATCTTTCCTTCAAAAGAAAGAATGCCGAGGGTACTGTCCATTTTCATGATCTTACCAATGTCGAAATCACGAATACTGACAAAGGCATCATAGGTTGTATCGCGGCCGATCATGCCCACCTTACCATTAAACTTGGCCGTTCCCTTTTCTGTAACCAGCGAAAGATTGGTGTTAAAGGCATTCATACCGCCTTTAAATGTTCCCGTAAGGCCAATCGTATTCGGTAGCTCAATACCGCTCGGAAGTATATTTTTAGAAATTAGTTTTTCGATATCCGAACGGCCTGTCGTCAATTTCTTTAAATTAAGATCCAGTGACATTTTATCCACTTCGGGGAGCCCCCTTAACCGTAGGCTCGCTATGACACGTGTATTGGACAGGGTTTGGAAATCAATTGCTGGAATATTCAGATCATTTACCTTACCCACAACACGTCCATCGATAGCAAATTTTTTGTCCATCAAGGGTTTCATCACCTGCATAGTATCCAAAAAAGGGGCAAAATAGTAAATGTCGCGCATATCGACATGACTCTTTTTGATGTTTGCATTGACGTAGAGGAGTTCCGGTTTTTTTGCAACAATATCCAATGATGGATAGGAGACTTTTACGTAATCCCGTAGGAGCGTACGTGGAGTTTCCGCATACAGATTTTTGATTTCAGCACCAGTATTTGTATACTTAAAATCTCCCTTTAATTGTTTGATCACAAAACCCGAACGATCAGAGGCTACCAGTTCTTTCAAAGATCCACTGATTGAATCGGCACTGTAGTAAAGATCACTTAAGCTGGTTTTCATACCCGGGATCTTAATGTTAAAATAATCAAAACCCTTCATCCGCGCCTGATTGTCATCGCGGTAAGCTAAACTTGTATTATTGATCTGAATATCTTTGGCCGATACAATCCAGTTTACTTTGGTCGTATCTGCTGTAGGTTTAGCTATGCTGTTTGCTTTTTTTAGGACCTTTCCAAAGAGCACACTGTTGTCCGAACCGTCGAGGCTGATTGTTTGAATATCCACAACTTCTTTGTTGAGGTCGATCTTGTTAATGTCTGCGTGAAGATTTTCGACATAAAACTTGGTGTTCAAGAGGCTGGACTGATCTTCATAACGCACTAAGATATTGGTCAAGTCCGCGATCTGTATGCCAACATCGGGAAGCAATGTGGTTGTTTGAGCCGTTTTATCCGTAATGCCAAAGTCCTCAACAGAAGGCGCTGCGCCGTCAACCATCGGCCGCCATTGTTTGATGGTAGCACTCAGACCATCTATCTTCACTTTTGGAAGATTGAAAGCCATATTTTTTGTTAGATCAAACTTCTTAATGTTGGTATTTAGGCTGTTGAGATATACGTCAGCGCTGGTCCCAATTACATCATCGGCATAGACAATATGAAATTTATCAAATTTTACTTTATCGAGGTTGAATAGGAGTGCTGAACTGCTGTCGGCAGTTGGAGTGCTTTCTTTTTGCGATGCAAATGCTTTGACAATATAATCAAAGTTGAACGAACTGTCAGGTAATGTACGGCGAATTTTCGCGGTGATACCTTCTGCTTCTATACTTTGGATTTCAACCGTATTTTTTAGCAGTTTCAGCATATTGATATCCACAGCTATCGATTTTCCAGCAACCAATGTGTCCTTGCTTTGGTCCGCTAAATAGATGTCCTGTAAAACTAGTTTCTTAGGAAAATCGATATTGATGTAGCCGATTTTAACGGGCGTACCAATCTTGCCTTCAACATATTGAGTTACTTTTCCGGCAATATAATTCTGAACCGATGGTATTCGAATTAAAAATACAATTAGAATAGCAAGCGCAATTATTACTCCAATAATCCACAAAATTGTTTTGAAAGCAACTCGGGTAAATCTGTTCAACGTGTAATTTGATTTAAGTATCTATTAATAAAAATTAAAACGGGAAAAAGTTACATCAAATAATTGACCAAACCTGTATAGTCATATAAAGTTTTTTGTTTTTTAATTTTATGTTAATAAAAACATTAAATACCTATCAATTTGTCAAAAAATAGGTATTTAATGGGAATATATGGCTATGCTGAACGAGCTCGTTTGTCTAACATTGAAGCAATTATTCAAGCAATTTTTTATATCTCCCCCAGTTTTCAAAAACTACCCATAGCCAGATAATGAAAAGTACAGCCCAAATAATCAATCCCTGCTGACTATAGAAAATCATGTTATGGGTAAAAATACCAATGAGGATCGGGAAGATGACCAATGCACCCAACGTTCTTGTCTTTGGAAAAATAAATAGTAAACCGCCAATGAGCTCGATAATTCCAATCAGTGGCATTAGCCATTTTATAGCGTTAAAAGCCTCAAATACCTTTTTCATGTCCATATCCATTGGTGGAGCTGGCATATAATGAAAAAGTTTATCCAGGCCCGCATTAATGAATAGCAAGGCAAATAGAATACAAAGTATATTTTTTAAGATTTTCATAGCAGGCAATCTGAGTTGATTAGTTTACTGTTATTGTGGTTGGTGGATCCGTACTGTTGTCTTCGTTGTCATTGTCTTCCTTTTGACTATTGCGTTCCACAGTAATGGTACACTCTGTAAGTAATGCTGCGACTGCTCCAATCGCTGCAAAAACAGGCGCTAAGATCAAGCCTATGGCCCCAACAGTCACTGGAAAGCTCATGATTTCCTTTCCATGTTTGTCCGAAATGCTAATTTTGTTCACGTTGCCCTCAGCAATAATTTCTTTGATTTTCTGCAAAAGGTTTTCACCGTTAATCTGAAATGTTTCTTTAAATCCCATAATCGTATAATTTAAGTTCGCTATTATAAAGTTATTCATTTTTTACAGAATTAGGATAAACTTTCCGGTATTGTTCCATTCGAAGTCAATTTTAAACTACACCAGACTCTCTCGCGAAACAACCATACCTTATTCATTAAGCGCTTTTTAGAAAATCCTTGAAATGAAATTTCCGATACTAAAAGGGAAATTGACGGGGGCATATCCTTAGTAAACCCTGGATACCTCCTCCAGTCTTCACACGATCATTTGTCGTATATACTTCGGTACTCGTACGGTATTTCTTCGGTTACAACCGAAGAAGCACCGTACGAGTACCGAACAAGTACCGAACAAGTACCGAACAAGAACCGAACGAGCGCCGAAGAAAAGGCGAATTTTCTTTACGGGTCTTATACGGGGTCTTATACGGCTATAGCTTTACAGTTTTGTTTAAAAACGTAAAGGAAACATGAATGAACAAGCCTTATCAAGATTTGAATTCGAAGAAGAATTTAAAGAGAAATTAGTAGAGCTGGTGCTTTAT
>Ga0302347_1000143_pt1 | contig 134577 bp, 147 predicted proteins | sample PhyWR1_FD_202178 | JGI IMG/M metagenome (GOLD analysis project Ga0302347, IMG submission 202178) | Leaf surface microbial communities from wheat plants in UC Gill Tract Community Farm, Albany, California, United States - DLSL W.R1 (v2)... | ecosystem: Host-associated > Plants > Phyllosphere >... | reverse complement strand
GTTGTTTGAGGAAGCCAGCATGAAGGTGACCCAGGCGAGCAGCTTGGCGCAGCGGGCGTTGGTGGATATCTCGGTGGCGGCGGGGACGCTAGAGCCGGATGCGCGAAAGGTGTTCCAGAGGATGAAGGTCACTTCGCAGCAGGCGTCGCAGTTGGTGCGGACTGGCTTTAATGGGTTGCGAGGCGTGGGAGGTAGTTGGGAAGTATTGCTGGCGATTGGAGGGCTGTACTTGCAATACGACAGCCTGACCAAGAATCAGGAAAAAGCGGAAGCGGAGATTGGGCCCAAGGCGCATGAGGCCAAGCTGGCGTTGCAGGGTTCGCAATTGGGGATATTGGGCGGTCAGATCGAGTTGGTTGGGCTAGTCATGAGGTCCAATACCGCTTTAATTAAGACGTCATGGGCGGCAGGCACTGGAGCTTCACTGATAAGGTTCGGAGCTTTGCTAAGTGCTGTAGCTGGCATTTTCGATGTTGCACAATCGATTTCTGCGACAAAACGTACCTCGACGGCGGGCGACGTTATAGCTAGTAGACAGCATGCCGTGGCTGGTTTGTTCTATGGTGCTGGCGCAGGGGCGTTTACCCTGGCAGTCGCACAACCTTATCTGATAGGCCCATTAGGTGCGGCTATTATCTTGACGCTCATTGCGTATTCATTCAGCAAACGAGCTGAAACAAATGAATCTGACAGTTTCGAACGCTGGGTGAAACGGTGCTATTTCGGGAAGGCCAATGAGAACCCACGCATACATTGGGATACTCCTGAGTGGGCAGACATAGCGTTTGCTGAGCTAAATGCGGCAACCTTGGGGCTGCATGCAAAGCTGAATTTTGAGTCAACCCTAGCGAACAATCAAGCCGCACCTAAATTGGGCGGATTAATAAACTTGACTGTAGAGTACAAAATAAAGTTTCGAATAATTTTACCCAAATACAGTGAGGTGCGGTCCGCCTACCTCTGGAGTTTAACGGTCCATCGCATGGGTGATGGTGAATTCCCTGATTTTGACGGCGGGGAAGTGATTGCGTCAGCGGAACATAATGCTGCAGATTTAAAGCCTTTATCTAAAACAGCGAAAACCTCTGATTATGCACCACCGCGCTTCCCCGATTACACGCCCGATTTTACTTTACAAACGAAACTGCATGACCATGCAGATAATGCGGATATTTCCCTTCTAGAAAATGTTGCAGTGATAGAGCTTGCGCCAGCCATTGGAAGACACAGTATAGTCGCAGCCACCCTACGCGTGGTGTACTGGCCAGATCGAGAGATAGCAAGTGCGCTTTTAGAGAGCTGTATTCGGGAGGTGAACGAGTGAGAAACAGCGGTAAAATTCTGTGGGCTCGAGCAATAGGCTGGAGCCATGACCTGCCTCACGTTGATCAAACTCCGACCTTGCAGTATGACGCGAATGAATTAACCCCACCTCCCAACTACTGCGATGAAGCATATTTGGAACTGCCAAGAGCTACGGTGAATTTGCGTGGCATAGGCGTTTTGATTGGAACTGTCACGCTTCTGTTCTGCTGTGGAATTGCGCTATTTTTATACCGGAGCTTTATTGTAGATGGCTGGCAAGGTCATTGGGCTATGAATGCATTCTTGGTACTTAGCCCTCCTGCTGCCGCGTGGGTTTTGTTTCCTTACATAAAACTGGACGTTGTTCTTCCTAGAGATGAGCCTATTCGCTTTAATCGCTTGCGTCGGAAAGTCTATTTTTACCAGTACCGCTTCGACCGCATCTTCATCTTCAGCCGTAAACGCTGGGGTGTCCAACCCGTCGCCTACAACTGGGACGACGTCACCGCCGAGGTCTACCGAATCTACGCCCCTGGCCATGGCGGCCTGATCGAAAACGTCATGCTGTCAGTCCGTAATCCTGAGACTGAAGAAGTCATTGATCGTGTCTTCTTCACTCATACCCTGCATGAGGGCGAGGCTTACTGGGCCATCGCCCGGCTCTTCATGCAGCAAGGCCCTGAAGCCCTGCCCAAGTTCGTGCACCCACCCCGCGACTGGAACGATGACGATGGCCTGAGCCACATGCATTGCTTGGCGCCGAAAGTACAGTGGCCAACGGAAATCGACCTTGAGTCACGCACTGCGCCAGCAACGGATGAGGTCTGCTGAAAACTACCGCACCTAGTGCTGGCGATTCGGCCAAGATCAGGCCTGCAGGACGAGACAGCGCGCTGGATGGCACCGGCTTTGCCGGTGTTCGCGGGTGAACCCGCTCCCACAGGTAATGCACATGACTTGGAGATTTTGACGCCCCTGCAAGAGAAGCAGCCTGAGCAAAATGCAAAAGTCAGCGCGGTCCCTGTGGGAGCGGGTTTACCCGCGAAGAGGCCGGTCCCCTCGCAATGCGGAACGCGCTCAGCTCAATGCCTCATGCGCTGGCTGACACTGGTCGCGGTGTACGCACACCCCACAGCCAGTAGCCCAAAGACAGAAGGACCAACCAGCCAACCCCGACATACATGGCGGTGCGGCTGGCCGGGAACCAACCGAGCACGCCAAAGATGAACACCATGAACGCAATCGCGCAAGCTGGCCCTACCGGCCACAGCGGTACCCGATAATCAAGTGCCGCAGCCTCCTCCTTGCTCATGCCTCGCCGCATGGCCACTTGCGACAGCAGGATCATCAACCAGACCCAGACAATGGAGAAAGTGACCACCGCGGCAAGCACCAGGAACAAGTCTTCTGGCACCAGGTAATTCAATACCACGCCCAACAGCAGAGCGACGCCCATCACTGCAACCGTCATCCACGGCACACCGAAACGCGACAGCGATGCAAAGCCGGAAGGCGCTTGGCCGTTTTGAGCCATGCCGTACATCATTCGCCCGGCGCTGAAAATGTCGCTATTGATGGCTGATACCGCAGCGGAAATTACCACGATGTTCAACACGGTTGCCGCTGAGCTGATGCCAAGGCCACTGAAGATCTGAACGAATGGGCTACCGTGGCTGCCAATGCTGGTCCAGGGATAAATGGCCATGAGCACGAACAGGGTAAGGATATAGAACAGCAGAATGCGCAGAGGCACCGAGTTGATGGCCTTAGGCAGCACGCGCTTCGGGTCCTTTGCCTCGCCTGCGGTAATGCCGATCATTTCGACCCCGCCAAAAGCGAACATCACAACGGTGAACGAAGCAATCATCCCACCGATGCCGTTAGGGAAAAACCCGCCGTGGCTCCACAGGTTCGAGATGCCGGCAACAGTGCCTGCCTCGTCGTTCAGCTGGATGCCCAACAGCAGCACCGCCCCGCCTGCCACAATCATGGCAACAATAGCGGTCACCTTCAGCAACGACAGCCAGAACTCCATCTCGCCGAACACTTTCACGCTACACAGGTTCAGCGCCCCGATGAAGAACACTATTCCAAGCACCCAGATCCAGGCGGGTGTTTCAGGGAACCACAGCCCCATGTAGACGCCAAACGCCGTCACGTCTGCCAGGCACACCACCAACATGGAGAACGCGTAGCTCCAACCAGTCAGAAAGCCAAAATAGCGGCCCAGGTATTGACTGGCATAGTGGCCGAACGAGCCTGACACCGGGTTATGAACTGCCATTTCGCCAAGGGCGCGCATCATCATGTAAATGGCTGCACCCCCTATCAAATAGGCGAGCAACACTGATGGCCCTGCCAGTTTAATTGCCGATGCCGAGCCATAGAACAGCCCCGTACCGATAGCAGAACCTAATGCCATGAAGCGAATATGCCGGGTAGAGAGACCCCGCTTCAGCTGTTGTGAAGATTGAGCGCTCATAGATACCTTCTTGATTTTATTATCAGGTCCGCACAACGCAGATGCTGTGCGTTTTAATCAGGCACGCATTTATTCAATCATCAAGCTCTTGGCCACAGCACCGGGAACAACTCATGGTTCATCTGGGCACCGCTGGCCAATTGTTTTTCCAGCCCAGGAAACTGTGGTGAAGTTTTCCACTGGCGCGGTGCGTGAGTAATGTCGTCGCCCAGGAAACGCACCGAGAAGGCACGGCGCCGGCGGTTGCCCCCGACACCTCCAGAAGCGTGCAAGGTCAGCATGTGGAAGAACACGGCGTCGCCTGGGGAAAGCTCCCAGCCGAGGATGTGCCAGGCGCTGCGGTCGGCCTCGATATCCGGCAAGTCGGCCAGGCTGCCTTCCGGGAACCATTGCGCCTGGCTGTCGAGGAAGCTGCGCGGCATCAGCCACGGCCCCAGGTGCGAGCCGCCTACAAACTCCAGGGTGGACTCCCTTGCGACGGAGTCGATAGGCATCCACATGCTGCAGTTCTGGCGCCCATCGATGTTGTAGTACGGCTGGTCCTGGTGCCAAGGCGTGCGCTGGCGCGTGTTGGGCTCCTTGACCAGCAGATGATCGTGATAAAGCCGGGCTGTTTCGCTGTTCATGAGTTGAGCGGCAACGCTACCCACCCGGCTCTCGAAGATGAACTGGCGATAGGCCGCGATATCGCCCCAGTTGCAGAAGTCTTCGAAGAACCAACCTGGGTCGTCGGGGCGGCTCGCCACTTTGGCGCGCTCGCTGGGGGTTTTCAGGTTCTGTTCGATGCCGGTTTCGAGCAGTGCAACTTCCTCCGGCGTGAACAGATTACGTACGCAGACAGCACCATCACGCTGGAAAGCTGCAATGGTTTCTTCGCTGAGTTGAAATTCGGCGGACTGTTTCATAAAGCACCCTTTGGTCTTTTTATTGGGCAACAGCACCACTGCCAGAAGTTAAGCGGGACAAGCAGAGTGCACGGCGAGTATTGCGTTTCGGCACCAATAGGAAAAGAATATATTTCCTAATCCGGAGTATAGGAAAAAATGATAGGTTTCTCGTTCCGGCAGTTAGAGTACTTCGTCGCCGTGGCCGAACACGGCAGCATCAGCGCTGCGGCGAGAGCCCGCCACGTTTCACAGCCGTCGGTATCGGTCGCTATTGCCCAACTTGAAGAGGCGCTGAATGAGCGGCTATTCCGGCGCCAGGTCAGCCGAGGGCTGGAGCTGACGTCAGCGGGCACGCGATTGCTCGCACAAGCCCGCAATATCATTGGCATGGCCATCGCCATGAATCAGAACGCCGATACAGCGCAAGGCTCGCTTCGCGGCAACCTGTCGCTTATCTGCTTTCAAGACTTAGGCCCTTACTTCGCACCCCGGCTGCTATCGAGCTTTCGCAAGCAGTACCCCGATGTCGAGGTAACACTGTTCGAAACGGACCTGGCAGGCGTGCACCGCCACCTGAGCGCCGGTAAAGCAGAGCTTGCGCTTACTTACGACATAGGCCTTGATCCCTCGCTGCCACGCCAGGTACTGGCGGAGTTGAAACCCTACGCGCTCATCGCTACGGACCATCGCCTGGCCCACCTGGCAGCGATACCGCTGCATGAACTGGCCCAGGAATGCCTGATTCTTGAGGACATCGCACAAACGCGTGAATACTTCCTTTCACTATTTTGGGCGCATAACCTGCAACCACGCACGCAGCAATACACCCAAACCTTCGAGATGCAACGTGGCCTGGTCGCGCATGGCTACGGGGTTGCCCTGTCGTGCACCCGCCCCGCCGGCGACCACTGCTATGACGGTACGCCGCTGCTGTGCCGGCCATTACTGGAAGAGGTGTCACCACAAAAAGTGGTGCTGGCCCAGTCAGGCGCCATGCACCCGTCGCCGGTAGCGGAGGCGTTCAAGGGCTGGGTGACTCAGCAGATAGCAGGCTCCGTTACCGGCAAGCCCGCCCACTGATCAAAACACCGACCACCCGATCCGTGAACTCAGCAACTCCAGCGCCGCCATGCCCGCGAGGGAGTTGCCCGCGGCATTCAACTCGGGGGACCAGACGCATACGGTAAATTGCCCCGGCACGATTGCCACGATGCCGCCACCCACGCCACTCTTGCCTGGCAACCCCACTCGGTAGGCGAAATTACCGGCTTCGTCATACAGCCCGCTGGTGGCCATGATCGAGTTCACCTGCTGGGCCTGGCGCGGGGTGAGGATTTGCTCTTCGCTGTGCTTGCAAAACCCGTCGTTGGCCAGGAAGCAGAATGCGCGGGCCAGGTCCAGGCAGTTCATTTGCAGCGCGCAGTAACTGAAGTAACTGCGCAGCACCGGCTCGACCTCGTTATGGAAGTTACCAAAAGACTGCATCAGGTAAGCCATGGCAGCGTTGCGCGCGCGGAACTGATATTCCGAATCGGCGACACGGGCATCGATCGAAATGTGAGGGTTGCCCGAAAGCCGTCGAACAAAATCACGCATCGACAACGTGGGTGCTGCGAAGCGTGACTGGTTGATATCGCAGATCACCAACGCCCCCGCATTGATAAACGGGTTGCGCGGGCGCCCGCGCTCGAACTCCAGCTGCACCAGCGAATTGAACGGCTGGCCTGAAGGCTCATGGCCAAGCCGCTCCCAAATGGCTTCACCTGAGTGGCCTATTGCCTGAACCAGGCTGAACACCTTGGAAATACTTTGCACCGAAAAAGGCACGCTTGCGTCGCCTGCGCAGTAATGGCTGCCATCGTTGCTATACACCGCAATGCCCAACTGCTGCGCCGGTACGTCGGCCAGCGCAGGGATGTAGTCAGCCACTTTGCCCTTGCCGATCAAGGGGCGTACTTCTTCAAGAATCTCGTTCAACAGCGTTTGCATGAAAGGCCCTGGCTCAATCCCCTTCAGACGTCGGTAAGGGGTCGCATGCTTGACGAAGACTGGGCGGTATAGATCACACATTTGGCAAGAAACGCATGTGCGCCACACAGCACACTGTGTGCGCAGCGTCACGTTCCGCAAGCCGCTAGCACATGCGTACTATTCCTAGCGCGGCAAGGGCTTGCCGATACTCCCAGCGTTAATCCGTTGCACATATGGAACGCCATTGCCCTCAGGGCTGGCAGCCACTTGCGTGGCATCTAATGGAGTATCTGGAGTCGCTATGAATCCCCTTTTCCGACTATCCCCGCTGACGTTCGCGATCAGCCTCGCCCTGCTGCCGAGCGCTCAAGCAGCTGACTACATCCTCGACAGTGGCGAGGACACCTTCAGCAGTGACCGCGCCTACGATGGCACGGTGTCGCTGCGCCCCGGCAACGGCGTGCCCGCCAGCCTGACCATCAACAATGGCGCCGAACTCACCAGCAAGGGCGGCCGGATCGGTGGCTCGCTCACCAACAACGAAGCCAGTACGGCCATGGCGACCGTCACGGTCCAGGGCCCTGGTACGCGCTGGGTGGTGCCCCGTACCACTGCCGTGCTGGGTAATACCATCGTGGTCGGCGGCGCCGGCCAGGGCACGCTCAACGTGCTCGACGGCGGCCAGGTATCGGTGCGCGACCTGCAGCTCAGCGACAACGGCAACGCCGGCAATGCGCTGTCCCGGGCGAACCTGCTGGTCAGTGGCCAGGGTGCGAAGGTGGATGCTGTCAACGTGACTTCTGGCGGCGTATTCCTTTACGACTCGCGCATTACCCTGCGCGATGGTGGGCAGCTTGCCAGCGAACGTGTGGCCATCAACTCGATCAGCGACCTGTCCGGCGCCAACACCCGCTGGGACAACACCGGCACCTTCAGGAACCGCAACGACCTCAGCCTGAGCAACGGTGCGGTGCTGACCAGTGACTCAATGGAGCTGGGCTCGGCCAACCTCAACCGCAACACCGTGGTGAGCGTGTCCGGCGAAGGCACGCGCCTGGCCACCCGCGCACTGACCTTGGGCACCACCACTTCCAGCACCAACCTGGTGCTGGCCAACGGCGCCGAGCTGAGCAGCACCGAAGGCATCGACATCAGCGTGCTGACCAGCATCAACTCGGCCGCACGCGGTACCCTCAGCATCGGGGGCGGGGTTGTAAGGGACGACAGCCGCACCGATATCGACGCCCTCACGGCCAGCGCCGCACAGTCCGCCGGCCGCCTCGACCCGCAAACGGCAATCCGCTTCGGCGCCGGTAGCGGAGCGCTGGCGTTCAACCACACCGACAGCGACTTGCAACTGAGCAACAGCATCAGCGGTGCGGGCCGCGTTTACGCCTTCAGCGGCAACACCACCCTGAGCGGCGACCTGACCGGGATGTCCGGCAGCACGGTGGTGCGTGGCGGGCGCCTTGTGCTGGCCGGTGATGTCGACCAGACCAACCCGCGCGGCACCTCGCTGCTGAGCGTCGGCAACGGCACCCTGGTGGTCAACGGCACCGTGGGCCACACCGACGCCTCGGGCAACTACAGCAACCGCGCCCAGGTGCTGGCCGGTGGCGTGCTGGCCGGTAGCGGCCAGGTCGGCACTACCCAAGTCGCTTCGGGCGGTACCCTTTCGCCGGGTGAAGGTGCGCTGGGCACCCTGTGGATCAACGGCGACCTGGACATGGCCGACGGCTCGCGCTACGCCGCAGACATCGCCGGCGATGGCGGCGCCGACCGCGTAAACGTCAGCGGCACCGCGACCTTGCGTGGTACGCGGGTCGATGTCACCACCCTCAACGACGCGCAAAGCTACCAGACCGGGCAAACCTACACGCTGCTGGCGGCCCAGGGCGGTGTAGTGGACGGGGCAGCTGCCGGCACGGCCTATGCCCAGGCGTTTACCAACTCGGCGTTTCTCAACGTCAGCTTGCAGCGCACGGCCAACGAACTGAACCTGACCATCGCGCAGAAGACCACTCCACCGGTCGAGCCGCCCGTAGAGCCACCCGTGACGCCTCCGGTGCAGCCGCCTGTCGAGCCACCGGTACAGCCCCCGGTAGTACCGCCTGTAGAACCACCGGTAGAGCCTCCAGTCGAGCCGCCTGTACAACCCCCAGTCCAGCCGCCCGTACAACCCCCAGTACAACCCCCGGTGCAGCCGCCAGAAACGGGCGGGCCTGGCACCCCCGGCATCTTCCAGACCGTGGCGCAAACCGAAAACCAGTGGCACACCGCAGGCGCGCTGAGCGTGCTGCAGCAAAGCGGCGACCCGCTGCGCCTGTACAACAACCTGCTGGTGCTGGATGCCGACAGCGCGCGCAATGCCATCGACCAGCTCTCCGGCGACTACCACGCCAGCACCGGCACCGCGCTTATCGCCAACAGCCAGGTGGTTTCCGGCGTGCTGGGCACCCGCCTGCGCAGCCTGTTCGACAGCACGACCGTGCGCATGCCGCTGGGTGCATCGAACCTCATGCCAACCACCCCTGAAGCGCAGGGCGGGGCCTGGGCGCAAACCTTCGGCAACTGGTCGAAGCTGGACAGCAACAACGGCGCTGGCGGCCTGCACCAGAGAACCGGCGGTGTGCTGATTGGCGCCGACGGCAGCATCAACCCGGACTGGCGCGCCGGTGTTTACGGTGGCTACAGCCGCACCAAGTTCGATGCCGACGACCGCGATGCCAAGGGCCACAGCGACAACTACCACCTGGGCCTGTACACCGGCGCCCAACTCGATGCCCTGCGCCTGAGCGCAGACGTCGGCTACACCTGGCACAAGCTGGATAGCAAACGCAACGTGGCCTTCGCCGGGTTCAACGACCACCTGAAGGGCGAGCGCGACGCCAACACGTTGCAGGCCAGTGGCGAAGCGGCTTACCGCATCGGCCTGGGTGCGGTGGCGCTGGAGCCGTTCGTGGGCGTGGCCTACGTGAAATACGACGCCGACCGTTTCCATGAAAAAGGCGGTGCCGCAGCGCTGGACGTGTCGAGCGAGAAGCAGGACACCTGGTTCTCGACCGTGGGCATGCGCGCTTCAACACGCACCCGCGTGGCCAACCACGACACCCAGCTCTACGGCTCGCTGGGCTGGCGCCGTGCCTATGGTGACCTGGACCCGAGCAGCACCCAGGCATTTGCCGGGGGGCCGGACTTCGCGGTGCAGGGCATCGCCCAGACGCGCAACGTGGCAATGACCGAAGTGGGTGCGAAAGTGCAACTGAACCGCCAGACTGAGGTGGGCCTGTCGTACCAGGGCCAGTTTGGTTCGGACGCCCGGTTCCATTCGGTCAATGCGGGTATCACGGTCCGCTTCTAAGCTGCTGCGGCAGAGCTGCGCAGGCAAGCCAGGGCCTACAGCACGGGATGCTGTGGTGCCCTGCCTTCAAGCACTGCCGCCAGTTCAGCCGCTGCGGTACGGGCCATCAACGCACGTGTCTCGACAGTGGCCGAGCCAATGTGCGGCAAGGCCACCACTTGGGGCAACGCCAGCAATGGCGAGCCTGCTGGCAGCGGCTCCCGCTCGTATACATCCAGGCCGGCCGCACGGATCTGCCCTTCGGCCAGCGCCTGTACCAGCGCGGCCTCGTCGACCACCGCGCCGCGGGCAATATTGACGAACACTGCATCCGCACGCATGGCGGCGAACTGCTCGCGGCCGAACAGGTGGTGGGTGTCTGCACTCAGCGGCACGCAGACGCAGACGAAGTCCGCCTCGGCCAGCAACTGCATCAGCGGCACACGCCGTGCCGCGAACTCCGCTTCATATACAGGCTTGGCGCTATTGCCGCTGTACAGCACCGGCATGCCAAAACCGAAGTGCGCGCGCCTGGCCACGGCCGCACCGATGCGGCCAAGGCCGACGATGCCCAAGGTCTTGCCGTGTACATCCAGGCCGAAGCGCGAAGCATCGATACCGCACGTCCAGCCGCCGTCACGCACCAGTTGCCCCAGCTCACAGGCCCGTCGCGCGGCCATCATCAACAGCATGAACCCGGTATCTGCGGTGGTTTCGGTCACTGCGTCGGGGGTGTTGGTCAGGCAGATACCGCGGTCGCGCAGATAGCCCAAAGGGTAGTTGTCGACGCCGGCAGACACGCTGGCAATCACCTTCAGCGCAGGCGCGTGGTCGAGCAGCGCGGCATCCAGCGGCAAGGTACTGCCGATCATTCCGTCGGCAGTGGCCAAGGCCGCCAGGAAGCTTTCGCGGTCAGCCAGCGGCTGGTCGAAACGCCGGAAGTGGTACCGCTTTTCAAGGTCGGCCAGCACCTCGGCGCTGGAAACAGGGCCGAAAGAAACGACACGTTGCATGCAACCTCCTCAGTGGGTGCGCGATTCAGATTGCGCCGCATACAAGCGGCGTGGCACGGCCCAGACAATCAGCACCACCGCCAGCAGGCTGACCGCCGTCAACAGCCATAGTGCGGGGGTCGCCGAGCCGCTGAGTTCTCGTACTTTGCCCACCATGTAGGGGGCAATGATGCCGCCGAGCTGGCCAATCGAATTGATCAGCGCGATGCCGGCCGCAGCGGCCAACCCGGCCAGGTATTTCGGCGGCAAGGTCCAGAAGATCGGCATCCAGGCGATGATCCCGGTCATGACCAGGCTCATGCCCAGCATCAGCACCCAGAGCTGGGCGTTGAAACCGGCACAAAGGGCATAACCCACGGTGGTTATCGCTGCGCAACTCGCCATATGCCAGCGGCGCTCGCCGCGCAGGTCGGAGCTGCGGCCGATCAGCAGGTTGCCCACCACTGCCAGCAGATACGGGATCATCGTCAGCAGGCCGATATCCAGGGCATCGTCCACCCCGGCGTTACGAATCAGCTGAGGCATCCAGAAAAGCAAACCGGTCAGCGCCATGACCAGGCACAGGTAAATCGCCGAAAGCGCCAGCGAAGCCGGCTCGCGCAAAATCGCCCTGATCGAGCTGCCATCACTGGGCTTGGGCTCGGCGTCCAGGCGCGCGCGCAGGTAGCGCTTCTCTTCGCCGTCGAGCCAGCGGGCATCTTCGATGCGGTCACTGACCAGCCAAAGTACCAGCAGGCCGAGCACCACCGAAGGCAGGCCTTCGAGCAAGAACAGCCACTGCCATCCGGCCAGGCCGCTTACCCCGTCAAAGTGACTGAGGATGAACCCGGCCAACGGACCGCCGACGATGCCACACAGGCAGATCGAGCTTTTGAAATAGGCGTTGATGCGCGCACGGCGATCGCTGGGGTACCACTGGGTGAAGAAGTACAGTACCCCCGGCACGAAGCCGGCTTCCATCACACCAATCAGAAAACGCAGCACGTAGAACCAGGTTTCGCTGGTGACGAACATCATTGCCGCCGAGGTCAAGCCCCAGCTGACCATGATGCGGGCAATCCAGATACGCGCGCCGATGCGGTGCAGCAGCACATTGCTCGGTACCTCGAACAGGAAGTAGCCGACGAAGAACAGGCTCGCACCCAGGCCGTAAACAGCGTCACTGAAACCCAGCGCGCTTTGCATCTGCAGTTTGGCGAAGCTGATATTGACCCGGTCCAGATAGGCGAACAGAAAACACACGATGAACAACGGCACGATGCGCCAGCTGATCTTGCGAAACAGGCGATTATCCAATGAGTCCCACGCGACCTGGTCGGCGGGCAGGGAACGACTCGGCATGGCTGCAACCTCTTGTTGTTATTTTGTGGTGTCGGTCGGAAACCCGCCGGGGCATATCCGGCGGGCATACAGCGCCAGCGCCGGGTCAGCTCAGCGCGTCACGGCTGTGTTGGCCATCGACCAAGCGTTGCAGGCCTAGCGGGTTGGCGTTTTTAAGGGCATCGGGCAGCAGCGCGTCCGGGTAGTCCTGGTAGCACACCGGGCGCAAGAAGCGGTCGATGGCCAGTGTGCCGACCGAGGTACCACGGGCATCGGAGGTGGCCGGGTACGGCCCACCATGCACCATCGCATCGCATACCTCGACGCCGGTCGGGTAGCCATTGACCAACAGGCGCCCGGCCTTGCGCTGCAGCAGGGGCACCAGCGTGGCAAAGCGCTGGAGGTCTTCCGGCTCGGCAATCAGGGTGGCGGTCAGTTGCCCATGCAGGGCTTGCAGGGCGCGGTGCAATTCGGCCTGGTCGGCCACTTCGACCACCACCGTGGCTGGGCCGAAAACCTCCTCCTGCAGCAGCTCGTCGCCGTTGAGCAGCAGGCTCACATCGGCCTGGAACAACTGTGCCTGGGCTTGCTCGCCTACCTGCCCGGTACCGGCCAGATGGCGCACGCCCGGGTGTTGCTGCAGGCGCTGCACGCCGCGGGCATAGCTGCTTAAGGTGCCCGCATTGAGCATGGTCTGGGCGGGCTGGTCCGCCAGTTGCGCAGCCAGTGCCGCGACGAAGGCGCTGAACGCCTCACCGGCGATACCAATGACCAGCCCGGGGTTGGTGCAGAACTGCCCGCAGCCCAGCACCACCGAAACGGCCAGTTCCTTGGCCACTTGCTCGCCGCGGGCCTGCAACGCCGCTGGCAATACCAGCACCGGGTTGATGCTGCTCATCTCGGCAAACACCGGGATCGGCTGAGGGCGTGCCGCAGCCAGGTCGCACAGGGCACGGCCGCCCTTGAGCGATCCGGTAAAGCCCACAGCCTGGATGGCCGGGTGGCGTACCAGCGCTTCACCGACACCGGCACCGTAGATCATGTTGAACACGCCAGCGGGCATGCCGGTGGCTACCGCCGCACGCTCGATGGCCTCGGCCACCTGCTCGGCCGTGGCCATATGGCCGCTGTGTGCCTTGACCACCACCGGGCAACCGGCAGCCAGCGCTGCGGCGGTGTCACCGCCGGCAGTGGAGAACGCGAGCGGGAAGTTGCTGGCGCCGAACACGGCCACCGGGCCCAGGCCGGTACGGTACTGGCGCAAGTCGGGGCGTGGCAGCGGCTGGCGTTGTGGCTGCGCGCGGTCGATGCGCGCCCCCAGGTAATCGCCAAGGCGCAGCACCTTGGCGAACAGGCGCATCTGGTTGCTGGTTCGGCTACGCTCGCCCTGGATACGCCCAGCCGGCAACGCCGTCTCGCGGCACACGGTGGCGACGAAGCTGTCGTCCAGCGCGTCCAGCTGATCGGCAATGGCATCCAGAAACTGCGCACGGCGCTCTGGCGCCATGGCGTTGTATTCGGCAAAAGCCGCTTCGGCGGCCTGGGCGGCTGCGGCCACCTCCTCAGGGGTGGCCTGGATGAAGGCCACAGGCAATGCTTCGCCCGTGCGCGCATCGACGCTTTGCAGGCGCACACTGCCAGCAGCGCTGCGCCGCCCGCCAATGAAGTTGCTTCCAGACATGATTGACTCCTGTAACAGATAAAGAGGGCACAAAGGCACTGCATGCAGGGCCCTTGCAGGAGCGGCTTCAGCCGCGCCCACAGGCAGGCGAAGCGCCTGCGAAGATGCCTTGACTGGCTTGCATCAAGCTCAAAGAGTTTTCACTACCCCAGGGCGAACCTGCCCAGGCGCTGCTGCGATGCCATTGCGCAACGGCTGGCCAAAGACGTCGAGGCTGACCTCGAAGGTATCGCCCGGGCGAGCCTGAACGCCGTCAGCAAACGACAGCGTGGCGGTGCCGAAATAGTGCACATGGATATCGCCAGCACGCAGGAACTGGTCGTACTTGAAGTGATGAAACTCAAGGTTTTCGAAGCTGTGGCACATGTTCTGCTCGCCCGACAGAAACGGCTTGCTCCACAGCACCTGCCCATCGCGCAGGATGCGGCTGGTGCCTTCCAGGTGGGCCGGCAATGCCCCTAGGCGCAGCTCCGGACCGAAGCTGCAGGCGCGCAGCTTGGAATGCGCCAGGTACAGGTAGTTGCGCCGCTCCATTACATGGTCGGAGAACTCGTTGCCCAGGGCGTAGCCCAGGCGGTATGGCGTGCCATCGGTGCCGATCAGGTACAGCCCGACCAGTTCCGGCTCTTCGCCGGCGTCTTCGGCGAAAGCCGGTAGCGGCAAATCGGCGCCGGGGCGCACGACGATGCCGCCGTCGCCTTTGTAGAACCACTCCGGTTGCGCACCCTCCTCGCCCGCCGGCGGCCGACCGCCCTCCAGGCCCCACTGGAACATGCGCATGCTGTCGGTCACGGCACCCTCAGCCTGCTGCTGGTGCATCTTGTCGCGGGTGGCGGCACTACCCAGGTGGGTCAACCCTGTACCGGTCACCAGGCAGTGGGCCGGGTCCGGGTGGTCCAGCGGTGGCAATACACGGCCTTCGCTCAGCAAGGCCAGATAGTCATGGCGCTCGCCCAGCCCGGCGGCCTGCACCTCGCCGGCCAGGTCACGGCCAGCGGCAATGGCCTGCAGGGCCAGCTCACGGGTACTGCTGGCGCCACGTACTTCAAGGGCGTACTCGCCTTCCACCACGCCCACGCGGCGCTCGCCGCCAGCGGTTTCGAATTGGATCAGTCGCATGCTTGTGCTCGCTTGTCGGTTGCAAAGATTAGCGGGAGGCTTGCGCCGCCCGCGTGGAAGCCAGGCGCTGGCGGCGCTCCAGGCGGTTGTAGACAACGCCGGTGAGCAGCACCCCGCACAGCATCACCAGCGCCAGGAAATACAGGCCGGACGACAGTTGCCCGGTGTGCTCCTTGAGCGCGCCAATGCCGAACGGGCCCAGGTAGCCGCCGAGGTTGCCGATCGAGTTGATCAAGGCAATGCCCGCAGCAGCGCTGGCACCGGAGAAGAACCGCCCCGGCAACGTCCAGAAGATGGCTGTACAGGAGAACAGCGCAAACGCCACAAGGCAGAGCGCGGCCAACTGCAGCACCGGCACCGTCAGCCAGGCGCTGAAGAACAGGCCGATGGCCCCCAGTGCGTACAGCAGGCCCAGATGGCCATAGCGATCATTCAGGCGGTCGGAGCTACGCGGCACGATCAACAGGCCGATGATGCCGAACAGGTAGGGCACGGCCGAGACGAAACCGGTAACCAGGTCACTGCCGCCAAACTGATGGATCAGCGTCGGCAGCCACAGCCCCAGGCCGTAGATGCTCAGGGTCATTGGCAAGTAGAACAGCGCCAGCAACAGCACCCGGCCATCCTTCAGCGCATGCAGCGGGTTGCCATGACGGGTCTGGCCAAACTCGCGCAGGTCGTTGGCCAACTGCTCTTGCAGCCAGTTGCGTTGCTCGTCGCTGAGCCAGCGCACCTTGGCTGGGCCGTCCGGCAGCAGCCGCAGGGTTGGCCAGGCCAGCAGCACCGCCGGGGTACCGATACAGATGAACAGCCACTGCCAACCATGCAGGCCGTAGCTGCCCTCCAGTCCCAGCAGCGCGCCGGAAAGCGGCCCGGTGATCAGCATGGCCAACGGCTGCGAAAGAATGAAGAAACCAAGGATCTTGCCGCGATGGCGCACCGGGTACCACTGGGTGATGTAGTACAGCACGCCGGGGAAGAAGCCCGCCTCGGCGGCCCCCAGCAAAAAGCGCATCACATAGAAGCCATTTGGCCCCGTGACAAACGCCATGCCGACGGTGATCGCGCCCCAGGTCAGCAGAATGCGGGCAAACCAGCGACGTGCGCCAAAGCGGTCGAGCAACAGGTTGCTCGGCACCTCGAAAAGGAAATAACCGATGAAGAACAGCCCGGCGCCGAGGCCATATGCCGCGTCACCCAGGCCGATGTCGGCGCCCATGTGCAGCTTGGCAAAGCCTACCGCCGAACGATCGACATAGGCCACCAGGTAAAGCAGAACCAGAAAAGGGATGAGTTTCAGTGTGATCAGGCGGACAAGCCGCTGCTCCTGAATCATGGCGATGTCTCCAATTGTTCTTGTAATGGGCACAGCACCTGGCCGGGGCTTTTTGGCAGACCGCTAACCTGGCGAATCGATCATATAGTATTACTATTTAAAACAACAACCCTTCACAGATGCCTTTTTAGCCGGTAGAGTCCGCCTAATAACGACAAATAGTAATACTAATAGGTGTCCCGCTCATGTCAGATAACAAACGCCCCCTGCGCTCCGCCCAATGGTTTGGTACCGCCGACAAGAACGGCTTCATGTACCGCAGCTGGATGAAGAACCAAGGCATTCCAGACCACGAATTCCAAGGCAAGCCGATCATCGGCATCTGCAACACCTGGTCGGAGCTGACCCCGTGCAACGCCCACTTCCGCAAAATTGCCGAGCACGTGAAAAAAGGCGTGCTGGAGGCTGGCGGCTTCCCGGTGGAGTTCCCGGTGTTTTCCAGCGGCGAGTCCAACCTGCGCCCCACCGCCATGCTCACCCGCAACCTGGCGAGCATGGACGTGGAGGAAGCCATACGTGGCAACCCGGTGGACGCCGTGGTGCTGCTGACCGGCTGCGACAAAACCACCCCGGCGCTGCTGATGGGCGCCGCCAGCTGCGACGTACCGGCGATCGTGGTTACCGGCGGGCCGATGCTCAACGGCAAGCACAAAGGCAAGGACATTGGCGCCGGCACCATCGTCTGGCAGATGCACGAGGCCTATAAAGCCGGCCAGATCGACCTCAACGAGTTCCTCTCGGCCGAGGCCGGCATGTCGCGCTCGGCGGGCACCTGCAACACCATGGGCACCGCCTCGACCATGGCCTGCATGGCTGAAGCGCTGGGCACCTCGCTACCACACAACGCCGCCATCCCGGCTGTGGATGCCCGCCGCTATGTACTCGCCCACCTGTCGGGCATGCGCATTGTCGACATGGTGCGCGAAGACCTGCGCCTGTCGAAACTCCTTACCCGCGAAGCCTTCGAGAATGCCATCCGCGTCAACGCCGCCATCGGTGGTTCGACCAACGCCGTGATCCACCTCAAGGCGATTGCCGGGCGCATTGGCGTAGACCTGCAACTGGAAGACTGGACCCGCGTCGGCCGCGGCACACCGACCTTGGTCGACTTGCAGCCTTCGGGCCGCTTCCTGATGGAGGAGTTCTATTACGCCGGCGGCCTGCCCGCAGTGATCCGCCGCCTGGGTGAACATGGCCTGCTGCCCAACCCCAACGCGCTGACCGTCAACGGCAAGAGCCTGTGGGACAACTGCCAGGCCGCGCCGCTGTATGACGAAGAAGTCATCCGCCCGCTCGACAAACCGCTGGTGGCCGATGGTGGCATCTGTATCTTGCGCGGCAACCTGGCGCCCAAGGGCGCGGTGCTCAAACCCTCAGCGGCAACCCCTGCGCTGATGCAGCATCGCGGGCGTGCTGTGGTGTTCGAAAACTTCGAAGATTACAAGGCACGCATCAACGACCCTGAGCTGGAGGTGGACGCCAATTCGGTGCTGGTGATGAAGTACTGCGGGCCCAAGGGCTACCCAGGCATGGCCGAGGTGGGCAACATGGGCCTGCCTGCCAAGCTGCTGGCCCAGGGTGTGACTGACATGGTGCGCATCTCCGACGCCCGCATGAGCGGCACCGCCTACGGCACCGTGGTGCTGCACGTGGCGCCCGAAGCCGCTGCGGGCGGGCCATTGGCAGCGGTACGTGAAGGCGACTGGATCGAGCTGGATTGCAAGGAAGGCCGGCTGCACCTGGACATTGGCGCCGAGGAACTGGCCGGCCGCCTAGCCGACCTGCAAGCGCCACCGCAGTTGATCACTGGCGGTTACGCCAAGCTGTACCTGGACCATGTGATGCAGGCGGATGAAGGGTGCGATTTCGACTTTCTGGTGGGCTGCCGAGGGGCAGCGGTGCCCAAGCATTCGCACTAACCAGCTCGCAACACCGCTCCTACAAGCACGGTACCTGTAGGAGCGGGTTCACCCGCGAACACGGGCGAAGCCCGTGCCACCCAGCCCCCCCTGCCCCGAACAAACCCAACCCGCTCAAACCTGCCTCACAGACCTCCCCTCACCCACTAATGCTATGATGCCTGCCCCGCTCGAAGGACCACCCGCGCCCCCATGAACTACCGCCAGCCCACCACGCGCAAAAGCATGCACGCCACCCTGGTCCAGGACCTTGGCCTGCAAATCGTTTCCGGCCAACTCGCACCCGGGCAAAAGCTGCCCTCCGAGGCCAGCCTGTGCGAAAGCTACGCGATCAGCCGGCCGGTGTTCCGTGAAGCGATGCGCGCGCTTACTGCCAAGGGCCTGGTCCAGGCCCGCCCTCGGGTAGGCACCTTGGTCAGGCCCCGCCATGACTGGCACATGCTCGACCCCGACGTGCTGCACTGGCTGATGCAGGCCACCCCGCAAAAGGACTTCTTCAACACCTTGTCCAGCGTACGCTGGGTCATCGAGCCCGCCGCCGCCGCGCTGGCCGCCACCAACGCCACCAGCGAAGATGTCGCATCGATCGGCGAAGCCTACCAGCGCATGGAAGCCGCGCGCACTCATGAGGAGCGCCTGCAACCCGACCTGGACTTCCACGCCCGCATCGCCGATGCCACCCATAACGACCTGCTCGCCTACTTGTGCAACATGCTGTCGATGGCCCTTCGTGAATCGGTGCGCTATTCGAACCAGCGGCCGAACTTCGACCAGTTGGCCCTGCCCCGGCACAAGGCGATTCTCACTGCTATTCAGAACGGCGACGCACTCGGGGCGCGACATGCATCGCTCGTGCAGCTGGAAGATGCACGAGTGGCGTTGAGCAAGGTGTTGGGGCAAGACCCGACAAGCTGAAGCAAAGCCGCTGCTTGCAGACCCCCAGGCTAAGCGCCGCGCCTGCAAATTGGTTATCCTGCCCAACAGCCCAGCCCCAGCGGCCGCCTAAAACAATAAGTCATGCCTTGCCCTCAGGGAGTACCGCATGGAATTCTGGCCACTACGCCCCTCCACCACCGACTTCCGCCTACCCATCGAGCAAACCGCCACCCTGCTCTCGCGCATAAACGAACGCCACGGCAAGCTGCTGGCCGCCGACATGCTGAAACTGGTCAGCGCCCAAGTCCCCTTGGCCCAGTGCACCATCTTCGCCTACAGCCCCAACCGCAGCCCGCAAGTCATCTCGTTCGCCGACCGCGCACGCATGATCGAGCTACCCAGAATCTCCAGCAACTACGCCGAACGCTTCTACAGCATGGATGGCAACCAACAGGCGATGACCGCGCGCCCTGCCCTGTCGACCGCCGACCGCATCATGGTGCAACGCCAAGGCATCGAAGACATCGCTCACCGCGATTACCGTCGCATCTGCTACGAGCTGCCGCAAATTTCCGAACGCGTTGCCCTGCTCACGCACTGCGAAGGCAACCGCTGGCTATCGGTAAACTTCTACCGGGGCCGGGAGCACGGCCGTTTTGCCCCCCACGAAATCAATGTCATCGAAACAGCCGCCCCGCTGATCGTACAAGTCTCGCGCCTGCATTACCGCGCCTATCTCGAAGCCAATGAGATGCCGGCACTGCTCAGTGAACGGGTTGTCAGCCTGTACCCGGAACTGACCCGGCGTGACCAGGAGCTGCTGCAACTGATGCTGGCCGGTTGTGAGGTAGAGGTCATCAGCGCGAGCATGGGCATTCAGCTGTCCAGTGCGGCCACGTATATCAAGCGGCTGTACCGCAAACTGGGTATTTCTGGGCAGCGTGAGTTGTTGGCGCTGGCTACCCAGCGCAAGTGGCCTGGCCAGGTGCATTAACGCTAGCCAGCGGCCTTGCAGGCACGCGGCTGAACACCTGATGAAGCTGGCAAGGCAGCCCCGCTTCGGCCACAATCGGTCGCTTGGTACACGCTGGAAAGCACTGCATGCTCACTACCCTCGCCATCGGCAACTACCGCTCGATCAACCACCTGGTACTGCCGCTGGGCCAACTCAACCTGGTGACCGGTGCCAACGGCAGCGGCAAATCCAACCTGTACAAGGCCCTGCGCCTGCTGGCCGAAACCGCCCAGGGCGGCGTGATCGAAGCCCTCGCCCGTGAAGGCGGGCTGGATTCGACCTGGTGGGCCGGCCCCGCAACCAGCGCACGGATGAAGCGCGGCGAAGTGCCCATCCAAGGCCAGCACCCGAGCGAAGCCAGGCGCCTGCGCCTGGGCTTTGCCACCGAGGACTTCGGTTTTGCCATCTCCCTCGGCCTGCCGATTCCCCTGCCGTATCCGACCGCGTTCATGCTCGACCCTGAGATAAAGTGCGAGGCCATCTGGGGGCGCTGGTGCCTATCGGCCCGCCTCCTTGCTGGTCGAGCGCAAGAACGCCATGGTGCGGGCCCGCGAAGGCAACGGCTGGGCAGTGCTGGATCAGCATGCTGACAGCGGCGAGAGCTTCTTCAACATCGTCGGCCGGCCCCGCCAGGCGCCGGAGATTGGTGAGCTGCGCGCGTTCATCAACAGCTGGCGGTTCTACGACCACTTTCGCATCGACCGCGACGCGCCTTGTCGACAGCCACAGCTGGGTACCCGGTCGCCAGTGTTGCATCACGACGGCCGCAACCTCGCTTCGGCGCTGCAGACCATTATCGAGATAGGTGATGTCGAAGACCTGGTAGCGGCGCTGGACGACGCGTTTCCCGGCAGCCGCCTGGCGATTGATGCACCGCCGGGCGGGCTGTTCAGCGTGCGGCTACACCAACATGGGCTGCTGCGCCCGTTAGGGGGTGCTGAATTGTCCGATGGCACCTTGAGGTACCTGTTGCTGATGGCAGCGCTGCTGACACCCCGCCCGCCGTCACTGATGGTGCTGAACGAACCGGAAACCAGCCTGCATGCCGACCTGCTACCTGCGCTGGCCCGCCTGATCATCCGCGCCTCGCAACGTAGCCAGGTGTGGGTGGTGTCGCACAGCAAGCCGCTGATCGACGCATTAACCGCGTGCGACGGGTGCAATGTGCTGGAGCTTGAGAAGCACCACGGGCAAACGCAGTTGCGAGGGGTCGGTTTGCTGGACGAGCCACTGTGGCGATGGGTTGACTGACCACGGCTGCCCAAGCCTCAAGCCCCAAATGCCAAGCCATGCACCGCACCTGTAGGAGCTGGCTTGCCTGCGATGGGCCGCAAAGCGGCCCCATTGGCCATAACTGGCCGACCTCAGCCCCACCCCCACCCCGGCCCACTTCGAAAGTGCACTCAAGGCCTCATCAACGGCTCAATCCCAATCCATTTCTTCACAGGGTGATAGCAGAGCTTCAGCGGCGGAATCTGCACCTTACGGCCCTGCACATCCAGTGCCCCCAGATGAATCGTCCATTTGGAGTCCGCATCAAGCTTGTCCGTCTGGAAAATCACATACGCCGAGCCATAGCGCGTGTTGTTGGTCATCCTGGGAATCATCCGGTGCACTTCATCGCTGTTGATGTCGTACGGCGATGGCCGGGCGGTCTTCTCATTCACCAACGGAAAATCGTAAGTCTCGTTGACGCCAACGTACACCTGGGGCCGTGCATACAGCCGCGAACCGTCTTCAAAGGTAATGTAAGCCTGACGGCTGTCGTACAGCACCGGTATCGGCGGCTGACCACGCTCGGAATCAGTCGACGGCCGCTGACGGTCTTTGTTGTAGGCGACCATTTGCACATAAAATTCCTGCCGCGAGTACTTCTCGCCCGGGTACTGCACGTACAGGGCTTGCTTGTAGGCCTTTTCGCCCCATAGGGCAGCGTGGTCGTAGAGGTAGGTTTCCAGGTAGAGCGTGGTTTCACCCTGCGGCCCTGGCACCTTGAACTGGAACTCGGACTCGCAAAGGTCCGCGTACGCGGCGCGTTCGCGTTTCCAGGGGACGCAGGCGGTTAACGAGGCTACTGCCAGCAGTAGCATAAGAAAGGTGGTCCGTTTCAGGTTATTCATGACCTGCCCTGGTCGAGATGAGAGTGGATCAGTTTCGAGGGCCGAATGGCGGAAGTCCATGCTGCCCCTTTGCCAGCATCGCGCTACAGACAGCAGACCGTGCAGCCGCTGTGGATATGACCACAAAGCCGCAAACGGATTTGCTAAGATCGCGTCATTTCCGCTGGGTGAACTGCATCCTCACCCAAGCCATTTGCAGCTTGCTGGAAGACCCGATGAACAAATTGATCCTGCCTTTCGCCATCTTCGTTAGCGTCATCCTCACTGGGAAAATCGCCGAGCATTACGGCCTGGAGGGCAGCTGGAAAATCGGCCTGCTGTGCCTCGTGGCAGCTGCTGTCCAGATCGCTGTTACCCGTTTTCAGCGCTACCAGCGGCAGAAAGCCCAGCTGTAAAGGGCGCGCGGCCCCGCTAACGTCGCTGGTTGATCACATTCTGGGGACTTTTCTTTCACCCAATTTTCACAGTGGCTTGGGCAGTATCAAGCTATCCCTACGTGATAGTACTTAGCCCGCCTCGGCGGGCTTTCTTTTGCCCGCATGTTTCCTATCGACGTCTTGAGGAACGGCAGCGGGTCGAAAAATCAGAAATAACCCCTTCCTTGTAGGCCATTTCCCAAAGATACTCCTCGCGCCTGTTTTTCGTTGCACATGGAAATAGTCAGCCCTAGTCTCGACCTGTCGCTACCCATTGGCGGCACGGTTTTGACAGACCGTGGTTCACTGAGAGCATGTGCAATGCCAGTTTATGGCAGCTGCGCGTGGGGCACCTTCGTGTGCGCCGGGATTCTCAGTGCCCCCGGTCTGTCAACCCACAAACAGCTGCCACCCTTCCGTTTGACAGCGGTTTTGCGGCAGCCCTTAAGGCACTGAGAGGGTTTATGCTGAAAATAGTCCCTGATCCACCCCACCACGTTCTTTCCCTGGAAGACACCTTGATCCAAGCCACGGATTACGCACTATGTGCGGAGACGGTCGTGCATCAAGCCATGCTACTGCAGCCTAAGTCGCCAGCGTCGATTCTGATGATGACCTCGATGCATGAACTAGAGACTCTGCGAGCTTTGCTTGAATCCGCAATAGCCCAGGTGCAGATGCCCACTGAGCCTGGGACTTCGCACTGAAGCCTAATTGATGCGTCGCCCAGGCCCCCAAACGCCTGCAAGCCGAGCCTCCACATGGATCTGAGACATGTCGCAGATCGTGAAGCCTATGCAGCAGTTGTAGGAGCTGGCTTGCCGGCGAGAGGCCAGCCCAGGCACTAGAGATTTCGGGGAGATTGACCAATGTCCACAGGAGAAACCAAATTCACCGTCGGCAAAACCACCTTCTATCAGGGAGAAAACCAAACCCATCCGCTGTTTCGCATCGAAGCCGGCATACCTTGCCAGAGTGCCCGTGAACAGGCATCGGAATTGATGGGCTACGCACGGGATATGACCTTGGATGGCTTGATGGAAGACAAGCCACAGCTGATCTGGGCCTCGCACTACCTTTGCGCTTTGGCCAAGGCACTGATGGATGATGCCGAACTGGGTATGATGCGCTGAACCGCTCGTGCCTCAACGGATGTCTTCGAGACCAAATTCAAACCCGGTCTCGGAGGCAGTCCGACTATACGGCCTGCTTTAGCCATCCCAGATCCTGCTCCATCGCTTACGACATCAAAGAGGAAACGCAAAGGCACCGATAGGCTGAAAAAAACCTTTCGTGTGTTGTACAAGTCCGTCGCGTGGCTATCGATTCAAGCCAGCGTACGCTCAGGACGTTACAGAGACGCGCTGACCCATCGCCCGCGTAACATCCCTATCAACTCAGCTACGCTCAGAGTCATGTCTCGCTTGCGATGAACTACCGCATGACAGTTGGCGCACAGCGTCACTAAATCTGTCTCAGGGTTCACGACCTGCTCCCCTCCCAATTTCGAAATCGGTACTACGTGGTGAACGTGAATAAGGCCCTTCGCGTACTCACCGTAAGCCAGTTCGAAATCAAAGCCACATGCCTTGCAATCAAGCCCGTGAAAGGCAATGGCCTTCATCCTCAGATCTTTCCTGCGCTCATAGCGGGTTCCGAAGTAATTTGACTGGCTGCCCTCACTGAACGATTCAAAGATGTATGCATCATCTTCGGCGTTCGACACGACCGCTTCAGCCTGCGAAGGTAAGAGCTTCGCATGGCTTAAGATTGCATCGTAATCGGCCTGGGAGATGGGCCGAACCCCGTCACGCCAATAGTTCTTAACGCGAGTAGCAGGAATAGTCTCCAGGTACATCCCGTCGATTTTTGCTGAGATAGCGTCTTCAAAGGGCGTGAAATTTTCGACGAACGCAAAAAGATCCCCCTTATCACTCTTTGGGTCCGCATAGACCTTACCGATGCGTGCCTTGCCGAAATAATGCGGCGCAGCGCTGAGTCGCGCGGAAGCAAAGGCTTGGTCCTTAATACGCCCTTTGTAGTAGATCACTTCAGTTCCAGGGGTAAGCCAGGCCTTGTAGCGTTTGGGGAAGTGATAGACAGCGCCTGTCTGGTCTTCCCATTGCGATGTGTCGTTTTCAACAATGACGAAGGGCATTACATTTCCTCTCGAGTGGTTGCAAAAGCCTACCAAAAAAGAGGAAATTTCCCACATGTAGTGAGGATTGACTTAACTGCTAAGAGTTGTGTAATTCGTTATGCCCTAGATCTCAGAAATCTTTCTTGGTTAGTCGGGGCACTCAGCGGATGCCGCAACTCCCTCAAGCCCGCACTCACCTCGAAAATCAAGTTAACGGACCACAGAGGAGCAGCACCAGACCGGGCTACAGGCCACTGGCTCATGCGCGACGTGCCTCATAGCGGAAGGGGGATAGAAAAATTCTTCAGGAAGGGACGGACACAAAAAAGCCCAGTCGTTTCCGACTGGGCTTTTTCGTTTCAATAATGGTCGGGACGGAGTGATTCGAACACTCGACCCCTTGCACCCCATGCAGCGGACGATACTCATATAACTGTATGATTTTGTTAGATATATACTATCATCACGCGGGCCAAAATCTTTACTTTTCGAGTGTTTTGCAAACGAAAACACGCGGCCTCCAGCCTGGGTTTTGCGCAGCCTAACGGGCGTTACCTATGTGGCACAAAGCGCTGAATACATGAATGGGCGAAGTCAGCCTTCAACCGACTGCGAGACGCATTGGAGCCAGGCCCAAGGCCGGCATCAAGGACACTTGATCTCTAGCGCCAACATCACCATGCGATTATTTTCGCGGTTTTGAGCGGTGTAGAGTGCAGTGTTTCCGGGGGTTTCAGCCTATCAAGAACGCACAAAAACGCATGCATTGGCCCAAGAATGGCTTCCAGTTTCGAGGCCTAGGCTAAGCCGTTTCCCGGATTTGCATCCGATACAAGAATCGTCGATTAATACGGGCCGGGCCTGCCATCGCGCGCCTGAAACGGTGCATAATGGCACCATCAGGAGCACACTGCCGCTCGCTATTAATATAATAGTTCAACAGCGATTCAAGAAGACGTAATCTAAGCTGCCTCCTTCGCATTATCATTCAGCTCAACATTAACAACTCCATTGAGCATACGAACCCTAATGTGACCTATATAGTTCGGGATAACCCTTCTGCGTTTCACAACCATTTTCAACTGTTCTTCGACTGCTCGGCTTCGAGCAGGCGGACGGACTAAAGGCTCCGTCGTCAAAAACACTGAGCTCGAAAAACCCTTGACCCTATCTAGATCAGACGGTTTCGGCAGCGCGTGAGTATTCATCGTAGTGATGATAGATACAGGCTTTACACCAAGCATTGTAGCTACAACATCATCAGAATGGCCATTAGCTGAGCCGTGATGGGGAATTTTAAACAACGCGGCCTTTGTGTTCGGCTTTGACACACTTGCCAAAACAGCTTCCCATCCGAGGTACGGAGTACCGGAAACCTCTAAGTCCGAACCTAGCAATATCGTGTCTTTACCATTGCAAATATGCAATGCAACTGCACATAAATTAGGTGACAGTTTATTTGCTAGCTTACGAAACGCGACAGCCGAATCTGAAACCAATGAGTCAAATTTCAGTTTAGACTGAACCAAAGCCCTATCAGAGGGTGACAGAGCATGCACAATTGATGTACCGCTACGGTGAAGAACCTTGTCTTCGGACACCAGGGTGTAGGACCGCTTACCACCATCTGTATCAATCATACGCAGCACATTGGCAAGCTCATGTGTACTGGGCTTAGCCAAATCAGAGAAGGCATCATTTAATGAGTGAGCCATAGCAAATGCTATGGATTCTTGTTCAGTCAGCGCTCCCGAGATGCATATTCGCGCATTAACACAACGTTCGATGATAGCGCTCATACCTCGAATATGGTCATCGTGAAAGTGAGTTATGACCACGACCTTTACACTTTCCACACCAACACCGATGCTCTCAAGGTAGTCGAGCGCTACTGGGGTGCGACTTTGAGCTGCCGTGCAAGAATCGACGATCATCCAGTCACCTCCGCCCAGATGCGCGACGATGCATTCGCCGGTTCCAGGACCGAAGAGGGATACCTCGAGTTCAGCATCTGCAGGCTTATGCAGAGTGATTGCCATGAAGTCTTTCAGACAGCTCCTTGCTCTGTTTTCTTATTTCCGCGAGTCTTTCAGCAGACATAGGGGGGAGACGTCTGAACCTAATCTCGTATTTATGCTTAGACGGCCCCAGTTTACCTGAGGCCAAAATCTTGCGACAGCTTCCAATATTCCAGAAAAACACAGCACCATCAGAAATCAGATCGAGGTCAGAGTGCAGAACACTTTCATGACCAATGACTACTTCCTCATCCGGATTTGACTTACAAGTAAGATCTCTAATAATCGCAACAAACTCACGCGCATCCGGGTCATTATAAATTACGCGACCCTCCCAAGACTGCGATATATTTTCCCATGCGCTGACACGATATTCGGTAGATTCAGGGCGAAAAACCTTGACCGCTCCGGACTGCGGAGAGGACCCTACACACTCTACCATGACTTCTGCTGTGCTGCTCTTTCGGGATGTTGCCTCACGCGACGGAATAACGTCGGGGCCTCGACGGAGATTCGGAGCAACCATTGACGCCTTATCGTCGAAGGGCAAGCCATCAACTGTTTCATAAGCATCAAGTTTCTCAGCGACGGCCATCAGCAACCTCCTTTTCAGCTCGAGCTATCAAGGTCTGAACAGCTCGGAGGTGAAACTCTTTGCGAGAATCCCAACCTGCCGATATCAGTTTGACAGGATCAAACTTTTCGAAAGACACACCTTTCAACGGTAGACCGTTTCCGTCCACAGGTTTTTGACCCGACTCGTAGTGATCATTTGTCTGAAATCTAGTCCACCCGTGGCGCTCTAACCAAGATACATTGAAGTTGTAGACACCACGTTCCCGGATCGGCTTACGAATTTGTATCTGCAAATTCTGGAGACCTGCCTTGGGTGTTTCGGGCAATATTTCAGACCACACCCCTTTAGGCGCGAGGATATCGCCTACCTCATTCCAGACCGCATTATCTTCAAACTCATAGTCCTCAAACACGTTCAGACCGAGCGCAGTGATCTGGACCTTATTTAAAATCGTCAGAATACCAACCGCCAGATCCACGATCATAAAATCTAGAGACTCTCTATCTGACCGGAGCACCACTCTACTCGGCTGAATTTCGACAGTAATATTGGGCAAAGTAAATCTGGTCAAATCTTTATAGACAATCTCAATGGCGACATTGTCCACTGCATCTTCTTCAGGTAAAAGCTTGTTATTTATGAACCACTGCGGCACAAGCAGCAAAGGGTCAAAATCGCCCACCAGAACGATGCTTGCTTCCCTTTCACGAGGATTCCCTGCTTGCATGCTGCTCCCGCCATTGTCATTCAGTTATCGTACGAGTCAGGCGCCTCCCCGAATCTAGGCACCAGATTACCCCTCACGATATCACTATTTCGCCACCACACCATAGCTATTGGACGCATGTCAGCCATCGAGTGCCAGTCACTGTACCCTACCCCTTCCCGGCGTCAGGCGACAACGATCCTTCCTGGCTCGCGCTCCACCCAACACTCATATTCGAAAAGGCAAAGATGCCAAGCCTCCTCATGCTCGAGCAGCGCCCAAGCCTTGGCAGCATCCGACAGCTCCAGCATGTCAACCAGGTTATCTTCGCTAACCTCTCGACGACGATGGGCGGCATAGGCCATCTCGTCGAGCACGGCAGAGCGCCCATCTGGATCTGTAACCAAGGCGAATCGGTCATTCAGCTCATCCAGCCAAGCCTGCGGTATCCCGGCCATCATTCTGCCCTGCACCACCAAGACTGCGCGTACAGCACGCCGTCGACCTCCTCTACCCCGTTAATGTTCATCCCGAGCTGAGCCATGCCGTTGACCTTGGCATCGTGCAGGCGGGGGATGATGTCGGGCCCAGGCGTCGGGTTGAAGACCCAGGCTTGGGTCGCGATCCGGCCCAGCGGTTCACTGTGGTGATCACCGATGTGGACATCGCCCCGCAAGGGGTGGACCCTCCTGAGCTGATCAGCAGGGATGGCCACGCCATTCACGCGGCGGCGAACGAGGAGGAAATACATGGGGCACCGGAACTGTATAAAGATACAGTATCGTATAGGCAGCCCGGGCCCCGGGCAATTGCCGATCGGCGGATCAGTGAAGAGGAGGCAGTTCCTTGCCCCGAGCCTTGGCCACTGTACGAAGCTGGTAGTCGGACACCGCCTGAAACAGCGACTCCGCGAGTAAGCGCAGGCGCTCGATCTCTTCTGCAGGCGCGCCGCGCTCCTGAGCTTGGTGATACTCGCGCATGGCGTCGATTGCCTGCTGAATCAGCGGCCCGCCGGCCTCGACCATTCCGATAAACGTGCGCTTGTCCACTGCGAGCCCCTGTTCACTTGATCAGGCCATTATAGATCGACTCGCACGCCAGCCCAGCTATTCGGCTTCGCTCAAGCGCTGCTGCGCAGCTGCCCGCCATTCGGTCAGCTTCTTCAAGCAATCCCCCGAGCACCACGACGGCAGAGGTTCCTGCCTGGCGGTGCTGGGCAGCGATGGTGTCGCAGGTGGCTCCGTGCCCGGCCCGCAGTCGGGCGATTTCCCCGCGCAGCCCGCCAGCAGCAGACTCAGCAGCAGCGGCGCGGCCTTGGGCCAATTCCAGTTGCTGTCGTGCACTCTCACCCTCCTCGTCCGCCACGGCTTGGCGGCGCTGTTCTTCTGTTCTGGCCTTGGCGGCGGCGCGGCGGTCGCGCTCCGCTACCTCCAATCGGTAGTCGGATAGCTCCGACCTTGCAGCAGACGCCTCCGCTTTTCCCGCTCCTAAGCGAATTTCCTGGCCTCCAGCTACCAGTACCAGTGCTATCAACCACCAGCACCAGGCCGGGACGGCTCCAAGCCAGATCATGCCAGTGCCCGCCGCACGCCTTCATTGATGATGGCGTCGGGATAAGGATTCCCGCCGTTCTCGTGGATGATGATGCTGAGCACCATTCCGCGCAGCGTGGCCGGGTCCTTGATGTTGATCGGGTCGGCCGGATTCACACCCAGACGCTTGGCCACGGCCGACGCGTAAGCCTGGGTGTCGTTCTCATTGCTGGGCGCCCAGCGATTGATGGTTTCGAGCACCGTATCGATGCCCTTTCCCCCCACCCCGGGCATGCCGTCTTTACCGCGGTAGTTGATCAGCAGCTTGCCCAAGGCGCGGATCCCATTTTCTGGATGGTCGAATCGCGCGAAACGCGGCTTGGCTACTCCCTCCTCCAGCCCTAGCTGGCCCTGCCATGCGTTGCGCGGGTTGTAATCGATGTTGCCGGGGTTCCGGTTACGGACGCCGCGGGGTGTAGTCATAGGTTTTCTCCAGGCGTAAAAAAGCCCGCACTGGGCGGGCATAGGTTGATTGCGGGAGCGTTAAGAGGTGGGTTCGGACTCCGGCGCTGGGTCGGCAGGGTCCTTGGCAGTCACGGTCACTTTAGCGCTGTAGTCCTTTAGCACCTGCGCGGTGAATACCTGCGCAGTCGGGAACTGGTTCAGGATCGCGCGGGCGCGAGTGTCCGCTTCGGCCTGGGTGGCGTAGCGGGTATTGTTTTCGACGTCATAAGCGTTGCTGAGGTTGATGGCGATGTAAGGCATGGTTCTTCTCCAGGCAAAAAGAAGCCCGCGCTGGGCGGGCATTGATTGAGGTGTAACGTTCAGGTCTTGGGGTGTTGCTGTTTGACCTTCTGCAAGGTCGTGTAGAAAGGCTCAGCTTTGGGCATGAGCCCTTGATCCATGGCGTGCCACAGCATGTCCAGTTGTTCCTCCACCGGCGGATACTCGGCCGCACGGCGCTTGGTGTGGTCGCACTTATGCTGAATTTTCAAAGGTGAACTCCTGGTCGCGGTAGGGCCAAAGGCTGACCGTGACGTGATAGGTACCCGGCGCCGAGAATTCCAGCTCGATATCACTGCCGTCAGCGATGTAGGTTTCGTTCTCGATGTTGACGGCGGCACCTTCGTGGACCCCCTTCAACCAGTGCCCTTGAAGTACCGCCTCCATCTGAGGGCGCTCCTTGAGCATTTGCCCCATTACAAAGTGGTCAGCAATCCGTGCCGGGGTGGGCACTTGGATATAGGGCCGGTCGGTGTTGAGTCTGATGATTTTCTTCCCGTGGTCGGGCGGACAGCTGACGACAAACACGATCCGGCCGTCAGTCTCATAGGCTGCATAGTGTTCAATGCTGCTCATCGTTTGGTTCCCATTGCATAAAGGGTGTGGTTCTGAACGCCTACCCCCGAGTTCTCTCCCCACCACTTCACAGTGATGACGAAGTAACCCGGCCCCACACCGATCGATCCCATCAAGTTAGGGAAACTATCCGCCCAGTCGCCGCCACCTTGAGCTATAACCAGGCCGTTGATATCCATCTGGAATTGGTACTTACGAATACCGCTGCCAAATCCCTGATAGCAGCTGTACTGGGCAGTGATGAAACCACCCTCGTCCATTTGCACGCCGATGGCGATCAGGTTTTGCCACTGACCTACACCGACTCCGAGCACATTCCCGGGGCTGTTAGCCGAGACAGGAACCGTGACGGCGTTGCCACGAATGCGCAGCGTGTCGATTTCGGCCACGCCGATCTTGGCGGCCGTAATAGCGCCGTTCGCGATCTTGGCGTTACTGATAGCGGCGTCTGCGATCTTCGCGTTACTGATACTCGCAGCCCGAATGTACGCGTCATCGACAAAGGTCTGACCGCCTACGATGGAGAATGGCGACGAAAGCCCGCTACTCGAATTCAGCAAGACAAACTTGTCCGCATTGATCACAAACGCAGACTGGACAATGCCGTTTTGCGAGTTGATGCCAATACCGAACCCCGCCCAGACGTGCGCACCATATTGGTTGTTGACCTGCACCCGCATGGTGTATTGGGCGTTAAGCATGCCTTTCATGTCGGCCTGCGCGGTCGCAACCTGCTGCACTGCAGCATTGGTTGTACCCAGCGATGCCTGAGTGGTCTGGAGTTGCTTGCTTAGCGCAGCCTCCCCGTCAACCCGGGCTTTGGCTTCGTTCTGAATCGCTGCGTTGGCATCGCCCACGGCGGTGTACAGCCCGTCAGTACGTATCGCCTCTGCGGTGATTTTTTCGCCCTGCTGGGTCACCGTCGAGGACAGCGATTCCAAGGCCCGGCTGGATGCGGAAGGCCCAACCCGGCCGACAGCGATCCAATCAATATCCCAAACAGCATCCAATGCGTTCGCGAAGTTGAACCTCAGTTGGCGGATGGTGTTATCTACCCAGTCGGTACCGCCAGCAGCCAAGTTGGTCATGTCCCACTCAACCACTGCAGACTGGCCCACAGCAATATTCGGGTTCGGCGCCGACGCCCTGTAGCTGCTCGAAATGCCATGACTCGGCGTCGAGTAGTAAAGGGTTCCCGTCCAGGCAGATGCGGAACCACCACGGCGGGTCAAACCCACCCGCACCTTGGTGTATTGCGCACCCGGAATGGTCAGGGTCAGCGTTCCCGTGCTGCTCAGCAGTTGAGGGTCGGAGGTCGTCGGCGTCAGCCGCAGTGCACCACCTGAGGCCGAAACGCTTGCATTGCCAGCCACCCACCCTTCCGTGCCTGTATCGAACTGCCAATACCCACCCGGCGCCGGATCAAGGCCCGACGCGCCCAAACCGCTCTGGATGGCTCCCACACTGTTGCTCAGATCAATCAGGCTGTTGGATTGACTGGTGTTGACGCCCTCTGCGGCGGTCACGCGGTTAGCCAAGGTTTGCAACGCCGCCGCCTCTGCCTTTGTCGCAACCTGACTGAGTGCGCTGGCTGCGGCTGCGGCCGCATCGGCGGCCACCTTGTCGCTCACTGCGACCCAAGCACTACCGTTCCAGCGTTTAGGCGTGTTGGCGTTGCCCGTGGTGTCGATCCACAAGTTCTGCGCAAGCCGCTTGTCCGCTGCCGGGGCAGTAGCGCCGTAAATCACCTCCCCCTTGGAACCCGCCGCTGCAGCTGCCGCCTGGGCGGCCTGCTGCGCCGTTGTAACGTTCTGGTTGGTGGTGGTTAGGCTGTTTTCTAAGCTTGTGGTCCTCCCAGCCACACTGCTCAGGGTGCCGCCCTGCTGGTTGACGGCCGACGTCAAACTTTCGACTGCTGCCGACGTAGCGCTGTTGTCAGCTGCGTTAAGCTGACCATTGTCACGCCAACCGGTAGCACGGGCCCCGTACTCAGCCTGGGGCCGCGCGAGCTCAACCGTGCCAATTACTGCCGTTGAGGTAGTGCCGTGAATACGGAAGTACACAATGGCCTGCGTAGCATTAGCCGGCGCAACGGCTGTATAGGTAAACCGGTCGCCGGCAACCGACATGCTTAGGTTGCTTGAGGACACTGCAGAAAGGACTGTGCCTGCATCGTTGGTCCACTGGATCCAGATGCGCAAGAACAAAGGGTTGTCGCCACTTCGGCGCGCATAGCACGAAGCCGTTACAGACTGCCCTGACGCGACCTTGATACGTCGTGGACCAGGTGTACGCACAGATTTGTACGGACTGCCGCTTGTCACACCGCTGAGTACAGTGCGAATGGCCTTTTCCCCCGAGTTGAGCCAGGAAGTTACAACCGATTCCACCGATGACGCGGCGCCTTCCATTTCCCAGCCATCCACTACCTGCGATGAAACCGCAGCGGGTCGGGAGAACGTCGGGTTATAGAACAGGTTTTCCCCGCCAACATCCCCGATACTGTTTTCCAGCTGGGTAAGCTGACTGGAAGTCGAGATAACTCCATTCTCAACTGTCCCGACACGACCGGCCAGCGCACTGGTGGCCGAGGCGTTTGCGTCTGCAGCCGCAGCGTTCGTTTTCCCGTTATCGCGCCATCCGGTTACTACAGGGCTGTGCTCGTACTGGGCTTTATCCAGATCGACAAAACCACCGGTAAGACTGGACCCGGGAGCCGAACGAATACGAAAGAGGATATCGACCCGCACCGAGTTGGCCGGCGCAGCCAGGCCGGTGAGCACGATGCGGCTGTACGTCGGCGTAAGCCCCACGTTGACAGGCCCGTGGGTGGCCAAAGTGGCGCCGCTGGCATCCTTGTACTGCATGAAAATCTGCAGCATCAGCCCAGTATTGCCACGGGCAAAAATTGAGGCCGTACCGACGACACCTTCGTAAACCGGCGGACGCCGGTCAGGCGAGCCTGTGGCCGCTACAAAATCAACATATTGGTCACCTGTCCCGGCGACCAGGCCTGTCACGTCCAGCCGCTGACATTTACCTTCCGCGCCAAGGTCTGAGTTTCGAAGCGTGGGGGTCACTACCACAGCATTGCTTTTACGCCATCCCCAGCCCTCGGCTAGGTTGGGGTTAGCCGCCGAAGGTGTATCGAACGATGGGTTGTACAGCAGGTTCTCACCGCCAACCTGTACGATCGACGTGTTGATATCCACGATGGCCGAGCCGTTGGCGGAAATGTCTGCGCCTTGCCGGGACACCTCGTTGGTCAACGCGCTGACGGTCTGCGCATCGGCCTTCGTCTGTGCCACCGACAGAGCATTGGCTGCAGCTGCAGCAGCGTCCGTGGCCAGCTTGTCGCTCACTGCCACCCAGGTGCTGCCGTTCCAGCGCTTCGGCGTATTGGCGTTGCCGGTGGTGTCGATCCACAGGTTTTGCGCCAAGCGCTTGTCGGCTGCAGGTGCGGTCGATCCATAGATGACTTCACCCTTGGCGCCGGCGGCCGTCGCCGCCGCCTGGGCGGCCTGCTGCGCGGCTGTTACGTTCTGCTTGGTGGTGGTCAACCCACCTTCAAGCGAGACGATCGACTGCCCTTGAGATACCAGCCCCTGCTCGGTCTGGCTAACCCGGCCGCTCAGCAGGTTGGTGGCCGAGACGTTCGCCGCGACCTCGCCTGCAGTGACCTGCCCATTGTCCCGCCAACCCGTTGCACGGGAACCGTACTCAGCTTGCGGCCTGGCCAGCTCGACTGTGCCGTTTGCAGCCGCTGCAGTCTGGCCGTGAATGCGGAAATAGACGTTGACGCGAACAGCGCCCGCCGGGGCGGCAGAGGTGAACGCTACCCGCCCTCCTTCGACCGTAATCGGCACAAAGCCATTGGCCGGGGCCGAAATAACTGCGCCGGCTTCGTCGTACCACTGGTGAATCAGCCGCAGGGCCAGCAACCCCGAATTCGCCATGCGCCGGGCGTAAACCGACGAAGTGACCGTCTGCCCGCCGGCGACTTTAGGCCGCTGGCTGGTATGGGTCACCAGCGACAGATAGGGGCTTGCGTTGGTCACGCCAGTAACCGCGACCCGAAACGCCTGCTCCCCCGAATTCAACCAGGAAGTCACCATGCTCGGGTTCTTGGTCGCGGTGCCCTCCAAAAACCAGCCGTCAGGCACATTGGCATCGGCCGCGCTGGCACGATTGAACGTTGGGTTGTACAGCAGGTTTTCCCCACCCACCTCAGCGATCGCGGCGTCAATCGCCGTCATCGCCTGACCTTGGGCGGTAATGTCCTGGCCATGCTGCGCGACCGTGTTGGACAGGTTTTGCACCGTCGACGCATCGGCCTTTTTGGCCGCCTCGGTCAGCGCCGATTGGGCTGCTGCAGCTGCATCGGTGGCAACCTTGTCGCTCACTGCGACCCAGGCGCTACCACTCCAGCGTTTCGGCGTATTGGCGCTGCCGGTGGTGTCGATCCACAGGTTTTGCGCCAGGCGCTTATCAGCTGCAGGCGCGATCGATCCATAGATGACCTCGCCTTTCGCCCCCGCCGCCGTCGCAGCCGCCTGAGCCGCTTGCTGGGCAGCAGTCACGCCCTGATTGGTCGTGGTCAGACCGTTCTGCAGGCCGATGATCGACTGACCCTGCGTGGTCAGTTTGCCATCGGCGTCACTGACGGCACTGCTCAGGTTGGATACGGCTTCCGCCGAGGCCGCAATCGAACGGCGTCCCACCGCGATATAGGCAATGTCGATTTCGCCGGTGGTATCCGACGCACTCATCATGTCCAGACGAATCGCCAGAATGTTCTTGCCGTTCCAGCCTGCGTGGCCAGACAAGTCAATCTCAATATCCTGCCAGTCGGTCGTGGTGGTATTGATCGTCCAGGGCATGCGCCGGGCTTCGGCCAGCCCGCCATCTTCGTTCGCCCAGTACATCTGCGCGCCGGCGCGGGCCGTGTTACGCCGACGCAGCCGGATGCGCAGGAAAGGGTTCTCGGCGCCCGGGAACGTCGGGGTGAAGTTGCACTGCAGGTTAGGGCAGTTGCCAGACGTGGCGAACAGTGGGCCGGCAACAAAGGTCGAACCGCTGAGGGTACCGAACCAACCCCGCGTCGAACCGGTGAACTCCCAAGCCTTGCCGGCCACGAACGACTGCGCGGCACTCAGGCTGTTCTTGAGCTGGGTGATGTCGCTGCTGTAGCTGGTCAGCACACCCTCGGCATTGCTGACGCGGTTGGTCAGCAGATTGACCGCCGACGCGTCGGCTTTGGTCGCGGCCAGCGCATTGGCGGCGGCGGCAGCGGCGGCGGCATCGGTGGCCACCTTGTCGCTCACCGCCACCCAGGTGCTGCCGTTCCAGCGCTTCGGCGTGTTGGCATTGCCCGTGGTGTCGATCCACAAGTTTTGCGTCAGGCGCTTGTCAGCGGCCGGCGCCGTAGCGCCATAGATCACTTCCCCTTTGGCGCCGGCCGCCGTGGCGGCTGCCTGCGCGGCTTGCTGAGCGGCCGTCACATCCTGCTTGGTGGTTGTGAGGCTCGACTGCAGGCCGGTCATGGCCTGCCCCTGCGCACTCACAGCGCCTTCCACATCGGTTACCCGGGTGGTCACGCTCTGAACGGCCTGGGCATCCGCCTTGGTCTGTGCCACAGCCAGGGCATTGGCGGCGGCCGCAGCGGCGTCGGTGGCCACCTTGTCCGTAACCGCCACCCAGGTGTTGCCGTTCCAGCGCTTCGGCGTATTCGCATTGCCGGTGGTGTCGATCCACAGGTTTTGCGCCAAGCGCTTGTCGGCCGCCGGCGCCGTGGCGCCATAGATCACCTCACCCTTGGCGCCGGCTGCCGTGGCGGCCGCCTGCGCGGCCTGCTGGGCGGCCGTTACGTTGCCATTGGTGGTGGTCAAGCCAGACTGCAGGCCCTCAATCTTGGAGGCTTGCGCCGTGCTCGTACCGTTGAGGGTAGAAACGTCCGTTTCGACCTTGCCCACGCGCGTGGCGGTGCCGGCCGCCGTCACGATGGCCTGCCCAACATCGGTCCAGTAGGTCGCGTTCGGCGGCGGGTTGTTCTTCGGTACCGCTTTTAGCGCCTGATACAGCTTGCCATCGGCGCCCAGTACGCCCTGATTGAGCGTATAGGCCTTGTCCTTGTTGTAAGGCAACGAGCCGGCCAACGCGGACACGGTATTGATCTGCTGCTGCAGCTCGGACCGGGCCGCATCGACTTCCTGATCAACTGCCGCAAGCTGCTGTTGCAATTCATCACGAGCCGTCAATACCGACGATTTGACCGTCTCGACCGCGTTATTGACCTCGGAAACCTGCTCACTCAGCTGATTACGCGCCTCGTCCACACGCTCGTTCACCGACCCGGGGCCATTCTTATCGATCAGATCAATACGGCTGAGCAGTTCCTTCCCCAGTTCGCTTTCGGTGATCTGATCCTTGATCTGCTCGAGGATCGCGCCAGCATCTGCGCTGGCCATTCCGGCAACCACTGCCGGGGCTACAGGGAAGAATGGGCCAAGGTTACTGGAACGATCGACCAGGCGAGCCCAGAAGTAGAACTGTTGGCCCGCGCGCAAGCCCTGCATCACGTACTCGTTCTGCGGGTAGGCCAGGTCTGCCAGCTTGGTGGCCTTGTCCAAGTCTGTACCTTCGCTATACCACAACTCGGTACGCTGGGTGTCGCTGGAGCCAGCAGGGAAGCCCCACTTGATGCCGATGCCGAACAGCAGGCTTTCCGTATCCAGGAAGGAAACAGCCGGCGGCAGGCCTTCCTTGCCATTCAGCTGAGTGAGGGTCGAGCTTTTCCAGATCGACGTAATGTCGAACGAGCTCACAGCGCGTACGCGTGCAAGGTAGGCACCTGCGTAAATGCTGACCACGTCTACCGATGTTGAGCCGGTGCGCTGCAGGCGAACCCAGTTGCCGTTGTCCTTGCGCCACTCCACGTCATAGGCGACAGCGCCCTCCACCGCCGGCCAGGCGATGGTCATCGTGCTGACCGCGATACCCTGGTCGATCATGTGGGCGGAAGACAAGGTCACGCTCGCGGGGGGCTGCACAGTGGTCACCGGGATAACGCTGATCGGGCGCTCGTCCAACTTGGCGCCGGTGTCGATCGCAGCGAACTTGCTCGGGTTGAACTCGAGCGCGGTGATCTCGTACTCCCCCTCTTGGGTGCGGGTTGTCTTCAGCACCCGGAACAGCTGCACCGCCAGGTCGTGGTAATCGATTGCCCACTGCAGTTCCGGCTCGGGCTGCACGCCATACGCGGTGGTTACCGTCACCGCGCGGCCGGCGACCGACTGCACCGTGCGTGCCTGGGCGGTGCCGTTCGGCAGGTTCAAGATCAGCCGGTCCCCAGCCTTGATCGGCGTGTCACGGTCCAAGGTCACGACGCGGCCGGCAGCCGCCGAAATCCGACCGCCGTTTGGACGGCCGGCAACCAGTTCGTCTGCGACGGGAATGACGTAACCAGGCAGCGGAATGCGCCCTTCCATGCCGGTCTTGAAAGTGACGGTGCGGTCCTGGCTGTTGCTCAGAAGCGCCCACTTACCTCGGCGCTGGGCTTCGGAGGCACGGGTGCAGCCGATGGCCGAGATCTCCACCGGACGGTCCCGATACCTGCGCTGTAGCGCCAGGTCAGTTACAGGGATGACATCGGTGTCGTAGTTGTTGGCCGGGTTGTCGTAGCTAACCAGAGCCCGGCTGTAGTGCGTGTTACGCTCGGCACCGCCATACACGAACTCGCCGTCGATGACGTTGGCCCGGGTGAAGACATAGTCGATGTCCTGGGCGCGCGGCATGTCCGCCTGCATGAACAGCGAGCCGTGGGCCCAGTACACCATGCCACGGTAGATGGCCGACAGATCGCGCAGCAGCGACCACGCATCCGCACGGCCCTGCAAGTTCATATCGCACAAGTAGCGCGGCTCTTGGCCCCCAACTCCGTTTGGCACCTGCTGGTCGCAATACTGGGCGATGCGGTACATCTCCCACTTGTCGACCATCCAAGACTTGATCCGCTTGCCCAGGCCGAAACGATCCTCAACGCACACGCCATAGGTCACGAACGCCGGGTTATTGGTCCAGGCCTGTTTGAATGTCCCGTCCCACACGCCGGCATAGGTGCGGGATGCCGGGTCGTAGTTGGTCGGTACCGGCCAGCGCTTGGCTTTGCACTTCACCGTCACTGCCGGGATGTTCTGGAACTGCTGGGCGTCGAACTCGATGTAGAGCAGCGCAGTGTTTGGATATCGAAGCTTCTGGTCGATGATCTCCGTGTAGCCAGCAATGGTCATCGTGTCGCCCACGGTGCCGCTGTTGGCGTTCGGGGTGATACGACGGACGCGCAGCATCCAGCCGCTTGTTGCCTTGGGCAGGTTGACGCGAACTGAACGCTGGTAGCCGTTCGTGGTTTTGCCGTCGACGGCGCCCAGATGCGCCTCAACGTATGCGCCACCATCAGTGGCAATGTCGATCGCATACTCAATGCGGTAGCCGTTGGTGTTCCCGCTACTGTCCTGGCTAACCAGGCGAGGCCAGGACATACGCACGCGCACGGCAGACAGCTGCGTATTGCTCAAGGAGCGCGTGAAAGGGCTGTCGCTGCGCAACTCGACGTTGACGGTACTCTCGCTTTCGATCGCAGGAATACCCTGAATGTAATCCTGCTCAGCGCTGCCGCGGCGCCACTCATACTTTACGCCCGGGAAGTTAACGTTGCCGCTGGCATCCATGATCGGGGTGTTGTCGATGTAGATGTCGCGGTCGGTCGGCTCTTCGTCGAACTCGCCCTCGCCCACGGCCAGCAGGATCTTGGCGATGTTCGTCGATTGCAGGCTGTCTGGAGCTTCGACCGGCGTCTTTGGCTTGCTGCTGCCGCCCTTTGCGCCAGCGATCTCAACGTGCTCTGCTACGCCCATGCTTTCCTCCGGGCAATAAAAAACCGCCCGGAGGCGGTTGGTTCGGTGAGTTGGCCCTAGGCCTTGTCCTGCGCTTCAATGGATATCGAAATAATCGCCCCACCCCAACGGCGCTTGCCGATACAGATTGGGACTGGATTTCCGCTTGCAGTAGTGTTCCTCGCGCTACCGAAGGCGTATGAGGGCTTGTTTTCTTCTGCTGCACTCAGGGACAGACCTTGAGCCTGCGGGCTGAGCAACTGAATTACACCACCAATTGCCATGGATGCACCGACTGCGGCGGCAACACCCCATCCTCCCGCGCCGGCTGCGAAAGCGGCCCCTAGCCCACCCGTTGCTACGGTCGCAGCCACAATCAGAGCCACCCCGATTACGGTCTGCAGCAGACCCCCACGCTTACTTCCGCTGATAATAGGGACGATCCTGATTTCGCGAGTGCCGGCACGGGAAAAATCGTCCGGTCCGACATTCTTCCCGTTGCGAAACACCGCAAATCTGAGCCCCAGCCTATCAAGCCTCTTGATTTCATCCTCAAACCCTCGGAGGGTGGCCTTCAGGGCCTGAAAGACTTCCCATGTTGAACCTGAATCAATCACTCGACGATGCAGGCGACCGAATTTTTGAGCAAGCGATCCTGAAAGCTTGATTGTGGTTGCGGACGTATAGGTGATGGCATTCGCTCTCATGATTTACTCCGGGCAATAAAAAACCGCCCGAGGGCGGTCTGTTCAGAGGCAGCCATTAACTGCATCGATCCTGCGGTTCTTACGCCAATCCATTAGGCCGGACTGAAAATACAGGCCTACTCGAGTTCCAGAGCTTGAACCTCGAAAGTCCGCGAACTCGACTTCACCAGCGCTGATCACTGTCCTGCCCCCACCTGCAAGAGGCTGTATTGACGCACTGTAGTGAGCCCCAATCAGCGGCTGGTTTTGCCAGGCGAAAAGGACACACTCCGCTACGTCGTCCACAGCCTTTGTGCTGCTGAATGACTTCGCAGGCCCGTCAGCCCTTTTGTCATTCATCGAGGCGCAACCGGCCAGCAACGCCAGCCCCACCGCGCCGATCAGAATTCGCATGTGATTCCTCCTTGATGAAGGAAGAAATTTACCATTCAGCCATGCCAGAACCCAAACAATCGCATAGCAATCATACGCAGCCTGGGGTAACACGATCGCCACACGGCGGAGGAGGTGTTGGTTTGCCCACCGGTGGCTCAGTCCGATGGGCTTTTCCATCGGTGACCTCTATCGATATCTTTCCATCAGTGCAAGGAGGGTTGCTCGGGAGTGTAATTGTGGGGGCTTGACCAAGCGTCATCGTTGCTGAACCGCCCGTTGCTAACCTTACAGTCGAGACGAAACTGTTTAGCGCGGTAGTTGCGCTCTGCGTGCCGGGCGTAGATGCGGTGCCCACCTTGGCAAGTGTGCCGTTTTCTCTTAAATCGACTGAGAATTGCGAACTCTCAAATGGCTTCGGCTCGTACCGAATGAGGCTTTGATGCCCTTGGGGAACCATATTCCACTCGGTAATATACGTTACTGTGCACAGGGGAGTTTTGCTCGCACCCCCTGCGTAATGGGTCATAACCCCATTTTTATCGAGTATGCGGTCGTGAATATAGAAACTTGGCTCGGGCACCAAGCGATAAAACGGAATGCCTTCACAAAACTCGCCGGTGCATGCGTCAGTCAATTTATCGTAGAAAATAACTTTGCCTGAGCACCCAGCCAGTGCTAGTGCAAATAAGAGATTTAATGGATGTCTCATACCCATGCTCCCCGCCGTAAGTAGCACATAGACACCACAGGAGCATAGACAGGATTTATCACAATGATGAGCGTTCAAAAGCCAAGCGAGGGGCTGGGCTCGTAGGCTTATCAAGGCCGTTTGGCAGTATTCCGCGCTGGCCCCTGCTGTTTCTGGAACATGACTTCCTCCTGCGGCGCAGCCGCTTTATTTCGCATCGAGATGACGCAACACAAGGCGCGTGCGGTCGAGCCATGGTCCGCCGAACACGATGATTTCTGATGGCCTGCCCAGGAGGTGATGCAGCATGAAGGGGCCTGGGCCGAACACCGGTGCATGCGCCTCAGGAAGCCGAACATCAGTGCCCAGGTAAACACCGGCGTGATTTGGATGTGCCGTGCGCCCTACGGCCATGACGATCATATCGCCGCGCTGGGGCTGGCTGACCTGGTAGAAGCCGGCAGCCTCATAGGCCTGCTCGTACAGGCTCGGTCCACCGGCTTGCTCCCACCACCCTTCTTCCCTAGCGTAGGCCGGGAATTCCAACCCCCATTCGCGGTTGTACCAGTCAGCGCAGACCTGCCAGCAATCCCAGGCGCCGTGCACGAAGGGACGACCCAGCAGCGGCGTGTGGCCGGTTGGCGTGATGCTGCGCAGATCACCTTCAGGCCACGACAGGATGTACCAAGGCAGGCCGGTCGCCTCGCACATGGCCAGATCTCGCGCCGACGGTTTACTCGTGGCGTCAGGGTGCGAGTGCACGATACCGATCACCTCGCCCATGTCTTCAGCTGTCGCGTACTGGTTCGGCGAGATGCGAAACTCTTCGAAGGGCTCGGTGGCAGTGTTATCGCATGGCACGTACCGGTGAGCCCGGCCGATAGCCACAATCAGTCCGCAGCACTCGCGCGGGTATTCCGCCGCAGCGTGCGCTTGCACGGCGGAGAAGATGTGTTTGCGCATGGTCAGCTCCTTGCAATAAGGGATACGGCCGGAAAGCCGCCGAAGGGCAGTTGATTGCCTTGGCCGTGACGGACTGTGCATCCAGTGTCGAGGCAACCATTGCACTGATCCTTGGCAGGATCATCGGTAGGATTGCCGTCTAGGTCGAAATAGGAACCGGTGTAGCCGCAGTTCGGCCCACGATATTCAGCGGTCATAGCCCAGTGGCACAACTGCGTCATCTGCCGGCCAATCGTCTCCCCACCTACGTCGCCAGGGCTGGCCAACTCCCAGGCAACGATGTTGCCGCTCTCCGATACCTTCTGGTCGATGTACCAGACCTCGATCGCTTCCTCGGTAGGGTCGGCCTCTGGATTGCCGGCGGGGAAGTTTGCTGCGTCCAAATAGCGCGCCATGGTGTGGCGCATGGTCAGCTTGAACTCGAGCAGGTCATCGAACGCCAGGCACAGCGCCGTGATCCTACCGTTGATGTTGCCTACGGTAAGCGAGGGCCGCACGGCGGTGCCGTCCGAGTTCGCTTCGATGCCATCGACTTGCATGGGCCAAGCACCGTACTCGTTGCCCTGCCACCAGATCGACTTGGCCGGAAGTTGGTCGGCATTCGCGCCAGCGGCGGCCAGCTCTTCGGGAGAATGCGGGATTGCATGGCCGTGAAACCTGAGCGAATCCGCCCCGAAGTCTGATCCGTCCAGTTCGAACAGCAGGATCTCCGCGCCAGGTTCCAGTTTCTGCAGCTGTGTGATCAAACTCATGGGTGAAACGCTCTCTCAAAGGTTGCCGTTAGCACTACCACTCCACCTGGCTTGCGCTGCTGCCGAAACATGTCGCAGCGGTACATGCCTAGCACGCCTTCTGGGTTGGTCCACAGGAAAGACTTGAAGCCCCGATGGCGGCGTATGAACGCGATAGCCGGAGTAATCTCATCGGCGAGCCCGCCGAATGAAAGCGCCCAACTATCGGCCTCTCCGTTCAGTCCATCGCTGGAGACTTGGACATAGCCGTCGCCGAATTGCGACTTCCTGGTCCGCAAGGTGCTGTCGCCGCCGGCCTCATCGTCGGGCACCCATGTGAATGTTTCGATTGCCATCAGCGCCTCCCATTACTGTTTCGATGGCTCAACCCCCCGGCTCGCCAGGAATCGGAAATAGCCCGTTCCGCTACTCCTCTCATTTGCCGTTCCATGTTCTGCTGCAGCGCGGCGCTGTCCAACTCCATGCCATCCCCGCTCCGATCTTCCAAAGTCACGGCAACCGGAATACTGAGTTGAAGCACTGTCGAACCACCGCCGGCGCCGCCGACCATCTGCACACCAAGAGACCCATCGGGACCCCGCGCCAGTGGCATGATTGCCTCGGGCCCATCTTCGCCAGCGACGCCAAGTCCACCGCCGCCCATGCCGAACATCGTCGGGGTGTTGAGGACGGAATTGGTAGCGAACCCTGCGCCCTTGGCGAAAAGCTGCACACCGCCAGACCAAGCACCGCCCAATGCCTGCGGAAAATACGCACTGCCATAGCCAGCTTGTGACGCACCAAGATTCGACGAGACGGCGCCTGCAGACCCCGGAGCCATGCCGTTACCCCCACCACCGCCGAAGTAGCTCCCCACCGCAGATACGCCCAGCCCGACCAACCCACTTAGCAGCGAGCTAGCTGCCTGCTGGCTCGCAATCCTGGCCATGTCAGAGATCACACTTACGGCGAAGCTCTTGAAGTTGGCCTTACCCGTCATGGCGAACTCGGCCACAGCATCGCGAGCCGAGTTGAAGCCGGTGGTGAGCATGTCGTCGGTTGCCCCCGCCACGTTCGCGGCGTCCGATTGGATGTTCGCCCAGGCTCGTTTGGCGCCGTTGCGATAGTCGCGCTGGGCTTCAAGGCGGGCCTCGAAGCCGTCGACCTCCATTTGCAGCTCCCGTGCCTGGTAGTCGGCGAGATCAGCTAGCCGCTGCTGATAGGCGTCCTGGCTGAGCCGGCGCGAGACATCCTCCTGCTGTTCCTCCAACTGCCGGCGTGACTCGGCATACTTTTGCCGCACCGCGTTCAGCCGATCGGCCTCCTCGCGCTGGTCGTCGCCCATGCCGACGCCGGACACGTCTGCGTCGATGGCGTCTTGCCGGGTCTGCAGCACCACTTCCATGGCTTTGCGATAGGCCTCCGCGCTGTTGCGGCGGATCTCTGCAAGCTTCTTTTCCTCCTCGGCACGCTTCTGCAAAACCGGGTCGGCGTAGGCCGTGTTCAGGTTCTTGATGCCAAGTTCCATCTCGGCGGCGGTGATCTTGCCCGCGGCTTGCGCCTTACGCAGCCCCTGCACAGCCTCCGCCAGATCCTCCAGCCGCTTTTTCTCCGGCAACGCGCGGTCGATGATCGCGTCGAGGGCCTTGATCTCATCCTTCAGCGCCTTCGTGCGGTCCTTGCTGCCCTCAGTAGCATCCTTGTTGGCCTTCTTCTGCGACTCGATCGCGCTGGCCGCCGAAAGAATCGCCTGGCGATCTGTTTCGGTGAGGTCAGCGTTTTCCGCGATGTAGCGGTTGGCGATTTTCGTCGCATCGCCGTTGTCCTGGAGGCCGGCTAGCTGCTTCTGCAGCGTCTCCAGGTAGGTCTGCCCCGCCGAGCTCATGCCAACCTTCGCGGCGTTGTTCGCCTGGGTGGCCGAGGTGTTTTCTTGGGTGACGCCGGTGAGCACCCGCAGCGTTTCAGCTATCAGGTTCGAGCGTTGGTCGGCGTCGCTGACCGCACCGGCCTGGGTAATCCACTGCTGCACCGTGCTGGACGGCAGCTGAAGACGGTTGCCGACCTCTTGCAGGATCGGTGAAAGCCCTTGGCCCGCCGTGCGCGCTTCGTTGAGCCGGTCAACCAGGCCTTGGTACTCAGCCAACTGCCGGTTGTACTGACCACCGGAGTCACGCGCCGGCGCAGTGACCACGGCAGAGCGGATGGACTGGGCCAGGTCGCCATACGCATCCTTGACCTTGTCCGCCGACGAGATCTGTTCCTGCTGCCACTTGACCAGCGATGCTTCGCGCTGGTCCTTGTTGAGCTTCGCGAATTCCTCCCGAAGCTGGGCGACCGGCTTGCGCAGATCCTCCAGGCTAACGCCTGCCTGATCGGCGTTGTTGCTCAGTAGCAGGAAGCTGGCAGCCGCCGTGCCGGCCAACAGGGCAAGCCCCATCGGACCGCCCAGAACGCTGAGCAGGCCTGCACTGACTGTCCGAAGGCCGGCCTGTGCAGTTGCTACCGCGGTGGTAGCAGCTGCTTCGCGCTGCCGCGCCTGCGCCAGTTGGATGGACATTTGGGTCTGTACCGCAGTGCCACGCGCCGCCACTGCTTCGCGAGCTGCCAGGATGGTAGCGGTTTCGGCTTTGCGCTGATCGGCTAAGGCCGCCTGCAACACCGCTTCGGCCTGGGCGATACGCGCGGCACGGTCGGCCAGGGCCGCTTTTACGGCCAACCCAGACTTCGCGACGTAGTTCGTCAACGCGGCGACGCCAGCTCCCCCCATGGCCACGGCCACCAGGTCGACGTTGTCGGCCAGCGCAATCAGCACATTCGACAGGCCTGCTACGGCGCCGGTCTGCTCTTCCATCCCTCCGAGGAAGGTCTGCACGGCGTTGCCGATGTTCACCAAGGCGTCCTGTACGCTGGTGGACATATCAGCCGCAGCCTTACGGTTGGCCTCAACGGTGCGCAGCAGCCCGGTATTGATGTCGTCAAGCGATAGCTTGCCCTGTACCCCCAGCTTGCGGATCTCTTCAGCGCTCTTGCCGGTGGCGTTGGCGATAGCCGTGACGATCGTCGGCATGGCCTCCTGAATGGACACCCAGCCATCAGCCTCGACTTTGCCGGTTTGCAGCGCTTTCGAGTAGGCATCCAGCGCTGAGCCTGCCTTGTCGGCGGCGGCGGCGTTGGTCACCAGCAGGAAGCTGAAGCTGTCGGTGATGTCGAGCGTCTGCTGGGTGTTGAAGCCCAAGCTGCGCATGACATCGGCAGTGCGAATGTACAGCTCTTGGGCCTCGGCCAGGGGGCGGTAGGTTTCCTGGGCCGTGCGCAGCAGGTGTTCCTGCACCATCTGGTATTCGCCAGCACTGCCGGCGGCAGCTTTCATCCGGTCGGACATCTGCCCGTAGGCGTCGACCTGCTTGATGATGCTGCCGATGATGCCAGCACCGGCCACGGCGGCAAAGGCGCCGCGGATGAGCACGCCAGCCTGCTGGGCCGCGCCACCTGCGCTATCGAACGCGGAGTCGACTTGGGCCAGATTGCGGTCGATCGAATCAGTGGTGCGGGCCACCACCTGGTCAGCACTGGCCAACTCCCGGCGCAGCTGAGCCGTTGTGGCCTCGATCTGGACCAGCATCCCCTGGACTTGTTGGTCGGCCATGCAAATCTCCAAGCACAAAAAAACCGCCCGGAGGCGGCACGCTATCTACTGTTTAGCCCCCCGCAGGAAGTTCTTGAGCTTTTCGGCGACGCTCTCCCGCTTCTGGGGCGCAGCTTGGGCTTTTCCTTGGTCAGCCTGCCCGCGCCCTGTCCAGTCGAGGCGGGCATCGAGCGCAAGCATGATCTGCGGGATGGGGGTCTGCCACGCGGTGTCAGGCGGCCAGCCAAGCCAGCCGGTGGCCACGCCGAATAGGTAATCGACGTAGCTGCCGTTCTTCACTGCGCTGTGCTGGCCGCCTCGTCCTTTCCCCGGGCGGCAACGCTCGGCGGCACAGGGTTGAGTAGGACAGTGATGAACTCGGTCAGCTGACCGGACACTTTGGCTACACCGGAGTGGAATACTTCACCGGCGATGGCCGGGTGCTGATCGGGCTTTAGGTCGGCGCCGGCGATGACGATGTCTGCGCAAGCAGCAATGCTCATCAGGCGCATGGACTCCAGGGCTGCGCGCAACCCGCCAAAGCGGGCCTCAATGCGCAGTGCCGCATCCAACGTAGGCTTGAGGGTGTAGCTGCGCGCACCGATCACCAGCGTGACGGTGCCATGCAAGGCTTCGCTCATTGGGGTTCTCGCAACGAAGGAAGGGGCTCAGCCCCTTTCGGTCAAGGGACTGCCGGGCCGGCAGGGATTTCAATGATGTCGGTGTTGATCGCGAACGTCATATTGCGACGCACCACGTTGTCAGCCGCACCTGGAGCCACGGTGTTGTTCATTACCTTCACACCGAAGTAGAAGGTGGTAGGGAGAATCACCGGGGTCGCATCTGGGTCACCGTCGTTGAGCGTGACCTTGACGTTGTAGTTGCCCTTGGAGCGGTCCTTGTGCGCCACCGCCACGGCTTTTTGACCAGCATCGCCACTGTCCAGGCCCACGGTCATGGTCATGTTCCCCGCGTCGGCGGTGCCCTTGTACTTGCGCACGCGACCATCGCTCAGGGAAGTGAAGTTTACGGCACTGAAGGTGTCGCCAAATTCGCCCAGGTCTTCGATCTCGCCCACCTGTACGTACGTGTCGGCCTTGTACTTGGTTTCGCTATCGGCACCGGTCTTTCCGCCGATGGCAAGGCGGCAGCCCGCGGCTGTGTTGAGGTTGTCGTCGGCCATGAGGGTTCCTCCAAAGGCACATTGGATAAAAGCCGCGGCGCGGCAGATGGGTAGTTCAGTGGGTAGTGATCACGCGGACGGTGATCGAGCCCTGGTAAGTAATGCCGTCAGCATCGCGCTGAGCGTCGACCTGCTCGACCCGGATGGATACCGCGCGACCCACCTCCAATGGGAGGCGACGCTCGTCCAAAGCGGCGATGACTTCGCCGTTGATGCGCTTAACCTCGGCCTGACCCACGGCATCGGACCAGACGGACAGGTACAACAGGCGCGTTTCGCGCTTGCGGCCAGCGATTGGGCTGCTGTTGACCGATACCTCCCGGTCGATGGATACGTAGGGCATTTCAGCATTCAAGGGCGCGCCGTCGTATATCGGGCAGCTGACCTCGGCCTGAAGCCTGGCGAAGATGGCCTCCTGCAGTGCCACAGATGGATCAGCCATTGCCTACCCCCTGGCTTGCTTTACGCAGCGTTCGGCGGACTGCTTCCTGCAAATCGGCCATCACAAACTCGCGGTTTACATCCAAAGACGGCCGCAACCATGGGTGCGCCGGCCTCGCTGGTATGTCCGGGTACTTGCCGAAGAAGTGCTGCCCATCGGACTTGTTCTTCGTGTCGCGCTGGCGTATCGAGTTGCGCCGCCCTTTCAGTTGCGACTTGTCGCGGTTGTTGGTGTGCACGCCGCCGATCGCGTTCCGGTCAGCTCGCTGGTACATGCTGCCGGAGTAGCCCTTGGTGCCGTACTCAAGGAACCGCAGGTAAAAGAATCGGCGATTGTCTCGCTTGCCCCGTATGCCCACCTGAGCATCCAGCCCGCTGGGGGTGACGTAGACACGCAGGGCGGCTGCAGCAGCGCCGGTATCCTTGGGGATCAGCTGTCGCTGGGTTTCGAGTACCCGCGCGGCTGCTTTGGCCATGGCAGGCTGCAACTCGTTGTCCATCGTCTTGTGGATGTTGCGCAGCGTCCGGCGTAGCCGGATGTCACCGCGAAGGCTCGACCGGCGCGCCATACCCTACTCCTTGGCCGGATCAGCCTTTGCGGGCTTCGCGGCCTTGTCGGTGACCGCTTCGGCGTACCCCCGGGCAATCAGGCCTTCGCCATAGGCATTGTCAACCTCGAATTCTTCGCCCTTCTCACGCTCACCAGATGCGCCCGTCAAAGGGCCTAGTGCTCTAATTTTCATCATTCACCTCATGGGTTAGGTACCGATGAGCAGAGAAGCCTCATCAAGGAGTTTTCGTTGTCCGGCAAAACGGCCTCAACCTGGTAGGTGATCCCCCGGCGCGTCAGGCGCGATCCTGCGACGATATCTGGGCGCGGCCTGCCGATGATTTCGGCGGTTACAACAGCACTCAGCTTTTCAGCAACCGCAATGACCCGACCGCTTGGGGTACGAATCTCACCCCACATTTCAGGGCGAGCAGCTGGCAGCCACGTCACTGTGGCGCCCCCAGATTTATTCCTCTCCTCGTGTCGATGAGCCACCTGCAGCCGATGACGCAGCGGACCGGCCCTCATATGCCCCACCCGATACGATGCGGCGTCAGGAGCGCCTTCGAACCTTGCGGCAGTTCGGTGGCGATGGTCCCGGTCACAACGTCCTCGCGGTTGGCGTAAAGGTGGCCGAGGATCAGCAAGCAGGCAGCCTTGATCTGCTTATTGCAGACCATGGGGGACTCGCCGGCATCGTCGGCAGCGACAGCTTCGTCCAGCGCTTGCTGATCTGCGTAGAAGCGACGGTTCAGATAGTCCATAGCCTGCCCTTCTGCCGCCTCGATCAGGAGCTCCAGGTATTCGTCATCATCGTCGGGATCTCGGAGATGATGCCGGGCTATGGTCAAGCTGATGACCGACATACCCTCACTCCTTCAGCGGTTCGAGCGATGCTAGATTCCGCAGCACCAGTTCCTCCGCGTGCCGGCGCGGGACCGTATAAGCAGGCCCGCCACGACGACGAAGCTCGCCTTCATCCATGTAAGAGCGCAGCGGATAAATCTGAAGAGTCGCAGGGTTAGGGTTGACCTGGCCCTCTTGTGACAACTGATCAGCGCTGGTGCTGCTATCAGCCAAGGTTGAAGCGGCCTGACTGGCGTCTTCGGATAACGCAGCGTCAGTAGCGGCGATGCCGGAGCTAGCACCCTGATCGCCCGTGACGACATCCGAGCCAGTGCCAGCGACTGCTTGTCCTTCTGCCGGCACAACGCCCGAGCCTGCTGGAGCTGGAGCGGTTGCAGGAGCCCCCGTGTCGCCCGAATCGTCCGAGTCACCGCTTGCTGGAAGGGGCGCCGCGGCCGGCGAAAGAAGCGAGTCTCCTTCAGGCGGGCCGTCAGTGGAGGCAACGGCCGAGACCGGATCCTTCGCAGCAGCCGTGGAAGCTGGTGTTTCCTGTTTACGTGCCATTGGATTACTCCATTGCGGCGCCATTTCTGGCGCCGATTTGCGGGATGGTTAAGGCGTGACCAGCGGGCCAGTAACGAACGCTTCGTCGCGATAGATGGCAAAGGCCAAGCGCTCTTCGGCACGAATCGTTGCCATGTTTTTCTCGAAGTCATCACTGTTCTCGGTCGAGATCAACACTTCGATTTCCATGCGGTCGAAGATCTGAGCGCCGAGCTTGAAGGCGCCAACCAGGAAGTCGTTCTGGGTCATGGCCTGGGTGGAAACCACCGGACGATTCCACAGCTTCGCGTTGGTGCCTTCTTGCGGTTGGCCGATGATGTAGCGGCCTTCCCCGTCCTTGGTCAGCTCAATGGCCGCCCAGTCGATCGGGTTGAGCACGATGCCGTCGGATGGAAACTCGGCCAGTTCGGCCTGCAACAGTGCCAAGCGCAGGCGGTCAATGCGCTGCTCGCCCACTACAGCGACGCCAGACGGGGCGGCGTAGAGTTGAGCAACGGTCATGAGGCCTTGCAGGTTCACACCAGTGCCGTTGCCGTAAAGCAACTGAGCCTCTTCAGCCATGTTGAGGCCGTAGCGTGCACGACCGTCGATGTAGCTCTGCAGGGCCTTGGCATCGTCCAGCATCTGGCGGCTGGCTTTGAACAAATGGGCGATGGTTCGCACATTCGCGGTGGTCAGGCCGAAGGTCAGGTCGGAGTACGGCTTGGCAGTGGTCTCCGCCACGGTGCGGGCGTTGTTGGTGAAGCCAGTCTCACGGACGTACTCGATGGAGTTCGATTCGGTGGTACCCGGCGCGACCAGGTCGCGAACGGTCAGTCGGCGTTGAGCTGGAGCAATAATCCCCGGCAGGCGCTGAGTCTGCACCAGGTCCCCGCCGGTTGCGGTGGTGATGGCCGCACGCGGCACGGAGACACGACGAGAGCCGCGGAAGGATGAGTTCATGTCCTTCATTTCTTCGCTTTCGATCACGAGGGCGCCTACCGATTTCTGCGGCTCCTCCTGATGGTTGCGATCCCGGCTTGCGTTCACGAGCTTTTGCTCGGCCTCGCCCAATCGCGCCTGAAGCTCGCCCTGCTTGGTCAGCAGTTCATCAACCTTGGCGCGGGTTTCGGTATTCAATTCGCCGGAGGCCTTGATCTGCTTCTCGGTCGCCTCGGCCTGGCTTTTGATCTGATCGCCAATGCCCTTGAGGCTGGCGTTGAGTTCCTTGACTTGGGCTTCAAAGTCCATGGTCACTTTCCTTTCAGAGAATTGAGGAGATTGGTTGCCGCGCTCAGAGAGGCGGAGAGGTCTGGCGCGACAGCGCGAGGCTTATCGGGCGGGGCAGCGTTATGCGTACCCCCGCCGGCAGCGCGAGGCATGCCGGACTTGAAACTGGCGAACAGTTCACGACGCTCGGAGCGAGGCATGCCGCCCTTGGCCAGGGCTACATCCATGGCCTTGAGTGCATTGGCTTGCGCGGCGTCTTCGGTTTCACGCTCGGTTACCTCAGTGGCCGACAACATCCCAGTAGCCAGACCAAGCTCAACTGCACGCTTGCCACGGATGTAGGTTTCGTCGTCCATCAGCTCGGCCATGTCTTCTGTCGATTGGCCGCTGGTCTCGGCATAGAGGTCTGCCATCGCGGCGTCGAACTCCTCCATGTCGTCAGCGATATCGCGCAGGTAGTTGCGATTGCCGGCGAGCCAGGTCCAGCAGTTGTGGATCATGAGGAAGGCGCTGCTGGCCACCTCACGCTTTTTGCCGGCCAGGAAGACAATCGAAGCAGCGCTAGCCGCCATGCCGAGCACCTTGGTGGTGACCTGGTGGCTGTGCTCCTGCAGGCGGTTGTAGATAGCAATCCCTTCGAACATGTCGCCGCCTGGCGAGTTGATGTAGACGGTGACATCTCGCTCGCCGATGGCCCGCAGGGCGGCATCGATACGTTTCAGCGTGACGCCTTCGCCATACCAGTCCTCGCCGATCACTCCGTATACAGTGATGGTGTCCGAGGTGTTCTCGACGGCCGCCTGGATCGCGGGATTCCATTTTTCGAGCGCGCGCGGGCTCATCTCGCTGCGCAGGCCGCGAGACTGGATCTTGTGCTTCATGGATTGCTCCCGTGATTTACTTTTCCGGCTGTTGGAGCCAGCTCATCAGTGCGGCCCGTGCGGCCTGGCCATCGTTTTGCTTGCCCAGCTGGTCAAGTGGCACCAGGTTGGATTGCACGGTCAGTACATCGCCACCCGGCATGCTCGGAAGGTTTTCTTTCCGCCGGCCCTCGTTTCGGGTCATGTAGCCGTTCTGCCCCATCGTGCTGAGATAGGCCGCGCGACCAGCGCTGTCCGCACGCAGGAACGCTTCAAGTGAGTACTCTGCGTAGAACTTGATCCGGTCAACAGCCGTCATGCACCACTTGTTTACGCACTGCTCGATAGGCGCCGTGAAGGACATGATGCAGTAGGTAAGAAACGCAATCTGCTGCTGCTCCAGGCCTGTGCCCCAGTTGCTGCCCTTGTCGGTCTTCATCACCATCCAGGGTGGCACGCCGAACCAACGACAAATCTCCTCGATACTGTGCCCTCTCGACTCCAGCAGCTGCGCATCGGCGGGATTTATGCCGATCATTTCCGGCTTCACGCCTTGCTCGAGCACAGGGCTCTTGCCAGCATTCAACGCCCCGGAGATCGTTTTTACGTACTCACGAAACTCAACGCGCTGGGTCGAGTTCAGCGTCTTGTCGACCGAAAACGCGACCGTGGGCATCATGCCGTTCCGAAAGGTGCTGTTGGCGGCGTCGTCAGCAGACATCGCCGAACCGAACACATCTGCACCGTACCGAATAGCGGAAAGACCGACTCGGCCATCAAGGGTGAAGGCCGGAATGTGGAGCATGTCCTGCCGCTGGATCTCCCGGCGGGCCCCCTTTCGTGGCCTGAAGAAGTACCTGAGTCGTCCGTCATCGTCGAACTCGAGGTCGACTCTCGACGGCATCAGGAAGTCCAGAGCGATGACCCGACCACCAGATCGGTGGATCTCGCAATAGGCGTTCCCCCAAAGAAGCATCGAAGCGACGACTGCCTGCCAAAAATGGAAGGCGGCCATATCCTCGTTGGGGCTGTTATGCACAACGTCGTACAGCGGGAAGTCCCGGGCACTTTCCCGGCTTCCGTCCGGCATCCGCCGGTAGATGCTCAACGGCAAGCCGGCCACCGAGGTCGAGATAATCCGGACGCATGCCCACACCGTGGACAGGCGCATGGCCTTGTCGACGCTGACTGACTTCCCACTACTGGACTGGGCGCCGTTGAAAGCGCTCCAGAAACCTCCATCCGACAGCTTGATGGTCTTGCCGAGCCATTCACTCATACTGGCTGAAGGCTTGGTGACAGCAGCCCCCAATGCCTGGGATAGAGATTTAATCACTGACAAGCCCTCTGCGGATGAAGCCGGCGATGCAGAAAAAGCTCAGCGATCCCGCCAGCAAAGCCCAGCCGGTACCAGCCAGCATCCAGACGCCCCCGCATGCCAAGCAGAAAGCGACCACTGCGCAGGCGATGAAAATATGAAATGCGTTCATGCGATCAGTGGGTCCCGAATTCCAGCCATGAAGTTGTCCATTCCCCCGCGGCCTTCAGGATTGAGGCTGATCAGAGAAACGGCGTTGAAAGTAGCCATGAGCGGGTCGATCTTGGCCGTGCCCGAGGCCTGCTTGGTGATCAAGAAGGCGTTGGCTGACGGGACGCCTTTGGCGTTCCCGCACGACCAGGCCATGAGCGGCTGGCCGCAGTGCAGCAGCGTGCCCTCGGCAAGCTTGCGTTCCGTGGTCTTGATCGCGCCGGTCAGCTTCCAGCCCTGGGAAATGCCAACGATCTTGTCTTCTTCGACGCCGGCATCTGCCAAGGCATCAAGAACGGAGCCAATGCCAGCCGGGTCTAGCCCGACCTTGTCCAGCAGGCCCGACTCATTGACGCGCTTAACGATGGCAGCGAATTCCTCGACGTCATCACCGATGCGCTTGACGATGGTCAAATCGCCAATCGCTTCGAGATCCTTGAGCCTGGGAGCTTCGGACTTGCGCCGCTCAAGCACCGATGGGTGGGCCCAGGCATGAGCCCAGTGAAACCAACGTCGCGTACCAACCTCTCGGCCTATGACAGCGAGCCCGAGCAAGTCGTCCAGGCCGCCACCGTCGCCGCCCACATCAATGACCTCACAGCGTTCAAGGATCTGCTCCAAGTTGAGCCAGGTGGCCGCCTGTGGCTCCCAGAACTCTGCACCTACCCAGGCATCCGACATCAGGGCCAGGCCTATCTCGATGTTGAGGTGCTTGGCCAGGAAACCACGCAGCTCCGCTTCGCCGTCGATCTCAGCCTGCATGAATAAGCGCTCAAGCGTGGGGCGATCCACCGAGAACCCCATGTTTGGGTTCACCAGATGGAAGTTCTCGGGCTTGCGCGCGGCGCCGCTGTCGATCATCTCTTTCGAGAATTCGTAGATGACCGGCAGAAAGCGATTGTCGTTGATGCGGCCATCACGCACGCCGCGAGCATAATTCAGCTTCGACCGGAACACCCCGGCCGGTGGCTCGTTCGATTGAGTGGTCAGCCAGATGACGAAGCCTTCCGGTCGGGACAGCAGGCCGCCGGTGGCTTCCCGAATCATGTCGGCGGCTTTCGGGTTCTTGCCAAACAGCCAGGCCTCGTCGATCAACACGCCAACGGCTTTCTTACCGCCCACCACGTCGCTGTCAGCGGCGACGACCTTGAGCGTGGCGCCCGTCTCGCGGTGAGTGATCAGCCGAAGGTGTGGCTGCACATGGAGCAGATCCTTCAAATCCTCGTCGTTGTTGACCATGTCCTTGGCAGGCACGAAGGCGTTGTCGGCAATCTCCTTGGTCGGCGCGAGAATGATGAACTCCGCCGACATCCGCCAATTTCGGACCAGGGCCGTCAACATGATCGCGGCAGCGATGGTCGACTTGCTGTTCTTCTTCGGGATGCAGAGCATGAACTCACGAATCAGGCGCTCACCGGTCTCGCTGTTGTAGCTGCCGAAAACAGCTCCGGCGAAAGCCAGCACCCAGGGTGCGCAGGCGCTCTCGATGGTTGGACTGCCCGGAGCGTCGACAATGCGAAGCCCCTTGAACACCTCAAGGCTCTCTTCAGCCTCCTGGGGAAAAAGCGGTTCTGGAATGATCGATTCGCCGGCAGCCAGGCGCCGCCACCAGTCTGGGCAGGCCGTAGTCCAAAGCATTTGTCACCCCTTGACGACAGTGAGGGGCGGCTTGCTCTGGGAATACTTACCCTTGCCTGCCTCCTTGGCGGCCTCCGCCTTCTGCTCTTTCTTGCCCGCTTCGGCCTTCTTCCCGTGGATGTACGGAACGGCCGTCTGCGCGGCGTTCCGCCGGTCAAATACTTTTGCCCGGGGCTCATTCATCAGTGCGAGCAGCCAAACCAGCGGATCGTCAGTTGATGGCAGGCAACTCAGGAACTCGCCGTCGGCTTCATTGGCATCGGCAGCGTCTTCAGCTGGCTCATCCGCCTTCGCTTTTCCTTTACGTTTTTTGGGTTCAGGGTTAACACTGAGCTCTGCCCGTCGAGCCAGGATGGCGGATGCGATCTTTGGATCATTGGCCCAGCGCGAACCAGCGGCAGCAGCCGTCGAGGGCTTGCTGCCCGCGGCTTCCGCGGCTTCTTTGTTGGACGCACCTCGCGCCTTAGCGTCAACAAACTGTCGCTGTTTGTCTGTTAACACCATTAACAAAAACCTTTAGGGGGGAGAAAAATGTCTACGTGGGGTCGGAGGCGGTCTAGCTAGATGAGAATCCCTAGCTTTTGCCCCCCCTACCCTTCGAGGCACGTCACTGACGTGCCGCTGTGCCGCTCGGATGACTCAGCCGCCCAGGCCAGCTGCCTCCTCGGCCTGCTTGACCGAATCGTGGCAAGGCTTGCAGAGGCTCTGCCAGTTGGCCTGATCCCAGAAGAGAGCCATGTCCCCACGGTGAGCAATGATGTGGTCGACCACCTTTGCAGCGGCAGTGCGGCCGTTCCGCTCGCAGAAGACGCAGAGCGGATTGTCGTTGAGGTACTGCGCGCGGGCCTTCTGCCACTTGTAGTCGTAACCACGCTGGGAGCTGGTCATTCCGCTACGCCAGCTGCCAGGCGTCATCACCTTGACCCTTGAACCTGCGCTCTCCTTGATGCGAGAGCCAAGCGTCTTGAGCCTTGCCATCAGTCAACCCGAACGATCTTGGCCACGTTGCCCTTGGCCCGACAAACCAGGATGGCTGCCAGCAGGTAGAACGCAGTGTTGAACCAGGAAGCATCAGCAAAGTCATCGTGCAACACCATGCGGCCGATGAGGCTGACACACTGCATACCGGTCACGGCGCAGGCAGCCCACGCCATGAGCGACACGCTCAGCTTGTAGCGAGCATCGGGGTATGGCCGGTAGCGCAGCCCAATCATCACGAAGATAACGGCGCAGAGCCCGGCCTGGATAACGGCAACCATTCAACCCTCCTTCCTGGCGCGCAGACGGAAGACCCATTGCAGCCAGGTAGGCATGCGACCGGTCTGCATCCACTCCAGCAAGCCAGAGAATGTGACGACGCAGAGCACGCCGCATACGAATGCACTGAAGCCAGCGGTCTGGGTCCAGGCCCGGCCCATCAGCTCAGCCGCTCCGAAGTAGCCACCGATCCAGCCAGCCAGTAGATAGCCGACACGGCGCCAGGTGCTGATGTCCTTGGCGAACACCACGTAGAAGAACGCCCCACCGAACGCGCCAACCAGTGCGGCGAGATCCAGCTGGGGGAATGCAGCACCCAGGCCGACGCTGGCAAGTACGCCGGTCACTGCGAGGGCGCCGGTACTTGGCTCGGCCATAAGCACTGCTCCATAAAAAAACCCGGCACGTGGCCGGGTCTGTTAGCGATTCAAATTTACTGGACTTCTTTTACCAGTTTATCCAGAAGGTCATGCCCAGCCCAGGTCATGTGATAAATGTTCACATACGTCGAAGGCTGGATTTCCACCCTTAAAAAACCGCCAGAAGCCAGCAGGCCGAGGTGGTAATGAATATCCACCTCAAACGCCGCAGGCGACCCACCGATGTTGTTAGAGACATTTCTCTCATCAACACCCGATCCGCGATCCATATCTTCGATCAGAACCAAAATCCGCAGAGCCAATTCCTTTCTGCGCTGCATGAGACATCTCCGCTTTAGCGACTTGGCGACAGGCCAAGACTCATGCCGAGGATAGAAGGTCAGGAACAAAAAAGCCCAGCTCAATGGCCGGGCTTTTGTGCCACTCCTCAGCAACGCGCAGGAATGACAGGATGGGGATAATTTCGCTCAGTCGCTCACTGATGTCAACAGGCAATCACGCGGCCTCTTTCATCAGTAACCCTTCAGCCTCCAGAATCACCTTCACATCAGCCAGTGCGTCATCCACCAGGCCGTCGAGTTTCTCGTTGATTTCAGCCCTCCAGCGGCGGCGCGTCGACTCCGGAGTGGCATCAATGTCCCAGGTGTTCATGTCGTAGAAGCTGTCCGGCAGGATGATCACGCCCTCTTGGATCGCCTCGATGCGCTTCTTTTCCGCCTGACCAGCAGCAACTGCAGCATTCACGGTGGCGTCACGACGCCACGCCGATGCATCCAAAGGAATCTCAACCGACACAGAGCGCGGCGGCTTGCGGCGAGCACCCTTGAGCTTCGGGATTGCCCAGGCAGTGACTGCCTTGTAGATGAACAGCTGGGAGGCCGGGCTAGCAATGCGAGGTCGCACCAAAGTGATGGCTTGAACCTTCTTGGCCTTGCTGGTGCTGTACTTGGCCACCAAAGCATCCCAGTGTTGCGGCTTGAGCATGTGGTGGAGTCTCGCAGACACCCAGAAGTCGATCTGGGCCTGATCGATTCCTCCCGACTGGCCAGCCAGCGAGGCCAAGCATCCACCCTCTTCCTCTGCCGCCTTGTACAGCTTCTGCCAGGCCTGGGCCTTTGCCGATCCCTTCTCGCCCGCCGCCAGAGCGGCAACTACTGCACCCGATACGCTGCTGTAAATCATGTCCTTCCCCCTCAATCGCCGGTGTAGTTGGTGCCGCCGGCGCCGCGCCGGTTGCTTCCCTGATATGTAGCCTCAGGCCCGGATGCCTGAGGGTTCTTCAATTGCTCGATCTGCCGGAGCGCTGCCCGTAGCCTCATGCTGAGCTGGGTCACCAGTTCATCCAGGGCCAAGGCATCGCCAGTTGCAGCCGATACCCAGCCCGAGGCGTTGCAGTGGTCGCATGGCAGTTCGTGAAACACACCCTGAGTGACCGCTCTCCCACGACACAAAGGGCACTTGTCCAGCTCGATCACGGCCTTCTTGAAGGCTGGGCCGTGCTTCTTCATCAGCCGACCACCTTCAGGCCCTGGGCGCGCAGCGACTTCTCGGCCACCTCTCGCGCCCAAGCCGCGTCTGGGTCGCCCATCTGGACGGGGAACGGGTTGGTGACGCGCAGCGCTTCACGGGATGCCCACCAGCCCTCCCGGCGGGCCTGGAAGACCGCTTCCTCGGCAGCCATCCAGCAGCCCTTGCAAGTCACGACGTAATCGCCAACTGCCGGGTCCCATTTGATGCCATCCGGGACCGGGAAGTGGCGCTCGAACTCGGCGCGGATTTTGTCGTCGTTCTTCATTTCGAATCCTCGCTAATTACAAATGCAGTAAGGTCGTTCGGTGCCACGACTTCTGTGGCCTCTGGCGAATTCTGCGAAATTTCAAATAAGGCCTTGGTAAGGCCGTGAATGGCTGCAAAGCCGATCCGATCAAGCCAGGCGTGCCACTTCTCCAGCGCGACGCGGCGCTGCTGCATGGCCTGGGTGTGGATGTAGGTGCTGGCGATCTTGCCCAGCTTGTGGTTCAGCAGCATCTCGCCGATGTGGCCGTCGATGCCCAGGTCGGTCCAGGTGCTGCGGGAGACCTTGCGCAGGTCGTGACTGGTCCACTCGCCCTGCCCCAGGCGCTTGAACACGTTGCTGGCTTGCGTCTCGCTCAGGCACAGGCCCCGGCGATTCGGGAACAGATACACGCCCTCGTAGCCCTCGCCCTGCTGGATGGCCCGGTACCGGGTCAGCAGTGCCTGCACCTGGATGGTCAGCGGCAGGCGGTGTTCGGTGCGGGTCTTGGCATTGGGCGCGGGGATGAACCACTCGGCAGCCGCCAGAGAGATCTCGTTCCAGCGCGCCATGCGGGTCTCGCCGATCCGGGTGCCATGGGCCAGCATCATCAGGGCCAGCATGGCGTCACCCGGGGCGGCTTCGAAGGCCTGGGCCAGCTGCTGCATCAGCTCCGGCAGCTGCACGTCCCGCAGGCGCGCTGCCTTGGGCAGGATCTTGGCCTTGGTGAAGTCGTTGAAGCGCATCCCCGCCATCGGGTTGCGGTCGATCAGGCCCAGCTGCAGGGCCTGGCGGAAGGCGGTCAGCAGCAGCGCGAACATCTGCCGCAGGTAGGATAGCGACACCTCGGCCTGGCACGGCCACATCAGGTGCTTGTCCAGCGCATCGGCAGTCACGGCGGCCACTGCCAGGCCATACAGGCGCGGTTTGAGGTGCTGGGCGATGGCGGACTTGGCGCCGGCCTTGCGCTTCGCCGAAAGCGAGCGATCGCGCGCCATGCGGTCACCGTACCAGTCGAGCAGCTGGCCCACAGTGGCCATCCCGGAAACCACCGGGGCCGTGGCCGGGTCGCGCAGCAGCCGCTGACGCAGCGAGGGCAGCTCGGCAATCACCGCCGCCACGGTCAGGTCAGGCCAGCGGGCGACCGGCACCCACTTCTTGCCGCGCACCAGGTGCCAAGTGCCACGCTCGCGATTGCTCCAGAACCGCAGGTACAGGCCGGGGTGGCGCGGGTCGCGGATATCGCGCACCGACTTGTCAGCGGCCTGCCGGCGCACCTCGGCCTCGCTCAGCTTCACTTCACGGGTCGCGCTCATGCGGCCACCGTAGCAGGCAACAGCAGGTGGGCACGGATGGCTTCGACGGCGTCGATGTTGCCCCGGCACACGATCGCCAGGTAGTTCTCGTTGGTCAGCAGTTGCAGGAAGGCATCCTGACTGGGCGAAACCGGGGCATCGAACGGTGGCTTGGCCTTGAACTCGATGTACAGGCCGAAATACCCGCCGCGCGCCATCGGCAGTACCAGGTCAGGCACACCGGCCTTGACTCCCTGCCCTTTCAGCTTGGCGGCCACAGCCTTGATCCGGTGGCCACCGTTCGGGACGTGGTAGATCAGCTTGTAGGCCTGCGGGTATCGCAATTGCAGCTCCTGCATCAGCGCGGCCTGCTCCTGCCCTTCCCTGTCGACGGGCTTGGCGCGAGCCGCTTTGGCCTTGAACGGGCGAAGGGCGGGTGAGGTCATGCGACTTCCTTGCGTGCGTAGCGGGCCGACAACGGCCGCTCGGATTGGCTTGGGGCCCTGGCGGGCGGCTGCCAGCTGGCCGATAGGGTTTCAAAGCGGTTGTACTGCCCGAGGAAGGCAGCCCGGACGGTGCCGGTTTCGATGTCACGGCCCTTGCCCACAATGATCTCGGCGACGCCTTTGAACTCGCTGTTTTCGTGGTAGACCTCGTCGCGGTACACGAAGAGGATCACGTCGGCGTCTTGCTCGATGGCCCCCGACTCACGAAGGTCCGAATTTATCGGGCGCTTGTTGGGGCGCTCCTCGCACTTGCGGGAGAGCTGGCTCAGCAGCACGACCGGGATGCCCAGCTCGCGGGCCAGCAACTTGCAGCCGCGGCTGATGCTGCTCACCGCTTCGGTGCGGTTGCCGCCCTCGCCGTCCATCAGCTGCAGGTAGTCGATCATCAGGATGTCCAGGCCGTACCGCATCTTGTGCCGGCGAGCCAGCGAGCGGATGCGGCCGACCGTGGCGGCGGCGCGGTCGGCGATGAACAGGTTGGCGTGTTTCAGCTTGGCCGCTGCCGCGCAGAGCTCGGCTCCATGCGACTCACAGGCTGATCCGTTCTTGATCAGGTTGAGCGGAATCCGGCCCTCGGCGGCAACGGCGCGGTCGATCAGCTGGCCTTTGCTCATCTCCAGGCTGATGACCAGGCCGGACTTCTTCTGGCGCACCACAGCGTCCAGCACGAAACCCATGGCCAAGGTGGTTTTGCCCATGGCCGGGCGGCCAGCCACGATGATCAGCTGCTCGGGCTGCAGGCCACCCAGCTTCTCGTCAAGATCCGCCAAACCGGTCGACAGGCCGATCAGCGTCTCGCCGCGTGACAGCCGGTCGTGACGCTCTTGCCACACTTCCAGCTGGTCAGCCATCAGGTCGGCAGCCTTCACTACCTCATCGCCGTCACTGCCAGCGTCGATGCCCATGGCTGCCGCCTGCACGGCCGCGATCTTGTCCTGGATGTCGCCGCTGCCCTGCACGATCTCCAAGGTGCGGTCACTCAGGTCGTACAGGGCGCGCTCAATGGCCCGCTCCCGAACGATACCGGCGTAGGTGCCAGCGCTCGCCACGCTCGGGGTGTTGGCTACAAGTGATGCGCAGTGGCCAAGGGCTCGGTCGCCATTTTCCAGCACGCCTATCTGGTCAGCCACGGTCAGCAGGTCGACGGCCTTGCCAGCAGCACGCAGGGCCAGGATGCCGCGGAACACCTCAGCGTTCTCTGCGAAGTAGAACGACTCAGGCGACAGATCATCGGACAGGGTGTCGATCAGCTCTGGGCGCAGCAACATGGCACCCAGCAAGCCATGCTCGGCCTCGGCGTTGTAGGGCTCACGCATGGTAATTGCCCTCCACCACCTTCACGAAGTTGGACGGGGCAATCAGCCAGTCGAACGTGGCGCGGAATGGTTTCGAGCCGTTGCGGCCATCGATCTTGCCCATCAGGAACTGCGAACTGCTCACCTGGGCGAAGTAATCAGCCCAGAAGCCCAGGTCGCGATGGACATCACTTTCGCGCCAACGGGCTTGCAGGGTGCGCTTGCGGCCTTCGTTCAGGATCGCCACAGCCGGCAGCTCAGGCAGAGCCAGGTGATAGAGGTCGACAATGGCCTGATATGGGCATGCTTCAAGTCTTGTCTTCAGCCGGGCGGGTTTGACCTTCGCTGGTTGACCCTCGGCATCACCGACTACTCCGTCAGGAGTAGTATTTGTATTTCTGTCTTTATTGTGTGGCAAGAACGCCACATTGGACGTGTGGGAAACGCCACACTGTGGCACTTCTTTTGGCTTGTTCGGATGGGTGTTTTTCTTGTCGATTTTCCATTCGCCCAGAGGCGCGAAACCGATCGGGCTGCGGCTACCGCCTTCACGGTAAATCACGCCCTGACGGAGCAGCTCGCTGATGGCTCTGGACACGTCTTCACGACGGATTCCTGACATCTGGGCGATGTATGACGCCGCGATGGTCGCACTCTCCAGGTTGTATCCGGCGGTCTGGCGGTGGATTGCCAGGGCGACACGAAGCTCGCGGCCTGAAAGCTCAGCCCCGATCAGGGCCTCGTACAGGTCGTTATCCATTCGGGTGAACCCGCTCTTGGGTTGGATTGTGGTGACGGTGGTCACAGCCCACCTCCGCACAACGATGCCCGCAGATGCTCGACACACTCACGGCGGAGTGCTGCTTTCGAAGCTGCTGCGTACTGGTGGCGAATCATTCGCGCGGCATTGAGTGCGGCGGACTGGTGGAAGGATTTCATGTGTGAAGTGAACAATGGTGCGGTGTTGCTAGCATCCGTTGCTGAGTGCATAATCAACCTCGTTACTTGCTGTAGAGAAAGCCGCCCTGCCAGGCGGTTTTTTTTCGTCTGTGATTCCTGTACTGGATGGATTCACAGTTACTTCGGTTATCTACTGGCCCTGTGCCAGATCGCTGATAATTTCCTCAGGCGGTGCAGAGTTAGGCGGCAACGTCCGGCGAACCGGCCTCTCGCTCGCGCTGTTCAAGCAGCAGCTCGATTGACTTGCCCAGCTCGTAACGAACCGCGGCGCCATTCGAGGCACGCGAAATGGTTGGCTGCGTGGTGTTGCAACGCTTAGCCACGTCCGCCTGCGACAGCCCAAGCTGAAACAAACGGCTCAACATTTCTTGAACTGTCATGGGGCATTCCTATGAGTTTTTGCATGGCCGATCATACGAACAAGCATAGATCTATGCAATAGAATTGCTCGGATACGTCTACGCATATGGGAATGGTTATGAGTGTTGCAGACCGGCTTAGGACGAAGATGAAGGAGCTGGGGCTCAGCGAAAGCGAGCTCAGTCGGCAGTCCAAGGTCCCTCAGCCAACCATCAATCGAATCCTTTCGGGAGAAAGCTCAAGCCCTAGGCGAGGAACAATTGAAGGCCTCGGGAAGGCGCTGAGCGTGTCTCCCGATTGGCTGATGTTTGGAAGTAGCGGTCCAGACGAATCCAACATCACCGCTGCCCTGCAGCCAAACAGATCGTTTGCCTATCCGGAAATCAGCTGGGTACAGGCCGGAAATGCTAGAGAGGCCTTTGAAGTGGGGAATATTTCCTCGTTCCCGAGTCACACCTCGGACGTTTGGGCGGGTGAAGACGCCTTCTGGCTCAAGGTTGTTGGAAGCTCAATGACCAGCCCGAACGGACATTCCTTTCCAGAGGGCTTCCTGATACTGGTCGCCCCCGATATCGAGCCGCGGCCAGGCCAGTTTGTTGTTGCAAGGATGAGCGACACCAACGAAGCCACCTTCAAACAGCTGGTGCGTGACGCGGGCGAGCTCTACTTGAAGCCCCTAAATCCTGCTTACCCCATCAAGGCGATTGACGATACCTGGGAGATTGTCGGGACCGTCGTGGACGGCAAGATGCCGAAATCCATCTTCATGCTTTAATCCAAACCCCTTCCGAGCAGCCCGCCTCCGCGCGGGCTTTTTTGTGGCCCGCATAAATTTATGCGGAATCGTATTGACTGGATTTATGAGGATTCGTATAGTTCAGCCATCGAAACGCATAACCTTCGATGAATCACCGCTCTTTACACAACCAGACGTGACCACCTCGACGCACCCAGGCCATCACCTGGGTCGGGACAAGCTAAGTCGTCGACCACGCAGCCTCTGGATAGCTGCCGGACTCCCCCATGGGAGGACGCCAAACCATGCGAGCCACCTGATGCGTAGCCAGTAGCTGCAGCAGGCAGTGGTGGGGAAACCCGGCGACGAGCATGGCGCGGATCAAAAACCATAGGAGGAACCTGCCAATGAAGCATTAAGCCCAGCCGACAAGACGGGTCGGCAATCCGCGCATACGTGCCCTACTCAGCCGGCCAAAGGGCTGCACTCAAGCGCGGAGCGACATGATGCCCAACGACCATCGCCGTATTCAGATTGAAGGCGATGCGAGGGAAGCCCAAGGCCAACGCAATGAGCGCAGAGCTGCCATCTGAGGCGGTGACGCCAGACGATTCCCCGGTGCGCCTCAAGCGGGGCGCATTAGGGGGAGTCCACTGGAGCAACTCAAATGACCACGATTATCCAAGACCGCTTCGATAGCGGAGCCCAGGTGAGCCTGGAGATGGACAAGAACGAAGGGGAGCTCTTCGTCTTCCACTGCCCGGCAGGGCAAGGCTGCAAGGTCAGTAAATGGCCACTGGATAGCTATCACATGCCAATCGCGATGGCTCATTACGAGCAATGTCTCGAGCTCGAACGAGCCGCCTTTGAAGCAAGCTCCAAGTCAGCCTGACTATAACTGCCCGATCTACCTGGTTCCCCATCACCAGGCTGCATCGGAGTGTGATCTGAATGCGCAGGCTGATGCGCGAACCGCACCTCGTTTGGCAGCTACTGAGGCACATCGAGTTAGGCGCCATTGCCGGAGATCAGCACCGGCCAGATCACACCCCGATGCAGAACTTAACGCGCACCGCCGTGAACCTTACAGCGCGTAATGCTCACCACCATCAACCTTAAAGCGACTGTATCGGTCGTGACGTTCGCCCTCCCCTGGTCCGGGAGGTACACGGCAGCGAGCGTCACGACCAATGCAGCCCACCGAGGACCCTTCATGGAAACGATCACTTGCGGCTCATGGATTGGCCAGCTCGGCAAGGCACTGGCTCCCCGTGAGTTGGAAGCCCTGCTGTGGGTTGCCGAAGGACTCACGACGAAGGAGGTCGCCCGAAAGATGGCGGTCAGCCCCGGAACCGCAGCGAACCGCATCAAGATTGTGTTGTTCAAGCTCGAAGCCGGTCGCCGGATCGAGGCGGTGAACAAAGCATGGAGGGCCAACATCATCAGCCCCCTCTGCATCTTGCTGGTTGGCCTCATGGCCATGCACGCAGCCCTAAACGACAGCGACCCGATGCGCCGCGACCGCCGCGCGCCGGAGCGCCGCACCGCCCAAGTTCGAATCGTTCGCAAGGCGGAAGCCTTAGAACTCCATGCCTGACTAAAAGAGGATCAGCTGATGCAAACAGCAGTGCATAAGGCTTTCGAGGACAAGCGGATGATCCTCGCAGCCCTGCTCGAACGCAGCCAGGAAGCGCGAAACGAAGCTTTCGCCCGTATCGCTCAAGGAGCACCACGCTACCAGGCATCTGGCAAGGGCGGCACGTGGGATGTGGTTGAGATCGCCACGGGCGCGGTGCAGGGCTTCGCCTTCAGCTACCGGGCCGCGCTGCGGTTCGTGGATGCGATGGAGGCCGGTGCGGCCAGCAAAACAGGCACGCGGCAATGAGCAAGCGCAAACCCCACAACATGCGGGCACGCCTGGAGCGGACCTGCCGGGCCTTGGTGTCGGCAAACCATGCGGCCGTGGTCAACATCGACCCCAGCGGCCAGCAGGTGCTGATCAACTGGAAGAACCTCAAACAGATCTGCGTGCGGCAAGTCGTAGACGCCGTCTGCGACATCCCGCACCGCTGGACCATCTACCTCAGCGTGCTCTGCCGCACGGAGTTCGGGGAGCGGTATCACAAGTCGATCGAGGTTGCGCCCCAGGGTAACTACCGCGCCGAGCACCTGACCGACGTGATTGAGACGACCTACATGGACCTGCGGGCCACCGCCAACCCTAATCACCTGGTGGCGGCCGGCTGGATCGCCATACCCACAGACACAACGCTCGACGAAGCAGAGGCCGCAAAGGTCTTTGCCGCTGTCGGCGCTTGGAATCAGCAGAAAGCAGCATGAATCAAGTCAAGAGCCGAGCCCGACAAGGCCGGCGCCAGCAGCACATCAGTTTGCCGCCCAGCGGCTTGGGAGGTATCAGCAATGGCGAAGACGCCAACCCAGCGCAAGAAAGAACAGCGCGAGCGGGACAAGCTGACGAAGGAAGAGCGCGAAGCCCTTTTGCTGTCACGCCGCATTGTCACGGACCTCTATCACAACACGGACAACGCGCTTAAACGCTCGATGGCCCGCTCCGGGATCGAGGAAGAGCAGGACCTGATTTCGCGCCTCATCCACGGCGCCGATCGCCTCACGGATAAGCAGCTCGAAAAGCTTATTCGCACAACGTGACATGTCGCCGTGACAGGCGATCACGACAAAACAGACCCATTGCCACCATGCCGCATGCCGGCCACGGAGAATCACCCATGCCCATTCGTCACGCAGTGATGCACTTCATCGATAAGAAGCCGGACGGCAGCCCAGCGGGCCTGCACATGGCCAGCGCCATCCTGCCGGAAAGCGGCGCCATCGAGAACCTGGTGAACGATGTCAACGACGGCTACAACGCCAAGGCCGGCAAGACCTGGGGTTTCTTCCACGGCGAGTCCGGTTCCTACCCGCTGAGCGGGTGGCTGGCCAAGGTCGTCAGCGGCGACATCCAGTTCATCGACTTCACGCGCACCGCGGTTGAGCACCTGATGCGCCTCATGGAGGAATCCAACCTGTCAGTCGGCGGGCACGTCCTGTTCGCCCTCTACCAGCAGGGCATGACCGACTACCTGACCATCGCAATCCTGCGCCAGGCTGAGACAATCTCGGTTGCGGATGACCTCACCGTGTCCGTGTCGCACCATCTGGACACCAGCGCCCTGCATTTCGCTGCCAGGATCAACCTGAGCGAGTGGAAGAACAACCCGGCCTCGCGCCAGTACATCTCGTTCATCAAGAGCAAGAACGGCAAGCGGCTTTCCCATTACTTCCAAGACTTCATCGGCTGTCAGGAAGGGATCGACAGCCCAGGGGAAACCCGGACGCTGCTCAAGGCCTTCACCGACTTCGTGAAGTCTGAGGATCTGCCGAGTGACGCCGCCAGCGAGAAAAGCCAGAACCTGGTGGCCTATGCCCAGGCACAGGGCAAGCTCGGCGAACCAATCAGCCTTGATGAGCTCTCGGAAATGCTGGATGAGGACAGGCCGAAGAGGTTCGCCGAGTTCATCAGGGCCGGTGACTATGGAGTTCCCGAAAGCTTCGCTGCCGACCAACGCACACTCAACCAGTACCGCCGCTACACGGGGCGCGCTGAGGGCATGTCGATCAGCTTCGAAGCGCACCTGCTCGGCGATCGCGTCGAGTTCGACCAGGTAAGCGCCAGCCTCACTATCAAGAACTTGCCAACGCAGCTGATAGACCAGCTTAAACGCAGCGCGGTAGCCTGATGCTATCGCGCCAGGACACCGCGGGATGCCGCCTATGGCGCGAGCGCCTCATGAGTTCAGAGGGCACCCGGAATTGCGGAATCACCACAAGCAGTCAAGCACACGCCATGACTCAGTGAGGCTTCCAAACAGGCGCGCCAGCGGCCTTCAAAATCTGTTCACACTGATCCCAGTAATCCACTAATGCGGCTCTAGCGTCGGCCTCTGACTGGTAAGCGCTTGATGGTCTGTCCAGCCCTCTTACCTCATCATCGACCTGAATGCGGTAAGTGCCATCCGTTTCATCCCGCAACACCCGTCCCTTTGTGCGCTTGCCTGTATAGCTAAATCCTTCAGCGGCGAGCTCAACTACCACTTCAGCAATCTTGACCATCATTTTCTCCATGATCCGGCTCCGCGCCGGGTCGAAACAAATACCTTACTTCAACGAATCACGCCACCCCGCGATGGCGGCGCATGCCCAGGAAAAAGTCATGAACGACGAACAACGCCACCAGGAATGGATCGCCCAGCGCAAAGCCGAAGAAGCGAAGCGCCGGGAGCGCGCCGCCGAGTGCCTGAAGGACCACGAATACACCGTTCTGGCTGACACCGATCAGCTGAAGGTATGGCGCTGCAAGGCCCCTGGCACCACCTGTTATGCCTTCGACATCCTGATAACCCGTTTCGGCATCGCCACTGTCGGCGACATCGACGGCCTGACCTTCAATGTAGGTCTCTCCTACGGAATCGAGTTCCTGGCGGGGGACGACATCGGCTACTACATCCACTCGAAGCTCGAAGAGCATTGCCGCGAACGCGAGTTTGATGAGGAAGCTTTCCGGGCGGCACTTGTAACTGGCGTGTGCAGCCAGATCTGCGAGAACACCCATGACGACGAGCTGTACGCCGCCCTGCCCGAGTGGATGCGCAACGACGGCGGATGCCACGAGGCTGGTCGCTGGGACGAGCTCCGGAAGTTGGTTAAAGAGCATCTCGCAGCCATTGAATATGGCGGGGATGGCCGCGACTTCTGGGACTCGCTGAATGACCGCCTGAGCGAGGCCGACGATATCAGCTACGTCGAGCAAGCCAGCATGTTCATGAGCGAGCACCACGAGGAGCTGGGCCTGGGCTGTGACTACTGGGAGATCACCATCGATAAGCCTCGTGACAGCCTCATCAATCGGCTGTACCTAATCAACCACGCAGCGAAGGCGATCATCGCTCAACAGGCCGAAGCGAAAGCTGCCTGACCCTCCGTCGCTACCCGCCAGGCTCAGTCGACTGAGCGAGCGTCAACACAAGATGCCACGCATTCGACGATCGCCGTGAAGCTACCAGTGAAGCTGTGCCGCAGCTCTCGCGGCATGTCGTATGAGAAGTGGATCAGCCAGGATCCGTCGCCCAATAGCACAGCCTCCTGACGGTACTGATCAACCTGATCCTCATCAATTCCGAGAACTGCTGCGACTTCCTGGTTCGTTGGCTCGCGGTCCATCGGGGGTTTATCTCGTCGGGCTGGAAGACAACAAATACTCCTAATGGAATCAAATTGCCACTATCGCGTCATTGCCCCCATTGGCGGCACATGCATGGAGGACCCCATGAGCAACTACAACTGCGACTACGTTCGTCGCACCTACGATGTCCCTGCCGAGGTTGGGCGCCGCGTGATCGCCAACGGCGAGCCTGGCGTAATCATGGCCGATCGCGGGCATTACATCGGCGTCATCCTCGACAGCGACCCGAAGAAGCGCATCCGCAATTACCACCCCACCTGGGAAATGCAGTACGGCGAAATGGCTGAGAAGCTACCGCTTAAACGCTACCAGGTGCTGGTGGCTGGATGGGACTGGTGGGACATCACCAATCGAACCATCGTCGATGTCTTCGCCAGCACGCCATCGCAGGCCAAGTACAAGGCCTACGAGCGGTGCGAGTACCACGACATCGAGTGCATGTTCGGCTTCAAGGTCCGCAGGGCCTAACAAACAGTTAGGAAGCCCCCGATGGCAGCAAGTCACCGAAGCCCCAGATCGCAGTTCCAATCAAGACCAGTCCCACAGATATCTTCAGGAACACTTGAGTCTGAGGGAAATACTTTCTTTTTGTGCCGGTGAACGTATCGCCGACCCACCCACTTGGCTTGAAAACATCTGCCATATCCCTCGCCTTTAAATCAGCAAGGAATGAGAGGCCTGCCATCACGGCCCCGCCTCGAGCGATCCAGAGGCTTGGCTTGCCCAGTCCGTAACACAGGAAGACAGCTGCGACCGGGGCTATGACCGCCAAGGCCGCATAGATTAAAAACCTCCTTCTTGCCTTAAGGGCTGAGTGCTCATACGGGCACTGCACTTCGTCGGGCATAACCAGTCCGCCTCATCGCCATCAGATGAACATCAATATCCCAACTCGCCAAAACACGCCACCCCGGCGAGGGCGGCGCGCGGAGAATCCATGCAGATCCCTAAAGACGTTGAGGCTTTGACGGCCTCCGGCGCGCTGTTTGTCGCCAATCATTCAGGCGGGAAAGACTCCCAGGCCCAGCTGATCAAGCTTCTTGAGGTCATTCCTCCGGCACAGATCGTCGTCGTGCACGCCTCACTTGGTGGGCTGGAGTGGCCTGGCGCGCTGGAGCTGGCCCGCGATCAGGCCACCGCCGCCGGCTTGGCCTTCATCGTGGCCAAGGCCAGCAAGACTTTGTTCGACATGGTAGAGCGGCGCTTCGAAAATCGCCCTGAGGTGCCGAGCTGGCCATCGGCGAGCCATCGCCAGTGCACCAGCGACCTCAAGCGGGGCCCTATCCAGCGCGAGGTACGACGTTACGCGAAGGCAAATGGCTTCAAGGTGATCGTCAACTGCCTGGGCCTGCGTGCTCAGGAATCCCCCGGGAGAGCCAAGCGCCAGTCATTCAGCCGCATGGGCATTAGCAATAGCGTAAACACCTGGTTCGAGTGGTTGCCGGTGCACGATCTTTCGGCGGCCGAGGTGTTCGGCATCATCGGCTCGGCAGGGCAGAAGCCGCACTACGCCTACGCGCTCGGCAATGAGCGCCTCAGCTGCGTGTTTTGCATCATGGCCAGCAAGAACGACCTAGTGAATGGCGCGGCGAACAATCCGGCGCTGCTTGCTAAGTACGTCGCCCTGGAGGAGCGCACCGGATACACCATGCACATGAACCGCATCCCCTTGGTCGAGCTGGCCGCCTAAACCCTTCCTGATTCGAGAATCGCCTCCCAGCGAGGGTGGCGCCTGCAATGGAGATTGCCGTGAGCATCCCTGTGAATGCCCTGAAAGAAGATGAGCTTCTGCACTACGCCGCGCTCGACCCAGGCGCTGCAGCGGAGCTTGCACGACGTATCGCATATCAAGGTATGGACCCAAGCGCCAACGCCGAGAGCCTGCGCGAGGAAATTCGCACCCTGGAAAGCCAGCTCGAAGACGAATCGAACGATGCCGATGAGCTGCGCGACAACGCCGAGGACGCCTGCCGATGGATACGGCGCGCACTCGATACCGATGACCGCGAGCTTTCGGTTGAGCAACTGCTCCAGAAAGCCCTGGACTGCCTGGAGTGAGCCATGAGCACGTTCGCAGTTTTTGGCATGACCGCCGCCCAGGCGCTTGCCGACGCACGCAAGAGCACCAAAAACACGAAGCCCAGCGGGAAGCAAGGGGTGCCGCCAGTTGAGATCACTCTTGAAGAGTGGCTTGAAGCTGTTCAGCGCAACGCTGACGCCATCATGGCCGGAGTGAAGGTCAAGCAGCTAAGCGCCCTGTTCGACACCCCGCAGCACGCAAGGCAGTTCATCGAACTGGCCAAGAAGGCCGGCGCCTGCCGCGACCTCAAGATCCGCTGCAAAGCAGCCCTGCTCGACGAGAAGGGCAAGAAGATCCTCAGCCCCAAGACCAGGATGCCAGTTATCGGCTGGGCGGAATGGAATCCAGAAAACTACAAAGCCGCCTGACACGGAAATCAACATGACAACAGCTATCGACCTGTTCGCCGGCATGGGCGGATGGAGCACCGGCGCGCGCGCCGCGGGCGTCCACGTTCTCTGGGCGGCAAACCACTGGCCCGAAGCCGTGAAGTGGCATGCAGCCAATCACCAAGATACCGACCATGTATGCCAGGATCTGCACCAGGCCAACTGGGCGGCAGTGCCACGCACCGATATCGGCATCGCTTCCCCTTGCTGCCAAGGCCACGCAAAGGCCCGCGGCAAGAAGAACGGCAACCCTGAGCACGACGCATCGAGGTCCACGGCCTGGGCTGTGCCGTCAGCCGCCGAGGTGCTGCAGCAGGAAGCCTGGGTGATCGAGAACGTACCCGAGTTTGTGAACTGGCTGCTGTACCCTAGCTGGGTGGATGCGATGCAGAGGCTTGGGTACCAGGTAGCCCCACACATCGTGGACTGCGCCGACCTAGGCGTGCCGCAGCACCGAGTTCGCCTCTTCCTGATATGCACCAAGAGCAAGTCGCCGATCCAGCTTCAGTTGCAGCAGTGCGAGCACGTTCCGGCCAGCAGCTTCCTCGACTTCGACGCCGGGCGCTGGTCACAGATCGAGAAACCAGGCCGGGCACAGGCCACGCTCGACCGGGTGCGCAACGGCCGCCAGCGCTTCGGCGACCGGTTCATCATGCCCTACTACGGCAAAGGGTCCGGGCTGACCGGGCGCGACATGAACCGACCGATCGGAACCATAACCACCTTGGACCGATGGGCCTTGGTCGACGGCGACCGCATGCGGATGCTCAGCGCCAGCGAGGCCCTGGCCGCCATGTCTTTCCCGGCTGACACCCTCCGACCAGACAACCACCGGCTGACCATGCACATGGCAGGCAACGCAGTGCCGCCGCTGGCAGGGCAACGAGTGATTGAGGCGCTACTCATGGCTGGGTGATGGGAGGATTCAGTATTTAGAGAAGCGCTTGTAGGAAGGGCTTGTCTACCCCCTCTTTTCGGCGCTCAGCCAGCCATCTCCGACTTACGTCGACATCGATCTTAAGCGCTCTATGCCGGCAAAGATGTAGAACGGTTCCACCTATTTTGTATGGCCCGCACGCAGGGCAATCAACGGATCTCCCCCGGTGCTTAATAGTTTTTTCGCGGGCGACTTCCCTGCAAACATAACACCGCATATCAACCTCCTTTTTTTGATCGGCCAACTATAGCCGCGAGGTATACCCATGCCCACAGAAAACCGATCCAGCAACACCGAGATGGTCAGCGTGCCCCGTGAGCCAACGCCAAACATGTTGGCGGTAGGCCTTGAGGCTGATGGCCTGCTGCACAAGTGGTACGCAATGGTCAACGCTGCGCCAGCCCCGCATCCCCACGCCGAGCCGATAGCATGGATGGTTGGTACTGCCTTCTGGTGGACCAAAGAAGAGGCAGAGCGGGATGCGGCTGCGATGGGCCTGCCAGTGGTTACCCTGGGCCCATGCGCGGGCCTTGGCGATCATGAAAGGCTCCGAACGGAGCTTGTAGAGTCGGACCTCGCCTTTGTCAGAGCTGCCACTGAAGCTGAACAGCTGCGCGCCCAGCTGGCCGAGCGGGATGCGCTGCTGCGAGAACTGGCAGACGCGCCGCCAGCCGCTATGGAGTTCAGATTGCAGCAAAAGGTGAGGGCCGCCCTATCCGCCAGCGCAGAGCCGAGCGCGCCAGTTCTCAAGCGGCACCATGACGTGACGATGTTTCAGCGCGGAGAAGCGAAACCGTGAAGACGCATTTCGCACCATTCACCGACCTGGAAGACGTTGACCAAGCGCACTGCGGCACCTGGCTAGGGGAGTCCTCCGAGCTGTCAGCCGACTGGGCCCTGGTCGATTGCCGACTCTGCACGAAGCGCCGAGAAAGGGTCATCGCAGCTGCAGCGGATGAAGAGCGCTTCATCGTCGAACAGATGGGCGACATGGCGGCCTTCATGCGCGCGGAAAGCTCCGCCCCGCAAGAGAACATCTGTACTCCTAAGCTGTAACCCCTCTCCCCTCTATTCACTGCCGCGATATGGCGGCCAAGGAATCCCCGTGCGCGAAGAAAAAGTCGTGATGTATGAATCACCCGAGGCTGCCAGCCTCCAGACCGTGATCGGCTGGGTTGATGCTACCGGCAGGTTCTGGGGCAAGGATGAGCACATGGCCCGCTACTGCGGGTCGACTCACCGCCAGTGCGCAAAAAACCCAGCGCACCCCATCCATGCCACCAACGGCTGGTGTCAGGATTGCCACGCAGAGAGCCGGGCAGCAAAGTTCGAAGCCATGCCAAAGCGTGTATGGGGCGGCGAGGCAATCACCGAATACGACGGCGACCGGTACTTCTTCGACGAGGAAGACCTGCGGGACTACCTGCTCGATCATGAGCTCGACCCGCGCGACCTGAAGCTGGTCTTCTGCACCCCGAACTACCCCAGCGAGATCGATCCCGCCGACCACTTTTGCGACGACCTGCCGGAAGACGGAGAGATCAACGACGACCAGCTGCTCGCGGCATTCGAATTACTCAACGAGATGATTCGCAAGTGCCCGCCATTGTCCTGGTCGCCGGGCTATGAGGCGGTTGAGCTGCCTCAGGCATTCCTGGATATGGTCGCGCATGAACGCTTGGAGGCCCAGGCATGATCCGCCTCGCCCTCTGCCTCCTGCTGCTGGCCACCGGCGCCAGCGCAACCGAGAACGTCATCGACGTACAGCACGACAGCCAGCGCGGCGTCACCTGCTACCTGCTCAACGGGGTCGGCATCAGCTGCATCCCCGACAGCCAGCTGAATTCGCCCACCACCACCGAAAGCCAGAAATCACGGGCTTCTGCGCCTACTTCCATGTGGGAAAACGAGCAATTGCCCACCACCCCTACACCCGCACTGGCGCCTGGGCGCTGGATTGATGAGAGGTATCAGCTGTGAGCAAGAAGATGCGTGAGCAGTTCGAGTCGTGGCATCTCGACCGTTACTGCGGGGGTGTTGAGCGCCTGAGGAGGTGCGTGAATGCCGAAGATGTTTACTACTACGCCTACACCCAAACGAGATGGGTGTCCTGGCAGGCCTCCCGCGAGGCCATGGTCATCCAAATGCCTGACATGAAGAGCGAGCAGTACTGGGAGCAGTTCGAAGATGTAGAAGGTGAGTCATTCATCTTCCCGAAGTACCTCGGCCACCTCGATGCTGCGATCAAGGCTCAAGGCCTGAAGGTACTGTCATGACCGACCTGATCGAAGTGAAGACGGCCGACCTGGCCGGCGAGCAACTGGCCTGGGCGGTGGGCAAGGCGGAAGGCCTAGACGTGCTCCTCGCCCCGCCAATCTACGGCAACTCGTGGCGGGTGTTCGTCCGCTACACCGGCGAGGTCACTATTCGCGAGGTGCGCTACAACCCTTGGGAAGACTGGGCGGTGGGCGGCCCGCTCATGCAGAAGCACAACGTCAGCCTCCATTGTCCGCAGCCAGATTGGCACTACTGGGCAGCCTGGATAATCGATAACGGCAAGGACGTCGCCCAGGGCGCGGATCTGCCCTTGCCGGCAGCGTGCCGGGCCATAGTCGCCCACAAGCTCGGCGATACGGTCCAAGTGCCGAAGGAGCTGATGGCAAGTCGTCCAAATCAACTGGTGTAGTGGATGTCCCAGTAGAAATAGGCGAGCGCATACAGGAGGCCCAGTGCTACTGAGGCCACAAAAACAGCAAGCGCCAATCCAAAAGTCCAGATGTAGGGATGATGCTCCGCTTTTGTGCCGGCCAAAGCCTTGGAGAACGCCTGTACAACGCCGTACAACACTCCAATCGAAAGAAGTACACAGATAATCGCAGAAACGCTTTTGAAGCCAATTTCGACCACGCCTGCACTTTCAAAGCCGCCGAACCGGGACATTCCCGCCAGCGAGACGCCAGTAAGCGTAGCAATAGAGCTTGCGATGCTCAAAGCCTCGGACCACTTCACATTTACAACCCTTTGAAGTCAAAGCGTTATTTTCTCACACTTCATCCATTTTCCCGAGTTTTCGCCCGCCCACATGCGCGGGCATGGAGAACCTATGTCTGAACCCAAAACGATGTGCATCTACCACGGCAACTGTGCTGACGGCTTCGGTGCCGCCTGGGTTGTCCGCAAGGCTCTGGGCGACCAGGTCGAGTTTGTCGCCGGCGTGTACGGCCTAGAGCCGCCTGACGTTGAAGGCAAGGACGTCATCATCGTGGACTTCAGCTACAAGTACGAAGTCATGGCGAGGATGAGCTGGAAGGCTCACAGCATCATCATCCTAGATCATCACAAGTCGGCGGCCGAGGACTTGGGCAAGTTCCCGCCCTTCCACGCAGGCGTTCGGCTCGATGGCCGGCACGCCGACGGCACGGTCGCACTGGGCTGGGAAAGCGCACACGCTTTCATGAACTCTCAGAACTCACCTGCGATAGCCTGCTGCTTCGATATGAACCGGAGCGGCGCCATGCTCGCCTGGGACCACTTCTTCCCCGGGCAGGAGCCGCCAATGCTACTGCGCCACATCGAGGACCGGGATCTGTGGCTGTTCCAGCTGGATGGCACGCGCGAGATTCAGGCCAACCTCTTCAGCTACCCCTACGACTTCGAAGTCTGGGACACGCTGATGGCGACTGATGTGCAGTCCCTGCGCTCGGACGGCGCCGCGATTGAGCGAAAGCACCAGAAGGACGTTGCCGAACTGGTGGCCGTGACCAAGCGCCGCCTGGTCATCGGCGGTCACGATGTGCCGGTGGCCAGCCTGCCATACACGCTCACGAGCGATGCGGGTCACCTCATGGCCCAAGGCGAACCATTCGCCGCCTGCTACTGGGACACCCCTGAGGGCCGCGTATTCAGCCTGCGCAGCACCGACGATGGCATGGATGTGTCGGAGATCGCCAAGCAATACGGCGGTGGTGGCCACCGCAACGCTTCCGGCTTCCGCGTGCCGTTCGGCCACGAACTGACCAAGTAACTCACCTCTTCAACTCAAGGCCGGCGGCAATGGCTGCCGGTCGAGGATCACCTATGTCCGCAATAAACCGTTTCCACGAAGTAGCCAACGATGCCCTGGAGCAGATCAGCGACCACCTGGTGCCAGGAGCCAAGCTCACCTTGGCGATCTACGTACCAGGCGAACCTGAGCAAGACATCGTCCTGATGGGCCCGGGTGTTGCTGCTGATGAGGTAGTGAACGCACTGCGCCGGCGTGCCGCCCTGAGCCTTGATGGCGACAACGCCTACAAGCGCGGGGTATGCGATGTTGCCGTAGGGGCAATGGCGGCCGGGAGACAGAACAATAACCAGCCGCCCGAGGGGCACTGGGGCCAGCGGTTTTGGGATATCGGCCGGGCCGAGGGAGCGCTGCAGGAAGAACTGATTCATGCACTCCGCCTGGCCCGGAAAGAACTGGACGCCTGCCAGCGGGTGATCCACTACGCCGGCGGATTCGATCCGGCCTACGTCAATGATGCCCAGGCGGCACTTAAAGTCGCCGACGCGGTGCTCGAGAAAATCCCCGCCTGACCACCAACCTGCCGCCACCGGCGGCGTGGAGTCCATAATGAAGAAAGAACTGATCAAGATCAGCGAATTCCAGCGGCGTAAATGGGGGGAGAACGGTACGCCGCTTTGTTCCCAGGCTATCCGCAATCATCTGCGCAACCGCAAGATCCCTGGCGAGCGCGTAGGCAACATTTGGTACGTGGACTGGGCTGCATATCAGCGTATCACCGGCAACAGTTTGGTAGACATGGTGCTGAAAGGAGCGGCGTGATGGTTCCGCGACCAAGGAACAAGGCCAACAAAGGCCTACCCATGAATCTTTACTTTGACGCTCGGAGGGGCACGTATCGATATCGGCGCCCCACTGACGGAAAGTGGTTCCAATTTGGTACTGACAGGGGGCGGGCTATCGATGCCGCCGCCCAGCTCAACACTACGTTTCTTCGGGGTGGCGATCTGGTGGCGGAAGTCCTCGGTGAAACCACCGTAACCCTCGGAGAGTTCCTGGCCAGCTACGAAAAGGATGTTCTCCCTCCCCGCGAATTAGCAAAAGCCACCCTCGACTTGTATGCAGTCCGGTTCAAGCAGATTCGTGCGGAGCTGGCAGAGCGCCCCATTGACCAGATAACAATCAGAATGATCGCTGAGTTCCTGGAGCCACTTACGCCAAGAGCGAGTAACCAGGCGCGAGCGATCCTGATTGATCTGTTCAACCATGCTGCAGCCAAGGGACTTTGCCCAGACAACCCCGCTTCAAACACGATCCCCAAGCTCGAAAAGAAACAGCGCAAGAGACACACGGTGGAAGGCTTGAAGGCCATTCGAGAGCAGTGTCCCGCCTGGCTGAAGAACGCGATCGATCTTGCACTGATCACTGCACAGCGACGAGGCGACATCCTCGACATGAAATTCGAAGATGTACAGGATGGTTACCTGTATGTAGTGCAGAACAAAACGGAGAAGGCCTCAGATGCCGGTTGGCTGAAGATCAAAGTGACCGCCCAACTGGGTGAAGTCTTGAGCCGGTGTCGCGACGACATCCTGTCTCCGTATTTGATACACCGTCGCCCGGAGCGTAAGAAGAAAAGAGAAGGGAAAGATCACTGGACGAAGATCGATGAAAGGTTTTTGACGAGAGCATTCAAAGATGCTCGTGATGCCGCTGGCTGTTATCGCGACCTCAAAGAGGAAGAGATGCCAGGGTTTCATGAAGTGCGCGCCCTTTCCCTCCACTTGTACAAACGAGCTGGGAAAGACGGGCAAAAGATCGCCGGTCATGCTACCGAAGGGATGACCAAAAACTATCAAAAGGGGCATCAGGACGTGGTGTGGTCGGAGGTCGAAGCTGACCTCGATATCGGCGAAATCGCCGGATAGTTTTGCGCGAGTTTTGCGCATGTTTTGCGCAGGCACAAAAAAGCCGGTTTAGCTAACCGGCTTAACTGTCTGATTTTACTCAGGAATAATGGTCGGGACGGAGTGATTCGAACACTCGACCCCTTGCACCCCATGCAAGTGCGCTACCGGGCTGCGCTACGCCCCGACTGGGCTTGAAGCATGTTCTCAATCTTGCCGAGAACGTTGAAGAATGTACCCTAACCCCCTGATAAATGAAAGCTTTTTCTCAAAAAAAATTCCACTCATCAGAAACCCAGCTCACTTCTTCAAAACCACCAACACATCCTCCAACTCAACAATCATCTGCCGAATCAGCTGCTTGTACTGGCTAGATTCATCCTTAGCCTCATCACTGGAAAGCCTCAATCGAGCCCCGCCAATGGTGAACCCTTGGTCATAAAGCAGCGCACGAATCTGGCGGATCATCAGCACATCCTGCCGCTGGTAATACCGCCGGTTCCCCCGCCGCTTCACAGGGTTAAGCTGGTCGAACTCCTGCTCCCAATACCGCAGCACGTGTGGCTTTACAGCACACAACTCACTTACTTCACCAATGGTGAAGTAGCGTTTGCCCGGTATGGGGGGCAGTTCGTCGTTATGGCTTGGTTCCAGCATAGGCCTCAACCCGGGCCTTCAACTTCTGCCCTGGACGAAAGGTGACGACGCGCCGTGCAGTGATCGGGATCTCTTCCCCTGTCTTGGGGTTGCGGCCCGGCCGCTGGCGTTTGTCGCGAAGGTCGAAGTTGCCGAAACCGGACAGCTTGACCTGCTCGTTCTCTTCAAGTGCGTGCCGAATTTCTTCGAAAAACAGCTCGACCAGCTCCTTGGCCTCACGCTTGTTAAGCCCCAGCTCCTCGTACAGCCTTTCGGCCATCTCAGCTTTCGTCAGAGCACCCATGCCGTTATTTCCTTAACGTGGTGTTCAACCTTTGTTCGAGCGAGGTGAGGATGTTTTGCAGGGTAGTGTTCACCTCATCGTCGTTAAGAGTGCGCGATGGATGCTGCCAGGTCAAGCCAACGGCAAGGCTTTTTCTATCAGGATCAATGCCTTTACCTTGGTAGACATCAAACAGCCTGAGGTCTGTGAGCCATTCGCCTGCATTGTCACGAATTAATTCAAGCACCGCGCTAGAAGCTACATCACGTCCTGCAATCAAAGCCAGGTCACGACGGGTTTCCGGGAACTTGGACAGCTCGCTGAATTTCGGCAGGCGGCCTTCGACCACGTCGCCCAGCACCAGCTCGAACAGGAACACCGGGCGGTCCAGGCCCAGGGCCTTGGCCAGCTCTGGATGGATGGCGCCGAGGTAGCCGACCAGTTTGCCGTCGCGCTCGATGGCGGCGGTCTGGCCTGGGTGCAGGGCTGGGTGTTTGCCGGCGCTGAAGGTGAAGTCGCTCAGGGCGCCGGAGTAGCCCAGCAGGGCTTCAACGTCGGCTTTGACGTCGAAGAAGTCGACGCCGTCGCGGCCGTTAGCCCAGCCTTCTGGTAGGCGGCTGCCGGTGATAACGCCAGCAATCATTGGCTGCTGCTGCAGGTCACCCAGTTGGCCGACGAAGCGCAGGCCGCTTTCGAACAGGCGCACGCGGTCTTGCTGGCGGTTCAGGTTGTGCTGCAGTGCCTTGACCAGGCCCGGCCACAGCGAGGCGCGCATGGCGGCCATGTCGCTAGAGATAGGGTTGGCCAGCAACAGCGGCTCTACGCCCGGGCTGAACAGTTCGAACAGTTTTGGGTCGATGAAGCTGTAGGTGATGGCTTCCTGGTAGCCGCGGGCAACCAGCAGGCGGCGCAGGGTTGGCAGGTCACCGCGGGTTTCCGGCTTGCCCTGTGGGGCCAGACGGGCTTGCGGGTAGCGAACCGGCAGGTTGTTGTAGCCGTACAGGCGGGCCAGCTCTTCGATCAGGTCCACTTCCAGGCTGATGTCGAAGCGGTGGCTTGGGACGGTTACGGTCCACTGCCCTTCCCCATCACGGGTCGTGGTCAGCTCCAGGGCGTTGAGCAGTTGCTCTACCTGGGCTGGGTCCATCTGCATGCCGAGCATCTGGGTGATGCGTTCGTCACGCAGGGTGACCGGGGCCACGTTCGGCAGGTGCTGTTCGCTGACGGCTTCAACCACCGGGCCGGCTTCGCCGCCGACGATGTCCAGCAGCAGCTGGGTGGCGCGCTCGATGGCTTCGCGGGCCAGCTGCGAGTCGACGCCGCGCTCGTAGCGGTGCGAGGCATCGGTGTGCAGGCCGTAGGAACGGGCTTTACCGGCAACGGAAATCGGCTCGAAGAAGGCGCTTTCCAGGAACAGGTCGCGGGTTTTTTCGGTGTTCACACCGCTGTGCTCGCCACCCATGACGCCGGCGATGGCCAGGGCGCGGGTGTGGTCGGCGATGACCAGGGTGTCGGCGCGCAGGGCAACTTCCTGGCCGTCGAGCAGGACGAGTTTTTCGCCCTCTTCAGCCATGCGTACGCGGATGCCGCCGTTGATTTCTGCCAGGTCGAAGGCGTGCATCGGCTGGCCGAGTTCGAGCATCACGTAGTTGGTGATGTCGACGGCGGCGTCGATGCTGCGCACGTCGCTGCGGCGCAGTCGTTCGACCATCCACAGTGGGGTCGGCTTGCTGAGGTCGACGTTACGGATAACGCGGCCCAGGTAGCGTGGGCAGGCCGCCGGGGCGCTGACTTCGACCGGGCGCACTTCGTCGTGGGCAGGCGCTACGGCAGGCACCACCGGGCGGGTGACCGGGGTGTCGTACAGGGCGCTGACGTCACGGGCCAGGCCGGCGATGGACAGGCAATCACCACGGTTCGGCGTGAGGCCGATTTCGATGCTGGCGTCGTCCAGGCTCAGGTAGGTGCGAATGTTTTCGCCAACCGGGGCGTCAGCCGCCAGTTCCAGCAGGCCGTCGTTCTCTTCGCTGATTTCCAGCTCGGCCGCCGAGCACAGCATGCCGAAGGACTCGACGCCGCGCAGCTTGGCCTTTTTGATCTTGAAGTCGCCAGACAGCTCGGCACCGATCATGGCGAACGGGATCTTGATGCCTGGGCGGGCGTTAGGGGCGCCGCACACGACCTGGAAGGTTTCCTGGCCGTTGGTCACCTGGCACACGCGCAGTTTATCGGCGTCCGGGTGTTGTTCGGTGGCGAGGATTTCGCCCACGACAATGCCGCTGAACTGGCCGGCAGCGGGGGTAACGCTGTCGACTTCGAGGCCGGCCATGGACAGGCGGGCGACCAGTTCGTCACGGGAGACTTGCGGGTTTACCCAACCGCGCAGCCACTGTTCACTGAATTTCATGCTGTTCTCCTAGAATGTGCGTCGATTGGGCCTAGCGGAATTGGGCAAGGAACCGCAGGTCGTTATCGAAGAACAGACGCAAATCGTTGACGCCATAGCGCAGCATGGCCAGGCGCTCGGCGCCCATGCCGAAGGCGAAGCCCTGGAACTCTTCAGGGTCGATGCCGGACATGCCCAGCACGCTTGGGTGCACCATGCCGCAGCCCATCACTTCCAGCCAGCCGGTCTGCTTGCACACGCGGCAGCCGTTGCCGGAACACATCACGCACTGGATGTCGACTTCGGCGGACGGCTCGGTGAAGGGGAAGAACGATGGGCGGAAACGCACCGCCAGTTCTTTTTCGAAGAATACGCGCAGGAATTCTTCGATGGTGCCCTTGAGGTCGGCGAAGTTGATATCGCGATCGATCAGCAGGCCTTCGACCTGGTGGAACATCGGCGAGTGGGTGATATCCGAGTCGCAGCGGTATACGCGGCCTGGGCAGACAATGCGGATAGGCGGCTGGGTGGACTCCATGGTCCGAACCTGCACCGGCGAGGTGTGGGTACGCAGCAGCATGTTGGCATTGAAGTAGAAGGTGTCGTGCATCGCCCGGGCCGGGTGGTGGCCGGGGATGTTGAGCGCTTCGAAGTTGTGGTAGTCGTCTTCGACCTCTGGGCCTTCGGCAATGCCGTAGCCGATGTGGGTGAAGAACTGCTCGATGCGCTCGAGTGTACGGGTGATCGGGTGCAAGCCACCGGTGGCCTGGCCGCGGCCTGGCAGGGTGACGTCAATGCATTCGGCAGCCAGGCGAGCGCTGAGCTCGGCTTCTTCAAAGGCGGCCTTGCGGGCATTGAGCACAACGGTGACGCGCTCTTTGGCGTCGTTGATCAGCGCGCCGACTTTCGGCCGCTCTTCGGCTGGCAGGTTGCCCAGGGTCTTCATCACCTGGGTCAGCTCGCCCTTCTTGCCGAGATAATTAACCCGGATCTGTTCCAGGGCATTGATGTCTTCAGCGCGCTCCACGGCCTCTAGGGCTTGGGAGACCAGCGCATCCAGGTTTTCCATGTACAGACTCCAGATACGAAAATAGGGGAAGAGCTTTGAAGGCTCTTCCCCTATCGATGACGTTCAATGCCCGACGGCGCTAGCGCCGCCGGGTGATTGTCGCGGGTACTTAAGCCAGAACGGCTTTAGCTTTCTCGACAATCGCAGCAAACGCCGCTTTTTCGTTCACTGCCAGATCGGCCAGAACCTTACGGTCGATTTCGATCGAAGCCTTTTTCAGGCCAGCAATCAGACGGCTGTAGGACAGACCGTTGTTGCGAGCACCGGCGTTGATACGAGCGATCCACAGTGCGCGGAACTGACGCTTCTTCTGGCGACGGTCGCGGTAGGCGTATTGGCCTGCCTTGATGACCGCTTGCTTGGCTACGCGGAATACGCGCGAGCGTGCACCGTAGTAACCTTTAGCCAGTTTCAGAATTTTCTTGTGACGCTTACGAGCGATGACGCCACGCTTAACACGAGCCATGAGTAACTTCCTCTATCTTAACCAGAATTAACGAACGCGCAGCATGCGCTCGACTTTTGCCACGTCAGACGGGTGCAGCAAGCTGGCACCGCGCAGTTGACGCTTACGCTTGGTCGACATTTTGGTCAGGATGTGGCTCTTGAAAGCGTGCTTGTGCTTGAAGCCCGAAGCTGTCTTCAGGAAGCGCTTCGCAGCACCGCTCTTGGTTTTCATTTTTGGCATGTTGAACTCCGCATTCGAAAAAAATTACACAATAATCATCAGGCCTGCCGTGCCCGGGAGATTACTTCTTCTTTTTGGGGGCGATGACCATCATAAGCTGGCGTCCTTCCATCTTCGGATGCTGCTCAACGGTGCCGTATTCAAGCAGGTCAGCTTCAACCCGCTTCAACAGCTCCATGCCCAGCTCCTGGTGGGCCATCTCACGACCACGGAATCTCAGAGAGATCTTGGCCTTGTCCCCATCGGTAAGGAAACGTACCAGGTTGCGTAGTTTTACCTGGTAATCCCCATCCTCCGTCCCTGGACGAAACTTGATTTCTTTGATCTGGATCTGCTTCTGGTTTTTCTTGGCTTCGTTGGCCTGCTTCTTCTTTTCGAAGAGGTGCTTGCCGTAGTCCATGACCTTGCAGACAGGCGGTACCGCGTCTGCAGAGATTTCTACCAGGTCCAGCTTCGCTTCATCAGCGATACGCAGCGCTTCATCAATCGAGACGATGCCAACCTGCTCGCCGTCTGCGCCAATTAACCGAACCTCGCGGGCCGAGATATTCTCGTTGATCGGGGCCTTCGGTACAGCACGCTTATCGTTTCTCATTTCACGCTTAATAGTCATTACTCCGATTCTTGGCGACCACGCCGGGAAACCGTTTGTGTCAGAAGCTCAGCGAATTGGGCGACGGGCATGGAGCCCAGGTCTGCGCCTTCGCGAGTACGCACTGCAACGGTCTGCGTTTCGACTTCGCGATCCCCTATAACCAAAAGGTACGGGACCTTGAGCAAAGTATGCTCGCGGATTTTAAAGCCGATCTTCTCATTTCTCAAGTCCGACTTGGCACGGAAACCGCTACCGTTCAGAGATTTCTCAACCTCGAGGGCGAAATCGGCCTGTTTGTCGGTGATATTCATGATCACCGCCTGGGTCGGTGCCAGCCACGCCGGGAACACGCCAGCGTAGTGCTCGATCAGCATGCCGATGAAGCGCTCGAACGAACCGAGGATGGCACGGTGCAGCATGACCGGGCGAACACGGCTGTTGTCTTCGGCGATGTAGCTGGCGTCCAGACGCTCTGGCAGGTTCGGGTCGTACTGCAGGGTACCACACTGCCAGTTACGGCCGAGGCAGTCGCGCAGGGTAAACTCGATTTTCGGGCCGTAGAAGGCGCCCTCGCCTGGCTGGTACTCCCACTCAAGGCCCGATTCGTTCAGGGCGTCGGCCAGTGCGCTTTCGGCACGGTCCCACAGCTCTTCGGAACCAACACGCTTGGCCGGACGAGTGGACAGCTTCATGGCGATGTCGCTGAAGCCGAAGTCCTTGTACACGTCCAGGGTCAGCTTGATGAAGTCGGCGGCTTCTTTCTTCACCTGTTCTTCGGTGCAGAAGATGTGCGCGTCATCCTGTACGAAGCCACGCACACGCATGATGCCATGCAGGGCGCCGGACGGCTCGTTACGGTGGCAGGCACCGAACTCGGCCAGGCGCAGCGGCAGGTCGCGGTAGCTTTTCAGCCCCTGGTTGAACACCTGCACGTGGCACGGGCAGTTCATCGGTTTTACCGCATAGTCACGGCTTTCCGACGAAGTGGTGAACATGTTCTCGGCGTAGTTGGACCAGTGGCCGGAACGCTCCCAGAGAATGCGGTCGACAACCTGCGGGGTCTTGATTTCCAGGTAGCCGTTGGCGCGTTGAACCTGACGCATGTACTGCTCGAGTACCTGGTACACGGTCCAGCCGTTGGCGTGCCAGAACACCATGCCCGGGGCTTCTTCCTGCAGGTGGAACAGGTCGAGCTGCTTGCCGATCTTGCGGTGGTCGCGTTTTTCGGCTTCTTCGATGCGCTGAACGTAGGCAGCCAGCTGCTTCTTGTCGGCCCAGGCGGTGCCGTACACGCGCTGCAGCTGCTCGTTCTTGGCATCACCGCGCCAGTAGGCACCGGACAGCTTGGTCAGCTTGAATGCCTTGAGGAAGCGGGTGTTCGGCACGTGCGGGCCGCGGCACATGTCGACGTATTCTTCGTGGTAGTACAGGCCCATGGCCTGCTCATCCGGCATGTCTTCGACCAGGCGCAGCTTGTAGTCTTCGCCACGGGCCTTGAACACGTCGATGACTTCGGCGCGCGGGGTCACTTTCTTGACCACGTCGTAGTCTTTCTCGATCAGCTCCATCATGCGCTTTTCGATGGCGGCCATGTCTTCAGGGGTGAAGGGGCGCTCGTAGGCGATGTCGTAATAGAAGCCTTCGTCGATAACCGGGCCGATCACCATCTTGGCGGTCGGGTACAGCTGCTTCACCGCGTGGCCGACCAGGTGGGCGCACGAGTGACGGATGATCTCCAGTCCCTCTTCATCTTTAGGGGTGATGATCTGCAGGGTGGCGTCGTGACTGATCAGGTCGCAAGCATCGACCAGTTTGCCGTCGACCTTGCCGGCGACGGTGGCCTTGGCCAGGCCGGCGCCGATGGAAGCGGCAACGTCGGCTACGGATACGGCGTGATCAAACGAACGTTGACTGCCATCGGGAAGAGTAATAGTGGGCATGGCGCCTCCTCTCCTAGTGGTGACCCCTACCAAAGGTCACGTGGGTTGGGATGAGCCAGTACAAGATCCGACCTGCCCTCCTTTATAAGGAAGCCTGCCTCACAGTGGCAGAAGCCTTTCGGCTTGCAAGGGACGAACCAGAGTGACTGGAAAGAAAAAAGATAGCTGCAGCCGGCACAGCGCGACCACAAGCCGAGCATGCTAGCACGCGGGTTGCGCCCCAGGCAGAAATATTTGGAAATTGCACCGCAGCGGTGAACTAACGCGGAAAAATACCGCTCAGACTTTGGGAAGCAACCTACTCTTGATGAGACCTTAACCCAAGGAGTAACTGGTTATGCGAGTTCCGTCTCTTCTGGCCCTGGCGGCCGCTGGCGCCCTGCTGCTGCCCGTGGCTGCGAACGCCGGCAACTTCCCAGCCGGGAAGGAGGCCGCCTACACCGCCCAGTGCACGCAAGTGGCCGGCAGCCAGGGCGTTGACGCTGCCACCGCGAAAAAACACTGCGACTGCGGCGCACAAGCGATCAAAAAGAATTTTACCGACGCCGAGATTGCCGACCTGGACAGCAAGGATGGCGTTGACGCCAAGCTGATGCAGAAGGCCCAGACCGTGGTACAACAGGCCTGCGCACCGAAGCGCTGAAACCTTAAAGCCGGTGGTGGCTGACGATTATTTTGCGCTGGATCAACATCCGGTGAAGGTAAAAGGCGCTAGTTCCGCAGAATTAGACTATGATGTCATCTGTGCCAGACAGCTCAGGCGTCTAGGCACTTCGAAAAATTTCAAGTTTCTGGAGATTCATCCCATGTCCAATCGCCAAACCGGCACCGTCAAATGGTTCAATGATGAGAAAGGCTTCGGCTTCATCACCCCACAAGGCGGCGGCGACGACCTGTTCGTTCACTTCAAGGCCATCGAATCCGACGGCTTCAAGAGCCTGAAAGAAGGTCAGCAAGTTTCCTTCGTCGCCGAGCGCGGTCAGAAGGGCATGCAGGCTGCACAGGTTCGTCCGGAGTAATTCGGAAGCTGTGAAAAAACCCGCCCTTGTGGCGGGTTTTTTTATGGGCGCTTACCAGGCGGTATACGCCGCTCTTTGCGGCCCTTTCGCGGCACGAGGCCGCTGCTACAGGGACCGCATGGGCCTTTGGAGCTGCATCAACCGCAGTTGACGCGGGTTACCTTGCCTTGCTCGTCCACGTTCAGGTTCAGGCGGTCGGAGCGGTATTCCAGGGTTACTACATCGTGCGGTTTGAGGATGCGTGCTGTCTGCGAGCCACTGGCCTTGCGCGCCTGCTCCAGCAGCTCGGCGCTGCCTGGTTTGCCAATGGCAAAATCGGCGCCGCTGGCTTCGCAGCGGCCATCGTTGCCAGCCGATGCGGCCGGCGCATCGCCACCAGCGTTGCCACCTGTGCTGCAACCAGCCAGGACAGCAGCCACCGCCAGGGTTGCCAGGTAAGCACGGGTACGGAACATGAAGCCTCCTAAATGGGTCCGGGAACTGTCTGTTCCGACAGCTCCGCTCAGTATTCGTTGCAAAACCGGTCAAGTCTGCCTGAACTCTAGCACCGAGGCGAAAAGCAATCGTGACCGGATTTTGCACAACCCCCTGCGTTTGCCATATGCTTAGCGCGCACGGTCACTGGCGCAAAGCCATGATTTGCTGCAAGAAGTGGAGCGCATCCCGCCTCCATCGAGCACCAGGGTCAGGTGTTCCCCCTTCGTTCCGGGCCCCCAGCGAGAGCTTTTCATGAGTACCCACAGCATCGATGCCGACATCAAGGTCAAATGGGCCGAGGGCCAGAGCGCGTACAGCCCTGGCACACCGGAAGAATTGCTGTTGATCGCCATCGACCTGTTGGTACGGGACAACGGCGCCGAGGCGGCACGCAGCTTCATCGACCAGGTGTTCGAGCGCTACGCGCCGCACGCGGCTATTCCAATCGCGCCAGACGTGCGCTGAGCAGGTCGAACAGCCCCTGGGCATCGCCCTGCTCCACCCACAGCGCATTCGCCGGCTGCTTGAGTACGCCGTACCAGTCGGCAATGGTCTGGCCGAAGGTCGGGCCTTCACGGCTGTCGATGCTCATATGGATGCGTCGGCCGCTGAACAGCTCTGGCTTTAACAGGTAGGCAATGACGCTGGCGTCATGCACCGGCCCCCCGGGCATGCCGTACAGGTCCATGTCGTGGGTGATGTAGGCATTGAGGATATCGACCACGCGCTTGCTGGCCTGATTGTTCACGGCTGCCAGTTGTTTCAGGCGGGCGTCGCTGGTCAGCAGCTTGTGGGTGACGTCCAGCGGCAGGTAGGTGAGTGGTACACCGCTGGCCAGCACCACTTCGGCGGCGTGCGGGTCTGCGTAGAGGTTGAATTCTGCTGCCGGGGTGATGTTGCCGCCATTGAAGTGGGCGCCGCCCATGACCACCACCTCCTTGATGCCCTGGGCGATGTCCGGGCGCTGGATCAATGCCAGGGCCAGATTGGTCTGCGGGCCGAGCATGGCCACGGTGATGCTGTGCGGTTTGGCTGCGCCGAGGGTATCGACCAGGTATTGCACGGCATTACCCTGGGCCAGGGCCGCTTTCGGCTCGTGCACCTGCACACCGGTAAGGCCTTCTTCGCCATGAACGTCGGCGGCGTAGATGGGTGTGCGCACCAGTGGGCGGCCGGCGCCGGCATACACAGGAATGTCTTCGCGGCCCGCCCATTCGCGGGCCAGGCGGGCGTTGCGCGAGGTTTTATCCAGGCGCACGTTGCCGGCCACGGTGGTGATGGCACGGATATTGAGCTCGTCAGGCGAGGCCATGGCCAGGAACAGCGCGACCACGTCGTCGGCGCCGGGGTCGGTGTCGATGATCAAGTCGATGGGGGCCGCCTGGAGGGTGGTGGCTGTGGCCATGAAGGCGATTCCTTGTAGCAGGGGTTTGAGCATAGGGGCACTCCTGTTGCCTGGGTAGAGGGTTCCGGGGCCGCGCTGCGGCCCAATCGCCGGCAAGCCAGCTCCCACAGGTACAGCGCGACATCCCTGTGGGAGCTGGCTTGCCGGCGATCGGGGGCAAAGCCCCCGCCTTCAGAAAGTGACGCCGGAGATGAGGGCGATGTTGCTGTAGGGCTGGCACTCACCGGTACGCACCACCGCGCGGGCACTGCGCGACAGCACCTTGAAATCTTCATGGCTCAGCCATTCGCGCTTGCCCAGCTTACCCTTCAACCGCTCGATCTCTACCAGCGCCGGCGGCACCACTTTCTGCATTTCTTCAGCCAGCACATGCCGCTCTACCTGCAACTCGCTCAGCACTACCCGCAACACACTGGCGAAATCCGGCAGACCGGGCGTGATGGCAAGGTCGATCATTTCCACGCCAGGCGGCACCGGCAGCCCGGCATCGCCGATCACCAGGATATCGCCATGCCCCATGCCGGCAATGACCCGCGACAGGGCAACGTTCAGCAAGGGGGTTTTCTTCATGGTGTCAGCTCCGCCAGGTAGGGAATGGACGGCTGGGCACCGGCACGGGTAACCGACAAGGCGGCGGCACGCTGGCCAAAGGCAATGGCCTCGCCCTCCTCCAGCCCCCGAACCAGCCCCGCAGCGAAGCCGCCAATGAAAGTATCGCCAGCAGCAGTGGTGTCCAGCGGTTGCACCACAGGCGCCGGGAAATGCTGGTGGCCCTTGGCAGTCACCAGCAAAGCCCCTTGCGCGCCCAAGGTGATGATCACTTTGCCCGCCCCCAGCTGCAGCAAGCGCTCACCGGCGCGCCGGGCGCTGTCCTGGTCGGTCACCGGCACCCCGGTCAGGGCTTCGGCCTCGCTTTCGTTAGGAGTGAGGTAATCGATGCGCGCAAACCAGTCCGCCGGTAAGGGGCCGGTGGCCGGCGCCGGGTTCAGGATCACCTGTTTGCCCAGTTCATGCGCCCTCGTCAGGGTCCAGGCCACGGTGTCGGCCGGTACTTCCAGCTGGCAGATGACCACCTCGGCCGCCTGCAGCAACGCATCAAAGCGCTGTACCGACTGCGGCGTCAGCAGGCCGTTGCCGCCAGGAATGATGACGATGCAGTTCTGGCTGGCAGCATCCACGGTAATCAGTGCCACACCGCTGGACACCCCTGGGCAGGTGCTGACGCCCTGGCAATCGATGCCCTCGACATACAGGGCCCGGTGCAGTTGCCGGCCATAGTCATCGTCACCCACGTTGCCGATCATCGCCACGCTGCCGCCGAGCCGCGCCACCGCCACGGCCTGGTTTGCGCCTTTGCCGCCCGGCACGGTGAAAAAGCTTTCGCCGGGGAGTGTTTCGCCGGCCCGGGGCAGGCGCTGGGCGCGGGCCACCAGGTCCATATTGAGGCTGCCGACCACCACAACCTTGGCATTCATGACGTTTCCTTAGCGTTAGCGGTAATCGTTGAACAAGTCCGGGCGCGGCCCGGTGGACTCACGCAGCACGATGCGCGGGGCAACAATGCGTTGCTCCGCCGCGCCTTGCCGGGGTGTTCCTATACGTGTCAGCAACAGTGAGGCGGCGCTCTCGCCCAGCTCGCGAATCGACTGGCCCACGGTGGTCAACGGCGGATACACGTAGCGACTCAGCTCGATGTCGTCGAAGCCGATCACCGACAGCTCGCCGGGCACGCTGATATTGCGTTCGGCCGCAGCACGCAGCACGCCGAAACCGATCATGTCGTTGCCGGCAAAAATCGCCGTGGGCCGTTTACCCTCCAGCACCTGCGCTGCTGCTGCGTGCCCACCCGGGCTGGTGAAGTCGCAGTGCAGCACACGGCTGCCCAGCACCGGCACGCCGGCTTCGGCCATGGCGCAGCGGAAGCCGTTCAGACGCAATTGGGTAACCCCAGTTTCTGCCGGGCCGCCAATATAGGCGACATCGCGGTGGCCAAGCTCCAGCAGATGCTGAGTGGCCAGGTAGGCGCCGTGTTCGTGATCGATGCGCACCAGGTCGGCATCCACGCCTTCCAGCTCACGGTCGACGATAACCATTGGCGTGCGCACGCAGGCCAGGCTTTGCAGCAGGTCGCTGTCCTGGCCCACCGAGGCCACCACCAGGCCGTCGATGCGCTTTTCCAGCAGCACGCGCAGATAACTGCGCTGCTTCTGTGGGTTGTCATCGGAGTTGCACAAAATCACACAGTAGCCGTTGCGCTCACACGCGTCTTCAATGCCCCGCGCCAGCTCGGCGAAGTACGGGTTGACGCTGTTGGGCACCAGCAGTCCGATGGTGGCCGTGCTGCGCGCCTTGAGTGAGCGCGCGACCGCGCTGGGAACGTAGTCCAGCTCGATAATGGCGGCTTCAACCTTCTGCCGCACGTGTTCGCTCACCGGTCGGGTCTTGTTGAGTACATGGGACACAGTCGTGTAGGAAATGCCCGCCAGTGCCGCGACGTCTTTGATGGTTGCCATATTGTCAGTTCCGCCGGGCTGCACGCCGGCTGCGGTAAGTGTCGAGCACCACGGCGATGACGATCACCGCCCCGGTGATGATGCGTTTGGTCGGCTCGCTGGCGCCAATCTGAGCCAGCCCGGCGGCCAGTACCGAGATGATCAGTACGCCAAAGAAGGTGCTGATGACCGAGCCACGCCCGCCCATCAGGCTGGTGCCGCCGATCACCACGGCGGCGATCACCTGCAGCTCCAGGCCGGAGCCGGCATTGGGGTCGGCCGCCTCCAGGCGCGATATCTGGAACAGCGCGGCCAGGCCTGCCAGCAGCCCCATCAGGGCGAACACCAGCACTTTGTACGGGCGCGGGTCGATACCTGCCAGGCGCACCGCCTCTTCATTGGTACCGATGCCGATCAGGTAGCGGCCGAACACCGTGCGGGTCAGCACCAGATGGGCCAGTACGATCACCAGCAAGGCAATGATGAACGCTGGCGAAATACCAAAGGCAACCGGGTTGGAAAACCACGCATAGGCATCGCCGATATAGGCGGTGCGCGAGTCGGTGAACTGGTAGGCCAGGCCGCGGGCCATTTCCAGCACGCCAAGCGAGACGATGAACGACGGAATACGCCAGGCCACCGTAACGCCGCCGGTAATGCTGCCGGCCAGTGCGGCCACGGCCATGCCCAGCAGCGCCGACGGCAGCGGGTCCCAGCCCCAGCCGAGGATGGCCACACTCACGGCAGAAGCCGCCAGGGCCAGCACCGAGCCCACCGACAGGTCGATTCCGCCGATGATCAGTACAAAGGTCATGCCCACCGCCAGCACCATCAGGTCGGGGATCTGGTTGGCCAAGGTACTGAAGGTGTTGTAAGACCAGAAGTGGCTGCTGAGGAACGAGAACAACACAATCATCGCCAGCAAGGCGCCAGCCAGGCCAAGGTAGGTGCCCAGGCCAAAGTAGGTGCCAGTGCGGCGCACAGGGGCGGCGCCTTGGCTATCGAGCGGGGTGGTTTTCATGCGTCCATCCTGGGGGCTGCATCGTGCAGCAGTGCGTCACGTTTCTGATAACCGGCAAAGGCTGCGGCCAGCAGCTGGTCCTGGCTCCAATGATCACGCTCGAAGGTGTCGATCAGGCGACCGGCCGACAGCACGGCGATGCGGTCGCAGATCAGCATCAGCTCGCGCAGGTCGCTGGACACCACCACCAGCGCCTTGTCCTGGCGCGCCAGTTCGGCCAGCAGGCCATAGATGTCGAACTTGGCACCCACGTCGATGCCTCGGGTGGGCTCGTCGAACAGCAGCACCTGGCAGTCGCGCTCCAGCCAGCGGCCAATCACCACCTTCTGCTGGTTGCCGCCAGACAGCTCGCCCACAACCTGGTGGGCGCCGGCACTGCGAATACGCATGGCCTGGATCTGGCGCTCGGCCAAGGCCTGCTCTGCCTGGCCGTCAAGCACGCCAGCGCGTGACACCGCGCCCAGGTTGCCCAAGGCGATGTTGGCGCTGATCGACTGCGTCAACAGCAGGCCCTCGCCTTTGCGGTCTTCGGTAATCAGCGCGATACCCGCCTTTACGGCAGCCTTGGGCGAGTCGATGGTGACGGTTTGTAGTGGTTGGCCGAGCGCGATGCTGCCACTGTCGGCACGGTCGGCGCCGTAGATCAGCCGCAACAGCTCGGTACGGCCGGCACCGATCAGGCCGGAAATGCCGAAGATCTCCCCTGCCCTGACCTCAAACGACACCTCGCGCACCTTGTCAGCACGGCTGAGCTTGTCGACCTTGAGCAACGGCGCGCCGATCTGCCGCCGGCCCAGGTCGATATGCTCGCCCAGCTCGCGGCCGACCATCAGGTTGACCAGTTCGGCACTGCTGTAGCGCTGGATTGGCTCGTCGCACACCAGCTTGCCGTCGCGCAGCACGACGATGCGCTGTGCAACACGCTGCAGTTCTTCCAGGCGGTGGGAAATGTAGACGATGGCCACGCCACGCTGGCGCAGGCGCTCGATCTGGGTGAACAGCAGCTCCACCTCGCGCGCGGTGAGCATCGCGGTGGGCTCATCGAAGATCAGCACATGGCAGTCGCCGATCAGGTTGCGGGCAATCTCGACCATCTGCTGATGGCCAATGCCCAGTTCGCCCACCGGGGTATCCGGGTCGATGGCATCGAGCCCTACCTGCGCCATGGCGGCGGTGGCCAGCTGGCGCAGGCGCTTGTGGCTGATCCAGCCGAAACGGCTTGGCAGGTTGTCGAGATACAGGTTTTCCGCCACGGTCAGCGTCGGCAGCAGGTTCAGCTCCTGCATCACCATGCGCACACCTAGGCGCTCGGCCTCGCTGCGGCTGGCAGGCGCGTAGGCCTGACCGCGGTAAGTCATGTGCCCGGTGGTGGGTACCTCCAGGCCGCTAATGAGCTTGGACAGCGTACTCTTGCCCGCGCCGTTCTCGCCGGTCAGGGCCAGCACTTCGCCGGCGCGCAGGCTCAGGCTGACCTCGCCGAGCACGGGCTGGGCGTAGGTCTTGCCCAGCCCGCTGGCGGTCAGCACCACGTCATTGGCCGATGCAGCCATGGCCGTTTCTCCTGGCAGCGTCAGGGCTTCTTGGTGATGAGTTCGACCGGGGTCTGGATGACGTTGTCGGCATCCACATCCGGTTTCTCGCCCTTGACCATTTTCAGCGCAGCCTGGATGCCGTACACCGCCTGCTGGCTGGCGGCCTGGTCGAGGGTGGCAAGCACGCGACCATCGGCAAGCATCGGCTTGATGGCGTTGATGTTGTCATAGCCCACCACTTGCACCTGGCCGGTCTTGCCGGCGGCGCGCACGGCCGACACGGCGCCCAGCGCCATGCTGTCGTTGCCGGCCAGCAAGGCCTTCAGCTCGGGGTATTCGTTGAGCATGGCGGCGGCCACGGCGTTGCCTTTGTCGATTTCCCAGTTGCCGCTTTGTACCGAGACGATTTTCATCTGCGCGGCATCCATGGCGTCCTTGAAGCCGGCGGTGCGCTGCTGGGCGTTGGTGGTGGTCGGCACCCCTTCGATGATGCCCACCTGGTCGCCGGCCTTGAGCTTCTCGTTGGCCAGGTAGTCGCCGACCAGGCGCGCGCCTTTACGGTTGTCGGGGCCAACGAACGGCACGCTGATGCCTTTGCTCTTGAGCAGATCAGGGTCCAGGCGGTTGTCGATGTTGATCACCACCACGCCCTGGTCCATGGCCTTCTTCACCACCGACACCAGCGCCTTGGAATCAGCCGGGGCAATCACCAGCGCCTTGGCGCCGGCATTGACCATCTGCTCGACAATGCGGATCTGTTCGCCAGTGTCGGTCTCGTTCTTGATGCCGTTGGCGACCAGGTCGAATTCGTTGGCGTGGGTTTTCTGGTAGTCCTTGGCGCCGTCTTCCATGGTGCGGAAGAATTCGTTGGCCAGTGACTTCATCACCAGGGCGACCTTGGGCTTGTCTTCGGCATGGGCGGCAGACAATGGCAGGGCGAGGGAAAGGGAGGAAACGACAGCGAGGGCCAGCAGACGACCGGGGAACGGCAGTTTCATGGACGATGACTCCGAATCTTGTGTTTTTTATCGGATCGCAAACGTTTGCGTTGACTAACTATGGAAACAGGACCGGGGTTTGTCAAATCCGTTTGATTTCGGAGGTCAATGCACTGCTGTGTCGATTATCCAGATTTTTCCGGAAAACCGAACACCTTTTCCTATGCTTGTTCGGAATTACGAATGAAAGGATGCCCTTTGCAGGAGCGGCCCTGTGTCGCGATGGTCTGCGCAGCAGCCCCGGCAATGTGTGCTGAACACAGCATTCCGGGGCCGCTGCGCACCCCATCGCGACGCAAGGCCGCGCCCACACAAAGAGCCGTCCGCGCAAGCTGGTACGAAACATGCCTGAAGCCCTGCGCGACTCAATAACTATCTCACTAGGAAGAGAGAGAACAATAACGATGAATGCCGCACTTAAAACCTTCGCCCCCAGCGCACTCGCCCTGCTGCTGATCCTGCCAACCACCGCCTCTGCCAAAGAAGCTGAACACCAGCAGAAGCTGGCCAACGTGGTCATCCTCGCCACTGGCGGAACCATTGCCGGCGCCGGCGCCAGCGCGGCCAACAGCGCCACCTACCAGGCTGCCAAGCTGGGCATCGACAAGCTGATTGCCGGCGTGCCGGAACTGGCCGACATCGCCAACGTACGCGGCGAGCAAGTGATGCAGATCGCCTCTGAAAGCATCACCAACGAGGACTTGCTCAAGCTCGGCAAGCGGGTTGCCGAACTGGCCGAGAGCAAGGACGTCGACGGCATCGTCATTACCCACGGCACCGACACCCTCGAAGAAACCGCCTACTTCCTCAACCTGGTGGAAAAGACCGACAAGCCAATCGTGGTGGTCGGCTCGATGCGCCCGGGCACCGCCATGTCTGCCGACGGCATGCTCAACCTGTACAACGCCGTGGCCGTGGCCGGCGACAAGCAGTCGCGCGGCAAGGGCGTGCTGGTGACCATGAACGACGAGATCCAGTCGGGCCGTGACGTGAGCAAGTCGGTCAACATCAAGACCGAAGCCTTCAAGAGCGCCTGGGGCCCGATGGGCATGGTGGTGGAAGGCAAATCCTACTGGTTCCGCCTGCCGGCCAAGCGCCACACGGTCAATTCCGAGTTCGACATCAAGCAGATCAGCAGCCTGCCACAGGTGGACATTGCCTATGGCTATGGCAACGTGAGCGACACCGCCTACAAGGCGCTGGCGCAGAACGGTGCCAAGGCGCTGATCCATGCCGGCACCGGCAACGGTTCGGTGTCGTCGCGGGTGGTGCCGGCGTTGCAGGAACTGCGCAAGAACGGCGTGCAGATCATCCGCTCGTCGCACGTCAACCAGGGTGGTTTCGTGCTGCGCAACGCCGAACAGCCGGATGACAAGAACGACTGGGTCGTGGCCCACGACCTGAACCCGCAGAAGGCGCGGATTCTGGCGATGGTCGCCATGACCAAGACCCAGGACAGCAAAGAGCTGCAGCGGATTTTCTGGGAGTACTGATTAACTCGCCGCGGTGCCCTGTAGGAGTGGCCTCGTGCCGCGAATGGGCTGCGAAGCGGCCCCAAATTTTTGCTTCACCGCAGAAATCGCCGGGGCTGCTGCGCAGCCCATTCGCGGCACAAGGCCGCTCCTACAAGACCAGAAAAACGTTATGGCGCGATGCGCTTCAGGTCATTCAACAACCCCATCAGCTGCTGCAGCTTCTCTTCACCAAACTGCGCCTGAATCTTCTGGTAGTTGGCCTCCATGCCTTCCTTCATCGAGGCAAAGCACGCCTCCCCTCTTTCGGTCAGGCTGACGAACACCCGTCGCTGGTCCTGCGCGGCCTTCTGCCGCCGCACCAGCCCGTCTCGCTCCAGGCGCCCCAGTACCCCGGTCATGCTCGGCTTGAGGATGCAGGCCAGTTCCGCCAACTGGTAATTCTCCAGCTCGCCGTGCTGCTTGAGGATGCGGATTACCCGCCATTGCTGCTCGGTCAGGTCGTGCTGGTTCAACAGCGGCCTGAAAAATGCCATCGCGGCTTCTCGGGCCTGCAACAGGCTTAGCGTGAGCGAAGGTTGCGTCTTGGTCATGGTCAAACCTGTGGCTTTTTCTCAATTCACGAATTTAAGGGCATGCACGATGGAAAGTGCAATCTGTTCCACGGAAAACCCATTCAAGCCCGGCGCGCGGGCTGCGACCATCGGCTGTAAACAACAACAGCACCCGGGTGAGCCGCCATGGCCATTTCACTGCAATTCTGCCTGCCGCTGGCGGTACTCCCCGGGTGTGAGCTTGGCGTAGCGGTTGAAGAAGCGGCTGAAATAGGCCGGGTCCTTGAAGCCGAGCTGGTAACAGATTTCGTTGGCCGTGCTGCCGGAAAACAACAGCAAACGCTTGGCCTCCTGCATCAGCCGTTCCAGCACCAGGCGCTTGGATGGCAAGTCGGCGATGCGCCGGCACACATCGTTCAGCCGTGCCTCGGTCACGCCAATCTGCTGCGCGTAGCGGGCCAGCGGCCAATGCTGAAGGTAATGCGCTTCGATCAGGGCATTGAAACGGTGGAAGATCTTCAGGTCTTCATGCCGCGCCGGGGTCGATTCCAGCGAGTTGGGGCACAGCCGCAGCAGGCTGATCATGATCAGGCGGGTCAGCGACTGCAACGCCGCCTCGCGACCCGGTTGCTGCGTGGCAAACTCGTCACTCAACGCGTCCAGCCAGCCTTGCAGGCGCTGCGCCTCGGCCTTGTATTCGGCCGGCAGGTTGCCCAGCGCCACACAGGCCGGCTGCACCTGCATGCCCGCCGGCAGCAGGCTAGCGTCGGCTTCGATCAATTGCCACACCAGTTGCTGGCGCACCGTCAGCACATGCCCGTCGCTGTCCGCTTCGGTGACGAACGCGTGCGCCACCGTGGGTGGCGTGAGGAAGAACATCGGCCCGGCCTCGATGTACTGCTGGTCATCCAGATACACCCGTACTGTGCCCGACTTCACGTAATGCACCTGGAAAAACCGGTCATGCCGGTGCACCGGCATGTTGCGCCCGAAAAAGCCCGCCAGGTTGCCCAGCCGGTCGTAATGCACCTCGCTGTCGCTGTAGCGCTGGTCGTAAACCTGGCCAATATTGATGTTCGGTATCGGATGCCGGTCGCTCATGGCTGCTTGCTCGCAAATCGCTTGACCCTGTTGACGATGGCCCATGGTGCCTTGCCTTACCGGCAGGCGCCACTGGCCACCCCTTGACCATCGTTAACATATTAACTATAACATTAACACATTAACGAAATCCGCAGGACGGCCACCGCCCTGCACTGCCAGGAGAAGAGCATGAGCCATGCCCTGCATGACGTTGCCAGCGGCACCCTGTTCGGCGTCGCGCTGAACTACCAGGGTTTGCTGCAGCAGCACCAAGCGGCGTTCGTGGAAGCACCGTACAAGCAACTGCCGGTCAAGCCGGTGTTGTTCGTCAAAACCCCGAACACCCGCAACCAGCATGAAGGCCAGGTGGTATTCCCGGCCGGCGTGCAGCGCGTGCAACCCGGCCCGGCGCTGGGAGTGGTGATTGGCAAGGACGCCAGCCGCGTCAGCGTGGCCGATGCCCTGGAGCATGTGGCGGGCTACACCATCGTCAACGAAGTGAGCCTGCCCGAAGACAGCTACTACCGCCCAGCAGTCAAGGCCAAGTGCCGTGATGGTTTTTGCCCGGTCGGCCCTGAACTGGTACCCGCCAGCCAAGTGGCCAACCCCGATGCCCTGGGCCTGCGCCTGTATGTGAACGGCGAACTGCGCCAGCACAACAACACCGCCAACTGCGTACGCACGGTGGCGCAGCTGATTGCCGAAATCAGCGAGTTCATGACCCTGCACGCCGGCGACATCCTGATCACCGGAACCCCCGAGGGCCGCGTCGATGTACAGCCAGGTGACCGCGTCGACATCGAGATCGACGGCCTGGGCAAGCTGACCAACCACATCGTCGCCGAGTGAGGAATTACCTGTGAAACACGCCCGTATCCAGTTCGACGGCCAGGCCCACGATGTCACGGTCGAAGACGATCACCTGCGCCTTGCCGACGGCCGCCTGGTCCATCAGGACCAGGTCACCTGGCTGCCACCCGCCACCGGCAGCATGTTCGCCCTGGGCCTGAACTACGCCGACCACGCCAGGGAGCTGGCCTTCGCGCCGCCCACCGAACCGTTGGCTTTCATCAAGTCGCCAGGCACCTACACCGGCCACAACCAGGTCACCTGGCGCCCGGACAACGTCGAATACATGCACTACGAGTGCGAGCTGGTGGCGGTGATCGGCAAAGCGGCGAAGAACGTCAAGCGTGAGGACGCCCTGGCCTACGTTGCCGGCTACACCGTGTGCAACGACTACGCCATCCGCGACTACCTGGAAAACTACTACCGCCCCAACCTGCGGGTGAAAAACCGCGATGCCACCACCCCGGTCGGCCCGTGGATCGTCGATGCGGCCGATGTGCCAGACGTCAGCAACCTGAAGCTGCGCACCTGGATCAACGGTGAGCTGAAGCAGGAAGGCACCACCGCGGACATGATCTTCGACATCCCGCACCTCATCGAATACTTCTCCAGCTTCATGACCCTGCAACCGGGCGACATGATCGCCACCGGCACGCCAGAAGGCCTGGCCGATGTGGTGCCGGGTGACGAAGTGGTGGTGGAAGTGGAAGGCGTCGGTCGCCTGGTCAACCGTATCGTCAGCGAAGCTGACTTCTTCAAGAACAACAAGGCATGAGCAGCATGATCAAGCACTGGATCAACGGCCGTGAGGTCGAGAGCAAAGACACCTTCGTCAACTACAACCCGGCCACCGGCGACGCCATCTGCGAAGTCGCCAGCGGCGGCGCCGAGGAAGTGGCCCAGGCTGTGGCTGCGGCCAAGGAAGCCTTCCCCAAGTGGGCCAACACCCCGGCCAAGGAACGTGCCCGGCTGATGCGCAAGCTGGGTGAGCTGATTGAGCAGAACGTGCCGAAACTCGCCGAGCTGGAAACCCTCGACACCGGCCTGCCGATCCACCAGACCAAGAACGTGCTGATCCCGCGTGCCTCGCACAACTTCGACTTCTTCGCCGAAGTGTGCACGCGCATGGACGGCCATACCTACCCGGTCGACGACCAGATGCTCAACTACACCCTGTACCAGCCGGTGGGTGTGTGCGGCCTGGTAAGCCCATGGAACGTGCCGTTCATGACGGCTACCTGGAAGACTGCGCCGTGCCTGGCGCTGGGCAACACCGCCGTGCTGAAGATGAGCGAGCTGTCGCCTCTGACCGCCAACGAACTGGGCCGCCTGGCGGTAGAAGCCGGCATCCCCAATGGGGTGCTGAACGTGATCCAGGGTTACGGCGCTACCGCCGGCGATGCCCTGGTCCGCCACCCCGATGTGCGCGCCATTTCCTTCACCGGCGGTACCGCCACCGGCAAGAAGATCATGCAGACCGCAGGCCTTAAAAAGTACTCGATGGAACTGGGCGGCAAGTCGCCCGTGCTGATCTTCGAAGACGCAGACCTTGAGCGTGCGCTGGACGCCGCGCTGTTCACCATCTTCTCGCTGAACGGCGAGCGCTGCACCGCCGGCAGCCGCATCTTCATCCAGGAAAGCGTGTACCCGCAGTTTGTCGCAGAGTTTGCGGCGCGCGCCAAGCGCCTGATCGTAGGTGACCCGACCGACCCGAAAACCCAGGTCGGTTCGATGATCACCCAGCAGCACTATGACAAGGTCACCGGGTACATCCGCATTGGCATCGAAGAAGGTGCACCCCTGGTCGCCGGGGGCCTGGAGCGCCCGGCCAAACTGCCTGCGCACCTGGCCAAGGGGCAGTTCATCCAGCCCACCGTATTCGCCGACGTGAACAACAAGATGCGCATTGCCCAGGAAGAAATCTTTGGCCCGGTGGTGTGCCTGATCCCGTTCAAGGACGAAGCCGAGGCGCTGCAACTGGCCAACGACACCGAGTATGGCCTGGCCTCGTACATCTGGACCCAGGACATCGGCAAAGCCCATCGCCTGGCCCGTGGCATCGAGGCCGGCATGGTGTTCATCAACAGCCAGAACGTACGCGACCTGCGCCAGCCGTTCGGCGGCGTGAAAGGTTCCGGTACCGGGCGTGAGGGCGGGCAGTACAGCTTCGAGGTCTTTGCAGAGATCAAGAACGTGTGTATTTCCATGGGTAATCACCACATTCCCCGCTGGGGCATCTAACCCTCTGTGCGGTTTACACCGCCCGTGTAGGAGCGGCCTTGTGCCGCGATGGGGCGCGCAGCGGCCCCGGCAATATCTGCGGCGTGGCTGAAATCCAGGGGCCGCTGTGCGCCCCATCGCGGCACAAGGCCGCTCCTACAAGGGACCGGGTCAGCCCCAAAACAACAACAGCGTCTTATCGGAGACCCCCATGGGCAAACTCGCTCTCACTGCCAAGATTACCCATGTACCGTCCATGTACATGTCCGAACTGCCAGGCCCGCGCCAAGGCTTTCGCCAGGCGGCCATCGACGGGCATCACGAAATCAGCCGCCGTTGCCGTGAGCTGGGCGTGGACACCATCGTCGTGTTCGACACGCACTGGCTGGTCAACGCCAACTACCACGTGCTGTGCGGGCCGCATTTCGAGGGCGTGTACACCAGCAACGAACTGCCTCACTTCATCAGCAACATGCCCTACGCATTCCCCGGCAATCCCGAGCTGGGCAAGCTGCTGGCCGAGGAGTGCAACCGCTTCAACGTCGAAACCATGGCCCACCACGCCACCACCCTCGCCCCGGAATACGGCACCCTGGTGCCCATGCGCTACATGAACCAGGACCAGCACTTCAAAGTGGTCTCGGTCTCGGCCCTGTGCACCTCGCACTACCTGGCCGACAGTGCCCGCCTGGGCTGGGCCATGCGCAAGGCAGTAGAAGACCACTACGACGGCACCGTGGCGTTCCTGGCCAGCGGCTCGCTGTCGCACCGCTTCGCGCAGAACGGCCAGGCGCCGCACTTTGCCACCAAGGTGTGGAGCCCGTTCCTCGAAACCCTCGACCACCGTGTGGTGCAAATGTGGCAGGACGGCGAGTGGGAAGCGTTCTGCGGGATGCTGCCGGAGTACGCCGCCAAAGGCCACGGTGAAGGCTTCATGCACGACACGGCAATGCTGCTGGGTGCGCTGGGCTGGTCCGATTACGACGGCAAGGCCGAAGTGGTCACGCCCTACTTCGGCTCTTCCGGCACCGGCCAGATCAACGCGATCTTCCCGGTCACCCCGCAGGACGGTGGTGCCATCCCCGCTGCCCAGGCCGCCAACCCGGCCGCCGTGGTGCCCACCAGCCGCCTGTAACCCACCCGTTCGCGGCTGGTCGCCCTGGCGGGTGGCCAGCCGCCCCTCACCGAGGAGGCCCCCATGCCACACCTGGTTCTGCTCTATACCCCCGACCTGGAAACCGACGCCGACATCCCCGGCCTGTGCCGCGCCCTGGCCGACACCATGCTCGAACAGCGCGATGCCGAAGGCAAAGCCGTGTTCCCCACTGGCGGTACACGCGTGCTGGCCTACCCCGCCGCCCATTGCGCGGTGGCCGACGGCAAAGGCGAATACGGCTTTCTGTACGCCAACCTGCGCATGGCTACCGGCCGTAGCGCCGAGGTGCACAAAACAGTGGGCGACAGCTTGCTGGCAGTGTTGAAAGCGCGCCTGGACCCACTGCTGCAACAGCGCCCGATCGGCATCACCGTGCAGATCGACCACAGCACCGCCCAGGTCTACGACGCCAAGCACAGCACCTTGCACCCACTGTTCAACCGCTAGCGCGCCGGCTCAAACCACGCCCTCCCCGACTCATTACAGAATAAGTACAAAAACATGAGCACACTCGAACAAGCCTCGCCGCGCGAGGCACACGTTGAACGGGCCGACAGTACCCATCGGGCAGTCACCTGGCGGCTGATGCCGCTGCTGCTGGTGTGCTACCTGTTCGCCCACCTGGACCGCATCAACATTGGCTTCGCCAAGATGCAGATGAGCCAGGACCTGCATTTGTCCGACACGGTCTATGGCCTGGGTGCCGGGCTGTTCTTCATTGCCTATGCGCTGTTCGGCGTCCCCAGCAACCTGATGCTCGACCGCGTTGGCCCACGCCGCTGGATCGCCTGCCTGATGGTGGTGTGGGGGCTGTTGTCGACCAGCATGCTGCTGATCGAAAGCAGCAGCGCGTTCTACCTGTTGCGCTTTGCCCTGGGCGCGGCCGAGGCCGGGTTCTTCCCGGGCATTCTGGTTTACCTCAACCGCTGGTACCCGGCCGGGCGCCGCGCCCAGGTCACCGCGCTGTTCGCCATTGCCGTGCCGTTGGCCGGAGTGGTCGGCGGGCCAGTGTCCGGGGCCATACTGGCCTTCATGCACGACACGGGCGGGCTGCGTGGCTGGCAGTGGATGTTCCTGCTCGAAGGGGCGCCGGTGGTGTTGCTGGGCCTGGTGGTACTGGCCGTTTTGCCGGAGCACTTCGAGCGGGTGAGCTGGCTGGATGAGCAGCAGAAAGCCACGCTGCGCGCGCAATTCGGTGAGGAAGAACAGCGCAAGCCCGTAACCTCGTTCGGCGCCATTTTCGCAAGCCGTGCGCTGTGGCTGTTGGTGGCCGTGTATTGCGCGGTGATGCTGGCGGTGAATACCCTTGCGTTCTGGATGCCCAGCCTGATTCACAGTGCCGGTGTGGCCAGCGACGCCAGTGTCGGCCTGCTCAGCGCTGTGCCGTACGTGGCCGGCTGCGTGTTCATGCTGGCGTGCGGCCGCTCCAGCGACCGCCAACGCGAACGCCGCTGGCACCTGTGCGTACCGCTGCTGATGGCTGCCATCGGCATCGCTATTGCGGCCATTGCCCCCGAGCAGGCGCTGCCGGTAATGGCCGGCCTGGTGCTGGCCGGCATGGGCGCCAGCGCTGCGCTGCCGATGTTCTGGCAACTGCCGCCGGCGTTCCTCAACGCCCGTACCCAGGCCGCCGGCATTGCCCTGATCAGCTCGCTGGGCAGCATCGCCTCGTTCTTCACGCCCTACTTCATCGGCTGGGTGCGCGACACCACCCACAGCGCCAGCCTTGCTCTGTACGTACTCGCCGTCTTCATCGCCCTGGGCGGCCTGCTGGTGCTGCGCACCCAGGCTGCCATCGTCAACCCTTGAATCAAGAGACCGCCCCCATGCTAGACAACGCTTTCATCCAGCACGCCGCCGACCGCCTCGACCAGGCCGAACGCTCCCGCGAGCAAGTGCGCCAGTTCTCGCTGGAGCAACCGGCAATCACCATCGAAGACGCCTACGCCATCCAGCGCGCCTGGGTGGCAAAAAAGATCGCCGCTGGGCGCAAGCTGGTGGGCCACAAGATCGGCCTGACCTCGCGCGCCATGCAGGTATCGTCGAACATCACCGAGCCCGACTACGGCGCCTTGCTCGACGACATGCTGTTCGACGAAGGCAGCGACATCCCCTTCGAGCGCTTCATCGTGCCGCGGGTTGAAGTGGAGTTGGCGTTCATCCTCGGCAAGCCGCTGAAGGGCCCGAACATCACCGTGTTTGATGTGCTGGACGCCACCGAGTGGGTGATCCCGGCGCTGGAAATCATTGACGCGCGCATCCAGCAGGTGGACCCGCAAACCCAGGCCACCCGCAAGGTGTTCGACACCATCTCCGACAACGCCGCCAATGCCGGCGTGGTGATGGGCGGGCGGGCCGTGCGCCCCACCGAAATCGACCTGCGCAAAGTGCCGGCGGTGCTCTACCGCAATGGCGTGATCGAGGAATCCGGGGTCAGCGCTGCCGTGCTCAACCACCCGGCCAAAGGCGTTGCCTGGCTGGCCAACAAACTGGCGCCGTACGACGTCACCTTGCAGCCCGGCCAGATCATCCTTGGGGGTTCGTTCACCCGCCCGGTCGCCGCTCGCCCAGGTGACACCTTCCACGTCGACTACGACATGCTCGGCTCCATCGCCTGCCGCTTCGTTTAAGGACCTGCTCATGGACATGCCCATCAACCACTTCAAGCGACGCCTGCACAGCGGTGAACCGCAAATCGGCCTGTGGCTCGGCCTGGCCGATGCCTACTGCGCCGAGCTGGCGGCCAATGCCGGTTTCGACTGGCTGCTGATCGACGGCGAACACGCGCCCAACGACCTGCGCGGCATGCTCGCCCAGTTGCAGGCGGTGGCACCCTACCCCAGCCAGGCAGTGATCCGCCCGGTGATCGGCGATACCGCGCTGATCAAGCAGGTGCTGGATATCGGCGCACAAACCTTGCTGGTGCCGATGGTGGAAACTGCCGAACAGGCGCGGCAACTGGTCAAGGCCATGCATTACCCGCCCAAGGGCATTCGCGGGGTGGGCAGCGCGCTGGCGCGGGCTTCGCGCTGGAACACCCTCCCCGGTTACCTGGACCACGCCGATGAGCAAATGTGCCTGCTGGTGCAGATCGAGAACAAGGAAGGCCTGGCCAACCTGGACGAGATCGTTGCAGTGGAAGGTGTGGATGGCGTGTTCATCGGGCCTGCAGACCTGAGTGCGGCCATGGGGCATCGCGGCAACCCCGGGCACCCGGAGGTGCAGGCGGCGATTGAAGACGCAATCGTGCGCATTGGCAAGGCGGGCAAAGCCGCCGGCATTCTCAGCGCGGACGAGAAACTGGCGCGACGCTACATCGAGCTGGGTGCGGCGTTTGTGGCGGTGGGTGTGGATACCACGGTGCTGATGCGCGGGCTGCGCGAGCTGGCGGGGAAGTTCAAGGATACAGTGGTAGTCCCCAGTGCCGGGGGTGGTGTCTACTGAGGCTTCTGGTTGGATGGCACCGGCTTTGCCGGTGTTCGCGGCTAAAGCCGCTCCCACAGGTACCGCGCCGAAGTTGCTACTGACGCTGGACCTGTGGGAGCGGGTTCACCCGCGAACACCGGCACAGCCGGTGCCATCCAAAGCGATGTTCAGATGTTGATAAGGGCCTTGAGCACGGTCTTGAAAGTCTCCAGCTGCTGTTCACTGAACTGCCCGAACACCTTGTCCTGCTGTTGCCGGGCAATGGTCCACAACGCCTCGGTCTCGTCCACGCCCTTCACCGATAGCCGCACTCGCCCTTCGTCATCGGCAATCAGCCCTTTGCGCTTGAGGTTGGCAACCGCTTCCTCGATCTCCCGCGCCGGCATCGCCACTTCGCGTTGCAGGTCGTTCAGGCTCAGGCCCGCATCGTTCTCCAGCACCATCAGCATGCGTGCCTCGCTGGTGCGCAGGCCGGTACACAGCTGGCGTGGCTGGTAGTCAGCCTGGTAGGCACGCAGCGCCTGGGTCATCAGGTAGTACAGGTTGTGCTGCAGGCGGCCCTGGAAGTGGCTGCTCGGTGCCTGCCCCTCTGCGCCTTGGGTCATGCGGGTATGCGGCAGCACCATTGAATAGGCGCCCTGGTGATACAGCAGCGGCGAGCGGCCAAAGTCATCAAAGGCCACTACCTTGCCCACCAGGATCCAGTGATCGCCACCGTCCAGCTGCTGGTACTTTTCACACTCAAAGCGCGCCGCGCAATCGGCGAACAACGGCGCGCCGCCAGTGCCGGTCTCGTAGTCGATACCGGCAAAGCGATCTTCCTTCGGGCGGGCAAAGTTGTTGGACAGGTCGATCTGGTCCGCAGCCAGAATGTTCACGGCAAAGTGCGAGGCCTCTTCGAACACTTCATGGCTGGTGGAGCGCTTGTCGATGCTCCACAGGATCAGCGCCGGGTCCAGCGACACCGAGTTGAAGCTGTTGGCGGTAACGCCGACCTTGCGGCCACTGGGGCCGGCGGCAGTCACCACGGTCACGCCGGTGGCGAAGTTGCCCAGGGCGCGGCGGAAGGCACGTGAATCGAAGGTTTCTTTGGACATGCAAGACTCCCGGGCAGGCCTGGCAGCCTGCCCTGTTTGTTGTTGTGCTTGTAGGGGATGGGTGAAAACAAGTGGCGGCTCAGACCATCGCCGGGTCAGGCTCCAGGCCCATCAGCTCGCGGCCGAGGATTTGCGCACACACGTCGTAATCGGTGTAGGCATGGGCACCGGTCATGTGCGAATCGCGGAACAGCCGCTGCAGTTCGTTGCTCTCGAACCAGGCGCCACCACCGGCCGCTTCCATCAGGCGGTCGACGGCCTGGATGCACATCTTCACGGCGTAGCCCTGGTTGGTACGCCAGAACGCCAGCGTGCCACGCGACGGGTATTCGTGACGGGCACTGTGCTCGGCAATCTCGTCCCAGCTCTTTTCCAGCAATGCCCGGGCAGCGGCCACCTGATGGGTCGACTCGGCCAGGCGCATCAGCGCCGGGGTGGCGGCGCCCACGGCAGCACCGGTGTAGGCACGCACGCGGTTGCGGGTTTTCTCGCGGAACACCTCCAGCATGCGCTCGGCAACGCCCAAGCTGACCGTGGAGAAGCCGCTGGCAAAATACGGGCGATACGGGGCGAAGAAAATCTTGCTGTCGGGGTACAAACCAAAGCCCGCCGACTTGCCCTCCATCATGTCCTTGGCCTTCTGGATGCGGTGCTCGGGCACGAAGGCATCACGCACGATCAGGGTCTTGCTGCCGCTGCCGCGCATGCCCACGGCATACCAGTCATCACGGATTTCATAGTCGCTGCGAGGCAGGATGGCGAAGCAGTAATCCTGAGCGCCTTCGGCATTCTTGCGGCGGAAACCGAGAATCGCCCATTCGGCGTGGTCGCAACCGGAACTCCAGCCCATTTCGCCGCTGAACGACACGCCACCCTCAACCTCTTCAGTGCGGCCGAACGGCGCGATACTGCTGCTGGCGGTAGCATCCGGGTCGCTACCCCACACCTCCTGTTGTAGCTTGGGCGAGAACATTGCCATCTGGTGGCTGTGGGTGCACAGCAGGCTCATGGCCCAGGCTGTGCTGGCGCAGGCCCCCGCCAGCAAGGCGATGCACTGGGCGAACTCCGGCAGGGTGATTTCCATGCCGCCGAAGTGTTTGGGCAAGAAAGCGCGGTGCATGCCGATGCTTTTCAGCAAGGCGATATTCTCTGCCGGCACACTGCGGTCCTGCTCTGCACGCATGGCATTGGCGGCAATGGTCGGCAGGACGGACTTCAGGTCTTCCAGCAGGGGGTTTGGCTTTTTCATGAGCGGTCTCTTTCTTATTGGATTCGAAGACGCGATCAGTATGTGAGCGGCGATTGGGTGGCGGAATGCACGTTACGAGGGGAACATTGCACTTTCCATGGCGCCCGGAAATTGCCTTGCGACAAGCATTGACCCGTGCATTTTCGATCACCACAATCCCACCCTCAAGACGCGCGCGGCCCGCCGCGCCCCTGACGGAGTGATGCTGTTGAAAGACCTTTCCCCTTCTGCGGTGCGTGTGTGCGATGCCGCCGTCGGCCACTTCGCCGAGTACGGTTATGACGCCTCTTCGCTGAACGAAATCGCCCAGTTGGCGGGCATGCGCAAGGCATCGCTGTATGCGCATTTCGCCAACAAGGACGCCTTGTTCGTGGAGGTGTTCCAGCGTGCGCTTGTGCAGGAAACGGCCTTTGTCGAGCACGGCTTTGCGCAGGAAGCCCGCGACGGCCTGGCGGCGGGGCACTGGCTGGCCCTGCACCTGGCCGAACGTTATCGCGACTCGGCCCAACTGCGCTTCGTGTTGCGCACGGCGTTCCTGCCCCCGGCGGGCATCAAGCCGATTGTCACTTCGGGCTTTGAACAGTACCTGGACGGCATACGCGAAGGGTTCAGCGTGGCCCTGCAAGCTCGCCACGGCTGGGCGCATGAGCAGCACAGCCGCCTGGCGCTGTATGCCGATGCCTACCTGGGCATCATCGACAGCCTGTATGTAGAGCTTATGTACGCAGGCCCCGACGCCTATGAGCGGCGCGCGGCAGCACTACTGAAAGTGCTGGAAGACTCGCTGTCACTCAACCGCTGACGCCTGGCGCGTCAGGGTTTGATCTTCTTCATTTCATCCAGCAGCTGCATCAGCTGCTGCAGCTTGTCCTCGCCAAACTGGGCGAGGATCTTGTCGTAGTTGTGCGTCATCTCCTCGCTCATCGCCAGAAACGCTTGCTGACCGGCCTTGGTCAGGCTGATGAACACCCGGCGCTGGTCTTCCGGCGACTTGCGCCGCGCTACGATGCCGTCACGCTCCAGGCGCTTGAGCACCCCGCTCATGCTGGGTTTGAGGATACAGGCCAGCTCCGCCAACTGATGGCTTTCCAGCTCGCCTTGCTGGCGCAGGATACGGATTACCCGCCATTGCTGCTCGGTCAGGTCATGGGCATTCAGCGCCGGGCGGAAGAACGCCATGGTGGCTTCGCGCGCCTGCAGCAAGGTCAGGGTCAGGGAGGGTCTCGGTGTGGTCATGCGGGCTCAAGGAGGCTGGAAATAGCAAACCGGCGAGTATGCCAGTGCACAATCATTAATACATTAATAGAATGATTTCTACCCATTTCCAGTCAGCAGGCGGCGTCATGATCACCCTCGAGAGCCCCACCTACTACTCGGCGACCAAGAAGTACAACCTGAGCTTCCCAACCCTGGAACGCGACATCGAGGCCGATGTCGTGGTGATCGGTGGCGGTTTCTCCGGCATTAACACCGCCCTGGAGCTGGCGGAACAAGGCGTGACCAATATCGTCGTGCTCGAGGGCCGTTATCTGGGCTACGGCGGTAGCGGGCGCAACGGCGGGCAGATCATGGCGGGCATCGGCCACGACCTGGAGAAGATCCGCAGCAGCGTCGGTGATCAGGGCGTGAGGGATATTTTCGAAATCAGCGAACTGGGCGCCGGCATCATCAAGGACCGCATCGCCCGCTACGCCATCGACGCCGACTTCTGCCACGGCTATGGCTACATGGGCTTCAACCGCCGCCAGGAACAGACCCTGCGCAAATGGGAGAAGGCGTTCAAGGCGATCAATACCCGCGACGAGATCCGTTTTCTCGGTGGCAGCGAAGTGCGCCAGATCATCGGCAGCAACGCCTACAGCAGCGCCCTGATGCACATGGGCGGTGGCCATGTGCATTCCCTGAACCTGCTGCTGGGCGAAGCGCAGGCACTGGTGGGCCATGGTGCGCGCATCTTCGAACACAGCCCGGCCCTGGAAGTGACCTACGGCGAGCGCATCACGGTACGCACCGGCCGTGGCTCGGTACGCGCCAGCAAGCTGCTGTGGGCGTGCGACAGCTTCCTCAACAAGCTGGAGCCGCAGCTGCACGCACGCACTATAAATACCTATGCCTTCCAGATGATGACCGAGCCGTTGGCGGATGAGCTGATCGAGCGCATCAGCCCGATACGCGGGGCCTACAGCGACATCCGCCCGGTGATCGACTACTACCGGGTCACCCGCGAGAACCGCCTGCTGTTTGGCGCCGCCACGCCCTTCGTCGAGCACTTCCCGCTGGACCTGAAGGCGTGGAACCGCGCGCTGATGCTGAAGATTTTCCCCTACCTGAAAGACGTGCGCATCGACCTGGCCTGGGGCGGCCCGATGGCCACCAGTGCCAACCTGTTTCCGCAGATAGGCACCCTCGACAACCGCCCCAACGCTTTCTATGTGCAGGGCTACTCCGGCTTTGGCGTCACGCCCAGCCACATCATTTGCAAGATACTCGCCGAGGGTATGCAGGAGGGATCGAAGCGCTATGACCTGGTCAGCTCGGTCAAGCATGCGCGCATCCTCGGCAAGGACCATTTCCGCCCGCTGCTGCTCACTGCCGGCAAGACCGTGCACCAGCTGTCGGGCTACTTCAACGGCCGTCGCTGAACCGCCGCCAAGTGACTTGCCGGCGATGAGGCCCGCACAAGCAGCACCATCACACTCAAACCATCGCCTGCGCCCGGTAGTCCTTGGGCGAGCGTTCGAACTGTTTCTTGAACGAGCGGCTGAAATGCGCCGAGTCGGTAAACCCCCACTTGTAGGCAATCGAGGTAATCGACTCGCTCCTGAAGAACGGGTTGGCCAGGTCATCCGCACTGCGCTTCAGGCGCGCCCGCTGAATGTAGCGGCACACACTATCGCCCTCCTCCTCGAACAGCCGGTACAAGTGACGCACCGAGATGTTCAGGCGACCGGCCAGGTTGGACGGGGTCAGCCCGGGCTGTGACAGGGACTCGTCGATCACCTGCTGCACGTAGCCCCGCAGGTTGGCCCCGTTCAAGGCCCCAAGGTTGCCCAGCGCTTCGCCATGGCGCTCGAAGCCTGGCTCCAGCAGGGCAATGAAGGCGGTCTGCAGCGCGTCGCCCTGGGCCCCATCACCGCTTACATTGCCGTCCTTGCACAGTTGGTCCATCAGCACATGCAGCATGCGCCCGCAGGCGTTGCTCGAGGAGATCTTGCCAAACATCGGGCCGCTGCCTTGCACATACTTGCGTACCTGCTCACGCGACAGGGCCAGCGAGACATGTTCGATCAACCCACTGGGGGTGATTTCGCAGCGCCCGACCGAATCCATCAGCAGCAGCTCACCCGGCGCCAGGCTGACCTGCATGCCCCCCTGGGACACGGTGGAATGCCCCGCACGCTGGCTGACCAGGAAACAATGCTGGTCATCGTCAAGAGTCGGGTTTTCGCCCAGCCGGCGGATGTTGCCGGCATTGGTGCGCAGGTTGGCCAGCGGCAAGCCGGCACGGGAAAAGGTAGAAACCTCGCCGATGAACAGCGAGTGATTGGACGCAAGTTCCGTCTCGAAACGGCCACAGATCTGTTGCATGGCCGTGGTCCAGCGTTCCAGCCCCTGACGGTTGGATTGTTGAGTATGCATGGCTGCCCTCGACGCAGGATTTGTTGTTATGCGCACATTGTTAACATGTTATCTATGTGCGCACAACTGTCATCATTCGTCGCTAGATACAGCAAGGCGTATGCCAGTTTGCGTCAAAGGCTGGGCAGCAAAGTGTTGAACTGGGCCAGGCTGGCCATCAGGTGCGCACGCTGTTCCGGGCTGATGGGAATGTAGCGGCGAAACGCCGGCATGCGGTTGACCACTTCGCTACCGCCCATGTGCTCCAGCGTCAGCAGCCATTGGCCGTCGCGCCAGGCCAAGGTCAGGCGCTTGAAATCCAGCGGCATCAGCGCCGCCACCAGTGCGGCCTGCTGCAGCAACCGGTCGCGCAGTCGGGCGAAGCGCGCCCGGTCGCCCTTGCGGTACACACAGGCCAGGCCGGTACGGCGTAGTGCACCGGTATGGCGCAGCTCCAGGCTGACCTCGCCCCCTTGCGGAGCAGGCAACTGCAGCTGGAACTCACAGGTGACGATGTGCATCAGCAGGTGGGCCTCGACGCGTTCGTACACCCTGGCCTGCCAACCCTGGGCCGGGTCGTGGATCACCCCGGCCGCCACCAGGTTCTGCTGCCCCAGGTTGCGCGCCAGGCATGCCAGCGTGGCGCCTGGGCGATACCCGGAAGGCGCCCGGGGCGCCAGCAAGCGTTCACGCAAATTTCTGATCATGCAGCACGTGCCCCACGGCGTGGCCAGGCTCGGCAGCAAACTCTTTCTCGAGCACATCCTCGACCCGCGCCGGCTTGAACGGGTTGACCTTCTGCACGCACAGCGTCCAGAACAATGCATAGGCCGCAGTGGCGCCAAGCATGATGGCGAACGGCACGTAGACATCGGCAGGGTTCATGCCCGGCGGTGTGATGAACGCCATGCCGATGAGGATACCGCTGCTGGAGAATATCTGCGGCAACGGGAACAGCGGCGAGCGGTAGGCACGCGGCAGGTCTGGGCGGCGGATGCGCAATATCACCACCGACAGGGTCACCAGCAGGTAGGCGGTGCTCCAGGCGCACACGGCGGCCAGCACCAGGTGCAGGATGTTGTCCGGGTTGCCGCCCAGGTACCAGGCATGCAGGCAAGGGATCAACGCCACCACCAGGATGCACAGCAGCGGTGTCTTGAAGCGCGGGTGCAGGTAGGTGAACACCTTGGGCAACGCGCCGTCCACCGCCATGCCGTAAAGAATACGTGGCACACCGGCCATCAGCGTGTTGATGGTGGCCGCGCCGGCGAACAGGAACCCGATACCCAGCCACACTGGGCCAATATCACCCATCACCTGCTCGGCGAACCGCGGGATGGCCATGGGCGTGTCCAGCAGGTGCACGCCACTGGCGGCATCCAGCACCACGTTTTCCACCTGGCGCTTCATCGCCGCTCCGTAGATGAACATGCAGCTGGCCACGCCAAACAGGCCCAGCGCCATGGCCCGCGGCAGCACCCAGGCCGAGCGACGCAGTTCGGGGGCAAGCGGCGTGACGAACTCGCAGCCAACGAACATGAACATGGCCATGCCGACCAGCGAGAGGATGGTCATCAGGTCGGTGCCCACCAGCGACACGCCGAACGGGCCGTCCAGCTCCACTGCGGGTGCGGCGATCAGGCCAAGCACGCCGAACACCATCAAGGTGGTCCACATGCCGAAGGTGAGGACCACTTCCGCGCGGCTGAAGGCGCTGACGCCAAAGGCATTGAGCACCGCAAACGCCACCACGAAGCACACCCCCAGCAGCCACGAACCGCCGGCGGATTCCGCCAGGGTATTGAGGTGCTCGAAGTTCACCAGCGCCATCACCCCCGACAGGATGGTTTCGGCGGTACCGGCGAACACATGCACGATCAGGTAGGCCGACAGCGTGCCGGTAATGGCGAAGAAACGGCCCATGCCACAGTTGATGTAGTCGTATACCGAGCCCGTGGTCGGCAGGATCGACGCAGCCTCGGCAAAGGTGGTGGACTGCGCCAGCATCATCAGTGCGGCGATGACCATGGCCACGGCGAAGGCGCTGCCGCCGATGCCAAAGCCCATGGTCGCGGTGAGGATCACCGGGCTGGCCATAATCAGCCCGACAGTGCTGGCCAGTGCGGTGGGGAAACCGACCGTGCCGCGGTTGAGGTGCTCGGTGAGCTTGTTATTGAGTGACATCGTATGCCCCGGCTTGTTTTTGTGGCGTTGAACGAGTGATTACTGTGCGCTGCCGGTGGCATGGCGTCTTGCCGATGGCTGCCGCCGGGCTTGTTGCTGCCTGCCAGCAATCAGCCCGGCCTACGCTCGCTTTTTTTGTGGGAGCGGCCTTGCGTCGCGATAGGGGCGCGAAGCGGCCCCAGCATTTTCAGCTTCGCCGCCAACATCGCCGGGGCCGCTCTGCGGCCCTATCGCGACACAAGGCCGCTCCCACAAGGCTTACCCAGTGCGGTTGGCAGCCACAGTCATGCACCTGTCACGCAGGCACAAGCACCGCACTGCCCCGCTTATTAAGCTGCAAACTTTGGCCACCTGCCCCGGAGTCTGCATGAGCGACATCACCCTCCTACCTGCCGTCACGGCCTTCCTGGCCCGCGAGCATGGCGTGTTCATCCACGGCCAGCACCTCGCCAGCCAGTCGTCGTCGAACATTGCCGTGGTCAACCCGGCCAACGGCCAGACCATCGCCCACATCGCCGACGCCAACCAGGCCGATGTCGACCATGCCGTCAGCTCCTCGCGCCAAGGCTTTACCGCCTGGTCGCACACCAGCCCCGCCGCCCGCGCCGCAGTGCTGTTCAAGCTGGCCGACCTGCTGGAAGCCAACCGCGAAGAACTGGCGCAGCTGGAAACCTTGCAATCCGGCAAGCTCATCGGCATTTCCCGTGCGTTCGAAGTAGAGCAGGCCGCGCACTTCCTGCGCTACTACGCCGGCTGGGCGACCAAGATCACCGGCCAGACCATCACCCCGTCGCTGCCCTCGTTCGCCGGTGAGCGCTACAGCGCCTTCACCCTGCGCGAGCCGATTGGCGTGGTGGTGGGCATCGTGCCGTGGAACTTCGCCAGCATGATCGCCATCTGGAAGCTGGCCTCGGCCCTGACAACCGGCTGCAGCATTATCCTCAAGCCCAGCGAATTCACCCCGCTGACGCTGCTGCGCATTGCCGAACTGGCCACCGAAGCAGGCCTGCCGGCCGGTGCACTGAACGTGCTGACCGGTGGTGGCCTGGTGGGCAAGGCACTGATCGAGCACGCAGGTACCGACAAGGTCTCGTTCACCGGCTCCGTGCCCACTGGCATCGCCGTAGGCCAGGCTGCCATGGGCGCCAAGCTGACCCGTGCGACACTGGAACTGGGCGGCAAGAACGCGGTGGCCTTCCTGCCCGACGTGGCAACCGACAAGGCTGTGGACGGCATCATCGAGGCCGGCTTCCTGCACTCGGGGCAAATCTGCGCCGCGGGCGAGCGCTTCTATGTGCACCGCTCGCGCATCGACCCGCTGCTGGACGCCCTGTCCCAGCGCCTGGGCCAACTGAAAATCGGCTCGCCACTGGACGAGGCCACCCAGTTCGGCCCCGTGGCCAACAAGCCGCACCAGCAGAAGCTGGCCGAACTGTTCGCCATCGCCCGCGCCGAAGGCAGCCAGATCATTCACGGCGGCACCCTCGGCGACGGCCCCGGCTGTTTCGTCGAACCCACGGTAATCCTCGCTCGGTCGGCCAGCGACACGCTGCTCACCCAGGAAACCTTCGGCCCTGTGGCGACCTTCCTGCCTTATGACGACGAAGACGAACTGCTGCACCTGATGAACGCCTCGCCCTACGGCCTCAGCGCCAGCCTGTGGACCAACGACCTGGGCAAGGCCATGCGCATGATCCCGCAAATCCAGGCCGGTACCCTGTGGGTCAACATGCACACCCTGCTCGACCCGGCTGTACCGTTTGGGGGCATCAAAGCTTCCGGCATTGGCCGCGAGTTCGGCTCGGCCTTCATCGATGACTTCACCGAGCTCAAGTCGGTGATGATCCGCTACTGACCGCGCCTGTGGCCAAGGCGTGCAAGCGCCTTGGCAGCCACGAACAAGACCCCGCCCCACCGCACACGCCCTAATAGGCCATCGCCGCCAACCGCGATGGCCCCTCGCCAGAACCGAGGGTGCCCCCGAACAACAAAGGCCCCTGTGAAGGTGGCCGAGAACAAACGAGGGATGTGCAAATGGTCAAACCACAGACGCTGTCCAGCCTGGCCCTGGCAACCTTGCTGGCCAGCCAGGCCGCGCCGGCCGTTGAGCTGTACGCCGACGATGACAGCCACCTGAACGCCGACATGCTGGCGGTATGGGGCATGTTCAACAGCCGCAAGAACTACGACGGTACCACAGGGGGTTCGACCTGGCGTGAAGGCTTTATCAAGTATGGCCTCAGCGGTGACCAGGGCCTGGCCGGCAACGGCACGCTGTACGGCAGCCTGAACTGGGTGAGCTCGGCCACCTGGGGCGATGGCGATGCGGCCGGCAACACCGATGGCTCCGAACGCACCACCAAGATCGAAGACGCCTTCCTCGGCTGGCGCTCGGCCGACCTGTTCCCGGTGCTGGGCAAGGATGGAGTGGACGTTTCCGCCGGCCGCCAGACCATTCGCCTGGGCAGTGGTTTTTTGATCAACGACGACGGCCCGAACCTGGGCAACGGCGTCGCCGACGGTGCGCTGGACCGCGGCGGGGCCTACTACCTGGCCGCCCGCCACGCCTTCGACCGCACCGCAATGCTGCGCCTGGGGGGCAGCGATGGCCTGCATGGCAGCCTGCTATGGCTGAAATCCGACAACCGCGCCCAGGCCGAAACCGAACTGGCCGCCGGCACGCTGGACTACACCCAAGCCTTGGGCACCCTCGGGCTGACCTGGGTTCACGGCATCGACGTCACCGACCAATGGGCCAGCGACTTTCAGAAAGCCCGCGAAGGCATGGACGTGTACAGCGTGCGCGGCGAAGGCAACGCCGGCATCGACAATGCCAGTTTCGCCTTCGAATACGCCTGGCAGGACAAGACCGACGGCCCCGAGCAAGCCTGGTACCTGCAGGCCGGCTACACCTTCGCCGACCTGCCGTGGGCACCGCAGGTTACCTACCGCTACACACGCTACTCGGCAGGCTGGGACGCGCTGTTCAGCGGCCTGTCCAGCGGTTACGGCACCTGGTTCCAGGGTGAAGTCGCTGCCAACTACGCCGGCCCCTTCAACAGCAACACGGGCATCCACCATGTGGGCGTGAAGGCGACACCGCTGGATAACCTCACAGTCGGGGCGCTGTACTTCGACTTCGACACCGTACGCACCCGCGAAAGCCTCAACCTCGATGCGCGGGAGCTGGACCTGTATGTGGAATGGGCAGTCAACGAGCACCTGATAATCAGCCCGCTGGTGGGCCTTTACCAGCCGCGCAAGGACAAGAGCAACGGCGGCAACCAGGTGGGCGGGAATGGTACCAATGTGTATAGCCAGCTGACCGTGGCTGTGCCGTTCTGACGCAACCACGGTAACCAACCTCTGCGGTCAATGTGGGAGCGGGCATGCCCGCGAAGAAGGCGACTCGGTGGCACCGGCTTTGCCGGTGTTCGCGGGCATGCCCGCTCCCACAGGAATCAGTGGCCTTGCGGAAGGGTTTGACCTTGGCCGACTCGGCGAATAATATTCGCAAACCTACCGGTCGGTAGGCGAAAAATCAGCCAGAGAAAACCATGCAAGCCAATCCCTCCCCTCCCATACCCTTCAGCTTCGCCCTGGGCCTAGGCCTGATCGGCGCCCTCGGCCCTTCCGCCGTCGACATGTACCTGTCGAGCCTGCCGGAAATCGCCAGCCACTATCAGGCTAGCTTCACCCGCGTACAGCTGACACTGACCTTCTTCCTGCTGGCCATGGGCGCCGGCCAGCTGATCTTCGGCCCCATCGTCGACGCTTATGGCCGGCGCAAGCCGCTGCTGGCCGGCCTGCTGCTGTTCATCCTGTGCTCGCTGGGCGCAGCCGCAGCCCCCAGCCTCGACACCCTGATCATGCTGCGCTTTTTCCAGGGCCTGGGCAGTGCGCTGACCCTGGTGGTGATCATGAGCATGGTGCGTGATGTGAGCCAGGGCGTGGCCGCGACCAAACTGTTCGCCCTGCTGATGACCATCGAAGGCGTCGCACCGATCCTGGCACCTGCCCTGGGCGGCGTGATCGACGCACATTTCGGCTGGCGTGCAGTAATGCTGGTACTCGCCGGCATGGGCGTGACGGTGCTGGTCAACAGCCTGCTGAACCTGCCGGAAACCCTGCCGCCCAGCAAACGCGAACCCCTGCGCCTGGGCCACGCCTGCAGCACCTACCTGGCCATCCTCGCCGACCGCCGCTTCCTGCGCCCGACCCTGGCGGTTGCTGCGGTATTCTTCTTCCTGTTCGCCTACATCGGCGGTGCCACCCTGGTGTACCAGGCCCACTACGGCCTGAGCGCCCAGGCCTTCGGCCTGCTGTTTGGCGCCACCGGGGTGTCGATCCTGCTCGGCGCCATGACGGCCAGCCACCTGATCAGCCGGCTGGGCCTCAATACCTTGACTCGGGTGGGCGTGCTGTGCATGGCCGGCGGTGCCTGCATCAGCCTGCTCGGTGCACTGACCGGCCTGGGGCTGCCAGGTGTGGCCGGCGGCATGGTGATAGCCCTGTTCGGCCTGGGGATAGCCGAGTCGACGCTGATGTCGCTGGTGATGGCCTCGCAAGAAAAGGCACTGGGTTCCACCGCAGCGCTGCTGGGCGCCATCCAGCTGTCGGCGTCTGCCGGCGCCGCCCCGCTGGCCGCAGTGGTACTCAACCACGGCCCGACCGCATGGGCCGCGCTGCTGGCCCTGTGCACCCTGGTGGTGTGCCTGCTGACCGCCCTCAGCCTGCGCCACACCCCGGCCAGGTTCTCGCTCGCGGGCCATTGAAGCCCTGGCACTGACGGTCAACTCGGCTGGCAGGCAGACACAAGACGACCTACCAGTCGTTAGCGAAACTGGTTGCCTCGAAACCAACAACAAATCCGACGGCTGCCAGCCCTGCGAGACCCGCCATGACCCTCGATACCAGAATTGACTTCATCTACCTGTCCGAGCAGGACATGATCCGTGCCGGCGTCACCGACATGCCGGCCTGTGTCGACACCATGGAAGAAATGTTCGGCCTGCTGTACCAGGGTGACTACCGCATGGCCGGCCCGAACAGCGACTCGCACGGCGCGATGATTACCTTCCCCGAGCACTCGCCATTCCCCAACATGCCCAAGCCCACCGCCGACCGGCGCATGATGGCGATGCCGGCGTACCTCGGCGGCAACTTCCAGACCGCAGGCGCCAAGTGGTACGGCTCGAACATCGCCAACCGTGAGAAAGGCCTGCCCCGCTCGATCCTGATGTTCACCCTCAACGATGCCGACACCGGCGCGCCACTGGCACACATGTCGGCCAACCTGCTGTCGGCCTACCGCACCGGCGCCATCCCGGGCGTCGGCGCCCGCCACCTGGCGCGCAAGGACGCCAAGGTGATCGGCCTGGCCGGCCCGGGGGTGATGGGCAAGACCACGGTCGCTGCGTTCATGGCCGTCTGCCCGCTGATCGACACCCTCAAGGTCAAGGGCCGTGGCCAGAAGAACCTGGATGCCTTCGTCGCCTGGGTGAAAACCAGCTTCCCGCAAATCACTCATGTCCAGGTGGTGGAAACCCTGGAAGAAGTGGTACGCGGTTCCGACCTGGTCAGCTACTGCAGCTCGGGCGAAGTCGGCGACCCCAGCCAGTACCCGCTGGTGCGCCGCGAGTGGGTCAAGCCTGGCGCGTTCCTGGCCATGCCAGCCCCGTGCAGTATCGACGCCGGCATGGAGCAGGACGACGTGCGCAAGGTGGTGGACAACACCGGCCTCTACGAGGCCTGGTTCGAAGAGCTGCCCAAGCCTGCGCACAACCACGTACCGCTGGTAGGTGTGCGCTTCATGGACATGATTGCCGAAGGCACGCTGGCCGCCGAGCAGGTGGAAGACATCGGCAAGATCATCAGCGGCGACGCACCGGGCCGCCTGCATGACGACGAAATCATCCTGATGTCGGTGGGCGGCATGCCCGTCGAAGACGTGGCCTGGGGCACCGTGGTGTACCGCAAGGCGCTCGAGCAAGGCATCGGCGTAAAGCTCAACCTCTGGGAAACCCCCGTTCTCAGCTGATCCCCGCAACCGGATAACAAGGCAAAGCCCATGACACAGATCATCAAACTGAAAACCGGCTCCAAGTTCGAAGCCATGGCCAGCTACTCCCGCCTGGTGGCGGTGGACAACTGGATTCACGTCTCCAACACCGCCGGACGCAACCCGCAGACCCAGGTCATTCCAGAGGACGTCATCGAACAGACCCACCAGGTGTTCGCCAACATCGAAACCGCGCTGGCCGCAGTCGATGCCAGCCTGGCCGATGTCATCAACTCGCGCGTGTTCATCCAGGACCCTGCCGATGTACCACGGGTCATGGACGTGATCGGCGAGAAGTTCCGCGGCATCGACCCGGCCACCACGGTCACCTGCCCGCCGCTGGGCTCCACCGTTTACAAGGTCGAGCTGGAGGTCACCGCCTACCGCGGTGCGGGGCAAGCGCAAGTGACCCTGATCCGCCTTGGCCAGTGAGGCTGCTGGCTGGCGCTGAACACTCCCCCTGCACGCACAACAAAGAGTAAAGCCATGTCTCCCACGATCGCCCCTGTGCAAACCAGCACCCGCCACCCCGACGCCACTACCGTGGTGATCATCGGTGGCGGCATTATCGGCCTCACCGCCGCACTGAGCCTCGCCGAACGCAACATACCGGTGGTGGTGCTGGAGAAGGGGCGCATCGCTGGGGAGCAGTCGTCGCGCAACCTGGGCTGGGTGCGCAAGACCAACCGCCACGCCCATGACATTCCCCTGGCACTGGCGGCTGATCGGCTGTGGGCCGAGATGCCCGCACGGGTTGGCAGCGACGTTGGCTATCGGCAAGCCGGCATCATGTTCATCGGCCGTAACGACACGCAGATGGGCATGCATGAAGGCTGGCTGAAAAGCGTCGAGGCGCTGGGCCTGGATTCGCGCCTGCTGAGCACGCGGGAAATCACCCGGATGGTGCCGGGTGGTCGGGCGGATTGGGCAGGTGGCATCTTCACCCCCTCCGACGCCCGCGCCGAACCGACTCTGGCCGCCAGCGCCATCGCCCGGGCGGCGATCGCCAAAGGTGCAGTGGTAGTGGAGAACTGCGCGGTGCGCACGCTGGTCACCGCAGCCGGCCGTGTCAGCGGGGTGGTCACCGAGCAAGGTGAAATCCGCTGCGACCAGGTGTTGCTGGCCGGTGGCCTGTGGTCGCGCAAGTTCCTCGGCAACCTGGGCATCAACCTGCCGACCTTGCCGCTGACCTGTTCCGTGCTGCGCACAGAGCCCATGGACGGGCCAACCGACATCGCCGTGGGCGCACCAGATTTTTCCTTCCGCAAGCACAAGGACGGCGGCTACATCATCACCCAGCGCGGCGCGCTGGACGCCTTCCTCACCCTCGATCACCTGCTGCTGGGCAAGCGTTACCTGCCCCAGCTGCGTGCCCAGCGGGACTTTTTGCGCATCAGCTTTGGCAAGTACTTCTTCAAGGACCTGGCCCTGGCCCGGCGCTGGAAGGCAACGGATGTAACCCCCTTCGAGCGTGTACGGGTACAAGACCCGCACGCCAACCCGGCCCTCAACGACGAGGCCATGCGCAACCTGAAAGCGGCCTGGCCGGTGTTCGAGCAGGCCCGTATCGCCAGCGCCTGGGCCGGCACGATTGACGTCACCCCCGACTCCAACCCGGTCATCGGCCCGGTGGCCAGTATTCCGGGCCTGACCCTGGCCACCGGCTTTTCCGGGCATGGCTTCGGCACCTCGCCTGCTGCTGGCCAGCTGGCGGCAGACCTGGTGGCCCAGGCCACCCCGCTGATCGACCCGTCACCGTACCGCTTCGAGCGTTTCGCCTGACACAAATGGGAGTGGGCAAGCCCGGCTACCTGAACTGGTACTCCAACCCCGCCCCCGCATACCACGACCGCCCAGGCGCTGCCTCGTAATAACGCCCGTTGCCGTCACCGACAATCACCGACCCCACATACTGCCGGTCAAACAGGTTGTCCAGCCGCAGCAGCTGGTGGAACGTCCAGGGCCCCACATGTTGCTCGAACCGGGTCCGCCAGTTGAATACCGCATACGCAGGTGCGGCCTTGGCGGTGTTGCTGTCGTCCACATACACCTTGCTGCGGTACTGCCCTTCAACCCCCATGCTGATGGACGACACCGGCTTCCAGACCAGCTCGCCAAACAGGTTGTTCAGCGGCACACCGGGCAGGCGGTTGCCACTTTCGATGGTCTGGCTGATGTCATCGGCATAGCGGGCATCGGTGCGGGTATACACCAGGGTGGTCTGCCACTGCTCGCTCAAGTCACTTTGCAGGCTCGCCTCAAAGCCGCGTCGTACAGTACGCCCTGCATTGCGATAGCTGGTTCGACCATCCGTAGCGCTGGCAACGACGATTTCGTCATCGGTATGAATCTCATACACCGCCGCATTCAGGCGCGTGCGCTCGCCAAGCCGGTACTTCACACCCATTTCGTACTGCATGCTGGTGGCAGGCTTGAGGCCGAAGTTGAAGCTTTCGGCCAAGCCCGGCGCATAGGCCATCTCGGCCTGGGTGGGGGTTTCGAAACCTTTGCCGACGCTCACGTAACCGCGCAGGTCCGGCGTGAACGCGTACATCACCGACAGTGACGGCGTGGCCTGCTGGTACTTCTTCGAGCCGCTGGAGTCACCGTTGGCCAGGTAATGGTCGTCGACACGCATTTCCATGGTGCTGTAGCGCAGCCCCAGCTCGCTGGTCCAGTTGCCGATTTCCCAATGGGCCTGGAGGTACGGGTCCAGGCTGGTAGCGGTGTCTTTCTCGTCACGGCGCAACTCACCTTTCACGCCCAACCGGTCACCGCTGAAATTCTGGTAGCCGCGGCGGTCGTCCTTGCTCTGGTCGTAATCGGCGCCGATGGTGAAGGTGAGATTGCCGGGCACATCCGCGACCGGCTGTATCCAGCGCAGGGTGCCGCCGTGGAATTCACGATCAAAGTCCACAACCCCGCCGCCACGCTGGCTGTTAGAGGCCACCGTTCTGGGGATGGACAAATACTGCACCACGCTGCGCCGCCCCGCATACAGGTTGAACTGCAGCGTGGCATCGCCAAAGTAGCGCTCGTAGTTCATGCCTAGCTGCTGGTGGTCGATGCTTTTGCGGGTGTTGTAGGTTTCGGCCACTGCCGCTGTGGAGCGTGGGTCATGCTTGTAGGCATCCCAGGTCTGCCCCAGCGGGTCCTGCGTGTTGTTCTGCTCCAGGCTGCTGTAGATCAGCGCCATGCGCGAGTCTTCATCGGGCTTGAAATTGACCTTGGCGAAGGTCTGGTCACGGCGCGCGGCACTGTGGTCGCGATAGCCATCGGTATCCAGGCGCGAGGCATCCAGCACGAAACCTGCGGTGTCGTTGCCGCCCTCTGCCGACAGGTGGTTCTTGTTGAAGCCGTCGCTGCCAAAGGTGGTTTCGGCACCCACGCGTGCAGGCCCCTGCCCGTCGCGGGTAAACATCTGGATCACGCCACCGGCGTTGCTGCCGTACAGCGTCGCTGCCGGGCCGCGCAGCACTTCGATCCGGTCGGCCACGTCCAGGTTCAGCGTGGCGGCCTGCCCTTGCCCGTCGGGCGTACTGGCCGGTATGCCGTCACTCAGCAGCTTTATGCCGCGCACGCCAAAGGCCGAGCGAGCACCGTAACCCCGCGAGGAAATCTGCAGGTCTTGCGCGTAGTTCTGCCGGTTCTGCACCACCAGCCCAGGTACTTTGCTGAGCACTTCCGACAGGTTGACGCCAAGCTGGCCATCCGTGCCGTGGGACAGGTCAACGGTATCCACCGAAAACGGCAGGTCGAATGTGCTGGTGGGCGCATAGGCACCGGTCACCACCAGCGGGTCCATGATGACTATATCGGGTGAATTGGCCTTGGCACCGCCATTGGCGCTCATGCCACCTGCAAACAGCAGGACCAGGCTTGGAGATGAAGGAAAACGAGAAAGAAATCGATACATGCGCAGCTTCCAGAAATTGCCGGTATTACACCAGACCAGCAGCGGCAGCGCGAACGCAGGATTTTTCCTGGCAAGCAGTTGCGAATTTACTTACGCTGAAATACTGTATACGCATACAGCAAAACAAGGAATTTCCTGTGTCCAGCACCGCCTCCGCTACCCCGAGCAGCTATGAACAGTTGGGTGTACGCATCCAGAAGATCATCAACAGCCCCACCGCCCAGCGCAGCCGTGCGGCGCTGATCTTTCGCCTGGAACAGGAAAGCCCGGATGACTGGGAAACCTTGCTCGAGGAAATCGCCGAGAACGACAACGTCACCCTCGCCCACCGTGACGACGGCGGCGTGCAGGTTTTCTGGACCGTACCGAAGGAAGACTGACCGCGCATGAGAGTTTCGCTTTTCGCGGCAGCCTGCCTGTTACTGACCACTCCACTTGTACAAGCCGACGCCCCGCGCACCTTCCAGGAGGCCAAGAAGGTCGCCTGGAAGCTCTATGCGCCGCAATCGACCGAATTCTATTGCGGCTGCAAATACAAGGGTAACAAGGTCGACCTGGCGTCCTGCGGCTATGCCCCGCGCAAGAATGCCCAGCGCGCATCGCGCATCGAGTGGGAACACATCGTACCGGCCTGGCAGATCGGCCATCAGCGCCAATGTTGGCAAAGCGGCGGGCGCAAGCAGTGCTCGCAGCATGACGAGGTGTACAAACGCGCCGAAGCCGACCTGCACAACCTGGTGCCGAGCATCGGCGAGGTCAACGGCGACCGTAGCAACTTCAGTTTCGGCTGGCTGCCAGAACAGCGCGGCCAGTATGGCAGTTGCCTGACCCAGGTCGACTTCAAGGCCAAGAAGGTGATGCCACGCCCGTCGATCCGCGGCATGATCGCCCGCACCTACTTCTATATGAGCAAGCAGTACAACCTGCGCCTGTCCAGGCAGGACCGCCAGTTGTACGAGGCCTGGAACAAGACCTACCCGCCGCAGGCATGGGAGCGGCAACGCAACCAGCAGGTAGCCTGTGTGATGGGACGAGGTAACGAGTTTGTGGGCCCGGTCAACCTCAAGGCGTGCGGTTGAGCATTAGGCCAGTGCTTGCAAATAGGCGCTGGCTTCCCGGTAACGGGCCAGCCGCGCCAGGTCGGCGGGGCCAGGGCAGGGAATGCGGGAAAGGTCACTGTTGTCGGCCAGGTCGGCCAGCTTGACGGTGCGCGCCAGCGGATCATCGCCCAGGCGTGCCACGAAGTCCTGGTAGGGCTCGCCCTCACGGCGGCTGAGCGCCAGCAAGGCAGCAAGGATTTTCAGCGCAAACCCCTCGCGCGCCAGGTCGGACAACGTCAGCGGGGTGTCCTCGATCACATCGTGAAGCACTGCGACAATCCGTTGCTCGGGTGTGGACACCCGCATCATTACGCGTAGCGGGTGGAGAATATACGCCACCCCACCCTTGTCGTATTGCCCTTCATGCGCTCTGGCGGCGACGGCAATGGCCCGCTCCAGTGTAGACATTAGGCCCCTCCCCGTTCGGCATCTTCCACCCAAGCATAGCCAAACTTGTGTGAACAATGTCTAACACACGCCTGACAAAGCTTGCGCCATCCCTGCAGGAGCGGCCTTGTGTCGCGATGGGCTGCAAAGCAGCGCCATGATATTGGGGTCACGGCTAATCTTGCCGGGGCTGCTTCGCTACCCATCGCGACGCAAGGCCGCTCCCACAAGTACAGCGTGCACCCGAACATGCGGCGCACTTGTATTTACTTAGCGGGCTGCGCCGTGCTGGATCACCACCGAATCGGTGCCGAGCTTGGCCATCACTTCGTCCTTGCGCGCTTGCGCTTCTTCACGGGTAGGGAACGGCCCCAGCAGCACCACCGGCTTGCCGTTGCGGTATTCCACCGAAGACGGGATGCCCTTTTCGATCAGCCGCGCGGTCATGTCGCTCAGCGCGCCCATGTTGGCGCCCTGGATCACTTCAACATCCCAGCCTTCTGGTGCCGGCTGCCCAGCCAGTGCATCGGCACGGCGCTGCAGGTCGGCACCACCGCACACTTCGCGGATGCGCAGGTTGTTGCCGTTGTCGTCGACGATGATGTCGTACTGGCCGTCGCGCTTGATGGCCACGTAGCTGCGGTAGGCTTCGTACTGCCCGGCATCGTCCTTGCCGCGGACCTGGCCGCAGATGGTGCCCTGGGTGTCGATCCGCACGTTGCCGAACTTGGCGGTCTTGGGGTTGTGCAGGTGTTCGGCCACCTGCTTGTGCACGCCTTCGACCTCGTTCTCACAGCCCGCCAGGGCGAGCACTGCCATTACCACAGCCAGTTTGCGCACGCGTGTACCTCCAGTTTCGAAGGCGCGGATTCTAGCACGCCGGGGTATGCCCCGAACCGCGACCAAACGTTACACGCTAATTCACGCGCACATGAAAAAAGGGCGATCATTTCTGATCGCCCTTTCTCGATTTGGTAGGCACAATTGGACTCGAACCAACGACCCCCACCATGTCAAGGTGGTGCTCTAACCAACTGAGCTATGTGCCTGTCGTGTGGTGCGCATATTAGTGATGCAATGCGTACCTGTAAAGCTTTTTTTTGAGAAAAATCAAAAACTTTCGACTATGAGCGCTGCCTGCCCATGCCGCGGTTTCGACGCCCGCGAAATGGACAATGAAAAAAGGGATGACCCTTTCGGATCACCCCTTCTTCGATTTGGTAGGCACAATTGGACTCGAACCAACGACCCCCACCATGTCAAGGTGGTGTGCGGATAATCGTTAAGCCATTGATTTTAATGGTCTTTCTCTGCTCACCTAGAGCCCCGAAAAAGCCGAAATAAGCCTATAACAATCAATAAGTTAGCTATGGGTTTTGCAAATAGACCTGCGTAAAGAATATTGCGCACGCCCTCCGCGCCACGAAACCGAGGCTCGCGATTCTGTGGCGCGTGGCGCAGATCTCCGACCTATCGACACGCCGAAACAGCCGCCTCAAGAAGGCGTTCGTACCCGATCCGCTGCCGGCGCTCAGCCAGCAGCGCCCGCACCTTCACCTCCAGGCTGTCGGACTTCCGCAGGCCGGCAGCCGCCCAAGACGGTACCGCGACTTCCGGCACCCGGCAGGGCACCTGCACCGGCACCTCGACGCGCACGTACTGCACTTGCGGCGCTGGCTTACCTGCGCACCCGGCAAGGCCCAGGGTCAGCACCAGCCCGCTCCTAAAGGCAAAGCCCCGAAATACACGGCGTGCAGCCTGAAACAGCGGCGTTCCGCTCCCACAGCATTTTGATTTCAGGCCCAGCCTCATAGGCCCAGCTCCTTGTCGATGATCGAGATGGCAGCCGCGCATTGGTCGCCACCAGTCCGTTCCTGCTGAAGCCGGTTCGCCGCGGCGTAGTCACCCTGGGCGCTGGCCTTCGCCTCGGCTACCGCTTGCTCCACCCTGGCCTGGCGCTTGTTCGCCGCCAGAGTCAGGTCGCCCAGGGCCTTCCCCTGCTCCGTCGCCAGGCCCGCCAGGTTGTCCCGAGCAGCGGTGCATGTGGCGACCTTGTCCTGCGCGTCATCGAGGACAGGGCGAAAGTGGTTGGTGGTGGCCCAGCTGCCGACCACCATGCCAGCCAGGATCAGCAGGCCTGCTCCAGCAGTGCGCGCCAGCCAGGCGCTCATGCCAGCGCCCTCCGCACACCCTCATCAATGACCGCCGGTGCGTATGGGTTACCGCCGTTCTCGTGGACGATAATGCCCACCACCGCCTCGCGCAGAACCCGCGGCTTGGAGATGTCGATGGAGTCGCGCACGCCAACGCCGAGGCGCTTGGCAATGGCCTGTGCGTAGGCCAGGGTGTTGTTTTCAGTGGACGGAGCCCATCGACTGATGAACTCCAGCGGGGTGTCGATACCTGGGCGGCCAACCCCAGGCATGCCGTCCTTACCCCGGTAGTTGAGCAACAGCTTGCCTAAGGCGCGGATGCCGTTTTCGGCATAGTCGAAGCGAGCAAAGCGCGGCTTGGCCACGCCTACCTCCAGCCCCAGCTGACCCTGCCAGGCATTACGTGGGTTGAAGTCGATGTTCCCCGGGTTGTTGTTGCGGATGCCGCGTGCGGACATGGGTTTTCTCCAGGCGTAAAAAAGCCCGCACTGGGCGGGCATGGGTTTGTTACTGGGATCGTCAGGCGACAGGCGCTTCAGGCTCCGGTGCAGGCTCTGCCGGATCTTTTGCGCTGATGGAGACCTTGGCGGTGTAGTCCTTCAGCACCTGGGCGACGCAGACCTGGGCGGCCGGGAACTGAGTCAGGATCTCGCGGGCACGGGCGTCGGCCTCCTCCGGGGTGGCGTAGCGGGTTTTGTTGGCAACTTCATAGTCATTGCTCAGGTTGATGGCGACAAATGGCATGGGTTTTCTCCAGATAAAAAGAAGCCCGCTCAACGGCGGGCATTGGGTAGGTGTTGCTTTCAGGTTTTAGGGTGTTGCTGCTTGACCCGTTGCAGGGTCGTGTAGAAGGGTTCGGCTTTGGGCATCGCGCCTTGATCCATCGCGTGCCAGAGCATGTCCAGCTGCTCCTCAATGGGCGGGTACCCACCCCGGCGCGCCAGGTCATAACTGACATCGGGCGCATGGGGCTCAAACTCACCGTCGATGTACTTGAAGCGTCCCTGAGGCGCCGTGCCAAGGTGCAGCACGCCGCCCGTGGCGTGGTCATTCAGGTGCAGGCGCTGGGAGGTGCCTGACTGAATAACCACATTCTGCTGGTCCGTAACAAAGTACGAGACGACCTCATACGGATCGTCCCCATCCAAGGTCAAACTGCTCATCGTTTGCATACCACCGCAAGAATCGAGGCGCCGTTAGTGTTACCGGCGTGGTTTGAGGAAAGGGTGTAGGTGTGCGTGCCTGGCCCCGGGTAATCCATCACACCGCGACTTGCCAGCGTTGAGTTCTGGGGCCGCTCCGTCCAGAGCAGGACGCCGTTACGGGTCATGCTGATATCCGACTGATAGGTTTGCGTCAGGGACCCCAGCAGGAACACTGGATAGTTGCCATCCAACGTTACCGTCACGCTAACCGTGCTGGACCCTGCGAAGGCGCCCACCGGGATCGTCACTGCATTGCCACGGATCCGCAGGGTGTCCACCTCCGCCTCGCCGATCTTCGCGGTAGTGATGGCACCATTCGTGATCTTGGCATTACCGATACTTGCATCCCGGATATACGCATCACTGATGAACGTCTGGTTGCCGACCACCGCGAACGGGCTTGAAACTGCATCTCCAGTAGGGTTGAGAATCGCAAACCTGCCGGCCAGGATCGCAAACGTCGATTGCACCGCGCCTTTGGAGTTGTCGATGCTCAGGCCAAACCCGGCAACATGGCGGATGCCATTGGCAGTGATCTGAACCTTGACCACTTCCGAGGCGTTCGCCACGCCATTGAGCTGGTTGAGCGTCGTGCTGACTCGCTGTACAGATGCAGTCGTATCCCCCAAGGTCGCCTGCGTGGTCTGTAGCTGCTGGCTTAGCGCCGAGTCGGCGTTGGTCCGCGCCGTAATCTCGTTCTGGATTGCTGCCTGGGCGTTACCCACCGACGTGTACAGCCCGTCGATACGCTGCGCCTCGGCTGTCAGCTTGTCGCCCTGCTGGGTGACCGTCGAGGTCAGCGACTCCACCACGCGGCTCGACGCCGACGGCCCGACCCGACCCACCGCTATCCAGTCCACGTCCCATACAGAGTCGAGGTCATTGGCGAAGTTAAACCGCAACCGACCAATCTGACTTTCAATCCAGTTCGTGCCGCCAGCAACCAAATTGGTCATGTCCCACTCAACAACAGCAGACTGACCCACCACGATGTTCGGATTTGGAGCAGTGGCCCTGTAGTTGCTCGAAATACCATGGTTGACTGTCGCGTAGTACAGACTGCCAGTCCATGCGGTGGCTGCGCCGCCACGGCGCGTCAGCCCCACCCGCACCTTGGTGTATTGAGCACCCGGAATGTTGAGGCTGAGCGCACCGCTGCTGCTAAGCAGTTGCGGGTCGTTACTAGTCGGTGTCAGGCGCAGAGATCCGCCAGACGATGCAATGTTAGCGTTGATGCTTACCCACCCCTCGGCGCCGGCATCGAACTGCCAGTAGGCGCCGGGAGCGGGATCAAGCCCGGATGCGCCCAGGCCGTTCTGGATTGCACCGACATTGTTGCTCAAGTCGATCAGGCTCGCGGACTGGCTGGTATTCACCCCCTCAGCCGCAGCAACACGGTTGGTAAGGGTTTGCAGCGCGGATGCCTCGGCTTTGGTAGCAACCTGAGTGAGCGCCGACTGAGCCGCGGCCGCAGCATCGGTCGCCGCCTTATCGGTGACCGCCACCCAGGCGCTGCCGCTCCACCGTTTCGGCGTGTTGGCGTTGTTGGTGGTGTCGATCCACAGATTCTGGGCTAGGCGATCCGCCACCGCCGGGGCGGCAGACTGGTACAGCACCTTGCCCTTGGCCCCTGCCGAGTCGGCTGCCGCTTGTGCCGCCTGCTGCGCGGTCGTGACGTTTTGGTTGGTCACGGTCAGGCTGTTGTCCATGGCCGTGATCGCCTGGCCCTGCGAGGTCAGCTTGCCCTCGGCGTCAGTCACCCGTGAGTTAATGCCCTGGACCACTGAGGAGTCTGCCTTGGCCTGGGCTACTGACAGCGCGTTCGCTGCAGCGGCTGCTGCATCGGTGGCCGCCTTGTCCGTCACAGCCAACCAGGTGGTGCTGCTCCAACGCTTCGGCGTGTTCGCGTTGTTTGTGGTGTCGATCCACAGGTTTTGCGCCAGGCGATCAGCAGTCGCAGGGGCTGCCGCCTGGATGATCACCTTACCCTTGCCGCCGGCCAGCGTGTTCGCCGCATCAGCAGCCTGCTGGGCGGTGGTCACCTTCTGGTTGGTGGTGGTCAGGCTGTTTTCCAGGGTAGTTGTCCGGCCGCTTACGCCAGACAAATTACCGGCCTGCTGCGAGACAGCTGAACTCAGCGAGTCCACCGCCTGCGAGGTGGCTGCTTGCTGCGCTGCAACTGAACCGACACTGTTATTCAGGTCAGTCAGCTGCTTGGAAGCGCTGGCAAGCCCTTGCTCGTTCTGGTTGACCTTAGTCGTGAGCGCAGAGGTCGCAGCCGCATTAGCGTCCACTTGCGCCTGCTCGGTCACATCCTCAATGTCGAAGAAATCAAAGATGGCCTGCCCGCCCATGCTGTCATAACCCGCGATGAGCATGGGCGAGAACCAGGCCGTTCCTTCCTTCAGTCGCTTCGGGTCTGCCAGCGTGCCCGCACCGGCTCCACCACCTTCGCTGCCGGTGGTATGGCCTTTCACATAGGTCTCGGCGGTCAGCCATTCGCCCTGAGGGATTTTGCGGTTGGTTAAAACCACATAGTGCGAAGATCCCACGCTGTTCGCACCAGTTGTGGCAATGCGCGTAATACCGTCCTCTGCAAAGCAGTCAACGCCGGCATATGTACCAGGCGACCCCGCGCCCATCAGGACCTGTTGCACGCGCACGGTCAGCTTGTACAGTCGCGAAGGATCAAACCTGATCTTGCGCGTGGAAGCGCCCCACCAGGTCTTGTTGGCAGCCCCGCCACTCACGACCAAGGCCGCCCCCCGAGTGATGCCGGCAGGCGTTCCGTACGAAATAGTGGAACCTACGCCGCTGTTGGTCGATACCCACTGATCCATGGACATGTCCGAGAACACGCTTTGGTAGACCTTGGTGGGCGAGTTATCCAACGCGCGCCCAATGGTGCTACCCAGCGACACCACGTTGTTGCTGGTGGCAGTCAGGTCTCGTCCTTGCTGATCCACCTTGCTGTTCAGCGACTGCACCGCACTGGCATCGGCCTTCTTGGCCACTTCTGACAGGGCAGTGGCCGCCGCTGCTGCGGCGTCGACAGCGACTTTATCGGTCACCGGCACCCAACCCGAGGTTGTCCAGCGCTTCGGCGTGTTGGCAGCGTTGGTAATGTCGATCCAAAGGTTCTGAGCAAGCTGATCAGCGACCGCAGGCGCTTCCCGTTGGACGATGACCTTACCCTTGCTGCCCGCCAGATCCGATGCAGCCTGGGCCGCATTCTGCGCAACCGTCACGCTCTGATTGGTTGTGATCAGGCTGTTGCTCAGCTGGGCGGTCTGGCTACTGGCCGAGGTCAACCCTTGCTCAGTCTTCTCGACCCGAGCAGTCAGCGCGTTGGTTGCCGTCGCGCCGGCATCGATCTGCACCTGTTCGGTCACGTCGTCGATCACGAAGTAGTCCAAGGCCAGGTCGCCGCCAATGTTGTTGTAACCGGCTACCACCATGGGACTGAACCAGGCAATCCCGGCTTTCAGCCGTTTGGGATCTACGACGGTCCCTGCACCTACACCACCCCCTTCGCTACCTACGGTGTAGCCTTTGACATAGGTCGTGAACTCCACCCATTCGCCAACTGGGTGTGAACGGCCGCCGGTGATCACATAGTGGGATGAGTCCTTGCTGTTAGCCCCGGCGGTGTTAACGCGGGTGCTGCCATCTTCGGCGAACCCATCAACGCCGGCGTAGACCACTGGGGCTCCCTTGCCGGCCGTCAGTTGCTTGAAGCGGACAGACAGCTTGTAGAGGCGTTCTGGATCAAAGCGCAGCTTGCGCGAGGTCGCGCCCCACCAGGTAACGTTGCCGGCACCACCGGACAGCGTCAACGTGGCGCCGCTACGGTTGCCCGCTTCGTTTGAGTAGAACGAAGAAGCGCCTGCCCCGCTGTAGGTCGATCCCCACTGATCCGCCGACATGGCGGAAAAGACGCTTTGATAGACCTTGGTGGACGAGTTGTCCTGGCCAGCCAAGAGCTTCGCGTTGACGTTCGTCAGGGATTGCCCTTGCGCATTTAGCGCCTGGCCGTGCTGGTTGACCTCGTTGCTCAGGGCCTGGACGGTGGCCGCCTCGGCTTTCTTGGACACGCTGTCGTTGAGCGAAACCAGCGCCTGGCTCTGCGACGTCAGCTTCTGATCCTGCTCGGCATCCTTTTGCTCAGTGGCCGTGACGCGGCTCGTGACCTGCTGCAGCGCCTGTGAGCTGGCCTTGCCGTCGATGCTGGTCTGCATCCCATCCAAGCGGGAAGCCTGAGACGACAGTTTGCCCTCGGCCTCACTGACCCGGGTGGCCACGTTGTTGACCACGGTGGCATCGGCCTTCAAGGCGACCTGAGACAGCGCCTGCTGGGCGGCGGCCGCCGCATCGGTGGCCGCCTTGTCCGTGACCGCCACCCAGGTGGTACCGTTCCAGCGCTTCGGGGTGTTGGCGTTGCCCGTGGTATCAATCCACAGGTTCTGTGCCAAACGGTCAGCAACGGCTGGGGCCGCTGCCTGGATGATCACCTTGCCCTTGCCGCCCGCCAGCGTGTTTGCCGCATCTGCGGCCTGCTGGGCGGCGGTCACGTTCTGGTTGGTTGCCGTCAGCCCTGACTGCAACCCGCCGATCTGCGACGCCTGGGCCGTGCTCTTGCCGTCCAGCGTGGACACGTCGGTTTCGACCTTCGACACACGCGAAGCCGTGCCGGCCGCCGTGACAATAGCCTGGCCAACGTCGGTCCAATAGGTCGCGTTCGGTGGCGGGGTGTTCTTCGGCACCGCTTTCAGCGCCTGGTACAGCTTGCCGTCAGCACCCAGCACCCCCTGATTGGTGGTGTAGGTTTTATCCTTGTTGTACGGCAGCGAACCGGCCAGCGCTGAAACGGTATTGATCTGCTGCTGCAGGTCGCTCTTGGCATCAGAGACACTCTGGTTTACAGCGGTGATCTGCTGCTCCAGGTTGCCTTTGGTAACGGCCAGCGAGGAGTTTACAGCCGCGACCGCGTCATTGACCTCGGCGACCTGCTCGCTCAGTTCACTACGCGCCGACTCTACGCGCTCGTTCACCGACCCAGGGCCATTGCCATCGATAAGGTCGATTTTCTCGGTGAGTTGCTGGCCGAGGTGGCTTTCGAGGATCTCGCCCTTGATCACCTCGAGCATCTGCGTGGGGTCATCGGACGTTGCGGCAGCCACGTACAGGAAATCGCTCTTCCCGTAAGCGTTGGCCGAACGCACGTAGTAGAAGTACT